>ENA-UOOR01000002-UOOR01000002.1-fermentation-metagenome-genome-assembly--contig:-NODE-2-length-419167-cov-16.916674_pt1 | contig 419167 bp, 463 predicted proteins | sample MGYA00245780_ERZ724029 | MGnify/ENA primary metagenome ERZ724029 (study PRJEB28704, sample SAMN03018315) | fermentation metagenome | biome: anthropogenic terrestrial biome; feature: soil...
ATCTTTATCTGTTAAAAGCGACCAATAGAAATTTTAAGTAAACTGAATGGATTCTGATTTGATGAATGAGAAGGATTTCAACTGGATAAAAAGCACAGAATTGGATGAAAGTGGTCTTCAAAGTGCTTATGATATCATCGATGTTCTGATTTTATATCTGTCTGTGGCTAATAATCCAGATTTACCGGATAATTTAAGGGCTTTTTTTAATGAAATGGTGGAAAGTTACCTGGAACATAACCATACCTCTTTAGAGGAAATTTACGAGAAACATTTTCGTGAATAGAATCTGAAATTTAACATATTTCATTTACTGCATCTAGAACTCCTATTTTCTCTCATTGGAAGCGAATTAAGGGGAGGGTTATTTAAGACCAGTTCACTTATGCCGGGGTAGTTTTAGCTTTGTTGGTATTTATAAGATATTTAACACTCTTTTTTAACCAATTATCCTCCTTTATATGGGATTTGTGCTTAAAATTAGGTTAAAATCACTACTGGTCAAGCAAACATTTTAAATTTAAAATTCTTTAATTCATCTAATAGCACCTATTTACAGCTAAATTTATATCATTATTTGGATATAATATAACTAGGAATTTTAAAAAAGGGGGTGTTTTTTAGGTGAAAATTACCAAAGATCTGGAGATAACCAGAGACGACCTGGGTGAGATAAAAGGTTTTGTTGACGAAGTTATAACCGAAATCAAGGAAGATGCCATTCCCCTGCTCATAGACGAATTTAGAAATGAGTTTAAAAGATAAAAAAACCCTCGTAAAAGTGGGTTATTCTATTTTAGGAATGGTGAAATAGAAGGTTGAACCTTTTCCTTTTTCTGATTCCACCCAGATACGGCCACCGTGCCTTTGAACTATTTTTTTACAGATAGAAAGGCCGATACCTGTTCCCTCATATTCTTGCCGAGTATGCAGCCTGGTGAACACGTTGAATATCCTTTTCTGGTTTAAGGGACTGATACCTATTCCATTGTCAATGATACTAATTTTCCAATCATCCTCCAATTCTTCTGCATCTAAATGGATTTTCGGACTCCTGTTGCCGCGGAACTTGATTGCATTGGATAGCAGGTTCTGGAACAACTGGATGATTTGTGTTGGGTCGGCCATCACCGTGGGTAAGGTATTATGGGTTATTAAAACATCATTTTCTTCAATAGAAGAGTTCAACATAGTTAAAACATCGTTTAAAACTGTTTCTAAATTTGTTTCCTTAAATTCCTCTGCTTTTGTATTTAATCGTGAAAATGCTAAAAGATCATCTATTAAATCCTTCATCCGCTGGGCACCGTCTATTATAAAATCTATATATTCATCGGCATCTTCATCCAACTGGCCTTTGTACCGTTTCTCCAGGAGTTGGGTGAAACTGGATACCATTCTAAGAGGTTCCTGCAGGTCATGGGAGGCCACGTAGGCGAACTGTTCCAGATCAGCGTTGGAATTTTCTAATTTACGAACTGTTTCTTCCAGAATATTTTTGGTACGGTTTAATTCTAAATTTGAGATTTGAAGTTTCTCTCTAAGCCGGTGTTCCTTTTCCAGGAGTTCCTGCATATATTTTTCTGACTTTTTAAGTTCCGCTACATCCTGGACTATGGCTATGCTACCGATAATTTTGGTGTTGAAATCCTTTATGGGAACCGCTGAGATGAGATGGGTACCGTGGGTTCCGTCTGGTTTTTCAATTTCCACAACTACTTCCTTCAGACTTTTACCATTCAATGCCTGGATAAGAGGCAGCTCTTCAGGAGGAATTTCTTCTCCCGTATCTGCCCACCACCTTTTAAACTGTTTATACTCCTCTAATGTATGAACTTTAGCACCGAAAATTTGGGTGGCGATATCATTTACCAGGACTATCGCACCGTTTTCATCGATGATCCATAGTCCAACCGGTAAATTGTCAATGACTGTTTGAAGACGGTCACGATGTTTATCTGCCTTTTTAAGTGCTTCTTCCAGCTTTTCCTGTCTATTTTCCAGTAGGCTCCAATCTCCTCTACTTTTTATCAAAAAGAACTGATGCTTGATCACCGTATCAATAAATTCATGGGAAATGTAATTATACAGAGAATAGCTGCACAGGGCAATTATCTTATAATTACCGATGATTTTTCCCATCTCTTCTTCGTAGTCTACAAAACTAGTCAAATCTTCTTCACGAACCCAGGAAGTGTTTCCAGAAATCCTTAAACCATCGTAACCTTTATTTGAGGTTTCATCCAGTTTTTCCATCCAGCTCCTTTTCACCTTCCCTGGATCAAAAACCCCGTTTTTAACATACCATTCGTTGTAGGGTTTGATTTCAATCTGCCCCTCCGTTTCGAAATCTCCGTAGTTGGGGAGGGCTTTCCGTAACTCTTCACGGGCATCCTCTGCACTTAAGGGTGGGGAGGTGATCCATATGCAAAATTCGTTATTTTCAAGGCCGGCCTTAAAATAGGGTACCAGTATATCAATTAAGTCTTCCCTGGTCTGGTACAACTGGCAGAAATGGGTTCCCCAGGTGATATTACCAGTTGCATCTATACCTGAATATCTCACTACATCTTCCACTATTTCAAACCACACTTCCTTTACTATAAGATAATGGTCAATTTTATAAAAGAGGTTATGAATCACTCTAAAAAAAAGTTTGTTGTGATTAACTTAAATTATACCCGGTACCTTAAAATTGCGGCAATACCACCGAACGCCTTCAAGAGTTGCATTCCTTCTTCGGTTTCGGTGGATATGATCTCCATTTCTGATCCCACTTCCTCGGCCATGTCCACGAAGTCGTCTATCAGGTCCCGGCCTTCTTCGGTTTTCATCTTCTCACCACAGGTGGGGCAGTCTAATTCAGCTTCTTCAACCTCTTTTTTGAAGGTCTTTTCTGTCTGGCCTTGGCAGGATGGGCAGTGGAAGATCAACCTTTTCTTCCTTAGATCTTCAGAGAGGAGTAATATTTCAACTGCTCCTATTTCCAGGTTGCGCCTTACTTCGGCCTCCCCGTAGGATGCCAGGCCATTTTCATCCACCAGTTCGTGGAGGAATCTCTGTACCAATTTTTTTTCCCGCATCACATCTATTTCAGTTAATACGTCCATGGATTTGTCCAGCACTTCCCGTATACCGAATTCCCCGGTGTAGGAGGTGTCCACTGTGGTGATGATCTTCTGCTTAACCTCATGGTGGAGGTAATCTCCTTCCACAAATTCCTCCTTGGTGTGACCCGGGCCGCCCACTATGACACCCTTGAGGTCGGGTATGGCCAGGAAGGCTTCATTCATATGCTCGCCTATCCTCTTTTTAAACTCATGGGCTGCCAAGTCGATGAGTCTGTCGAACCTTCTCTGGGACTGTCCACCGGCTTTATGCTTACCAGGCACTCCACTGGTAAGGTGCTTAACTATGTCGATTCTTTTACCTCTCAAAATAGCTATGGTGGCTTCTTTACGGTCGATAACTGCCAGTCCGTAGATGTCCTTTTCAGCCAGGATTTCCTGGAGGGGTTCCAGGTAGAATTCACTGTTACAGTGGTAAATATAGGTCTGCACAGTTTCCGGAGGTTCGAAAACGTAGGTCTCCATCTTCTCGGTCCCGGGACCTCCCTTGGGGATCATCCCCACAAATAAGACCAGGCCCTTCTCCGGCGGTCTGGGAAAGAGCTTCATACGCTGCATTATAACTTCAATGGCAGACTGTACATTCTTCTTAGTCGATTTACTTTTGATGTTGGCGCTTTGACTCAGCTCTTCCCTCATATGTTTTACCACGTCGCTGATCTGCTTATCTGGAGGTATGTAAACTGAAACAAGCTCCGTCCCACGGCCACGTTTTTGTGAGAGCTCTTCCAGGGTTCTTTTAACCTCATAAAGTTCCTTTGATGATACTTCTGACAATGAGATCACTCCTGAATAAATTTTTTTTTACGTACTAAAATTGTGAAATATTTAAACAGTTTATTAAAGTCATTTATCTGATTATAAAAAAATCAACAATTCCTATTTAATATTAAGTTTATATTGAATTTATATTTGATGGCAATCCGTTCATAGTACGGAAGTATTTGTGCTAAGTTCATTGCCATACGTCTGAATTTATCATTAAAATCAGATCACTTCCCTTTCCGTTCCGAGTTCTACCTTAGATTCCCCAAGATGGTGGGTTTTAGCCCACTTTCTTTCTTTCCTGGTGAGTAGACCAATAAATGCGGCAAAAAACAGTGGCACAAGGTAAAAACAGTGTAACCAATACTCTAATGATTTGAATAGGGTGGCGGTTATCTTTCTTGAGTCATGCCAGGTTCCAGATATTACTATTGGGAAAAAAGCCACTGTAGATAGTAAAACTACCATTAGGGGCGCTGTTAGTGAGAATGCGGTTATACCTGTTAAATAAAGGACGAAAATGATGTAACCAATCATAACGAAGCTATTTAGAATAATAGTGGATAAGTAGTATAGGGCATCTAATTTTTTAAACAGTGATACATCTGACCGTATAATGGAAGTAAAATATACAAAAAGGGTTTCCAGATTACCCATAGCCCACCTGATCCTCTGTCTAAAGAAAGGCTTCCAGTAAGGCACTGCTTCCTGATAAACCACTGCTTCTCCGCAGTATCTGATCTTCCAACCATTTATCATCAGTTTTATGCTCATGTTCAGATCTTCGGTTATGGCATAGCCATCCCAACCCTTTAAAGCTTCAACAGCATCCCTTCTGGTTATCTGTCCATTACCACCTAGAAAAGCCGCTCCATTTACCCGATCACGTGCTTTTAGGAGAACGTCTCCAAAAACAGAGAATTCAACTTCTTGCATGGAGGTTAAAAGGTTTTCATCTTTATTGTACATTTTAACTCTGGATTGAACCCCCGCCACATCTTCTTCATTTACGTAGGGTACTATGATGTTAAGAAAATCAGGTTCAACAATGGCATCAGCATCGAAAACAGCAATGATCTCCCCGATTGACATATTAAGACCGTCATTTAATACATAGCCTTTGCCCTTTCCAGCCCGCGGAGGTTTACGTGTTACCACCTTTAGAAAGCTAAATTGATTCTCTAGTTCTTGAAGTAACGATGCAGTGTTATCGGTAGAACCATCATCGACGACTATAATTTCATAATTTCTTTCACCATCCTTTACATACTCTAAATTAGCCAGGGAATATACACAACTTTTAATGGTGTTTTGTTCATTATGAGCAGGAATTACTATACTTACAAATGGTTTTTCTTCTTTTTGAAGAGATTTAGGTTTTTTAAATAAACTAAAAATGGTGAGGAATAGTCCATATGCTGCAGAAATAAATAATAAATATTCCAGCCAGGTCATATCCCATGTAATTATTCCATAAGCCACTAGAGACAAGATTATGGCGGATACAATAATAACTCCAGCTTTTTCTATTTTAAGTTCTTCCTCTTTTGTTGTTAGCTTTTCTACTACATCTTTGATCTTTAACTGATCTGCTTGATGTTTGTGCAGAGCCATTTCTATGGTTGTTTTTAATTCTTCTTCCCGGTACGGTTTGATTATATAACCATAAGGGGATGTTAACTTGGCTTTTTCCAATACTTTCCCATCAGCATAAGCTGTAAGATACACTACAGGAATATCCAAATCTTTAATGGATTCAGCAACATTTATACCATTTACATCCCCTTTCAGCATGATATCGGTAAGTATTAAATCTGGATGGATTTTACGGGCATTTTCAATGGCTTTACCTCCAGAATCCACCACATCTACAACTTCATATCCCGATTCCCTTAATTTACCAGCTATGTCCATAGCAGTTATGCTTTCGTCTTCCACAATCATGATTTTGGGTTTTGAACCGTCGTATGACTTATCCCGTTTTCCGATGGTTTTTACATCTTTTTTCAGGAGGATATCTTCTTTAACTTTTTCCATCCTTTTTTGATCGCTTAGATGTTTATTTAAGGCGATTTCTACACTTGTTTTAAGTTCTTTTTCCTGGTATGGTTTGACTATGTAACCATAGGCAGGTTTTTGAGTGGCCTGCGTAATGGTTTCTTCGTCTGTGTAAGCTGTAAGATAAACCACAGGTATATTCAGGGTCATAATTTTCTGTGCGGCTTCTATTCCATTCATTTCCCCCTTAAGCATTATATCCATTAAAATCAGGTCAGGCCGCAGTTTAGCAGCTAATCTAACTGCTTCTTCTCCTGTGGAGACTATTGCTGGTACTGTGTAACCCATCTCTTCCAGTTTTTGGTGGATATTTAAAGCAGTGATTGCTTCATCTTCAACCAGTAAAATGATCTTCTTTTCCATGCATATCCTCTTTGTACCGATGTAAATTTCATAAAATTTATTTTATATTCAAATTAGTTAAAAACAGCTTTAAAAAGCCGATAAAATTATTAAAAGTAGGAGGTCAATATGTTATTAATAGCATGAACTATATACAATCGTGTTTATTATATCTAGTTAATATATAATATCATTATAGATTTAATTTATGGTGATGAAATGAAAATCGTGGTTACCATCGGCGGATCCATACTGGTTCAAGATAATAGTTTCCAAAAATTTACAGAATATGCGGAGATAATCTCCCAGATGAATACTGAACACAAGCTCTATGTAGTGGTGGGTGGTGGCAAGCCAGCACGCGACTACATCACCATGGCCAGAGGTTTAGGAGCATCTGAAGCTCTATGTGATGATGTGGGTATCGATGTAACCCGATTAAATGCCCGGCTACTCATCACCGCACTGGAAGAAGCAGCATACCCTAAAGTCCCCCATAACTTTCAAGAAGCCCTGGAATACTCACAGTCAGGGAAATTGGTGGTCATGGGAGGTACTGAACCCGCCCACAGTACAGATGCAGTGGGGAGTATCTTAGCCGAATTTATAGGGGCCGATCTCCTTATAAACGCCACATCAGTGGATGGACTCTACGATAAAGATCCCAAGAAATACAGTGACGCAGTTAAATTTGAGGAGATTACAGCCTCCGATATGATGGATCTCCTCTCAAATAATGATATCAAGGCAGGAACCTATGAATTCCTGGACCATACCGCTATAGGGATCATAAAAAGATCTAAAATAAAAACGGTAGTTGTAGATGGAAACGATCCAGAAAACCTGCTTAAAGCAGTTTATGAAAAGATTGGAACCACCATCCTTCCAGAATGATTTATAAACAAAAAAATATTTAAGCCAAAATTTTAAAAGTACGATCAAAAAGGGTTAATACATTAAAATCAATAAAAGGAGTTAATTCATATGGCAGTAGAACCACATAAACATTGTCCCGGATGCGGCGCACCAATACCCATGAATGAACGGTATTGTTCACCCCGATGCCAGCAGATAATTGCAGAAAACCAGAAAAAAGTTAAAAAAACCAGAAATATTATCTACATTATATTTGCAATATTCATCATAGTCTGGCTTTATTTCATGTTAAGAGGCAGGCTGTTCTAGATAAAAAAAATTAATTTTTTAAATTTTAAGGAACCAAGGGAAGTAAGATATCCCTTTTTAAGGAACCTAGGGAATTATGATGCCCTTTTTAATGGCGTTAAGGAAATACGATACCCTTTTTAAGGAACTAGGGAGGTACCATATCTTCCAGTCCCTTCCTCATTTGTTCCCTTTTTTCTTCGTTTTTCTTCTGTCTTTCCCGCCATTCGTTAAGGAATTCCAGGGCAAGCTCGCTTATTTCACTTATAGCTGTATTTAGGGGTTCTTGAGATTTTAAGGATATTACTTCGATTTGTTCAGGGCCTTCAACATTTTTATTTATAACCACGAAGGCAATAGGTTCCACAGCAGCCCCTCCACCAGCACCAAGGCCTTGAGATCCCTTTACTGGACTATCCTGACCTGTTCCAGCACCAAAACCCATTCCAATTCGGGTTATGGGAATTAAAGTCCTTCCATCACTTTCTATTGGTTCGCCTATCACATTGTCCATGCTTAAAACTTTTAAAAGCCCCTCTAAAGTCGAATTTATAGGATCTACATCGGTCACTCCAATTCCTCCACGAAATGTTATGAAATAGATATGTTATATTGTAATTTCTTGTAAATATATGGAGGTTTATAAAAATAAATATAATGTTTATGTAAACCTTGGGGTTAGAAAATGGATTATAAAAAGTTAAGAATATTCGCTGGTGAATATCAATATGGTAATATTAAACCACTGTACTCACCTGATTCAAAGGATTTTACTGACGGGGACTGTGTGGTAGTGATGCACCCGGGATGATTACTTTAGAAACTCATGAAATACATTAAAGAGAGGATTTAAAATAAGTTCTTGATTTATTTATCTCTTAATATAAAATTTTAACCGTTAATATTAACCTTAGGAAGTTCGAAATAGAAGGTAGAACCTTTCCCGAGTTCTGATTCTACCCAGATTTTCCCGTTATGTCTTTCCACGATCCTTTTACAGATGGCCAGACCTATACCCGTCCCTTCGTATTCTTCCCGGGTATGCAGTCTTTTGAAGATCCTGAATATCTGTTCCTGATACTGGGGGTCGATGCCTATCCCTTCATCTTTCACACAGAACAGCCATTGCTCTTCCAATTCTTCTGCAGAGATATGAATCCGGGGTGGTTCATCACCACAGAATTTAATGGCGTTGGCTATCAGGTTCTGTAGTAGCTGGTTGATCTGGGAAGGGTCGGCCTTTACAACTGGCAGGGAATCATAGGAAATCTGGGCTTTGTTATAAGTTATGGATGTTTTTAAATTGTTTAAAACATCATTTAAAGCAACGTCCATTATTACCGGTTCAAATTCTCTGGCCTGGGTGTTCAGCCGTGAAAATGCCAGTAGATCATCTATCAGGTCCTTCATCCGCTGAGCCCCATCTATGATGAAATCGATATAATCGTCGGCATCCTCATCCAGCTTACCTTTATAACGCCGCTTCAACAACTGGGTGAAGCTACCCACCATTCTAAGCGGTTCCTGCAGGTCGTGGGATGCCACATAGGCGAACTGTTCCAGCTCCCGGTTGGAGGTCTTTAATTTTTCAACCATATCGGTAAGATGGTTTTGAGTGATTATGAGCTCCTCATTGGCCGTCTTAAGTTCTTCGGTGGTGGCCATCAATTCTTCATTAGTAGCGCTGAGCTCCTCAGTGAGCTGTTTTTCCATCTCCAGCAGTTCTTGTTTGTGTTCTTCAGCTTTCTGTCTTTCTGTGATGTCGTGTACCATTCCCATGGATCGTATTATCTGGCCGGATTCATCCCGGAAGTGGGTGCATTTTTCCTGCACCGTGCGAACCTCACCAGTAGATTTTTTCACCGCCCGGTGTACGATTTCGTAGCCATCTCTGTTTTCATGTAGAGAATTGGTGTATGTTTCATCCACCTCTTTTCGATCATCAGGATGTACTCTTTCAAGGAATGCCTCGTAAGTCGCAGCAAATTCCTGTGGCTGCAGTCCAAATATTCTATACACCTCATCCGACCAAAATAGATGGTTATTTACTAAATCAAGCTCCCAACTACCGAGTTTAGCTATTTTTTGTGATCGATTTAGCATATCTTCGCTTTCTTGAAGCTTCTGGTTGAATTTAACCAGATATTCCTTCTGCTGTTCCAATGCTTTATTAGATGCCTTAAGTTCGGCAGCAAGTTGTTGTTCATTTTCTAACAATTTCAGGTTCTGTCTTTGTGTTTTTTTACGTTTGCTGATATCTGTGACGAAGGAGTAATAATATTGGGGTGTTCCGTCTTCATTTCTAATCAGGTGTACCAACCGTTCCACTGGAACTCTGGTACCATCCCTTTGGATATATTCCTTTTCATATCTTACCGGGCGACCGGTGGTGTTGAGTTCTTCCAGCTTTACTTGTTCTTTTTCCCGGAATTCTTCTGGTGTGAGAGTCTTGGACCGGTCAGTCTTATCGAGCTCTTCCCCAGTATATCCTATAAGACCCTCAAATGCCTGATTAACCATTACCAGCCGTCCATCAGGGTATTCTACACTAAAAGGTTGGGCTGAAAATTCTATGGCATTGGCGAAAAACTTTTCTCTTTCTTTAACTTTCTCTAAAGTTTCCCTGGTCTTTTTGTGTCTGGTATTTTCAACCAGCGTCCAATCGCCTTCACGCTTTATCAGGGTGAATTGGTGTTTGTTCACGGCATCGATGATCTGGTTAGCATCACATTTATCCAGGGGATAAGCGCACAGGACCATTATTTGTAATCTACCCACGATTTTATCCAGTTTTTCCTCATATTCAGCCAGGTCATCCCGGTCTTCTTTTTCCAGGAAAGAGACATTTCCGGTGACTCTTAATCCTCCATAGCCTCTATTGATGGCTTCATTTAGTTTTTCCACCCAGCCGTTTAGAACGTTCTTTGAGTTGAAACCACCATCTTCAATATACCATTCATCATACGGGATGATTTCAATCTGTTTTTTATCCAGATACCCTTTTATATCTGGCTTCACTTTCCGTAGTGATTCTATAGCCTCTTCTACACCTAAAGGTTCGGAGGTGACCCACATACAAAATTCATTATTTTCTAAACCAGCTTTAAAATAAGGAACCAGGATATCAGTTAGATCTTCCTTAGTCTGATAGAACTGGCAGAAATGAGTCCCCCAAGGCACATCACCAATGATATCTACACCCGACCTTCTAAGCATACCCATGGAAAATTCTCCTGAGCTTTAAAATTTAAAAGTTCACTCATATATCTTGTTGGGTATTAAATAATGATTTCTAAAAAATTTTTCACAAATAAAAATCCTATTGGGTTTTAAATAAGCACATAATAAAGAGAATTCAAATTAAAATAAAGAATAAAAAAACAGATTTCAGGCCTAAAAAAGGAAGACCTGTAAAAAAAAGGAGTTTTATAAAGTTACACCCATATCCAGCTGTTCTGTGAGTTCCTTGTACCGGTTTCTGATGGTGACTTCGGTAACTCCTGCGATGTCGGCCACGTCTCTCTGGGTTTTCCTCTCACCGAGGAGTACTGATGCAATGTATAAAGCTGCTGCAGCCACACCGGTAGGTCCTCTTCCTGAGGTTAGTCCTTTTTCCATGGCTTTCTCGATTATCTCAATTGCTTTAGATTGCACTTCACCGGAGAGGTTTAATTCACTGGCGAAACGTGGTACATAGTCCACTGGTGATGTGGGTGGTAGTTTTATGTTCAATTCCCTGGTCAGGAACCGGTAGGTTCTTCCGACTTCTTTCTTGCTTACCCGGGAGACTTCTGCAATCTCGTCTAAGGTTCGGGGTACGTTGCATCTTCTGCAGGCGGCGTATAATGATGCAGCTACCACACCTTCTATGCTTCTGCCTCTAATGAGTTTATTTTCCACGGCGTTCCTGTAGACCACGGATGCAGCTTCCCTAACGCTTCTGGGCAGTCCCAGTCTGGATGAATCCCTGTCGAGTTCGCTTAAAGCGAAAGCCAGGTTTCTCTCGGTTGCACCGGATATCCTGATCTTTCTCTGCCATTTCCTCAGACGGTACCACTGGGCACGGTTTCTGGCGGGGATGTCCCTACCGTAGATATCCTTGTTTCTCCAGTCGATCATGGTGGAAAGACCTTTGTCGTGTATGGTATAGGTTATGGGTGCCCCTACCCTGGTTCTTTTATCTCTCTGCTCATGGTCAAAGGCCCTCCATTCGGGACCCATGTCCACCAGGTTGTCGTCGATTACCAGACCACAGGCTCCGCAGACAATTTCTCCACGCTCGTGGTCATTTATAAGTTTTTCTGAGCCACATTCTGGGCATTTGGTTTCAATTTTTTCGATTTCTGAAACCTCTTGTCTCATATGTTCTTTTTCTGAGACTTCTGGCTTGATCTGTTCCTTATCAGCAACTTCCTGCTTTAGTTCTTCTTTCGTTTCCTTCGCCCCCGTTGTTTATTTGTTTTTGGTGACACATAGGTAGGCTCTCCAACTCGATATTCAAAATTTTTAGAATTTTTTGCACGAACCTTTATGGATATATAAGGCTCTTTAGTGGGGCCAAATATATCACTAACAGTACCAATTCTTTCCTTATTTTTCAAAAAAACAGCCAGTCCGAAACCAGGGGTTTGGTTGGATCTTACAATGATTCTACCCCGATTGGAGATGTGGGATATGTTTCCTAACTTCTTCATGTATCAAACCGAAACTTTTATATATAATTATGTATTACGAACTAGTATTTAAATGTTTCGATAAAATTAAATATTATATGTCTTAATTTATATGATTTACGGGTGGGAAGTGGGGCTCTTCATCGATTCTTTGATGCGTTTTCCGTAATATAAAGCCGCAATAGCCCCGATTATGGTAGGTAATATATAACTCACGAACCGATCGATTAAACTGGCGGACAAAACCACGTCACCAGCCACACCTACCACTGCGAAGAGACCAACGATGATGGCTTCCCGTATTCCCCAGGAGCCAGGGAGAAGTGGTGCGAGCATGATTAAAATACCAATGGTATAAATGATTATCAGGGGTATTAAAGGAGGGTAAACACCTACCGTAACAAAACAGACATACATACGGACTATGTCCATGCCCCACATTAAGAAGGACAGGAAGAACCCGATAACGAACACTTTTCTATTTTTAATTACCTGAATGAATCCTGTGGAGAAACGGTTTATGTAATAAATTATTTTTTCGTTGACTCTGGACAGGGACATATCACTCTTGGTCAACTTCACAAAAAATGGATATACGGATTTTACTATTCTGATTATCACTCTCTGCGCAATTTCTTTCCTGTATACCGCATATAATATGATGGCAAAGAAGAACATGGAGATTAATATCATTACAGATACGATGATCTTGGTATAGATGGGTATATTCCAGCCGAGAATGAAAATTGCAGCGAAGATGGATATGATTATAAATGGGAAGAATTCAAAAACCCGATCTGCAGTGGCCGAGGCAAAACCTATCTCAAAGGGCGTATCGTTGGTAGCAGTTAAAAGATATGCCCGCAGAGGCTCTCCTCCAGCTGCACCGGGAGTTACGTTGTTTCCAAAATCACTGGCCAGTAACATTGCCAGAAGGCTTCGAAAGCGAATGTGTTCGTTCACCGTGGATAAAATTAGCTTCCACCGATAAGTCCATATCAGGTATATGGCGGTCTCCAGGATGATGTTAAAAAGAACCAGATACCAGTTAACGTGCATCAATATGTTGATGGTATCCCCCAGACCGACTATAATGGTAATGGCAAAGACTATAACGAATGCCAGTGCAAAGGAGCCGATTATACTCCATTTATGCTTACGGATAGTTTCGTATATATCTTCCATTATCTCAATTCCTTATTTTGAAAACTCTAACTGGGGATTTAAAATATTTAAATAGAGGATTAATATTAAATAACCTGCTTGATTAAATAATTGTTTAAAACTATAAACGGCTATAATATATAAAATTAGGTAATCTATTGGCGGATTATACTGGATAATGAGTGTCCTTTCTCGATTCTCTCAATTATCTCCTTTTCCCCCTCTTTAATTTCCAGAGCTTTATGGATTGCCTCCCTGAAAAGTTCTCCAGGCACCACAATTACTCCACAATCATCTCCCAAGACCACATCACCAGGATTAATGGTGATACCACCATATTCCAGGGGGACATTAACCTCCCCATCACCCAGGGGTTTTCCAGCGTTAGGAACGATGGATCTGGTAAACACGGGATAATCCAGCTTTTTAACAGCAGCTACATCCCTCACAGCGCCATAGACCACAGTACCAGCTATACCTTTCTGCTGTGCGGTCTTTGAAGTCAGTTCACCCCAAACCGCACTGTCATCTCCGTCTGTGAGGATAAAGAGTATATCTCCCTTCTCGGCCAGGTCTATTGCATCCAAAGCAGTCCCCCAGTCATAGGCAGAGGTTTGTACCGTTATAATTTTTCCCAGAATTTTGTATTCATCTTTAAGTGGTTTTATCCCCGGAATCACCGGGCTGTAATCGAGTAAATCTTTAAGGGCGTCAGATAGTTGTGGTGTGCTCAGTTTGTCCTTCCATAAACTGAAACTCTCCTGGTGTGAAAATCTCTTTAAGAGCCCTTCTGGTGAGATTTCCATTCTACCATCCATAAAAATCAGTCCTGAGGAGTTGTAACTTCTTCAACCATGGTTCTACCGGCAACAACTTCATCAATACTGTGGATTGAACCACCGTACTGTTCTATGGTCTTGGATATCTCTTCAAAATCAAGATCCGTACCCTGCATGGTGACTTTGATGTTCTCGGTTTCCTTATCTATTTCCATTAAAGTTACATTTACCCCTTCGACACCACCTATTTCGCTTAAATATGTGGCGAAATCAGGTAGGTTAGGTTCGTGTGGTTTAAGTATATCTAAAACTATTCTTATCAGGCCTTTGGGCACTTTCATTTCCTCCATTTTTATATTGGCTCAATGAATTTAATTTCAATTTGAGTTTATTAACTTGATTGTAGTTAGCTAATAGTTCTTTTATAAATTATTTAAAAGTTTACCCCAAAAGAAATTAAGGCTCCAGCCAATTAAAAAATTCACCTTCTCATTTAAAGGCTGATATCACAGTAATTTAAAGGGGGTTTAATGGTGGTATCCTCCCTTAATTTACAGTCATTGGAATAAAAAAACTTTAAAAATTGGAAGATGGTACATTGAAAACATCATCAATTTTATAAGTAAGATGCATTATATAAATTGAATAGATACTAACAAGTACATCATAAGGATCTAAATGAGTTATCAAAAATTGTTATCCATCATGGAAGAACTCCAAGACTATGCAGAACAGGGAATGCCCATACTCATCGAGGGTAAAAAAGACGAGGAGTCTTTAAAGGAACTGGGAATTAACGGTAATTTTATTAAAGTTTCTGGTTCCCCCCATAAGCTCTTTGAAATTGCAGAAATCGCAGCTCAATCTTCCAAAATTATTATATTAACTGATTTCGACAGAAAGGGCAACGAACTTGCCCAAAAACTTTCTGAAGATATACAAAGACTTGGTTCTTATCCAAACCTTCAAATAAGAAGGAGAATTATGGGAATCACCCGCAGATATATCAAAGATATAGAGAGTCTTTCCAGACACCTCCACCAACTGGAACTTGAAGAATACCCTTATGGTGTCACTGGCGATTACTATCCCATGTAATATGGGCAGCGCGCCAGGTAACAGTGATTATCAGTATCTATACAATAAGGGAGGCCCATAAAATGGGAAAAGGCGAAGAAATAAGTACAACTAAATATCTCATTCACGCTCAAATTAACGCTAATGGAATTGTAGAAAAGCCCGATGTGGTGGGCGCTATTTTTGGTCAAACCGAGGGACTTCTAAGCAACGATCTTGATTTAAGAGAACTACAGAAGACCGGAAGAATCGGTAGAATTAAAGTTAACATCAACTCCAAGGCCGGCCGATCCAAAGGAGAAATCATCATACCATCCAGCCTCGACCGGGTGGAAACCGCAATCCTGGCCGCGTCACTGGAAACCATAAACCGGGTGGGGCCCTGCGAAGCCTACATCCAGGTTTCCAAGGTAGAAGACGTCCGGGCAGTAAAAAGAAGGAAAGTCGTGGACCGGGCCAAAGAACTCTACAAAGGAATGATGGAAGAAGTAACCCCAGAAAGCCTCAAAATGATAGAAGAGGTTAAGGAGGCCATGAGAATCCATGAAATCACCGAATACGGGGATGAAAAGCTTCCTGCAGGTCCCAACGTCATATCATCCGATGCCATCTTAGTGGTAGAGGGAAGAGCCGATGTATTAAATTTACTACGATACGGAGTTAAAAACGCCATAGCCGTCGAAGGGGTAAGCGTCCCCAAACCCGTGGCAGAACTGACCAAAAGTAAAACAGTAACCGCATTTCTAGACGGTGACCGTGGAGGAGAACTCATACTAAAGGAACTACTCCAGGTAGGAGAAGTAGACTACGTCACCAGAGCACCAAAAGGCAAAGAAGTGGAAGATCTAAGCAAGGATGAAGTTATGATCGCTTTAAGGGATAAAATGCCCGTGGAGCAGATAATACATGACATGGGAATCAAAACCAAAAAACCCGCCGCTGCACCAGAACCCAAAAACGGAGACAAAATAAAGGTTCTAAAGGGCATCTTAAAAGACCTGGAAGGAACAGGAAATGCCGAAATATTAGACGACGCATTAAACATCCTCAAAGAGGTCAAAGTAGAAAACCTCTACGATGAACTTAAAAAGGTCAGTAACAACGTATACGCCGTAGTCTTCGATGGAGTAATCAGCCAGAGACTAATCGACATCTCCAAAGAGAAAGGCCTAAAACACATAGTTGCAGTTAGAATCAGTGAAGTGGTGAAAAAACCCAACAATATAAAGGTAATAACCAGATAAAACAAGGGGGGAATTTAAATTTCCCTGAATACTTTATTTTTTTATTAATTTATTAAAAAAAAACTCTATGGGGGTTCCTTTATGTATGTGAACATGGACAAAGAATTTCTAAAGGACATAGAAACCACTAAGGATATCTTAATTCCCAAAGATCCCCTGGACCGAGTGATTGGCCATAACGACATCATAGAATTTGTTAAAATCGCAGCCAAACAGCGGAGAAACCTGCTCCTGGTGGGTCCGCCAGGGATAGGGAAGTCGCTCATTGCACAGGCCATATCCTTCCACCTGGGAAAGCCCAACGAAGAGGTAACCGTGGTACACAATCCGGAAAGACCGGAAAGACCCTTCGTCGAAGTTAAAACCAGGAAGGAGATGGAAACAGAAAAAAGGGATCTGCAGATGGCCGAAGGGGATATAGTAGGCCCCGAAAGCGTTCCAGAAGCAGTTGCCGAGAGATTAGGATTCCGTTGTGTTCACTGCGGAAGTTACAACAACGCCTATCAAAGCATCTGCCCCCGCTGCGGCGGAGACAAATACTCCCATATAAACGCCAGGAGAAAACACCTGGGAGACCTCCTGGGTATGTTCGAGATGAACAGCGACCCCATAAACATGCCCCAGGAAAGGGTGACCACCACCCGTCCCTTAAATGACCGGGAGGAAGTGGTGATCTACGAAAGGGTGGACGGAGAAAGCATCAAGATCCTGGACCAACACGCCCTAGAGAAGAGGAGGGAACTGGTGGAAGAAAAACCCAGAAACGTCATAGTACCCCTGAAGAGGAACATGTTCATCCAGGCCACCGGAGCCAGTGAAACCGAACTCCTGGGAGACGTAAGACACGACCCCTACGGAGGACACCCCGACCTAGGGACACAGCCATATGAAAGGGTGGTCCCTGGTGCAATCCACGAGGCACACGAGGGAGTTCTCTTCATAGATGAAATAGTCCACATAGCCAACCTGCAGCGTTACATACTAAGCGCCATGCAGGACAAGTACTTCCCCATAGTTGGAAGAAACCCACAGAGCGCCGGAAGCTCAGTGAAGGTACAGGACGTCCCCTGCGACTTCATATTCGTAGGCGCATGCAACATAAGGGATATAAAATACATACTCCCACCACTACGCTCCAGGATACAGGGAGAAGGCTATGAAATCCTCATGCGCACCACCATGCCAGACACACCCGAAAACGAAGCCAAACTGGCCCAATTCGTAGCCCAGGAAATAAAAATGGACGGAAAAATACCCCACGCCACCAGATCAGCCATTGCAATACTATTAGATGAATCCCGGAGAAGGGCAAAAGTTATAGACGACCAGAAAAATTCCCTGACCCTAAGATTAAGAGACCTCGGCGGAGTGATCCGCATGGCCGGTGACGTGGCCATAATGGAAGACAAAGACTTAATCGAAGACAAACACATGCACTTCGCCATAAAAAAATCCCTATCCATCGAAGACCAGATAATAAACCGGTACAAAACCTTCGAAAACGCCATGCAACAGGATTATTCAAGTGCCCAGAAGATGGGTAATGGGAAAGATGGGTTGCCCAATGAGAATGTGGATCGGAGTTATATGTGAAGATTACATATTATTTTTTTAATTTCATTTTGTCAAGAATTTTCTACGATTAAACTATTTCTCCTTGATAGAGTCTTACATATATGTCTTTAGCAGCATCTCCCTGGTGGGTGCCGGGAGGAGTTGATTGGGTAGCTCTGGTTCTTCATTAAAATCACAATTAGAATTAAAAGCAGCTACAGCAACAACATCAACAACAGCATCACCATAACGATAAGCAGCAGCGAGACCAACTTCAATCAAATCCGGAGGGCCGTCGCAAAACTATCAATTCAGAAAATTAGTAAATTCAACATTTAATTATATTCATCATGAATATCTTTTAAAAAGTCAAAACCTTTTTTTCTATACTCATTACAAATATAATTCGCAACTTTAGTTACTTTCTTTTGGAATAATACTTCAACGATATATTGAATATCTTCTTGATCGTATTCGGGGGTTTTATCGATGAATGCTAAATAAATTTTACCTACTTTATCGGGTGATTTATCTACATGTTTGGTTAAGTTATTAATGAAAATCGCCATATTTGAGTGTGATTCCATGCATTTAGCTGAAAATATAAGCCAATTAAAAATATCATTATCAATTGCATCGATCAGTTCAATCCATCTTGCTAACTTAGCAAATATCTCACAATTCTCAATATTCTCCTTATCTAATGCATTAAAAATATTTAACCATAATTCTTTAACTTGATCAACTTTGATTGATTCTTTACGTACAAGAATAAAGTGTATTAGAAAAGATAGTTGTTCTGTATTTTTTTGATTGATTACTTTTGAAATCAAACTATCAGGATCTGATAAATCTTCTTTACCATCTATGTAAAAAGTACATATGTGTTGAATTAACTTTTGAGTGATTCTTCTATTATCAAAACGCGTTTCAATAGCTCTATCATAATGACCCTTCGATTTAAGAAAATTATAGATATTAGTATAAATTACAGAGGAATAAAAGAGATATCCCATGAATGCGGGTTCCCATTTATCAATTTCATCAGGAAATATTAAATTAATATTATTTTTGACCCATTCTTTATCTAACGCACATAAATAAGGTAAAAATCTGCCTAATGTAACTAAAATTTCAATAGAAGGATCTTTTAGTTGCCTTTCAAGTTCCAATCTAATCTCATCTGGAAATTCATCTGACTCTCGGAAATATTTAAGCGAATAAATGACCATGGCAGAGTAAATCTTCCCTAAAGGTGAATTTAATACAGAAGTAATCAAATCATGCATTTTAGGAAGTTCTGCTTGAGTATTTATGCTCAGTATTAATAGAATTTTTTCAACAACAGGCAGTAATTCTATTTCAAAGGCATATCTATCATCTCTAGTTCCTGTCTCAATAAAATCCGCAATCGCTGAAACAATCCAGTTTCTATAATTAGTTTTATCAATATAATTCGTTTCCCAAAATTTTTCGTCTTCTATTATTAATAAGATAAATTCAAAAATTTCTTTACATTCAAAAGTTTTTTCAGAACTCCAGGCCCTTTCAAGGCCACGTATTAAGTTAGATTGATTTTCTCTTGAAACATTTAAAAAGTGATTTAAATCACTAGTAAATTTTGAAGGATGATCAGTTACACATTTAATGAAAGATTCAGTTATTTCTGATTTATCAAATACTGATTCTTTAGTATCGTTTTCATTTAAATACTCGGCAAGTTCTTCATTAGATTTTTCACATAATTCTTCAGACTTTGCTGGGCCAACAACAATTAGATCACTACTCCAAACATCAAAATCAGGATGATCTATATCTTTAGGATAAAGTTCTTTATTTTCTTTAATCTCTTTTTGGATTTTTGGATTTTTGGATTGTTCAAACGCGGAAAGCCATCTTAATTTTTCATAGGCAATATATTCTGGTTTAGAACCTTCTTCTTCTAGTTTATGGATATATTTTTTATTATCTATCCATTCAAGTACTGATTCTATTTTTTTATTATCATCATCAAATTTAGAATAATTTGATTTGAATAAACGATATACATCATGTCTTAAATTAATATCATCTAAAGGATTATCGTCCCAATTCCAAAATATATCATTTAATTCATCATAATGAAGATTTATTATAAAAATAGCAATCCTCTTAAAAATCCTATGTTTACTTGCCGCTAATTTTTCGGTACATGTTCTTAATTCTTCTGAATAATTGACACTGGATAACATGTCTCTAACAAAATAAACAAGCTGAAATTCGTATATTTCCTCTGGAAACATAGATTGAGGATGATCTTCTATTGTAGGAATAGCAAAGTAATCAAATTCTGATTCATCATCATTCAAAATTTTTGAAATTTTATTCAATGCTATTTTTGCTGCATCTATAGCACAAAATTTAGCTATGGCTGGTTTATTATCTTCTAATGTTTTATTTAACCAAAATTTATCCATTATCGAAACAAATTCATGATCTGAAACTTTTTTAAAATCTAACAATACATTTAACAACTCTAACAGTAATTCTCTTAACTCATAATCAATTAATTTTTTTAGAACTGTTTTTGAAAGTTCTGATTGGATCAAAGTAGTATCAAATTTTGAATTTATAATTTTTGATATAAAACGAATATGATCTATAGTGATTTTATCTTTTGGAAGATAGAAGATAACTTTTAAAAAAACATGATCAGTACGATAATTTCTTTCTTCAAAATCAAATATTATATAATTATTATAAATGTCTGTTAATAACTCAGTAGTTTCGGGATCTTCATTTACATAATTCAGTTTTGCTAAATTTTCAAGATATCCTGATGGTTCCCAATAATTTACAGTATAATAACCTTTTTTTTCAGAATCTTCTTTAATACCAGGAAAATTTTCTTCATTAAAGTATCCTTCTTCAATTAAATCCTTAAGCCATGGAAAAGGATTACTTGTTTTAGCAAGCTCTCTAAAAAATTGTCTTTTTAAGGGAGGGTTAACTTTAATTTTCCGAAGTAAATCTTTTCTTTTATTCTTTAGGTCTTTCATGTTCGTGGATTATCCCCATCATTTCTTCAGTAGCTTCATAAATACGGGTTTCACGGTCACTTATTTCTTCATTCCAATTAATTAAAACATCATACAATTGTGCATAGTTTTTGTCATCCGAATCATCTCCTAAATCATATCCTAAAACAGTTATTCCAAGTTTGTTGTAATATAAATTATCAAAATCCAATTCATGACTGCCATCAGTTGTATAACCCTTTAATAAAAAATCTTTTAATTCAATTTTATCATATTCTTTATCTTCTAAACCTAATTTTGTGAATAAAAAATCAATTACTTCAAACTCATCAAGACCATATCCAATGAATAATATAACATATGTATCGAATATTTCCCTAAGAACATCAAGGAACTTCTTATCATTATAACGTTTAAAATATTGGCTGACGGTGAAAACTAGAGTATCTTTCTGAGAAATGGTACCATGTACGTGATATAATTTAATTTCACCAATATCCTCACTTCTAAATTCATCAGGATTAGAAATTATCTTTGTTTTATCATTAAAATATTCATCAAAATGCTCATCTGCATTTGTCGTTAAATAAATACCAGAAATATCTTCAATTCCCTCAACGGTTCCTTGAAGTAAATTATAAACTTCAGTATATATGGGTAAATCTATTTCTTCATCTTTCTTTAAGGAACGTTCTAATTCTTCAAAAAACAAATCTTCATGATTATTTTTTAATATTTCATAACAAATCGATATTACCTTTTTACAATCTTTACTGTTAGAAAGTATTTCCTTTTGTTCTTCATTAATACAACGTTCTGTACCATTAGTTGTATTAAAACATTTATCAATTAAATTTCTAGCTAAACCATTCCAACCTTCGCACCCAATTAATCTAGATACACCTGCCCCCACAAAAATTGCTAAACTTTCACTATTTATTGCATCGATAACTTCCTGAGGTAATGCAGGTATAGGCGGAATTATATTTTCCATATTTTATTCACCAATAAATTTGATATTCTAATGACTCTAACAAGACTAAAATTAATATCCTATATTTCTAAAGTGGATTAAACTAGACCCTGGTTTAAAGTTCTTTTGAAACTCAACATCTACTTTATTTTCTAAATTTTTTAGTTTCGGATTCTCCTTAATCATCTTTTTTGCTAATGAAAAGTTGTCAATTTTAGAATAAACTTGCCGATAACATTCTTTAACTTTATTTTCAAATTTCCCGAAGTTTTCTTCGATTATTTGCCCCGATATTCCCTTTCCATAAAAATAATTTTCCATAGCCAGCTTTTTGATGTTGATTTTATCATTAATTTCTGATTTTTTTATCGTAGTAAAAAGTATAATAATTTTTCTTGCCACGAACGGTTTTACTTATTGAAAAGTGTCGAAGGTGTAATTGCGGAACGTAATGATGTTTTTTTACGTTTATTCATGTTCTTCATAACAATAACAAATCTAGTTCTAAAGTTAATAAATTTTAAGGTGCTTTTGATTTATTTCATTTAAATCCTACCTTCTTAAAGAACTTAATAACTTGATTTTATTTCCATCCATTCTTTTCTTTTAAAAATTGCCAATAATTACCCTTTCTTCAGACATCCATAGCAATAACTACAACATTAAATTTAAGGCATTTTTCATCATACCTGGAGTGTAATGATACATTCATATAATACACTCTTTTTGTTCATTAATCAAAATAAATAACAGTAGCGCATCTTCTGAAAGTTTTTGGGCGAATCCGGAGGTGGAAATTTGTGCTATGGTCTAAAGTGATTAAATAGAAGAAACCCAGCGCAAATTGTACTTTTTTCTAATTTTAGTTCAATAAATGATAAATATTATTCTTACATATTATGTGATTAGGTGTTGTTATGTTATGGGTTGATAGTGGAGATTTAAATAGTTGGGCTAAACGTAGAGATTGTCACGGTGATCTTCCTTTTTTGGTACGTAGTCTTATTAGAGCTACAGCTACAGATATCTCCAAAATTCTTTTTCCAGCTGGAGATAATGTTTCCAGTCCGGGTTGGGATGGAGTTCTTGAAGTTTCTGAAGGTAATGAATATGTTCCAGAAGGATTTTCCATATGGGAAATGGGTTGTAATCACCATGTAAAAGGCAAAGCAGATAGTGATTATGAAAAACGAAAAGAAAATCTTTCAGGAATAAATCCCGCTGAAACAACATATGTGTTTGTTTCCCCTAGACCTTGGACCAAGAATGAAGAATGGTGTGAAGAAAAGAGAAAAGAAGGATTTTGGAAAGACGTTAAAGCATATAATGCTGCAACTCTTGAGGAATGGATTGAACAGGCTCCAGCTGTAGGTATTTGGTTAGGCCAATATTTAGGAAAATATCCTAAAGGCGTTAAAGCACTTGTAGATTGGTGGGATGAGTGGAGTATGAGTACTAATCCGCATCTTGCTGCAGAACTTGTTTTAGCAGGTAGGGATAAGCAAATAGAAGATGTTCAAGAAAAGTTAAAATCTCCATCTTCTAAAATTACCGTTAAAGCTGCTACTATCAATGAATCAATCGCATTTTTGGCAGCTGCAATAATTTCATTGCCTGAAGAAGAACGAGAGTATTATCTGTCCAGAAGTATCGTTATAAGTGATTCTGAAGCTTTTAAACATATTTCTATAACTGGTAAAAGTGGATTATTCTTTGTGCCTGAATTTGAAGAAATTCAAGGATTATCATTGGCTATACAAAAAGGTCATAGCGTGTATATTCCAGTAGGCCCTGATAATAATATTACTAGCCCAGAAATTGTTCTACCTAGGCTTGGAAGAGATAAATTTATTTCAGCACTTGAAGAAATGGGCTTATCAAATGAAGATTCTCAAAAGTATTCCAGAGATACTGGAAGAAGTCTTACAGTTTTAAGAAGACAATTGATGGATTATGTTAATCAGCCTGAATGGGCTAAAGCAGATTCTGCTAGGGATATTATTCCTGCATTGTTAGTTGGACGTTGGATAGAATCAAATAAAACAGATAAGGAAATTATTAGCCAAATAGCTCGTGATTATGATTCATTTTCCACTAGATTGTATTCATGGCGAAATCAACAAGATTCTCCTGTATTGAAGATTGGGGAATTATGGCGTTTGGTTTCGGCTATGGATGCTTTTTTTGCACTTTCTCCATTCATAACCTCTGATGATCTTCAGCGATTTAAGGCTATAGTTTTAAAAGTTTTTAAGACCTTAGATCCAGCACTTGAGCTTGAGCCTGGCGAACGTTGGATGGCTGCTGTGCATGGCAAAGTTCAACCATATTCAAATGAATTAAGAGAAGGAATTCTTCAAACCCTTATTCTTATTGCATATTTTGGAGATAATGCAAAAATATCATTATCAACTTCAGCTCAAACATGGGTTGATAATATAATAAGGGAATTGTTGCATGAGGCAGAATGTAATCTTTGGATGTCTCTTTATGATGTTTTGCCACTTATTGCTGAAGCATCACCTAACTCATTTATGGATGCTGTAGAATCTTCCTTATCTGGGGGCGAAAAACCTATCATGTGTCTATTTGAAGAGACAAAAGGGATTACAGGACCATCATCTAACCATTCTAGTTTACTCTGGGCTTTAGAACATTTGTCCTGGAGTCTGGAATTATTACCTCGAGTCACTCTTATTTTGGGGAAATTAGCAAGCTATGATCCATATTCTGAAAGTATAATGATTAACCGGCCAAAAAATAGCTTACGTGAAATTTTTCTTTTATGGCATCCTCAAACATATGCATCTTTAAAAAAACGTTTAGAAGTTTTAGATTTACTAATAGAAAAATATCCGGACGTGGGATGGAATCTTTTAATTGATTTATTGCCTAAAAGTGATGATGTTGGCCATCCAACATCTAAACCCATTTGGAGGCAGTTTACAGAAAAAACAGAAGTTTTACCTCCTACTATTGCAGAGCATTATGCAAGCATTAAAGAAATAGTCGACAGATTGTTAACTTATGTTGGATATGATGGGCAACTTTGGGTTAAAATACTAGAAAATTTCCCTGATCTTCCAGTAGATCAAAGAAATAGAATATTTGAACAACTTTCTTCTGATGTAGATAAAATACTAAATGGTAGATACGAATTATGGAATAAACTTCGAAAAGTAATCTCCAGACATCGTTCCTATCCTGATACTGATTGGGCCCTTCCAGAAGAAGAATTAAAAGATCTTGAAGACATTTATTCCTCTTTAGAACCAAAAGATACAATTGATAGGTTATGCTGGCTTTTCGATGGTTGGCCTGATTTATTGGAAGGGGTAAAAATAGAAGATCATGATGACAATGATGAACACTTTGTTCAGCTTAGAATAGCTGCTTTAAATGAGATTAAGGATGATCATGGTTTTGAAGGATTAATAAACCTATCAGAAAGGATTGAATATCCATTTTATATTGGTAGAGCATTAGCCGAGGATGATATAGATCTAAAAGAAGAAGATAAACTTTATTCTTTGCTTGAAGAAGCCGATGAATCACAAATGATTTTTGTTAAAGAATATATCTTTCGTAAAGCATTCAATGATAAAGAATGGACCAAAAATCTCGTTAATAAAGCGCGAACAGAAAATTGGTCTGATTTAAAGATTGTTAATTGTTTCACTGCTCTACCCTCAAGAATGTTTGTGTGGGATCTATTAAATCATTTTAATGAAAGTATACAAGAAGCATATTGGAAAAAGTGTAGTTTTGGAGGAATAACAAGGGAATCTGAAGATAAAATCTATTTCGTAGAACATATGGCTCAAGCTAAAAGGTATTTTACAGCTCTTGGTATTGCTGCCCTATATGCTAAGGAGATGACTCCAGAGTTGATTGCAGAAGTATTAGAAAAGACTGCTACTGAAAAAAGTGAAGATAAATATCATATTAAATATTGGGATATTGAGAAGTTATTTAAAGAATTATACAAATCTGAATATCCAAAGAGCGAAATAGCAAAACTAGAACTAAAATATATACCCATTCTTGCAAGTGTTGGTAGTAGAAGAGCTCCTAAAATGTTACATGATGCATTAGCTAATGATCCTGAATTTTTTGCTGAGATTATAAGGTATATCTACAAAAGAAAAGATGGAAAGCAAGATGAAGGTGAAGAAAAAATTACACAAAAACGATTGGAACAAAGAGGAAAACTTTCTTGGAGATTAATCAAAAGTTGGAAAACTATCCCTTGCAGTGGAAATAATGGTCAAATAGACTACGAAAAGCTGAAATCATGGATAGATAAGGCAAGAGAATTATGTGAAAAATCTGACAGGATAACAGCCTGTGACAAACAAATTGGAAAAGTATTAGCATATGCAGAACCAGAAGATGAAATATGGCCTCCGGAAGCTGTGTGTAAAATAATTGAGAGTATAGAGAGTGAGGAACTGCATAGAGGATTTAAAATAGGGACTGAAAATAAAAGAGGAACTACAATGCGAGCATTAGATGAAGGTGGGAAACAAGAAGCTGAATTAGCTAATAAATTCAGAGGTTATGCAGAAATTCTTAATACTCGCTTCCCCAAAACGGCTTCTATATTAAATAGTATTGCAGAAGATTATGAGAATGAAGCTAAAATATGGAATGAAGAAGTAGAAAAAAGGGATTTAGATTATTAAATTTTTATAATTTATTTCTTTGGTAATCCGAGGGATATTACATTTTCATATAATTTTTAACCCTTTCATCACTCCACCCATGATAATCCTTCAAAAACTGCCAATAATTCCCTTTCTTCAAACACCCATAACAATAATAACCACATCTATGAACGCTAAATGATGGTTTTTTTATCATCATGGTTCGGAAAAGGACAGTTGTACATTATATATTCTTTTTCCAGATATTATTTAACTGGTTCACCCAGGATGGACTTAAAGAAGACCCTATGGTCATCTACAAATTTTATTTGATCCACACTGATTTTTATCTTCAAATTTTTACATTAAATTCAATCTGCTTTTTATTATTTAGAAAAATTTGTGAGTTAATTTTAACATTTAGTTGCCCGAATTACCAGAATATTAATATAGGTCTTTAAAAAAATATATTTTAAGAACTAAATTCCTAACTTTGTGGTATAGAGTTAAATTTTGTGGGAGAAGAACCAATTGCAAGATGTAATCGCCGGTGACCAGTTCAGTGACCGGAAAAATATTCTGGAAGTTTTTAATTTCCCGGAAAAGTTGGAAGATTACCTTTTCGAATTAGAGATAAGAAACTACTCCCTCAACACAATCAAGACTTACAAATCCATTATCAACAATTTTTACAAGTACTTGAAGAATGGCAAGGAAATCTACGATGAGAGACTTATTTTAAGGACATTCAAGAAGTACATAGGTTACCTTAAAAGGGATAAGAAGGTATCTCAAAATTATATCTACCTGGTAACTGTGGTCTTAAAGAAATTCTTTGAATTCAGCGGTATAGGGGTTCTTAAGGATGTTAAAACACCTAAAAGAACCAAGTCACTGCCTAAATCATTGAATGAAGATGAAGTACGACGACTGATTAATGCTTTAGATGACTATCAGACCATAGACCCCCCTACAGCTCATGCAGAATTTTTAAAGCGGAGAAATAAATTAATCCTGGCATTGTTATATTCTTCGGGTCTCAGGGTATCTGAACTGGTCACCCTGCGTATTGACAGTGTGGATCTACATGATAGGACCATAAGGATCCGGGGGAAAGGAGAAAAAGACCGTATGGTTTTATTCGATGACAACACCAAGGTGTTGATCGAGGATTACCTGGACCAGCGGGATGATGACAGTGAATACCTCTTTATAAACCGCAACTATGAACATCTCACCCCCCGCTACGTGCAGATGATGATCAAGGACTACGCCCGAGTGGCCGGTATTAAAAAGAAGGTAACACCCCATATACTGAGGCATTCATTCGCCACTCACCTACTGAAGAACGGAGTGGATATCCGGGCCATACAACAGCTTTTAGGGCATTCCAATCTTTCCACCACCCAGATATACACCAGTGTGGATATGAACACCCTTAAAAACGTCTATGACCGGGCCAAGCTGGGTTAAAAATACATTCAGTCTTTGTTTTTGTAATTAAATTTTTTTCATATTAAATCCCATATCATATGAATATAAATATTATTTTGACATAACTAGTAAAGGAACTAATCAAATGGGTTATATCTTCTAGCTTTTTTATTTGATTAAGAATATTGTTTGAATTTGTAAATAGATTGCAGCGAGCAATATCTACCTCATACGCTTAATTAAGAGATATGGAGGATTATAAATGGAAATAAACATTGATAACTATTTCGAAAAAAGGGAGATTATATTTAACTGGCGTTCTAACACTTCACTGGTTAACAAGGTTGTTTTAGCATTTTTAGTGGCAGGTTTTACTGGTATCATGGCCCAGATAGTCATACCACTGCCCTGGACCCCGGTACCCATCACGTTACAGACCTTCGCCGTTCTAATGGCCGGTATCTTCCTGGGAAGATACTGGGGTGGAATAAGCATGCTGATATACCTGGCGATAGGATTACTGGGAATTCCCTGGTTCGCTGGAATGTCCGGTGGATTAGAAGCACTCCTGAGTGCAAGCGGCGGTTACCTCTTAGGATTCATTTTAGCAGCACTGTTTCTGGGTTACTTCGTGGATAAATATGTTCAGTCCCGTAAATTCCTCCCTATGCTGGGTTTGATGCTCTTTGCTAATTTCGTACTCCTATACGCCCCAGGATTAATCCAGCTAAGTATATGGACCCAATCAGCCACTGGCGTCGCGCCAGGAATCTGGGAACTCCTTTTAATGGGTGCTATACCATTTATAGCCGGGGACCTGCTTAAGATTGGTGGAGCAGCAGCTCTGACAAAAGTGATAACACCAAAACAGGGCATAAATGGGGAAGAGACCGGTGATTCCAGGTACTGGATCTTCTGATGTAATTAAAATAAGAGCCCATCACCTGCTCTGCATGCAGGGCTTTCAGGGCTATGGTTACAGCCAGGGATTCCAACGTAACCTGGAAGAAATAATTAACTATCTGGAATCTAATCCCTATTCCAGCTTGAAATTGGTGGCAGATACAGATGTAATCTGCCTGAAATGCCCCCATCTGGAGGATGGGCATTGTGATAGATATTCATATCCTGCTATACGTGATATGGATCTAAAAGTCCTGGAAAAGTTGGATCTAGAAGTAGGTGTGATAGAACCTGTACAAAAGTTACTGTCACAGGTAAAGGCATGGAATATCCATGACCTCCGAGAAGTATGCGGGGAGTGTTCCTGGAAGGATAAATGTCTGCTGTATCTATCTAAATGAGAGTGGATTATTTAGATTCAACTTAGAAGTAGATTATTAAAATTCTCTTACTAAATTTCTCCAAATACTCTTTTTTCTATAAATTCTTCTTTTTATAAATTCTCCAAACACTCGTCCCTCAGTATTTTCGCGTCTTCGTTGGCCGGGTTGATCAACAGTGCTTTTCTGAAAGCTTCCATGGCCTCTTCAAAACGTCCCAGTTCAATAAGGGCCACACCCTTGTTACTTAAAATTACATCATTTTCCGGGTCCAGAACCAGTGCTTCATCGTAACAATTCACTGCTTCATCGAATCTGGATAACTCCATCAACGCGTTCCCTTTACGGTTCCAGGTGGATGGGTCCATTTCCACTGCTTCATCGAGACATAATTCCAGACTCTTATCATAGGATTGCAGTGCTTCCTCTGACCGGTCCATCTCGGTTAATATGTTCCCTCGGGCGTTCCACACATCGGGATCATCGGGGTTGATCTCCAGGAGCTTGTCATAGCAGGCCAGGGCTTGGTTGTACCTTCCCAGCATCTCCAGGATAAATCCCCTCCAGTAAAGCACCACCTCATTTTCGGGATTTAAATTCAAAGCCGTATCACTGGCTTTCAAAGCTTCTTCGGGTTTGTTAGAGTTTAGAAGGGCTATGGCTTTGTTGTTCCAGATGTACTCATTTTTGGGGTCATTTTCAAGGGCCTTGTCGTAGCATTCCAGTGCTTCGGGAAAACGGCCCAGTCTGGAGAGGTTGTCTCCCTTACGGTTTAAGAGGTAGATATCGTCGGGGTCAAAACGGAGGGCTGCGGTGTAACACAGTACCGAAGCTTCAAATTTACCCACGTCAAAAAGTATATCCGCCCTCTTGGTTACCATGGCTTTTTCATCTATTTTTTGGCCTTCCCACTCTTCTATGGGTAGTTTGCGGAATCTTATTATCTGGAACCTGGTATCATCCTCTATATCAGGGTATAATCTGCTGAACTCTTTGCGAAGCTCTTTAGCATCAGTGTAACCTTCTTCCTGTGCCAGTTCATCGTTGTTTTTTAGATCGATGTAATCTATTACCTCAACATCAGTAATTTCCGCCTCAAAAAGCTTCCGGCGCTCCTTGGAGACAAGATTCCAGTAGCAGTGGAGTGTGTCACCTACTTTAAGGGGTTTCTTCCACAATTTCCTGATGGTAGTGGTTTTTTTACCAGTTATAAGCTCTATGTGGTTGCTTCCAAATAGTAGTATTGGTATAGGGGGAACCTCCCTCAAATTTTTTCTGGATAAAATAGCGGTATTAACTTATTATTTGATTAATTCCTCTCCAAATTCACTTGTTTTTATCTTCAACAGGGGTACAGATGATTTGATATCCCTTGCAATCTCCAGGAGCTCATCACGGGATGGACTGGGAGTGTTCTTCAATTTTTCATCTAAAACAACCCGGTTTCTGAACTGTTGAATGGTATATAGATCGCAGTTAATATCATTTACAATTTCCTGAATATCCCCTTTATCCAAGAGACCAGGCACGTAGGTGGTTCTGCACTCTAGGAAAGTGTTTGGAGAATTTCGGACTATTTCCATACTCTTTTTAACATCATCCCATATAGAAGCGCCCGTTATCTCTTGGTACTTATTAGATGGAGCTTTAACATCCAGTGCAACGTAGTCTACCAGGTGGATTATTTCCTCCAGCCTCTCTGGGTAACAGCCATTGGTATCCAGTTTGATTTTTAACTCAGTATCTTTCAGGTAGTCTAAGAGTTCCTTAAGCTCTTCAAACTGGACTAATGGTTCTCCCCCAGTTATAACCAGACTGTCTATGAAGTTCAGGGAGTCCTGGATTTCTAATTTTATTTCATCCAGGTCTACCTCTTCACCACCTTCTATTAATTCGGGATTATGGCAGTAGGGACATCTTAAGATACATCCTCCGGTGAAAAGTACCAGGGAAATTTTCCCAGGATATTCCACAGAGGAAATTAACATACCACCGGTTAACATTCAGATAGATACCTCTAATTGTTGATAATAATATTTTTAACTAAGTACCTGCTTCAACAGGTCTATAAATTTCTCATCTTCCTCTAACGTACCCACGCTGACCCTGATCCAGTAGTCGTCCAGTCCATGGAATGAACGGCAGTCCCGAACTATAACTCCCCTCTTTAAGAGTTCCCCGGCCAGGGTCTGGGAGGTCATCCCTGTTTTACGGACATCAACCAACATATAGTTTGCCTTTGATTGGAATACATCCAGCTGGGATATTTTGGATAATTCTTCGTAGAGATAATCCCTGCTTTCTACAGAAAATGACGTGGATTTTTCTATATATTCCTTATCATTTATGGAGGCTACCGCTGCAACCTGGGATAGACGGGTGAGGCTGAAAACTGGTTTAACCCGCTTCATGTACCCTATAAATTCTGGGTTGCCCAGTCCGTAGCCGATTCTCATACCGGCCAAGCCCAGTATCTTGGAGAAGGTACGCAGTATGAACAGGTTGTCATAGTCTGCCAGTAAATCCACGTTGTTTACTCCGGAAAATTCGAAGTAGGCTTCATCCACCACTACCAGGGCATCTGTGTTTTCTAAGATGGTTTTGATATCTTCTTTGTCAATGAGGGCTCCTGTGGGGTTGTTGGGTGTGCACAGGAAAATCATACGGGTACGGGGTGTTATAGCATCCAGTACAGAGTCAACGTTTAAGACATTCTCTGGCAGATCCCAGCTGGCGTACACGGGAACTCCTCCATGGATCTTCAAGGTGAATTCATAGTACATATAAGATGGTATGGGGACGATAAACTCGTCTCCCGGTTCGATCAAGGTTTTCCCCAGGACGTCCAGTATCTCATCGGCACCGTCGCCGCCTAAAATAACCTGGGAAGGGGATACACCGGAATATGCGGCTACAAGGCTGGTTAATTCTTTCAGTCCTACTTCTGGATATCTGTGCATTAATTTTGATTCCTCATTTACCGCTTCAACTGCCGGGGGGGATGGTCCCAGGGGATTTTCATTGGATCCCAGCTTGATTATTTTATCCGGGTCCAGACCGTACTCTTCAGCTATTTCCTTTATAGATCTGCCCGGAACGTAGGAGTCCAGTTCTTCTACCATTTTCTTAATTTTTACCATATCATTCACCGAATTAAAAAATGATTATTTATGATTAAAACGATCTATTTTAGTATTTATTTAATCTATCCATAATTCACGTATTAAATGAAAATTTTCACTGCCTATCTGCCAGTTCAGCATATCTAACTGCGTTATCCTTTATGAGTTCAACCTCATGGGGTTCCAGAGTCCGAATTGCCTTGGCAGGCATGCCCAGTATCAGGCTTTCAGGTGGGAATTTCTTACCCTCGGTAACCACGGCACCCGCCCCCACTATACTGTTTTTGCCAATTACACTGCCATTCAAAAGAGTGGAGTTCATACCGATGAGACAGTTATCCTCTACCATGGTACCGTGTAACACCGCTGCATGTCCCACCGAGACATAGGATCCTATCTGGACGGGGAAACCTCTGGATGAATGTAACACACAGTTATCCTGGATATTAGAGTAGTCCCCTATGTCAATAGGTTCTATGTCTCCTCTTAAAACTGCATTATACCATACTGATGATTGACTGCCTATGTTCACCTTTCCCAGTACATGTGAGCCATTTAATATTATAACGGTGGGGTGTATCATTTGAATCAAATATAATATTTGTTGGAAATTCATTAAAAAAGTTAGTTGAAAGTGTTGAAAAGTAATAGATTTTCATCATTCAGTTAATCTAGGATTCATGGTTGTCCTGGATGATCATGTTGCTTTTGGTCAGGACGATCTTATTGGAGGGGATGTCTTTACTGATTATCGCTCCGGCACCTATCCTGCAGTTTAAACCCACCTTAACACCGGGGTTGAAGCTGGTGTTTATCCCGGTCTTCACACCATCAGCAAATATAACGCCCAGCTTCCTCCTTCCAGAGTCGATCCTCTCTTCTTTAACGGTTAACTTAACGTTTCCATCATCGAAACGGAGGTTAGCTATGTTGGTGCCCGCGGCGATGTTACAGTTTGCCCCTATAATAGAATCTCCCACATAGGAGAGATGGTTGACGTTGGTACCTTCCATGATGATGGAATTTTTTATTTCCACGGCATTTCCAACCCTGACATTATTGCAGAGGTAGGTGTATTTGCGCAGGAATGTATTGGGACCTACATCACACCCTTCGCCTATATAAACCGGTCCCATGATATAGGAACCGCTCCTGATAATGCTGTCTTTCCCTAGATAAACCGGTCCGTGGATAGTAGCTCCTTCTTCCACTTCACCCCATATTTGTGATTCTAAATCTTTAAGGTAAAGTTCATTTACACTCAGAAGTTCCCAGGGCCTGCCAATATCCACCCATTTATCATTTGACTCCAGTCCTAAGACTGGTTCATCTTCATCTATCTGGATCTTCACCGAATCTGTGATCTCATACTCTCCCCGGGGGGATTTTCCAGTCTTCTCTATGGCCGGGAAGATGCCCTCATCGAAGAGATATATCCCAGCGTTGATTAAATTGCTGGGAGCTTCACCCGGGAGTGGTTTTTCCACTAAATTAACGATCCTGTCGTCTTCAACTTCCACCACACCAAACTGGGATGGATCTTCCACTTCAATCAGGGTGAGGATTGTCCTGGCCTTATCAGAATTATATTTAGAAATTAAATCATTAATCAACTGGGAATCAACGATTATATCTCCGTTCAAGATTACAAAAGCCCCTTCTATGGATCCGGCCAGCATACCGATGGCATGGGCGGTGCCTAAACGTTCACCCTGGGTTATATATGTAATTTTAACACCCAGTGGCGATCCATCCTGAAAATACTCTTTTATGACTTCTTCGTGGTAACCTACAATCAGGATTATCTCATCTATTCCTGCTTCCCTTAGAGCTTCAACATTGTACTGCAGGATGGGTTTACCACCCACCGGGACCATGGTTTTAGGACGGCTTAAAGTTAAAGGGCGCATTCTGGTGCCCTCACCAGCAGTTAATATCACTCCTTTCATAAACAGATCACCATTTGCAACAGATTCTACTACACTAAAACAAATTTTTCATGAATTCTTTGCTTTTATCCATTAATTTTTGAGCTTCAAGGTCAGTTTTACCTCCCAGGGTAATCCTTACATATGATTCTGTCCCTGATGGACGTATTAAGACCCAACTCCCATTTTCGAGGGATAACCTGACACCATCAATTAGATTGACTTCCGATACATCCTCAAAGAGTTTGGCAAATTCTGCCTCTGTTTTCTCCATTATCATTTTTTTCTGGAATTCTTCACAGTTTATCTTTTCCCGTAGTGTTGGAAAACTGGGCACCTCATCTAATAGTTTGGATAAAGGTCCTTTTTCACTTACTAAAGCTGCTATTCTAAGGGCAGATAATATGCCATCGGGGCACATACAGAAATCAGGGTGTATCCAGGTTCCTGAAGGTTCACCGCCGAAGGATGCATCATTTTCTTCTATAGCCTCTGCCACGTGGACGTCGCCTACTTTGGTCCTTATCACTTCTCCCTTACCTTCCAGGCACATGTCTATGGAGTTGGAGGCATCCACGGTGGTTACCACCCGGCCGCCTACCTCCCGGGCCATGAGTGATACCAGTTTATCAAAGTCGGCCATGTTGCCCTTTTCATCAACGGCGATCATACGATCAGCATCCCCGTCATGGGCAATTCCCAGATCCGACTGGGTGGCCTTCACCATCTTCATGAGTTCCTGGAGGTTCGCCTCTGATGGTTCCGGCAATCTACCAGGGAAGAAACCGTCTGGCTGGGAGTTGAGTGTTATAACCTCGCATCCTGCCTTCCTAAGTATAAGTGGTGATAGGTAAGAGGCAGCGCCACTGGCACAATCCACCACCACCTTCAGTCCAGGTTTTACGTGAACATAATCCAGTAAATCCTTAACATACTCCTGGGATATACTTTTTATGTCCTTAACTTTCCCTATATTTTCCCAGGAGGCATTGGAGAAGGTTTCATCCGAGATTATTTTCTCCAGTTCCCTTTCCTGGTTGGGACGGTAGGCCATACCGGTTTTGTTCCACACCTTAATCCCATTATCCTGTGGTGGGTTATGGGAAGCGGTGATCATTACCCCAGCATCTCCTAGCTTCATGGTGGCGTAACCCACCAGTGGGGTGGGCGCCATGCCCAGACTCAGGACATCGCATCCTCCTTCGAGTATACCGGCGGTCAAAGCTCTCTCGAGCATCTGGTTGGAGGTTCTGCTGTCGTAGCCCACCACTATATCATGACCGGGGCCAAGTAGGGTTGAGAGGGCTCTGCCCATTTTAAGCGCCAGATCTGCAGTAACTACAGTGCCTATCGGCCCTCGGATACCGGAGGTCCCGAAAAGCTTCGGGGGTTCATCTTTATTATCCATTGGTTGTTATGCTCCGAATTTGGTTGATTTATTCATGAGGTCCATCAATATGTTCATCACATCGGATCCCCTTATTCTGCACAGTCCACCTTTGGATGCGGCTCTTTCATTGTAGATTTTCACGTCATCCACCCTGATGTCGGGTCCGTTAATTATCAGGGGAACTGGGTCGCCGGTGTGGTCCATTACAGATATGGGTGTGGAATGATCCGCGGTGAGAATGAAGTATAAGTCCTCTAAATCCATAAGTTTGCCTACCACCTGGTCTGCCTTTTCTATAAATTCCAGCTTCTCCTGGGCATTTCCATCGTGGCCTGCTTCATCTGCTCCATCTATATTTATTAACAGAAAATCATAATCCTTTGCTGCGGTGTCCAGGATGCCCTGGGTGATGTTGTCCAGGTTGGTATCCACACCGCCGGTGGCACCTTCGATATCGATGATGTCCATGCCAGTTATTTTACCGATACCCTTGATTAGACCGGTTTCGGCTATACACGCTGCTTTTAAACCATATTTATCGGAGAATGCCTGTACATGAGGTACGGCTCCGGCACCCCTGGGCAGGATTATGTTGCCCGGGTTTTCACCATTTTCTATCCTTTCCTGGTTCAGGGGGTGGTCCTTCAGGATCTGGTAGGATCTTTCCACCACCTGGTTCAGGATGTCCGCTGTTTTTCTGGCTTCCTGAGTCCCGTCCAGTGGTTCGACCCTGGTCCATTTCTTACCATCATATTTGGGGTCGGCTGCACTTATCTGGTCAGATAATCCTTCACCCCTTAAAACCAGCACCGATCGATGGCCGGTTGATTCTTTGAATATGATCTGGACGTCCTCTATATCAATCGAGTTTATAGCCTCGGTCAGCTCCTCGGTTCTTTCCCTGATTCTCCCGGCGCGCCTATCGGTGATTACACCATCATCATTCGCGGTGGAAAAATTACAGCGGAAGGCGATATCACCCTCCAAGACATTTACACCAACACCAGCGGCTTCAAAAGGCCCCCTACCGGTGTAAACTTCATAAGGGTCGTATCCCAGTATGGATATGTGGGATGTGTCACTTCCCGCCCTTATACCTGGTTTTATAGGGTCCATTATCCCGCATATTCCAGTTTCTGCCAGTTTATCCATGTTTGGTGTTGCTGCAGCTTCCAGCGGTGTTTTAAATCCAAATTCTTCAAGTGGTCGGTCTGCCATTCCATCTATTATCATTATGATTCCCTTCAACTTTATCACCTAAACCAAAATGATGCCTATAAGAGCCCCGCATACGGTGGCAATGAGATTAACATGTTCGTTGTTGAGGTACTTTTTACGTTCCAGCACGGCACCCAGTATACTGTCCACGAAACACCCTATTGTTCCTGATATAACAGCGATTTCCAAGGTTTTTACTGGATCTGGAAATATACCCAATAAATAAGCTGAGATACCTATTATGCCGGAACCAAATATTCCTGCAGCCGTTCCAATGAGGGATATTCCACCATCAGTCCCCGGGGGGACCTTTTTGAGGGTGGTTATTAATCTGGGGGTGCTGGTAATTCCCACTTCGCTGGCCATGGTGTCAGCGGTGGCGGTTGCTATGGATCCAATGAATCCTCCGTAGTTTCCGAAGGCAGCCATCACGAAGGGAACGACACCGTTTGAAACCACGTTTCTTATGGTCCTGGTTCCTTCGTATACTTTTATTTCCTTTTTATACTGATGTTTGTATCTGGTAAATGCCAGTCCCAGAATCAGGAATACGAATATTAAAATGAGCCAGTTTACGCCGGCACCCGGGGCGAAGATTATGATCACACCCATTATGATCATAAAAACGGATCCCAGTAGGTCAATGGCTTTTCTGGCGTATACCATTATGCCAATAACCACCAGGAGCGCTACATATGGTGCCACATATTCCAGGTTGTACATCTAATCCCAGACACGATTAATTTCTTTTACTACCCGGATATGATTATTTCTCTTCAATTACACGGGTTTTTACGATCTCCACCCTTTTGAGGGGGTAGATTTTTTTGGCCTCATGGTATATGTGAGAGGCTAATTTACCGGTTATTATCTCTTCCACCAGGTCCCGGAAGGTTTTCTCGGCAGCTGCTTCTGCTACCAGTCTTTCCATGGTCTCCCGGATGAACTTCTGCTGGGAAGATTTGGCCCTTTTAATGGTAATGGCCAGGACGTGGATCTTCATCTTGGTATTATCCTGGGTCTTAACCTGGGTTATGGCATCTATCCGGCTGGTTCCCCTTCTGATCATGCTTCTAACATAATCTGAGGTTACCTGATGCCCTACGAAGTTAGTGCTGGCCGTATCTCCAGCCACGTTGTCGATCTGGAAGTAAAGTTTAATGTACTGTTTGCTGAAATCTCCGGAGAGCTCCCGGAGGGATGATTCCACCCTTCTTCTTATGAGCATGCTGGGATCCCGGGCGGGAGTGGTGCCTATTTCTGCTTCTCCAAACTCCTTGGGGGTCATAATCTTATACCAGTGTTTTTCTTTCCATGTATCGCGTACTCGTCTACGTCTTGCTTTCGCCATAATATCACCTTGAAACGTGTTTAAAAGAATATTTGTTAAATATAAATTCTTTAAGTTCCATAAAACGGAAGATTATTTTATTAATAATTCTCCATTTCTAGTTTATAAATATTGTCTGATCTGATTTACGGATAATTTGTTGATATCCAGTTAACTCAGTACAGTATCTTATTCAATTAACTGAGATAGTAAATTGTTTACTCAATTGTAAATTGTTCATTACTTATCTTGTAGTGGTATGATCCTTACGTTGATAAGTGGAACAATTAAAAAAAGTTTTTTATTTAAAAAGTTGGTTTTACCGCCAGGTATGTTGATAGGACATAGTTAGAATTTCATGGTATATAGGTGTTTAGGTTTTTAAAGTGTTGATTGATTTAACATCAAAAGAGTATTTGAATAACATATCTATTTAAAAAAAGTTTAAAAGAGGGGGGTTTAAAACCCTCTTAACATCCAATCATGCTGCGCTTAAGTCTTTCTAGTTCTGCAGATATGGTTTCCAATTCAACATAGTATCTGACTGGATGCGTATTATTTTGCTGGCGCAATAATCGCATTCCTTCCAGTATATGTAGTATTTTCAGGTGTAAATCCTGAATATCCTTGTATTTCCCTGCAGATGTGCTTTTAAGCATGGTTATCTGACTCCCAACTGAATAGCTATCTATCTGGTTTTGAGCCCCGGTTGAATTAACGCTTAGATTAGATGTGGTATTACCTAAATCCAGGGCGTAAATAGGCAGAATCCAGATGAGAACCGCAAACACACCGATTAACACTAATTTTCTCCAGTCATTATCACCTCCGTATTAATGGATATGATAGATTGATACTCAGCTTAAAAATAGTTTTTCCAGATTCAGGCCCAAATCTCACCAGTTTACCCGGAACAGAGGATACAAAAATAGAATTTATAATAAATAATCATTATGGAATGTATTTGAATGGTTAATTCCACAGATGAATCTCACGGAAACGTATTAAGCATGTTGAATATTTGGGCTTTTAAAATTTGAGAGGTCGATTCATGAATTGATAATGTTTAACGTAACGCCCTAAAACTTCATCAACGGTTCCTTCATCCTCTACCACAGTTTTACCCATCTTCTTGAGTGCGGGTTTAGCATTTATACCCATCTGCATGCAGATGATTACATCAGCATCTTCTACCACATTTAAGGATTTTCCCCACTGGTGTTTCTCTCTGGGTTCCTTGGGAGATTCCCTGGTTTCAATGAACTTGGCTTCTTCCCCATCAAATTCGTATATAAGAAATTTCTGGGCTTTACCAAAATGTTCAACGTACTCTTCATCATCTGAGGATGCGACTGCTATTTTCATTTTATACCACTATTTCCAGATTATTTGACCCGAGGATGGTTCCAGATTTATTTGACTCCTACAAAGATAGGACGTTCACCGGATACCACATCCCACTCTTTCTCTGTAAAATCAGAGTAAATAAAACTCTCAAAACCTGTCTCAGTCATGGAGTCAATTACCTCTTCAATTCCCAGGACTCCCAGTTTATGCTGGTCGATATCGAAGTCCAGCTTACCATCTTCTTTTATCAGGAATACGAAGTTCGCCTGGAATATCCCATCTTCCAGGTGGGACTGGCAGATCCTGGCCAGTTTAAGGTCATCATCAACCACCGTATCCACACTCACCAATCCTTCAATCCAATTTTCTTTGTTAATACCGTAATCAAAGATTAAAACCCCTCCTTCATTCAGGTGGGTGTAAAAATTTTCAAGAGTCCCCTTAAACTCCTCCCGAGTGGTGTTATAATTCATGGCACTGAACATACATATAACCATGTCAAATTTTTCATCTAAATTTAATTCTTTCATGTTTCCCTCTAGAAAATTAATATCAGGCAGTTTTTCCCGGGCTATCTCCAACATCTGGGGATTTATATCCACTCCCAGAACATCAAAACCATCCTTCATGAACTGGGCATGCCGGCCTGTTCCACAGGCTATATCCAGCAGCTTATTACCTTCACTGGTTTTATGCTGTTCTGCGGCCCATTTTATGAAATCTACCTCTATTTGGAGGTCTATCTTTTCATATATCAGGTCGTAATATCTGGCGAACTTCCGATATAACTGTTCTTCTGTCATTTTTAAACTCTAATCATTTATTTTCTTAATTAACGTGGCTACGTTGTATCCAAAACGGCGAATGGTTTCCATACCTTCCTTATCATTCTGAACTTCCCCTGGGGAATGTCCAAAGACCATGTTCCAGTAGGTGGAGCCGGGAACGATCATGTCGTTGATGAAGAAGAACATCAACATCTCCTGTAAAGTTGAAGTCTGCCCTCCTCTCCGGGCGACGGCTATGGGACCTCCTACCTTCCAGGATAGGAAGTTATCGTTTCTCATGGATACCATTCCCATCCTCTGCAGGGCGGACATCACATCCCCCCGGGCAGTTCCGAAGTAGACTGGGGAGCCGACGATTAGCCCCTCTGCATCTTTTATTTTGGCGATCATGGGGTTTAAATCATCGTTGATACTGCATTCTCCCAGATCCCCACATTTCCCGCAGGCGATGCATGATTCGATTTTTTTACCCACAAGGTATTATCTCCACTTCCAGTCCCTGGTCTTCTATAACACCGGCACATTCCTCCAAGACCTGGTAGGTATTCCCACTCGGCCTAGGGCTGCCGCATAATAAGGTTACTTTCATAGGATGTCCCTCCTTGAATTATTTTATCATTTTATTAATTTTTCACCGGGGTGTATATTTATTCTTCGGTGGCAGAGCCCGTAAGACCTAAAAACTTGGCAAATACGTTGATGGTCGATCCCTGTATCAGCGCAGAGGTTATGGTTATGAAGAAAACGATGTTGAAGATCATGTTGGCGTTGCCTACTCCGGCAGCAATGGGGAATGTGGCAAGGATGATGGGTACTGCACCACGGATACCCACCCATGACATGAAAACCTGATCTTTAACTCCTACTTTGAAAGGTAAAAGGCACAGGAACACTGCCAGGGGGCGGGCAACCAGGATAAGGAAGAATGAGATCACAAGCCCTATGCCTATTATTGGAATAATCTGTGAAGGGAAAACCAGCAGTCCCAGGGTTATAAACATGACTATCTGCATTAACCAGGCGAGCCCATCGAAAAATTGCATTTGAACCTTTTTCTGGACAAAATTAGAGTTTCCAAGTATCAGGGCTGCAATATACACACTTAAAAGGCCGTTACCACCTACGAAGTAGGTCACCGTAAATGTTAGGAAGGCCAAGGCTATGGTGAGTACTGGATAAAGACCAGGGATATGGAGGTCGATTTTGTTGATGAGCATCACCATCCCTTTCCCGAAAACAACTCCTAAAATAACTCCAAGCCCAATAGACTGTATGAGTAGTAATACGGTGGATTGAATGGAGGTGGTGGGGTTTAGTACAAGAAATATTAAGGTGGTGGTCAAAAAATAAGCCATAGGGTCGTTGGTCCCACTTTCAAGCTCCAGGGTAGGTTCAATATTATTTTTAAGTTTTTCTCCTCCACGGGACCGGAATATGGCAAATACAGCCGCAGCATCGGTGGAAGAAACGATTGAACCAATTAGCAGGGATTCTATCAGGGAAAAACCAGTGATCCAGTTGATGAAAAGTCCCAGTGCAACGGCAGTGATTAAAACTCCTACAGTAGAAAGGGCCACTCCTCTCCAGAGAATTGGTTTTACCTCACCCCACTTGGTGTCCAGTCCTCCTGAGAAGAGGATGAAGACCAGGGCGACGGTACCAATGAACTGGGTGATGGTGGCGTCGTCAAAATATATCCCCCCTAATCCTTCAGAACCGGCCAGCATCCCTATCAAGAGGAAAAAGATCAATGAGGGAATTCCCAGCCGGTGGGAGGTTTTGCTTAAAATTATACTGGTTAAGAGTAAAAGTGCTCCAATTAATATTAACTGTTCTGGAATCATGTTTTAATAGTATCTCCATATATTGTAAATTGTTTAATAAATTCTACTTTTTCTAAAAAAAAATAGTAATAAAAATTTTTTATTCTTACTTTGTTTAAAAATTAATTTGTTTAACTCCTTATAAGTATTTTGCACCATGATAAATAATGATAGATTTGGAGATTTCAGTAGATCGTCAAATTAAAGGATGGGTTTACCGTTCTGATTTCCTATTATGGTCATATATTTTCCTGTCTTTCATTATTCATCTTTCTTTTTAAGCAGTTTACCCGTGTTAGGAGCTTATAAAAAAAGGAACATGATGTTTCAATTCAATATAAAATGAGGTGTTTTTCAAGTCGCAACTAATGTTATCATGGCCATAATCGAAACAACAGCAGGGTAATAGGGTATGCCTGAACCTGCTGGTCCTCCTCCTGCTGACATTAGAAGACACCTCATAATATTAATAATACTGCTATGATACCACTTACCAGTGATACGACTAAACTTGCAAGAATTCCCCGAGGTAATTTCTTGAATTTAGGATCGTGAAATCCTTCTATGGTACCGCCTATATTATATGAAGCGACAACCGCGTTTATAAAGAAAATACTCACTGCAAAAATACCTGCAACCGTAGCTGCGCCTGCTGCTCCGTAAGATAATCCTGTAAGTGCACTGTTAAGTATATAGTAAATTAATCCTCCACCGGCACCACCAATGGCACTTCCAATTATACCGCTTATAAAACAAACCGTTGGAATTCCATGACCTTCGGTACCTGGTGTTACGTATTTTTCCTGTGGTGATTTTGTGATGGGGTCGATTGGGACTTTTGCTGAAGCTGGAACAATTCCTATACCATAAACGTAGATGATGTTAGCAAAGACCATGGTTACAGTCACCATGAGTGTTGCTCCTACTGCACCTGCTGCTAACACCACCCATAGTGGTTGTCCTGTCATTGCCGCGGCAGTTATAATCCCGGTTAAACCAGAACCTGCTGCCAGCATAGCTGTACCGGTACCCACACCTGTGGCTGTGGATATAGCTGCTGGGGCACCACCTACCTGTATAAAGTGGACACCGCATCCAACTAAAATTCCACCTACAGTGATTGCACCGATTAATATTAATGGATCCATCATAACAACCTCTTATTCTCTATATGGACCGTATGTGTCTTTTGCGAATAATTCTATTCTTCTGTTCATGAATATCAACGTCACAATAATAACAATGCCGGCAATGATTCCACCAATAGTTCCAAACACTATTGTAATCCAGAAGCTGAGGAATACTATAAGCCCAAATGCAAGGCCAGTGGTAGGTCCCGCAAATTTAGAACATATGTTTGTTACATCGATGTTATTTCTTGCACCGATTCCTGCTTTTGTTGTTATGTCACCGTGTGATGCAACTGGAATTCCACCACCATGCGGTAAGTGTTGGTATTCTACTTCTGAACCGTAAAAGTTGTCTCCTGTTGATGAACCAATGGCACCCATTGTGATTCCCCAGATTACTGCCAGTAGTGGTAGTGGGAATGGGTGTGCTAAGCCTGGAATCGGCAATGTCATTAGATATGACAGTCCTACTATACCAAACGTGGCTATAAACCCGTGACCTGCAATTGGGCCTAGATGGGTTACTATAATATCAAGATACAATGGTTGATTAAATTGAGATTGGCTTGCAGTCCTTCCTAGGTAGGCTGTAACTGCATATGCGCTGTGTATTAAAGCTGCTATGAAAGATCCTATAGCCATGGCCATTATAATTGGATAGTTCAGTTTTATAAAAACGAATGCTACGGAACCTGCTATACCACACCAGGCGCCCCACATAACTGGTTCTCCTGAAATAGCTTTGTTAAAGAATCTGTGCAGATTGCCCATCTGGGGTGCCAGCTGAACCTGAGAGTTGGGGTTACTCATGGAACCAACATCTGATTCCAGGTCCTCTGCAGCTCCTGAAATGGTTGCAGCTGCTCCCATAAGAGCAACAACGCCTAACCCTGCAATCATAGGGTCTACCATATTTTTTTCCTCCTTGTTTTTTTTAAATAAAATAAAAAATAGGTGTTGTGTTACACCTATCTAATTAGCTGGAAGCTGCCTGGGATATACCTGCGTATTCTCCCTAGTGGCCCACGTTCATTGCGTGGTTTGGATGGTTATCTCCTCTCAGTTCAGTTGGTAATCCTTCGTCTCCCTATTGAGAACACGTTGGAGGCACCATACTGGTCTTAGAGGTCGTAACCATAGAATCCGAATTTGGAGTGCTGTTCTTTGTGTAGGTACATGGATAGGTACCGGGTGTTTAGACCGGTCTGAGCGTTTTCAGTAGCAAATGCAGTGGAACAACCGGTTGCTGCAGCGACTAAGGATGCTCTCTGTGATCCACCGAATATGGTTTCGAGTAGTGGGGGTAGTCTTCGAACTGTTCCAGTGCGTAGAAGTTAACTTCGAAACTGCATCCAGGACTGTGTCCATGGTGTTAGGTGCTTCGATTAATCCGTATTTGTCTTCTACGTACTCTTTACCAAAGTAGGTGAAGTCGTCGAGCACATTGTCAGTGTAGGCAGCGGTTGCATACTGAGTGAAACCGACACCACCAGACATGTAAGAACCTAACCAGATCTGGTCGTAGAGCATAGCTCCAGCGGCCACAACCTCTAAGGTTTGTCTTAGTGGGTCTAGTATTTTTCTTGGGCCCTGAGCTGTTTTTGGGAATATATCTAATAGTTTCTCCAATAAGTATGTAAATGTTTAGTAAATTCTATTTTTTCTGAAAGAATAATCAGAATAAAATTTTTTAATCCTTACTTTGTTTAAAAATATTTTTGTAACCATTCTTTATAAGTGTTTTCTGTCATGATAAATAATGATAAATAGTCAAATCTCAAGTTCATTATCTATTACATATTAAGGGATTTATCCAGGTCATATTTCCCAATAAATTCTTATAACACGATATTTCCTATTTTTACGTATCTTCTTTCTTTGCAGAAGAATTTCCCCGTGTTAATGAGTTATAACTATAAAAAAGGAACATTTATGGTTTCTCAGGCCAATATATAGATGAGGTGTATTTTTATGGTGGAACTATATGAAAAGATGGTTAAAGAAGCTTTAATGGCTCAAAGAGCAGATGTGGATACTGTTAAAAAATATAGAGGGCAAGAATTTAAAATAGAACATACCAAGCCCTATGTCGATGTTGCAAATAAGATGGAAGCAGTGGATGGTCAGAGTGAATCGGTTTTAAACCTTCATAAGAAATCCATAAACGTCCATTTCGAGACATTAAAAGGCCTTACCGACAAGGTCAGACCAGAAGACGACCCATTCGTAGAACACTACCAGACTCCAGCTATCCTGGAAATCCTGTACGATGAAGATGAAGATTTTAAAGCAAGCATGGACAAATTCATAGATGCTATAGGTAAAAATGAAGCGTTGATAGGTCGTGAAGTGGTCAGGAGATACGGTGGTTTTTACGGACCGACCTGCGTGGTGGATTTTGCCCTGATACCAGGAAGTACCAGTAACGTGGTAAATAGAATACTACAAACAGTGGATATCCCAGTCGACCATAAACAGACCATACTATCTTCTAAATCATGGGGTATGAATACTTCCTATGGAATAGGAGAAGTATTTGCCAGTTCCATAGAAGGAGGAGATTCCCTAACCGATGCTATCGGAAAGGAGATAGAAATGATAGAGTCCATCTACAGAACACCGGTGGAAGCACAGGCCAAGTTGATGGATTCAGTGGGCCATCAATCATTTGACGTCAGAAAATACATGTCACAGTACAGAAACGGGATTGAGAAGACGGTTAAAGAAGCGATAGATGATGGAGTGCACTACGGTAACATAGTAACCCTACCAGCATACTGTGTAGGAGACATAGCACACCACATATCTCAGTCAACCTACAACATGTGTAAAGACGATGTTACCATGGCCATAATCGAAGCAACAACAGATGTAATCGAAGCAACACTCAACAGTGCTGCACCGAATATCAAAGACGAATATCAATTATTATCATTAGCTACCGGTTCTTCTGCGTGTGCAGTGGAATATATCCTTGAATTAGACGGTTTCAACGCCCCAACGGTAATAGATCTTCTAACCAGAAGGTTCCATAACTTCGTGCAGCAGTTCCCAACCCGAGGGGCTGCAGCAGAACTGCACAACTGTGACTTCATGGACATGATCTACCGGGGATGGGAACACTTAGATGAAGAAAGGAAAAGCAAAAACGGTTCACCTGGAAAATTAGAACCAAAAATTGCCGGTTTTAAAGTGGATCTAAAACCAGTAGATGAAAATGAAGTTATCATGAACCCACAACGCTACACCTATCCAGCATGTGCCATAACCGTCAGGTTCTCCTCTCTAATGAGGTTAGCCGACTACCCCTGCCTGTTAACCAGTGAACCAATAACCGCCACCATGATGAGCAATATAATAGCCCTGCACAAGGAAATTCCAGCATCACCAGCCCGTGTATGTAAAAACTGTGCCTCAGCATCCGTGGTAGACTTCAGACATTCCTACTGCCAGTGGAAAGAAGCCGTATAAAATTTGAAAGAGTGAAAAAATGAAATGTTACATGTGCGCATTGGAGGGTAAAGATTCGGATGCAGTGGCTATCTGCGTGGTATGCGGTATGGGCCTTTGCATGGACCATGTAATACGGGAAGAGATTGAAATATGGGAGGGAGGTTTCCCCCTTCCCAGTAAAAAATTGGAGAAAACACTGCCTAAAATGCTGTGCGAATGGTGTTATGAGGCTTACCAAAGTGGTTAGCGTGATTTAAATGATCTCATTAAAAAAACGCTTTTTAACCGAGCTCATAGGGACATTTTTCCTGGTTTTCATCGGGACTGGTTCCGCGGTCATAACCTTAATGATCACCCAGGGAACAACACCACCTAACGCATTCAACATAGGAATCGGTGCATTAGGGGGTTTAGGGGACTGGTTTGCCATTGGTATGGCTTTTGGTCTTACGGTGGCCGTTTTAATTTATGCCACCGGCCATATTTCCGGTTGCCATATAAACCCGGCAGTAACCATCGCCCTCTGGGCAACCAGGAAATTTCCAGGCAGCGAGGTTGTTCCCTACATCGTAGCCCAGCTCATCGGCGCTTCACTGGCCAGCTTCATTTTAGCTGGAGTGCTGGGGATGAACGCAGTTACGGTGGGTGGTTTAGGTGCAACCGCCCCATTTGAAGGTGTAAGCTACATTCAGGCCATAATAGCAGAATTAGTGGGAACTTTCCTACTGATGTTTGTTATAATGGGGGCTGCAGTTGATAAAAGAGCCACACCAGGATTTGCAGGGTTATCAATAGGTTTAACAGTTGCAGCAGTGATCACCACCGTTGGTAACATCACTGGTTCTTCCATCAATCCGGCGAGAACCTTCGGCCCCTATCTGGGTGATCTAATCTTAGGGGGAACTAATCTCTGGAATTATTACCCAATATACGTAATAGGTCCAATAGTAGGGGCTATTTTAGCAGCGTTTATCTACCAGTATATCTCTTCTGAGGAAAAACTACCTGCTGGAAAAGTAATCAGGGAATAAAATAAATTTCCTTTTTCTTTTTTTGTTATGAAAATTTCGAAATAAACCAGCCTATCAACTCACTGGTTATACTGATTCGAGGGGGCATCCTGGGTATCTCTTCCGGACCGAACCACTGGGCATCTACAATCTCCCTACCATCCACCTCTATCTCGCCGCTTCGATACTCAGCGGTAAAGGCAACCATCAACGAGTGGGGGAATGGCCAGGGTTGGCTTCCGAAATATTTGATATTTTTCACCTTCAAACCCACTTCCTCCATGATTTCCCTTTCCACCGCTTCTTTTAGGGTTTCCCCGGGTTCTACAAATCCGGCGATGAGACTGTACATACCTCCACGATAGCCGTGTTTGGCCATGAGGAGTTTATCATCCTTTACAATCGCCGTGATTACAGCTGGTGAGAGACGGACGAAACTCCTAAATCCACATTCCGGGCAGACCTTGGCCATCTCATAGGGTGAATTTTCGGTGGCTGCGCCGCACCTACCGCAGAACTGGTGGTCCTGGTCCCAGGTTACCATCTGGACAGCTTTACCCGCCAGGAGAAATATATCTTCCTCTAGAACATCGTATAATGACCGTAAATCTCTAAATTCCATTCCTTCCGGTGCTTCAGTTTCTGGATCCACCTCTGCAGAATAGCAGGGTTTTCCTTCTAATGTGCCCAGGTACTGTGTTCTTACTGGTGCAATCTTTAATTCTTCCAATTTCCCATAAGGAATGCTGATACCTGTATCTGTGACTTTTACAATCATTTCATAATCTTTGAAGATGAACCAGTAACTAGGGGTGCTGGTTATATCTTTAGGTCTGTTGGCCGGTTTGTATTTTTTGTAAACACTTTCTCTTGCCATAGATAATGATAATCTGGTCTTCGTTAAATATTTTGTTCACAAATAATTTTTTTTATGAATTTTAGATGGATTCATTAAATTTATATGAATTTTGGATTTCATTAAACGATTGTACTTACTACAACAGTTCGATATTTATATGATGTGATTCGATAATTAATTAAATCAAATCTTTTAAAATAGGGGTGATTTGATGGAATCTGACTATGAGAATGCAATGAGAGTACTCAAAGGGATGGTAGAAAGAAGTAGACTTAGGACCACCGGCGGTGATGCCTTAAGGTTAATTACCAATCTTGGCTGTGATGAGATAAACGATGGTGTGGACTGCCTGGAGAAGATGAAGTTGGTGAAAACAGAACGTGCCATAAATAAAGTTTTCTTCGATTTTGCCAATGTCACAGTACTGCCAGAAGGTTATAACTATTATAATGAACACTTGGGGAAAATAACAAGTATGGAATAAGTATTTATTTTTTTCCATACTTTTATTAAATTTTTTAAGATTTAAATCCTGGTTTTTTTGTGAATCTAAAGTTTAGAAAGGGCCATCTTGGCTGCAACTTGTTCAGACTCTTTTTTACTTCCACCGGTGCCTGTCCCGTACCTTTCACCGTTGATTTCCACGGCCATGGTGAAGGTTTTATTATGCGGCGGTCCTTCATCCTGGATTAATTTATAAGCAACGGTCCGACCATCTTGATCACATAGTTCTTTTAATTCAGATTTATAATCATAAAAAAACACGGCCTGATTTTCTATATGGGGGATAACGGTTTTGTTGAGAAATTCTTTCACCACTTCCAGTCCCTGATCCAGGTATACAGCTCCTACCAATGCTTCGAAAACGTCACTTTTAACAGAATCCATCTCCCTCCGGGTTAATTCAGCACCAACACCTAGTTTTATATATTTATCCAGACCTAACTCGGTAGAATAAGCATAGAGTGCCTGCTTACACACGTAATTGGCCCGTAATCGGGTTAACTGACCCTCTGATAGAGGGGGATTAAGGTGACATAAATATTCAGATATCACCAGGTCCAGGACGGCGTCACCTAAAAATTCTAATCTTTCGTAACTTTCGCTGATGTTGTTTTCGTTGGTGTAAGATTCATGTAGAAAGGCTATCTCGTAAAGGTGAATGTTAATGGGCCGGATTTTGAGTTTTTTAAAAAGTAACTCCATATTATCTAATTGTTTCCATGGTTATATTAAACTTAAATCTATCATTTTTCGAAGATAAGTAAACCTTCATTAACAAATAGTAAAGTATATATAACATAATGTAAAGTACTATTTACATGGACGTCTTCAATTTAAATAAAAAATTCACATTCCTAATTTATTTTATCTTGGACACCCTGTTCGTGGGAATAGGGATGGGCGTTCCCATTTTAAACATAATATTTGGATTTCCAGTGGGCTGGTATATTACAAAACGGTTATCCAACTCTCCAAAAAATTTAAAGGAAAATCTAGGGGTAATGCTTAAATATTCCCTTTACACCTCTTTGATCACATTTATCTGGATGGTGATTATCTGGGTCCCAATCAGCACCATGCTTATAAACCCCACTGCAGATTTCGCTCATTTTGGAATCCCCATGATACTCTACGATCCTAAAATAAGCTTCATTGGATGGATAATTCTCATGGTGTTCATATCTCCATTTTTACAATTGTTAACCACGGTATTTGCCGCACAGGTAACGATGTGGAGGTCTTTAGATGAAAATAATTATAGAGGTGAATGATATGTCAGAATCAGGGATGGTGTTAAAGATACTTTCACTCTTTGAATCTGGCCTGTTTATCAAGATAGTATCTGTGTTTATTACAGGGCTGTGGATTACAGGTATAATTTTAGTAAACATTTATGTAATCATACTGGCACTCCTGCTTTTAACGGGTCTGGGTGTGGTTCTTTATATACACCGGGATAAATTAAAGGAAATTTTCTATGGTGATGGTAGTGTGATTGTGGAAGATGAAAGGACTCAGCTAATCAACGAGAAAGCTTCCACCATGACTCTGGGTGTTTTAATTGCAGTGATAATATGGGTTGGAATAGTTATAACGGCCCTTAGAGCTAGTTATCCTCAATATTCGTATGTTGGATATACGTTGTTTGTAGTTGCAATATTTTGTCTTATACTGTATATCTCAGCCCGTACTTATTACGCTCGGAAATTTTAAAATGGTGATTTAATGGAAAACTATAAGATTTTTAGAACAATTATCGTTATATTCGTCGCAACGGTGGTTGGATTGTCCGTGAGTCTAGGAGCCATAATCCCTGCCTTTCTTGCAATTTTAATTGGAGCCATGTTATCCTACCTCTACAAGAAGAACACCAAGGAAGTTCTGTATGATGAAAGAATGGTTAAAATCAGTGAAAAATCATCCCGAATTGCCATGACCCTATTCGCGATTTCTATAACATTCATCGGATTATTCCTTATAACTTTAAAGGATTTATATCCTGAATTTACCCAAGCTGGCTTCACTCTAGCCTTCTCCGCAATTGGGATTTTAGGTTTATATTATGTCTTCTACGGTTACTATAATCGTAAATATTAACAGGTTAAAAGATTTATGAAAAATAAACTCAAGATTTACCGGGCTATGCATGATATAACCCAGGAGGAACTGGCCAAAGAATTGGGCGTAACCAGACAGACCATAATAGCTATAGAAAAGGATAAATACGATCCTTCATTGGTTTTGGCTTTTAAAATAGCCAAATTCTTTAAAACACAAATTGAAGACATTTTCATCTACGAAGATGGATAAAGCCACTGTTAATGGAATAGCGGAGGAATAATTGAAGGAGAAAATATATGAATATAGAAAAGCCAGATGAGATGGAAAGATTTAAAAATGGAAAGGCGGCGCTCTTTACCTTTGCATTTTATGGTTTAGCCTTGTTAGCCTGGACACTGTACGAATTTTTCACTAAAGGTGACTTGGGGTGGCAATTTATAATTTTACTCATGGGTAATGTAGTATTCTTCGGATCAAGATTGATATACAACAGGAAAATGAGTTAGGAATACATGGACTGATTTAGTGTATCAACCAACCAAACCATGATAAATCAACAAGAGACTTGCCAGGGCAATGGCAAGTAGGACTAATTTTTTGAAGATACTCTGCGGTGTGACACTCACTATCCGTTTACCTGCGTAAGATCCGATTATTCCTATTACAATCAAGATGGGTATGTAGTAGTAAAATTGGGGATCAAGGAGGTTATTTGAAAAGTATACGGGAATTCTTGCAGCGTCGATAATCACCGCAATGGCAGAAATGGTGGCCACGTATTTGATTTTATCCAGATCATATGAGATGAGAAAAGCACCCCTTAAGGCCCCTCCAATTCCAAGTAAGCCCTGTAAGAATCCTGATAAACCACCACCAATCAGGGTGTTAGATCTGGTGGCGGCCACTTTAAAATCAGGATGTAACAGGGAATAAATGGAAAATATCAGTAGGAATATCCCTAAAAGAATTTCCAGTGTAAGCTGGGGGATGAATATTACCAGATAGGCCCCGATGATGGTTAAAATTATGCTGGGCGCACCGAATAGGATGATGAGCCTTTTATCCAAACCTTTCCTGAAAAAGCCTACCGCCCCCACATTTCCAGAGATATGGGCGATGGCTACCAGAACTAAAGCGGTTTGAAAATCCAGGAAAAATAGGGCCATAGGTAGAAAAATGGTGGATGTACCGAATCCAGCCACCGTTCCCACCACTATGGAAAGAAAGGCCACTATGAAAAAAAGTAAGATCAGCTCATACATATCATTTTTTTTAAATATGTTTTTAATTTGAAAGATAATTTTATTTTAAAGATGGAAATTTTTTTATTTTAAGAATATTACACTTATTAAAATTTTAAGAAACTACTACTTTAAAAGTTAAAGACTCTTTTTACGGTGAGTTTCGCTACTGCAGGAACTGTCCAGTTTAATCTCACTGTTATTTGGTAGAATTGCGCCCATTTTCTCCAGCACAGCCCGGGAATCGACTTTGGTATTTACACATCCATCCCGGAGGAGGGGTACTCCCTGGACAGGGTAATTGGAGAGATTCATCATACACAGGTTAAGATCCTGGTAACAGGCCACTCCCAGAATGGCTTTGAATTTATTCTGTTCCACGATTTTCTTTAAAAATTGTGATCCAGGAATTATATAGACTTTATAACCCATCTCTTCTCCCTTATTTTTTAAAACGCCAATTACGCATTTATTACAGTTTTTACACACTATTCCGGATGTTTCCAGGTTGGCCTGGCACTCGGCGTGTCTTAAACAGTGGGGGAGTACTAAAATCTTATCTTTAGGTTTTATTTTACTGAAGAGTTTTTCGTTAACTTTGTTTCTTACTTCCACACCTATCTGGTCCACTATCTTCCCATCGACACCCACTTGTTCTGAGAATTTCTTAAACAGGCCGTAGAAAACATCCACAGTGAAGAGGAGTAATTTAGGAAAAATTAATCTATTCTCCTTAATTTGCATTCTACCCAGAATAAGGGTGGTTGATAGCAAAACTAGGAGAAATAAGCCTACGATAAATACTAACTGTCCGAGTATCTGGTAAAAATCATAAATCGACATAGGGGTAACCTTTTTTAAAAGATATATCTTACTTATTTTAACCTTTAGAGAAAAATTTAATTTATTCTAATTTAATGTTTTTCATTCGAACTTAATGAAATTTTGAAGTTCCGGATTATGAACTTAATTATTTAGTTATTATTTAATTCTAAATTACAATTTTTCAACTATAAAATCAGCGGATCCCATTATCCCCACACCACCATTCACGGCCTGTATTTCAACCCCGGAGAGGTCTTCGCAGGCGCAGAGAATATCCTGTTCAGGATGAGTACCTGGTTGTATGCCACAATCCAGCCGGATAAAATCTCCGCAGGATACAACCATACTGAGTCTCTTGGATGTGGGATGGTTTTCTGGGAGAACAACGATGGGAGAGGCATGATCTTTCAAGAGATGGACCATACATCTTACACCTTTTTCTGCCATCTCCCCGACAGAAAATACAGAAACAGCTATCAAATCATCGGCCTGGAGAAATTGGACTACTTCTTCGCCATCAGGTGTGCCTATGAATATCTGCAGGTCTTTTGAGGCTTTAACTATTCCCAGTTCTCCAGAGCTTCCCTTTAAAAACAAAATTTCATCAGGACTTAACTTGACTCTTCTACATTGTCTGACTGACATGAAGGACATACTACTCTTTTTCCAATACCTTTAAACTCATTTCCACAATCCAGGCACCGGTACTTCTTAGTTTTAAGTTTTTTCATTTTAATGTCAGCCATTGGACCGCCAACAGTACACATTCTATATCACCACATGAGGGTATGTAAACTGGGATATTTATCTTTTGTGTAACATTTTTTAAACAATTTTTTTATTTTATTTAAAACAAGATTTTTAATACCAATGAACAACAAAAAATTCAACAAGTATTAACTTGGAATTTTTAAAAGGTTAAAGCTAAGAAATAAAACCAGCAATAAACGGTGAGACTATTGAAAGATTTTATTTTCCCATTTACCGCCATAGTAGGACAAGAAAATATAAAAAAATCCCTGATATTAAACGCCATAAATCCAAGTATCGGTGGGGTTTTAATAAAAGGGGAGAAGGGTACCGGTAAGACCACGGCTGTAAGGGCACTGGCAGACTTACTTCCCCCTATAAAAGTTGTTAAAGGGTGTCCATTTAACTGCGACCCGGAAGATACCAGTTCAATCTGTGAATCATGCAAATCTAATGATTTCGAGATTGAAGAGAAAAAAATGAGGGTGGTAGAACTACCACTGGGGGCCACTGAAGACCGGGTGGTCGGTTCCATAAATATAGAAAAGGCCTTAAAGGAAGGTGTAAAAGCCCTCGAACCCGGTTTACTGGCAGAAGCTAACCGTAACATATTATACGTGGATGAAATCAATCTCCTGGACGATAACCTGGTGGATGTCCTACTGGACGCCGCAGCCTATGGTATAAACATAGTGGAAAGGGAAGGAGTTTCCTTCACCCACCCATCCAACTTCATACTGGTAGGGACCATGAACCCGGCAGAGGGAGAGCTCCGCCCCCAGCTTTCAGATAGGATAGGGCTGCACATCGTGGTCAGCAGCATCATGGAACTGGAAGACAGGGTTAAGATAATGGAGAGAAGGGAAGAATATGAAAAGTATCCCGAGAAATTCCAGGAAAAATTCCAGGAAAAACAGGAAGCAGTCAGGCAGAGTATAGTCAAAGCCCGGAAAATACTGAAGAACGTGGAAATTCCACGTTATCTGCTGGAAGTTATAGCCCAGTTATGCATGGATATGGGAGTAGACGGCCACCGGGCGGACATCGCCATTTTAAAAACAGCCAAAACAATCGCCGCTTACAACGATGAAAACACCGTAACTGAGGACCACGTGGAAGAAGCTGTCCTCCTGGTATTGGGTGAGAGATTCCACGCAACATCATTTGATAAAGATAAAGTTAAAAAGCAGATAGAACAGGCTAAATCTGAATTACCCCAGAAGGAAGAGGAACAGGAGAATAAAGATAAATCACAATTATCTCCCCAGGAAAATCAGGAATCTCCCCGAAAAGAAGGGCAGGAAACCAAAAAAAAACTTCAACCGCCACCACCCAGGGATAAAAAACGGGGAATGAAACTTAAAACCAAGGAACAAGAAGAAGAACTGGTTGAAGAAGATTACCAAGAAGTTGATATAAAGAAACTCCTTAAAATGAGAGGAAAACAGACGAAGAAACTCTATGGTAAGAGGGTGGATTCTAAAACCATCAAAGGCAGATACGTTAAAAGTAAACTTCCAAAGGACGTTTCAAGTGATATAGCCATTGATGCAACCCTCCGCGCTGCCGCGACAGGTTCAACTGGAAATATAGAAGTAAAAACTGCAGATATCCGCCATAAAGTAAGAAAACATGGTGCCAAAGCATCCATAGCATTGGTAGTTGATATAAGCGGCTCAATGTTCAGTGATAGGAAAGCCAATAGGGTTAAAGGGATTTTAAATAGACTGGTAAAGGATGTCAACCGCCATAAGGATAAACTCAGTGTGGTTGGATTTAAAGGTGCTGAGGCCGAGATCATAATACCCACCACCCGTCGAGCATCCTCCTTTCAGGAACAGCTGGACAATATACGGGTGGGAGGAACCACACCCCTGGCGAGCGGTTTACATAAGGGGTTTGAAATACTCAAGCAGGAGAAAATGAGGGATGAATACGTCCCCATGATGGTCATCCTCACCGATGGAATGCCCAACATAGGTATTAAGGAGGGGCCGGTGCAGGACGCCATGAAGATTGCCCAGGATTTAAAGGATAATGAAATACCAACCATAGTTATAAACTTTGAAAAAGCGGTTAAATATGGGCATGAATTCAATATGGATTTAGCTCTGGCAGCCGGGGGCCGTTACTATGATGTAGAGGACCTGGCCAATCCAGGGGTCGCTGTCTCCAAGATACTGGAGTATGAACGTGATCAGGTGTAATTTTCAGGATTGTCAAATGAAAGATTATTACAAAATCTCTAAATAAGGGATTATTCTAAAAACCTAATTAAAAAAAAAATTCTTGGGGTGATATTCCATGGAAAAGGTTAAACTAGGCTCGAATATTTTTATACCCATGCCTGTGACACTTTTAGGAATAAATATTGGGGGAAAAGCTAATTTCATGGCATTAGGATGGGTGAGCAGACTTAACTCGACACCACCACTTATAGGTGCGGCAATAAACAAACTACACTATAGTTTTGAGGGAATAGAGGAAAATGAGACCTTCAGTATAAACATACCTTCAAAGGACATGATAAAGGAAACAGACTACTGTGGACTGGTCTCAGGAAGGGAAACCGATAAATCAAAGCTCTTCAACGTATTTTATGGTAAGTTGGAGACGGCCCCTATGATAGAGGAATGTCCCCTCACCATGGAATGCAAACTGGTGGACATCCATGAAATGCCCTCTAATGAACTCTTAATTGGGGAAATAGTGGAATCATATATTGGAAAGGATTATTTAAAAGGAGATACACCGGATATAAAGAAAATCGCCCCATTATTACTTACCATGCCGGACAACAACTACTGGACACTGGGTGAGAATATTGGTAAGGCCTGGGATGCTGGTAAGGAGTTGAAGTTAGAAGGAGACGAAAACGAGTATATTTAAGGTTGATTACTTTCGGCTTCTAATCCAGTAATCTTTATTTTTCAGGTGGATTTTCCATAGATCTGAAAGAATCCCCACCCTTATACTCCCAAGTTCCAGATAGTAACTCTCCACATCACGCTTAAATTCTCCATGCCCCTGTTTTCCGGGTTTAATGATGTTATCCCCTAAATTTTTTAGCTTAACCTCCATTTCATTGATGGGAGTAAGGTCGATCTCTGATGAAAACCATTTACTGTAAGTTTCGCCTTTGATGGGAGTTGATTTTGCAATTTTCCACTGCCAGAACTGCCCTTCATCATGAACTTGGAAATACTCTGAAAAAGAGAGCTTGGGATCCCAAAAATCTATAAATTCAACTTCGTTTGGAAAATCATCCCTGGACACAGCACCTTCAGTGACAAAACCCTCAATATCATCATTTCTCCCTAGAAAATAATTTTCCAAACTCTTTAGTAAACTTTTAACTAAGGGGGGATAATGAATTATAGGAGTTGATACTACAATTTTTCGAGTTTTGACTGCTTTAATTAAGTCCTCTTTGGAAATCAAATCAAAATTAAAGGTCCAAATTTCATCCCGTGTGGCGAATTCTCTGCAATTTAAATATTCTATGGCTACCATCTCAACCCACCAGTAAGGTAGCTCTACCGCAGAAGCTACTTGGAGGATATTTTTTTCATTTGCAGAGAACATATTATATAGTTGAGAATCAATGATAGATATACCATTTTCGTGATACAATGAAAGTCGTTGTCTACCACGCCGAGGAATGCGATCGGCGTAAATGTACCACTGTACGCCTGGCCCGTGGGGGAAAGGTTAAAATAGTAACTAAACTAAACCAATTACCTACCGGTGCTATAGTTCTTGATCCCTTCTCTCAGAAGGCGTTGTCACCTGAAGATAGGAAAACAGTAGAGGAAAACGGTATTTCAGCACTGGATTGCTCATGGAAGAAGATAGACGGGTCTTCCGTAATGTTTAAAGGACGGAAACATCACCGTTCACTTCCATTCCTGGTGGCTGCTAATCCCACCAATTATGGGAAGCCCTGCATCCTTTCCACTGCAGAGGCTATTGCAGCAACCTTTTATATAGTGGGGTTCAAAGATATTGCTACCAACATCATGTCCCAGTTCAAGTGGGGACCTCATTTTCTAGAGCTAAACCACGAGCTATTAGAAGCTTATTCCAATGCTAAAGACAGCATGGAAGTTGTTAAGATTCAAAATGATTTCATAGGAGGATAAATTCATGGCTAGATTTGAAGAAGCTGAAAATAGAATTTTCAAGATCAAAATTTGTCTCAAATGTAACGCAAGAAACCCGCCAACTGCCAAGACCTGCAGGAAATGCGGATATAAAGGATTGAGATACAAGGCCAAAGAGCCAAGGGGATAAGTTTAGGGTTTTTTAACCCTATAATTCTTTAATATTCTTTTTACATTTACCGTGATCATAATGAACGTTGAAAGTTACCTGAGAGAGCGGCTAAAAGAAAAAAAGCTCCATCTGACCCTTTTAGATCCGGAGGAGCAAACCCCGGATAAAGCGTTGGAAATAGCTAAAAATGCCATAGCCGGAGGGACAGATGGTATAATGCTCGGCGGATCCACAACTGATTCTATTGAACTTGATTCAACTGCTAAAGCCCTTCAGGAGAATGTTGATGTTCCCATAATACTATTTCCAGGCAACATAAGTGGTGTTGGTAGATATGCTGATGCGATATTCTTTATGAGCCTTCTAAACTCCAGTAACCCCTACTGGATAATCGGAGCCCCGGCTCTGGGAGCCCCACTGGTAAAAAAGCTGGACATCGAAACCATTTCCATGGGATACCTGGTTGTGGAGCCCGGCGGGACCGTGGGATGGGTAGGAGATGCAAAACTTATACCCCGGAACAAGCCAGACATTGCAATGGCCTACGCTATGGCTGCTGAGTTTTTCGGAATGAAACTCCTCTACCTGGAGGCCGGTTCCGGTGCAGATCAACCCATACCAGAAGAAATGATAGCCAAAGTGAAAAAAGCCACAGATCTAATACTGATAGTCGGTGGCGGGATCAGGGACGGTGAAACCGCCCGTAAAATAGTAGACGCCGGCGCAGATATAATAGTAACCGGTACCGTGGTGGAGAACAGTTCTAAAGTGGAAGATAAGATAAAAGAACTGGTCGATGGGATTAGTTAAGGTTTAATTTTTCTTTATACTTATTTTGGATTTTATTAAGCTCTTTTTCCTATTTTTGAGTTTTATTAACGATTGTTATTTCTCAACAGTTAAATAATCAAATGAATATATATTGAAAACTGGTGAGAATATGGCAGAAAGCTACTGTGATGTAAATGTATATAGTTTGGTTTCAGATAAAATAAAAGAACATTTAAAGTTAAGCAAGTCTCCTGTGGCTATAAAGTTTGTTTTACGAGAAGAAGATATCCCAGAGGGTATCAAGAAATTAGAAAACGGTGCCAGGCACTGTGAACTGGTGCAAAAGGCTAGCCAGGGAGAAATATTTTACACCACCGCCGAGGAACAGACCTGTAAGGGAGGTGCCTCTGCACTGGGACTAATAGAAGCTCCGGAGAAGGTGAAGACCGGTGAAATGTACCAGAGTCTCGGTAGATTCTCCAGCATTGGATCAGCTAAAAGGACCATAGATGAAATACCAAAAATAGAACATATGATGTACGCATTAATTTATGCACCATTAGAAGAGGCTGAATTTGACCCCGACGTCATAGTAATAATCTGCAACCCTGCCCAGGCAATGAAACTGGCCCAGGCCTTGATCTACACCCTGGGAGGCCGGGTGGAAGCTGACTTTTCCGGTATCCAGTCCATCTGTGCCGATGCCGTCGCCGGGCCATTCACCAGGAAAAGACCCAACATAACCCTGGGCTGCAGTGGGTCACGTAAATATGCGGATATACAACCAGATGAAGTAATCGTGGGTCTGAACGGCGAGAATATCGGTTGTGTCGTTAATGCTTTAGAAAGTATGAGTTAAAATAGTTCCTTTTTTTAAGTTATTACTTCTTTTTTAGATAGTTATTCCTTTGTTAGAATTAATTCCATTTTTTGACTTAATCCCCTTTTTAAATAATCCTATGGAATTCCAGGAAGGTCTTCATCTGCTGGTAGGCATCCTGTATACTTGCTTCCGTTGCCAGACCATCTGGTGATTCCACTTCACAGAGTATGGTGGGGATATCGTGGTTGCTCGCCGCGGCGATGAGTGTTCCCGGGTTGTAGATATGGGCCAGCAATCTGGAATTGGTTTTTTTGTTGATATAAACCGCCATCGTGGAACTTCTAATGTCTAAAAAGTAGATCACAGAATTTTCTGCAGGATGGGTGCTGGTGGCGTGGAAATCGGCCAGTGCATTGATTTTAAGTTCCTGTGCCATATTTACAATGGTGTTAGTTGGAGTACCTGGGATATCAGCCACTAAATTCAGGTTATCATTCTCATGTAACTTGGAATTCTGGGCAGTGGCCTGGGGAGTAGTGAAGGGAACTACATACACCGTTCCATTTAAACCCTTACCATTTAAGTCATTAACTAGGTTTAAAGCTGCTATCTGGGGTGGTAGTTCATTGCCATGAACACCGGCGGTAAGCATAACTCGGGGCTTTGATCCATCCCCTAATTTAATTAGAGGAGCGCCTTTTTTTGTCACTTCAAAAATTTCACTGTTTAAAGGAGTTTCAGATAAGTGATCCCTGATTTCTGTGTTCTTTAAAACAAGGCCCCCTGGGATGTCTTCGATAATTTCTACATCTGCTTCTTGAAGTTCGCCTGTTTTAGCTCGTTTATCACCACCCAGCATCCTGAGCCAGTAATAAAATTTGCCCATGAGGGTGTAATATTTGATTTCCCATCCATTGGGGAGTTTGCCTTCTATTGGTAGTTTAATCTTGTCCATAAATATCATTTTGTAAAAGTTCGATTCCGTATTCAAAATATTTCGTTTTAACAGAACATCAACAATATTTTCTTTAACTGAATAAAAATCATCTCTTTAACTGAAATAAAATCATCTGATACTATTTAAATAATTTCTTAACCTTCAAATAATCTTCCCAGTGGTTGATGTTTACCAGTTCCAGCTGGTCACGGGCGGGTATACCATAGAAAACCACCCTATCATTTATCATATCCTCTAAAATGGGATTCAGATTATCATTTCTACCGGGTAAATATTTCTTTAAAAGGGATGAGTGACAGGTAAATGGCATTCCCAGACCTTCTGCTGTGTTAAGGTAGCCAGTACCTTTTCGTGCTAAGATAGAGACTATATTATCGGCATCTGAATGTTGATGGGCGGTATCAACGAGTTTTTGCATGGTTTCGCCGGAGACAGTGGGCTGATCTCCTGCAACACACAGACATAAACCATCTTTTACATTTATTACCCCATTTAATAGTGTTTCTGATAATTCGGCACTGTTTTCCAGGTTGGATATGACTTTAACCTTATTATCTGTATAGTTTCCTAACACAGCCTTTATATGGTTACTGTGATGTCCCAGTACAACGATACATTCTTTCACAGATGTTTTCTGGACGTGTTCCAGGGTCTGGATTATCACTGGTTTTCCATCTAGGTCTAGAAGTAATTTATTCTGGACTTCAATACCCAACTTTTCCTGGTCTTTTTCCATCCGCCTATTCTTGCCAGCAGCGGTTATAATGGCTGAAATCATCTTAATAAATTCCTTTATTTGATTAAAACAGAAAAAGTAAAATGGTAAAGGTTAAAAAAAAGCGTTTGTTACCTTAATTCGATGATCTGGGCGAATATGGTAGTCATACCAGCACCATCGGCACCACCGTCGCTCCACATGACTATTTTCACCGGGTAATCTCTGGTATTTTCCACCCTTATACCGGTAACTATGTCTATACCTGGGGCTATAGCATTTTGGTAGTCACCTGTAGTACCGGCTGGTGCAGGTAAACCAGCTCCTAAAGCTGCAGCTCGTAATACTCTTCCTGGGGGGCAGACACCATGACTGGCCCATTTATAAGTGGCGTTGGGATCTGGGTCGAAGACACCATAGTAGGAAACATCGCTACTTCCATAGCCAACGGTGTGTGGGGGTATGATGGTGTTGTTCCAGGCGTTAATAAGTTGATTGGCGTTATGAGCCCGGGCAGTGTTGTCGTATTCTGCATAGTAGCTCATAGCAGTTGAAGTTGAACTGATCACCACTTGGTTCTCGGAACCTTCATATACAGCTATGGGTGCTTTTATGGGACTGGTTTTCATTTCCTCGAAGACACCTTCACCGAAAAATTTGGATATTTCATCGGGGTTGAGGGTGTTCCGGCCGTCGTTGAAGTTGGACAGGGAGTAATCCAGTGCAGTACTGTTTCCCACATTTACACTGTTGTACCAGTTTTTAAAGTCAGTCAAGCTCATGTAATCATGGGGAATGGTTTCGTTGTTGAAATCATTCACTGCCACGGATCTTATGGTGGTGTTTCCCTGTTTAATATCTACTCCGTCTTTAGTTTTAACAGCTACGGTATATGGTTCTTTATATCCCCAGACAAATGTGGGGTTGGTCACTGTCAGTTTATTATCCTGTATAGTTAACATTCCTGGCCCTTTAATATCTTCTGCTTTTCCTGTATCTGAAATTCCACCACCAGTGATATTTTTAATAGGTATGGGGGTGGCTCCAGAGACGAGACTGGAGTATATTTCCCAGATTTGAAGTTTTTTAGCGTATTCCACTAAATATTCAGGATGGTAAACTATGGGCACTTTGCGAACCTTGTTGCTATCCACCACAGCAGTTCCATTGGTCACCGTATCTCCTATGGGGAGGATGGCAATATCTTCTGGATTCTGTGCAGGGACATATTTAGCTGTGGCCATTCCTACAGGATACATGACCGCACCTATTATGATTAAAGCCACGATAATCAGTAAGGGGTGTTTTATGAAACTGGACATAATGACATTCTCCTCATGTTCTCAGATCCATTTAAAAAAGCCTTTGGTAATTTATAATTCATATTTACAATACGAATACACACTAATTCAATCATATCAAAACAGCCTGTTTATTTCATTATTATTTGTTATCTGTAATTTTTATATCCAATAATTTGACATCTTGCGATTTTAACTCGATATATTATATCTAGATTTTTGGTTATCTGTTTATTTATATTTATTGACACCTAACAGAATTTAAGTAAATCTTCCTATTTGCTTAATTAGTGTTTAATCAGTTTAAATTGAAATCTTTCAGGAGATCTCCCTCTAAAACCCCTTTGATTTCGGTGATCTTATCCTGACCATTTCCACCTATAAATATGGTCTTATAATTTCGGTGATGTGTGGAGATGAATTCTGTAATTTCAGAGATATCTCCTGAAATCTTTATTTTTCCCTTATAATCATTTTTCCTCAGGATTTCTTTTGCCTGACTGGTTGTATCATCCAGACCAGGGAATAAAATTATGTACTGGGGGTTAAAATTAGCTACTTCCGTGAAGATATCGAATCTCCAGTATTCTCCTTCTCTGGGGGTTCCCAGGATGACCAGGTCAAACTCCGTTTCCCCAAACACTGCAGAAACAGCGGAAACATTGTCCGTTTTTCCAATTATGATCCGGGACCCATCCATGCTTAATTCTGTAATCCTACCACCCACGGGTTTAAAGGATGCCAGGGATTCTTTTATTTTTTTTTCAGGTATATCCAGAATTTCAGCTACTTTACAGGCGGCAGCGGCATTTTGTCGGTTGTATTTACCAATTAAATTTAGTTTACCGGTATAAGTATCAAAGAAGCAGGGTTCGTCTCCTCTAAAGGGTTTGTCTCCTAAAGAAGAAAGAAGTTCATCATTTTTATTTAAAACGGTACGTTTATCTTTAATAAAATCATACATACTTTTCTGGTACTGTTTCATTGTACGGTGCACGTTCATATGGTCCCATCCCAGGTTGGTTACCACCACCAGATCAAAATCGAAGTTATCCCTGGAGAAATCAAGGGTCATGTCACAGACCTCCACGATCAAGTAGTCATAGTCCTCCCTGGTAACTTCTAACATCAATCTGGTGTAACCATCAAAACCTCCGCCGGCATTTCCACCTATTAAAACTTTATGGCCCGAGTTTTTTAATATATCCTTGATCATGAATGCAGTGGTGGTTTTACCATTAGTTCCGGTAACCCCGATGGTGAAGATATCCCTATGTTTAGGGAACACCTTTGAAAATATCTTATCTTTTGATGTTATTTTCTCGAGTACATCTCTCTTCCATAGACTGGGGCTTATCACCACAGCATCGGCACTGTTTATTTTCTCCCAGTCGTGACGTCCTAACTCAACTTCCAATCTACCATCAAAATTATCTACGTAGATGTTTAAATCTTCATTCACATCAGAAGCATAAACCTGGTGGCCGAATTCTAGGAGGGAATGTAGAGCATGATTTCCTTCCATTCCCAGTCCTACCACTGCAACTTTCATTTTCAATCAACCATTAAAACTCTAACTAATTTTTTATGTTAATTTGAACTCATTGGTTAAATATCTATTTGTTAAAACATCCCTTTTTAAGTTCTTAAAAATTTTATAGATTAAAGTATCTAAAGAGTGGATAAAAATTTTATAAATATTTAAATTTTTTAACGAATAACTACATAAGTAAGACAGATTAGCTTTAAATAAATTTAAACAAAAATTATCTATTTATCTTTAAACTAAAATTATCTATTTATCATCACATCGGTGTTACAAATGAAAAATCTGACCAGAGAAATAGTAGAACGCATAGAGAATATAGCCCAACCAGTTAAGATAATGCACGTCTGCGGATCACACGAGCATACCATAATGCAGCACGGGATAAGAACCCTCATACCCCCGGAAGTGGAAGTGGTGGCCGGACCAGGCTGCCCAGTCTGCTGCGTACCCTCCAGGGAAGTGGATGAAATCATGTACCTGGCAAGACAGGGAGTTACTGTAACCACCTTTGGTGACATGCTCCGGGTGCCAGGAACAAACGGCTGCCTGGCCGACGCCCGGGCAGAGGGAGCAGATATAAGGATAGTCTACGGGGTTGGCAACGCCGTTGAAATAGCAAAGAAACTGGACAACGAAGTGGTTTTCATGGCTGCCGGGTTTGAGACCACCGCACCTACTACTGCCTCGGAAATAGTCTCCGGATCACCGGAAAACTTCTCCCTGCTTTCCTGTCACAGACTCATACCACCCGCCTTAAAATTCCTGATAGAATCAGGTGAAGTGAACCTGAACGCCCTTATAGAGCCGGGACATGTATCCACCATAATTGGAACCCAACCATACGAAGTATTCTCAGAGAAATATGGAATACCACAGGTAGTAGCCGGATTTAATCCATTCGATGTTCTCATAGCCATTTACCTTATACTGAAACAGATTAAAGAAGAAAACCCCCATGTACAGAATGAATATAAACGTGCAGTTAGAGCAGAGGGTAACGTTAAGGCACAGGAACTCATGGACGAAGTATTCTACGTCAAAAGCAAGGAGTGGAGGGGATTCCCCAACATACCTGATTCAGTCTACGAGATCCGGGATACTTATTCCCAGTTCAATGCCCGGGAAAAATTCGACATACCCGAGTTAGAAAGCAAAGAAACAGTAACAGGATGTATATGTGGGCCTATACTGCGTGGTGTGGCTAGGCCTGAAGACTGTAAACTATTCAGGGATGAATGTAACCCGGTCAATCCAGTTGGGGCCTGTATGGTTAGTAAAGAAGGAACCTGTAACATAGCCTATCGTTACGGTTCCTTGAAGTGATTAATTTTACATCTCCCTAATGATTTTATATCCCAAATGAGGTATCAAATTCCATGGAAGAACATGAATTAAAGGCTATAGCTCTTGATGTGGATGGGACTATGACTGATAGTTCCAGGAAAATCTGTATAAGTTCTATCGAGGCCATAAGTCAGGCCGAAGAAAATGGAATTCCGGTTATAATTGTCACCGGTAATATCCTATGCGCTGCTAAGATGTTAGCCATCATGCTGGGCACCACCGGAGGAGTTGTATCAGAAAATGGCGGCGTTATAGAATATAAAGGGGAGAGAAAGCTGCTGGGAAACATAGAAGAGTGCCAAAAGGCCTATGAGTATTTAAAAACCAAATACCCCGTACAGAAGGTTGAATTTTCTGATGAAAGGATTTCTGAAGTAGCCATAGAGAGAAATATTAAAGAAAAAATAGTTAAAGAAACATTAAAGGATTTTAATGTGGAGATTTATGATACCAATTTCGCTATACACCTGACCGACCCATCAGTAGATAAAGGATCCTCCTTAGAGATACTAGCGGCCTATAACGGTGTGAAAACAGAAGAGATCATGGCCATCGGAGACAGTGAAAATGACATAGAATTTCTAAGGGTTGCCGGATTGAGGGTGGCGGTTAACAATGCTGATGAGGAGCTTAAAGCTATAGCTGACTATGTAACCTCTGAACCCCACGGTGACGGTGTAGCAGAGGCCATCTACAAGTTCATAATCTAGTAAGTTTTATGTTGAGGATATGAGGTTCGAAAATGAAAGAAGATATTGCAGCAGAAACCCTAAAACTGGCCCTTAAATATACTGATGAAGCAGAAATCTACCTGGAAAAGGAAGATAAGATCGAGGTGAATATTCAAAACCAGAAGGTGGACTTCGCCAAGGAAACCTCATCATATGGACTGGGGATAAGGGTGATTAAAGAGGGCAGGATGGGCTTTGCCCATACCACAGACTTATCTAAACTGGAAAAAACCGTTGAAAATGCAGTATTCAACGCTAAATGCAACGAAGCTGATCCTAATTTCTATTTCGCCCCTCAATCTAAATATCCTAAAGTATACGAAATTTTCGATGGAAAAATAAGGGATCTGGATATGGAAGAGGCAGTTGATTTCGCCAAAATAATGATCCAGACCGCTGTGGAGAAGGAATGCCAGCCAACCTCGGGAGGGGTACAGGCCGGTTACTACCACACCGAAATTGCCAACTCAGAGGGGGTTAATTCCCAGGATGATTCAACCTATTTTTCAGGGTATATATCGGTTAACATTCCAGATGGGGAAGGTGTTTCCACAGCCCATGAATCAGACGCATCAAGATTCAAGGACCTGGACCCGGAAAAGCTTTCCATGGAGGCCAGTCAGTTAGCCAGGGACTCGAGGGGAGGTAAATCCATAGAGACCGCTGATTTAAATGTGTTACTTCAATGTGACGCTGCAGCTTCCCTAATATTCACCCTGGCCAATGCCTTCAACGCTGATAACGTGCAAAGGGGTCGGTCAATTTTCGCAGATAAGGTTGGTAAAGAGGTTCTATCACCCGCCCTTAACATACACGACGATGGAACACTTAAAAAGGGGCTTAACAGTTTTACAAGTGATGGTGAAGGTTCCCCCAGCCAGAAAACAGTTTTAATAGAGGATGGTGTTTTGAAGAACTTCGTCTATGATTTATACACCGCCCGCAAGTCAGAAGTCCAGAGCACCGGAAACGGGATCAGATCCTCATTTGCAGATACTCCTTCCGTAGGATTCAGCAATTTCATAATGGACTTCAACCAGCAGAAAGAGATGTCGGAGATTGAAAATGGACTGGTGGTTAAAGATCTGCTGGGAGCACACACTGCCAACCCTATATCTGGCGATTTCTCAGTAGAAGCCATGAACGCCTTTAAAATAGAAAATGGAGAGATTGCATATCCAGTTAGCAAGGCCATGCTGTCCGGGAACATCTTCGAAGCTTTCACCCAAGCATGGGCAGCGTCCAGCAAAACCAAACAAATCGGGCCCTTCGTCTTACCCCCAATTATCGTGTCCAAATTAAGGGTTGTTGGTTAATCAAAATGAATAATGGCGGAAACCATCCAGAAAATTCAATTAAAACTGCTCTTAGTCATTACTTTGACATCCTGGAGGGGAAAGAACTTTCTTATTTTCATAAATCCTCTTTTATCCCTGTTAAAGCTAGAAAATCTTTGCCTGACCAGTGGGAAGAACATGAAGGGGTTAAGGAACGTTTTAAGTATACTGATGTTTCCTCAACCCTGGAAAAACCACCCTTTTCTTATCTGGACTTGAAGATAGCCATAGCAGAAAAGTTGTTTGAAAAGTGTATCTTCTGCCAGAGGAAGTGTGAAGTAAACCGTAATGAGGAACCGGGTATTTGTGGTGTGATGAAATCTAAAATCGCCTCTGAATTTTTGCATATGGGTGAGGAAGCACCGTTAATCCCCAGCCACACAGTTTTCTTCACTGGTTGTACCTTTAAATGCGTTTTTTGTCAAAATATGGATATAAGTCAACATCCTGATGAAGGAATGATTTATTCAGAGGAAGAACTGGCAGAACTCATAGATAATAGGAGATTGGACGGGTCTCGTAACGTTAATTTTGTGGGGGGTGATCCCAACCCCCACCTACTCTACATCCTCAAGACCATCGGTCTGGTTAAGGAAAATGTTCCAGTAATCTGGAACAGTAATTTCTACATGTCCTGGGAAGCCATGCACCTTTTAGATGGGGTGATAGATTTATACTTATCTGATTTTAAATACGGCAATGATGACTGTGCAATGAGACTATCCGGTATCTCCGATTACTGGGAAGTGGTGACCCGCAATCATAAACTTGCCTTCCAGTCAGGGGATATGATCATTCGGCATCTGGTACTTCCCGGCCACGTGGAATGCTGCACTCTCCCTATCCTGGATTGGATATATGAGAATCTGGGTAAAGAAGTAGTTTTAAATATCATGGCCCAGTATCGGCCGTTATACGGTGCTTTTAATCATCCTGAGCTTTCAAGATTTCTTAACCGACAAGAATATGTAAAAGCAGTTGATTATGCCAGAAAATTAGGGTTCGTTAATTTGATCTAATAATTGGATCTAAATTTTAAGGGTTTATGGTGTGATTTTAAAAAAGGATTTGATTTCTAGGATTAGATTCTAAAAAAAAGAAAAAATAGGGTTAAAATGGTAATGCTGCGTAAGTACCGTGTAACTTGTAGGTGTTAAGGTTCCAGTTTTTTATGGTTCCAAAACTGTTACTTTTACTTATACCATCTGCATAGTACCATTTCCCGTTTACATACAGTTGGGCCCAAACGTGTCCGTAGGTTCCGCTTGCGAATCTGCAGGTTCCGTGCTGGTACCTGGCTGGTATTCCTGCTGCTCTGGCCAGTGCCACCATCAGGTGTGAATTATCCACACAGTTAGCGCTCCTGGAGCTTAAAGCGCCCAGAGCACCCTTTTTGGTGTTGTAGTAGAATGAATAGGATATATGATCCCTCACCCAGTTGAAGATGGCCTGAGCCTTAGCGTAGGTCGTTGTTTTACCCTTGGTTATTGAAGCTGCCAGATTCTTGATGGTTGAACTCGTTGACTGTGCATTGGCTGTAACTTTTAAATACTGTGATAGGGTACTGGTCGATGTTGAACTGCTGCCGCTTGACGAGGAACCGCTACCTTCCCCACTGGTTTTCCAACTAAATTTATTTACTGTTACGTAGTTCGGTAGCCTTTTGTTGGATTTCTGGAAATTCAATATTTTACTGTAGGTGTAGACCAGGTCCTTGAAGCTTATTTTTCCAAGTGAAGTAGTGCCCGTGCTCGGTGCTTTACCATTGGAATTTATGTACGAGTTGATTAATGTAGCTAATTTTACATATGTTGCTTTGTTCAGATTACCGGATTTAAAAGTTCCCGTCCCTGTTGATGGGTTGTTAACAGTCTGAAGAGTCACTGACTTGGGTGTTTTACTGTTAAGGTTAATGGTATTGGTGGTCATCAACTTTAGAAACTGGGGCACGCTCATCTGTACAGAAGAGATGGTGACGTAATTAGGCAATCTTTTATTTTTTTCAATAAAAGTCTTGACACTGGAAGCTGCACTGTTTATCTGACTGCTGGTGAAGCTTTTCTGGGTAGTTGTCACTTTTTTGGTACTTGCTGTGGATCCAGCTGCTTGTGGGGCTCCAGCTGCTTGTACAGAACTATTAACTGTATTTTTATCTACATTTTGACCAGTATTCTGGTCTGAAACATTGGTTGTTGTATTCGCTGTTGCAAAAACTGTGTTTGCACTCAAAGTTAGTGCTAATGCCAATAGCATTATCACTAAGGTTATCGATTTTCGCTTAATTTTACCGCCTCCATGTCCAAAAAATTCAAAAAAGATATTTGAGACCTTTTTGGACCATGACCTCCTATCACTTAATGATCACTTATAAAGGTTGTGGTCTAAAATTGAAAAAAAGCGAGTTCGAGAACTCTTTTTTAGTTTTAAGGTTTAATTAGAATATTTTTTAATGTGATTAAAATTGATTCCTGTCTTCGGGACTTTATTTGAAGATTAAATACTGAAATAGGTCTTAAATAATAAATTAACACCGAAATTAATCTTTTCGGATTAAGAATACATTATCCTATCGAGTTTAAAAGATTAATTTCCATGTAAAGAGTGCAAATATCTCCGTATACAATTATTTTTCTAAATAACATGATTATAGACTTTAAAAATGTTTAATACAGTACAATATCATGTTCCCTGTTAAAAACCACTTTCTTACTAACTTTTTATTAATATCTGTAGAAGTTTTATTAAATAGGTAGGATACATAATAAAAGTTATAAGGTTTAAAATAAAACAAATTATTGATTAAAAATGGAATGCCAAAAATGTGGGGGTTATATAAGGCGAAAAGACACTTTCTGTCCACATTGTGGTGCGAAACTCAACAGACCAAAATATAAACCTCAGCAGAAAAGTAGGAATTCTGAATATAAACCCTTGCAAGGAAGATATAAGAGGGGAGAATATCAGGATAGGGAAGAGGACTCCTACAACCAGTACATTGAAGATCAATACGTGGAAGATCAGTATCAAAAAAGACCAGCGCACCAAAAGCCAAGGAAAAAGAAGTACAGGGGCTACGATCTCAGCCAGTACTATCCTGATGAGGAAGAAACAGAAAGTTCCGGCATGGGAATGACCCCAATTCTATTGATACTAATTATAGCACTGCTCCTGGGTTTTATCATTGGTTTTATGATGTTTACCAGCGGTTCATTACCTTCTGTAGGATAAAAATTATTATTTTTTCACCTAACCAATTATCAGCATTCACCTAAATCGAAACTACCATCTGTAACTCTTTTTTTAAGGTCCTCTGCCAGTTTCCGGGCTCTGATTATATCGGACTGACGGCAGACCATGGGTACTTCCACCAGCCTATCATCCACACTGAACTTGATTTTACCCCTCTTCATCTGGAAGGCACCGTGGGGACAGGAATAATTGCACATCCCACAACCAAAACAGATTTCCTCATTTAAGTTACCTTTATATGCGCCTGTAGGGCATCTCTCACGGACCAAACATAATTCGCAATTCTGGCATCCTTCCGGATAATAAACAGGCCTTTCTGTAATATTCTCCCAGACAGAGGCATAATCAGTAAATCCCAGAACCTGATGCCTACCACGTATATCAGCAACTGGTAATTTGATGTCCTTGTTGGTGATGAAAGTATCCTTAAGAATATCCTCATTGAGGATGGGTATAGCAGCGGCCACACTGTTAAAAACCTCCGGACCGGCGGCAGTTTTAAAACCACCCACATATAAAGGGTCCATCTGGTGCATATCCGCCGATATCATCAGGTTAGGCTTTTCATCCGAGCTCCTGGTACCCTGACCCAGTACCCTCCCCTCAGAACCAGAAAGAAGCACTTTAGCCCCTCCCTTTATGATCCTCATATGGGGATCATTCTGCAATGGGTTCAGTTCACCACATCCAGAGAAGGACAATCCCTTAAATGGCCCTTCCATATTCACCGCATTGAAGATGGAGGCCACTGATTCCAGGGAAGGATTAACGAAGGCGGTGTAGTTTTTAAATGCCAATCGGGTACCAATCATCTGTGCAGTTCCCATATCATCCATAGTTACGGTTGTTTTTAGTTTATCCCCACTTATGGATTCCACTTCCACTTCCACTTCCACTTCATTCCCCTTAATTATATCCTGAAACAGGAATCCTCCCCCGTAATCATCATGATAGATGCTGTAACTGGTCCCATAAACTATCAAATCCACGGATCCCAGCCATTCATTGGGACAGGGGCCTGGAAATCCAGGTACTCCATTTAATAAAATTCTATTTGCCTTTTTAAATGAACCAGGTTCACCTACTTTGATATGGAAAATAGCAGCTGTACCAGACATTATTCCACATGTCCCGGTGGTTACAACGTCAACTTCATCGAATTCAGGTTCCTCACCATTCCTAACCAGATCGCTAACTTCCTCTGCGGTGAGTACCGTTGCTTCACCACTAGCTATCTTCTGTTTTATCTCCTGTAGGGTTCTGCTTTTCATGTTCATTACTCTTTGGTCCTGATGGGATTTTAGTCAAATTAATTTGATTGAATTTAGTTAAGTCAATCTTGATTGGATTTGGATTAAAATTAAATTTTAGTATTAGATCAATTTTTGGTTGGATTTATCGGATTCTTTTTCCTTAACCCGGTTTAATAATTCCTGGTTTTCTTCCATTAACTTTTTAAGGAGTAAATCTTTAATTTCCAGGGATTCACTATCGGCGGGGTCAATTTCAATTGCCCTGTCCAGGCTCTGCAGCGCATCATAGGGTTTGTCCAGGAGGGAAAAGGCGGTGGCCATACCCTTCCAGGCCTCCACATTCTGCGGGTCGCTGTGGGTTATCGTCTCATATGCTTCCAGGGCAGCCAGATAGTTGCCTTCCTTAAATGAATTGTCACCCACTTCCTTCCAGTAGGCTATTTCTTCCTTTATGGATTCTTGTTGAGTCATATTAATCACCGTGAATATAATGTAAATTACGATATTATCCTATTTTTCAGGTTATTATCCTATATTTTCCAGGTACCTGTAAGCTGCATCCAGTGCTTCGGCTATTTTAGTCGTGTCGCGTCCTGCTCCCTGGGCCAGGTTTGGTTTACCTCCCCCACCACCGCCCATTATACCAGCAGCTTCTTTAATAACATCATTGATTTTAACACCCTTATCCAGGGCTTTGGGTGATGCTCCGCCCGCGATTTTACCTTCACCGTTTATGATGACCACCACATCGGCTTTACCAGTTTCAGTGAGGGTTGATGTGATCTTCACCAGTTCCCCCATATCTGCTTCTATCTGCCTGTTGAGTATTATTAAATCTCCAACCGCCTCTGTCTGGTTGGTGATGCTCTCCATCTTTAACGAGGCGATCTCACTTTTCAGTCTGTCAATTTCATTTTTAAAGGCCTTCCACTCGGTGAAGAACCTTTCACAGGTCTGGGGGAGCTGCTCAGCATCTACCTTAAAAACACCGGAGCTTTCCTTCAGGAGATGGTCGTTGTTTTGCACGGCTTTTATGGCCGATTCGCCGGCTGAAAATTCTATCCTCTCCACTCCGTCCTGTATCCTCTCGGTCCGGGTGATCTTGATTAAACTAATATCACCGGTCTGGTTACAGTGGGTTCCTCCGCAGGCCTGGACATCTGTCCCTTCTATTTCAACGGTCCTGATATTCATCCCAGGCACTAATCCTCCTTGGTATAGTATGAAGCCGTATTTTTTCTCGGCCATGGTTCTCTCCAGCCAGAAGGTGTTTACGTTGATGTTGTCCATCACCAGCTTGTTGGCCACTAGTTCGATTTCCTCAAGTTCGGTGGGTGTGATCCTCTTGTAGTGTGAGATGTCGATCCTGGATTTTTCCACACCCTTCTGGGCTCCGGCCTGCCAGATATGGTCGCCCAGTACTTTCCTGGCCGCGGCAACGATCAGGTGTGTGGCGGTGTGGTTCTGGGTTAAAATATTCCTACGAGAGGGGTCCACATGGCCTTTGATGATCTGGCCCTGGTAGGGGTGTACTTTCTGGATATCCTCTTCACTAACCCGGTGGAGGACTATGTCGTCCACTTTTTCGGCGTGGAGGACCTCTACTTTTTCTCCACGTATATCCAGGGATCCTATATCGGATGGTTGGCCCCCTCCTTCTGGATAGAATAGTGTCCGATCTAATATAACGTTGTCTTTATAGGTTCCAATTACGTGGGCTTCAAACTCATAATTTGAAGGGTCATCATAAAATAACAGTTCTGTGGTGGGATAGTCCAGCTCAATTGCTGCTTTTTCTTCAGGTATCTCCTCGGAGTGTTCTGAAGCCACCAGGGTATAGAAGTTATCTGGGATATTTGCATCGAAGTTTTCCCCTTTAGCTATTTCATCCACAGATTCCGGGGGGATGCCGTGGGAGTCGTAGAGCATTATAAGGGATTCCAGGGGTATTTTATCTTCCCCATCCTTTTTAAGATAGTTAATGGTCTTTTTAACCAGTTTTTTACCTTTACTAACTGTTTTGTAGTACCGTTTTTCTTCCAGGTTGATTATATCGTTTATATGTTCCTGGTGCTGTTTTATCTCCGGGTAGCTCTTTTTCAGGTAGTCCAGCTGTATCTTCATTATATCCTCCAGGGACTCCTCCAGCTGGAGCTCCTTCATAAACCGTATGGTTCTCCTTAAAATTAAACGGGCCAAGTATCCATCTTTAACGTTGGAAGGTACCACTCCGTCGGCCAGCATGAAGGCCAGGCAGCGGGTGTGATCAGCTATTATATAGACGGATTCTACTGGTTTTGTTACCTTTACCAGTTCCTCTACTGGTATATCTAATTTCTCGGCCACCCTGTTTCGCAGTGCCTTCAGATCGGCTATGTCTTCGATGTCCATCATCCCGGCCACCCGGGCGTTTTCTGCCAGGATCTCTTCATCAACCTTCACATCGCCCATTCCCTTTAGTTGATCTACCACAGGTCCGAAAGCTGATTCGTAAGCCGTGGCTGTTCCCTGGCTTATCCAGGCGAACCTTTCCAGGCCGTATCCGGTGTCCACGATTTTAAGTGGTATATCCTTTAATCCCTGGGGTGTGGTGCGGTATTTTATAAATACCAGTGTGGCCAGTTCCACTCCCCTGACACATATCTCGTAGCAGGGGCCGGCGTTTCCTCCGCCTTCCCACCATGATTCTATGAATGTGATCTCCTCGGGGTTGATGCCGATGTGCTTGATGAAGTCGTGGCAGTATTGGATGGTTTCATCTTCCCAGTAGATATGATTTTTATCTGAGTTGAAGGCGTGATGTCCTCCCATGGTGAAGCAGGTCATGTGCCTGCCAGTACGGCCGACATTGTCCACATCGTTGAGTCTTATGGATGGCTGGGCAACTACCAGTGGATTGGCTGGGGGTTCCACCATACCAGAGGTGACCCATGGTTGGAAGTCGTAGATGGAAGCTCCCACCAGAAATACATCATCCCTCCACCTTTTGGCCAGGACTGGATACCTTCCAATAGGGGTGTGGTCGTTAAGAGCGAAGAAGTCCAGGAAAGTCTTTTGGATGGAGTGCAGGTCATACTTTTTCCGGGTTGCAGGGTTACCGATAAACCCGTATTCATCGCAGGGTGCGTCTCCACATGTTTGTCTGTCGACTGCAGTCCAGAAATCCTTACCACAGGTTATGCAGGTTTTTTTAGTGTATCCCAGTTTATTAAATTGTTCAGACATAATGATCATCGGATATTTTTATTAAAAAAATTAGTTTCGATAGAGTTTGTTTTAGATTTCTATTTACTTCTATATTTCGTTTCATCATTTGAAATATTGTTTTAGAAATATTTATGGATATTTTGAATTTTTCGGGTAGAATATATATAGTTGTATTGATTATTTTTCAGATACCCTTAAACAACACAAAAGTATTATAAAATCCCAGACTTGTTTTCTCAGGCATCTTACTAATCTAAATCTTTAAATATCGTTTCAAACATAATAACATTTGCAAGAGTCTTTTAATAATAATTGTTTTTAAGACTGGTGGTAGAAAAATGGATGACAGCAATAATAATTCTAAATCTCTATTGAAAAAGGCATATAATTGTAAAAGTAATGAGTTTGAATCAATGCTTGAAAAAATAGATGATGAACTTCGAAAAAACAAAGACGATCAGGATGCACTCACTGCTAAATTAGTCTTAACCAGTAAAATGGCTGTAAAAAGAATTGATTCAAAATAGTTAATAGGAAATTAATTAATGGACTTAATTAATTGACTAAATTTTTTTTTAAAATTAAATTTTATATAAAATACTCTTTTTGTAATTAAAAGAAAATTACACTGTTTTTTATTGAAAAATAGTTTAACAAAAAAAAATATGAAGATCGTTTAAAGAAATAGGAAAATAGTTTAATAAAGAAAAATTGAAAATGGAAAAAGAAAATTAACCAAAGAGAGCGCCGAGACCGGCTGCTGCTTCTTCTTCTTTTTCTTCTTCAGATTCTTCCTCTTCTTCCTCTTCTTCTTCTGGAGCTTCCGCGGCTGCAGGTGCTGCGCCTGCTGCTGCAGGTGCTGCTGCAGTTAAAGCAGTTTTTTCTATGGCTTCGTCGATATCCACATCCTCTAAAGCTGCAATTAATGCTTTAATCCTGGCGTCGTCTACTTCTGCTCCAGATGCGTCCAGTACCTTCTTCACATTTGCTTCATTAATTTCCTGACCTGTTGTGTGCAATAACATTGCTGCGTATACGTATTCCATATGATTCACCTTCTAAATTGTCTATAAAATTTACGAATTTAAGAATTTCTTATTTGAATCCTTTTTAATCCTTTTATACAGATTTTAATTTTTTTAATTTACTCATCATTTATAAATATATATTTTTTATCTAAAGAGAATTTTTCTATCCGAAGAGAGCACCTAAACCGGCTGCTGCTTCTTCTTCTTTTTCTTCTTCAGATTCTTCCTCCTCTTCTTCGGGAGGTTCTTCATCTTTGTCTTCTTTGGTTTCTGGAGCTGGCGCTGTGCTGGAACTCAGTTTAGCTTGCAGGTCATCATCCACAGCTTCAGCATTTTTAGAAGCTATTTCAGAGGCCAATGCCAGCATCTGTGAGTATGCCTTAGGCACCAGTATGCCGATGGTCTTATCGTTTAGGATCTCAGAGTTCACCGCCAGATTCAGTGCATTTGTAGCTGCATTGGAGATGAGTATCGGCATGGATACTTTATTGAATATCTCCGCATTAACTGATAGGTTTAAAGCACCAGCATAAGCACTCTGGATATCGGATAATGTTTTTTCCGGGTCGATGGTTAAAAGATCCGATGTGTAGATGGTCTCTTCCTCATAGGCGGCCTTGAGATCTATACCCACTTCCATGGGGTGGATGTCAAGACGGGTGAGGATACTGGCCACTTCTGCGGAGATCTTCTCTCCTTCTTCCACCACAACTTTATCCTTCTGTATAACTATCTTTCCCTTATCGATCTTGGCTGGAATCCCAATCTTTTGGAGCTCTCCCAGCATAGGACCTGGTGGAAAGGCAGTGTCACCTTCAGGAACCACTATATCTGCAGGAGCGATACTACCGGCCTTGGCTGGGGCCTGGGTTTTACTATCCTCCAGTATCTTGTAGAGTTTAAAGGGATTCATATCCGTGAAAATTAAGGCTGGCTGCCCATCCATATGTTCACTCAGGGATTCTATATTGGATTTTTCGCTGTCTTGAAGGGCCAGGCTCATGAGAGTCTTCCTGGACATCTTAATGAGTGCACTGTCCTTTAAGGTTCGGCGCATCTTTTGAAGTTGAGGGGCAGGAATATCGGCCAGATCAGCCATACCAACTACTTTGTGACTTCCGATAAGGCCTTTAAGATCTTTAACCTCTTCTTTCTTCCAATCTGCAACATGAGGCATTTAGATCACCCTCGCTACAGGACCCATACTGGTCTTCACGTACATGGATTTTATCTGGTTTCTACCTTTTTCCAGATTTCTATCTAGTATTCCCAGTATAGTTTCAATGTTTTCTGCAATACGTTCATCATCCATTTCCTGAGTTCCTACCAGGGCCTGGATAACGGGCTGATTTTTTATTCTGACATTTACGGTATTTTTTAGTCGGTCTATTATAGGATCAGGCTTAGCACTAGCTGGGACTGGTTTGGGCATTTTCTTCCTAGGTCCGAGTACCGGTCCCAGGAACCTACCCACTAAAGGCATCATATCTGCCTGGGCAACGAAAAAATTATACTGATTAGCCATTCTCTTGGCCTCTTTCCGATCTTTACCCAGTTCTTCCAGGTCAGATTTAGTTATAACCAGATCTGCCCCGGCATTTTTTGCCTGAAGTGCCAGTTCTCCATCCGCTATAAAAGCGATCCTAACATCCTTCCCCCGTCCTTGAGGGAGGAACACTTCTTCGTCTATACGGTTTTCTGGCTTTTTCACGTCTAAATCCTTGATGTTAATCACCACATCAATGGATTGTGTGAAGTTTCTCGGCTTTGCATCTTCCTTAGCCTTCTTCACCGCTTCCAAAATCTCTTGTTTCATCTAATTCCTCCATGAACTTTTTGGGTGAAAAAGTTCATTTCCAAATTTTCTTGTGTTTACTGCTTCTTCGCCAATTATTTGTTAATTGATGAAATGGAATTTATTTATATTCAGAGTTAAGCTTATCTATCAGGCTTAAGCACTTTCAACTAGTACATCGTCGTACTTACCCTGATCAATTTCTTGCTGCACTTCTCTGGGGTCTTTTCCTTCCACGGTTAACCCCATACTTACACAGGTTCCTATAACCTCTTTTGCAGCGTTTTTATAATCGTTGGAGAGTAGAGCATCGAATTTCATCCGGGCAATTTTCAGGGCCTGTTCCACTTTGAGATCCGCTACTTTATCCAGACCGGGGTCCTGGGATCCCTTTTCTATGTTGAGTTCGTCCTTGATCAACGCGGTGGTTGGTGGTGTTCCCACGGTTACTTCGAATTCTTTGGTGCCCACGTCCACTATGATCTTAACTGGGACTTTCATTCCCTCAAAATCAACTGTTTTCTGGTTTATCTGTTCAACTACCTGCATCATGTTAATGCCCAGCGGACCGATTGCCGGACCGAGTGGTGGTCCAGGAGTTGCTTTACCGCCGTCTATAAGAATTTCTATAGTTTCTTTAGCCATTAATCTGCCTCCTTTTGTATTAGACGTATTTGATCGCCTTTAACTGTAACTGGTATTGGAACTGCGGCTTCGATGAGTTCTAAAACCACGTCTTCCTTGGATTCATCTATCCTAACTACTTTGGCCTTCTCTCCCTTGAAGGGTCCGGATATTAACTCCACGATACTTCCCTTTTGAATGGAAGCAATTATAGGCTCTGGGTTTAAAAAGTTCTGCACTTCTTCGTAGGGTATCTGCCCTTCAATAGCACCCTTCATATGGGGGACTTTAAAGGCAGGATTCTGCATATCCAGTTTACCTGAAGATTCCACCAGGATGTATCCCCTTAAACTTTCCGGGACTAGAATAGCGTTAACTTCAAGATCGCTACTTTTAACGTTCCTGGCTATGATCCGGGCCACGTTCTTTTCTTGGCCAACCAAAGTTCTTATTGCATAAATCACAATTATCACATACCAAATAGGAATTTACATAATTTGTACATTAAATATTTTAAAGTTTATTATTATTATACTAATTTGATAGAATGTCGAAAAGTTAGAAGTTATGGAATAAAATTTAGCTCTATGTTTATAAAAATTTCGATGATGATAACAATTTTCTTAAAAATTTCCTGATAATTTTAATCTAATTCATAGGTAACCCAGTAATTGAACTACTATACTTATAACAAAACCTATGACACCTATAATTATTATTCCCAGCCCAGTTATCTTGGAAACATTTAAATATTCCTCTCTATCCGGCCTTTTAGACACTCTTAGAACTCTCTGGTTCATTTTAATAAATCGAACAACGGATTCTTTGTTTAATTTCATAGAAATACCTGCTCTAGTTAATTCATTTATAAAATAAGAATTAAGAAATTTAGAGATAGATAACAATAGCTTATTTTTAGGATTTATAAACTTTTCCTTTATGGGAGATGGTATATACTAAAGTCAATACCTGCACAAGGGACATAATCCAAATTTCCCTTATCGGCCTTCACTTTCTCAGAAGGACTTATTTAAAAAACACCATCTATAAAGTCTTCTAAAGCGGATTCAGGAATGGAGTCTTTGGTTTTTTCTTCGATGAATTCTTTTTCACCAGGCATGCCAAAAATATGAGGAGAATGCACACCGGCTACTACGATGGTAGTGCGTATGGTGTTGTCCAGGTCTTCCTGGATCTGGGTACCCCAGATTATGTTGGCATCAGGGTCTAATTCATCGGCTACAATCTGCACCACTTTCTCAGCCTCCTGTAGGGTCAGATCTGAGCTTCCTGATATGTTTATCAGGGCGCCTTTAGCATTTGATATGTCCAGATCTAACAGGGGACTGTTTAAGGCTTCGTGTACAGATTCTATGGCTCTGTCTCCTGAATCTGATTCACCCATTCCGATCATGGCCATTCCAGAGCCCTTCATTATACTTCGGATGTCTGCGAAGTCCAGGCTCACCAGACCGGGTCTGGTTATCAGTTCAGTTATTCCTTTCACTGCTCTTCCTAACAGTTCGTCTGCTACCATAAAAGCCTTGTTTATAGGTAGGTTGGGAGCTACCTCCAGAAGCTTATCGTTGGGTATCACGATTACCGTATCAGCGGCGGCCTGTAATTTTTCCAGACCTTTTTCAGCGTTTTCACGTCTGCGGAGTCCTTCAGCACTGAAAGGCATGGTAGCCACGGCTATAGTTAGGGCGCCGATTTTTTTGGCTAATTTAGAGATGACTGGTGCTGAACCAGTACCAGTACCGCCTCCCAGTCCGCAGGTCACAAAGACCATGTCGGCTCCGTCGAGTTTTTCCCTGATTAAATCTTCGCTTTCCTCTGCACTTTCTTCCCCGATCTCTGGTTCACCACCAGCACCCAATCCACCACAGGTTTCCCTTCCAATTAAGATTTTTTGGTTGGCGTTTGAGTAGAAAAGGTCCTGTGCATCGGTGTTTACTGAAATAGTCCCTGCACCTTCTATTCCGATCTCGGTGAGTCTGGAAACAGTGTTGTTCCCGGCCCCTCCTGTTCCGATTACGAATATTTTTGCCCTGCTTCTGTTTATGATATCTTCGAGTTCCCGGTCTATGTTGTCGTCATGTGAAATATGCTCTGGCACTGCTGATCTTTGGCTTCTTTTTTCCGATTCTTTTATGGTATTGTTTATAAGAGATTTCAATTCTTACCCCCACTGCTATTGTTACTAATCTTAATTGTGTTATTGTAATAACTTATATTTAAAAGCAACGGTTTTTTCACTGATAATTCATGACCATACATAGAATTTTTACTTTTATTTTAATAATCTCATCAACTCATAAGCAGGGGGTAATTTTGAACCTAACCATATCACCATATTACCAGATGGAGATGGATGTTGAAAAATATGTCAAGATGGGCCAAGTTAGGGTCTGGGCATGGCGATGATCTCATGGATCCTCAGATCGAAAAAGTTCCCCTGATGGGCTGCCTTTAAAACTACCGCGGTATCTACCCCTGTTCCAGTTCCACCAATGGCAATTATCTCAGAATCAGTTGGAAGTAGTCCCCCATCTGCTGCCATGATACTTATCTCCACACAGACCTTAATCCCCTGGGAAAACATCCGCAGTGTCTCTGCCACCACTTCTACGGGGGTTACTCCCTTAAATTTGTTGCTGATGCCTCTGCCCACCCCGCTGAGGGCGTGGGAGCTGGTGTATGTAGGGATACCCAGATCTTCCAGTTTTTTTCCATTTTCTGGTGTTATCTCCAGGCCATCCCCGCCCCGGAAACCGGCGTGATGGGTTACGTTGACTATATGGGCATCACTTATCTTTTCACCCAATTTAACGGCTGAATTACCAGTGGCAGATGCTATCACGATATATTCTATGCCCAGTTCATCTTTCCTTTCTTTAACTAGTTCTATAACCTTATCGGTATTCTCCTCTCCAGGATTTTCAAAGTAGTGGATACTTTTCTCCATATTTAACCCTCCATGGAAGTTTCTTTATATCAAATAATTTTTGGGGATACGTTAACTTATATTTGATCCAGTAAGCAAAATTTTTAAATACGAAGACAAACATTTACAATTAAATTAAAAATTGGAGTGGAAACTGATTTTCATGAATGCATTCAATTTTTTAACAGAAGGAAGGGAAAGAAAATCTGGAGAAGGGCTGACCATGATGTTAGATAAGGGTATGGGCCCGGTATCTTTAATAGATTTTCTGGAACTATCCGGCGACTATGTGGACCTAGCTAAATTTGGCTGGGGAACATCCGCCATACAAGATAGGGATTTAGTAAAAGAAAAAACTGAAATCTACCGTTCATATGATGTAATCCCCTATCCTGGCGGAACACTATTTGAAATAGCCTACCAGCAGGATAAAGTAAATGAATTCCTGAGTGAAGCAGATGAACTTGGTTTTGATGCTATAGAATTATCAGATGGAACCATAAATATTGAACAAGCAGATAGAGGGGAATTAATAGGTATAGTCAAGGATTATGGGTTCAGGATCATCACCGAGGTGGGGAAGAAAAATCCTGTAGAAGATCATAAAATATCCATGGAAAAACGGATTGAAATGGTGAATTTTGACCTGGATGCCGGTGCCTATAAAGTCCTCATTGAAGGCAGGGAAGGAGGCAAAGGTATTGGCATATATGACAACAACGGAAAGGTCAAAGATGGTGACGTGGACGGACTATCCCAAAAACTCGATACCAGTAAGATAATCTGGGAAGCTCCCAAGAAGGACCAGCAGGTTTACCTGATACTCAAATTCGGTCCCAACGTCAATCTGGGAAATATTGCACCAGAAGAGATAATAGCTCTGGAAACCCTGAGACAGGGGCTTAGAGGAGACACCTTAGGAAAAATTAAGTTTTAGAGAAATATTCCTGTAAGATACGGGTTTATTGAGGGTTAAATTTTTTTGTATAAATATTTTTATATTGAAATTACCAAAAATCTTGTATCGAATCTGCCTAAAAGATCCAAAAAGAACTTTTTCAATTTAAATTTTACTTTTCATCCAAACTAAACCTATCAGAATCGTGGTATGATGGGATGGGTTTGTAAAATTTTCATAAATTGTTATTTCTCCATCTATTAAATCGAATATCTTTAAATCAATTATCTATATCGTATTAAGATATTCACCAATTATATTATATAAATTTTATTATTAATGAATTATAATAATGGAATAGTTTTATAAATTGCTTATTTTAGAGTATAGTTTAATTAAATTCACAAGGGGGTTTTAAAAAATGAATATAAATGTGAATTTACGGATTTTAGGAATTCCACTTGCTATACTGGTGTATATAGTTGTTATGCTCATACCTATCCCTGGTTTGGGTTATGTGCCACATTCCGCCATAGCACTTTTTCTTTTCGCCATAGTTATGTGGGTTAGTGAAGCTGTGCATCTAGCAGTTACATCACTGATACTCCTGTTTATCCAGCCCATAATCGGTGTAGCAAGTTTTACAGATGCAGTTACTGGATTTGCAAATGGTATTATCTTCCTGATGATTGGAGGTTTCATACTTGCCGAGGGTATTCGTAAAAGCGGACTTGCATCACGTTTAACTTATGGTATGCTCCATCGTCTGGGTACCACTCCAGATAAAAGTATCTTCACTGCCGTCTTCTCCACAGGAATACTTTCCTCCTTTATAGAGAACGTGGTAGCGTATGCCATGATGCTTCCCATTATCAAGGAAATAATACCCTTAATGGGTGTTAAAAATCCAGAGAATGGGAAAAGTAATTTCGCCAAATCTATGGCTTTAGGAGGATCTTATGGTTCTCTAGCTGGTGGATTCGGAACAGAAATTGGAACAGCACCCAACCTTATGGCAGCCGCATACACCAACATTCCATTTGTAAACTGGATGGTCTTTGGATTTCCCCTGGCATTTATCCTGATGACTATCATGTGGAAATGGTTAGGATTTTTCTACAAAGCAGAGGTCAAGGGAATAATTGGTGGAGTACAAACCCTGGCTACTAAAAGAGAATCAAGGGGACCTATGAGCAGAACTGAAAAGCTTACCCTGGTAATCCTTTTATTCACCATAGGATTATGGGTCACTGCCCAGTGGAGTGGTCTTAACAGCTATTCTATAGCATTAATCGGAGCAGCCCTACTATTTGTATTTGGAGTTATAGACTGGAAAGATGCCCAGGTTGGAGTTGACTGGGGCTTAATAGTGTTCTTTGGAGGGGCACTCTCTCTTGGAGCTACCTTACTAAATTCTGGAGCTGCAGGCTGGATGGTAGACTTTATTATTGGGTTCTTAGGAGCAAACGCATCCACAATACTAATCATGGTGGTGTTGATGATAATCGCAGTGACCATAACCCAGGTAATGTCCAACATCGCGCTGGCAGCAGTTCTAGTGCCCATTTCAGTGACTTTAGCAACCGCCCAAAATCTACCCGTGGGAATCTACGCCGTACCAGTAGCGATAGCCTGTTCACTATCCTACGTAACTCCAATGGCAGATCCAACAGTAGCAATGGCCTACGGAACCAAGTACGTCGGCATACCAGGAATTTTCAAAGCAGGACTCCCACTGGTCATAGTAGGGGTAATAGTAACTTTGATTGTACTGCTAGCCGTACTTAACTTCGCGCCATGGTTGATATCAGCATAAAATAGATTGCAGATGAAAATTATCTGTTTTTTTTATTTTTAACACACCAATTTTTTAGTAATTTGGGAGGGATGAATATGTCTAAAAAAAATATTGTTGCCTATAGATAATTCAGACCCAGCAGAAAGGGCTGGAGAATATGCAGTTTCTGCTGCTGGCTTAGATGAAACCGACATAATCGTTTTAAATGTAATTGATACCTACTATTTGAATTCTTTACCACAAAGCGATTTAAGAGAAAAACTGGACAAAGAATTCAGGGAAGAAGGAAAAGAAGCAGTTGATAATTTCAGAAAAAAGATTGAAGATGAAAAATGTGCAGGAAACTGTAAAAATATAAACCTTACAACCATGATTGAGGAAGGTAAACCAGAAGACGTTATTTTAAAAATCGCTGATGAAGAAAAGGTAGATCAGATAATTATGGGAAAATCTAGTAAAGATAGAATAGAGAGATTTTTCGTGGGAAGCACCACTGAAAGAGTGGTTAGAGGGGCGAAAGTCCCGGTTACTGTTGTTCCCTGATACTCAAATTCGGGCCCAACATCAATCTGGGAAACATTGCACCAGAAGAGATAATAGCTCTGGAAACCCTGAGACAGGGGCTTAGAGGAGATACTCTTGGAAAGATGAAACTTTAATTAACTGCCTTAATTGATGTAACCCGATGTAGATTCATTCAATTAATCAAATTCAAACTGATTTAATTAAATCAAATTCGAACTGGTGGTTATTCCCACATCTGGCTTATTTTTTAATTCCTGTTTATTTGCACTGGCAAGTTCCTGGATTAATTTATCGAGTTCCTGAAGGATGGTCTGGTTCCCATCGTGTGTAAAATTAGATTTTATGTTTTGCCTGTAGAAGTCCAGTTTCAACATGAATTTTTCCAGGTCATCTTTAAGTGGATCTTCATGGAACTCTCCGAAGCCCAATTTTTCCAGATATATGGCGTTAAGCACCTGTTCAAATTGTTTTTTCACCGGTACGCTGAAGACCGGCTTATTTAAGTAGAGTGCCTCGGATATGAGATTGAATCCTCCATTGGTTATAACTGCCTGGCAGGATGCCAGATCATGGTAGAAAGAGTTCTCATTGAAACTTCTATAGGATAAGTTCTCATCCTCCTGGTCTTTATGGAAGCCGTAGATAATAAATCTATAATCCGTTTCCTTAAGAAGCTTTATAAGTTCCGTATTCGAGGTGCTGGTTTGATATACAAAGATATGAGTTCCTTCTTTGCCTTTAATAGTTCTTTCATCACCTTTAATGGTTTCTTCCTTGCCTTTAAGCCTTAGAATTCTTTTTCTTATAACAGGGGGGAAGATCCTGACTCTTCCCGGGTTTACCAGGGGGGGATAGTAAAAGCTGGTTATTAGATAAACACTGGGCAATTGAATAAATGAGCGAACCACCCCCTCTGCCTTTAATTTATCTTTAAGATATTTATACGGTACCTCAGTTTGGCAGTGGGTCACCACATGGGTGTGATCCAGACTGATAAAGGGTACTCTTAATATTTTACTCAGTAGGTTGGTATAAAACTCGAAATCTGATATTATGATATCCGGCTGGAACTCTTTGGCAAAATACTGCATATATGTAAGGTTTTTATGTAAATCCAGGGGTAGGTCCTTAATCCCATTCAAAAATGTTTTAGCACTGTTTACCTGGTTAGCTTCATAAACGGTGTTAAAGCCTCCGATCTGGTGTACGTTATCGAATTTTTCAGAGAGGTAATCATAGGATCGGCCATGGGCAAAAATAGATACTTCATTTTTCCCAAGAAGGTGCTCTACAATCACTCCACTGCGTATGGCATGGCCCATTCCCTCTCCACAGACCCCGTAGAGAATTTTTTTACCTATTTCAGGAGATTTTACATTAAACTCTTCAAGACTGCTATCCGGCATTCTGAAGTTAGTTACTCTATTTGTTTTAGGCAAATTTCCGCCTCCGATAAATCTTAAAGATTTCGAAACCGCTCGAAAGGTTATCTGAAGATCTTGCACTTTGTGAATTATATTACACATTTCTTCTATTTAATTCTAAAGGAAAAATTCTTTAACAAAATAAATTCTAAAGTTAGATTAATATGAGCACATCAAATTCTAAGGGTGAATATAAAATCATCCCTGTTGTCACTGATTATATAAAGCCAGGAGAACCTTATGATCCCATCATACACCAGGCCTCAAAATATCTGGAAGACGGGGATTTCCTGGTTATCTCCGAAACACCCATAGCCATTTCCCAGGGAAGGATAGTGGATGAGCAAAACATCAAGCCTTCTATAGCAGCTGTACTTCTAGCAGACGTATGGTCCCGGTACATCTGGGGATACATTTTAGGGCCACTATTTGGAATAAAGAGCAGAACGGTGGGAAATCTAAAAAAATTACCTAAAGAAGCCAGGAATCATAAACAGTTAATATTAGATTATTATGGACTTAAACATGCCCTTAAACCTGCATCTGAAGCAGGGGTTGATTTAAGCAACGTCCCGGGGACCAGTGTCTGCCTCCTGCCCGAGGATCCGGAAGGTGTGGTGGAGGATATAAGCTCGAAAATCAGATCCCACTACAGGAAGGAGGTTACAGTTATGATCGTGGATACAGATGTTACTTACCAGTTTCGTGGGACTAAATTAACATCCATTCCACTGGCCATGCCTGGTATAAAAAAAGATCTGGGCATACTTGCCTATCTATTAGGGAGGATAGGGACAGTTAAAGGACCAACCCCCCTGGCGGCATCCAGGAGTGAAAATATAGATAAAATTATTAAAATAGCGAAGATGGCGGAGGATTATCAAAAAGAAAGGGATACCAGTATGGAAACAGTTTATGATATGAAGGAAACATTCCATGAGAATATAACTGGAGTTACCATCGAAATGCTGGAATCTGTTGAGCATACCCCTGCGGTTATTGTCAGAGAGCGATGATGTTGTTTTTTAAACAAGGGGATTAAGGTGTTGTTATTTATTGATAACATAATAGTCACAAAGATATGGTACTATCCACACCATATTCACAAAGATATAAATACCATCTGGATCATATATTAAGTATTGATTAGGGGTATTTTTAAGGTCATTACTGTTTGAAATTCATCTATTTAATATCCCGGTTGATTAAAAAATTCAAGAACACAAATATATTCTTGTTTTTTTAATATTGACCTTTAAAAATTGGACTTATTAAAATTAAAACTTATATAAAGAGAACTTAATGCAAATTCATTAAGTCTAGTAAAACATGGGAGGAACTTGAATGTTTAACGACACAGCAGTACAGGAAATACTGACCAGCATAACCAACGATGATGAAAACAGTTTTTCTATCATCAAGTGCATGTTGGAAGGTAAAACCACGGATGAAGAGATAGCTGAGGTTACAGAAATCAGACTCAACATAGTAAGGAGAGTCCTATACAAACTGTACGATGCAGGAATCGCCAGCTACAAGAGAAGTAAAGATCCAGAAACACAATGGTACACTTACAACTGGACTTTTGAAGAGAAGAAGGTATTCGAAATTTTAGACGAAAAATATGAAAAATACTCCAAAGAAGTCAATGATTCACTGGAATATGAAGAAGGAAACATGTTCTTCGTATGTAAAAACAAGGATCACAGATACAATTTCGAAGAAGCCTCTGAAAATAACTTCACCTGCGGAGAATGTGGAGCTCCACTGGAATATCAAGACAACTCCGCCATAATAGATGAATTAAAAGAATTAAAAGATAGAATCAACTAATTCTATTTAATCTATTTAAATCCTGAGCATCTTTTTAATTTCACTTAGAGGGCCTAATTGAATCTTAAACTATTAGAAGATTTAAACTCCTCCACATACCTAATTGAACATTCTGAAGCTGTATTAGCTAAAGCTCTGGAAATAGCAACTAATTTTGATGTAGATTTGGAAATAGTCCGTGCTGGAGCACTCCTCCACGATGTGGGACGGACGAAAACCCAGGGGATCCGCCATGGGATAGAAGGTGCACAGATTTTAAAGGAACACGGTCTCCCGAAAGATGTGGTGGGTATAGCGGAAGTGCACATCGGTGCTGGAATACCATGCGATGAAGCGTGCCTGTTAGGCCTGCCCTGCCAGGATTACCTGCCGGTAACCTTAGAAGAAAAGATCGTGGCCCACGCCGATAACCTGGTACACGGTACCCGGGAAGTTTCCCTGGAATTTGTAGTGGAGAAATGGGAAAAAAGCATGGGAAAAAACCACCCATCCATTGATCGTCTGAGAAAACTCCACGGCGAACTGATCATATAAACTCGTTCTAGTATCATATAAACTCTGTATCTAATTTTATAAATTAAAAAAAAGATACTGTTATTTTTAATTGCATAAACTAAATTAGGTACAAAAAGTTAGGGACCCCACCCATGGAAAACAGAATCATAATATTCACCGGACCATCACTGCACCCTGAAGAAGCAAGGAAAATTTTAGATGCTGATTACCGTCCACCAGTGGGTAGAGATGATATATTACTGGCCTTAAGGGATAAGCCGGAGATAATTGGAGTAATCGATGGTGTTTTCCACCAGAGACCAGCGGTATCCCACAAAGAACTCTTAAAGGCACTGGAATCAGGGGTTAAGGTGGTTGGAGGATCGAGTATGGGTGCCTTGAGGGCTTCTGAACTGGATGATATGGGAATGATCGGTGTGGGGAAGGTTTATAAGGCGTATAAATCTGGTGAGATAGAATCGGATGATGATGTGGCCGTGGTTTTCAACCCGGAAACCAAGAAGCAGCACTCAGAAGCACTTATTAGCATGAACTATAATTTTAAGAAGGCCTGTGAAGAAGGCCTGATATCACAGGAAGACTTAATAGAATTAAACAACACAGCCAAAACAATATTCTACCCTAAAAGGACGTACAGATCGGTTATAATGAATTCAAACCTTGATACGGATAAAAAAGACAATCTAATGAAATATATCCGTGAAAAAGGGGTAGATATCAAGAGAGAAGACGCGCTTTTGGTTTTAAAATACATAAAGGAAAATTTAATGGATGAATGAATTCTTGCAAACATTAAATCCATGAATAAAAAAAATTAATCCATGAATAAAATTGGGAAAATTTAATTTTGAACAATTTATATTAAATATAAGGGGGCTGATCATCTTTGGAACTACAACAAAAACTGGACAAAGTCAGAGATTACCTGAAGGATAAAAAGGTAGTGGTAGCTTTCTCCGGCGGTGCCGATAGTACGTTACTCGCCAAGTTGGCCTTTGAATCAGCACCTGAAGCTGTTGCAGTAACGGTTGATAGTGGAGTTCTACCTAAAAATTTCACAGATAAAGCCCGTAAAATCGCAGGAGAAATAGGCATCCCACACGAGGTTTTAAGGGAAAATTTCTTAAAAGACGAGTTATTCCGTTCGAATCCGCCCCAAAGATGTTATATATGTAAAAATAAGATGTACACCATACTCGAGCAATATGCAAAGGACAAGGGTTTCTATGCAATCGCTGACGGCACTAATATAAGCGATTTATTAGAAGATCGGCCGGGAGTGATGGTGAATTACGAGAAAGATATATCAACACCCCTGGTATATGCTGGACTCACTGCTGAGGAAGTAAGAGAAACCCTGAAGCATTTAAATCTGGATTATTCCCAGTCGACAACCTGTTACGCTACCAGAATACCCACCGGCACGGAACTCACCGCCAAGAAGATCAACAGGATAGAATATGCAGAGACCCTGATCCAGAACATCACCGGACTGGAAATGGTTAGGGTACGGGACGACCATGGAGAAGCACGTATAGAGATATCTGATGTTGATAAACTCTTAAACAGTTCCATATTGAATCATATAAACTCTGAACTAAATGCTGTTGGGTTTAAAAAGGTTTTACTAGACGTAACTGCCTATGGTGACTCAGATAAGGAACTGGTTATCTATAAACCCTGCCGGGACGAGGCCGATAAGATAATGTTTGAAACAGAGCTGCCCTACCAGATCGATATCCCGGGAACCTGTCAGGAACTTGAAAAACTGGGAGAAGTCAAGTGCTCAACCAAGATGGGAGTGGCCATGGTAGACCTGGATGAAAGTAACATCACCATCTTCGGTAAAGGGAAAATCGTAGCTCGACGGGTTAAAGATAAGGTTACTGCCCAAGAATTAATGACCAGGGTGTTACCGCTTATAAGAAGAGTTATTTAGGTTTAGTTTTTTTAAAAATAATTTAGTTTAATTTTATTTTCGACAATTTCTACGTCCTTTTAAGATTAATTACGATGATCTGGGGGCGGGCAAAGAATCTCATAGGGAGCCCCACGGTGCCTATACCGTTACTTACAATTAAAGTGCTGTTATCCTCTTTAAAAACACCGGATACGTATTTTTTTCCGTTACTTGGGAGTATGGGTGCCCAGATTCCGAAGAAGGTTACCTGGCCTCCATGGGTATGTCCTGATAAAACCAGGTCCACCCGGGATTTGTCTACCTCTGTGAAATAATCAGGTTCATGCTTTAACAGGATGACAAAATCACTGGCCTGGGCATTGCCGATGGCAACTTCAGGGCTCTGCCGATCATTTTCTGCTCCTAATCCACCAATCCTTATCCTGCCCTCGCTCGTTCCAACCCAGTCACCCAGGTTACCAATATCTATGATGGTGGTTGAGTTTTTTAAAGCCTGCCAGGAAAAGTACTGGGGGTCAGTGTTACCCAGCACGGCATAAACACCTAAAGGAGCGTGGAGGTTAGATAATGAATCGATGGTAGAGTTGATGTAGGTGTTTTCACCACTCACATAATCCCCTCCCAGTAAAACCAGATCAGGATTCAGGGCATTCACCTGGCCCACCAGGTTATCCACCCTTTCCTTACTATAGTAGGGGCCGGCGTGGATATCGCATAGAAAGACTATCTTTTTACCGTCAAAATTAGGGGGGATCTGGTCAGATTCAATGGTGATCTCCTTTGTTTCCACCCAGTAGGGCTCGATGAACATGTAACCAACTAATAGGAAGATAATTAATATCACGGTTAATGTGGTGTTGATTCTCATGATAATCTATAGATCAATTTTTTTTAAAAAATTAGGTAAAATAAGAACAGAAATTTGTAGTTTAAATCTCTTTTTGAATTTCTTCAATTACTTTACGTCGGAAACTGGTAAGTTTTTTGAAAAATCCACGGTTATCCTTTCCCATAAGTACTATACTGTCCCCTTCTACTTTCACTTCTGTATCATCAGCCATGAGGGATTCTATTTCCACCACTATTTCTGATGCGTCTTCCAGGTGATCATTGGCACAGTAACGATAGTTCATTGAAAGTTTATTATGGGGATAGACTTCCTTTAATGCTCTTTTAATGGTTAATTCCAGGACATTAAAGAAGGTCTCCAGTTCAGGGGCTTTTTCCCACCATAAGGTGGCCATGATGAACTTCAGATTTATGGGCTTTATAGATACTTCACCTTTATATTTGGCCACTATGCTAATGTCCCCATCATGGGATTTTATCTTTAAAACAGGCTTGGGAATTTCCAGTGCTTCCATCTCAGACACAGTAGATTCGGAAGATATAGATTCGGAAATATCATTTTCAGACATATTACTTTCAGAATTAGTATCTGATATGTTACTTTCAGGACTTGGAGTTTCAGACATTTTAATCGCTTATGGCCTTAATTAAGTCGGTTGCCCTTACCAATCCCACTAGTTCGCCTTCAACATCTATAACTGGTACTTGTTCTATGCTTCGCTGCCTCATCTTGTTGGCGCATTCTTTAACTGAGGTTTTGGTGGTTACTATAACCAGATCAGTGGCGGCAACATCTTTAACTTCCTTATCTGAGAATTTAAGATGATTTTTAATGACGTAGAGTACGTTTTTACTGTCCCAGGACCATTTATCCCCTTCAGTACCTACAGATGTGTTGTGGACAGTTCGCTCAGATATGATCTCACTTTCTTCTATGAAATCTGTTTCTGTTAATATCCCGGACAACTTACCATCCTTATTAAGGGCTAGGAGAACTTTGAGGTTGAAATATGTCATTACCTCGAAGGCTATGTTCAGTGGGGTTCTCTCCCAGGCGGTGGGTATGTTTTTGATCAGGTAGTCTTCCACCGGATCCTTGACATCCAGTTTCCACAGTGCCTTGTTTATGATATCCGATGCAGTTACCAGACCAACCAGTTCGCCGTCTTCAACAACAGGGATTCTTCTAATATCATATTTAACCATGATTTCTGCTGCGTCTTTAATATCATCATCTGGATTCACGGTTATAATATCTCGGGTCATGATAAGGGCGATCTGTTCTTCATCCGGATTCTTCACCAGATCAGATCGGGTGAGAATACCCACCAGTTTATTGGTACCGTTTTTTACCACAGGTAACCCTGAAACATTCTTTTCTCTCATTAATTCCATTGCATTAGCTCGATTTCCAGGAACATGAATGTGATATACGTTCTCTGACATAATATCTTTTACTAGCATTTTTGATACTCCACTCCTAAATTTAGAATCAATCCTTTTAAAAATAAAATTTAATGTACTGCCAAAACAGGGCAATTAGCTGATCTTACCACCTTTTCAGTTACACTTCCCAGTAAAAATCTATCTAAACCATGCTTCCCAGAGGTTCCCATTACGATGAGATCTACTCCTTCATCTTCAACAGTCTTCAATATGACATCAGCCGGAGATCCTTCCTTAGTTTCTTTAATTAATTTGATATCCTTAGTTAGACCTTCCTCTTTCTTGAATTCTCGAACCAGATCTTCCACTTTATCCAGGGACTTATGGGCCTCTTCCTTCAATATTTCCGTAACTCTAACTGTAAGGTCTTCTGCAGGAAGTCCTACCAATGAAGAAGTATCCACCACATTTAAAACTATGATTTCTGCATCACTCTGGCTTGCAATCCATATAGCATGTTCTGCGGCTTTTTCGGCATATTTTGAACCATCTGTAGGTAACAATATTTTATGGTACATAGATTCACCTCGTATATGATCATCAATGAAAAAGATTGTGAGATAAAGAAAAATTTACTCTATTCTATTATTTATTTCTGTGAAATATTTGTTTATATGTTTCTATTTAATATAAATTAGTACAAATATTTTTTTCTAAAATAAAATTTAGAATTATTGACTTTTCACAGGGACAATCTGCCCTTCTCTAATCACATGCTTAGTGTTACCCGGTTCGGTGCGGTTGATGATGGAGAGATATGGGTTACCGGATATTTGCTCTACTATAACAAGGTCTGCTAACTTACCTTCACTGATTGCGCCTGTGTTTAATTTAAGTGCCTTACCAGCATTGACTGTGGCCATTTTAATGATTTCCTCCGGTGGGAAATACTCCCGGTAATAGGCCCGTGTGACTTTAAGTGCGTATTCCATTTCTCTAACCATATTAGGGGAATTGAACATTACATTATCCGTTCCTAGAAGAATTTGGATATGTTCATCTAGCATTTCCTTAATAGGTGGTATGCCCACCGCCAGGGTGCCGTTTGAACGGGGACAACAGACTATAGGGGTCCCGCTTCGAGTTACCAATTTCAGATCATCATTTAAGGGTGAAGTAAGGTGTATTAAAAGCTGGAACCCGGCTTCAACTGCCCTTTGAACCTCAGTTTTCCCCGTGGTGTTTATCGAATCAGTTTGCACCTGTTCATATTCTGCCACGTGTATGACGGATAGTTTCCCCAGTTTCCGGGTTGTCTGGGCGATTGCAGCGGCTGTTTCATCGGTTATCTCCCCCAAACCACTGGGTGCTATTCCATCACAAATTTCTAAAAGTTCCTCTACCCTTTTGCTTACTTCTTGTGGGGTTATGTGAGGGTTTAAGAATGATTCATCCCGTCCCAGTACTACTTTACGTATGGGGACTTCCTCTGCTGCTTCATTTACAATATCTATCCCCTCTTTACCCCCCTCACGGAAATCAACGAAGGTAGTGGTGCCTGTTTTAAGCATTTCCCACATGGAATTCTTCATAAAAACAGTTTGGATGGAATGAGGGGTATCTGCTAAGATACGGTGTTTAATACCCTCTGGTGGTTTTACAATTTCTTCTATGGGCTTGCCATCCCCCATATCCATGGCCACCGAGTCTCCCAGGTGAACATGGGAGTTTATGAAGGCCGGGGCTACTATACATCCCCGTCCGTCCATAATTTTTCCTTTACTTGCCTGGGAAACTTCCACTATTTCCCCATCGGAGATGAGTATATTTGCTTTAATCTCTTCCAGGTTATCTCCGTAGAGAACAGTAGCATCTCGAATGGTGATCATTTACAAAACCCCGTTACGAGGGATAGAAAAAATTAATTCTTATTACTCCCATCATTTATTCATACTATTCCAGATCATGATGGTATTCATTTAATGATTTAACCCCAATTTTACCTTTTTCGATGGTTCGAACTGCGTTTAACGCTGCACGAGCCCCAGCAAGTGTGGTAACATAGGGTATTCCCAGTTCAACAGCCATCCTCCTTATGAGGTAGTTATCATCGGCAGATTGTTTCCCGGAGGGCGTGTTGATAATGAGTTTAATCTCTCCGTTCAATATAGCGTCTTTGATGTTGGGGGATTCCTGACTTACCTTATTTACAACGCTGATTTTCACATCATCTTCTACTGCTTCAGCCGTTCCATCGGTCCCAACCAACTCGAATCCCAGTTCCTCTGCCTTTTTGACTATATCCAGTATCTTGCCCTTGTCCTGATCACGGACACTAATGAATAATTTACCCTTACACGGAAGTCTCATACCTGCTGAAAGCTGAGCTTTGTAGTAGGATACCCCGAAACTTTCATCTATACCCATACTCTCCCCGGTGGACTTCATCTCCGGACCTAACACAGAATCAGAACCGGGTAGTTTAATGAAGGGGAATATGGACTCTTTAACCGCTACATGGTCGATTTCCACATCATCTCCCAGTCCGAAATCCCGGAGCTTATATCCTACCATTAGCTGGGCTGCTATCTTCGCCAGTGGTATCCCCACCGCCTTACTTACAAAGGGAACAGTCCTGCTCGCCCGGGGATTAGCCTCCAGGATGTAGAGTTTGTCATCATCATCGGTTTTAACCGCGTACTGGATGTTCATGAGACCGATAACATTCAGTTCCAGTGCCAATTTAGTGGTGTACTCCTTTATCTTCTCGATTACATGGGGATGTATACTTTGAGGGGGTATTACACAGGCAGAATCACCGGAATGGACGCCTGCTTCCTCTATATGCTCCATTATCCCTCCGATGAATACATCTTCCCCGTCACAGAGGGCATCCACATCTATTTCAATAGCATCCTCCAGGAACTTATCCACCAGTATGGGGTGTTCTGGAGATATGCGCACCGCCTCTTTCATGTACTCTTTAAGCTCCAGATCATCATAGACTATTTCCATGGCCCTTCCGCCCAGTACATAGGAAGGTCGAACCAGAACAGGGAAGCCGATACGCTCTGCCACTTTCCTGGCATCTTCAAATGAATGAGCAATTCCATAATCAGCCTGGGGTATTTCTAGACGGTTTAAAACCCGGGTGAATCTTTCCCTGTCTTCTACCTGGTCGATGCTCTCGTGGGGCGTTCCTAGTATGGTTACTCCCTCGTTTGCCAGTGGAACTGCGAGGTTGATGGATGTCTGGCCACCGAACTGTACGACCACACCATCAGGGTTTTCCTTGTTGACTATGCCCATCACATCCTCCAGGGTTAATGGTTCGAAGTAGAGTTTGCTGGAGATGTCGTAATCGGTACTCACCGTCTCCGGGTTGTTGTTTATGATTATGGTCTCCACACCCTCTTCCTTGAGTGCCATAGCAGCATGGACACAGCAGTAATCAAATTCTATGCCCTGCCCAATCCTTATAGGACCTGCCCCTATGATTATTACCTTCTGATTATGAGATACCGGTACTTCGTCTTCTTCTTCATAAGTCCCGTAGTAATAGGGTGTTTTTGCTTCAAACTCGGCTGCGCAGGTGTCCACCATCTTGTAGGTGGGGGTAACACCCCTATCTATCCTGGTTTTCCTGATATCTTCTTCTGGTACGCCGGTTAATTCGGATAACTTCCGGTCAGAGAAGCCCATCCTCTTGGCCTTCCTTAAAAGGGGAGTAGTTAGAATATCATCTTTATTTTCAACTATTTCCTTCTCAAAGTCGATTATGTTAAGGATTTTATAGAGGAAGAAGGGGTCTATCTTGGTTATTTCCTGTATCTCCTCCGCACTGGCCCCGCTTTTCAAGGCGGTGTATACCTGGAAGAGACGGTTGTCAGTGGGTTCCACCAGGTCTTTAATGGTATATTCCATTTCATCGAAGCCATACCTCCCTATATCCAGGGATCTTATGGCCTTGTGCAGTGATTCTTCCAGGGTCCGGCCGATGGACATCACCTCACCAGTGGACTTCATCTGCACCCCTATCTCCTTATTTATACCCTTGAATTTATCGAAGGGCCATCTGGGTATTTTAGCCACCACATAATCCAGTGAAGGCTCAAAGGATGCCGGTGTTTCCTTGGTGATATCGTTTCTTATCTCATCCAGGGTCATGCCCACTGCAATCTTGGCGGATATCTTGGCTATGGGATATCCGGTTGCCTTGGAGGCCAGGGCACTGCTCCGGCTCACCCGGGGGTTGACCTCGATGACCTTGTACTCCCCGGTCTCCGGGTGCACTGCAAACTGGATGTTACAGCCCCCCTGGATCTGGAGGGCCCTTATAATCTTGATGGAGGCATTTCTGAGCCTCTGGTTATCGATATCCGATAGGGTCTGTGATGGGGCGACTACGATGCTTTCCCCAGTGTGGATTCCCATAGGGTCCAGGTTTTCCATGTTACAGACGATGATGCAGGTGTCGTTTTTATCCCGCATCACCTCGTATTCGAATTCCTTCCAGCCCATCACCGATTCATCTATGAGCACCTGGTTGATGTAGCTCATCTCCAATCCTCTGGTGGCCACTTCAAGGAGTTCTTCCTCGTTATGGGCTACTCCACCACCGGTTCCTCCCAGGGTGAATGCGGGGCGGACGATAACCGGGTAACCTATTACTTCCACAGCTTCCAGGGCTTCTTCTAGAGTTGTTACCGCCCTGTTTTTGGGGATGGGTTCGTTGAGTCTGTCCATGAAGCTGCTGAAGAGGTCACGGTCCTCCACGTTCCTGATGGTCTCCACGGACGACCCTATTACTTTAACGCCTTCCAGGGCACCTATCTTCTCCAGTCCGGTTGCTACGTTTAGACCGGTCTGCCCGCCCATGGTGGGTAGTACGGCGTCTGGTTTTTCCTTTTCTATTATTTTAGCCACGATCTCTGGGGTCAGGGGTTCCACATAAACCCGGTCAGCCATATCGATGTCTGTCTGGATGGTTGCCGGGTTACTGTTAACCAGTACTGTCTCTATCCCCTCTTCCATCAGAGATTTACATGCCTGTGAACCTGAATAGTCAAATTCGGCTGCCTGACCTATCTGGATAGGTCCTGAGCCAATGATAAGAACTTTTTTAATATCTCCATCCCGGGGCATTTATTATCCTCTTCCTTTTAGTGTTATTTTATGGTTAAATTGATTTTTAGTAGTTTTTAAGTGATTCAACAAAATTATCGAAGTAATAATCTGTGTCATGGGGTCCGGGGCCTGCTTCTGGGTGGTACTGCACACTCGAGATGGGCAGTTCCTCATGTTCCAGTCCTTCAGGTGTCCCGTCGTTTAAGTTCACCTGGTTCATCTTCAAAGGCGTATCCTCAAGGGATTGGGGGTCAACGGTGAACCCATGATTTTGTGAGGTGATACATACCTTTTCAGTGGTTAAATCCTTCACCGGCTGGTTTATACCCCGGTGACCGAACTTCATCTTGTATATACTGGCCTCGAAGGCTAATCCGATGATCTGCTGGCCTAAGCAGATACCGAATATGGGCATTTTCTCTGCAAGCCCACGCACATTCTCCGCGGCCTTTTTAACCCTGGTGGGGTCGCCCGGTCCACTTGAGACCAGCAGGGCCTCTGGGCTGTAATCCAAGATATCCTTGACATCCGTCTTGTAGGGCAGGACCACAACGCCTACTTCCCTTTTAAGGAGGGCTTTTATGCTGTTGTTTTTTATACCGCAGTCCAGTATGGCTGCCCGGTGCTTGTATTCTTCACCGTAAACTTTAGGTTCCTTAACACAGACCTGATCAACCAGGTCCACTTCCCCTATTTCAGGCTGTTCCTTGACCATGGTAATTAGTTCCTGGTCTTCTATCTCCTCGGTGGCCAGGACGCCCTTCATGGTCCCATGTTTCCTGATCTTCAGTGTCAGGGATCTGGTGTCTATACCGCTGATACCAGGTATCTTAAATTCTTTTAAAAACTCAGTGAGACTTTCCTCTGATTTACCGTGAGATGGATGGGTGTTATGTTCCCTGACTATGAATCCTTCTGCTTTTATGCCTTCTGATTGGAACCATTCCCTGGATATTCCATAGTTGCCCTGTAAGGGATAGGTGGACATCAGTATCTGGCCTTTATAGGAGGGGTCAGTTAAAGATTCAACGTATCCGGTCATCCCGGTTGCAAAGACCACTTCTCCTGGTTTAATTGTTTTAAAACCAAATCCTTCCCCCTTGTATATGGTTCCATCTTCTAGAGCCAATTTCGCTTCTTCCGGCATTTTATTATCACCTTATAATTATGATATGTTTTTTAATAGATAAAAAATTAGAATTACTCATCCTGTTATTTCTGATTTATCACTTAAATCAATGTCCATAAGCACCGCATCTTCATAGTCCTCATAATACTCCATAAGAACTTCCCTTTCGACAAAACCGTTGTCTTTATAGAAATCTATCGCTCCTCTATTGCTTTTTCTTACTTCTAATTTAATATGGGCTATATTATAACGTTTGAAGATTTTTAAGGCAGCTTCTACTAGCTTGCTCCCCACCTCTTTTCGGCGGTGTTCCGCGTCCACTGCGATGGATATGATATGGCCTTCATCTTCGTACCTGATCCAAAATATAATATAACCTACTATAATATTATCATACTCGGCAACTAAAAATCCCGCTCCTAAGTTGTAGATATCTATGAGTATATTCACCGGGTAAGGGTCTTTGAAGGATTCTTCCTCAATTTCAAGGACCCTGTTTATATCCTGCCGTCGGAATTCTCTTATCATCATAAATATCAAGATGGTTGATTAAATGTGGAGTAGTTTTACAGATTACATTGGAAGAAACTATGGTCATGCCCATAAGATAGTGGAAGTAGGTGTGGGCACGTTTCCGGTGGTAGCCCGGGATCTGCAGAATCTTAAGTTAAATATCATCATGACAGATATTATACCTTCACCAGATATAATCCAAGATGATATTTGCCATCCTGACTTAAAAATATATAAGGGTGCAGAACTCATCTATTCTATACGACCCCCAGAAGAGTTACACCCCTGCCTGGTCAGGGTGGCCAGGGAAGTAGGGGCAGATTTAATTATAAAACCCTTATCCACGGATAGTATAAATTCTGAGGAAAAATTTAAGCTAATTAACTATGAAAAGGCAGTTTTTTACGAACTGAAACATAGATAACCTGTTGATTTTAAAGAACATTCATAATGAAATGGAGTTTTCATGATGGAATGGAAGAAATTAAGCATAGAAGAAACGTTCGAAAATCTTGATTCTAATATAAATGGTTTAACCAGCAAGCAGGCTGAGGAAAATCTGACGAAGTTCGGTAAGAATGAACTGGTCGAGGAAAAAAAGGCAGGACCGGTAAGGCTCTTTTTAGGTCAGTTCATGGATATACTCATTTTAATCCTGATCATAGCCGCCATAGCCGCTTACTATGTAGGGGACGCCCTGGATGCAATCGTTATTTTGATTGTGGTACTCATAAATGCTATAGTAGGATTCGTCCAGGAATATCGTGCCGAGAAAGCCATGGAAAAACTCAAAGGACTCATATCGGCTGAAGCCGTGGTTATAAGGGACGGCCAGGAACAGAAGGTAACCGCTGGAGACCTCACCCTGGGAGATATAGTGTTATTAGAGGAAGGAGACAAAGTCCCCGCCGACCTCAGAATAGTAGAAAGCTACGACCTCCTCATCGATGAATCAGCCCTCACCGGTGAATCCCTCCCTGTGGATAAAAGTACCGATGTAATAGTTTCAGATGATCATGACGCCGATAACATGGCCTTTATGGAAACAGGTGTTGCAAGCGGCCGTGGAAAGGGAGTAGTGGTTGGAATTGGAATGGGCACCGAGATAGGGAAGATCGCGGAGATGATCCAGGGAGCAGATGAAGATACACCACTACAACAGAAGATAGCCCGGCTAGGAAAGACACTGGGATTACTGGCCGTAGTGGTTTGTTCCGTGGTATTCGCCCTAGGCTACCTGCAGGGAATCCCCCTGGTGGACAACTTCATGACCGCCGTATCCCTGGCAGTAGCCGCTGTACCAGAAGGTTTACCTGCAATTTTAACCTTAACTTTAGCTTTAGGAATGCAGAGGATGGCCCGGAGCAACGCCATCGTACGTAAACTCTTAGCAGTGGAAACCCTGGGTTCATGTAATGTAATATGTACAGATAAAACCGGAACCCTCACATTAAACCAGATGACAGTCCGGGATACCCGGGTGAAGGATTCCAAGATGGTGAACACCATCTCCGCCCTCTGTAACAACGCCACCTACTCCTATGAAAAAGTATTAGGCGACCCCACAGATGCAGCGCTCCTCATGTACGCCGATGCCAATGGTTACCACCGGAAGGAGTTGGAGGAGAAATATCCACGGTTACTGGAGATACCACTGGACAGCACCCGGAAGAGGATGACCACGGTGAACCAGTTTGAAGAAGACCGTTACGTCCTGGTCAAGGGAGCCCCTGAGGTACTCCTGGAGAGATGCTCCCAGATTGAAGGTGAAGACGCTGTCTGCGCATTACAACCCGAAGACATCGATGAAGTAATGAAGAACCTGAAAGAAATGACCGGCAACGCACTTAGGGTCCTTGGGTTTGCCTATCGTAAATTAAGTCCAGATGAAAACCTGGAGGATAAGGAAGGATTAGAAAAAGGCTTAATATTCGCTGGATTGGTTGGTATGATGGACCCACCACGTGATGAAGCCAGAGACGCCATTGCCGTTGCTAAAAAGGCCGGTATAAGGGTGGTTATGATCACTGGGGACCATAAGGACACTGCAGTGGCCATAGCCCAGGAATTGAAAATTAAAGACAGTGATGAAATCGTGGCACTCACCGGTTCAGACCTGGACAAACTCAGTGACCAGGAATTCCTGAACATGGTGAACGATATCAGCGTATACGCCAGAGTATTCCCCGAACAGAAAGTACGCATAGTGGAAGCCCTTAAACAGACAGGCAACGTAGCATCCATGACCGGTGATGGAGTTAACGATGCACCCGCACTCAAAAAAGCGGCTATTGGTGTGGCTATGGGAAGCGGAACCGACGTGGCCAAGGAATCCGCGGACATGCTACTACAGGATGATAACTTCGCCACCATAGTCAAGGCAGTGCGTGAAGGACGTACCATATTCGATAATATACGCAGGTTCGTCCGTTTCCAACTCTCAACCAACATCGGGGCTATACTAACCATAACTTCCTCGTCCATAATAGGATTACCAGTCCCTTTCAACCCTATACAGGTGTTATGGATAAACATAATTATGGACGGACCCCCAGCCCAGTCACTGGGTGTTGAACCACCAGAACACAACGTGATGGAACGGCCTCCCCTTAAAGAGGAGATCATACCACGGAAGAACCTCACCAAAATCGTGGTTGCCGGGGTGGTGATGACTGTGGGAACACTGGCCCTCTATTCCTACCTCCTGATGAACGGAGCAGAATTAATCTACGCCATGTCCATGGCCTTCACCTTGTTTGTGATGTACCAGATATTCAACGTGTTCAACTGCCGGGCTGAACATGGATTTTCCAATAATTTCCTCTACATAGCAGTGGGAGCTTCTGTACTACTGCAGTTAGGAGTTATATACTTACCATTCCTGCAGGGAATATTCCGGACCACGGCACTCGGACTGATTGATTGGGTAATCATCCTATTAATTGCCAGCACCATCCTGGTAAGTGACTGGCTGGTGGAAAGGTTCGTGAGGTAAATAAAAAATTATTACAAGTTTTAAAAAAATAAAAAAAATTCGGTGTTAAAATTGAATCTAATGGTGATGGCTGGTACCAGTGACGCGCGGAAAATAATCGAAAAACTCTCACTTACGGGTAACTATATCCTGGCCACCGCCATCTCCCTTAATGGTGGGGAACTCGCCAAACAAGCAGGGGCTGATAAAGTCCTGGTGGGACGCTTTGATTCTGTGAAACTGGCCGAGATTATAAGAAATAACGAGATAGATGTTCTCATCGATGCCACCCACCCTTTCGCATCAGACGCCACCAAGAACGCCATAAAAGCCGCTGAAAAAGAGAAGATAAGATATATACGCTTTGACAGGCCGACACTGGATATCCCGGATAATGAATTGATTCATAAAGTGAATAACTTTGGGGAAGCCGTGGAAGAGATCGTAAAATTAGGAGACAGCCGCATATTACACCTGGCAGGGGTTATGACTCTTCATCATTTAACCGGGAGGATCTATCCCCACAGGATTGTGGCCCGGATTCTCCCCACTATTTTTTCCATAGAAAAATGCCAGGAAGCAGGCATACCCCCACAGAATATCGTAGCCATGCAGGGTACCTATTCCAAGGAATTCAACCAGGCCCTGATGAAGGAATATGATATCAAAGTGGTGGTCACCAAGGAAAGCGGGAAGTCAGGTGGAACCCCCTCAAAGCTCGAAGCAGCGCTGGAACTGGGTATTCACATAGTGATGGTTATGCGGCCCGGAGTAGATGAACTGAAGGGTAAAACAGTCTTCAACAGCGTGGATGATGTTGTAAAAGAAATAAAGAAGTTAGAATAAGTATGTAAGCCTCAGCTCGCCCATCATTCATCATCGGTTCAGAGCTCATAGGGTTCATCATTGGCTTTATATAAAGTAGAATGATAAGATCAGTACCTGGAAGTACTGTTGGAACGTGCACCTCAAGGTACACTTGACTCCCAGGTTTTACCTGTGATAATACATTAATTTTAAGTAATATAAATTTTTTGACGTATTCATCAAATGGAAGGATAAACTTAAAATGAAATCCTTAGGTCTTTTTTGTATTCAGGGATTGAGTTGCAAAATACAATAATTTTTATACAAACTGTACACAGTATCATGTGAAGAATTATTTCGTGAGGTAATAAAAAATGGACTATGAGATATTGTACCAACCGTCCTATGCTCTGCTTAAACTGAATATGGGGATGTCTGAGCAGGTTAATGCAGAAGCAGGGGCTTTTGTAAGCATGTCCAGTGGAATAAAAATTGAGACTGGAATAAGAGGGGGACTTTTTAAAGGTTTGAAAAGAAGCCTGCTTGGTGGAGAAAGCTTTTTTATTAATAAATTCATTGCAGAAGTCCCTGGTGAGGTTACCATGGCTCCTCCGTTACCTGGAGATATTCATGCCATGGATCTGGATAATCAGAGGGTGTTTGTTCAATCTGGTTCTTTTATGGCGGGGACCGTTGATATTGACATAGACACCAAATGGGGAGGATCAAAAACGTTTTTCTCCAGAGAGGGGCTGTTCCTGTTAAAAATCGAAGGAACAGGGACACTTTTTGCTTCCAGTTTTGGAGCAGTCCACCCCATTACATTGGGGGATGGTGAAACCTGCAGAATAGACACCGGACATGTAGTGGCCTTTGATGATGGAGTTGATTACAAGGTGAAGAGGATAGGCGGACTGAAATCAACATTTTTCAGTGGTGAAGGATTGGTTGTTGAATTAACAGGACCAGGAAGGGTTTGGATACAGTCAAGAAGTGAGGATGCATTCTTATCCTGGTTGATTCCTCGTTTGCCTAAAGATTCGGGTAATTAATTTACCCTATTTTTAGAAGTTTATCTGTAACTTATCATGCCTCAAATAGCTAAAGGTGGAAAATTCGTTTTCGGATGGTCCCCAATTGGAAAAGAAGGATGCGTACAAGTTCCAGAGCAGGTAATAGATGAATACCAACTATTTACAGAAGATAAGTTGATTCTCATATCTGGAAGTAAAAGTTCAGGCGGATTCGTTGTATCCAGACAGGGATTGATATGCGAATCCATTATGAAAGGTTTATTAATTGACCACCCGGAATTCAGGTATTATTCACTACCGGAAGGAAAGCCGGTTAAATGGAAGGGTAGATATTACTCATGGGTTAAAATAAACAAGCAGGGCGTATTCAAGTTACCTGCAGAAACATTTACTTGTTTTAATGTAAAGGAAAGGGATAGGTTGCTGTCCATCCGTGGAAGTAATGTTGGTTTTGTCCTGGCAGTTAAGGGACCCCTAGTAGAGGCAGCAAACAACTTCACCGGGGAGATAAAAGATTTTGTTTGTTAAATTGATTATAAAAATACGAATAAAGAAGATATGGGTATTAAACCCCATCACTTTATTATTTACTTTTTAAGCAGTTATATGGACGCTCAATATAGCATCGTCTAATTCACCGCCTCCGCTAACAGAGGAATTAGCTGAATTGACTATTTCATCTCCTCTCATTAACTGTATGGATAGTGTTTCATTGGAGTCTTTATCCTTCTTTTCAACATCAACTTTCAAACTACCAATATACGTGCCTAAATCAATTGTTTCTTCACCAGTACCTTCTATTGTCCGTGTTTCCTTTTCTGTAGTTATGGTACCATTCCAACTACCAGGATAATTTACCACTACTTTAACCGGTGATGCTACACATCCCGATACAGCCACTGCAACTAAAAATATAGATATTATTAACAAGCCGATTTCAATCTTTTTTGACATTTTCTACACTCCCTTAATCCTGAAAATCTCTGATTTATGGATAATAGCGATCCCAATACTTACTCTTATCTTTAGATATATAAGGTTTCGTTGTTTTTTGTGATTCAATATAAAAAATGCTAAAAAGTTATGTGAATTTATTACTAATCTTGGAAAATAAATTGAGTTTCATAAACGATATATCCATAAATAGGGCTTCAAATTATCCATTAAAAAGAACTTAAATTTTGTGATTCATTTAAAATGAAAAATATAATAGTTGGATATTCCAGGTTATTTATGATCCTTTTCATCTAAAATCCTTTTAATCTCTTCGATATCTCTTTGAATGGAAGTCAGCTGGTTTCTAACATCTTTTCGAAATGTTTCTAGATCCTCTTCTATTTCTTCGTCTTCCTTTTTGGTGATTTCAAAAATCCACCTACTAATTGACGCAGCCAAATAACTGACAAAACCAATACCCGAGACTATAATTATGACCGTAGCTACTCTACCTCCAATAGTTTGGGGAGTTATATCACCAAATCCTACGGTTGTAATGGTGATTAAAGCATACCATATGGCATCATCTATACTATTGACATTTGGATTGATTCCATGCTCGAAAAAGTAAAATATAGATGCAGCTGATATTAAAATGAATATTAAGGTTATGATACCGTATTCTAGATGTGTTTTTTCTAAAAAATTGAAAAAATTTGCTAAATTTCTCCTAAAAAGGGATAGAATTCTTATCAATCTAAAATACCTTAAAAATGTTGCAAATCCGGGTATAACAATTTCTGGAACCATTCCCAGTAAATCGAACCAATTGTCCTTCAAATATTTAGTTTTGCTGGTGGAATTTTTAAATTCATAGATAAACTGTGCAATTAAAATAATGACAACAAATAAGTCAAAATATAAAATAAACTGATATAACTGAGGATTTATATTATTTATAAAAATTAAAGCAGTTAACAGTATTATATCCAATAAAACTAACCCAATTACTGTAATGTTGAACAACTTTACTAATCTGGGAGTTTTTTTAATATTTATCATTCAGATGCCTGTTTTTTGTTCATAATTAATAGTTGTTTCTATCTAGTCGAACAAAAACTTCTTTAATAGAAGAATAGGAGTCCTAGATTTTATACAAAATAGTTAAAAAATAAACTCATTTAATAAAAAAGAATTAAAAATAAAAAAGAAATTAGAGTATGGGATTACCCGTACATAACCCCGGCTTCTTTCCTCATCTCTTCTTCTCTTTCCATTCCGATTATTTTATCCACGGCGTCCATGAAGTCGTTCATGGTTACCACGGTTCTTTCTTCTCGGATGGCGAACATTCCTGATTCGGTGCAGACTGCTTTTAGGTCTGCTCCGGAGGCTCCTTCGGTGAGGCTGGCAATCATTCTGATATCAACTTCCTCATCCAGGGACATGTTTTTGGAGTGGATCTTGAGTATCTCCATTCTACCGTCTTCGTTGGGTATGGGTACTTCTATGAATCGGTCGAATCTACCTGGACGCAGGAGTGCTGGGTCCAGTATGTCGGGTCGGTTGGTGGCAGCGACGATTCCCACATCACCCCTTCCTTCGAATCCGTCCATCTCAGCCAGTAGCTGCATCAGTGTACGCTGTACCTCACGGTCTCCGCTGGTAGAGCTTTTTAGTCTTTTAGCAGCGATAGCGTCGATCTCATCGATAAATATGATGCTGGGTGCTTTTTCCTTGGCCAGTTCAAAGACGCCACGTACCAGTCGGGCTCCTTCACCGATGTATTTTTTCACGAATTCTGAGGCCACTATCTTGATGAAGGTGGCGTTGGTTTCATGGGCCACGGCTTTGGCCAGTAAGGTTTTACCGGTACCTGGTGGGCCGTATAAGAGAACTCCTTTTGGTGGTTCTATTCCTATTTCGATGAATAATTCCGGTTTTTTAAGGGGTAGTTCTACTGTTTCTTTAATTTCAACTACCTGTTCTTCTAATCCGCCTATCTGTCCGTAACTTACATCTGGTTTTTCTTCAACTTCCATACCAGTTACTAGTGGGTCTTTTTCTGAGGGCAGTACGTTCACTATGCTGAAGGTCTGCTGATTCAAGGCCACTCTAGCTCCTGGTTCTAAAGATTTTTCATCTAAGAAACGTGAATATCCAATAACGAAGTGCGGTCCGGTACTACTTTTAACTACTACCTTACCATCGTCTAATACTTCGGTTACGGTAGCTATTACCAGTGGAGGAGATCTGAACCTTTCAATTTCTCCTCTGAGAGATTTTACCTCTCTATCAATCCGCATCTTTTCATTTTCAAGTAATACTTTATCCTTTTCGAGTTTCCTTACCTTCCACATTAAATTGCGTTTGGTTTTGGTATTCTCCTCTTTAAGGATTTTAATCTCTTTTTTAAGGTCTTCTATTTTCTTTAAAACATTGGGGGACATGTTTTCCATGGTCCTGGTTCACTCCTAATCATTTTTCCATAATTAAAAAAATAATTGTTGGTTTTCATGTTATATAGTCAACTATTATCCCTAATAATATTTAAATATTGAGGTGTAAATTATATATAAGACAATTCAAAGGGATGCCCATGAGATGCGAGATTTGTGGAAAAAAAGTACCAGGTAAGCCAATACGTGTTAAAATCGACGGTTCAGTCATGCAAACTTGTAAAGAGTGTTCAAAATTTGGTAAAGTACAAAAAGAACCTCCAAGACCAGCTAGACCAAGAACGCCACCTCGTCGCCCTAGGGTAAGAGAACCATCATATGAAGTATCTGAAGACTATAATACCCTGATCAGAACAGCAAGAGAAAAAAAAGTATGGTCAAGAGAGGAATTAGCACAAAAAATCAATGAAAAAGCATCGGTAATTAATAGGATAGAATCTGGAAAGATGATTCCAGATATAAAACTAGCAAGAAAGTTAGAAAGGATTTTAAACATTACAATATTGGATCGAATAGAAGATGAGCAACTAGAAGACACTGCTTCCTCAACCAGAGGCGGTACTACCATTGGTGATATAGCTCACATAAAGAGGAGATAAAAAAATATTCTTAGTTTTTTCCAGAACGCTCTTTACTTTTCCGGGAATAATAACCCTTAAAAGGAAGCAGTTCACTAAAACTCTTCTTTAAATTGGAATAATCTTCATATTCGTCGCTTATAACAACCAGATGGGCCGGGGGATGTATTTTCCTAACTTGCATTATGCTCTTGGTGGTGTCTTCTTCCACCAGCACCATAACCGCCCGTTTAGATGTCCTTTTTATTTTCTGTTTAAGGATACGCTCTATAACTTCATCCGCCAGTTCTGGGGGTATTATTTTAGGTTTTCCACAGATTTTAAGATGGGCGTGTCTTTCCAGATCAGCCAGAGCATTTAAGATTTTTTTCTTATCGTCTGCTCTGATTAAAATAAGTGCCATGATCTGTTCAACGCCTTTTTTTCATGAATGAAGAGATCAAAGTGCTTCTAAATAGTACCAGAACCACTAGGATTAACCCTATTGCTGTCTGCATATTTCCGATAATATCCAATAGTGAGGAGCTTATGGGCAGATTCCAGGGTGGGGATGTTCTACCACCGCCCAGGGGTGTGAAATAAACACCTACCTGTTTGGAGTTTTCCCGAATATTGATATCCTTGGCCTCAACATGATTTACACCAATTAAAAGCCCACGGTCAATGGCAGAGTTAATTGACTTGGCAATGGCGTTGGCGTTGAATCCATTTTTGTTAACTGAATAGGTAACAATTTCTGACGTGGTGGTGCTGATACCGGACAGGTCTGTTCCGTAGGTGTTGACGGTTACGTTGGATGGTGAAACGGTGATTCCACTCCGCAGGACGTCGTAGGCATAGGCTATCTTCAGTGGATTACCATCCAGGGGACATGTGGAGTAACTTTCTGCCGCGGGATATGCTATACCCCATCCACATTCCGGGTCATATTTACTGTAGGGCTCGTTCATGGGGAAACCAGGCTGATTTACATCAGTTGGAGTGAAGGTATCTCCTGTGGTAATATCAGATACCAGGTTAACCGCTCCTCCACCGTGGTTTTCATTGGCCTCAACCGATACCTTCTGGAAGACGTCGCCCATTATTTCTGTGGCGGAGTAACCGTCCCTTATCTTTTCACCGATCATCACCGCCGTTTCTTTTCTGATTAATGCGGCGTCACCACCTCCCGGGTTGGTTGATGTGTGCCTTAGGTGTATTATCGCTCCCTTTTTACCTGCTGGCAGAACTGCCAGTCCATTTTCATGGGGGGTTACTGTGATGGTTCCATCATCTTCTACAGTTACCACGTAGACAGAGAAATCCCCACCAACCGCGGCTCCCATGGTGGGGCCTCCGGCCATTATCCTTATTCCTTTGTAGTTGCTAGCTATACTTACTGCAGTTGATGGTGTTTGATTCTCCTTGAAGAGTTGAATAGTTTCCACGATGGCAGCCAGCCTGTTTGTTTCGTTCATTTCCGCTCCACCAGATAAAACCGCGAAATCTTGTTCCGGGGAGAATATGAAGGTGGACTGGAACATGTTGTTGGCGTAGGACATACTACCGGCGGCAGCTCCATTAGGATCCTGACCTGTGGGGTCGGATATGATGATGACGTTTAAGGTGGCAGCTGCAGTGTTCATGGCCAGGGTAATGGTCATCATCAAGACCATGATCTTGATGATATTTGCTCGGTCGATCTTCACTTCACCACCACTGCTTGGAAGTCTTCGATAACGTTGATGGTTACTATACCGGTTATTTTATCCACTTTAACATCCACGGCAGTTATAGGGTATATCTGGGTACCGGGAATCGCTGCGTAGGACACCGCTATTTCTGCATTGTTTATAGCCCCCTCCAGGGGTACTTTTCGCTTAGAAGTAACCAGGGTATCTCCCTGAATATAACTTCCCGACCTGAACCCTACATCTGCAGCCAGACCCTTGATAGTTGCTGTGGGTACGATGTCGTTTCCTTTAACTATCACTCCTGCGATGGGAACACCCTGTCCAGTGTCATCAGAGGAGGCGTAAGACACATAACTCATAACCCGGCCTGATAAAATTAGCATAAAGGCCAGTATGAGGATAATTAAAGTATCTCTTCTTATTTTTATAAACATCCTTCTTTCACCATGATACTCTAAATGTGTTATATTTTGAGTTTTATTCCATATTCAAAATCGTTTTATATATTGAATTTTATTGATATTATAAATTAAAAAAATTTACGTAGTTTTTAACTACAAATTTAGACAAATCCCTTTTTTTGAGGATTTATTATTAATATCTTCGCTATTTAAATAGGTTTTTCATGTAAATAAATTTTTTATAAAATATTGAATGGAAGTTTATGGATATCTTAGTATATTAACTTTGGCCCCCATGGTTTAGTAAATTTATCCTCGACCCTCTGGTAACTCGATAATTCTCCGGATTTCTTCCCGGTAGGTAAAAGCTGCTTCACCGATACAAACCACAACCCGCGCATCAAGTTTAAGAGCGGTCTTTAATCCCCGGGTGATTTGTTCTAGATTAGCTCCCAGGGTTCCCTTTTTAAATTCATCCGGATATTGGGAGGTTAAAATTATCTTATCTGCTCCTGGTTTTCCTTCCCTCATGAAATTGTCCGCTGCTTTTCTCGAATAATATGAGGCAGGGATCACGTAGTCAGCGTTATCCAGGCTTCTATTTAGAATATCCCTGTCTCCCCCTTCTCCTGACTCAGAGGATACAGTTATAACCACGGCCAGGGGTTTATAGATCTTCTCAAGTTCCCGGAGCACGGTTTCCACCCCGCCGGGGTTGTGTGCATAGTCTATGATGACATTTTTCCCCTGATATTCCCCCATATAATCTAATCTACCAGGAACACCTTTAAAGGTTTGAACGCTGGTTATTATATCTTTTAAAGGTAGGTTAAAGAATTCCTTCGCCGCTGCTATGGCACCCAATATATTGTAGATATTATGAAGGCCCATGAGTGGTATTTTCACGGTTAAAACTTCCCAAGGTGTTTTCAGGGTGAAACTACCCCCCCTTATATCTGTGGCCAGATAGTCGATTTGAGGATTTTCCAGTCCACAAGGACAATCATACTTACCCATTCCAGATATGGTCTCATTAACAGGTAGTTCTCTCCCGCACCAGCAACTTTTTTCATTTATTATATCTGTCTCCAAGTCTACCCCAAAGGTGATTACCCCTTCAGGGTCCTGAATCCTGGATTCAATCAAACCCCATACCGTGGGATCATCCCCGTTAACTATCAACATCCTGTCTTTAAGGTAATCCACGAATTCACCCTTTATACTGGCGTATTTCAGGAAATCCTGGTCATCCTGCATGTGATCCGGGGTGATGTTGGTGATTACTCCACAGTCTGGCCGGGAACGTTCCACCATGAACTTTAAATCCCCTGGCTTTCCAAAGGTACCGGTTTCCAGGACAGCCACATCACCCTTCAACCGGCACTGCAGTGGGGGTATATATTCGATGTTGCCCTGTAAATGTTTAAACCCGTGTTCAGTGGGTTCAAGCCCTGCAGAAGAACAGATGTGTTTTAACATGGAAACGGTGGTGGTCTTACCATTGGTCCCCGTCACACAGAGTACCGGTTTATCCGGTTTTATGAGGTTGATTACCTCATCTACTTTGACTATTTCATATTTACCTTTCTGTGAGTTAACTTTCAAGGTTTTAAAAAATTCAGAATCTTCTGGTAAACTGGGAGGGGGTATGATGAAGTTTGATTTGGCAAAAAACGATTCTGGGTGTCCGCCAAAATACAGTGGAGAATGGTAATCCTTTAAGGTATATTTAAACTTACAGTTATTTTCTTCCTTGATATCGGTCCCCACGACCTTGTACCAGTTGTCCATTAAAACCCGGGCCACCAGATTGCCCACTATTCCACAGACACCGATGACACCGAATACCTTACCCGAACAAACTTTTGAAGAAAAATCTACACCCTCTTTGGTATCTCTGGACATGAATGGTACCTTTTTAATTTTTACCGTATTTTTCACAGCCCCTTTCTATTCCCAGTAACATCTTCCGTTTAACTTCATCGTAGTTGGTTACACCACCGGGGCCAACATGTATGATGGTATCACCTGGTTTCGTAACCTTTATGGCGATTTCTCCGGCCATGATCATGTTTTCTACGGCTATTTTCTGGCACTCTGGGTTCTGGATGCCTCTTAAAACTTCACCAGCCGCTTCCATGTTTATACCCCCCAGGGTTTCGTTGAATCCGCTGGAGATTAAAACATCTGCATACTGGCCTATCGTTTCACCCACTTTGAACTTATCCCTTATGGTGGTGGTGTCTGGATTGTCCACGATAACGACTAGTTTACCATTTGAAAATTGTTCCAGGGTGGATATTAGTCCTTCAGGCACGAAGGCGGTGTCAAAATGGGTTTTTCTACCACAATAAATTCCCATAAATTCTAGATGTCCTGAGACACCCGGGAAATTGCTTAAACCTTCCTTGATATTTTCTTCACTCAGACCATAGGTCAGGGCCACGGCTGATGCAGCCAGGGAGTTTTCAAAATAATATCCCTTCAATTTAAAACTGGTTTTAAAGGACCCTTTATGGCTAAGAGTATGCACTGGATTTTTAAAACTGGTTAAATCATAATCTACGGTTATCTCGTTATCTTCCAGAGTTCCGGAAATGTTACACTGGCCTTTTTGGGTGCAGTAGTATACGATGTCATCCCGGATTGGTTCCAGGTAACTCTGACACTGGGGTGTGGATATCAGTATCTCACTGGACCCGGCGATGAAGAGCTTCCTTTGGGCGTACTTCTCCAGTGAGTCCTCAAATTCATCCAGGTGTTCTGGATAGATATTGGTGAGCACCCCTATTTTCAGTTTAACCTCGCTCATCAACCGAGATGTTCCATGGGGGAGTTCAAATACGGCAACGTCACATTTCCGGTGATGGTCTTTTATTATCCCGTCTACAATCACTTCACTCAGAAGGTTACCATGGCGGGAGGAGCACTTCCACACATTATATCCGCTGGATTCGAATATCTGGGCGATTATATGGGTGGTGCTGGTCTTTCCCAGGGTCCCGGTAACCCCGATGATGTCGATGTCAATTAAATCATCCACTATATGGGATACTTCCCGGTGTTCAAGTAATTTTATACCACTTTCCCCCGCCTGATTCCATGCTGGTGAATCTGCGGCTATGTTGGGGGATAAATAGGCTGAATCGAAGCTAGCCATATCCTGGGGAACATCGTTACCTAAATTCAGTTTGACACCTTCTTCCTTCATCTGGAGAAGGATCTCCTGATATTTAGGGGTGAATTCATCTAACCTTTTTTGGTCGGTGATGTGAACCTGATGACCTATATAATTTAAAATTCTGGCAACAGGACGCCCCGCATTTCCTGCACCTATTACTACACATTTCAATTTATCAAATCTACCTGTTAATTTTTTATAATATCTTAATTATTTTTTTAATTATATCTTAATTATTTAAAATCAAGCGTAAAAGCTTACATGATTTTTTTATAATCATTTAGAATTATTTGTTATATAAAAGTTCATTTATATTTAAAAATAATAGTATTTAGTTGATTTATATAAAAATAGTGGTACTAGATTAACCCATACTCTTTTAACAGTTCTCTAGCTGGGTCCATCCCCTGAGCCCCGATTAATAGAATGGTATCCTCTTCCCTGGATGATTCAAGGGCGAATTTCAGGGCATCTCCCAGCTCCTGGAAAAACAGATATTTTAACCCATTTTCATCCATTGTATCGGTGAACACACTTTTTTCAGAGGGTTTTACCAGGTTAGCTTCGCCCACCACATCCGCACTGCTGGTGAGTATGAGCTGGTGATTCGTGCCTTTTAAACTCTGGGCAACTGCCTCTGCATTTGCCCTGTTAATCACATCTCCCCTAGATCCCCGGATAGCGACTACCAGGTAAATTTTTCCATCTTTTAACTCTACAGAACTTTTGATGGTGGCTTTTATACCATCAGGGTTATGGGCGAAGTCATCTATTATAAGGGGGCTTCGTGAGAGTATGCTGAACCTCCTATCCAGGGGCTGGTAGGATGAAATCCCATGGACAATAGTTTCCAGGGGAATATCCAGGGTTAAAGCTGCCTGTACCGCAGCCAGAGTGTTCTGGATAAAATGGGGGCTTTTAAAGGGTAAATCAACTTCATCAACAATCAGTTCATCAAAGTGGAAGATTCCGCCTGCACGAAATTCCAGAGAAGAACCCTTACCATAATAGGAAACTTTAATGGGGGAGGGTATTGATTTTCCCATCTCTTTAATCAGGGGATCTTCGTTGTTTAAGACAACATATTTTCCCTGGAAATCCTTGACGGCTCCTGATATCTCCTGATAGGCCTCTTCTATGGAATTTACCAGGCCTATATGGTCCAGTGCCACGTTGGTCAGGACCACCATCTGGGGGTTGATGGCGGAGGTCATCTGGTAGGCGTGGTCCTTCATGATACGGTCCATCCATCCCTGGACCTCAGAAACCTCTATCACCAGGGCGTCCATCTTATCAGGGAATTCAGCTATCTGTTTAGCCACCATGGGGTCGATGAGTGTGTTGAACTCTGATAAGGAGTCGGTGTTGGTGTAGGTGGTGTAACCCGCCTCCTGGAGGATGGTGTAGATCATATGGGTGGTGGTGGACTTTCCATTGGTACCGGTAACCACTATACGCAGGGTGTCCATGGCATATTTATCTATGGCCCATTTAAGGGCGAAGGCATTGGCTTTCTCAATTTTATCACCAATGATAAGGGGTAAATCCAGCTCTTGAGCCTGATCAACAGCTTCTTGAGATATGTTATGGGTGATGATGCAGGATACATCTTTTTGATGGGCCATTTCAACCCCTTTCTCATCGATCCGGTGTCTTATTACAGCATCACCCTTACTAGAATCCTTTAAAATGTTGAAAATTCCCTCTATTGGGACATCTTTACCAATAAGCTCACCATCAATAGCATCTGCTACATAGGATGTAGATAGGTCATTCATTTTTGGTCGTTCCTTTTATCTCCAGATACATAAATTATTTTTAAAAGAGCGAATAGAAATATAAAGCGATTATACAAATTATCAGGGTTGTAATCCAGTACAGAGCTACAATTTTCCCCTCAGAAAGTCCCTTATAGTTTAATGTGTGATGTAAAGGTTCAACCGGTAATTTAATTATATGGGAACGGTGCAGGAGGCTGATTATAACTGATACTATGGGCACGGTTATGGCTACCACCGCGAAGATGATCACATCACCCAGTATCGCCGCAGCGGCATAGAAACCTCCCAGGGCAAAGGCACCGGTGTCACCCATGAATATCGATGCTGGGATTCTGTTGTAAACCAGGAATCCGAAACAAACACCGGCCAGCGCCATGAAAGCAACTGCCACTTCTAATCTGCCGGTTAAAATAGAAAATAGGGCGCAGGCCAGTGAAGCGATCCCCATCACCCCCGAGGCTAATCCATCCATCCCATCGATGAGGTTAACCGCGTTAATGGCACCTACGACTCCTATGATGGCTATAGGTATGGATAATAATCCAACGTTGAAACCGCTCAGCACGAAGGGCACCGCACCGGATACGACCAGGAACAGGGATACGATTATCTGGGAGAGAATCTTTTCCCTCTCCCTTATCTCACTTTTAATGGGCACTTCTCGGATGATCTCTATCTTGCCCTGTTTTACCAGTTCATCCACATCTTCTTTGGCTTTAGGAGTGGCGACTCTTGCTTCTTCACCAGGTTTAAGTATCAACCGTCCTAATTCCACCGCCTGTGAGGTCACGTTTTTGGCCACCTTCTGGATTTCCTTGGTCTTAAGCCCCAGGAGGTCGTCGAAGAGACCAATGATGGCGGCTACCATCATAACCCCTGTAGTGACGACTAGAATTTGATTCCCAGAATAGATGCAGGCTATTAAGACCAGCCCCAATATGATGGCCAGTCCACCCATGGTAGGCGTGCCCTGTTTATGGCTGTGCTCTGATACTATGGGGTTATCGGTAATATTTGCACTTAAGAGTGTTCTCCTGACGAATGGTGTGAAGAAAACCACTGCTAAAAATGCTATTATTAAAGGGATAAATGTAAAGGGGTCTGATAAATTCAACTAATCACTACTCCATTTGCTCTCACTTTTCAATCTATTTTAAGGTTTTCCATGATCTTCAGGGATTGGTCCAAATCATTCGACCGGATGGTTATTCTGCTGGCCTTTTCTGGGCCGTGTATGATATATGGTTTTTCTAGAGTTAAAATTTGCCTCTTCTGGTTGTCATCGTTTCTAAGATGAGGGTTTCTACCCAGGGTTTCTGGTGGTAGAGGCATCTCCAGTGCAGAGTAACTTTTCATTTCCCTTTCTATTTTCTGGGGGTTCCACTCTCCCACTGCCATGTTCACCAACTGGTGCATGGGGTTGATGTTGGAGGAGCAGAAAGTTAAAAATCGGGTCCCGCTGGGTCGGGTGTTAATTTCTAAGGTGTTTATTTCCTTTTCCTCTGGGTCGTATATGAATTCCACTTCTGCCGTACCGTTACCGTCCAGTTTGTCCATTATCTTTTGAGCTATCTTCCTGAGTTCCTGGTTGTCCAGGTCTTCTATGTTTACCGGGGCGCTTCTGGTCTTTTCCAGTGGGTGGGTCCCGCTGAGGGTGGTGTCTCCTTTATACACCCCTACCAGGGGCACTGATTTGTTGTTCCACCTTAAAATCTCAACTGATATCTCCGCACCCTTCACGTACTCTTCCGCCATCGCCTGGGGGTATAGTTCCAGGTAGTTTAGCGTATCCTCGGGAGTTAGGGCAATTTTTACTCCGGTTCCGCCCTGGCCTTCGGATTGTTTCAGGGCGATGGGATATTTTAATTCCTGTGAAATTTGGTTCCTGGTTATCTCAGTGTACCAGGGAGTTTTTAACTTATTCTCCATCATGAACTTCTTAGTCCGGTATTTATCCGTTGAAATTTCTGTGGCCCTGATTCCAGAGGCAACCACCGGTAGATTATGGTTTTCCTCCAGCTCCTCCTTCATAACCGCCACCTCTCCGAGGGGTTTATCAATCCCTATAAGCGGAACTACAGCGTCTACATCATTTGAAAGGGCTAATTCCACGGGTTTTTCCATACCCCTGGGGACTATGTGGTATTCATCTGCTAAATCAAGATTAGGTGAATCTGGGTTGGATTCTGTTAGGATGGTTTCGATTCCCTTTGATCTTGCAAAATTTGCCACTTCGTTAAAGAGTCTTGCTCCAATAAATAAGATCTTCATGTTATCATGTGTTTGAATTTTTCAGCTTTATTAATGTTTTTTTACTGAACTTTTAAATACTAAAATCGGGAATTAATTACAATAAAAAAAATTTACCAGAGGTTTAGACCTATTCTTTAATACATATGTTTAATAATAAACGGTTAAATTGATAATTTTATCACAGATTTGGGGCAAAGTTTAATAATACGTTGTATAGATTATATTCGTTATATAATAATTGACTTTTGCTGGTAATTATAGACAAGATTACAAGTGAAAAATCCCGAAACCGAATAAAAAAAATTCAGTGTAGCGAGTTAAATCATGAACTGGAAAGTTATACTCATCCTTTTAGTTTTAATAGTGGCAGTTTTTTCTTATGTTAGCAGTTTAAGCGGACCTTACGCCCCTATGGGTCGGTTAGGTTTTGTTAAAATCTTAAACCCCGATATGTCACCAGGAAACCCACATTCTACTCTGGCAGCTAAATATGCTAAGGACAGAGGTTCAAACACAGTGCTGGTGGTGCATCTAGCCGGTCACCGGAGTGGATATCCCAACTACTGGGAAGGGGACGTTTACATTATGGAGTTAGGATTCATCGATAAGCAAAGAGGTTACAGTACCAAGGTAGACTGGGGTGATGTAATCCAGGGATTCTTATTCGGCCAGGCCAGTGATCGTTATGATTACGTTTCAGACGGGAAAATATTCCACAATTTAGATGATGCCCTGGCATATCTGGATAAAAAAGCCGCACAAAATGGTCAGGTAGGACCCAGATTGATGTTCTGGCATGGAACAGTTAGAAGTGACAATCCCATAATAAACCAGGGCTGTGGATTACCACTGTACTATCAGATCTGTGATCATTACTATGGACGGTTGGGAGCATACTACTACGTTATCACCGGTATTATATTCCCATATCTTAACAGCCCCTACCGGAACTTCGAACTCATGAACTCAGCACAGCTGCAGTACGACTACAACCACGGACTGCTTGGTACATTGGAAGTAGATTAAAAATATATTTTTTTTAAATTATTTCTTGAAATATATTCAAGACCTATTGAATTAGATTAATTTTCAAGACCTATTGAACTAGGTTAATTTTTTATAACTATATTAATTCTTTAAGCACACCCAACAAGAACTCAACACTGGCATTTACTTCAGGAGAAACAGTGTCTACCAGATCCATTTCCATGGGTTGAATTCCTATGAGAATAATATTAGATTTAATGGAATGTTCCATGTATTTTATTAAAAATGAGAGTGGCATGGCGTGGGTTGAAATGTTATACTGGGATATCTCATTCTTCTTTATTATCTTGATATATCCTGGTGGTTTTCCCATATCCGCAGCATCCAATAGGATGATATGGGTGGGGTTTTCCCTTTTTATCAGTCCGGTGAAGTTTTCAGGGACAGTACCGCCATCTAAAACCGTTACATCTTTCTTTTCTAGTGTCTTGCTTAGTTTCCTGGCTATAAGAGATCCAGCAAAGTCATCACCTCGTAACTGGTTGCCGATGCCTAAAATAACTAGTTTGTCCCTATTTTGGAGAAATTCTTTCAATTGTTTATGAAACTCCTCGAATTCTGGTTTTAATGGTATTTAATCCACCACCCATCTGGTAACTTAGATGTATTTCTACGGTATCTCCTTTTTTAACCTTTAATTTTTCTTCTGTGGGAATGATCAGAGGGGGGTTCATCATAGGAGTGGGTCCGCAGACAATTTCCGGGGTTATCAACGTGAAGGTAGTAATTTTAATACCGGTGAATAATCCATCTTCTTCTATTTTCAGTTTTAAATTAAAATCTCCCTGGGGGTGGATGTATTCTACAAACTGGTACCTGCTGTAGATAGTTAATGGTCCCAGTACTTGATGCTGGGGGCTTCCATTTTCATGGTATGAGATGTGCTCAGATTTTGTAGACACTGGTTCAGCACCGTTAATTACACCGTGGGGGATCATCTTCCCCTCTTCTTTAAGATACTTTAAAAGGTAGTTTGTAACCGGGACCTGCTCCTCATCCACGAGGGCGGTGTCCAGCATTTCGCAGAGAATATAATCTGCTTTTTCAGGGAAATCCACCTCAAAAACGTCCCCCTCTATAAAGGAAACGTTGTTAAAATTTTCCAAAAAAAGCGCTGTTTTAGAGGCTACCCTGGAATCCTTCTCCACAGAATAAATAAAATCTGCATAGGGGCCTGCGCAGGTAGTTAATATTCCAGAACCAGCCCCTATGTCAAAAACAATTCCCTTTATATCTTGGATGGCCTCACAGAAACCGGCCAGTCTTTCCTGGTCTGATGTTAAGTTGTGGTGATAGGACGTAGAAAACACCTTCATCGATTAATTTGATATTGTCCTATCGTTTTTGTCCATATTTTTAGCCCCCCATTTCCAATAAGATTTGGAACTTAAAAATATGGCTGGAGAGTTGAAAATTTAAAAAAAAACATCTATTTTTCATCCATCTTTTCACCGCTGGCTGTGCTGGTGAGTTTAACGTGTTCTACACCTTTGAGCCTCATTATTTTCTCGGTGAGTTTACGGATGTATTCAACATCTCCCTTGACAACTATTACTTCCAGGCAGTATTTCTCGGTCATGTGTACGTGCATCACGGCACTGATGTATTCCCGGAAGTCGTGCTGGATGTCGGTTAGGTCTTCCATGACACCGGTATAATGGTGATCATATATCACGGCCAGGATTCCTATGCGGTCGCCTTCCATCTCGTTCATCCACTGATAACGGACGATGTAGTCCTTGAGCGCATCTCTGATTCCCTTTGATCGTGATTGGTAACCCCTGTCTTTTAACACTTCATCAAATTCGTTTAAAAGTTTTTTGGGGAGTGACATACTAATTCTCATCATAAATTTATCCTCCATTTTCTTATTATGGTAATACGAATTTTCTCTTTTTAGAGTTCTTTTCCATATTTAAAGTTTGTTGTTAGCAGATGATATTGTGATACATACCACAATAATATAAGATCATCCTTATTTAATACCTTTAATAGGATTATATATTAATAATTTACCGTGACTTTGTGATAACATCATCAAACAGTTTGGTAACTATCGGAGTATACAGGTCAACTCTGCAGGTTACTTATAGCCATAAATAAAAAAAATTATATACATCCGGCCTAATATTTTAGATTAGACTAGGAGTGATAAGATGAGAGTTAGAGAAGCCATGAATAGGGGTGTTATAACGGTTGGTCTGGACACAGCACCTATAGAGGCCTTCGAAAAGATGTACAAGAAAGGAATACGAAGGTTATTTGTTATGGATGAAGCAGGAAACCCCAAAGGTGTGGTATCCTACTACGATGTCATTGGAATACTGGGCAGCACTAAACCAAGCAGAGAAGTAAAATCTTCCACGAAGATTGAGGATATCATGTCAGAAAACATAATCACAGTATCCTCTGAAGACAGCGTTGAAAATGCTGCTAATTTAATGCTTCGGGCAGATATTTCTGGTCTTCTCGTGTTAGAGGATGAAAAACCGGTAGGAGTAATAACCAAAACAGATATCTGCCGCTTAGTCGCTGCGGAGCTTTTAGTTCCTGCAGATTAAATACCGGTCTATTCTTTTACTAAAAAATTTTTTTATTTAATTAAATTATCGTGGTGATTTATACACTTAAAAATAGGGATGCGGCTGCCGGGATTTGAACCCGGGTCGTAGGCTTGGAAGGCCCAAGTCCTAACCAGACTAGACTACAGCCGCGATGCGGCGTCCGGGATTTGAACCCGGGTCGCTGGCGTGGCAGGCCAGTGTCTTAACCAGGCTGGACTAACGCCGCATGCAGTAATTTTAACCGCATAACAAGATTGATGGGTTTTGTTATATAAATTTTTAGGTAGGAAAGCAACAAATTAAATGTAAATCAATTTATATTGATTAATCAGGATAGAATAAATTTATAAGCAAGAAGAGGAAAAGTCCTTCCGGTGAGGTTTATGTTATGGATTATTGCACTCGTAGCTATTCTTATATTTTCACTTATAATCGTTATAAAAGCTGCAGACATTTTTGTTGATAAATTAGTCGAAATTGGAGGAATAATAGGGATATCAGAGATTATCCTCGGTGTCACGGCATCGGCTATCGGTACCTCTCTCCCTGAGTTTGGTTCAGCCGTGATGGCGGCGTTATTCAATAGTCCAGACCTGGGAGTTGGAGTTGTAATCGGATCGAACATCTGGAATATCGCCGGTATTTTAGGAATTTCCGCTATTTTCGCCGGTACCATCCGGTCCAGTCCTAAAGGACTTACACGAGATGGTGCATTCACTCTTTTAACTGCATTTATTCTTTTAGCTTTCATGTACTTCCTGGGTGTAGTGGACATATATGCTTCAATAGTCTTTGTGATTGTTTATTCCATTTATCTCTGGATTTTAATTAGAGATCAGAAAAAGGAAGTTGAAAAGAATGAAGCTGGAAAACAGGAGAAAGTGGTGATACCAAAGGGTGGAGATACTATTGCATATCATCCCCCAGAAGAAAAGAAAAAAATTACCTCTGGTATGATAGTATGGAGTCTTGTGGGTCTTGCTGGCTTAATTGTAGGCTGCCGTTTACTGGTCTACAGTGGAACAGAACTGGCCACCATAGCCAACATTCCACAGATGATCATGGGACTATTTACTCTGGCCATCGGGACCAGTATTCCTGAACTGGTGGTCACCTTCAACTCCGCCCGTAAAGGATTACACGATTTATCCATTGGTACTGTTCTGGGGAGTAACACCTTCAACATCATGATTGGGTTGGGAATTCCCGCTATTTTCATGAGCGTCCCTATAGAACATCTTTCATATGCCTTCGATGCTCCGGTGATGATATTTGTCACTGTTCTGGTGCTCTTACTCATGAAGAGGGGCATGAAACTTACTAGAGTAGATGGATTTATACTAGCACTGACATATATTACATATGCAGTGTTAAGAATCTACGTATTAGGGTGATATTATGGTTTATAAGAAAATATTAGTTACCAGTACTGGAGAATATCTGGATCAAATTGCCAAGGAAACTATGGAGCTCATTGCTGATTGGGATACCGATTTAATCGGAGTATATGTGGTGGAAACCTCCACACCCTTCTTAACTCCAAAAAAAGTAAAGGAAATGATGGTAGCAGAATTAACTCAAAGAGGAAAGCAAGTTTTAGATGCCATGGAGGAAAAATTCAAGGCTCCCCACATCCACTTCAGTAAGATCCTTAAAGAAGGCGATCCAGCAGATGAGATAGTTAAGATCGCCGAAAAAAACGATGTCGATCTTTTGGTGATGGGAACCGGTAAAAGTATAGTGGATAAACATCTTCTGGGAAGTGTTTCAGAGAAGGTGGTCCATTCTGCACCATGTACCATCCTGCTTATCAGGACTGTATCGGAATAAATTATCCATGCCCACCCCACAGCTTAAAAAAATCTTTTATTTCCTTATTAGTAATAATTTCATTTTTATAAAAAAATAATTTCATTTTACTTAATATTTTTATAAAATCCATGAACTAATTAATATTAATTTTATACAAATTTCAATCATTCACTTTGGAGGGACAAAAATGCATATTAACTTTCAAAAATTAGGCATCCCCCTGGCTGTAATTGCTTTCATACTAGTCATGCTGGTGCCCACCCCCGGATTAAATCTTTCAGGCCATGCAGCTATTGGTCTACTAGTATTTGCAGTCATAATGTGGGCCACCGAAGCCTTACACTTAGCAGTTACCTCACTTATTATCCTCTTTATCCAGCCCATAATCCATGTAGCCAGCTTTACGGATGCGGTTATTGGATTTGCCAACCCAATTATCTTCCTGATGATTGGTGGTTTCATAATTGCAGAGGCCATAAGAAAAAGCGGTCTTGCCCAGCGTTTCACTTACGTTTTGCTGAATAAGCTGGGTACCACACCTAATAAAAGTCTCTTTGTAACTGTATTTTCCACAGGACTTCTCTCTGCATTCATTGAAAATGTGGTAGCATTTGCCATGCTTCTTCCCATCATCAAACAGATCATACCCATGATGGGTGTGGACAATCCAGAGAAAGGAAAGAGTAACTTTGCCAAGGCAATGGTTCTAGGAGCATCCTATGGTTCTCTGGCGGGTGGATTTGGAACAGAGATAGGAACCGCACCCAACCTCATGGCCGCAGCATACACCCACATCCCATTTGTAGAATGGATGATATTCGGTTTCCCACTGGCCATCATAATGATGCTGGTAATCTGGAAAGGCCTTGGACGTATGTTCCCAGCGGAAGTTAAGGGAATAGTTGGCGGTAAGGACACCATAACTTCCAAAATGGTAGAATTAGGGGTTATGGCTCGAAAAGAAAAAATCGCCCTGGTGATCCTGCTTTTCACCATAGGCCTATGGGTCACCACCGGTCTAACTGGACTGGACAGTTACTCCATAGCACTCATCGGGGCAGTGCTGATGCTTGCCTTTAAAATTATCGACTGGAAAGATGCCCAGAGTAACGTTGACTGGGGTCTTATAGTATTCTTTGGAGGTGCGTTATCCTTAGGAGCGGCACTTCTAAATACCGGAGCAGCAAATTGGTTGATACAGGATATAGTAGGTGTTTTCGGAAGTGATCCATCCACTCTGCTCATCATGGTGGTGCTGATGATCATCGCTGTCTTAATTACCCAGGTAATGTCCAACATTGCTTTATCAGCTATACTGGTACCATTATCTGTGACTCTGGCAGCGGCACAGGGCCAGCCAATTGGAATATATGCCGTGCCTGTAGCCATAGCCTGTTCACTGTCATTCATGTTCCCTATGGCAGATCCTACAGTGGCCATGGCCTACGGAACAAAGTATGTTAACATAAAGGAGATAGTGAAAGCAGGAGTACCAATGATGATTATTGGTATTATAGCTACTTTATTCGTAATTTTGACCATCGCCATTCCCTTAGTTCTTAAATAAAATGCAGATTAAATTTCTGCATAACTTTATTTTTAAGTAAAAAATAGATATAATAATATACCTAAGTTACTGGAGGATGACATTATGATTAAAAGGATACTACTTCCTACAGACGGATCTGATGCGGCTGAACGGGCAGGAGAAGATGCAATAGCCATGGCGGATGTTGATGGTCAGGATATAATTGTTTTATATGTAATTGATACTTCTTACTTGAATGCTTTACCACAAAGGGATCTAAGGGAACAGTTGAGTGATGAACTTAGAAAAGAAGGAGAAGAAGCAGTGGAGAAATTCAAAAAACGGTTGGAAGAAAGCCAGTGTGAAGGCTACTGTAAGAATATCAACCTCATAACCATGATCAAAGAAGGCAAACCAGCCGATGTCATCCTTAAAACAGCCGATGAAGAAGATGTGGATTTAATTACCATGGGAAAATCAGGAAAGAATGGCCTGGAAAAATTAATCCTGGGAAACACCACAGAACGGGTGGTAAGGGGAGCTAAAGTACCAGTTCATGTGGTAGCATAGAACTTAAATTTCTATTTTTTTATGGGTCTAATAATTTCAGTCGAAAGACTTATGTACCTATATACTCTATTTTATAAAAGTTCAAATTTCCCTGGAATTTCAGGATTTTTTGTGAAAATTCTCCAATTAAAGTAAAATTCTCGAATTAAATATCATATCCTTAGGTGTTCCTGATGTACATAGTAGTTATGGGCGGCGGAAGGGTCGGTTTAAATTTGGCGTCTTTCCTGATTTCTGATGGACATGACGTGACACTAATTGAAAGTGACAGTGAGCTATGCAACAACGCTGCTTCTGAGCTGGATGCCCTGGTAATTTGTGGTAATGGTACCGATACAAAGATCCTGGAAGAAGCTAATCTAAAGGATGCAGATGTTTTTGTAGCGGCTACTGGACATGATGAGACCAATCTACTGGCCTGCGTACTGGTGAGAGATTATAACGTTGGTAAGATCATAGCCCGGGTGAGTGACCCCAGCCATTCCCCCGCGTTTAAAAAGATCGGCGTAGACTCAGTCATAAGTCCGGAACTAACCGCAGCCAGTTACCTGGAAAAACTCATCATAAGGCCGAAAATAGCCGATTTAGTTGTTTTAGGTAGAGGAGATGCAGAATTACTGGACATGACCCTGGAAAATAAGGAGGTAATCGGGAGAAGGGTGGGTGAGATAAGTCCCGGTGAGCACTTCATCATAGTCGCGGTCTACGAAAATGGCAAAATAAACATTCCCCGGCCAGAACTGATTCTAGAGCAGGGGATGAAGATTTCTGTCCTGGTTAAAACTAAATATGCCAAGGAAGTTTTGAAAAGATTCACCAAACTCTAATTTTTGATTCTGTCTTTTTTCAAATTCAATTCTTAAAAGTTCTAAAATTTGTTTAAAAATAAATTACCCTATTTTTTTCAATCAACCCTTCAATAACACTCATATCAATACTATCTTCAAATATATACGCCAGCCGATCAATGGAGAACCTTTTTAAATCTTCAAAGTCGTCCCTGACAAATCCTAGTTCATCAAGGCCCTTTTCCTTCCGCAGAAGGTCGGTGAAAAACCTCCTGAAGTGGAAGTTGTGAAATACACCATGGAAGTAGGTGCCTGCCACCTGGCCCGCTACTGCACCGTCGTATCCTGAACCGGGGCTGTTACCAACACCTTTGATGATCCTGAAAAGTGGTTTAACATCACCTAAGACGGTGGTGCCTTCGTGTAATTCGTAGCCGTCTACCAGGTTTCCTTTGAATCTTTTAAACATGCCGTTTCCCAGTAGTTCACCCTGGCTCTGGGTTATTATCTTATCCACCTTACCAAAGCTGGTTTTCATGTCCAGGAGCCCAATCCCGTCCACGGAACCATACTTGGACTCTTTAAGGGTTTCGTCTAAAATTTTAGTCCCCATCATCTGGTAACCACCGCAGAGACCAAAGACAGGTATCTCCTTTGAGATGGTTTGGATATCATCCACGAAACCAGCCTCCTCTATGGCCATCATGTCGTTGACGGTGTTTCTGGTCCCGGGGAGTATTAGAGCATCTACCTTTCCCATGTTGTCTCCCAGTTCAATGAGTTCAATCCCAATATCTGGCTCATATTCCAGGGGGTCTATATCGGTGAAGTTGGCTATGCGGGGGAAGCGCATCAATCCCATGGAGATCTTCTCATTTTTACTGAATTTATGTTCCGATAGGGAGGCGGAATCTTCCTCTGGAAGCTTAAGGCTTTCATCATAGGGGATGACCCCTAAAACTGGCACTCCCACTATCTCTTCTATCTGCTCTATCCCGGGCATCAGTATGTCCAGGTTACCACGGAACTTGTTAATTATAATCCCCTTTATCCTTTTACGATCTTCTTCCGGTAAGAGAGAGAAAGTACCGGCGATGGAGGCGAAAACACCTCCCCGGTCGATATCTGCCACCAGGAGTACATCGGCATCGGCCAGCTCAGCGATCTTCATGTTGGCCATATCCACGTCCAGCATGTTGATCTCCGCTGGAGAACCCGCACCTTCAATTACCACTATTTCATACCTGTCTTTCAGGTAATCCAGGGAAGTTTTAATGGCTTTAAGTGCTTCCTCCCGGAAATTATTCTGGTAATGGTAGAAGTTCATATCCCCAGCGGGTTTTCCATGAACTATGACCTGGGAGATGAAATCTTCCTTGGGCTTTAGGAGTATGGGGTTCATATGATAGGATGGTTCCAGGCCCGCGGCTTCTGCCTGAAGCACCTGGGCCATGGCTATCTCTGCATTTTCACTGGTGGTATAGGAGTTAAGGGACATATTCTGGGATTTGAAGGGAACCACCTGATAACCCCTTTTGGAGAATATCCTGCATAGAGCAACGACTACCACACTTTTACCTGCATTGGATGAGGTCCCCTGGACCATTATACACGTCATTTATGAACCTTCCCTAATTAAAAACTCTTAATGGATAAATAAATTATAATTGAATATTCTACTAGATAAATTGATTTCTGATCTGGATATAATATATTGATAAGAAATGATATATGAAACAAAATAGTAATATATAAATAGGACTAATTGCATTAATAATTAGTTCACAACAAAAGCAAATATTCAAAGCAAATATTCATATATTAGATTACAGATACCCAATAGTTGTAAAAATAATTTTAAATTAATAAAACACTTTTATTTTTTGTTTTGTGGAAAATAAAGGAGGTTGTCATAGTAAATGGCAAATTTAAACTCGAATTCAACCAGTTCAGTGAAGAACACACTTAACATAAGGTCTTATAATAACTCCGGGGAGATTGATGTCCCGGATAAGATAATAGACCAGATCATCGGTCAGAAAGAAGCTGTAGAAACAGTGAAAAAAGCAGCTAAACAGAGAAGAAACGTTCTCTTAATTGGTGAACCGGGTATAGGAAAGTCCATGTTAGCTAAGGGAATGGCGGAGCTACTCCCTGCTGAAGAACTTCAGGATGTCCTGGTTTATCCCAATATAGAGGATAACCACAACCCATTAATTGGAGCCATGCCTGCTGGTGAAGCTAAAAAAGTAGTAACCAACTACAAGGTAAAGGCCAAAGGATCAGAAGAGAGAAAGAACATGTTGATGATGGTCATCATCGCCTTTATCCTGATTGTAGGATTCTATCTGCAACAATTTTTAGCAGCGGTAATCGCCGCAGGAATTGTCTTTTTAGCTCTACAGCAGATGAAACCCAAATCCTCAGTTATGGTGCCCAAGTTATTGATCAACAATGACAATCACAAAACAGCCCCATTTATAGATGCCACCGGTGCACACGCCGGCGCACTCTTAGGTGATGTAAGGCACGACCCTTACCAGTCCGGAGGGCTGGGAACTCCTGCCCATGAAAGGGTGGAAGCAGGTATGATACATAAGGCCAACAAAGGAGTGCTTTATGTGGACGAAATCGGAACCATGAAGATGAAAACCCAGCAGGAACTATTAACCGCCATGCAGGAGAAAAAATATTCTATAACCGGTCAAAGTGAGACCAGCAGTGGAGCTATGGTAAGGACCCAGGAAGTACCCTGCGATTTCGTACTGGTGGCTTCCGGTAACATACAGATCCTGGAAGGAATGCACATCGCGCTGCGTTCCAGGATAAGAGGGTATGGTTACGAAGTTTATATGAAAGATTCCATGCCAGACACCCCGGAAAACCGGGATAAACTCATACAGTTCGTGGCACAGGAAGTTAAAAAGGATGGAAGAATCCCCCACTTCAGTAAAGAAGCTGTGGGAGAAATTATCAGAGAAGCTCAAAGAAGAGCCGGTAAAAAAGATTCACTAACCCTCAAACTAAGGGATTTAGGTGGCCTGGTTAGGGCCGCTGGAGATATAGCCAAGGGTGAAAGGGCTGAATTAGTCACGTTAGAACATGTAATCAGTGCTAAAAAACTCGCAAGAACATTAGAACAGCAGATGGCAGATAGAAACATCTCACATATTAAACAGTACAATGTATTTAAATCGGAAGGTACTCAGGTTGGTCGTGTAAACGGATTGGCCGTAATGGGTGGCCGTAGCGGAATAATTCTCCCCATTGAAGCGGAAGCAGCCCCGGCCCAGAGTAGCTTAGAGGGTAAAATCATAGCCACTGGTAAATTAGGTGAAATAGCTAAAGAAGCAGTAACCAACGTAAGTGCCCTAATTAAGAAGAACACAGGTACAAGCATCTCGAACTACGACATACACATTCAGTTTGTACAGGCCCATGGTGGTGTAGAAGGAGACAGTGCCAGTGTATCGGTGGCAACTGCAGTTATATCTGCTCTTGAAAACATTCCAGTTGACCAGTCACTAGCTCTAACAGGTTCTTTAAGTGTAAGGGGAGATGTACTCCCTGTTGGTGGGGTGACAGGTAAGATAGAAGCAGCAGCCGAAGCAGGTATTAAGAAGGTTTTAATACCCAGAGCCAACATGGAAGACGTGTTAATAGAGGACAGGTACCGCAGGAAGATTGAAATCATACCTGTGGATACTCTAAGTGATGTCCTGGAACATGCCCTGGTAGGTAAAGGTAAAAAAGGCCTGCTCCAGAAAATGCGTAAAATCACAGACATCATGCCCACCGGTATCCTGCAGAACCCAACCACCCATTAATGGAATTTAAGGAGATAAAATTCGAATTTTAGGAGATAAACTTTTTTTATATCTCCATTGTTCACTTTTTTTGAAATTGACCCTGATTTTAATCTAATTTTTATAAATTAAAAGGAAAATAACAACATGGAAAAACTAAATTTTAAAGACATAATATCTAAGCCAATGGAGAAGGCAGTACTCGATATGGGTTTTGAAGAGGCCACACCCATCCAGTCCCTGGCCATACCCCACATCATGGAAGGTAGAGATGTGATAGGTCAGGCACAGACCGGAACGGGTAAAACCGCTGCCTTTGGAATTCCCATATTAGAGAAGATCCATCCCCACCAAAAGGAACTACAGGCCATAATACTATGCCCCACCAGGGAACTGGCCATCCAGGTGGCAGAGGAACTGAAAAAACTCTCCAAGTACCTGAAGAACATCCGCGTACTACCCGTCTACGGTGGCCAACCTATAGAAAGACAGATCAAAGCACTGGATAAAGGCGTGCATATAGTGATAGGCACACCCGGCCGGGTTATGGATCATATGAGACGGGGAACCCTGGACATGAGCAGTGTAAGAATCATTGTACTGGATGAAGCCGATGAAATGTTAGATATGGGTTTTAGAGAGGATATTGAATTTGTTTTAAGGGATATGCCTGATGAAAGGCAGATGTTGCTTTTTTCAGCGACCATGTCCCGGGAGATACTCAGGTTAACCAAGAAATATCAGGACGATCCGGAATTTTTAAAGGTGGTTCCCCAGGAACTCACCGTCCCGGAAACCCAGCAGATCTACTTCGAAGTCAAGGAGAAGATGAAACTGGACTTACTATCACGATTACTGGACATACACAACCCCAACCTCTCCCTGGTATTCTGCAACACCAAGAGACGCGTCGACCGACTGGTAAGCCACTTACAGGTAAGAGGATACCTGGCTGATGGCCTGCACGGTGATCTCACCCAGAGACAGAGGGACCGGGTGATGAACAAGTTCCGCAAGGGAACCATCGACGTCCTGGTGGCCACCGATGTGGCTGCCAGGGGGATCGACGTGGATGATATAGAGATAGTCTTCAACTACGACGTACCAAACGACGATGAATACTACGTCCACCGTATCGGCCGGACAGGTAGGGCGGGTAAAAATGGTAAAGCATTCACTTTCGTATCTGGTAAGGAGATCTACCGGTTGAGAGATATACAGAGGTATACTAAAACCAGTATAGAACAGCAGGAGATACCAACCTTACGTCATGTGCAGGAGATGAAGACCGACCAGTTCATCAAGAAGGTAAAGAATGTCATAAACACTGAGGATCTGGATAAACAGATACTCATAGTGGAAAGGTTGATAGAAGAAGATTACACTTCCCTGGAAACCGCGGCAGCCCTGTTGAAGATGGCCATGAACGAGGAAAATACCGGCGGTGAATCAGATAACGGATTTGGTGATACCGGTGCAAGCATGGGCATGGTCAGGTTCTTCCTGAATGTCGGACGCAAGGACCGGGTCAAGGCAAAGGACATAGTGAGGGCTGTAGGGGATAAAACAGGTCTCTCCAGCAGCGTAATAGGTAAAGTCGATGTCTACGATAAGTTTTCCTTCATGGAAATCCCGGATGCCAGCGCTAAGGATGTGTTCTCCATTATGAGTGGTGCTAAAATTAAGGGAAGATCGGTGAACATAGAACCGGCTAATAAGAGGATGAAGTAGGGTTACTAAGATGAAGTAGGGCTAATAAAAGAATAAAATAGAGCTAATAAAAAGAATAAAGTAGAAAATAATAAGTTCTTTTCTATTTTTTCATTGCTTTCCCATCGCTGCAGTAGAGAAAGTCGGGTTTAGCATTCTCCAGGCCGAATTCTTTATAGACCATGCATTCGTTACATAAGCAGTTTTTTTCTGTTTCAATATCTTTACATTCTGCTTTTCCGTTAGTGCAGTACATGCCAGGGTAATCCTCTGGTTTAGGGTCATCCTCACTTTGCAAGAGTTCCTGGAAATTCATCATCTTTTCCTTGGCGCACGTACTATTTTCCTGCACAGGACAGGTTGGACACAGGCATCTGATGATGTTTTCTTTTATGTATGGGATTTCAAACTTTTCTTTGTTCATTTTATTTCCTCACAAACGTTGGACTAAATAGATATTGAAAAAAAAAAGAAAATAAAAAAAAGAACTTTTTTATTCTGGTTAAGCAGCTGGTTCTACTGGGTTCCTGTTTAATAATCCACCGATGGCACCGCCGATAGCGCCTAGTATTGCATATACAATTATGAAAACTATAGCTACCAGTGCTCCGCCTAGTACACCTGCTGCGACTCCTGCTATTATGCTTACACCTAAAGCTGCAAGTATGCCTATGATTATTCCTCCAATTACTCCGGCTACTGCTCCATGTACTGCACCATTTGATGGACCACCAACCAGATATCCTACGATTATACCTGCAATTAAAACACCGAGCCAATCAAAACCTGCTAGTCCGAATACTATAGCTAAAATTATAATTAATACTGCGCCAATGCCTGCCCATTTCCAGTCGACCATGTTTTTCACCCCCCTTTTAGATTGTTATAAGATTAAGAAACTGATAGTTCCTTTATCTTGAGAATATATTTGTATATAATGGCATTTATCTTTGTTGAATTTTTATAAAATTTGTTATAATAATTAGAATTTGGTCCTTATCACTACTACAAAAGAAAATAAATAAGGAAATTGAAAAATTTTATTCTGGTTCAGCAGCTGGTTCTTAGGGTGTCCGGTTTAACAATCCGCCGATAGCACCGCCGATAGCGCCTACTATTGCGTATGCGACAATAACGATTATGATGGCAATGATACCAGTGGCAATTCCAAGTGCAGCTCCAGCAGTAATAGTAACTAAGGTACTTCCAATTAGAGCGGCTATAATGGCTACAATGATTCCACCCAGAATTGCTGTTAAAGCTCCATGAAGTGCACCATTAGATGGGCCGCCACCGGCCAGATAACCTGTAATGATAGTGGCAATAAAGAATCCTATAGAGCTTGCAATATTTCCGACGAATATTCCCAGGAGTAAACCTAAAACGATTGTTAAAATGAAACCGATGATGACTGCTTTCCAATCGACCATATTTTTCACCCCCTTTTAAATTGTTTACCAAATAAAAACCTTTAGTTTTTTTTAATTTTCATTATTTTATCACGATAACTTATCCTTTGCCCTTGGTTTTTTTTAAAAATTAACTATTAAAATCGTAATAAGTTACAAATAATCAGAGTAGATCAACTATTACTGGAAAATAAGGGTTTATTTCCCAATAAAATCAGCAATCAAGGGAGCAACAGAGATGGTACTTGCATCTGACTGGAGTGTGTCGGTGGCGATGACATCATCTACACCTGAAGCGAATATTCTAAGCAGTGCATCTTCCACCAGGACGGGATGGACGCAGGACACCACTATTTTACTTGCGCCATGTTGACGTAGGATATGGGAGGCGTTTATTATGGTTCCCCCGGTGCTTATTATATCGTCTATTATCACCGCTTCCCTACCCTGGACATCCAGGTCTTTGGTTCGAGTTTCCACCTTATCTGGTGATATGCGAGTTTTTTCCAGATGGTCCGAGTCACATCCCAGTATACCGGCTATTTCACTGGCAAATCCCAGGGCACCCTTATCTGGAGCAACTATCACTGGATCATCTAAATGTTCCCCTATATATTCAGCGATGAGGGGCATGGCAGATAGGTTGTGGGCGGGGATGTTGAACAGATTACGTAGTCCGTCTTCGTGGAGGTTGATGGAGAAAATCTCAGAAGCCCCGCACGCTTCCAGGAGTTCAGATACCACCTGGGCAGAGATGGCCTCCCCAGTTTTGAAGCGTTTTTCCTGTCTTGCGTAACCGAAGTAGGGTATTACCACCTTTATGTTTTCTACGTCTAAACTTTTAAGGGTTTTGAGGATTAAAAATAGTTCTAGTAGGTTCTGGTCCTGAGGATATCCAGTTGACTGGATGACTACTGCATCTGATTCCAGGTTACCTCCTATTCTAATGTATCGTTCACCGTCAGGAAATTTTCTGGTCTCCAGGGGACATAATGTTTCATCTAGTTCTTTTGAAATTAATGCCGCCAGTTTCTGAGATGCAGATCCTCCTATTATCATCAATATACATCACCAACATTTTTTTTTATGAGTATGGATATTATAATGGAAAATCCTTTAATAAACTTTTATATGGACACATTCAATTCCTTTAAAAGCTTGTCTCGTTCTTCTTTCAATTTTTTTAGAAGTTCCTTATCACAGTTTTCATCTTTCTCCATGAAGGCTATACTATGGGTTATTGCTTCTAAATTTGCTTCCTTTATATTTACTGACATTTTTTCATCCCCTACTATCCGTTAAGAAATCAAAAATTTCTACAGTAGAAACACGTTCCAGATTAACTTTTCATTATTAAACTCTGCTTAAACATCTATAAAAAGTATTTTCTTTTTCTTTTTATAGCATATCTAATTTAAAGAAAAATTCACTGTTCATGTTTTGTTTAAAGTTAAATAGAAACATTTTTTAAGGCATATTGACATAAAAATAAATATTAAATTAAGTAAGAGGAGGTGTAAGGTATGGCAAAAACTTCAACCGGTATATTGTTGATAATTTTGGGTTTAATTGTTTTGGCCCTCCCACTAGCAGGATTAATTGCCGTGAGTTGGCTCACAGGCTTTGCTCTTGCCCTTTTGGGAATTGGACTTTTAGTATTCGGATACGGTGACACCAAAGAAAGCACTGCTCTAGGCGTAATAGAGATTATCCTGGGAATAATAGCCATAATATTTGGTATTGGATTTATAGTCTCTCCGGCATTATTCGCCTTTGTAGCCGGATTCTTGATATATCTCGCTGGTATTTTCCTAGTTATAGTCGGTCTGATCGCCATATTCGCTGGAGCAGGCGCCAGATGGAACGGAGTAGTAACCCTGATAATCGGTCTCATATACCTGATACTGGGATACTTCGTATCAGATCCATTCTATCTCGGCGTATTAATCGGTCTCTGGCTGCTCATCGTGGGAATAATGAACGTACTCCAGAAGGAAGACTAAAAACATCCATTTTTTCTTTCTTTTTTTAAATTACAAAATTTGAATTTTTCCTAGTTTTTCCGAAGTTTTCCCTGAGTTAGGGGATAATGTTTTTATTCAAGCTTATCACTATTTAATACATCATAGAAGATAAGAAGGTGGCCTGATGCACGAATTATCCATGGCTGATGCCATAGTGAAGACCGTACTAGATGTTGCAGAGAAAAATCAAGCAGAAGAAATACTGGAAGTAACCATAGAGGTAGGCAAACTTACCATGCTCAATCCTGAGCAATTAAGATTCCTTTTAGATGTTTTAAAAGAAAACACGTTACTGGAAGGGGCTGAAATAATAATAGAAGAGATACCAGTGGAAATTAAATGTCTCTCCTGTGGTTATGCTGGATCGACCAATCTTGATGATTCTGATCACTATTTGATGATAGTCAAATGTCCGGAGTGTGATGAAAGAAACCTGGAGATAGTTACTGGACAGGAATGTAACGTAAAAAACATCCGTATTGAAAAGCCGGAATAAAAAATATAAAATTCCAATATTATAAATTCTGATTGTTCAATTATTATAAAATTCTAATAATACCAAAATATTATAAATTCTGATAGTTCCAATATTATAAAATTCTAATAAAATTGATTTTAAAAGAATATTACCCAACTTTGGAAGTGAATAGATATGCATAAAATCGCAGATGTAGAGATACAGCACGACATAATGGTGGCCAATAAAAAGCTCGCCCAGAGAAATCAGAGAATCCTAGATAAAGCCAACGTATTTTCAGTGGATGTTTTAGGAGCCATAGGTTCAGGTAAAACATCACTCATCGAACTTTTAATTAAAAAATCTGATGAAAAGGTAGGTGTCATAGCCGGTGACGTCATCAGCAAATTCGACGCCGGCCGGTTCCAGCAATATGACATACCAGTGGTAGGTTTAAACACTGGTAAAGAATGCCACCTGGACGCCCATCTGGTGGAACACGCCATAGAAGACATGCCCTTAGACGAAATAGACACACTCTATATTGAAAACGTGGGAAACCTCATCTGTCCCGTTGACTTCGACTTAGGAAGCCACATGCGCATGGTGGTGATCAGTGTCAGTGAGGGAGATGATACCGTGGAAAAACACCCCCTGATCTTCAAGGACGCCGACCTGGTAGTCATAAACAAGATAGACATCGCAGATGCAGTGGGTGCAGACGCCGAAAAGATGGTAAAAGATGCTAAATACCTCAACCCTGATGTTAAAATAATAAAAAGCAGCCTTAAAACAGAAGAAGGATTAGATGAAATTATTAAGGCTATAAAAGAATTCAGGGATAATATCTAATTAATTGGATCAATTATAATTCATTTAACACGCTGGTGATTCATTGAAAGTATGGATAGACATAGTAAACGCGCCGCATGTTTGGTTCTTTAAGAACATAATCAAATATCTGGAAGATGAGGGTGAAGAGGTGTTCATCACCGCCCGTAAGTTTGGCGATGTCCACCAGCTTCTGGACTTATTTGAAATCCCCTACACTTCGGTGGGCAGGCACGGCGCCACCCTGGAACAGAAGCTTCTGCGGAGCACAGAAAGGGTTTACAACCTATCTAAGATCATCGAAAAAGAAAAACCAGATGTAGCGGTGTCTAAACATTCAATTGAACTTCCCAGGGTGTCTTTCGGACTTAGAATACCCAGTGTGTATGTGCTGGATAATGAACATGCCATAGCAGCAAATAGACTCACTTTACCCCTCTGTAATAAGATTGTAGTACCAAAGGCCATGAGCGTATGGGATGTGCTGAAAATCGGTGCAGATCCCAATGCATTGGTACGTTACAATGGAACATCGGAGGTTATACACTTCGTGGATTTCCAGTATAACCCGAACATCTTCGAAGATTTGAATTTGGATTTAAATAAGGATAAGACCATACTGATGAGGCCGGAACCTGCCCTGGCATCCTACCTTGACGCTGACTGTCATGAATCTGTTTTGTCTCCAATCGTGGAGAATATTGGTGAATATGCAAATATCCTGGTCATCCCCCGATTTAAACAACAGCAGGAAATATTCGCTGGCAACGAGAATGTAACCATAATCAAACCACCAGTGGACACATTCAGCCTGATGAAAAGGTGTGATCTGGTGATTGGTGCCGGGGGTACCATGAACCGGGAGGCGGCCCTTTTAGGAACCCCAGTCATATCCTGTTACCCCGGGAAATTACTCGCCGTGGACGGATTCTACATCGAAAAAGATCTTATGAAGAGATCACAGGATATAGGTGAAATAGTTGACCTGGCACTGGAACTCATGATGGAACATAAGGTAAAAAAACAGCTTAAAACCGATGATCTCCTCCAGATCATGATAGATAACATATATGGTGCGGTGGAAAGTTAATCCTATCACCTATGGAAAGTTAATCCCACCTGATTTAAAGTTAATCCTATTTGATTTAAAAAATTGTCTAACTCTTATCCATTTAACTTGAAAAAATAAGGATGGACTGACCGGGATTTGAACCCGGGGCCTCCGCCATGCCAAGGCGACGCTCTACCAACCTGAGCTACCAGCCCTTATACAAGATTATATGCAATTATATTTAAATGTAATGCATTGGTTTTAAATGTAACGTACCTGTAAAAATTCTAGATAAATTGAACCTGAAACCTGGTATAAACATGAATAAATATAATATCAGAAATGCTGTAGAAGAGGACTTCCGGGCCATTGCAGAAATAGCCGCATACTGCCCTCCCATGGTTACTGAGAGGAATTCCATCTACCATATCTTTACTAAATTCTTTAAAACCACATCCCTGGTTATTGAACATGAAAATAAAAAGATCATAGGCTTTCTACTGGGATTCATATCCCAGGACGATCCCCAGGAAGGATACATACATCTCCTATGTGTAATGCCTCCGTGGAGAAATAAAGGCCTGGCCCAGGGCCTTGTAGAGGAATTTCTGGATATCTTAAGGAAAGAGGGATGCCAGAGGGTTCATCTTATAACCAGCCCGGGAAATAGGAAGGCGCTGAGCTTCTATGAGAAAATGGAATTTAAAATCAGTAATGAAGGAGAAGAAATAGTAATAAATGGTGTTAAAACCAGTAAAAATTATAATGGACCCGGAGAGCATAAATTGATATGTACCAAACTACTAGATTAACTGGGGCTTATAGTTATATTTAAGAGGAAAAAAATTAAATAGATAAATTCTAAAATTATATTCTTAAAATCTTACATTAAATTCTTAAAACTTTCAAAATAGGGAGAATTCAATGCCTTTAATCGCTCAAAATCATTTACAACTTATTATAGAATTTGGATTGATGCTACTACTAGGTGTCAGTTTCTTAATTAACATAGTACCCTTGTCACTAAGTGCAGTGCTTTTGGCAGGTCTGATCATCAGTGTGGGAATGGCCTTACTATTTGGATTCGATGCAATTTCACTATTACTACCAGGCATCGGCTACCACGAATTTACCCACCCCTATGGGGCTATCGCCCTGTTTGCAGTGGCCACATCCCTGGCTGCAATTTATATCATGGATGATGTGGGGATAAACACCAGGAGTCTTAAAACATTCTTACTACTTATCATAGTAGCCATTCCACTATTTGGTGGAATGGTGCATCGAGATTTCCTTCTCATGTGGATTGTGGGACTCTTTATAGCATTCTTCATTCTCTCTAAATCCTTCCGACGTAAATCAGTGTTAACCGTTAAAAGGGTGGTTATGGTAACGGTTGTCGTGTTAGTTGCCTTCGGTTTCATGGAGGTTTTATCCAGATTACTGAACATGCCCTTGATAAGCCCCATCTCCAGGATAGAGAGAATTCTGGACAACTCACTGCCCAGCATAAAAATGGTAATACAGAACACCTATCTAATAGGACACAACCCGGCCACATCCTTTTGGGGGGCTGAATCATCTGGATTCGCCGACGGATACGTAACCCTTCCCATAACTTTAATAACCACCTTCGGATTAGCTTTACCCGTGTTTTATGGGGTCCTGACCAATCAGAAAGATGTGATAGATTATTTCACCCCGGGAATTTTTGCATGGGGATATGAATTTGGTTACATCATCCTCATCCTGGTTCTTTTAGCCGTTCTGGGTGTAATAATTATAGGGCTTAAAATAATGAAGGTGTACAAGGAGAAAAGGGAAAGAGGCAATAAAACATTACTGGGTAGAGAGGCACTGTTGATTGGTTCTTTAACCGCCTTCATGGGCCAGGCCTGGGTAGGATTTTTCATAATCAACCGTGATATAAATGGAACTGCACTGGTAACCTTTTTATTCCTAGGCGCTATGGTACTGGGACATGTGTTGATGGTTAAAAAGAGTTGACAGCTCACAGGGAGTGTAAAATTGAAAAAAGCTTTAATTCTACTGGGATGCCCGGAGGCTCCATCGCAAACCCCCATGGCAGTCTATTCTGTCTACAAACTTACCAGTCTGGGCTACCAGGTTACCGTGGCCAGTACTCCATCAGCTTTGAAGCTTTTAGAGGTTTCAGATCCCGAGGAGTTATATGTAAAAAATAAAATCGACATAGAATCATGTCTGGAGAATTTAGAGGAAGGTATCTTTGATTTACTGGTAGGATTCGTGCATAAAGACGCTGCAGTTTCCTATTTCGTAACCTTTTACTCCATTTTAAACACCTCATCCATTGCAGTGGTATTTGAAAGAGATCCCGAGTTATTGGAAAACTACATTGAATCGATAGAAGAAAGTACAGATGCCACCATAGTATCTGCCCGGGCGTATCATAATCCCACACCCCTGAGGGTTAAATTTGACCGGGCATTAAAGAAATTGGAGGATTAACAGTGACCTTTTGTCTAGATACCTACCTGCAGGAATCTGAAAATTATGAAATACTCATCTCTAGAGCGGGTTTCAAGGAATGTAAACAATTAATAGAAGAACACGCTCCAGAAACCATCCATGTCAAGGCTGGAGAAAAAATATTAGGGGTTAGGATAATAGGAATACCCCCCATAGCCATAGGAATAGATGAAAATAAGGGCACGATAACTCTGCCATACACAAAACCATGCTATGGTACTTCAGTGGTCGAATTACCCGTGGATAAAGAGGAAATCGACAATATTAAAGCCTTGGATATCGAAGAGTAAGCACACTTTTAAACTAAAATTCCTTTTTTAATTAATTCCAATTCCCAAATTTTTTTAATCATAAAAATTATTTATTCTAAAATCCTAACTTACTTTAAACTGAAAATTCAATCAAATTCCTGAATTTAAAAGAACCAATTTAAATCCGGTAATAAAAATGCTGACCACTGTAGTAGGAAGTTATCCTGTAGTTATGGGGAAACCAGAATCCTTCAGCGAGAAAATCAAGTCAACAATAGGAAGTTACGATCCATACCAGCATGCTCTGGATGCGGCAGTCACCGATCAGGTAAATGCCGGGGTAGACCTCATATCCGATGGACAGGTGAGGGAAGGCATGCTGCAGATATTCGCCAGTCACATTCCCGGAATGTCTGTGGATGATAATAAACCGGTTATCACGGGAAAGATTAACCCAGCACCATATTCCATTGGAGCATCGGATATTAAATCAGCCCTGAACACTGCCAAGAAGATCAACCCTGATTTTGGAAAGAATTTAGATCTATTCCATGGTAAGGATTTTAATGAAGGTTTTAAAGGGATCAAAGGGATCATAACCGGACCAACCACCTTAGCACTTTCCAGCCTTATTGAAGGGTTCTACAGTAAAGATAAGAGGGAAGAGATAGTCATTGATCTCGCCTGGGCCCTGAAGAAGGAAGCAGGATTTCTTCAGGATGCCGGGGCAGCCACCATCCAGATAGATGAACCGTATCTCTCCACTGGCATTGCAGATTTAAAGACGGCCAAAAAGGCGGTGGATATTATAACCCAAAATTTATCGATCCCAGTGACCATGCATGTTTGTGGGGAGTTGGTTGATATTTGGGATGAACTTTTAAGGTTTAAAGTTGATATCCTTGATGGTGAATTCGCAGGCCAGCCGAAAAACCTGCAGATACTCGAGGATACCAGTTTAAGAGGTAAAAAGCTGGGACTGGGCTGCGTGAACAACAAAACCGATGAAATCGAAAGCAAAGAGCAGATTGCAGAAGTAATAAAGAAGGGTATAGAAAACCTTGGAAAAGAGAATATAATAGCTGACCCGGACTGTGGAATGCGTCTACGCTCGCGGGAAGCGGCTTACTTGAAACTAAAAGTTATGGTGGAGACGGTGAAATGGCTCTCTTAATTGAAGCAGATGAAATAGCAGACGGATGGGAAGAACTGGTTAGAAAGATAATGAAGGAAGGAAAGGAGATAAAAGATGAAAGAGGTTCTTTAACCAAGGAACTCCTGAATATCTTGGTCCATGTTAAAAAACCCCTGGGTAAAAATGCAGACTATTATCTGAGTAATATAGCGAGGTTAAAGAATATCAGGATACCAAAGGGATACTTCTGGAGCGGGGAGAAACTGGAAATTTATTCCCAGCAATTTTTAAGCAAAGACAGGCAGGGATTTGTCTACACCTATGGAAACAGACTCCGTGAACATTTCCAGGAAGTCGACCAGATACAGGAAGCTATAAATAGGCTTAGAAACTGTGAAGAATCCCGCCGGGCAATTTCAGTAACCTGGGATCCGATGATGGACACAGAAAATGATGAGGTACCCTGTATGATGCTGGTCGACCTGAAGATCCGTGATAGAAAACTCAACGTCACCGGTCTCTGGCGTTCACACGACATCTATGGGGCTTGGTTCCCCAACGCCGTCGGCCTTGCTAATTTAGCCCAGTACGCTGCAGGAGAACTGGGTGTGCAGGTGGGAACCCTTACCATACACTCCATCAGCGCCCACATCTATGAAGTTAACTTCGATGAGGCAAACAGGTTTTAATTTTCTATTTTAAGCCAATTTTAAGGTAAAGCAGAGTTTTATTTTTTATTTTTTATCCTTAAAAATTAAATAAAAAAACTTAAAACCAGTGGGGATTTAAAAAGAGAATTGGAAAATGAATTTTTAAATTCAAAGATGAAATGATTTCAAAAGACGGAATATAATTTAGATTTATGAGGTGTAAGAATGGTAAGTGTCAATGTGGAAGCGAAAAAAACCGTGGATTTAATGATTAAAAAGGCAGACGAACTTCACATAGCTGTGGATGTCTTAGGTAACGGGTCAACCGTGATAGATGCTGGTGTAAACGTATCAGGAAGCTTTAAAGCAGGGGAACTTTACACTAAGGTTTGTTTAGGTGGACTGGCCGATGTGGGAATTTCAATACCCGGAGACCTATCAGAGAAATTCGCCCTACCATCGGTGAAGATCAAAACAGATTTCCCATCCATATCCACCCTGGGTTCCCAGAAGGCAGGATGGTCAGTAAGTGTAGGAGACTTCTTCGCACTGGGAAGCGGACCAGCCCGTGCACTGGCATTAAAGCCTGCAGAAACCTACGAAGAGATAGGATACAAGGACGACGCAGACATAGCCATACTGACCCTGGAAGCAGACCAGCTACCCGGAACAGATGTCACAGAAGCCATAGCTAAAGACAGCGGAGTGTCACCAGAAAACGTCTACGTACTGGTAGCACCTACATCATCCCTGGTAGGCTCTATACAGATATCCGGAAGGGTAGTGGAAAATGGAACCTATAAGATGCTGGAATTCCTCCACTTCGATGTGAATAAGGTAAAACACGCAGCAGGTATAGCACCCATTGCACCAGTCGACCCCGACGGACTGAAAGCCATGGGAAAAACCAACGACGCAGTACTATTCGGTGGAAGAACCTACTACTATGTGGAATCTGAGGAAGGAGACGACATAAAATCGGTGGCCGAAAAGCTGCCATCATCAGCCTCTGATGGCTACGGCAAACCATTCTTCGACGTCTTCAAAGAAGCAGAGTTCGACTTCTACAAGATAGACAAAGGCATGTTCGCCCCTGCTGAAGTGGTGATAAACGACTTACGTACTGGGGAAATCTTCAAAGCAGGATACGTAAACAGCGAACTCCTCCAGAAGTCCTTTGGGTTATAAAAACCCTCAGAACCCCTTGAATTATTTAATAAATTTTTAATTTTTTCCTTTTCCTTGATTTTAAATGTAATTTGGGGATAGAACATGAAGATAGGTATTTGTGATACGACATTTGCCCGGGTAGACATGGCAGAATATGCCGTAAATGAAATTAAACAAAATCTGGCCAACGTAGAGATCATAAGGAGGACTGTGCCGGGTGTTAAGGATTTACCAGTGGCCTGTAAGAAATTGATAGAAGAAGAAGGCTGCCAGATGGTCATGGCATTGGGGATGCCCGGACCCGAGGCGATAGATAAACAATGCGCCCATGAAGCATCCACCGGTCTCATTGCTGCTCAGCTAATGACCAACACCCATATATTAGAGGTATTCGTCCACGAAGATGAGGGGCTGGATCCTAAAGACCTGAAAACACTGGCCATAAACAGGGCAACAGAACACGCCCAGAACCTTGTTAAAATGCTCAGGGGCCCTGAACAATTACGCAAAGAAGCAGGTAAGGGCATGAGAGAGGGAAGACCGGATGTTGGTCCGGTTTAAATAAATTATTTTTTCTATTTTGTAATTTAAGATAGATTAATTACCGCCCATCTACATAGTATAATAGTGAGGATAATAAGGGGTGATATCATGAAGGAAGAGGTATTTTACAGCACAGGAATGAAGAAGATTAAAGAGGACTACCCGGATCTTTACCAGGCAAGCGTGGATTTAAATGAAGCAGCCTACACTGGAAAGGTTCTTGACTATAAAACTCAGAAGCTGATAGCCCTGGGTATAACCGCAGCAAATTCTGATGATAGGGCTACTAAAAAACAGATACTCAGTAACATGCAGGAATTCGGCGCGACCAAGGATGAAATAATGGATGTCCTGAGGGTGGTCCTGCTGATTGCAGGTAAACCAGCCTTTATGAAGGCAGTTAATATCCTGTATAAAATTGAAAAATAGTTTTTAACTTTTTTTAAGTCTTCTTTTTTTTAGAAATATTCTTTTTTTAAAAAATAATTTTTTTAGATCAGGCAATTTTGATTGGGGCCATATATTTTATTTGGTACTCCATTATATTATATTTAAATCCATATCTAAAACCTAGTATATTTACCTGAAATTCTCTATGCCAGTGAAAAATGGGAGGATATTAATTTTTCAATGTGGTAATAAATTAAAGGGACAGTTTCAAATTGATTAATAAACTAAAGGAACAGTGGAATACAGTGAAAAATGATAAGTCATCATCAGAATCTGATCATACATCTTCTGAGTTACATGAACGGGGAGAGAGAACAGAAGGAGTCAACCTGATTCTAGGAGACCCTAAAAAGGCGGTTATCAAACTTTCCGGGCCGATGATCATTGCCATGATTCTCCAAACCACTTATAACCTTGTTAACGCTATCTGGGTTGCTGGTCTTGGGGGAGAAGCCCTGGCAGCTGTAGGATTTGTCACACCCCTCTTTATGATAATGGTAGGTCTAAGTAACGGTCTGGGTGCCGGTGCCGCTTCATCTGTAGCGCGTTTTATCGGTGCCGGTGATAAAAGAAGTGCCAATAATGCTGCTATTCATTCCCTGCTGATTACTATCGTCATTTCAGTTATCATGACCTTTCTACTTTTGATATTCTTGGAACCTATCTTGGTTTTCTTAGGGGCCGGTGGTACCCTGGATCTGGCGGTGCAATTCGGTAGGGTGACCTTCGCCGGTACCATCCTCATGTTGTTTACCGGTGCAGCTTATGGTATTCTCCGGGCAGAGGGTGATACGAAAAGGACCATGTATGCCATGGTAGTTTCATCAGTTTTAAACATGGTCTTAGATCCCCTACTCATATATTCAGCGGGGTTAGGAATTTCCGGAGCGGCATGGGGTACGGTGATATCCATGGCCATGGTGTCAGTGGTAATCCTATACTGGTTCTTCCTGAAGAAGGACACCTACGTATCATTCTCACTTAAAGACTTCTTGCCTGATTTTAAAGTGGTTAAGGATGTCCTGGGTGTAGGTTTACCAGCCAGTGCGGAATTTCTCATAATTTCCATAAACGTTGGTATCCTTAATGGATTACTGGTTTTAGTTGCCGGGACAGATGCAGTTGCAGTTTATTCTGCAGGATGGAGAGTGGTTATGATGGCAATACTGCCAATAGTAGCCATTGGAACGTCTGTTATTACCGTTGCTGGGGTCTCATTCGGATCCAGAAAATTTGAAAACCTTTCTATCACCCATAACTACTCTGTAAAAATAGGATCTCTTACAGCTTTAATATTGGCTATTTTAACCTTCATATTCGCACCGTACATGGCGATGTTATTTGCCTACACCCCACAGAGTGCTTATTTAGCACCGACCATCGCTGCTTTCCTCCAGGTGATGTGTTTCTTCTATATCTTCATGCCTCCGGGGGTTATGTCCGGTTCCATTTTCCAGGGAACAGGTAAAGGAATGTCTTCATTGACCCTGGCCATACTCAGAAACATGATACTGGTGATCATCTTCGCATATATTCTGGCCATACCCCTTAATATGGGCGAAAGGGGAGTGTGGTGGGGTATTGTAGCAGGAGACATTGCAGGAGGTATAGTTGCCTATGTCTGGGCGCGTTTCTATATAAAAAGACTCCAGGACACCTATAAAGAGGAAGTTTCTTCCTAAGTTGAATAAAGTCAGGTTTCTTCCATTATGAAATCGGTTTCTTCCATTATGAATATTCACGGGTTCAAACTCATGTAATTCCTGTCCGGGCCCAAAACCTTTTTAAGGTGTTATGACCAACACTTGGTTACTGTAAATTTAAAGTATAACCTACTTTTTTTAGGGGACACAGTCCCATGGATGTGGCGAAAGCTGAACAAAAAGAGGTGTTTTAATTGTATAAATATATTAGACAAGCTTGGAAAAATACTGACGACTCCTATATCAAGGAGTTAATGCAGAAGAGAGCTCCTGAGTGGAGAAAAGAAAACGTAATTACGAGAATTGACCGACCCACCCGACTTGACCGGGCCAGATCCTTAGGCTATAAAGCCAAAAAAGGATATGTGCTGGTAAGGACCCGTGTCCGCAGGGGTGGAAGGAGAAAAACCCGATTCACAGCCGGTAGAAGGCCTAAAAGAATGGGTGTAACCAAGATCACCCCCCAAAAATCCATAAAAAGGATAGCTGAGGAAAGAGTGGCCAGGAAATACCCCAATTTAGAGGTTTTAAATTCCTACTGGGTATGGGAAGACGGTAAATTTAAGTTCTTCGAAGTCATACTGGTAGATCCCCACCACCCCTCCATTAAAAATGACTCAAACATTAACTGGATAGGGGAAAAACAGCACACCAACCGGGTTTTCAGAGGCCTTACCAGTGAAGGTCAAAAGACCAGAGGCCTTCGAAATAAAGGTAAGGGAGCTGAGAAGGTCCGGTAAATAATGATCCATAACGTCTCTTATCGAACCTTTGTTTATGGAACAGAAAACGAGGAAAAAGTGAAAAAAGCAGTTAAAACTCTTTTTCCCAACTCCTCACCCCAAAAAGAATACACTGAAGGTTATTATAAAAACCCAGTACTAATTCTACACGATAAAATCGAAAAAAAGAAGGAGATCAGAGATTTTATCGGTACACTCCAAGATACATCTACTGCAGATAAAATCCGGAAGGATCTAGACAGGAAGATGGATGATAAAGGCAACCTATTTCTCCGTTTTGATAAACAAAAAGCCTATCTTGATGAACTGGAAATAGTGGAACATGGTGACTCCATCCATGTTAAGATCAAAATCGCAGCATACCCAGCCCGAAAAGAAGTTGCCATGAAACTCGCCAGGCAAATTTGGGGGTGAAGATAATTTTATTTTTTGATTTCCATGTAAAAGATGACCCTGAACTGGTTAAAGAAGCTGATAGATTAGGATATGCTGGTTTAGCACTGTTTTCGAATGGAAATGGGAATAATTCAAGTGGAAATGAGAATAAAGTAGAAGTGGCAAGTGGAGAAACCATAAACCCGGAAAATTCCACCAAGAAAGAAAATCCCATCAAAACTTATAAAGGAGTCTTCATTTCCGCGAGAAACCCAGAAAGCATGAGGCAGAAGGTCAAAAAGTCCAGGAAAAATGCCGATGTTATCATGGTGCGTGGTGGTGACCAGAAGATAAACAGAGCAGCCTGTGAAGATCCCCAGGTAGATATACTATCAGCACCCTACCTCAAACGGAGAGACTGTGGCATCAACCATGTCATGGCCAAAAAAGCAGCGCTTAACGAAGTGGCAGTTGAATTAAACATTAAATACCTGACTAAAACTAATTCTTATCTACATTACAAGGTATTATCCCATTTTAGAGAGATAATTAAATTGAAAAGGAAATACGGCTTCCCCCTCATCATCACCAGCGATGCAGAGTCCATCTACGGCCTGCACACACCCCAGGATCTAATTGCATTATCGGGATGTTTTGGAATGGATCGGGAGGAAGCAGAAGCTGCACTGTCTAAAACTCCGCAGAAAATTATTGAAAGGAGTGAAACTAGAGATAAAGTCGTTGTAGATGGAGTTAAGATTATCGAGTAAGATTATTGACATTATAGGAGTAGGAATATCATAAGATTGCCAATTTTACTGTGGTTTAAATGAAGCTTAAAATATTACCCCCGCATCTCAGGAATAAGAAGAGATACCTGGCATTTGAAGTCCGGTCGCAAAATCCCCTCACCCGTGATGAGGTAATATCACTCATATGGGGGGCTGCAGGAGGTTTATACGGCTCCTGTGGTGTCAGCCGCTTTGATCTGTGGGTGGTTAAGGTATGGAAATGTAATTCATCCGGGCAGAACATTACTAAGGGAATTCTCCGCTGCAGGAGGGAGGAGGTCGACAGGGTAAGATCGGTTTTCCCGGTTATAAATCGTTTTAAAGGTAAAAGAGTAGTATTCCATACATTAGGTGTTTCTGGGACAATTAAATCAGCGAGACGTAAATTTATTAAAGAGGGTTCACAAAGTTTATTTTAATTATTGATTAATTTTTAATTCGAATCTTTTTTATAGTAAAATTATTATAAGATATTATTGTTATTTTCTTGATACCAAAAATATCTGATAATTAACTAAATCATAAAGAAGGTTTAAACAGTACGTTCATTTCGTAATTAAAAAAAATGAGAGGTATATTATATGCAACCGTTTCCAGCAGCAGGATATGATAAGGGTATATCCATATTTAGCCCCGATGGAAGGCTTTTCCAAGTTGAATATGCAAGAGAAGCCGTAAAGCGAGGTACAACTTCATTGGGCGTTAAATCAACGGAAGGAGTGGTGCTGGTGGTAGATAAAAGACCAACCAGCAAACTGGTAGAGCCCAAATCAATTGAAAAGATATTCAAGATCGATGAGCATATAGGCGCAGCAACGTCAGGTCTGGTGGCAGATGCCAGAAACTTGATCGAGAAGGCCAGGATGGAATCCCAGATCAACAGAATAACCTATAACGAGCCCATACGTGTAGAAGCACTGGCCAAGAAGATATGTGACCTGAAACAGATGTACACCCAGCACGGAGGGGTAAGGCCATTCGGTTCAGCCCTGATAATAGGCGGAGTAAACGATACTGGCTGCCGGTTATTTGAAACCGACCCCAGCGGGGCGCTGATAGAGTACAAGGCCACCGCTATAGGTTCAGGAAGGACCAATGCCATGGATGAATTTGAGAAAAAATATAGGGAAGACATGAACCTGGAAGAAGCCATGGAACTGGCACTCGATGCTGTATATGAAGCAACTGAAGGGAAAACCACAGTAGAAAGCGTGGAGATAGCGGTAGTGGAAAGTGCCACCAAGAAATTCAGAAAACTAACCGACGACGAGATAGCCGAACACGTTGAAGAATTACTTTTAAGAAAACCTAAAGAAACAGAAGGAGAAGAAGAGGAATAAGATAATGGTAACTCTTGAAGACGCAGTAATAGCCCGACTGGAATATTACGGCGAACACTTTGAAATTCTGGTAGACCCAGACCTGGCTGCTGATTTCAAGAGGGGTAAAGAGATAGAACTGGAAGACATACTGGCCGTGGAAGAGATATTCAAGGATGCCAAGAAAGGAGATAAAGCATCCGAAGAGGCCATGTTAAAGGCTTTTGAAACCACCGACCCAGCTGAAGTCGCTGCCTTTATAATAAAAAAAGGACAGGTGCAGTTAACTGCCCAGCAACGTAAAGAGATGCAGGAAGAAAAGAGGAAGATGATCGTAGCCACCATAACCAGAGAAGCAATAAATCCTCAGACAAAACTTCCCCACCCAGCAAGAAGAATAGAAATAGCCATGGAAGAAGCCAAAATACACGTAGACCCATTTAAGAGCGTTGATGAGCAGGTTACAGAGACCTTAAAAGCCATCCGTACCAAGATACCCATCAAATTTGAAAAGGTCCAGGTAGCCATAAAGATACCGGGAGACGTCCAGGGGAAAGTGTACAACATCATCCCCGAATTTGGGACCACTAAAAACGAGGAATGGCAGCGGGATGGTTCATGGATAGCTGTGGTGGAAATACCCGGCGGTATGCAGGACAACTTCTATCAAAGGTTGAACGAGTTAACCCACGGACAGTTGGAGACCAAACTATTATAAAAATCACCCATAAACCAATATCAATATTATAATACATAACCAATGTTATTAATAACGATACCAAACAGAGTACTATAGGAGACTTATTCTTATTTTTTCTTAAAATAGGAGGATTTTCAGTGATATTTATAGAAGATAAACAGATGGTAATACCAGGAGATGTGCTGGCAGACAAGGAGTACCAGTCAGGAAGAGGAACTTTCAAGGAGGATGATAAGATATGTTCCTCACTGGTGGGTCTGGTGGCCATAAGAGATAAAAAGATCAGCGTCATACCCCTGCAAAGTAAATATATCCCTAAAAGGGGAGACGTGGTAATTGGAGAAATCACAGACATCAGATTTTCCATGTGGAATCTGAATATAAACTCACCTTATTCTGGAATTTTACCTGCATCAGATGTTTTCGGAAAAGAAAAAAGAGATTTAAACAAAGCATTTAATGTGGGAGATGTCTTATTTTTACGGGTAGTCGATGTCGACGAAGTAAAAAAGGTTAAATTGGGCCTTAAGGGACGGGGCCTGGGGAAATTCAGGGACGGAATACTCATCTACATAACACCCACCAAAGTACCCCGACTGATCGGTAAAAAAGGGTCCATGATCAACATGATCAAGGATGAAACCAAATGTGAAGTGGTAGTAGGACAAAACGGAGTAGTATGGGTAAAAGGCGACCCCTCCATGGAGAGGGTGGCAGAAAAAGTCATAAACATGATCGAGGAACAGGCCCATACCTCAGGATTAACCGACCGGGTAAGGAACATGCTTTTCGAACTTCTGGGTAAAGAAATTCCAGAAAAAGAGGAAAAACCAGAAGAAACTCAGGAAGCAACCGATGAAGAGGAAGAAAACGGAGAAGATTTAATTCAATAGAATTGGAATTAAACAAAATTAAAGTAAGGTGATTACAATTATAACCAATAAAATTTTAGGTAAAGATTCTACGTCCAGTAAAAGAGCCGATGGACGGGCTTCTGATGAATTAAGACCATTTAAGATTGAGGCAGGAGTTTTAGAGAGGGCTGACGGATCAGCCTATCTGGAACTGGGAGGAAACAAGGTTATGGTGGCGGTGTACGGTCCCCGGGAGCTGCACATAAGAAGATTGATGCAGCCAGACAGAGCGGTGCTCAGGTGTAGATACAACATGGCGCCCTTCTCTGTAGATGACCGGAAAAGACCGGGACCAGACCGCAGATCCGTGGAGATATCCAAGATAACTTCAGAAGCACTGATGCCCGCAGTATTCCTGGAAAAATTCCCCAGATCAACCATCGACGTATTCATAGAAGTTCTAGAAGCCGAGGGGGGAACTAGATGTGCCGGTATAACCGCGGCATCCGTGGCATTAGCCGATGCCGGAGTCCCCATGCGCGACCTGGTAGTAGCCTGTGCCGCTGGAAAATCCGAGGGTGAAGTCGTACTGGACCTTTCAGAAGCTGAAGATAAAGATGGTGAAGCAGATGTACCAGTAGCCATCATGCCCCGCACAGGAGAGGTAACCCTGCTGCAGAGTGATGGAAATCTAACACCTGAAGAATTCGAAAAAACCCTGAATTTAGCCATAGACGGGTGCATGAAATTATCCGAAGCACAGAAAGAAGCTATAATAAAGAGGTACGGTGATTAAAATGGGAGTTACAATTATTCCTGAAATAATAAGAGAAAGCTTAAACAACCTGGTAAAGAATGGTGAAAGATCCGATGACCGTTCATTTGATGATTACCGGGATATTTACCTGGAAACAGGAGTGATAAGTAAGGCTGAAGGATCTGCCCGGGTTAAAATCGGTAAAACCCAGATAATGGTGGGTGCCAAACCCCAGATCGGCGAACCATTCTCTGACACACCCAACGTGGGTGTTCTAATGACCAACTCCGAGTTGATACCCATGGCCTCTCCAGATTTCGAGCCAGGACCACCAGATGAACGTTCTGTAGAACTCGCCAGGGTAACTGACCGCTGCATGAGAGAAGCAGGAGTGGTTGATCTGGAGAAACTGTGTATCATAGAGGGAAAGAAGGTGTGGATGATCTTCCTGGACCTCCACATAATAGACTACGATGGAAACCTCATGGATGCAGCAGTACTGGGAAGTATGGCGGCCCTCATGGACACCAAAATCCAAGAGGCCAAAGTGGTAGATGATGAAGTGGTTATTGACCCAGAAAAGAAGGTACCCCTTCCTATAAAAGAAAAGGCGCTGATGTGCACCTTCGCCAAGATAGGTGGCGAATTAATAGTTGACCCTTCTTTAGAAGAGGAACAGGTCATGGACGCCCGCATCTCCATAGGCATGAGAGCAGACGGCAGTATCTGTGCCATGCAGAAAGGCGGTATGCAGCCCTTAACCAAGGATGAGATCTTAAAAGCCGTGGAAAGGACCGGGGAGATAACCAAGAAACTCATGGAACATCTGCCGCAGAACAATCAATAAAATCATTACTTCAAAATTAAGACAACAAACTCAAAATATTAAATTAAAATATTCAAGGTGATAAACATGGCAAGAACAAAGAAAGTAGGGGTAACCGGAAGATTCGGTGCCCGATACGGTAGGAAAGCAAAGAGAACCGTAAAGAAGATCGAAGAAAACATGAAAAAGTACCATACCTGCCCTCAGTGTGACAGGCCCGGTGTAAAGAGAGTTTCCACTGGCATATGGAAGTGCCGTAAATGTAACACTGTATTTACTGGTGGAGCATACGTTCCACGAACACCAATGGGTAAAACCGCAGCCAGGAACATCAAGAGGATTGTAGGAGGAACATAATTTGTATAAGTGTGCTAAATGCGGTGTCCTGGTAGATATCAAGGGATACACCGAATCAAAATGTCCCAGCTGCCGGTACAGAATCCTCTTTAAGGAAGTACCTCCGGTAAGAAGGGTGTTAAAATCCAGATAGACCGGATAACTAGGTAAAACCAGTAATCTACCAGATAAACCAGTAATCAATATTTTACCCGTAAATCCGGATATAGTCCAATGTTAATAACCACATCCAGAAAACCATCTCCCCGAACCCGGTCCTTTGCCGGAAGCCTGGAAAGAGTTTTTAACTCTAAATACATAAACCGGGGCAAGATGAGTATGCGAGATGTACTCCTTAAATTAAGGGCATCGGACCATACTAAGGTAGCGGTTATATCCGAGATGAAGGGAAATCCCAGCAGGATAGAGTTCTTCGATCCTGAAGGTGATTTAATCCTTAGTATGGATATAACTGTCTCTAATTCTCTTGGAAAGGGCAGAATTCGAAAAAAAGAGTTAAAGCTCAGATGGGATCTGGATGAGTCTAATTTAAAGGATAAGACAGACCTCAAGGATAAGGTCATCTCCACAATAGGAGTTCCAGAAGATCCAGTTGACTTAATTAAGACAGATTCCATTAGGGATGAACTGAGGCAGTATTCAAGTTCCAACCTGATACTGGTTAAGGGTGAAGATGGTAAACCATTGATGGAGTTCCATGACCAGGAGGGACAGATAACCGGTCCCCGAATTTACATACATAAGTGTAGAACTGGTGATTAAATGACACTTCACGGGGTGGACATGGAGTTTCAGATAGAATTTGAGGATAAAAATCAGGCAGAAATTATCATGAAAGCACTGGAGCCTGAGGTAGATTCTTCCCCATCTGAAAGAGCCACGGTAGAGTTGAACTTAACCGGTAAGGTACTGGATGTAAACATCACCGCTTCAGACGCCACATCTTTAAGGGCGTCGGTGAACTCCTATCTAAGGTGGATAATGCTTTCCCTGGATGTATTGAATGTGAATAAATCGATGTAATAAAGATTAAAACTTTAATTAAACGTTAAATTTTAATTTAGAGGTGAATGAAATGGAAGTTCCTAAAAATGTACAGCATCAGATAGCCCAGTTCCAGCAGATGCAGCAACAGGCCCAGGCCATAACCATGCAGAAGCAGAGCGTGGAGATGCAGATCAGAGAAACTGATAAGGCTTTAGAAGAACTGAAAAAAGTGGAAGAAGATTCAGATGTCTACAAAACAGCGGGTAATCTTCTTATAAAAGTTAAAAAGGATGAGATGGTCACAGAACTCGAAGATAAACTGGAGACATTGAAGTTACGAGAGAAAACTGTAGGCCGACAGGAAGAAAGGATAATGAAGAAGCTGCAGGAAATGCAGACCTCCTTACAGGAAGCCATGCAGGGGCCAGGACAGCCGGGGTTAGGCACTTGAGAAGGCTAACCGACGAGGAACTGGATAAGGTCTCAGAGGTAGCTGTGGAAGCTGCAGAAAACTATATACTTTCCAGGGTTTCCAAAAAAGAGATCCTGGACCTGGATATAAACGCTGATATCACATACGAAGATGTATTGAACGTGGATATAACGGTAGATATTGATTTGGATGAGTTATCTGCTGCTGATGAAAATGAAATAGCAGAAAGTGCAGTGGATGCAGCTTTAAAAGAATTAGATGTTTTTATCGATGAAAATTTTAGGTGAACAATTTTCTTCTTAATTAATTAATTTTTTTTTTATTTAAAAACGAAAGTGGGGTATCTTTTGACCGAGTTAATACCTGTCCTGGATTTAATGTCCGGAATTGCCGTATCCGGTAAATCAGGCCAGAGAGACACCTATAAACCACTCCACACTGTTTATTCTGGAACTCCAGATCCAGTTGACATAGCCATATCCCTTAAAAGAGAGGGATTTAAACGTATCTACGTGGCTGACCTGGATGCCATTGAGGGGAGAGGTTCTAACCTGGAAATCGTCCGGAAAATTAACCATGTACTGCCGGTTATGCTGGACTGGGGGGTTAAAGATATTGAGAGCTTTGCTTTTGCCCTGGATTTTGCAGATAAAATCATAATCGCCACGGAAACCCTTACAAGTTGGGCAGATTTAGGGGAAATATTCCATAAATTCCCCAGGCAGAGGATGATGGTTAGTATTGATGTAAAAGATGGACAGATACTAAGCAGAGATCCATCTCTCACTTTCGGTGAGGTTAAATCTAAACTGGAAAAACTGAAACTGGAAGAAATTATTTTACTTGATATCTCTGGCGTGGGAACTTTAAGTGGATTTAACTTGGACCTCCTGAATAATTTCAGGGGGATGGAAGATGCTTTGATACTCGGCGGGGGAATCACTCCTGAAGAGGTGCAGAACCTGAATGATCGAGGGGTGAATAAATTCTTAATGGGCACTGCTTTGCATTCCGGTAAAGTTGGTCTACAGTAGAAAAAATGAGCAGGTCCAAAACCCAAAAAATCCCTAAACTTATCTGATATCCTGTTTATAGATTTAACCATGCCAAAGTTCATGATCATCGGCCCTTTAACCAAAGACCGAATTGTAAAGAAGGGCAACGTTTGTAACACAGTTGGTGGGGGTGTTTACTACCAATCAGCAGTTCTTTCAGGGTTGGGAATGGGTAACACCGTCATTACCGCCATGTCAAAGATGGATAAAGGTTTGATGAAACAATTCCCCGGAGCCACACAGATAATTCCCATATATACCGGGAAAACCATGGAATTTGAGAATATCTACCCGGATGATAATCCCAATCACAGAATACAAAAAACACAAATCCCGGTAAATCCAATAAAACCCGCTAATTTTAAAGATTTAAACCTCAAAGCCTACGATGCTCTACTCTTGTCCCCATTATCTCCCTATGACATTCCCCTGGAAACGGTGCAATATCTAAGTAAACAGGACATACCTATCTACCTGGGTGCTCAGGGATATTTAAGGCATGTTGAAAGTGGTAATGTGGTTTTAAAACCCTGGAAAGACTATAAAAGATTCCTCAAACTGATTGATTTCCTGTTTTTAGACGAACTGGAAGCCCGGGTGATACTGGGAAATTCCAGTGATAACTGCGCAGAAATCGCCCAGGTATTATCCAATTTTGGGCCGGAAGAGGTGATCATTACCAGGGGCGACCGTGGTGCCGTTATATATTCCCAAATAATAGCCGAAAATAAAAATATCCACGATATACCCTCCTTTCCACCAGAAGAGATAGTTGACCCCACTGGACTGGGCGACACCTTCATGGCCGCCTATGCAGTAAAAAAACTGGAAACTCCCGATCCTGTAGAATGTGGAAGGTTCGCAGCCCATATCTCATCACTTAAGATGGGACAGAAGGGAGCTTTATTTGAAATAAAAAGAAAATAAAGATTTTTAAGGATTTCTAGAAAATAAACTTTCTTTTTATCCTGGTTTCCTTGAAATAAATTATTTATTATCCCAGCAGTAACGGTAAAATTAGGAAGGGAGATAATCCTGCTATTAAAAATATTAAAGCGCCAATTAGAGTTCGACGGTTATTGGAATCCATTATTCCTGTAGTTATAATTATTATCCCTGTAAATGCCAGTATAGGGGGGATTATATGGGAGAATATGAGTGAACTTTCTACCAGTGGACTGTATGCTATTTTGATCACCTAACTTTTATTTGATTGGTAAAATTTATTAATTTAACGGTTTTATTCTAATCAATTTATAGTTTCTATTCTAATCAATTTACAGTGTACCATCCAGGCTGCTTGTGTTGTGCCTGGAGGATAACAGGTTACCAGGGTAAGGTTGTTGTCTCCCGGTGGGAATTTTATGGGGTCGGTTTTATAGTCCCATTTAATATCTCCATTGGACACCACCTGATAAATATATTTCCTCTGGGTAAGGTAGTCATTTATCACCACTTCATCTCCTGGCTTGAGCTGGTCGATGTCTCTGAATGGGGCTGAAAAGCTGGTACGATGACCTAACAAACCCATGGTGCCGTTTTGATCGGGATAGGAACTTTCACCGTAATAGTAAACTGAATTGTATCCATTTACTGTATCTGAACGAATTCCCCAGTTTACATGGAGTGTTGGGATTGATACACTGCCCCAGAAGGGAGTTTTCGCGGGTATTAAAATGGAATTCACTTTAAAATTATTCGTGATGACCTCAAAGCCATACTGGGCAGTTAAGATTTCCATATTGGAGGTGGAACCAAGAAAATCCAGGGGGTCACCTGAGATCACCTTTTGGGTGTAAATGATGGTGTATAGATTACCATTTTTAGGTATCCACACCTCCTTTTGCAGGTAGATATTTCCGTCTCTTTCGATGTTATAGGTATTTTCGTAGGTAACATCCATGTTAATGGTTTTCTTGTTAGAGGAAATAAATCTGAATCCGGAATCGTATGCTGTGGTGGAGTTAAGGATGTAATCTTCTGGTGATTGATAACCCGGTGGGATAACCTGTTTGTTGATGGTTATGTTCAAATTAGGCGATGGTTGGAAGGATACCACCTGCGATGGGTTAGAGCCTGGTTTCACATCCCAACCCTGGGGATAATCAAAGGAAATTTCCCCATCATCATAGTGTTTGGTCAGTCCAAAGTTGAAGCCAAGGTAAGCTGCTGATATGATTATTAAAGATAATACAATCAGAGATAAGTGTTTTTTCATTAAATCAACATTTTCTGGGTATTTTTTTATTTAAATAGACTCTATGTTTTGTTAAATAGACTTCTACTGTACATAAAAGAATTTTTTAAATAAAAGCTCAATTCTACATATAAAAATTTAGACACATAAAAAAAATCTTTTATTAAAGATATGATTAAAGTTTAGCTACATATAAAGTTTATTCATAGTGTTCCAGTATGGTTCTACGTAACTCCTTTTCAGATTCAGCTATTATTTCTACATTATCTACTGGAATATCCTGTTCTTTAAGATATTCTAAGAGTTCAGTCGGGGTTTTGCTTTCTTCTAAGTCTATCACCACTGAATTTGATTCAGAGGATATTTTTATAGGTGAATAATCTTCCAGGGCCTGATATGCATCATCAACAGCACCTGTTTTCACCCGGTAGGTGCGTATTTTGTTGGATATTTGGGCAATGTCGATGTTCATTCTCTGCAGAACAATTAAAACATGCTTATTTAAGGCTTCTTCAAGGATGGGGGTGTCGATTAAATCTTTATTTTGAATTATACGGACGGACTGGGCAATTTGAGCCACATCCCTGGCATGGGCGAAGCTGGGTTCCAGACCTTCCCCTCCTTTTTTACGAGTTTCATAAACTTTCCTGAACCGTTCCAGCACCCCTTTATCATAATCTTCATCAAGGAGATCCATGTTTCGTCTGAAGACCTCTACAACATCGTCAAGGTTGGGATTCATTAGAAAAATGTGTAGAGGAGCTCTTCTAAGGTGGGCTTCGTCCATGATACTTATATCCAAGTTGGTGGAGAACGCTGGAATGAAATGAGTATGTACAATGACCGGTATCCCTCTCACATAGATGGCGTCTTTTTTATTTTCCATGGGAACGATGAGACGGTTTAAGATCATCTCATGGTCATCCCTCTGTCTTCCTAAGTCGTCTATAAGTAGTATCCCACCATTTGCCTTTATTATGGGTGAGGTTTCATACACGCCTTTATTGGCATCATAATTGGTTTCTAATTTATTTAAGCTCAATTCAGCACCAGTTATAACAAATGGGGCGTATATTTTCACCCAACGTGGATCCTGGGGTTGTTCTTCACATTTTTTATGGAAATCCTGATCGTAAAGCTGTATCACCCTACCACTGAACTCTATAAATTTGGGAATTACGAGTGGGGGTAGTAATTCCGGCATTTTACTTATAATAAATGTTTTACCAGTTCCGGGGGAACCGTAGACAAATATGCCCTTACCAATGGTACATGACTCCATCATACACTCTTTAGCGTAATTAACTCCCACTATATCTTTAAATGCATATTCTACCACATCACTGGGGATTTTTATGGGATAACGGTCTTTCATTTGTAATTCCATTACAGTATAGTAATCTTCATAGGCCACCGGGGCGATTCCGATGTAGGGATTTTCTTCAGTAACACCACGGGCTTTTTCACGGCCTTTCTGGGTTATGGTGAATTGTATACTGGAAAATAAGAACCCTCCACTGGTAGGAGCGCAAAAACCTCCTTTTTCCAGGTCATTTAATACTTTTTCCATTATATCCCAGTGTATCCCGGTAATCTCATTGATCACGCTGGTTTTAACGGTACCAAAACTAGAGACAATTTTTAAAATCAAATCTTTTATAAAAGATTCAGACAAATTAAGTTCTTCCAGGGTTCTGGGTTGTTCAAGATATTTAAATAGTTTTTCCATCTTAGGACCGTGATAATAATCCATAATAATACATCCCCTACAATGTTTAATCTCTTTCAAATTAAATATGTTGTAATATATTATCCCTCTTCATATAAAAACTAGAAACCAGTAAAGATCACTGAGAAATTGATGATAGGTGGTTTATGTAAAATCTATGGGTGCTTTTTTTTAAAAAAATCAGGGTTTGCAAAAATAATGTTGGGTTAAAGTATCTTCTTAATGTCCTGAAGGTTGGGTAGAACTTCCAGTTCAATATTCCTCTCCTTCAAGAATAACTTCTCCTCTTGACTTAACTCAGAATTAACCAGGATAGCATCCATTCCAATATCAATAGCCCCCAGGATATCTTCGCTGAATTTATTACCGATCATAATGGAATTTTCTGCTTTACATTCCATCCTATCCAGGGCCTGCTGGAATATTTTCTTATCTGGTTTCTCCGCACCTACCTCTTCAGAAGTTATTACTTCATCGAAAAAATGGTGCAGACCAAGTCTTATAAGCTTCTCCCATTGTTTAATGGTAATTCCATTGGATATAACCCCTAAATGGTAGCCCTGACTTTTCAAGTAGATCAAAGTGGGTATGGTCTCTGGAAACAGTCTTAAAAGAGCGAATTTAACGTTATGGTAGGTTATCATTCCCAGGGCAATTAACAGGGGTTTTTCCTCACCAAATACCTGTTTGGTCAAGACGTTGAAATGCTTATCATAGTTGGAGCCTTTCTCCTTGATTATCTCCCGGAGTAATTTATAGGCCTCATCTGAGGACAAGGGTAACCCGGCATCTATCATCACACCAATGGCTGCCTTTCTAGCTAACTTGGCAAAACCAGATGTGTCGTATAAAGTATCATCAATATCAAAGAAGACAGCTTTGCTCATGTACATACTCTTTAGCAGAAATACTATTAAACCTTTTATAAAATTCTATTAGAAAATTACATTAAAAAAAAATTTATTTATAAAAAGAAATTTACACAATGCATTTCGCCTAAAAAAATGCATCCAGGCTGCTCTGTTTTTCCTTATGAATAATATCTCCCTTAGGATAACCTACCGCCTCTATAATTCGGGTAACAGCCGGTAAAACCTGATTATCAATGTAGTATGATGGATCGTACTGGGAGACATCGGCATCTTCCAGGGGAACCGCCCTTTGACTGATGGCTTCCCTCCCCCTTACCACCACGTATCTGATGATGGTACCGGGACCAACCTTCCTACCCTTCGCCATGGCCTTTTTAGCAGCCATCACATGTGGTGCGCTTTGAACGTATTCTTCGGGGTTTTTGGTTAGCTGGGTGTGGATCACCAGGTCTTCCAGGGAGATCTTTCCATCCTTTATCTCCTGCATAGTATCTTGAACGATTCTCACGGCCTTCTGGGGTGATCCTTCCTCTAATAAGGCCCTTAATACTTTTTCCTGGGTTTTTTTAGCTACAGGGGCCCAGTCTCGCCTGACAAGTTCCAGGCCCTTTACCACGATGTTGCCGTCCTGTATCAGGGCGTACCGTTTCTTGGTTACGAAGAAGCCCCTCTGGAAAAAACCCTCAAACTCAAGCTCCATACCTTCTGGAAGGTCCTGATTAACCTGGGAAGTGAAGCTTTGTGCTTTATCTTTGATCTCTAAAAATCGGCTGTTATCATTCAACCAGTACACCATTTATGATGCCGTGTTGACCGGGCCGGGATGTTACCTTTACTTTACCCAGACTGGTTTCCACCACGGCACCTTTGTTTATAATGTTCCTTCTTACAAATTGGATGTTGGCTGCATTTTCGATGACGTTTAGAATCTCAGTTACCTGGACTTTGTTGTTTTTAGGGTCCACCACGTTTATCTTGTTTTCATTAGTAAGGCGGATCTTTTCATTCCCCCCTTTAGCGCGGATCTTCTTGATCTTACGTTCACCAATCTTGGTCTCTGCTGGGTCCCTTCCAAATTCGATCTTTCTTTTATTTCGATTAGATTTACTCCGTCCGCCGGTGTGTTTTCTCAATGATTTTCCTTGCCATATTGCCATTATTTCACCTCAAATAACAAATCATAAAAATGAAAGCATTCAATCACTTTTGTTATCTTAAATTAATTTCCATCTAAATTTATACTTTCATTAAATTAAAACATAGTTACATTACAAGTTATTTAATTTTTTGATGGATAAACCTTTAGTGATGTTTGTACTGAATATATATGACTATACTTAAATATGTGTAAGATGAAATGAAATTAGTTATCTAGTAAATCAAAACTATTTTCAATATTAATTATATTTTTTATTAATCAATTGATACGTTGAAATTTAAGAGATAATAATCTAAATTTTCAAGTAAAGGTGAGATTAAAATGAAAATCGGGATGTCACATGGGGCCGGCGGAGAAATAATGCAGGGCCTGATATCAGGAATCATACTGGAAAATATCAAAAATAAAAGTGTAAACGGGGGAATAGGATTAGAGGAACTGGATGACGGGGCCACCATCCCCCTGGATGAATATGAAATTGTAATAAGCACAGACAGCCATACCATCGATCCAATCTTCTTTCCGGGAGGAGATATAGGAAAAATATCCATAGCTGGGACTGTGAATGACGTATCAGTCATGGGTGCTAAGCCACTGGCCATAGCCAGTGCCATGGTTATCAGTGAAGGTTTTTCCAGTGAAGACCTGGAGAAGATAGTGAAATCCATGGATGCAGTGGCTACTGAAGCAGGAGTAGCCATAGTAACTGGTGATACCAAGGTCATGGAGAAAGATAAACTGGATAAAATAATAATAACCACCACAGGCATAGGAATCGCCCGAAAAGGAGAAATTAAAAGGGATTCAGACTTAAAGGTCGGCGATAAGATAATCCTCACCGGGAGTGTGGGTGACCATGGGATATCTCTCATGTCCTTTAGGGAAGGGTTTGGATTTGATACAGACCTTAAATCCGATGTCGCCCCAGTATGGGGAATGGTTAAAGCCGCCCTGGAAATTGGGGGTGTCACCGCCATGAAGGACCCTACCAGGGGAGGTATTGCCAACGCCCTGAATGAACTGGCCTCTAAATCTGGAGTGGGAATGCTCATCGACGAGGAGAAGATACCCTTTAAAAAGGAAGTCAATGCTGCCTCTGAAATGCTGGGAATAGACCCTTATGAAGTTGCAAATGAAGGAAAGGTCATATTGGGGGCAGAAAAAGAGAAGGCCCAGGAAATTTTAGAGGCCATTCGAAAGACCAAGTATGGAAAGGAAGCCCAGATTATTGGTGAGGTCACCGAGGATGAACACGTGATTATGATAACCACCCTCGGGGGCAAAAGGATTCTGGAAGAGCCAATAGCTGATCCAGTGCCCAGGGTCTGTTAAACAATTTAGTCTAGTTCATTAAATACATTTATAAACTTATTTAAACATAAAATAGTATTAACAATTAATTGAGAAGGAGAGGATCCCATGCCAGGTTTATGGGGAAAGCGACTTGTAGCTTTGATTATCGATGCTTTAATTATCACACTGTTATTATGGGTTATAGTAGCTGTTATCTATCCCGTGATTGTATTACTTAATCTACTTGTACTTTTTAATATCTGGGTTCCACTTGCCGCAGTAGTGATCGTGGCCTATTTCACTTACTTTGAAGGTAAATACAGTACCACACCAGGAAAGAACGTTATGAAATTAAAAGTCAGGGCAATCAAGGGGGAAATAGGTTATAAAAAGACATTAATACGGAATTTATCCAAGATTTTATGGTTCCCACTGGTAGTGGATGTTATAGTGGGCTTCGCCATGGGAAAACCCAGGGAAAGATACTTGGATCGCCTGGCTAAAACAGAAGTGGTTAAAACAGAGGAAGTGGAAGATCCACAGAAAAATCTGGAACAATCCACCTCATCTGATTAAATTTTTTTAAAAAACCTTGTTTCTTTTTTTATTCCACTATTCTAACTTCCTGCACCGATGGTTTGGCTATAACTCTGGCAATTACCAGGGTGGCTACCACTGCTATTATGGTTATCAAAATAGCGTATATTAACAATCCTGTAATACCGCTGTCTGCCTGGAAGTACTGGAGTATTATTGCCTTAATAGCTTCATTCCAGGCAAGTGCCGCTATTAATCCAAATGCGGTGGTCATCAAAGTGGCAATTGTTTGAGATACCTGACCTTTTATATCTTTTACATCCTCTTTCATCAGTTTACCTCCAATCAACTATGTTACTATTCTGTTAAAACTTATTAAAGTAAGTTCACCTAATTTTCAGGTTGAATGGTTTAAATTCAATGAATTTGTTTAAAAAAATTAAAATAATAGGTTAATTAAAAAACATCAATTGATGAATTAAAAATAAAAACTAAAACTCCAATAAAGGATACCATGAGAAATATAAAAAATTTTATCTCAACCAGCATGTTCATGGGTGCTTCAACCAAACAGGGCCATGAAATTGCCACAGAAAGCAGGAAAATAGTGAAATCCCTGATAGATGATAAAACCAGGCACCTGAAACCGGAAGAGAGATCCATAGTGGAGAGGATAGTGCACTCCACAGCCGACCCAGAATATGCGGAGATCATCAGGATGAGCCCTGATTTTGTAGATGAAAGCTTAAAATCAATCCCGGCCGGTAAGGATATATTGACCGATATAAACATGGTGAAAGTGGGTATAAATAAATATCCCGGTAAGGTCAGGTGCTACATCAACCATGAAAAGACCCTGGAAATTGCAAAAAGGGAAGGAATAACCCGGGCAGCTGCCGCCATACAGGTCGCTGCAGAGGATGGATTCGACGGTATAGTGGCCATAGGAAACTCACCAACCGCCCTGCTCGAAGTCCTGGAGTTAACCCGGAAGGACCTGATGAAGGTAAAATCAGTAATAGGTGTCCCCGTAGGATTTGTAGGGGCTGCTGAGGCAAAAAAAGCACTTGATGAAACTGACATCCCCCATCTAATAACCAGGGGGCCTAAAGGCGGGACTCCCGTGGCGGTTGCGGCTGTAAATGCCCTGATCAATCTTGATAAAGCATCGAGATGACTTGTTTTATTTAATAAGGGGATTTATGAAGGGATTTATAAGGATAATTAAAAATTCTATGGATTTAAAGGAGAATGCACCATGAAATCAGAAGATCTATTTAACGAAGCTAAAAAATATCTACCTGGAGGGGTTGATTCCCCGGTAAGGGCCTTCAAACCCTACCCTTTCTTTGCTGAATGTGCTTCCGGCTCACATCTAAAGGATGTGGATGGTAAAGATTATATAGATTATTGCCTGGCCTACGGTCCCCTGGTTCTAGGACATTCCCACCCAGACATAGTTAAAAAAGTGAAAGAACAGCTTGAACTGGGTACAGCCTACGGTGTGCCCACTCAGAATGAGATAGAATTAGCTAAGTTGGTTACTGGTAGGGTGCCCTGTGCCGATATGGTGAGATTTGTAAATTCCGGTACAGAGGCCACCATGAGCGCTATAAGACTAGCGAGAGCCGTAACCGGCAGGAAGAAGATCGTTAAATTTGAAGGATCCTACCACGGAGCTCACGATTATGTGCTGGTGAAATCCGGATCAGGGGCCATGGGGTTGCCCGATTCACCAGGAGTACCAGAGGAAACCACTAAAAATACCATACTGATTCCATTTAATGATATTGAGGCAGTGGAGGATTTAATCCGAGAAGAAGGGGAGGAGATAGCCACCATAATAGTTGAACCGGTGATGGGCAACGTGGGCTGCATCCCACCAAGAGAGGGTTACCTTGAATTTCTACGCCAGATCACCAGTGAAAACGGCATCATACTCATCTTCGACGAGGTGATAACTGGTTTTAGACTGGCAGAGGGAGGTGCTCAGGAATATTACGGTGTAACACCCGACCTGGTAACTTTTGGGAAAATATTAGGCGGTGGATTCCCTATAGGGGCAATATCTGGAAAACGAGAGTACATGGAGAAAGTGGCCCCGCAGGGGGATGTTTACCAGGCAGGTACCTTTAATGGAAATCCTATATCAATCACAGCCGGTCTCATCACACTGAAACTTCTCGATAGAAACTTCTACACCCAGCTGGAGAAGAAAGGCCAGTACCTGCGAAAGGGTATTGGAGATATTTTAGAAGAACAGGATTTGGATTATAAGGTCGCTGGATTAAGCTCCATGTTCCAGATATACTTCACTGGTAAGGATGTGTACGATTACCAGGATGCAAAAACAGCCGATACTGAGAAGTTCGACAAATATTTCCATAAACTCCTGGAAAAAGGGGTGTTTATTCCCCCATCTCAGTTTGAATGCTGCTTTATTTCCTTAAAACACTCTGAAGATGACTTAGAACATACCTTAGAGGCCGTTGGAGAAGCGTTGAAGGGATAAATTTACTAAACTCCTTTTTTTAAATTAATCTATTAAATCCCTTTTTAAATCAATCAATGGGATTCCCTTTTTAAATAATAAAAGTAGTAAAACCGCCCACTTTAAATAAATAAAAACAGTAAAACCACTACTACCACGATAACTACCAGAATAATAAATAAGGGAGTCCTAAGGAAATCAGTAAATGTGAGTTTGTCACTTTCATGGGCTTTGGTGCGCTGTTCTCTTACGATGGACATCAATCTATCTTCATTTTCTGAAATATCATCCAGAAGTCTTTTTTGATTTTTAATATCGGTCTGTAGATTTCTTTCGTTTAAAACATCCCACAGGGTCCATCTTTCCTCTTTGATCTCGTTCAAGAGCTCTTCCTGGATATGTATATGGTTGGAAAGATTCCTAATTATGGCCTTCCTTTTTTCTGATTTACTCTTAAGCAAGGTCAGTAACTGTTCTATTTCTTCTGTATCGTCCAATTCATCAAATGTGGAATCATCATTGGAAGACGGGGTGGGCAGGCTTTCGAAGAACTCCAACTCCCATCCACATTCACATGAGACAAAATCATCCTTACTCTCACCATCCTGAAGACGGTAGTAACCCTGACATTTTCTGCAATATAAATACCCATTAGATTCAAGTGGGGGTTGTTGTTTGGTAGTATCTCTAGGTGTGGTCATTTTACAAACCTTATATCTCGTTGTTAATGATTAGTAACTTATTGCCTATATATATTACCTTTTTTTATTAGGTAAAATCATATATTAATAGAGATCAAACTTGGCTCGGTTAAAAAGTTATGGAAGGGTATTAAATGACGATAATTGCTGGTGTAGGGGGAAATAAAAATATAATAACCGCCTCACAGAGGGTAGATTTCCCTGTGCAACTGGTGGATTCTCCAGAAGAATTTGTAGAGTCCATAATAGGTAATAAAGCTCAGGCCTATGTAAGGGGGTCCCTGGGTGCTTCCCAGATTATGGCTGGACTGAAAAACAGGTATAAGGAATTCTATCGTGCGTCTTTTATAGAAATTAAGGGGCATAAATTTTTCCTGGCACCGGTGGGCATCGATGAAGGGGACCATCTGGAACAGAAACTGCAGATAATAGAGTTCGGGGCACGATTCCTGGAAAAAATTAATATTAAACCTAAAATAGCCATACTTTCCGGTGGCAGAGTCCAGGATCTTGGGAGAAGCCAGAAGATCGATAAATCCATTGCAGAGGGGGAGTTGTTAACAGAGATCATAAGGAATAAATATCCAGTTAAACATCATCATATATTGATTGAAGAAGCAATTCATGATAATTCAAATTTTATACTGGCACCAGATGGTATCACCGGGAATTTAATATTCAGATCTCTTGTTTTATCAGGATGTGGAGAAAGCCATGGCGCTGTAACCCTGGGAATGGACGTGATATTAATCGATACTTCACGATCCCTCACAGTGGAAGGTTATACCCGGGCGTTGAAATTCGCCAAATACCTGATAGATTCAAAGATTAATAAGCCTTAAAAATAAAATTTAGCAATTATTTGAAATGGAAATAAGATTAAAAAGAAAAAAAAGCACTGATTTAAATAAATAATAGGTCAATAGGCATCTTTTTTTATATCTGATTATGATAGTTTATTTTTTATAGGATCACTTATAAATCTAGATATACTAAGATGCTGGGGAGTAACAATGTCACTTTTAAAACCACTATATACAGTATACGAATGGTACATCTCTCGAAATCTACGTCCAGAAAACATGCCCAGACACGTAGCCCTAATAATGGACGGCAACAGAAGATACTCCAAAATACAGGGGGACATGGATCCAATTGAAGGTCACAAACGCGGAGTCAACACCCTGGAAAAGGTACTTGATTGGTGTATAGATTTAGGATTAGAAATAGTCACTGTCTACGCATTTTCCATAGAAAACTTTAAACGACCACCAGAGGAAGTAAAGGGGTTAATGGAACTATTCAAGTACAACTTCGAGTCCATAGCCCAAAATAAAAGGATCCATAAAAACGAAGTAAAGCTAAAGGCGGTGGGTAAACTGGAACTCTTACCAGATGATGTAAGAGAAGCCATAAGAGTCGCCGAAGAATCCACCAGTAAATACAATAAAAGGCAGGTAAATATTGCCATAGGCTATGACGGACGTTTAGAGATAGTCGATGCCATGCAAAAGATTGCAAATCAAGTTAAAGATGGTAAACTCGACCCGAAAGACATAGATGAAAAGGTGGTAAATGAAAACCTTTACACGGCTGGACTGGTGGACCCCAACTTGATCATTCGAACCAGTGGCGAAGAAAGACTCAGCGGATTCTTACTCTGGCAATCATCCTACAGTGAACTCTATTTCTGTGACAGTTTATGGCCACAACTCAGGAAAGTGGATTTCCTAAGGGCTTTAAGAGATTATCAACAGAGGGAAAGAAGGTTTGGGGTATAATTAGGAGTTGTAATTTTTTATTTTCCATAAGGTGGATAATTATTAGATACAGATAGAATTTTCTTTTATTTTCATTTAAGGGGGGTTTAGAATTCAGATAAAAATAGGACTTTCATTTTCATTCAGAGTGGGGGTTAAAAATTTTAATACATAAATTTTTCATATCGTATAATCGGGAGTTAGGAAGATGATCGACGCACACTGCCACGTAGACTTCAAGGAATACAACAAAAATCGAGGGGAAGTAATGCAAAGGGCCCAGGAGAAATTACGGGCCATCATCAACTCCGGAGCAAGTCTAGGTGGTAACCGGCGCACATTAAAACTGCAAGAAGAATATCCCGGATTTCTATATGCCACTCTTGGTTTCCACCCACACAATGCAGCGAAGGCAGATTCAACGATTATAGACCAGGCCCTAGGGGAAATTGTTGATAATATAGATAAAACAGTAGCCTTAGGAGAGACAGGTCTTGATTTCCACCAGATAAAGGGTGAAGAACAAAAAAAGAGACAGATGGATTTGTTTAAAAGATTTATAGATTTGGCGGTTGAGTTTGAAAAGCCCCTGGTGATACACGCCCGTGATGCTGAGGAAACCGTCCTGAACATGGTAAAAAACACCGTACCCCAAGTTATATTTCACTGCTATGGAGGCGACGCCCGGACAGCCAGTGCAATAATAGATGAAGGGTACTACCTATCCTTATCAACCATCATCAGCTTTTCCGACCACCATCAGGAACTGGCAAGGGAAATCCCCCTCTCTAGCATGCTCACAGAAACTGACAGTCCCTACCTATCCCCATTTAAAGGCCGTAATGAACCAGCATACGTGGAAGAAGTGGTGAAGGCCGTTGCCCAGGTAAAGGATACAAGCAGGGAGGAAGTTGACCGGGTAACCCAAAAAAATGCAGAAAAAATTTTCAGGTTGTAAGTGAATGGCTCGCAGATCGTATGTAGTAGTGGTAGTTTTAATTTTGGCAGTTGCACTAATTTTTTCGATATTATATATTAATCCAAGCTTCAACAACAGCCAAAAACAGAATTCAAGGTTACAGGAAGCAAATATGTCCATCAGCTTCACTGGAGATGTGATGCTGGGACCAAGGGTGGGAACAGCCCTGGCCGCTGGTCAGAACGTGTTTGCAGATCTAAAACCGATGTTTGAAAAATCAGATCTGGTCGTCGTAAACTTAGAAGCTCCATTTACCAATTCCAATCAAAACTGGAAGCAAGTCATACCATTTAAGGCGAACCCCCAATTTGCACACTACTTAAAGGATAACTCCATCGATGTGGCTACCCTGGCCAATAACCATATCATGGATTACGGGCCCACAGGATTACATGATACCATAACCGCTTTAAAGGAGAATAACGTCTCATACGTGGGGGCAGGGGAGAATATTGATGAAGCCAGCCAGCCATTCTATTATAAAGTGAACAATGTAACCATCGCCATTTTAAGTTTCTATGACAACACCACTTTCCCCTTTGATCCCACAACACAGGTCCAGGCAGCCACAGATTCACGGCCAGGATATGCTCCTATGAACTGGGATCTGATTAAGAAGAGTATAGCCACTGCTCGAAATAATTCTGACCTGGTGGTGGTGTGTTTCCACTATGGAGTCGAGTATTCACTCTGGCATGATGAAAGGCAGGAGGAATTTTCCAGAAAAAGCATAGATGAGGGTGCTGATCTCATCATAGGCAACCATCCCCATGTAACACAGGAAATAGAGATGTACAAGGGAAAGCTGATCTTCTACAGCCTAGGTAACACTGTGTTCTACGATCTTACCGCAGGAAGTCCAAATAACATCATTGTAGAATATAAGGTCACAAACGGAACTGCACAGGCAATAATACACCCCATCCTTGTTTATAATTATGCCCCCCACATCATGGATGATCAGAGTGCTAATGTCTTTTTAAAAAGTATAAAAGACAAATCAAACATCAACATGACCATAGAAAATGGACTGGGTATCATTGATATTGGAAAGCTTTAGAAGTATATTAACCCTCCCGCTGGAAGTACATTACCCCCCACTGTACTTTCCTTACTCATCTAACTTGGTGAAAACCTCTTTTGCAGCATTTATACCGTTGATGGCTGCAGGAAAACCGGCATAAACCGCCATCTGTATTATTACTTCCACAATCTCTTCACGGGTGCATCCACTGTTTAAAGCACCTTCTATGTGACTCTGGAGTTGCAGGGGTGCATTGCCCAGGGCAGTGAGTGCAGCCACCGTGGCTATCTCCCGGGACTTCAGATCAAGACCAGGCCTGCTGTAGATGTCGCCGTAGGCAAATTCAGCAACGTATCGTGCCAGATCCGGTGCAATATCCCCCAAGTTTTCCCTTAATTTTCTATAATTTTCACTGTTATGCTCTTCGAGATGTTTTAAACCCCTTTGATAGCGTTTGTTATCCATTTCTGTGTTCTCCTTCAACTAAAACTACATAAAACAATAAAAACTTAAGTTTAACTAATTATAATAGGAATTATATTTATAAATATTTTTATAAGTAAACACCCGGTTAGGTAATTAATCCACTTAAAAATCTTTTACAGGTTAAAAAATGAAGCCCCATGTTATATTAAATTCTGCCATGACCCTGGACGGGAAAATAGCCACCAGAACTGGTAGTTCAGAAATTTCCGGCCCGGAAGATCTTCTAAGGGTGCACCAGCTTAGAAGGAAACTGGACGCCATAATGGTAGGGGTCAACACGGTCTTAGAAGACGATCCAAGGTTAACCGTTCATAAATTCCAACCAGATGAATCTGATAGTTCATTAATGGAATCTGATAACCCGTTAAGGGTGGTAACAGATAGTAAAGCCAGAACTCCCTTAAATTCACGCGTGCTTAACCAGGAAGCCGAGACTTTAATAGCTGTTTCCCAGAAAGCACCAGGAGAAAGAGTCAAAGCATTGAGGGATAAGGGGGAAAATATAGATGTAATACTGGCTGGTGAGGCTAGGGTGGATCCCATCACCTTAATGGATGAACTGGCCCAAAGAGGAGTACGGTCATTACTCCTGGAGGGCGGTTCGACCTTAAACTTCTCCATGCTCCAGGCCGGTCTGGTGGATGAAGTCAGAGTATGTATCGCACCCATGATAGCCGGGGGAGTAGGTGCTAAGACTCTGGCAGGGGGTGAGGGCGTGGATTACATGAAGGACGCCTTTAAATTAGAGCTTAAAAAGAGTTATAAATTAGGGAAAGATTTTATACTGGAATATGAAGTCTTAAAATAAAAAAAAGGTTGGTTAGTTTTTTTTCAAAAACAGCAGATATATTCCAGCTAAGATGGCGACTATAGCGATTATCCATAAGAGATAACCGAAGAACCATATGGCAGTGAACCATACCACTATGATTAAAATTCCAAGAATCAGATATATTATACCCATTATTTTATCGTTCATTTAACACACCTCATATTATTTAATTAGTTCCCTGACCTTAATTAAACTTACTATTTTCGTGAAGTGTTTAATATCCATTTTTACCCAATATATTCATGGGGTTGGTTCTTAAAATTTTATGAACTTCTTTATCTGGAATCCCAGCACCTTTAATTATCTTACGTGCGGTTTCATAGGATATTAAGTCTTCTGGGGCGTGTGTATCGGTGTCCATCACCAGGTTGGCTCCTACCTCCATTGCCACCTTGGCTACATATCCGTTGGCAAGGCAGTGCCCCCTTCTGGAACTTATCTCCAGTGCGATATCATTATCACGGGCAATTTCAGCTTCTTCAACGGTTATAAGTCCTGGATGGGCCAGTATATCAATTTCTGGAATGTTAACCGCGGTGAAATTCGTGCCCTCCAGGACTGGTTCCACCAGAGTCTCTCCGTGGGCTACGATAATTTCTGCACCTAACTTTCTGGCTTGGACGGCCAGTTTATCAATTACTTCAACTGGTGCATGGGTTATTTCAGCCCCAGGAATAACGTTGATATCCCAGTTATCCCGGATATCATTAATCGCGTTTATTATTTTTCCCACACTGTCGATGTTGGACGCGTCGACGTGGTCGGTTATGGCCACGGCCTCATGATCCAGGACCTGGGCGCGTCTGGCTATTTCAGATGGGAGCAGTTCACCATCACTGAATATGCTGTGGGTATGTAAATCTATTCTTTTACTCATGAGAATCAGCTCAAATTTATTATTAGCTATATTTTAATAATTACCTTAATCGTGCTTATTGTTATATGGTATTCTTGGCATAAATAATAATGGTGATTTTGATTGAAAAGTTCCTTATTCGTTCCTTCACATATAACCGGGTTTTTCCAGATTATACCTGACTTAGATCCACTGAGAAAGGGTTCCCGGGGTGCAGGGATAGTCCTGGATAAAGGGGTAATAACCGATGTATCCATTGAAGATGGTGATGGTGTAGATGTTATAATTAACGGTGAATCAGATTCTAAACTTTCTTCTATAACCTACAAGACTATAGATTTAATTAAAGAGCGATTTCCAATTGTTGATGGGAAAATTATCATCAACCATGAGTTTCAAGTCCCGGTGGGCAGTGGATTCGGGGTTTCAGCCGCCTGTGCCCTGGGAACATCGCTGGGAATTGTAAAAGCCCTTAAACTCCCTTTAACCTATAATAGGGCGGCATCCATAGCCCATCTGGCGGAGATTGAAATGAAAAGTGGTTTAGGTGATGTCATAGCAGAGATCACCGGCGGACTGGTCTTAAGGCTTAAAGAAGGCGCCCCAGTATACGGTAGAACAGATAGGATCCTTCCCGGTCGAAGTGAGGGTGGTGATGGATATTACATCATCAGCAAGACCCTGGGAGAAATTGAAACATCCACCATAATCGAAGATCCCTACTGGCAGAAGAAAATCAACCAAACCGGTGAAACCCTGCTGGGTGAACTTCTGGAAAAGCCAGATATTCATAACTTCTTTAAACTATCCCGGAGATTTGCAGAGGAAACCTCACTCATGAATTCACAGCTTAAAGAAGTGGTAGACATACTGGAAGAAGAGACCCTGGGGGCCAGTATGGCTATGCTGGGAAACACGGCATTTGCACTCTCTGAAATACCAGATACAAGTTTAGATGATGTTATAATCTCTAAAATTGATGATATGGGTTGCAGGTTCCTTTAAAATTCGGAAATTTCAGCTTAGAGGTACAATTCAATGGATATAGATGAAAGAATTAAGTTAGCTGCGGATGAAATAAGGAGTTATGGGGCAGTAGCCATATTGGGCGCTGGAATATCATTAGGACAAGGTTTTCCTTTGACTCGACATCTTCAAATGTTATTATGGAATGCATTAGACTCAGATGAAGATGCTCGAAAGGAATTAGCAGCAAAACTTGGACAAAAGTTAAGCACTACTAAACAGTTAATAGGTGATGATCCTAATAAAACTGATCTTGCTCTTAAAATTCTTGCATCTAGTCATACTGCAAGAGGAATATTTCAAAATAATTTTAAAGCACTTAATGATGATAAAATCAAAAATCCTTCTAACGTTCATGATATAATATCTGAATTATTGCACAGAAGGAATATTAAAATGGTTATATCCTTAAATTGGGATACTCTTTTAGAAACAGCTTACCATCGACACTACGGAGGCACTATTCATCCTGGTAGTGAATGGTTAAAAAAACTACATGGAGATGCTGCGAATCCAGATCTTAAATGGACTTTACCAAACGAACCATCTAATTTGCCAGAAGATATTATCCAGGATATCTCAATGCTTGCAGAAGATTATCCTAAAGTATTATTGATTATTGGCTATTCGGAAAACGATGAAGAAATAGTTTCTAAAATTATAGAGCCTCTTTCAAGTCAATGGAGAGTAATACGAATAGGTCCTCATGCAACTGATGAAAATAGCATTCCACTTAGTGCAAAAGAAGCTCTTCCTAAATTACATGGATACATAAATGATAATCCTGAGCTACCTGGATGTGAATACATCAACTTTGACAATCAACATGATTTGGGTTCAGCGCTCAGTGGAATCGGTTTAGGGCCATCAGATGTTAATGTATGCCCACGATTACCTGAAGTTGATATTGCAAAACAACAATTGGAAGAAGCAGGGAGTTCTGTTATTATAGGAAAAATGGGGAGTGGAAAATCTCTTATTGCTTACCAAACTGCGCATGATTTAAATAAAGATGGGTGGGAAATATTGCGCCTTAAAAAATTAACTCAAAGTAAAGAACAGTTAATAGCTCATTTGTTAGCTTTACCCCACAAATCTCTTCTAATAATAGATAATGCCCAATCCTTTGACGAAGATATTGTTTCGTATATTCTAGAAAATGCTACTGATAAACTAAGGGTCCTCGCATTAACTACTGATGATAATATATCAAGATATAATAAGATACATATAGCAAATGAAAGAGCGCTATCTTTTATAGCTGAAGATTTTCGAAATCGCCAAAACGAAATTCTCCCCATAATTCAAAGGTTTGATAGAAGTATTGGTGAAGGATATTTAGATATACCTTTAGAACAACGCATTAATGATGCACTGAAAAGTAGTGGAACTCCTTGGCAGTTTAATTTTATTCTTACAGGTGGGTGGAGACGTGCTGATGCCGAACTGGCAATCCTTCATGAAAATGAACGGTCTGATCTTTTATTAGCAGCAATATCAATTAAACAAATTGTATCACTTGATACTGGTTCATCTTTAGAATGGCTTGAGGAAGCATCGGAAATGTTAGGAAAAGATAAATCTTGGATGAATCTCGCTCTAAATGCGTTAAGAGATCGTCATTTAATTATTGAAGGAGACACTATCCGATGTCCACATGTCCGTTTTTCTGAAGTAGTAATTGATATAATTTATAGCAATCGAGAAGAAAATTATAAAGAGCAGTTAATTAATTTGTTCCGTACAGCACTTTATGAGGCAATTGGGTCATTGAAAGGTATTTTTTGGGTTTTATCTTCGTGGAGATCTTCAAGAGATTCATCCTATTTATTTGGTTTAATATTAGATTCTCAAATCATGGTTGAAATTATCGAAAGATGTTGGGCTGCAAGTTCTAATGAGGATATTGGCTATGCATCACTAATTTTAAGTATTCTTGCTGGCCGGTACCCTGATTCCTTGGATGACTTTGCATCGCATTCAGAACAGATAGCAACATGGATTGAAGAAGCAGATGTTAAATCACTATATGGTTTAGGAGATCTTCTTAATAATTTAGGTCAAAGAGATCATGAGTTGACAGAAGCAATCATAGATCTTATAAATCCTCAAATTATCGATGATAAACTATCTCAAATTGGTATTTCTGATGCCTATGTTTGGGGTTACTTCTTGGGGCGTTTATGTTATGCAGCATCACATAAATGGATTATGCAGTTGAAAAATTCACTAGATTCTTCAGCCTTACAATCATTATTCGCTGGTGTTGAAGTGGACGATGTTGAAATAAATTCTCTCGACGAATTAGCTGAAGGATTACTTTGTTTTGATGATTCTCTTGCAATAAAATTAGTAGATTCAGCACTTCCTCAAATAGCTTCTGCTTTTAATAATGATATAATAGAGTTCCAAGATATTACTCATATAATATGGTTTGTTTTAGGATTTGCGCCAGATTTTTTAAGGCAAGAATATGAACCCTCTTCTGACCAAAAACAAATAGCTTATAAACTAGCAGATAGCATAAACGCGGAGGCTGTAGCCCAATTTATTTCAAAAAGTCGCAGACGTGATTGGGAGAATTATGCAAAATTGATTTATTTTTTAAAAGAAGTAATGCCTGAGAAAGCTACGGAAATCTCTCACTTAATAGATTTTGATGTATTAGATGAAACTTCGAAAGGTCTATGGGGTAATCAGCCTCATGAGTTGATACAACTGATACACGCTTTAGCAACAGAAGATGATGGTGAACCCGTAAGATCCTGGATTAATCGGCATAGTGAAGAATTTGTTAGTTTGGATCTTATATTAGTTGCTGTAGCTCCAGAATCAACTACTGCAATTTTAGGGGAAGGATATAATCTCAATTTAAATTTAGATGATTTAGCTCACTGGAACCTTGCCACCGTGGCAGTTGGTAGGCTTTCCACAGTTGATAAAAAGCTTGCTTCAATAGTTATTAATAGTAATCAGCAAGGTATCACCAAAGGGTTTGAACTTAAGAATGATCGTAGTGATTATAAATGTTTTCCTGAGTTTATCGAACTGATGGGTGCTTTATCACCAGATATTCTGAAAGAATGTCTTGAATCACTTGATCCAACCATAATTAGTATTTCATGGTCTGAACGACTGAAAGGCAATTCAGAAGAACGACTAGCGGCAGAAACTTTAATTAATTTGGTTATAAAAGAAAATATAACTTCTCTAGTGGATATTGCACAGGAACTTAAACATAAAAATCATTGACTCGGAAATATTAAGAATACTTTTAATTTAGTTTCGTGGCCTGTAAAAATACTTTAAAGGAATTTTTCTTTGCTCAGTAGAATATAAGTTTTACATTGTACATAAACTAATTATTTACCGATTACTTAGGGTGAATAGAATGAATTGGTATCCTTTTAGACAAAAGGGTTATTTCTTAAATAAATTACTCCTTAACATCCTCAACCACATATTTAATATCTTCATCGTCCAGTTTACGGGTTATGATATTTGTCATCTTACCCACGGCAAAGACCAGTACGTTGAGGCCCCTTTTGGCGGCGGCCACGGCTGCCTCCGGGGTTGCAAATTCAAAATCAGCCTGTATACCTAATTTTTTCGCAACCACCCGGGACACGGTTCCCATGATTCCCATGCGGTCGATTTCTTCCTTCCTATCCTTCAGGATATCTTTAATTTTTTCCAGATCAGAGGCACTTGAACCGCCCTGACTGATGGTTGGAAGCTTAATTATAATTACATATCCTGGATCAAGTTCTATAAGTCCACTTAACTTGGTGAGTGCCACGTCTTCACCTTTCCTGGCATCGCTCAGCACTTCTGCATGGGCGGGTGTTTCACTAGTGGTGGCATAGAGAACTCCTTTGTCCATCTCCATCCAGACTTCATCACCAGATTTAAGTTCTTCCCGGGCTATGGCTGGCCATATGGATTTATAAGCATTCATGGTATCCAGGACCTGTTCTGAATACTTTCTAAGGTCCATGGCCTCACGCTTAACCCTTTCAATACCCCTCTTGGTGATCTTGTAGTGGACGTGTCCCTTACCAGTTTCAACCAGACCTTCATCGACTAAACTTTTGATATTTTCTGAGACGGCCTGGACTGTTATTCCCAGCTCCTCTGCAATGTCTTTCTGACGCAGATGAGGCTCCTGCTTGGCTATTTCTGCCAGTATCTGGAAACGGGTGAGTTCACCCTTCTTTTTAAAGACCTTCATGTTACACCAATTAAATTTATTTACATAGTATTATTAACTTTTCATTCATTATTTAACTATATGGTGACATGGATAATAAGAGCAGTTGATTGGGGAAATATTCAGCGCAGCCCAACTTTTCAGGCGATATTCAATTACTATTTTTCAGATTCCTCTAAATTAACTATACCTGTTATTTTCGATAGTGCCGGTACACGTGTAGATGATATCATGGGGGATTCTACACCAGTTACAAAGAAACTGGATATGATTCATGCCAGTATACACTATGATATTGTCAAAGGAGCAGATAAAAGTTTGGCTGATGATTTCTGGAGTAAATGGTATGGAAAAGACGAGACACACATCCCTCTTAAAGAAAAAAGAGGAATAACCAGGATATATTCCAAAATAAAAACAGACGTCCACCTAGAGCAGATGCGATTTAGAAATGTAGCATTGATGGAAGCAGGTATCCCTAAAGAATTTTTACCAGGAATGAGGATTCCATTCCGGCATAATAAGAATTTGAGGTTAATACTTCCTTTGGAAGAAAACATCGTCCAGCAAGTTGAAGATTATTACGAATCTTCGAGTGATAAGCAGCCGTTGACAAAAATATACGGTGATTTAGTAGGAATGGACTATTTAGAAGATGAACTGGTTGGAGGAATTAAAACTGCCAGAAAACAGGTGGAATATTTCATGAACACCCGTGACGAAGCAATGGAGGAAATAATAAAATTGCTTGGATAGGGATTTATTCATACCACACCATTTAAAGCAGTATCAAATTTCTGCAGGAAATCACCCACTTTTGATTCTGGAACATAAGCACCACAGGCTACTGAATGCCCTCCGCCACTGCCTCCCACTTTTTCGGCCACCTTCTTGATCATGTTTCCGAAGTGGATGCCATCGTAAGCTAAAAGGCGTGAACAACGCAGCGACACCTTGATACCGTCTTTCTGGTCACTTATATCTGTAAGGCCTATGATGGGTTTCCTCCAGTCACCGTAACTTAGAAGCATCCCGGTTATAGTCCCGATGACTTCACTTTTTATCCCGTTTCCCTCGAAGTACTGGAGGTTGTCCAGTTTGTTGATCCGATCCTCTTCCCTCACCCATTCCATCTTCTGGGCAAGGTACCTCCGGTGTTGCCGGGCCAACTTCTCCATATCCTTTAATGCAGACTCTCTATCACCTTTTAATACGTTAAGGGCGATTTCATGTCTTTTGTTTCGGCTGCAGGCGTTTACGGCAGTGGAAAATTCACTGGCATCCCGTAGTGGGGTGTATAACTTTTCGTTTAAGAATTCATAGGCATCTCCAGAGACCAGTTTGGGGATGTGCTTGACGTATCTATGGGGGACCTCCCTGCTTAACAACCTCACCAGTTCAGAGAATATCCTCTGCTTCTCATCCATGCTTAAGTCATAGAGAGTCCTTTGTTTACCGTCCTTCGTAGTGGGGATTTCCAGTTTCCTCAGGAGTAACATACACTCATTACGATTGTTGGTTATGGGGAGGTTAACATCTCCAAAGTAAGAAAGTGCAACGAAGAGTGGTCTGGTCTGTCTTCCATAGATGGACAGGTCGTAGCTGGAATTCACCAGGCCGAGTTTTACGGCATCCTGGAGTATTTCCTGGTTTAAACCCTGTAGTTTACCGTTATGACTGTCCTGCATATCACCTACAGCACTTAAAACACCCATCCAGCTTAGTTTGTAGAACCCGAAGGTTTTAGCCAGTAAATAGGACATTCCGCCTCCGGATATTTGGTAAGATCCATCGATACCGTAATGATGGGGGTTAAGTTCCAGGAAACTTCCGTTAAACTGGTTATGGCTCCGGAGGGGTGGGTGGTGGTCTAAAATCAGGACTTTGGAGTTTGAGGTTGTAAATTTATCCAGGTTCTGCCCGGATGCCAGGTCAGAAAAGATGGTGAGCTCATTTTCCGGGCGTAAATCCTCTATCCAGTCTAAACTTATAAATTCGATTTCATGGTCTATTTCAAGCTCATCCAGTGTTGAAGAGAGAATTGCACCTGCTGATAAACCGTCACAATCGATGTGACTGTATATTTTCACATCTTCAGCGTTTTTGACCATGTTGTGTGCTTTATCGAATCCTTTCATCATCGTGGATTTTGGATGTTTCACCTTGAACAAGCTCCTGTTATAATAAAGATTTCACCATAAAAATAAATGATTAAACCAACAATTAAACTTATTATTGATTTTATTAACTTAAATAGGTTTCTAAATGAGTTAATTACTTGGAATATGGTAATAAACATATGGGAATAGTAATAATGATATGGTCTAAAAAATAAGCCACATATCAAACTAAACAAGATTTATTTCCGCAAACCCCGGATGGTGTTGCTAATTTTAATTAGAATTTCCCTTTTAGGCTGGTTTTTATCGACGATTACCCTTCCTGAATTTTCCCACCAGGATTTAGGGTAAGATTTATCCTTTTCCACCTCAGGATTGAGGCCCAGTTTACCCGCTGCCCGGGATATCTCCCTGAGTTTTGGTGTGCTTACAGCATACTTTTTAGAGATCTTCCTCCCCTCTTTCACCGTCTTTTTCGAGTCGATGTTGGCCGGCCAGATAGTAACTTTCATTATTTCACCAGTGAATGTTTTTATTTTACCTATTATTTACTTAATCCATTTCTTCCCTTAACCTGTCTAACATAGCTTTAACTGTATACTCGTCAGGGGTTATGGTGGGTATATCATATTTTTCCAAGGCTCTGGCAGTGACCGGGCCTATAGCTGCCACCAGGACCTCACCACTGCGGAGTGTTTCCAGTAATCTCTCCTTATCTTCCCCTTCAACCATTTTAAACAGGTTGCTGACGGTGAGTGTGCTGGTGAAGGTGACTGCATCAACTTTCCTATTTATGATGCCCTGAACCAGTTCATTGACCTTGCTGCGATCCCCGGGAAGGTCTGACTTGTAGGCTTCCACCAGGAAAACGTTAGCACCCTTATCTTTCAATCCATCAGGTAGCACGTCACGGGCTGCCAGAGTCCGGGGGAGGCCTATGTTCTTATTTTCAACATCCACATCTTCAAATATTTCCAATAGACCCTCAGCCGTGTAGTCATCAGGGATAACATCCGCTTCCAAGCCGTATTCACTTAAGTTTTTCCCGGTGCGTGGTCCGATAACCGCGATCCGACAATCAGGGTTCAACCTGTCTTTAAGGTCTTTGCAGTGTTTAAACAGGGATAAAATTGCAGTAGGTGAGGTGAAGATCAGCCAGTCCAGCTTACCTGCATTTTTACACAAGTCTTTCAGGGGCTGGGTGTTGGTGATGACCAATTCCAGTGTAGGTGCAACCAGTACTGTTCCACTGTAGTCTTCGATTATCTCAATTGCTTCCTGGCTCCTCTCTATAGGCCGGGTTATTGCGATCTTTTTTCCTTTAAAATCGTTCATAAGAGTACCTTCTTATTATAAGTTTCCTGTTATTGTAACCGTACCTTCTTAAATACATCCACCACTCGTCCGATGACAACCAGTGCTGGAGGTTTAATATCCTTAGTGTGTATATCTTCCAGAGTACCAGTGATGATCCTTTGTTCAGGTAGGGTACCGCTTTCTATTACACACACCGGGGTTTGGGGATCTCTATATTTCATTAATTCCCTGGTGTTGTCTTCTAATTTCCCCACACCCATCAAGATCACGATGGTATCTGCTTTAAAATCCCATTTAACCTGTTGTTCACTTTTGGTGGGGTCTTCATGTCCAGTTACAATGGTCAGTGATGTGGCAACTCCCCTGTGGGTTACTGGTAGTCCTATAGTTGTGGGAACTCCTATAGCCGAGGTTACGCCGGGGATTATCTCGAAGGGGATTCCTTCTTCCAGGAGGGCCAGCATCTCCTCACCGCCCCTTCCAAATACGAAGGGGTCTCCTCCTTTAAGCCTTACCACCAGGTCGTTGATTTTGGCCTTATCAATGAGGATCTGGTTTATTTCTTCTTGTTTTTTGTAGTGCTGGCCGGCCTTTTTACCTACGTAGATCAACTCGGCATCTCTGGCGTGTTCGAGTATTTTCTCATTGGATAGGTAGTCGTATAAAACCACATCTGCCTTTTTAAGGACGTTCACTGCCTTTAATGTGAGGAGATCTGGATCACCAGGTCCTGCGCCTACTAGATACACTGTCATAATATTTTACACCTTTTGATTAAATGAAAAAGAAATAATATTCTTATAAAAAGGAGATGGGGGTTTAATAATCGACCATTCCCTTGAAGAACTTCAAACCATCATCTGAACCCAGGATTACTTCGGAGGCTCTCTCTGGATGGGGCATCACTGCGCATACCAGCCCATCCTCATCACACACTCCGGTAATTGCTTCCATGGAGCCGTTGGGGTTTTCGCCTTCGAAGGCCAGCACCACCTGGTCCTGATCCTTCAGTTTCTGTATTTCATCGTTGTAGTAACGTCCTTCTGCATGGGCTATGGGCATTCTTATGATGTCACCAGTACTGTACATGCTGGTGAAGGGTGTTCTGGTGGTTTTAACCTTCAATTCGGTCCATCTGCACAGGAATTTTGCGTGGCTGTTGTTGGTGAACACTCCCGGAACCAGGCCTATCTCTGCCAGGATCTGAGCCCCGTTACATATTCCCAGGACAGGTTTCCCTGCTTCAACAGCGTCTTTAATTCCATTGATGACGGGGGTGATGGCTGCGATGGCTCCAGCCCTTAAATAATCACCGTAGGAGAATCCTCCAGGGATTATTATACCATCAAATGATGAGAGGTCCCTCTGGTTCCACCAGGCATATTCAGGTTCGCCCCCGGCTAGTTCAAGGGCGTGGTACACATCCCGGTCACAGTTGGTACCGGGAAACCTTATAATGGCCACTTTCATTTTAATCCTCCGGAGTTATTCCTATCTCGTAGTTATGGATCACCGGGTTGCAGAGCAGTTTTTGACACATCTCATCCACCTTCTGGCGGACACTATCTTCACTATCCCCTTCTATGGAGAATTTAATTATTTGAAGGGTTTTGGTGTTTTCTACCTGGTACTTCAGGAGCGCCAGTGCCCTTTGGATGGTGGCTGCTTCCGGGTTCAGCATGCCTTTTTTTAAACTTATTTTGACCTCTGCATCATACTTCATCTTCTTTCACCTATATTCGTAGCCTTTCGCCTAATATTCATAACCAGATAATTATTATACAATTGCCAGATAATTATTATACTCTTAATCAATTTGTGATGTCCTTAATATTCCATTTTTTCCTGTCTTCCATGTTCAGTATCCGGGATGCTACTTCCTGGTAGGCGTCCATCACACCGGTTTCTCCCTTTCTAAACAGGTCCTTATCCAGTACCTCGCAGGTTTCACTGTCCCAGAATCTGCAGGAATCAGGGCTGATCTCATCTCCCAGGATTATTTCACCCTTATGGTTCCTGCCGAACTCGATTTTAAAGTCAGGGAAGGTGATCCCCTTCTCTAGTAGGAAGTCTTTAAGTACCTGGTTGATCTTCAGGGTTATCTTTCGGATTTCATCCAGTTCCTCCCTGGTGACGAAGCCCAGGGCCACGGCTATGTCGTCGTTTACCATGGGGTCGTGGAATTCATCGCTCTTATAGTCCATCTGTATAATGGGTGGGTCGAATTCCTGCCGTTCCTGGAAGGGGAACTTTCTAAGCAGGCTTCCGGCGGCGATGTTCCTGGTTATAACCTCTAATGGTATCATTTCCAGGTGGTGTGAGAGCATAACTCCTGGTTCCAGTAGTTCGATGTACTGGGTTTTAATCCCTGCTTCCTCCAGGACCTCGAAAAACTTCGCTGAAATTACGGAGTTGAAATGACCTTTATCCGCTAGCGTATCCTTTTTTTCACCATCTCCTGCCGTTATATCATCCCTGAATTTAACTATGACCACTTCAGGATCGTCTGTTTCGTACACACTCTTGGCTTTTCCTTGGTATATTAACTGATGATCTTGTGGATTCATTTGCGATACTCCATTATTTCATGATAAGTTTTTTTATCCAAAAAGTAATCTATTTGGGCTTTAAATTGTGGAACTTTTAAACTACAATATTTAATTTACTCATTATCAAATATTTATATACTTCTTAATTTACAATTAGTGATATTGACCTAGGTTAAATGGAAATATAAATATTATTTGTTCAAATTTATTTGCAATCTTTGGTGAAAAAATATGTGTGGTATCGTAGGATGCGTACTTAAGGATGATGAAGCCGCACCAGTACTTCTAGAGTGTGTAGGAAAATTAGAATATAGAGGCTATGATTCGGTGGGTATCGCCACCTCGGCCAGTGATATTAAAATCATAAAGGATCAAGGTAAAATCGATAAATACAAGGAAAACCTGGATTTAAAAGAGCTACCCGGCAAATCAGGCATTGCCCATGTGAGATGGGCCACCCATGGCAGTCCCACCAAGGAAAACGCACACCCCCACACAGATTGTAAAAACAGGATAGCCGTGGTACATAACGGGATCATTGAAAATTTCAAGGAATTAAAGACGGAGCTTCTAAACTCAGGCCATAAATTTACTTCGCAAACTGACACTGAGATTATACCCCACCTAATTGAGGAATATATGGATGAGGGACAGGATCTGGAGGGAGCCATCCGTTCAGTCACCCGGAGATTAATTGGTTCCTATGCCCTGGCAGTCATGTCCACAGATGAACCAGGCAAGATAATTGGTGTTAGGAAAGAAAGCCCACTTATCGTGGGGTTAGGAGAAGATGAATATTTCTTAGCATCTGATGTTCCGGCAGTCTTAAACCACACCAATCAGGTGATCTACCTTGATAACAAGGAAATGGCAATTCTGGATGGTAATGATGTCATCATTAAAAATTTAGATGGAGATGTAATATCTAAGGAAGTCCACACCATTGAATGGACACCGGATATGGCTGAAAAAACAGGATATAATCATTTCATGCTTAAAGAGATACATGAACAGCCAGATGCGGTGAAAAACACCCTCATGGAAGAAAAAGAAATTAGAAACGTGATAGAGAAGTTCCCCAAATTCAGCAAGATATGCTTCGTGGCCTGCGGAACATCATATCATGCTTCTCTGGTGGGTAAATACCTCTTTGAAACACTGGTAGGCATACCTACAGATGTGATACTGGCATCGGAGTTTGAATATACATCGGGAGCTTTAGATAAGGATACGCTGGTAATATTCATCTCCCAATCAGGTGAGACGGCCGATACCCTCAAGGCCCTGAAGATTGCCAATCGTAAATCACATACCCTGGCCATAGTAAATGTGGTGGGAAGCACCGCTACCAGAGAGGCTGAACATGTAATATTCACTAGAGCAGGGCCTGAAATAGGCGTAGCTGCTACTAAAACCTATGTTAGCCAGTTAACTGCCATCTATCTCATGGCCATACTGATGAGCGGTAAAGAAGAGCTTCTCCAAACACTGGAAAAGATACCAGATTATATGGAGGAAGCCTTAAAGAGTGAGGAACAGATAAAGGAAATTGCCGGGAAGTACAAGGACACCACTGATTTCTTCTTCATTGGCAGGGGCTTCTCGTACCCTACTGCCATGGAAGGGGCTCTTAAACTAAAAGAAATTACTTACATCCACGGTGAGGGGTACGCCGCCGGAGAACTAAAACACGGCCCACTGGCCCTGATAGATGAGGAGGTACCGGTAGTTGCAGTTACACCTCCTGGCAGTAGTCATGATAAGACCTTAAGCAACGTGGAAGAAGTTAAAGCCAGGTTTGCCCATGTGATAGCACTGGGTTCCCATGATGATGATGTTTTAAAGTCGGATTCAGATGAGTTTATAGGTTTTCCAGATGAAATCAATGAAATGTTTTCTCCCCTACCCTACGTGATTCCGATGCAGCTTCTATCCTACTACATCAGTGTGGAAAGAGGTCTCGATCCAGATAAACCAAAAAACCTGGCTAAATGCGTTACTGTAGAATAATGAAACAGTTTCAAAAGGGGTTCAAACTCAACTATGGAAATTATAATAACCAAGAATATTATAATAGACATATAATTTACTAAAATTTACAGGATATTTCAAATGAATGGGTGATAAACCTATGAATCCTAAAAAAAGCGGGACAATCTTCATCGTGCTCATGATAGCCTTCGTTGCATTTGGAACCGGATCCATTGCCGATGCTCTGAATTTAGATGGAGATGCCATAGTGAACTTAATTCCAGATAACTTCACCTCAATAAACCAGCAACAGATAACCCAGATCGATGATCCCTCATTTAAACCAGTACCGTTAACCACTCATGTTGTGGAAAACAACACCAACACCACCCCCATTAATAATAATACTACTACCAATGGAACCAATCAAAATACAGGATAATAAAAATAGGATACTTTTTTAGAATATTTTTATTAGGAGAGGTAGGTCTATTTACAGAATTTAATGGAATAATCTGATATTTAACAATTTTATAAAAAAATTAATCATTAAAGATTAACCATTTAATTAATCATTTAAAAATATAAACAGTGATTCGATGGCAGAGGATAATAAAATTGGTGAGAAAATTCGCCAGGTAAGAGAACGTAAGGAGATGTCAGTAGAGGAACTGGCAAAGGCCAGTGGAAACAGTGTGGAACTTATAGAAAGCCTGGAAGACGGGTCATATATCCCCTCCATGACCCCCTTATTCAAGATAGCAAGGGCATTAGGGGTGCGCCTGGGAACTTTTCTGGATGACATGCCCCAAACCGGACCTTTCGTGGTGAAGTCGGGACAGTCGGAGGAGGTAATTCACTTCACAGGGAGCATCAGCAACCTGGAAGAAAGTACCCTTGATCTTTATTCCCTGGCATACGGAAAGGGTGACAGACATATGGAGCCCTTCATAGTGGATCTACATCCAAAAAATGCTGATAAATACGAGTTATCATCCCATGAAGGTGAAGAATTTATTTACGTCATGGGCGGCGAGATAGAACTTTGCTACGGCCAGGAAAAGTATGTGTTAGGTACGGGGGACAGCATATACTACGATTCAGTTATACCACACGATCTACACGCCTACCAGAAGGACGCCAGAATACTGGCCGTGGTCTACGCGCCATTATGATCATAAAAAGAAAGATTTCATGGATTAAACTATAATTAAAGAGGAATAAAATGTTCACCATAAAGGTTACACCCCGATTTGGAGATGCCGATGGCCTGCGCCACATCAACAACATAGCACTGGTAGAATGGTTTGAAGTAGGTAGAAATCCAATATTCCGTATATTCACTCCAGATCTGGATTTAAGCCATGAGAAATGGAGACTGATACTGGTAAGAACAGAATTTGATTACATAGGCCAGATGTACTACGGTGAAGATGTGGAGATCAGAAGCTACATAACCAAGATCGGCAACACCTCCTTCACCATCGGACACGAGGCCTGGCAACACGACGAGCTAAAAGCACGTGGAAAGGCAGTACTCGTTCACTACGATTTCATCGAAGGGAAATCAAAACCAATATCAGATTCCATCCGCAAATCCCTGGAAAAACATTTAGTTAAAGAGGATGAGCTGGCCGGCACCCCTGAAAATTAAAATAACAAGAACCTAAAGATGATAAGAACCCTGGAGATAACAACAGATTACTCACTTTAATAAAAGAGAGTTACAAACAGGTAAAAAGGGATAGAAGGTTTAAAAATGGTTTTTACTGAAGAAACTCTGGGGAACTTCCTGGAGGCCATGGTAGAGAAGAATCCTGATCAGGAATTCATGGTCTACCCTGACCGGGACTTACGCTTCACCTACAAGGAATTTGATGAAAGAGCGAATCAAATGGCCAGAGGTCTTCTGGAGATTGGAATAAAAAAGGGAGATCATGTGGGTATATGGGCGAAAAACGTACCTGACTGGCTCACTTATATGTTCGCCACCGCCAAAATAGGAGTGGTGCTGGTCACAGTCAACACAGCCTATAAAAACCATGAACTTGCCTACGTACTGGAACAGTCAGATATGAAGGCACTGGCAATAATAGACGGATTTCAAGATGTGGATTACATTCAAACCCTTTACGAACTTATCCCTGAATTAAAATCCCATGAAAGGGGTAAATTAAAGAGTGAAAAGTTCCCCTTCCTGGAAAGCATCATCTACCTGGGCCAGGAAAAACACAGGGGAATGTACAACACCAACGAAATCCTGCTACTTGGAAAACATGGAAATGAGGAGTTATTCCAGGAGATCAAAGCGACGGTACGAAACAACGAAGTGGTCAACATGCAGTACACCTCCGGAACCACCGGATTTCCCAAAGGCGTAATGCTAACCCATAGAAACATCCTGAACAACGGATACTACATAGGGGAAAGACAGAAATTCACAGAAAAAGACAGGTTATGCATTACAGTGCCTCTTTTCCACTGCTTCGGTATTGTACTCGCTGTAATGGCTGCTTATAGCCATGGAGCCACTATGGTTATGGTGGAGGTCTTCGATCCCCTGATGGTGCTGGCAGCAGTTCAAAAAGAACGCTGTACAGCGCTCTACGGAGTGCCAACCATGTTCATAGCCGAGTACAGCCATCCCATGTTTGAGATGTTCGATCTTACCAGTTTACGCACAGGTATCATGGCCGGTTCCACCCCTCCCATCGAAGCCATGAAAAGGGTGGTTAACGACATGAACATGACGGAGATAACCAGTGTATACGGCCTCACGGAAGGTTCACCCGGATTTACCCAGACCAGTGTCGACGACCCCCTGGAGAAGAGGGTGGAAACCGTGGGAAAACCGTTACCAGAGTGCGAAGTAAAAATTGTAGACCCGGAAACTGGTGAAACCCTGGGACCACATCAAACCGGGGAAATATGCTGCAAAGGGTACAACGTGATGAAGGGCTACTATAAAATGCCCGAGAAAACCCGGGAAGTTATCGACGAAGACGGCTGGCTGCACAGTGGTGATCTGGCCACAGTGGATGAGGAAGGATACTACTCCATCGTCGGTCGGATAAAGGACATGATCATCAGAGGCGGGGAGAACATCTACCCCCGGGAGATAGAGGAATTTCTCTACACCATGCCCGGCATCCAGGACGTGCAGGTAATAGGCATACCCGATGAGAAATACGGTGAAATAGTAGGTGCTTTCATCATACTGGAAGAAGGCGCAGACATATGCGAGGAAGACGTCCGGGATTACTCAATGACTAAGATAGCCCGGTATAAAGTCCCTAAAAAGGTTTTCTTTGTAGATGAATTCCCATTGACGGCCAGTGGTAAGATCCAGAAATTTAAACTGAGGGAACAGGCAGTTGAACTTATTGAAGCGGAAGATGATGCCGAAGAAGACATTTGAACGACTTCTCTTTTTTTTAAACAATTTTTTTATTTTTAAAGTTTTTTATATTTAAAAATCAAAATATTGAATCAAGAAATGATAATTTTAAGAAAAAATAAGAAGATCTTGGAACTATATCCCATAGGCAGTTCTAAAGGCGCGGTGAACCAGCGTAGAAAACCTATTTTTTATGGTTACCTCAAAATCAAAGCCACAGGAGACCAGATCAGACCATACAAATTCACAGTGAAGAAGGATGATAAAGAAAACCTTCTTCCACCCAGTGAAGCTATAAAAATTTTAAGGAAACAGCAGGTGTTCCTGGTGGGTGATGACCGGGAAACAGAGGAAATGCTGGACTCATTGAATATCGGCTACCGTAAAACCAGGATCTGCAGGCACTGCACCTTCGAAGGCTACATCACATTAATTAAAAGGGATAAATCCTACCTCTTCCATAACGAATATATCTGCCGTATCTGCGCTGAAGAGGAGATTAAAAGGGAACTTGAAAGCAGAGGATTTGATTTAAGCACCTTCAAAAACTTTAAAAAGTTACTAGAGCGAACCGGTAACCTGGAAGAGGTCTTGAAGATCTTCAACCCCCACTTCAACCCCGTCAAGAACCCGGAACTAACCCTATTCGATAGGATAACCACCACTGATAAACACAACCTACCGGAAGTTAAAGTCAAAAAACTGAAAATAGATCCCCGATTCAGGGAAATACTAAGCAAACAGGCCGAAAAACTGTTACCAGTGCAGATTTTATCCCTGAAGGCCGGGCTTTTAAAGGGAGAAAGCCAGTTGGTGGTGGCGGCTACTGCCAGCGGTAAAACCCTTATTGGTGAGCTCGCTGGGATTCCACGGGCATTAAATGGTGGTAAGTTCATCTACCTGACACCCTTGGTGGCCCTGGCCAACCAGAAATACCGGGACTTCAAGAAGCGATACGAACAATTAGGCCTTAAAGTCTCTATTAGGGTGGGTATGAGCAGGATCAAAGCAAAAGACGAGTTAGTTATCAAAGATGAATCTTTCCAGGATGCAGATATCATCGTAGGTACCTACGAGGGATTGGATTTTATTCTACGCTCGGGTAGAGCAAGGGAACTGGGCGAAATAGGTACGGTGGTAATTGATGAAATACACACCCTGGACGACCTCGAAAGGGGGTCCCGATTAAACGGACTCATTAAGAGATTGGAGACGATATTTCCAGATGTACAGATGCTCGGACTGTCTGCCACCGTGAAAAACCCCCGGGAAATTGCCGATGAATTCCAGATGAAACTGGTGGAGTACAACCAGCGGCCAGTGCCACTGGAACGCCACCTGGTCTTCGTCCGATCCGAGTATGATAAAGTGGACTTACTGGCGAAACTATGCAGAAATGAGCACCGGAACATCTCCCGGAAGGGTTTCCATGGTTCCACCATCATATTCACCAATTCCCGTAGGAAAACCCATGAAATAGCCACCTACCTGAACCAGAAAAAAGTAAAAGCAGCCGCCTATCATGCCGGGCTCTCCTATTCCAAGAAGATCTCTATAGAAAAGAAATTTTTAAGCCAGGAAATATCAACCGTGGTCACCACCGCGGCCCTGGCGGCGGGAGTGGATTTTCCCGCTTCACAGGTTATCTTTGAAAGCCTTACCATGGGAAATAAATGGTTAACCTCCAATGAGTTCCACCAGATGCTGGGTAGGGCCGGCCGACCCTCCTATCATGATATAGGTAAAGTTTATCTTCTACCCGAGGTAGGCCGCGAGTTTGATGATGAAACCGAGGAAACAGTGGCTCTTGATCTCCTGGAAAGTGATGTGGAAACCATAAATGTGAAGTATGGCGAGGATGAACTGGTGGAACAGTTACTGGCCGATGTGTGCTCTGGCCGGGTTGGTGATGTTTCCACGCTTCAGGATGCTTATAAAGACCAGGATCTGCCCATGGAATTTGACACGACCCTAAATATAATAACCGATTATAAATTGGTTAAAGAAGAGGGAGAAAATCTTAAAGCTACACCGTACGGAAAGGCGGTTTCAGTTTCTTTCCTTCACCATGAAGATGCGGAGTACATCCGTAAGAATATGGCCCGTCGGAACCCCCTGGAATTGGTGCTTAACCTGGAACCCCTGGAAAATGCGTACCTATCGGCAAGGCTAAGCGCCCATATGAGTAAGGTCCTGAAAATTAACGTATCCCCGCGTTTGTTTGCAGATTCAACCCTGGATATCATATCCAGTTCAGATAACCTGGTGAAGTTCGATCCCGCCTTCCAGGAGAAGATCGTAAACCTCCAGCTGGAGTTTTTCACCTGTAAATGTAAAGAAAAACCCTTCTGCACCTGTTTCCAGGCGGGTTTATCCCGCAGGATCCTAAAATATCGTATGCAGAAGAAGGACCCCGTGGATATAAGCAGAAGACTCCTCAGGGACTATGATATCCATATTTACCCCGGGGATATATTCACCTGGCTGGACTCGGTAATAAGGTTACTGGAGGCTATGGGCAGGATAGCATTGGCCTTTAATAAGAAGAAGCTTGTTCATGAGTTTAAACGGTTAATTAAAGTAATTGAAAATTAGTAGGAAATGAAAATTAATAGAAATTGAAGATTAATAGGAATTGAAAAGCACAAATTTGACCTGACTATTCTCCTGTCCTTTACGAATCTGAATCTAACTCCTTACCAACACTCGCTTCTCCACCGGGTTCGAAATATTCAGCATATTCCAAGCCGAAGTAATTAGCCACCATGTTGCTTGGGAAGGTCTGGAGTTTGTTGTTGTAAACGTAAGCCATCTCATTGTAGAGGTAACCGTATTCCTCTATTAGATACTCATTTTCTTCCAGTTGTTCCATTAATTCTCCCAATCTTTCAGGGCTGGCTAGATCAGGATAGTCCTCTAATATTACAAAAAGATCTTCAATGGCCACAGTCAAATTGTTATTGGCTTCCCTGGTTTCTTTCACTGTTTCTGCATATGCTAACCAGGATTGGGCTTCAACCAAATTTTTTAAGACGATGTTTCCGTGTCCTACATCCTTTTTAGCAGTTTCAACCAGTTTATCTACCAGGTTGATTTTATTTTCTAGTTCATCGTCTATGTATGACCATGATTCCTCTACTTCCCTTCTAAACTTGGCCAGATTGTAATAAAATCCGACTACCACGGCGCCTAGAATGGCGATGGACAGAACAACCAGTATGAACCCTATAAATTTCCACATAAACAGAACACCAGAATTTACCTAATTATGCCTTAATTTGTGAGTATTTAAAATCTTTTCTAAAATTGGCAGTCATAATATTTAATTTTCCTATTTTTCAAACGTCAAATCTAACAAGGCGATAACATCCTTAACCACGTCTTCGATGGCTTCCTCCAGCAGATATTCCCCTAATTCCTCATCGACACATACCCCGGAATCTAATATTTCCCGGGCCCCGGCTTCTATTCCCTCAGATTTCTCCCGGGCTTCTTTAAGGCCGACCATACCCACTTCCGGATATTCTTTGAAGTTACAGTGCTCTTCCAGCTTCTTATCATCTAATATACCCAGAACAGCCCCTATGGATAGCTCCCCTGTACCTGCATGGGGGCCTTCTATCTCCACGATTTTGTTGTTGAATAAGATTTTAAGGCCTAACTCCTCTTCAAGGTTGGATAGATATTCCTTGATGGGGACGTTGCCACCGTGGCCGTTTACCAGCACGATTTTCTCCAGATTCAGGCAGGTTTTGGCAGCTTGCAGGGTGGGTTTCAATCTCTTCTCCACTAGATCAGGAGGTGTAACGTGTTTGCCGTGTTTTACGTAACTGTACTCTGCAGCGGCGTAGAGGATACCTAAAAATTTGGCACCGGTTCTTAAAGATGCCTGCAGGGCCAGGTGGGCTGCTATTTTAGAGTCGGTGTCTATGGGTAGAGCAGCGCCATGGTTTTCCAGGTGAGATCCCAGGGCCAGCAAACCCACTTTATGCACGTCTTCTGACATCACCTTACCAGAGGAATATCTAAGTTGTATCATGGTTACTCCTTTGTAATTGGCAGTTTAAATTAAATAGTTTAAATTAAAATCTCCAGTATTAGTTAACTTAAATCCCAGTATTAGTTAACTTAAATCTCCAGATTCCATATTTCATCGCCGATGAAGTGTAACGTCTTAACAGCTTTTCCCTTGCTATTTTCAACCATTTCGGCGCCGGAGATTAAACTCCTTCCTGTGGCCAGTGGCTTGTGGTGGGTTTCATCTATGATTATAACCAGGTCCCCCTCCTTGATGTCCGGGTCTGCTTCTGTTATTCCTGGTGACATGACATCGGCTCCCTTAGCCATGAATTTAACAGCACCCATATCCACCACCACATATTTGGATTTAATATTCGCCTTTAAAGCCCCCTTAAGGGTGGGGAAGGGTGTTTCATCCACGAACATCAGGAGTGGCTCGTTGTCCACCAGTATCATATCCGGGAGGTCGCTTTTAATTATCTCTACTGTTGAACCGTCCGGTATCAAAGGGGAAAAATCGCCCAGGCTTTCCTGAACTTTCCGGATCTTCTTCTTTTTAAGATGGTACCTTTTCCTGACTTTAATAAAATCACACCTTAGTTTTTTTGCTATCAACAAAATTTTTTTTCACGAGTAAATTCACTAAAAAATCAATTGACAAATAACATTATATATCACAATTAATAGTATAAATTAAAAGGGATTGACTATATTTTAAAAACCAATTTAAATTAAAAAAATCCAATACCAATTCGACTGAGAAGATCAATATTAATATATCTTCCATCCATAAATAATTCCATACACTCTTTTCTTCATCAAATTTGGTGGGCCCAATAAGCTTTTTGGTAAGTTTAGAGGAGTTAGGAATATCAACCATACATTTAAATATAAACCCCACCAACAGAAAAGTTATAGGAAAGGTGATAATTTTGAATACACAGAAGAATGTGAATACATCACGTCCATTGGATGTATTAGGTAAAGCATTGGATTCCCAAGTACTGATAAAGCTCAAAGGCGGAAGAGAATTTCGAGGAAGCCTGAGAAGTTTTGACATGCACATGAACTTAGTTTTAAACGATGCCGAAGAATTAGAAGGCGGAGAAACCGCCCGAAGATTAGGTATCGTCCTCATAAGAGGGGATAATATAGTTTACATATCTCCCGGCTAGATTTTAAATTAAGAATAGAAGAATTCAATTTTACATAAGGAGGATATCAATGAGTAAAGGTACACCATCATTTGGTAAACGTAATAAAAAGACCCACATTCGTTGTAGAAGGTGTGGGAAAAATTCTTACAATGCCAGAAAGAAATACTGTGCTGCCTGTGGATTTGGAAGATCTAAACGAATCCGAACATACAGCTGGCAGAATAAAAAGATCAACGGATTTAGATTAAGATAAGATTATAGGTGAGATTGATAATGGAAGTTAAAGGCCCCATCGATGTGCGGATTATCGTTGAAGGGGCGTCTGATGTGGAGAACATCTCCCGGGCCATGCAGAACATCGCCCTGGGTGCTGAGTACCACATCACCATATCCTCCATTATACCAACCACCAATACTGAAATAGCTAAAAAAGTCACCAGTGGCGCGGATATTCTTTTAATCGCCACTGACGTGGACGCTCCTGGCCGAGAACTCGCTGAAAAGTTCACCAAAATTTTAAAGGATGAGGTGGGCCATATCGAACGCGTGAAACTTCCCTTCGGCCACGACGTGGAATACCTGGACCCGGCCATAATTAGGGCTGAAATAAAAAATGCCATAATCCGTTCTGGCCTTATTTCCATCGCTAACATAAAGAAATTCCAGGAAATGGAAGAAGAGTTAGTTGAGCAGGAAGAGGAAATTAAGGATCTTCTCCTGGAGCTTGAGAAAAATTCCACCCTAAATGAGAAACTGTTTTCAGAAAATCAGCGACTTTCTGATGAAAAAGAGATAATTAACAAGAAAGTCACAGAACTCAACGATGAAATAAAGAGAATAAAACAGAGTTACGCAGATATTAAAAATGAATACGGACTTTTAAGGAATAAAAACTTATTTGAAACTTTTTCTCTTACAGATCTATGGAAGGATACTTTTAATGAAGATTTAGATGAAGAACATGTTTATTTTATAACCAATGAATTTAAACCAGAAAACATAATCACTGGTCAGGGATTTATAGCGGCACCCACTAGAAAAGATGCGGCAGATTGGTTAAAAATTATCAGAACTGTACTTATTTTCTATGATTCTAAAATTGAAGTCTTAAAGGAAGAAATAGATAATAATAATGGTATCAGTTCCAGCTTACTTAAAGAATGAATAATTTGATTAAATAATCTTAAATGTACTTTAAGGAATCTTAAATTATAAGCTTCTAAATATTTGAAATCTAATAATTTGAAAAATATTTTAATAAAAACATTTTAAGATCGATATGTCTACCATAGAAATTCCATTTAACATTATAATTCCTATTTTTAAACTCTATGGATATATTGATAGGGGAGAATCGTAATTGCAGGATAAATGTGGTATTGTAGGTGCTTATTCGGAAAATGGAGAAGTTTCCGGACAAATATATTACGGCTTATATGCTCTACAGCATAGAGGCCAGGAATCAGCAGGTATTTCAACGTACGATGGTAAGGATATGTCCACTTACAAGGGCATGGGCCTGGTTTGTGATGTCTTTAACGATGGTAACTTTGAAGGGCTTAAGGGAAATAAAGGCATCGGCCATGTGAGGTATTCAACCACTGGTAAGTCTTTAATTGAAAATTCCCAGCCATTTATAAGTGAATATGAATCTGGACATATTGCCATTGCCCATAATGGGGATATCCTAAATTCCACGCAGCTTAGAAAGGAACTGGAGAGTGAAGGCAGGATATTCTATTCCACCACTGATTCTGAGGTGATATGTCACCTCTTGATCAAGGAATACTCTAAAACCGGTGACATAGTTAAGTCCATCCAGAATATTTCAGAGAAACTTAAAGGCTCCTATTCACTGGCCATACTCATAAATGATGATTTAATCGTGGTAAGAGATCCCATGGGGATAAAACCCCTTGCACTGGGTAAAACAGACGACACTACCATAGCCGCATCAGAATCGGTGGCCTTCGATGTAATCGGTGCAGAAAAAATCCGGGACGTGGAACCCGGGGAAATATTATTTATCAATGATGAACTGAAGAGTTACAGCATGCCAGGGAAGGGAAACACCCCCAGATCCCATTGCATGTTTGAATATGTCTATTTCGCACGTCCAGATAGTATACTGGACGGAAGAAATGTCTACGATGTGAGACTGAACATTGGAAAGTACCTGTACCGAGAGCATGATGTAGAGGCAGATATGGTCATGCCTGTACCCGACTCCGCCATCACTGCTGCAATAGGATATTCAAGGGAATCCGGCCTACTCTATGGAGAGGGGCTTATAAAGAACCGATATGTTGGTCGAACTTTCATCATGCCCACTCAGGAAGATCGGGAGACCTCGGTAAAGCTTAAAATGAACCCCATAAGATCAGAACTGGAAGGTAAAAGGATCATACTGGTAGATGACAGCGTGGTGAGAGGCACCACCTCCAAGGCCCTGGTGGATGTTTTAAGGAAAGCCGGAGCCAGAGAAATACACCTAAGGGTGGGCTGTCCACCGATAATATCCCCCTGTTACTATGGTATAGCCATGGCCACCAAAAAGGAATTGATAGCCTCAGATAAGGATGTTAAAGAGATAGAACGTGTACTTGGCGTTGATTCTCTTGGGTATCTAAGTATAGAGTCCCTGATTAAATGTATAGGAATAGAAAAGGAACAGTTATGCACGGGCTGCCTAACCGGTGAATATCCCACCGATTTACCGGAAAATATTGAAGAATACGAAGCAGACCACTGCTGTTAGGGTAATTACTCCTTTTATTGGTTTATATCTTTTTTATCAGATGATGTAAATTTTTTTTATTAATTCTCAAGACATGATGGATATATGGAATAGGTGATTGAAATAGTGGAATTACTATCCCCTGCCCGGGACTTCGCATCCCTAAACGCCGCTATCAGTAACGGCGCAGACTCAGTTTATCTGGGTATTCCCGGATACAATTTAAGGGCGCATACCAACCAGTTTCTTCTGGAAGATCTAGAGGAAGCGGTAGAAACCAGTCATAAGAATGGTGTGAACGTGTATGTATCCATCAATACCATCATGAAGGATAGAGACCTGGAATCCCTGAAGAAAATCCTGCCGGAGATAAAATCAGCCGGGGCAGATGCCATCATAGCCTCTGATCTGGGGGTTCTTAAGTTAGCCCGGGAGAATGATTTAAAGGTGCATATGAGTGTCCAGGCCAACATATCCAATCTGGAATCAGTAAAACTCCTGGAAGAGTTGGGTGTAAACCGGGTAATCCTCTCCCGTGAGCTTTCCCTTGATGAGATAAGGAAGATAAAGGCAGGAAGTCCGGTGGAGATTGAAGTCTTCATCCACGGGGCTATGTGCATGGCCCTATCCGGGAGGTGCTTTTTAAGTTCTCATCTCTATGGTAAAAGCGCCAACAGTGGAGAATGCATACAGCCCTGCCGGGAAAACTGGAAACTGGTGGGTGAGGATCAACAAGATGCAAATGTTAATAAAGAACTGGTAATCACCCAGGAAAACAACATCACCAACCTGTTAAGCCCTAAAGACCTGTGTATGGTTGAACACATACCAGAACTCATGGAGGCCGGCATCGACGCCTTCAAAATTGAGGGAAGAGCTAGACCAGCCGATTACGTGGGGACGGTGACCAGAACGTACAGAGAAGCAATAGACTTATACGAAAAGGGTGAATGGAAATTCAACCCACAGTGGCTGGAAGAACTACGGAAAGTATTCAACCGGGGATTTGACACTGGCTTCTACTACAGGACACCATATGAAACCAGCAGATCCAATGAATCAACCCATATAAAAAAGGACATTGGTGAAGTAGTAAACTATTACGGTAACGTCTCTGCAGCAGAGATAAGAATCTGGGATGACCTCCAGGTGGGAGATGAGATCATAATCGAGGGTAAGACAACTGGTAGCCTAATCCAGAGGGTGGAATCCATGCAGATCCAGGGTAAAAATGTATATAAGGTCACTAGGGATCAAAACGTGGCCGTACTGGTTGAAAACAAAGTTAGGCCCAAAGATGTTGTTTATAAAAGAATAAAAAAGGAGTAATTTTTTTTTAAAATGTATTGTAAACGATAAACCTAGGTTACAGAAAACCTTCTTTAATTAAAAGGAATAAAAATTACATATCAATAGGAGATGAAAATATGATGGACGTTGAGCTTGATTGGAAATGGGTTGGAATTGGGGCAGTTTTAGCTGTTATATTAGGTATTTTTATAAGTTTATTGGTAATAATAGCAGGGATAATAACTGGTTACAAGGTTGGTGGTGATTTCAAAAATGGAGCAGTTCACGGACTTGCTTCAGGATTCCTGGGTGGAATAATTGTGGGAATCATAGCCATAATAATATTAGGTTTCCAAGCATCAGCATCAAGTTTACCCATAGGAGCAGGAATAACTGCTGGAGCGCTGGATGCAATAATATATATAGTCATATTTGCAGTATTCGGCCTTATTGGTGGAGCTATTGGTACATTGATAAAAGGTGCTTTAAATAAAGATAATGTTTAAAGAGGTGGTAAAATGATAAAAGTCAAAGATGCAATGGAGAGAAATGTGATTAAATTTCATGCAGAAGATAAAATAAGTGATGTATCGCAGAAATTAAGGGATAACAAGATCAGCGGAGCTCCCATAGTTGATGAAGATCTAAAAGTGATAGGCATAATAAGTGAAGGGGACATCATGAGGCTCCTCGAGGTCCACTCACCCCGCCTAAACCTTATATTACCATCACCACTTGACGTGATCGAACTCCCCATCCGCATGAAACATGAACTGGATGAAATTGCCGAGGACATGAACCGGGCAGCATCCGTACATATCGGGGAGATAATGACCAAAAGGGTGTACACCGTCAAGGAAGAAGACGATATATCCGACGCAGCCCAGTTTATGGACACCCACAGCGTGAACAGACTCCCCGTAGTCGATGACGACGGCAAACTCATAGGCATAATCACCCGGGGCGACCTTATAAGCGCCATGGTGAGAATGGAATGAGTGAAACTAAATCAGATGAATGAAATCAAGGTAAACTGATCAGATGAGTAAAATCAAGGGCGATATCAACCAAATGGATGAAACCAAGGGTAAAACCAAGCGCATCGCCATCTACGGCAAGGGAGGTATTGGTAAATCCACCATCGTCTCCAACATAGCCGCAGCCTACACAGAAGACTGTGACGTGCTGGTTATAGGCTGCGACCCCAAGGCAGACACCACCCGCACTCTGGTGGGCCGTAGAATTCCCACCATCCTGGACGTGGTTCGAGAGAAGAAAGACGCATCCAAAGAAGAAATCCTTTTCAAGGGTTATAAAGATGTAAAATGTGTGGAAAGTGGCGGCCCGGAACCAGGTGTCGGCTGTGCTGGCCGGGGAGTTATAGTGGCCATGAAACTCCTGGGGAAACTGGAAACCTTCTCCCAGGACGACGTGATCATCTACGATGTGCTGGGCGACGTGGTCTGCGGCGGATTCGCAGTCCCCCTCAGGGAAGACTTCGCCGATGAAGTTTACATAGTAACATCTGGGGAATACATGTCCCTCTATGCAGCTAACAATATCTGTAAAGGTATAAAAAAGCTTAAAAGCAACTTCGGCGGTATAATCTGCAACCGTCGCGGTATAGAAAATGAACTGGAAATCGTAAACGCATTCGCCGAGAGAATCGGGAGTAAGGTGATAGGGGTCATCCCCCGCAGTGAACTGGTGCAGCAAAGCGAAATAGAAGCCAAAACCGTGGTGGAGAAATTTCCAGATTCAAAACAGGCAGAACTCTACCGGGAACTAGCACAAACTATTTTTGAAAACCAGGACTTTGTCGTCCCCGAGCCCATGGATCCAGATGAATTCGACGAATTTTTCAGGGGATTTCAAAGCATTTGAATTTTACATATTAATCGAAGTTGGATGAGTTTGACAGATAAGTATTCAGTCATGGAAAAGTTAAGGATGATAAAATGAAATAAGGATGATAAAATGAAAAAAGCTCCCACTATTCCTAAGAAAAAAACTGATGTAGAGTCTGAACTCCGTCCTGAGTTCATAGTGAAGATAAAAAGACGGGAAAAGCAGAAACCTGTCAAATACGGTTTTTAAAATTTTACTAATTTTTTACTTTTACTCAACCATTAATAGGATTCTAATCCTTCTTTAAATATTTTTCAGGGGACAAACCTAATTTTTCATAGCTTTCTAAGCAATATTTCTCTAAATCATCAATATTTTCGAAATAGAAGAGATGGGAATGGCATTTACAATCAGAACAGCCGAAATTATCTACTCCAACACCCATTTTTGCAATTATCCGGGCTAGTTCACATTCAATCTTGGAATCGTTAACTGTGTATATAACATCCATGATTTTCGTGTCTTTATGGGTTAGGAGATAGTCCACGTGCCAGTGTAACTTCTTATCATGTGAAAGGTGTCTCTTAATCCTTCCCTCCAGGCTGTTAAGGGCAGAACCTACGTATACGTATCCCCCCTTTTTGAAGTCCAGCTCACCAAGTTTCCCAACCCTAATCTTAGAGTCATTTTCCAGATTTATCAGGAGACAGTAGGTGCCCTTTAAGATCGTTTTCACCATACTATATCGTATTCCAAGCAATCAGTATTAAAAGCATCATGATGGTAGCCACCACGTAGCAGATACCAGGAATAAGGTGTGCCCGGACCTCGCCACGCTCCTTTTCAAGTATTTCCTCCTGCTCTTTTTTGGTGAAGAAGGTATCTGGGGAGTAGTAGAGGGCGGCTTCAAATATCCGGTAGTAACCAAAGTCAAAGAAGGATAGAAGGCCCACTAAAACAATACTGAATACTCCACGCAGGGTCATATCAAAGTTTATATTATATGTTCCTATGATGACGAAGAAAATGGCAAAATGCAGGAGGGGCAATATGTACAGTATTACCCAGGACACCACCAGCCGTTTAATTGCATGTGGCACGCCCTTCCACGCGCTATAGGTGTCATATGGATTATATGTAGAATGGACCCGTTCGATTATCAGGGTGAAGTGGATAGCGAAGATCAGTATAAATAACTCCTGTGCCGCGGTAAATTCAAGGGCCAAATAAAAACACCTCCCCCCGGTGGAAACTATATTTAATATCAGGGATCTAGTAATATTATAAGAGTTAAAATAAATATATTTAACTTAAATTAACTCCCAAAGTCTATATAACTCGTTTTGAGAATTTTTACACAAATTAATTGAAGTGATACAAATGGAATACGTCTTTCATGCAAAGGGACATGAAAATGTCACCTCCACCCATAAATCAACCTTCGAAGTCACCACGGATGAAAAACTAAGTAAAGCAGGAGACTGCATCATAGGTGTTCAATCGGATACTAAACTTGAAGATCTTCCCCTGGAACTTAAAAAAGCCATAAGGGATGAAAACTCTTTAATAAGGGTCCGCCTGGAAACTGAAAATGCAGAAGACGAGATAGTGGGATATGGACACCCTGATTTAACCCTAAAACACCCCACAGACATGGTCTGCCGTAAGAGTAATTACCGGTGCAGCCGGACGTTGATGGTAAAGGCAGATAAAGCAGCATGTGACCTTAAAAAAGAGTTAATAGATGATTTAAAACATGGTAAAAATTTAAAAGTAACTATAATTATTAATCAAGATTGAATTAATTTTTAAATATTTTAACCAGTGTTTTTCGAAAAGTAGAAAGTGCAGGGGACGGGATTCGAACCCGCGAAGGGACTACCCCACTAGGCCCTCAACCTAGCGCCTTTGACCGCTCGACCACCCCTGCTGGTTGCTAAACAGCATTCGAAAATTACGGTTTGAGCATACATTCATCTTTAACTATCCCTATTTAAATCTTATCCATTGAATTTGTATCGATTTTTATAATACTTATTTGAAATGAAACAATGTTGAAATATCCAAAAATTTTAGCATTGAGTTTAAAGTTTGAAGCAGAATTTTATATCTTGTGACTACACTTATATTAGTTTAGTTAGAAACTACTATTAGATCACTATGAGCGAACTATCATCCCATCTTATTGAGTCTTTGAAGACCATGGGTTTGACGGAATATGAGGCTAAGGTATACTCTGCTTTGGTTTTGTTTAAGCGGGCAAAGGTTAAACAGATCTACGAGTATTTGGATGTGCCTAAACCCAGTGTGTATCAGAGTTTAAAGGGTTTGATGAATAAAGGTCTGGTAATGATAGTTAATTCAAAGCCTGCAATTTATCGGGCTGTTCCTCCGAAAACTGCCCTAAGACACCTTACAGAAATCCACAGGAATGCGGAAGAGAGTGCACTTGGAGAGTTGGAACATCTTGAAAAGAGTAGTATAGAAACTGAAAGTGATGATGTTATCTGGACTCTTTTTGGTGAAAATAATGTGGAACACAGTATGGAAGAGTTAATACTTAAAGCTAAAAAGTCAATGAAACTTATTCTTCCTTTAGAATACATGGATTATCTTTCTTTTATCAGTGATAAAGAGTTAAAAGTTGAATTACTATTTTTTGGAGAAGATATAGCCATAGCAAGCCGTTATGGATTAAAAAATTTAATTGTGCATGATGGGTATAAGATAGATCTTTCAGATTTTGGTAGTCTTTCTAAATATTTAGATAGACACGCCCTGTCTTTTGAAGAATATTCTAAATTTATACTGGTATCCGTTGATGATGAAGAGTATATGTATGTACCTTCTTTTCCTGGAAAGACTAAATCGGGTATCACTTCGAAAAATCCCTATCTGATCAGTCTCGTGAATGTAATATTCGATGCAATATGGGAACATACACCTGAAATGACCTTAAACTAAGATAAATTTACATCTTAATTTTTTTGTTGAGTCATATTTTTGAATTTTTATGGTTCATTTTTCCTTGTTTTAAAGAATTTGAGTCTTATTTTTATCTAATTATATGAGTAGTTTTTAACACAACTACTTATCGAAACTTTTATATATCACATGTTACCTAATCAAATTAGTAGTTTTGTACATAACTACTAGTTATACTTTACGATATGGTGATTTATGTGATCAAAGGAATATATGAAATCTTTAAAAATGATATTAAGACCGTTAAGAGAAATCCTATAGCTATAGCTGTTTTGCTGGTAATTATTTGCGTGCCTTCACTTTACGCACTGGTTAACCTCCAGGCTACATGGGATCCTTACTCTAAAACTTCGAATATTGGAGTTGCTGTGGTTGATGATGATTTAGGCTTTGATTATGGAATTCATTATGATTTAGGGGGTACTTTATCTGACCAGTTGAAAAATAATGCCGATTTTAACTGGCAATTTGTAGACAGAGAAACTGCCATTGAGGGGGTTAAAAATGGGAAATATTACGCTGCAGTAATCTTTCCCGATAATTTCAGTCAGGAACTTTTCACGGCATCAGATCCTCCTACAGTTGAACTGATGGTAAACGATAAATTGGGTCCAATCGCTCCAAGGATCACCACCACCGGTGTGGACGCAATAATCACATCTGGTGTGGATGCGGTACAATCTAAAATCAAATTTTCCAGTATGGATCAAAACGGAGTTGAAGAGGGTACTGTTGAACTGGAAAAGGAACATGTATATTCTACGGATAACTACGGATCCACGCTTGCTCCATTTTATATTGCTATAGCCCTATGGATAGGAGGTATTATGTCGGTTGCCTTTATCACCATACGAGTAAAATCAGAGAAAAAATATCAAAGTACCAGTGTCTATTTGGGGAGGATGGGGTTATTTTTAATTATAACATTTTCACAGACATTGATAACATCATTAGGCTTGATTTTAATTCTTAACATCCAGACTTCATCTTCAACACTGTTTATACTAACCACGGTATTTATTGGGTTGTGTTTTATGATAATTGCATATTCATTAACCTCTACCTTTGGTAATATTGGAAAAATCTTTGTAATATTACTCCTGCTCTTACAAATATCAACGACAGGAGGAACTTTTCCACCAGAACTTCTTTCTCCTCTTTTTAGAGATGTACATACCTATTTACCATTCACATATGCCATCGGAGCACTGCGTGAGGTAATTTCAGGAGTCTTATGGAGCAATTACTGGTATTGTATTGAAATCCTTGCGGTATTTACAATTTCAGCCTTCATTTTAACTTTATTACTGAAAGGAAAACTGAATAGAGGCACTACGAAAACAGAAGAAAGATTGAAGAAAACTGGCCTATTCCAAGTTTAAATAGGCGTATAAAAACTCTAAAAATACGAACAATGAAATAAATTAAAATTTAACACTTGATCTGTAAATTGCGCCCTTTTATCTTATTTTTAATATAACCTTAATCATAAATTTATATCGTGTATTATAAAATTATTAATAAAGAAATCATCGATGTATTAAGACCAAGATAATATTCCTTTAATCTAAATTTCCCGAATTTGAGGATTATATTAATATTATCAACAAATTTAAGAGAAGTTCTCGTTATGGAAGCCGTGAAAGAAATTGAAGAGGGGTTGTTGGTGGATATTGAGGTATCCCCAAATTCAGCTAGTTTTAATATTTCGGGCTATGATGAGTGGAGAAACGAAATTCAGGTTAAAATCAAATCCCTCCCTCAGAAAGGAAAAGCTAACAAGGAAATCATTAAAGAATTTAGTAAACTAACTAATTCAAATGTGGAAATAGTATCCGGACTTAAAAGCCAGCATAAAACTTTGAAAATATATGATCTATCTAAACAGAGTTTGTTAGATATTTTAAGTAAGAATTATCCTGATTTTAAATAAGAAAAAAATTAAATTTTTATTTATGCAGATCTAAATGAACAAGTCCCTGTTATCTTTGTACCACTCAACCGTCTGCTTCAAACCATCTTCAAAGCTCCACTCGGGCTTCCAACCCAGTTTCCTGGTTTTAGTGGAGTCCAGTGAGTACCTTAGGTCGTGTCCTAACCGGTCTTCAACGTAGGTTATCAGGATTTCTGGTTTTCCCAGGAGGTCCAGTATCATACGGGTGATCTCGATGTTGGTTTTCTCGTTTCCCCCGCCGATGTTGTAGACCTCACCAAATTTACCCTTGTTCAGTACGCTGTCGATACCGGAACAGTTGTCCATTACGTATATCCAGTCTCTCACGTTCTCTCCTGTACCATATACCGGGAGAGGTTTATCCTGCATGGCGTTCAGGATAAACAGGGGTATTAACTTTTCTGGGTACTGGTAGGGTCCGTAGTTGTTACTGCTCCTGGTGATCATGACTGGTAGGTCATAGGTTTTATGGTAGGCACTTACCAGTACATCGCCACCTGCTTTACTGGCAGAGTAGGGACTGCTGGGATCAATATTGCTTTCTTCGGTAAATGATCCATCTTCTATACTACCATATACTTCATCAGTTGAGATCTGCAGGTACTTCTCTACATCGTACTTTCTAACGTGTTCCAGCAGATTGTATGTGCCAAGTACATCAGTTTTAACGAAGATGCTGGGGTCTGTAATCGATCTATCCACATGTGTTTCAGCAGCGAAATTCACCACCAGATCACAATCCTTCATGGCCACCTTAACATCTTCCTCGTTACCGATATCACCCCTGATAAACTGGATATCCGGCAGTATATCCTTTAAATTATCTTTATTTCCAGCGTAGGTAAGTTTATCCAGGACTACAATATCATGGTCGTAGTTTTCGTGTATGTAGTGCACGAAGTTGGTGCCGATAAATCCAGCCCCGCCGGTTATGAGTATTTTCATTTGAGTCACCTAATTTTTAAGTTTCAATTAAATTTTAAACCTTAATTTAAATTTTATCCGTGGCTCTTTCCGGGCTCCAGCAACCAGTCATAGGGAATTTCATCGGTATCTGGTGGCAAGCGGAATTCATCAGGTTCATCGTAATTGTAGGGCAAGGTAGGCACACTTATAAAGTATGCGGTTTCAGTACCAATTCCCTTGAAGCCATGGTACACGAATGGGGGTACGCTGATGAGCAGGGGATTTTTCTCCCCTACGAAGAATTCATTCAACTCCCCATAGGTCGGTGAGTCTTCCCGGGCGTCGTAGAGAGCGACTTTCATCATTCCATGGATGCAGGTGAAGTTATCAGTCTGTTTCTTGTGCATGTGCCAGGCCTTGGTAACCCCGGGATAGGCGGTGGTTACGTAAACCTGTCCGAATACCTCGTAAATATCATCATCATTCCTTAATATTTCCATGAGCCAGCCCCTTTCATCGGGTATGACCCTGAGTTTTTTCGTTTTAACACCATCAATCATAAAAAAACACCTTAACATAATTTGGATTATCAAAAAATTTTATATATTTCATGCTTAATTAAACATTACCATGGAACGAATATTTATAACCGGTGGAAGCGGACTATTAGGAAGCAAGTTTGCCACCATTAACAGTGATTATGAAATAATTACCACCTACAACACCAATCCACGAAATGACGCAGTTAAGCTGGATATAACTCGTAAGGATGACGTGTTAAGTAAAATCGAATCTTTAAATCCTGACTTGGTTATTCATTCTGCAGCACTTACCAACGTTGACTACTGTGAGGACCACCAGGAGGAAGCAGATAAGATAAACGTTCAGGGAACATTGAACCTGGTAAAAGCCTGTGATCAAACAGATTCTAAATTGATTTACGTTTCTACGGACTTCGTTTTCGATGGGAAAAAGGGGATGTACCAGGAAGATGATGAAACCAATCCTTTAAGCTATTATGCTAAAAGTAAACTTAAAGGAGAGGAATATATCCAAAATTCTGATATAGAATATGCTATCTCCAGGGTAAGTGTACTGTATGGTTGGCATACCAACTTCAACTTCGTAACCTGGGTTATAAGTGAACTTAAAGAGGGTAACGATATAAACATCGTAACTGATGAATATAACTCCCCCACATTTGCAGATAACGCAGCAGAAGCAATTTTAAATATTTACTCTAAGGGTAGAGAGGGTGTATATCACATCGTCGGGGATGAAAGAATAAATAGATATGACTTTGCAGTTAACATCGCCCTGGTATTTGAACTGGATGAAACCCTTATAAACCCTATATTAAGTGAAGATTTAATCAGGTCGGCTCCAAGACCCATGGATTCCTCATTATCCGTGGAGAAAGCCCAAAATGATCTGGATATAAAATTATTGAACACAACAGATGGATTAAAAGAAATGAAAAAGGTGATGAAATGAAGGGATTAATCTTATCCGGAGGCCACGGCACCCGCCTACGGCCACTTACACATACAGGACCAAAACAACTTATACCAGTAGCAAATAAACCGGTACTTTTCTATGCCATCGAGGATCTTAAAGAAGCCGGCGTAACAGATATAGGACTTATACTGGGAACTAACATGCCAGAAAAGGTAAAAGAGGCAGTGGGAGATGGTTCAGAGTTTGGTGTAAATATCACTTACATAATGCAGGGGGAACCCAAGGGTTTAGCCCATGCAGTGGCTGTTGCCCAGGATTTCGTGGGTGAAGACCCGTTCATCATGTACCTGGGAGATAACATACTAAAATCAGGTATAAAGGAATTCGTGGAAGGTTTTGAAGAATCTGATTACCAGGCCCGGATACTCCTGCAGCCGGTGGATAATCCACGTCAGTTTGGTGTTGCAGAGCTGGACGATGCGGGGAACGTTATAAACCTGGTGGAGAAACCAGAGCATCCTAAAAGCGACCTGGCCCTGGTGGGTATCTACCTCTTTAAATCCTCAATTTTTGATGCTATATCCCGGATCAAACCGTCCTGGAGGGGTGAACTGGAGATCACGGATGCCATCCAGGAGCTTTTAAACACAGAACTTAAGGTAGATTCCCACATAGTTAAGGGATGGTGGAAGGACACTGGTAAACCAGAGGATGTCCTGGACGCTAACCATCTAATACTGGATGTGCTGGAATCTGAGGATAATGGAGAAGTTGAAGAAGGTGCTAAAATCAGTGGTAGGGTTTATATTGGCAAAGGCACAATTGTTAAGAAGAACAGTGTGATTCGAGGACCGGTCACCATAGGTGAAAACTGTGAGATTGAGGCATATATAGGACCTTACACATCTATTGGAGATAATAGCGTAATAATTGGTGGAGAAATAGAATCCTCCATCGTGGTGGGTGACGCGGTTATTAAATGTAACGAAAGGATCGTGGACAGCCTGATAGGTAACCATTCCCATATAGAATCTAAGGAAAATAACCTACCTAAAGGCCATAGATTCATTATAGGGGAAAATTCAATGGTGCATTTGTAAATTAATAGATTATTATCCTGTTCAATTAATAAGTGGAATATTTTAGTTAGTGAATAGAAATGTTAATTAGTGATTAAATACTAATTTTATGCAAACGTGCTTAAAAGGTGATCAAAAAATGAAAGCTGTAATACCGGCTGCGGGTCTGGGGACCAGGTTTTTACCTGCCACCAAGGCACAGCCCAAGGAAATGCTCCCTGTCTTTAATAAACCAACCATACAGTATGTAGTGGAAGAAGCGGTTTCTTCTGGAATTGATGATATACTGATCATAACTGGAAAGGGTAAAAGATCCATTGAGGACCACTTCGACCGGTCTTTTGAACTGGAATACTCCCTCCGAAACAGTGGGAAAACAGAAAACCTAAGGGAGATAGAAGCCATCTCTGATATGGCCGACATATATTATGTGAGGCAGAAGAAACAGAAAGGTCTAGGAGACGCTATTTCAACCGCCAAGAACCATATCGACGGTGAACCATTCGCTGTTCTTCTGGGAGACACCATAGCCCAATCCAAAGTTCCCTGCACCAAACAACTCATGGATGCCTTCTACAAATGCGAAGCCAGCACCATCGCCATAGAGAGGGTCCCTGATGAGAAAATCGAAAGATATGGTATCATAAAAGGCACCCAGTTTTCTGATTCTGTCTATAAAATAGAGGATATGGTGGAGAAACCATCCCCCCAGGAGGCACCGTCCAACCTGGCCATAACCGGTAGATACATCCTGGTCCCGGAAATATTTGACCATATAAAGAATGTGAAACCAGGGGTGGGAGGAGAGATACAGCTCACCGATGCCATGAGATCACTGGATGAAGTTTATGGCTACGTATTCGACGGGAAAATCTACGACATCGGAAACACCTTCGAATGGCTCAAAAGCTCCATAGAAATAGCTTTAATGGATGATAATGTAAAAGATGAGCTAAAACAGTATTTAAGAGAATGCTTAAGTAAGGGGAATTGAAGAGTTAGTTGGGACCAATTGTTAATCGAAACTATCAGAATATTCATATAAAATTGATTAATACTTATTTTTTAATTTTAAGAGCGCATGATTAAATAGGATAGATTAAATAATAGCACTTTAAAAGACTTAACCAGATAAATTTACTGAATTTTCACGGTACATAATCAGAAACTCAAAAAGTAGAAGCGATGATTAAATGGATATTTCAATTGTAATCCCAGCACTTAACGAAGAAGGAATAGTAGGTAAAACAGTTAAATCAATACCACTTACCGAATTAAAGGAAAAAGGACTGGAAACAGAGATAGTGGTGGTTGACAACGCATCAACCGATAACACCGCCCAGGAAGCAACTGATGCCGGAGCAAGGGTGGTCCGTGAAGAAAAAAGAGGGTATGGAAACGCTTATCTGAGGGGATTTAAAGAAGCCAAGGGAGATATAATTGTAATGGGTGATGCAGACGGTACATATCCCCTGAACACCACCTACGAATTTGTCCAGCCACTTTTAACTGGAGATTACGATATGGTGATGGGCTCCCGGCTCAAGGGAGATATACAGAAGGGAGCCATGCCCGCCCTGCACAGATACGTGGGCAACCCATTCCTCACCTGGTTACTGAACGCCCTGTTTAAAGCAGGAGTTTCTGACGCCCACTGTGGGATGAGGGCCATTCGAAGGGAAGCCCTGGACAAATTGAAACTTCAAAGCTCAGGAATGGAGTTCGCTTCAGAGATGATCATCGAAGCCGCCCGGGAGAAGTTGAAGATAGCAGAGATTCCCATAACCTATTATCCCCGAAAGGGTGATTCCAAGCTCAGTTCATTCGCTGATGGATGGAGACACCTGAGATTCATGATGCTCTACAGACCCACACCATTTCTCCTGGGACCGGGTCTGGTAGTGTTGTTACTGGGTGTATCCCTGGTGATAGGAGTATCTTTACTGGGACAATCCAGGATGCACTCCCTTATCCTGGGAAGTCTCCTGGTGATAATCGGATACCAGATGCTCCTGGCCTGGGTACACTTCGGTGCTTTCGGAGAGACCTATGGTGTTAATAAAGGCTCAGGGACGGTGAATAAATATTTAAGCTACCATTCCCTGGGAAGAGAATTGCTCCTGGGTGTGTTTCTCCTGGTGATAGGACTGATCATAGGTATCAACGTACTCTATAGCTGGAGTGAGGCAGGATTTGGTGGTCTGTTCCAAACCCTGAATGCCATGATGGCCTTGATATTCTTTATCCTGGGAATTCAGACCATCTTCTCAGGGATATTCATCAGTCTCATGCTCTTAAACAGTCCTGACCCTGAAAGTTAGTAGTATTTACCCTGAAAATTGAAATACTTTCTTTGTATAAATTATGGATCTAAATTATTTTTAAGAGGCCCGAAAAGATGAAGATAGCCTTCATTTACGATGCAGTCTACCCCTGGATAAAGGGAGGGGCCGAAAAGAGAATCTACCAACTGGCCAAAGGATTAGCAGATAAAGGCCATGAGGTGCACTGGTATGGTGTGGGATGGTGGTGGCCCGAGTCAGGTAAAAAAGACATGGAAATGGACGGTATAAAGTTACATGGAGTATGTAAACCTGTGGAACTTTACGGGGACGATAAAAGATCCATTAAAGAAGCCCTCTACTTTGCCTTGATGATCCTTTTTAAATTAAGGGCAGGAAAATATGATATCATCGATTGCCAGGGATTTCCATTCTTTTCCTGTTTTACAGTTGGATTCAACTCCTTTTTTGGAAGATCCACAATGGTAATTACCTTACATGAAGTCTGGAATGATTACTGGTATGAATATCTGGGAAAAGCAGGATTTTTTGGTAAGTTAACTGAAAAACTAATGGTGAGATTAACTGATAAGATTATAACAGTATCTGATAAGACCAAAGATGATTTACGGAAGATAAAATCATCGGAAAAAGCGGTGGTCATACCCAACGGAATCGATCTTGCGGAGATTAATCAGATAAAGCCTTCACTGGCTAAATCAGATATCATATTCGTGGGTAGGTTGATCAAAGAGAAAAAGGCCGACCTACTCATAAAATCCCTGGTTAAAGTAAAAAATACTTTCCCAGATGTAAAGTGCACCATCATCGGGGAAGGACCCGAAAAAGAGAACTTGGAAAAGTTAAGCGACCAATCAGGCCTCAAGGATGATGTAAGTTTCACCGGATTTCTGGAGGATTATCAGGATGTGATAGCTCATATGAAGTCTTCTAAAGTACTGGTCCTCCCATCTGTACGGGAAGGGTTTGGTATGGTGGTCCTGGAGGCCAATGCCTGCGGACTGCCGGTAGTGGTAGTTGATCATCCTATGAACGCAGCAAAAGACCTGATAATTCCCGGTGAAAATGGATTTATAGCTGAGGTATCAGAAGATTCACTTTCAAATAATATAATAGAAGCAATGGAATCAAGAAAAAAAATGGTAGAAGATTCTAAAGATTTTGCCAAGGATTACGACTGGAATAATATAATCACCCGGCTAGAGGTAACTTATTGGGAGTTTTTACTTAAATAAAAAGTTTAAATAAAGATTATAACTTTGAATAACAGATTAAACTATATTACAGCTCAAATAGTAGATTAAACTTAGATTATAACTCAAATAGTAGATTAAACTTAGATTACAGCTTAAATAAAGGATTAATAAACATGAAGATATTACAGACACCAGTCAGGTTTTATCCCTTCACCGGCGGTGTGGAAAACTACGTTTACTACCTTTCCCGGGAGCTGGTGAAATCAGGAAACCAGGTGAAGGTGGTATGTGCCAACGAGCCAGATATAGAAAGTAAGGAGATACTGGAGGGTATTGAAGTAGAAAGACTGCCCTATATGGGTAAAATAGCCAACACCAACATCACCACCGGACTTCCCGGAGCGTTATCAGATGGTGACTACGACATCATCCACACCCATATCCCCACGCCCTGGAGTGCTGATTGGAGTGCCTTTTATGCAAATAGTAAAAACAAGCCCCTGGTGGTAACTTATCATAACGATATAGTAGGTCAGGGATTGGCAAGCCTGATAGCCCGTATATATAACTCAGTAGGCCTAAACTACGTGCTCAAAACTGCAGATAAGATCATCATAACCCAGCCCGGCTACCTGCAATCCTCATCTTATCTGGCTAAATACCGGGATAAAATAGAAGTAATCCCCAACGGGGTGGATGTGGAAAAATTCCAGCCAAAACAAGCTCCAAGTAATGAAGATAAAAGCACCATCTTCTTTTTAAGCGTCCTGGATGAGTTCCATAAATATAAAGGACTGGAGTATCTTTTAGAAGCTCTTAAAATAGTTAAAAATAAAATACCTGATGTGAAATTAATCGTGGGAGGTAAAGGCGTTTTATTTGATCATTATCAGGAAATGGCCGCTTCACTGGGATTAAAAGATAACGTGAAGTTCGCCGGGTTTATCCCTGACGATGAAATTGCAGATTATTACAGCCAGGCAAGCGTATTCGTCCTACCATCCATCTCTTCCCTCCAGGAAGGATTTGGAATAGTGGCCCTGGAGGCACTGGCCTGTCAGACACCGGTGGTAACCACCGATATCGTAGGCGTGGCCCAGGATCTAAAACAAATCCAAGGTGGAATAGTAACACCACCCCGGGACACACAGAAACTGGCCGATGCTATAACGCAGATACTCAGTGATGCTGAGATGCAAAGGGATATGGGTCAAAGGGGTAGGAAACTGGTGGAGGAAAAATATACCTGGAAAGGTGTGGCCAGTAGTATGGAGAAAGTATATAAGGAAATACTGGCAAAATCCTAAATTCACATCATCTTATTTTTTTGGATTGAACATTTTAAGGAAATAGGATATAATATTAAATTTAATAAAGAGTGCGGATGGTTTGGATGCTGGATATAAATAAGCAAGTGAAGGGTTTTAACATTAAAAACTGGATATTCACGGTTATATTCTTCCTAATATTAACTGATCTATCCATAATTTTAGATATACCTTTTTTAAGAGAGGTATTCTCCTTCATATTCTTTTCTGTAGTCCCTGGCTTTTTGGTCATACTAATATTGAATCTCAAAGGGATGGATCCAGTTAAAAAGATAGTTTTATCGGTGGGAATGAGTATTTCCTTCCTGATGATTATCGGCCTGGCTTTAAACAGTTTATATCCCCTGTTAAACCAGCCATTATCCTTCACCCCGGTTTTTGTTACCTTAAACCTCTTCGTCGTTCTACTGTCTGTGGCCGCCTACTGGCGTAACCGGAACGTTTTAGAAGATGATTTTGGTTTTAAATTAGATTTAAAGGATAAACTAAGATCCCCACTGATATTCTCCTTTTTATTCCCTCTCCTGGCTATACTAGGGACTTATCTTATGAACACCACCCAGAACAACGTTCTGCTTTTAACCATGCTCCTTTTAATACCCCTGTATCTGGTGGCTGTGATTTATCTGCGGGACAGGATCCATTCTGCTACCTATCCCCTGGCACTGTGGTTCATTGGCCTAAGCCTGCTCTTGATGCACGGATTAACCTCCAACCACCTCCTGGGAATAGATGTTCACCTGGAATATTACAGCTTCCAACTCACTCAGTTAAGCTATCACTGGGACCTGAATACCTATTACAACGCCTACAACGCCTGTATGAGCATAACCATCCTCCCCCTGATCTACCATGTCCTATCGGGGATGGGTGGAGAATACATCTTCAAATTATTCATGGCCATCATAGGTTCCATATTGCCCTTAATCGTTTACCTGGTTGCGAAAAAATATATCGCGGGTAAATATGCATTTCTAGCGGCTTTGCTTTTCATATTCCAGCTATTTTTCATGAACCTCCTGGGGGCGGTGAGACAGGAGATAGCTATAATATTCTTCTTCCTCACAATAATGGTTGTATTTGACTTTAATCTGGATAAATGGTTTAGAAAATTCCTTATAGTCCTTTTTATATTTGCAACTTTGATATCACACTATTCCACGGCCTACGTGGCATTCGTACTTATGCTACCCATACTGCTCTACCCCTTTTTCAGGAGCTTAATAAAGGAGAGGAAGCTGGTCTTCACCAACTTCGACGTCATAATCATTTCACTGGTACTCATTGCCATCTGGTACCTTTTCGTGGCGAAGGTCCAGTTTGCAAGCGGGGCCCAGGTTCTGGGTAAAACAGTGGAACTAACCGCGGGTGCGGGAATAAGTAGTGCTCTGGTTGGAACCAGGGGCGCCTATGTCCTGGGCATCCTGGGGGTGGTTTTCAAGTCACTACCCAATATGGTGAGTGTCATAGCCCATGATCTGATATTCGCCACCATACTGATGGGTTTAGTCGCCATTGTCCGGAGGTTCCGCTATTATCAGGAGAAGTTTACCACGGAATTTATACTGGGAATAGTCATATCCCTGGTTTTACTGGTTTTATTCGTGGCTCTGCCCTACATCTCAATTGCCTACGATGTGGCCCGGCTGTTTTTCCAGCTGATAATATTCTTAGCACCAGTCTTCGTAATCGGCGGTATTTTCATAGCCAGAATTACTAAAAAACCAAAATGGGATGTTTATATCCTGTTATTCCTTTTAATATTCCTGTTTTCATGTGTAACGTATCTGCAGTACAGTGCTCTTGGCCAGCCCTATTCTTCAGACTATGAAACGAACGGCACAGTCAGACAGGGTAATTATATCTATGACAGTGAAATAATAGCAGCCCAATGGATCTCCCAAAACAGGATAAACAACTTAACAGTATATTCAGATGGAAGAGAGGTTGCCAGATTCTTAACAGCATATGGACCGAATGTTTCAAATGAAAACATCAACAGCTCATTATTTGGCTGGAATAAAACCATAGATAGGGGTTATATCTATCTGGGATACGTTAACATACATGACCGGTTGATCATAGATATGGGTGATGATTTTATCCGGGCGGATATGGGACCATATCAATTCCTTATAGATGGAAAGAGCAGGATCTACGATAATGGAGGGGCCCGTATATTATGGTAAACGATTCCAAACCAAATCAGGGAAGTAAAGAGGGTCTTAAAATATTATTCGTACACCACACAGCAATGTGGTACCGTAAACCATTCTTCCGTAGATTGAGCGAGATCTACGATGTTGAGTTTCTATTTACCAATGTGGAAGGCTACAATCGAACCTACGGTACTGATTTATCCCAGGAAATTCCAGGGATGGAAGGTATAAACTATCGTATAATCCCTAACAAGTTTGGAGTAGCCTGGGGCGCTATAAAAAGGGCTCTGGGAGAATACGATGTCTTTGTAGGCGGTAGCTGGGATACTCCCACCGATGCATTTGAAACCTTACTCTACTTTTTAACAGTGAAAATAAAGGGGAAACCATTCATTCTATGGAGGGAAGACTGGGACTGGAACGTTAAAACCACTAAGAGGAAATTTGCCAAGTTCTTGGCCGGATTTTTCTCTCGCAGTGCCGATGCTCTTTTAGTACCGGGCACTAGACACCGGGAATTCTTCACACGATTAGGGGTATCGTCTGATAAGATTTTCATCATGCCTAACGTCAGTAATTTACATTTAAAGGAAGATGATTATGGAAATTGTGAGAAGATACGCCAAGAGCTTGGACTAGAAGATAAAAAGGTTATCTTATTTGTGGGGCGTCTCATTAAGTTAAAGGGACTTCGATACCTCCTTAAAGCCTTCAAAAAGCTCTATAAAAAAGTAGGCGATGTAAGGTTAGTTATTGCGGGGGATGGAGAGTGCCGTGGGGAACTGGAAAAATTAGCGCACAGTTTAAAAATAGAGGATCTACTTTACTTCCAGGGTAACGTGCCCAATGATTTTTTAGGGGCTTATTATCTCCTCGCCAATATTTTTGTACTGCCTTCCATCACCACCCACCATGCCGATGCATGTCCTTTGGTGGTCAATGAAGCCATGTACTTTGGAAAACCAGTGGTAACCAGTGACGCTGTAGGTAACACCTTCATGATTGAAGATGGGGTAAATGGTTTTGTTGTTCCGGAAAGAGATTGTGATGCTCTCTACCAAGCACTATATAAAATTTTAATGGGCCCGGATCTTGAAGAGAAAATGGGCCAGGCATCTAAAAGAGTTATTGAAGAGGGATTTACCTATAATAACATGGTGGAAGGATTTAATCAGGCTATAAACTTTATAAAAAGAAGATGAAAGAAACCAGTTATCTAAAAAGAAATAAAAAAAGGAAAATCGAATTTACCTCATTGAACTGGACTGCATCTCTGGTGACCCGTCTTTGCAGTGGTATACTGTATCGAAGTTGAAATCAGATGAGACACTGCATTCCTGGCATTTACATCCCTGTGGATTTTCAAAGCATCTTATTTCGTCACCTATAGCACAAAATACGCCCATTTTCCCCGTCTGCATGCATTCGTTGTAGCTGGGGCAGGCGTTGCAGATGCATTTAATCATGGTTTCTTCATTTTTTGGAACCATACCCATAAATCAGCACCTCCTTGTGGTTATTATTATGTACTTAATAAGTTTTAAAATTTTTTAAATTAAATATAAAACCACTTCTAAAGCAATTTCAAGGAAAAAAGAGATATAATAGAGAATAATAATGATTACGGGTTTTATTACGGTTAAAATAGGCCTAGTTTGCCTAACAATTATTTCCAATTAGAAATGATAAAAGAATTTAAGAGCATATCCACCTGTTCATGATTACAGAATAGTTAATTCCGTTTAATTATTATTTTAAAATATAAAACAAATATTTGGAGTAGATACAGGGGTAAATAGAGGTAATAATGATTGTTATGGGCTTTTAAGAAGGTTAAATTGGATCTGATCTCCATCAAAGCCCTTTTAGCTCCTCCTGAACTCCTTTTTTTCCGGGATACAGCTTCTTTATGCCATATAAATGAATCCAAGACTACCACAGATTTATATCCATATTCTTTGAGTTTGAGGGCCAGGTCGATATCCTCACATCCAAAAAATAGATCATCATTCAATTGCTTTATGGGTAGTTTAGACTTTAAAAGTAACGCTGCTCCGGAAACCCAATCACATTCAATAAGGTTTCCCTGATAATCCTCTAAACTGCTAATTTCGGTTAAATCATAGTAACCAGGATACTTCTTTATATTCACTTTTCCGCCTAAATTGGCAATCACTTCCTGACTACCATCGTAATCGTAGTAGTAAATCAAAGGGGACAAAATGCCGATGTAAGGGTTTTTTTTGGCAGCATGAATCAATTTGGTTAAAAATTCAGGATCTACCACTGTGTCGTTGTTTAAAAGTAGGATGTAGTCCGGGTTGTATGCTTTCCGGGTGTATGTTATGGCGATGTTGTTTCCTGCTGCAAAGCCGTAGTTTCTATCGTTTTTTATGAGAGTCAGATGGTTATTTGATATTTCAATATCATTCATTTGTTCTTGTGCTTCCTGGTTGGTGAGTTCGGTGATTGTTATGGGCTTGTTTTCAGGGTTGTATTTGAAGAAGGGGGAGGTTACCTTTACTTTTCCCTTAGCATATTCCCTGATTTTCTCGAGGGACTGGTCTTGTGAGTGGTTGTCCACCAGTATCACCCGGTAATTAGGGTAATTTATCTGGTAGAGGGATTCCAGGCATTCCAGGGTGTCCTGCCAGCCGTTCCAGTTGAGTATTATAATGGAAACCAGGGGATTCATCAAATTTTTCTCCTTATAATAATTTAAAAGCTTTTAAATATCTTTAAATATGATTCCATCAGCGTGTTGAAGTATTCACCTTTGTTAGTTTCATTTCTACCTATTATGCTTCCTGTCAAAACGAATAACCCTTCTTTGGTTATTAAGAATAGAAATAAGAGTTTATTGTAGGAACTTCCATACCGGATGATATATTCTACAGTGTTTTTCAAACTTAAAACCGTCATTTCAGGGATTACAGATTTCTTAGTTATTGTCCTGCCCCTCTTATGATATACAACTGCATCTGGCGTGTATAATGCTTTCCAGCCCAGGTTATGAGCTTTCCAGGATAGATCGGCATCTTCACCCAGGGTAACGTAACTGGTGTCCAGTAGGCCCGTTTCCCTGAGCATTTCCTTTTTATACAATGCACAGGCAGCCATGGCACCCATTACTTCTATTTCATGGTCGTACTGTCCCTTATCAACTTTCCCATGACCGCGGTCAACAATTCTTCCCCAACTAATTATATGTCCGGTGGAATCGATGATCGGGGGATTATCGGCGTTCAGCAATTTACATCCTACAATTCCCACTTTTTCATCTGATTCAGCAACATTTACCATTTCTGTTAGAAATTCAGGGGTTACCACCGTATCATTATTTAGGAGGAGGATATAGTCTGGGTTGTGGATTTTTTGGGTGTATTTTATGGCTATGTTGTTTCCTTTGGCAAAGCCATAGTTTTCATCGTTTTTTATAAGGGTTAAGTGGTTATCTGGCATTTCAATTTTACTTATTTCTTCTTCTGCTTCCTTTTTGTTAAGTTCATTTAGTGTTAGGGGTTTGTTTTCAGGGTGGTAGGTGTAGAATTTTGATTCGGTGGTTATTTTCCCCTGGCAGTATTCCCTGATTTTCTCGAGGGACTGGTCCTGTGAGTGGTTGTCCACCAGTATCACCCGGTAATTAGGGTAATCTATCTGGTAGAGGGATTCCAGGCATTCCAGGGTGTCCTGCCAGCCGTTCCAGTTGAGTATGATAATGGAAACCAGGGGGTTCATAGTGATCACCGGTTTTAATCCAGAATACTTAATCCCTAATACTTAGTTAATCTCTTGCATGGATAACCCTGTTCAGATGCCATAGTAACCGTTTCCCGGCATGATCAAGGGTCCAGTAATCTTGGATATACTTTAAGGAGTTTTTAGACATATTATATCTTTTCAGGTCCTTGGAAAGGAGTTCAGTGGTTGCTTCTGCAAAGAGACCTTCGTCACGTTCACTGTGCAGTCCGGTTTTTTTGTGAATTACAGATTCCCTGATACCCCCTTCCTTCACACCCACCACCGGAGTGCCGCAGCCCATGGCCTCCAGGGGCACCAGACCAAAAGGCTCCATATAAGGGGCATATAAGACCAGTTTAGCCTGATTATAAAGGAGAACCAGCTTTTCATCATCTATAAGATCTAATATTTCTAAATCAACATCCAACTGGGAAGCCAGTTTCTTTAGGTATTCCTTCCACTCCGGGAGGGAAAAATTGGAAACTATTACCAGTTTTGGCCGAATTTCAATGTCAATAAGTGATAGTGACCTTATGATAAAGTCGTATCCCTTGGATGGTCTGCAACTCCCCACAGATAGGACAAAATCTTCTTCAGGAACTTCAAGGGGTTTGAAAAGATCGGTATCTATTCCCAGATAGGATACATAAGAATTAAGGCCATAAACCCTCAATATGGATTCACGGGTGAAGTAGGAGTTGGTTAAAATATTTTTGGCGTAGGAGATATTTTCTGTATCGATTTTCAAATCCCTGTTATCTGCCTGGTTAAAAATAAACTTCTTTAAAGGGTTTATATCAGTATCGTTTTCTATGGTTTTGAGGATGGCCTCGTTACGGGGTGGCTGCGGGCAGTAATAGACGGTGGGATGTTTGATGTATTTTAAAAAGAAGGGTGTCATGGTGTACTGGTCCTGTTCACTGAACACCACATCATAATCCCTTGAGTTTATAGTTTGAGCTATCTCTTTTTGAGTTATCTCCAGGTCCCGCAGGGATATGGTTTTAATGAGGGGTGGGACATATCTAAAAGTTGAATATAATGAACCTTTCCATGTCTTTCCCACTGGAAATACAGTTAGACTATTTGCTACATCCTTAAGAGGCAGGAATTCTTCATTGGCAGTGGAGGGTGCAAATATATCTACTGTGTGATTATGCTGATTGAGGTAGTCCAGGTAGCCGTGTAAGGCTCTTTTTGCTCCGCCTGATGGTAAATTATGGAAAACTGCGATCTTCATGTTATCAAATTTTTTATCTTTTATACATGGGGTTTTTTCATTTTCAACCCATCAACAGCCCCTTTTATGAGAGATTTGAATAATTCCCAGTTTCTCTGGTAAATTAATTGATATCCGCTTTCTTTTAAAATTTCCGGCAGGTAATGGGCCATAAATTTGCGGTAACTTCCTGGTGGGGCGTGTTTTTTCATGAAATATAACCGGTTCCGGTTATGGTAGTAGGTTTTAAAATAACTTTGGCTGGAAGTTCCATACTTATGCCATATTTTTGATTTATAGGAATAAATAGATTTATAACCAGCTTCCCGGCCAGTGAAGCACCAGTCAACATCTTCCCAGTACATGTAATATTCCTCGTCAAGGAGGCCGACCTTTTCCACCACTTCTCTTTTAACCAAAAGACAGGATCCTCCCACATAGTCAAGTTCCATGTCCCTATCAAATTTTCCTGTATCTTTTTCCATGAAGGCTACTTCATTTGATTCTCCACGTGAAAAATCTATATTTCCCCCACCAGCCGCTTGTATAACATCTTCATCATCATACAGGTAAGTTTTCGGACCTATAAAGCCGATCTTTTCATCTGAAGAAGCGGTGTTAACCAGTTCTGTTAGAAATTCAGGATCCATCACCGTGTCGTTGTTTAAAAGCAGGAAATAGTCCGGATTAAAATTATTTAAGGCAAATCTCATCCCGGTGTTGTTTCCTATGGCAAAACCCTGGTTTTCATAGTTCCTTATGAGTATCAGTCCATAATTAGGTTTGGATTCTTTATCAGGCTCATGGTCAGGTATATTGGATTTTTTATCTGGCTCAGATAATTTTTTATCCGGTTCATCTTCATTTATTTGCACAAAATCTATGGGTTTATTATCAGTCCGGTATTTAATCAGATTTGAAGATATTTTAACTTCACCCTGACAGTATTCCTTTATTTTTTGCACAGAATCGTCTTCTGAAGCGTTATCTACTAGAATAACCCTATAGTTATCATATTTATTACCGTAAAGTGATTCCAGGCATTCTATGGTGTCCTTCCATCCGTTCCAGTTTAAAATTATGATACAAACTTCGGGGTTCATTCTGGCCTCTAATTATGTTTTTTGCTAAATTTAATATTGGTAACATCGAATATATTAAATAGTGTAAATTAATGGAATTAATTAAAGTGGAATTATGGGTAAACCTCTAAAAATAGCCTTTTTAACGGCAACTGATGCCAGAGATAAAAGAGTACGTTCTGGAACACTTTATTATATGGCTAAAGCTCTCGAAAAACACTGTGGAGATGTTTATTATCTGGGGCCATTGGATTCTGGGATAGAAAAGGTAACCAGGTTTTTCAACAACGCTTCACTGGCTATCTTCAAAAAAAGCTACGCATATGAACACAATATCTTACTGTCCCGGAGTTATGCGGGAATAATCCGTAAGAAACTTAAAAAGGAAGACTTTGACGTTATTTTTGCCCCGGTAGCATCCACAGAATTAGCCTCTCTATCTACAGATATCCCCATCGTCTACACTGCAGATGCCACCTTCAAGTTAATAAGCAATTACTACCCCGACTACTTCTCTGGGCAACTGGAAATATCAGGGAAGGAAGGAAGTTATATAGAACAATCCGCCATAGACAAGGCAGATCTACTACTATATCCAACTAGTTGGGCAGCAAATTCCGCGATAAATGATTATAAGGCGGATAAATATAAGGTAAAGATTATTCCATTCGGTGCCAACATGGACCATGTTCCATCCCGGGAGTCGGTCCTTAACAGGAAAAAGTCAGATAAATGCAGGTTACTATTTTTAGGGGTGGATTGGGAGCGTAAAGGTGGAGGAATAGCTTTTGAAACCTTAGTTGAACTTGGTAAATTAGGGGTGGATGTTGAATTAACTGTCTGTGGAACCACACCCCCAGAGGAACTCAAACACGAGAATATGAAGGTTATACCATTCCTTGATAAAAATGACCCCGAAGATTATAAAGAATTACAGGAACTATTTCTTAAAAACGATTTCCTGATTCTACCATCAAGGACAGAGGCATATGGGGTGGTGTTCTGCGAGGCAAATGCCTATGGCCTACCTGCCATAACCACAGATACTGGGGGGATACCTGGTGTTGTTGAAGAGGGGAAAAATGGGTTCATGTTGCCGTTAGATGCACGGGGAGACCAATATGCGAATCTTATAAGGAAGTTATATGAGGATGAAGAGAAATATTATCAGCTTGTAAAGTCCAGCAGGGGAACCTTTGAGGATAAACTCAACTGGGACAGCTGGGGAAGACGGGTCAGCGAGTACATAAAACAACTATTAATGTGAGGATGATTTCATGGATAAATTACCAGTATCGGTATTGGTTCACACCCTTAATGAGGAGAAAAACATCAGAAACTGCCTGGAAACTGTAGAATGGGCTGATGAAATAATCATCGTAGACATGTACAGCGATGATAAAACCACCGAGATAGCCTCTGAATATACAGATAAGATATTTTACCATGAAAGAATGGGCTACGCAGATCCGGCCAGACAGTTCGGCCTGGAAAAGGCCTCAAATGAATGGATACTTATTCTAGATGCGGATGAACTGGTACCTTTAAAACTTAAGAAAAGATTGGAGACCATAATAGAAGAAGATCTGGGGGATATAATCTCCATACCCCGTAACAACTATTTCTTCGGGAAGGTGATGAGGCACACTGGTTGGGGCCCCTTGCAGGATACCCTGCACCGTTTTTTCAAGAAGGAATACGTTTTTATCACCGATAAAATACACTCCCTCCTGGTTGAAAGTGAGGAAGCCAGGATATACGAAATTACCCATGAAGATGAGGGGATCATCCATTTTAACTATGTGGATGTGGAGCATTTCCTGGAGAAATTGAACAGGTACACCACTATAGAAGCAAAGGCACTGTATGAAGCAGATGAGGACATTAGATTTCGAAGTGTGGTTAATCAAATTTTGGGTGAATTTAGAAATAGATATTTCAAACTCCAAGGACGTAAAGAAGGTTTTAGAGGATTTTCACTGGGTTTTCTAATGGGTACATATCGTTTAGTGACTTACGCCAAATTGAAGCTGATGAAAGAGTACCATTCGAAAAATCCTGCGTCAGAAATAGAAAAGGAATATAATAGAGTGGCCCTAGAAATCAGGTCAGAATATGAAGAATGAATTTTTAAGGCCAAATATAAGATTGAATTCCCTAGTCTTTTTGGATGAATCCTTAGTTATCCTTTTTAATATTCAGTATCTGCCGGAATAAATCGTAGTCATCTGGTGTAAATCCCTTCAAGGCAATTAAAACTGCGAAGTAGATAACTGCAGAGATGGCTATTTCCAGAAATAGATTGGTTTGAACCAGTAAGATGAATAGAGCCATTACCAAACAAGCTATTGCTGGTTTAAAGATGATTTCATGTACTTTTACCTTGGCTAACAATTTGGATAGCACATAAAAGCCTAAAGCCACCGAAAAGATTTCGGTGATCACAGTTACAAATGCCGCCCCTAAATAACTGTACAGGGGTATGAGTACTAGATTCATTCCAACATTCAACACCAGGGATGCGGCAGTGATTTTAAGATAAGTAACCTGTCTGTTCATGGCGGTAAGTAAAGAACCCTGTATATAATTAACGAATATGAAGGGAAGAACCCATACCACGATTTGAAGTGCTAAAATGGAGGGTATATACTCTGGCTTGAATAACAGTAGAATTACCGGTTCAGCAAGTAGAGTGATCCCTACTGCTATCGGTAAACTGAGAATGGTTAAATATTTAAATGATTTTATATAGGCTCCTTTCAGGGGATTTATGGAGGAAACATAAAGTTTGGAGAATACCGGGAATATGGCGGTGGTATACACCTGTGGGAAAAATATAAGGGCTTCCATAAGTCTGTATGCTGCGCTGTAGAATCCTACTGCCTCCATACCACTCATTACAGAGAGCATTACCGAGTCTATCCTGAAAACCAACACAGCAAATAAGCTGGTGATGGAAAGGGGCAGTGCTTCCTTTATGGTAGGTTTCCAGAATTCTAAATCCATTTCTATGTTAGGAAGGTAAAATTTCCAGGCATAGGTAACCAGTATGTAAATGAAATTTATGGCATTAGCAACCAGGTAGACTAAGGCAAAGGCAATCACGTCTAAGCCGAGATAAATGACAAGTAAAGTACCTATAAGCATCACTACACTGTTTAATATGGTTGCAACCGATTGATACTCCATTTTCTGGTAGGACTGGAAGATTGAATAAAATATACTGGAGAAGGCATTGAAAATAAAGGCGGCTGTTAAAATATAGGTTACGATAATTGTAATATCATTGTAACCGAGAATATAAACGGTTAATACAGTGAGTAAGAATGTGAATAGGCTTAAAAACAGTTTCATAATGGTGGTGTTACCCACATACTTCCGGGTCAACGATTTATCCCGGACTACTTCCCTGACAGTTAAAGTGCTCAATCCGAGGTCGCTGAATACCACATATATTCCAGTCAATGCCAGAGCTGTTGATAAGATTCCGTATCCATCTACAGATAAATATTTAGCTATAGAAATTGTGATGAAGAAGCCTAAGACGTATGTAATTATCTGTGCTATGTAAAGAACAGAGGTGTTTTTAGCTATTGTGCGTGCGTCGCTCATGATTTTACCCTTAGATTAAAAGAGATTTCTTTAAAGAGATAATATTTAAATAGAAGATTTAATTTTAATCTGATTCTATTTAAATTTGCTGGTGAACCATTCCACGGTTTCACCCAGATCCTCTTTAAAGTCTGATTTGGGTTTGAACCCAATGGATTTTGCCCGGGAAACATCAGCCAGGGAGTGCCTTACGTCTCCTGGCCGGGGCTCCATATAAACTGGTTCAACGTCTGTACCCATAAATTCCTTTATTATATCCCATAACTGGTTTATGGTGGTACTTTTACCCAGGGCGATGTTGAAAACCCCGGTTTCATTAGACTGACAGGCCTGGATATTGGCCTTAACCACCTGTTTAACCGGGATAAAATCCCGGCTTTGCTCTCCATCCCCATAGATCACCGGTTTTTCACCCTTTAAAATAGCACTTATGAAGTTGGGGATCACCGCGGCATAGGCAGAATTAGGATCCTGACGGGATCCGAATACATTGAAGTAGCGAAGGGAAACCGTGGGCAGATCGTAGTTCTCGGTGAACACCTGGCAGTACATTTCACCAGTGGCCTTGTTGACTGCGTAGGGGGATAATGGTCGAAGAGAAGCGTCTTCAGAGATGGGTAAGGATTTGTTATCTCCGTAAACGGCTGATGAAGATGCAAAAACCACTTTTTTTACACCAGCATCTCTTGCGGCTATTAAAAGTTGGAGGGTTCCTTTTACATTGATTTCATTATAGATTAAGGGGTTTTCAACACTTTCCGGGACGCTGATTAAAGCTGCTTCATGGAAAACATAATCCACGTCTTTAAAGATCTTTTTAAGGTTTAATTCGGTGATATTTCCTTTGATTAAGTTTAAATTCTCCATTTTTAAATGTTCAATGTTCTCCAGTTTTCCACTGGAGAGATCATCGATTATTATGACTTCATTATCTTCTACTAGTCCTTCCACCAGGTTTGATCCAATAAAACCCAGGCCACCAGTCACCACTATCCTTTTATCCTTCATTTTCAGACTTTCCCATACTTGTTCATTTTCAGATTTCCTATAATTCGGTCTCACAATTAAAACCAAATGTTTAATGCACATTTACCAGCAGTTCAAGGGCCCTGTAGGGCTGCTGGGTGTCGGGTAGTTTATACAGGAAAAACTCTAATCTTTGTCCATCACCACTTTGGTTGGAGCTAAAAGTAAATGGTATCCTCTTTTCTTCTTTATTTTCTAGTTTAAATGTTTCATTTTTAAGTGTAACATTATCTAGCCGGACAACTACCTCATAGTCGGCAGCGTTTCCCTCATGGTTTACTGTTCCCATAATCACCGTTCCATTTTCCCCAAGAGTTAAATTGGTGGGGTAATCACCGGCTTTTCCATCCGGTCCCAGGATATAGAATTCCGTGAATCTTTCACCGGGGGAGGGGTTAAGGGTTATATAAACCACTGCTGTAATGGCCGCAACTATTAAAATGATTAATAGGTAGGACACTATTTTATCAATTTTCATTCAAGCACCACTTTGAACTTTTATTGTAATGGGACTCATTCTTAAAATATCTTTTTGTTTATATCTTAAATTGAAATACCTTCTTTTTTTTGGACAATCCTTATTAAATGATATATATCCTATTTTACCTATTCTTATTTACGCAATAAATTTTAATATCTTAACAGTTAATCATTTACAAATAATAATAAATATGTTATCGTGGTTAACTAAAAATGACTGTAAGAACTTTCATTGGAAACATTTATATATCCATTTGATCTATCATGATTATTCATGCTAAAGGTGTGTAATATTATGCTTTACATCGTTTATATCATAGCCATAGGGTCTGCCATGATTTTAGGGCTAATATTAAAACTTCCCCTACTTCCTGAACGACCCATGAGACAATCCTGGACCACCAGTGTGATATTTCCTACGGCAGTACTGGCTCTTGGATTTACAGCTATGGTGTCCAAGTTAGGATACCTGACTTCCACTAATATAGATTATCTGATAGCGTTGGCGATAGGAATACTCACCGCCATCTTTTGCAAGTTTATACTGGAGAAACTTCTTCCCAAACCTTCTGGAGAAGAAGCTCCTGCATTTATGGAGGAATCCCATTGAATGAAATACTGGGAATAGCCATAGCAGCAGTAATCTCCTGGTTCAACTTCGTAATTATTGATACTTGGATGGGTCTGCCTGAAGCTCCTGGTGTTAAGGGTGCAGAAGCTATAGGCCGAGACATCAAAAAGAGGGGTGGAGACCTGGCCGGCGGATTTTTCCAGGGAAACATAGTCTGCTCTCCCGACGCATCAGCAGGGACTTTACTTGCTTCTATAGCATGTTTTGCAATAGGAACTCCTGAAGGAGGGTTCATAGCAGCGGCGTTAGTGTACTTTGGTAACAGGATCTGTGCTGATCCAGGCTACGCTGGAACTACTGGTGCCTTGACCATTACCATCATAATTGCTGCCGCATCCTACATTGGTTTAACTCCCGTGATGTTTATTGCAGGAATGATGATAGCTATACTCACTATCCAGGGATTACATCATCCCGCATCATCAAAATTACTGGGTAAAATAGCCCAAAAAATGGGAAGATATACTGAAATAGAATAGGTTCGAAAAATACTGAAGATTCAAGAAATACTGGAGATCCAAAAATAATAAAGAATATATATTCATAATTATTAAATAGAATTTAAGGCAAATTTAAAGAATAGTTCTAAGGGTAAATACATGATAACAGAAATAGTAGGCATCATTATTTTGTTTGCAGCAGTAAGGACGCTTATAGCACAGGATAGATCGGAAAGAATGGTTTACATAAATGTGATAGGTTTTGGTTTGTCTGCATTAATTGCCCTCTATATACAGACACCATTTGGAGCAATCCTCGCCATAGTCTACTTCGTGACATCTACCCTGAGTTCCAACGCCATAGCCTACTCCATTGGAAGAGTTAAAGATGAAATTATTTTAGATGACTGAATAAATATCGATGCCAATCGGAAGGAGTTATTCCCCGTTTTTTAACTTGATGTAAATTTGTATCCATAAGATGAAGGTGTAAAACCAATGCCAGTATTAGATTTCATAAATTTGACCTATGTTTCGGCTGCTGTCACCATAATAGGTTCTATAGGTATAATAGCACTTCCCAAACCAATTGATAAGGTTATAATGTTTTCATTACTCCAGGGCGGTTTTATAGGTATGATTGCTGCTGCAAAATATTTGGATGTGGCCATGGCTGCGGCCATATTCGATCCCATCTCCACAATTATACTCTTAATTGGAATAATTAAACTGGATGAAATAAGGAAGAAAAAACAGAAACAAAAATCCCAGGAGGATGGATTCCTTGTTTGATGTTTACGTATGCTTTTATACCGGCGTATTTCTGCTTATAGTAGGTAGTATAGCCACAGTTATAGGTCCCGGAGTAAAGGATCCCATAATAAGGAGTCTTAACACTGAAATACCATCTGTGGGTATTTCATTAATTTTACTGACCTATAACCATACCGTTGCCCTTTTAACTTTCATAGCTGCAACGGTTATAATCATGATGATACTCTTGAGAGCCATAGTAAGACTCGAAGAAATGGGGGCAGACGTATGAAATTAGGGAGACTATGGAATTCACTGGCCACTCCTAAAAGGATACCAAAAGTTTTCTCCATAATATTGGCAGTGGTACTATTGGCCGGTTTTGTGGTGCCCTTAACATACGATGTTCATCAGGTATACCTTAAACCCGCACCACAAGCACAGGTCAACGATCAAGATCCCTTTGCACCATACAACCGGGGAGGATCACCACTGGAAGAGCCCGCCACATACATATCACAGTATCCACAGTTTGCACAACATCAAGGAATGATCACCAGTTACTTATCCCCCATAGCCATCGGTGTGAGTGAAACCACCCTGTACTTTGGAACATCAATCTTAGCCTCTCCCGGAGGAGTGATAGATGAAATACTCTACTTCAGCAGAGGATTTGACACCATACTAGAGTCCAGCATCATGTTGATGGCCTCTGTCATAGCTACCTGGGTGGCGTTACACTTCACAATGAGAAGGAAGGAGGAGGAAGACTAATGGTTGTCCCTGTTCCAGATGTAGTGTCACCAGTTGTTGTATCCCTTTATATTCCAGCCATATTCACTGGGTTACTCGTGGGATTGATTGGACTTATGGCCATAGCCTATCAGAAGAGGGATATTCACATATTGATACTTACCGATATTGTGGGTTATGGAATGCTTGTCATGGTAGCAGCAGTTGGAACTGACCTGGCAGAAGCTTTAATACTTCCCGGACTAGTGGTTGAACTGGCTGAAATCCTGGCCATTTCCGAGTTGCTTATGAGCAGGGAGATGAGAAAACTGGATAAAACAACAGAAACGGTGGAACTCATTCCCGTCCCCATAAATTTGAACATGGAAATATTAGAAACAGCACCAGTATTTTTTGCCATAATACTCGTTATTTACGGTGCATTCCTGAGTGGATTTACCGGAGGTGCTGTTGCCGGTGCAGGTATACTATTCTACGTACTTTCTAAGGTAACCCGGGGAGTTCCTCAAAATATTTGGGAAGGATTATCTGCAACTGCCGGTGTCATATGGTGTCTGTGGCTGATTGGATTCTTGATATTCTTCGTCGCTCCCGACTACTGGATGCTTGGGTTGTTCCTGGCTGCATTCGGACTATTTATAGAAGTCGCGTACAAAGCAGGATTAATCGGTGTTATAGGCCGAGAAGAATTCAAAAGGGAGAAGGAGTAATTAAATGGATATAACAACGTTAGGTGGACAGCTTTTAGGTATCATCCCCTTGGGAGATATTGTTTTATACGTAACCACGTTTAACCTGTTTATGTTTGCCGCTGCACTGGTCTTCACCGTCCTCATTGCCATGAGCAAGACGGAAAAACAGGTAGAGGCAGAATTTGGAACTCTAAATGATAGAGAAAAAAAGGTCGGTAAAGATGAATTTAAAGTCCGCAGGTTCCTGTCCATAATATGTGGTCTGGCCACCGCGGGAGCCATGATAACTGGAGACCTCTTCAACTTCACACTCTTCGTGACTTTAATTGGAATAGTTAACATTGGAATAGTATCCGCTGTAAAAGAGGTGGATGTTTTAGACTCCGCATTTCAATACGGTATAATAGCTATGCTGGCCACGTTACCCCTGTTTGGAGGGGCGGCCTTGATACTCGCTGCAACAGGGACACTCAGTATGTTCGAAATTGTAAACATTCCCAGCACGGCCATGATGATATTTGGCTCCATACTGTTATTTATAGGCGTAGCTGGTGAATCTGGCGTGGCACCGTTTTTTGCAACCAAAGCAGAAATGTTCCGCACTGCCGGGTCACCATTTCTAGTGATAATACATTTGAGCTCATTACTGGTTATTGTAAGGGCTATAGAAGTAATCCTACTGATTAGCAAACCGTTTTAGAAGAAATAAGAATCTAAGTCTAAGGTGAAAATAGATGGACAAAATAAAAAGTATTGGTTGGATTATTATTGTAATTTCAGCAGTAGCTATCCTGTATGCTTTAATATTCAATCCAGCCGCTTGGATAGTTTATGCAATTTCTCTGATATTTATACCCCTATTCATCCTTTCCTTGGGATTAATTTCCATGGCCCAGGGCAAGAAAGAAGATGATGAAGATAAAACAAAGGAACCATTTATTGGTTATTAGATTAAATTAAAAATTCAAGTTTAACTGGTGAAAAGAATGAATTTGATGGCAGATATCCTATTGAACGTCACTATAGCGTTCCTTGTAGGCAGCGTCCTCTTCGGAATACAAAGAAAGGTCATGGCCAGGATACAGCTCCGGCCAGGACCGCCAATAATCCAGCACCTGCTGCACACCATGAAATTTTTCATAAAAGAAACAGTATTTCCAAAGACAGCAGCCATGCCCTTTTACGTGGTTATAACTGTAATACTCTGCGCAATATGGGTTGCTGCAGTGATTGTAGGTCCTGTAACCCAGGGACCCCTTTTACTGCTCTTTGCCATATTTGCCATTCATAAAATAGTAGAACACAACGCAGGCTCCTCATCTGGTTCGCCCTATGGTAAACTTAGCTGTGTAAGGGCTGTGTTTTCAGCAGCAGCTGAGTTACCCCTGTTTGCGGTTTTAATTATCATCTTTCTTCAAACTGGGACCATGCAGCTGAGCACTATAGTAGCCTATCAGGCAGAGCACGGTGCACTGATCTTCACCCTGCCACTGGCAGCTATGATGTTCATCGCACTTATAATATCCAAATCCTACTACTATTCCCCCTTAAATATTACTCTGGCAAAGGATATTGTCTCCGGATTTGAAACAGAACACTTCGGTATGCTTCGTGGGTTCATAATGATTTCAGAGGCCATCACCTGGTACATGCTCTTATGGGTATTTTTAACGGTGTTCTTCGGAGCTTTAAGTCCACTTATGTACCTTATTGGAATGGTGATACTAACCGCACTTATAGGTGCCGTAAATGCACTCACACCAATTCTGAACCCCAACCATTCTGTAATGACTGAAATTACACTGGCCTTTATAGGAATAGTTGGATCTATAATCATGATGTTTTACATCTAAATGAACTATAAATAAAAGTTATAAGGAGAATATGGAAAATGGAACGAGAAAATGATTTATTGTTCTTAATGGTGTTAACCATAGTTGGAGCGATACTGGCCAGTAGTTTAGCTGTCATTATACAGAGGACAGTAGTGTTGCCATTGACCATAGCGATTACTCTCATCTTGATCTTCACAGCACTGCTTACCCGAAAGAAAACAGTCCATATGGCGGAGAAATTGGAAACCCTGGCCATGGCAGTGGCTCTAATAGCATTCATAATATCGTTTATATATCTTTTCAGACCAGCATAGGTGAAAATCAATGGAAACTCAGATTTATTTAGTATACATACTTTCATTTGTACTAGGATCCATAGTCGGACTGGTGCTCAGTTATAAGAAGTATACAGAACCGTTTGTTAGAAAAAATATAGATGTTGCCGCCCTTGTACTGGCCATAATAGGCTGGGTCCTGGCCTTGAATTTCGCACTCATCCCCATAATTCCGGACTACATCTCTATAACTGTGGGAGTGTTCCTGTTTGCCATGGTTATAGGAATGAGACCAGGATATGGAAGATATGAAACTGTAATCGGGTTTCTAGTAGCTGGAATAATCTGGATACTGAGGACGGTTTTATCATGAATCCCCATGATGAGGAAATAAAGAAAACTGATGAGGAAACAAATACTTCAGAAGAACAAGAAGTCTCCTCAAAAGAAGTGGAAATGAACACCTCAGAAGAGGAAACTGATTCCTCAGTAGATGAAATTTCCCCAGAAATAGAGGAAGAATTTGAAGAAGAAATCAAATTCGAGAAGGAAGCACCAGCAGCCAGTGAAGAAGAACTACGCCTTAGAATGAAAATGAGGATACTTAAAAGTTACAAATGGCAGGAAGATATAATAATCCCCTTTTCAAAGGAACTTGAAATTTCACCAGAAGAACTGGAAGAGATCCTGATGAAAAGGCTGGACATGTCCAGTCTGGAAGCATTACAACCCCGATTTGAATCATCCAGGCTAAGATGCACCAAAGAAAAGATACATTCCGATTTAAAGCTCTGCTGGCTTTCTGATGTTATGGATCTTTTAACAGAAGAGGAAACAGAACAGATGAAAAATAAAGTAGCCTTCAAAATCTTCAAAGAAGATAAATCTTACGAAGAAGCCCTGGAAGAAGGTAGAAAAGAGCTGGTAGAGTACTTGAAACGATAGTTTGCACTTAAAGAACACGATGCTTTGCACTTAAAAAATTTACGAATAAAAAATTTATAAAAAATTTAATCATGGAAATAGATTTGCCAATAAAAATTCAATTCAATCATGTGAAAAAAAATTTGAGGTAGTAAAGGTAAAATGTTGGATTCCCTTAAAGACATCATACGAAAAAGTTCCATTCACGCTTGTTTAGTAAGCACCGGGGGGTGTAATGGCTGCGACATAGAAGTGGTGGCACTGCTTTCCCCAAGATACGATCTAGAGCAGTATGGAATTTACTTTCATAACAACCCCCGTGAAGCAGATGTTATACTCATCGCCGGTGCAGTGACCGAACAATGGAGAGAGAAATTGCAGAGAATATACGCTAAAGCCCCTGAACCTAAAGTAGTGGTTGCTATAGGAAACTGTCCATTATCTGGTGATGTATTTAATCAGGAGGGCTCCAGTGTTTACGCACCAGTCAGCGACTTTATACCGGTGGATGCGGAAGTCTCCGGATGCCCACCCCGACCATCAGAAATATTAGCAGCCATCTTAGCCGTGGGACCCGATGCCATAGCTGCTAAAGGAAGGCTAGCTAAGGGGGACCAGAAAGCTGAAGCAAGCGAGGAAGCTGAAATGAATCAAAAAGCTGAAGCGAGTCAGAAAGAAGGGGAGGAGAAAGTATGATATTGCCCATAGGACCGGTCCACCCTGCATTGAAGGAACCCCTCCGATTGAAACTTAAAACCAGGGGTGAAAAAGTATTAGAAGCTGAAATTGACTATGGATACGTTCACCGTGGTATAGAAAGGGTGATGAAAGGTAAAACCTGGCAGAAAGGAATATACCTCTCTGAGAGGGTTTGTGGAATCTGTTCCTACATCCACACCCAGACATTCGCCGAAACTTTCGAGAAAATAGCAGGAGAAAGAGCACCGCTACGCGCCCAGTTCCTGCGGGTACTTACCAATGAACTAGACAGGATCCAAAGCCACCTCCTGGCCAACTCAACCTACTTCAAAATCTTAGAACACGAAACCCTCTTCATGTACATGTTATACCTTCGAGAGCCGATAATGGATGCCATCGAACTATTAACTGGAAACAGGGTTAACATGGGCTGGAACGTGGTTGGCGGAGTGAAGATGGATGCAAACCAGTCACATCTGGACAGCATACTCAAGATAATCCTGAATTTAGAGTCTGAATTTGACAGATACGTGGAGATGTTCGACCACGGACCAATGATGGGCCTCAGATCCCATGATGTGGGGAAAATGACCCGTGAAGAGGCCATAAAAGCCAGGGCAGTGGGACCAATAGGAAGAGCTTCCGGACTAAAACATGATCTGAGAGAACAGCACCATACCTACCAGGACCACTTCGACTGGAAAGTAATCTGGAGAAAGGATATGGACAATTACGCCAGGACCATGAACAGATTCGATGAAATAACAGAATCCATAAAACTCATAAAACAGGTCATAAACAACCTCCCTGAAGGAGAGGTAAGAAAACAGATACAAATCCCAGCAGGATACGGTGAGTGGAGAAGCGAAGCACCCCGTGGAGAGGTGACCTACATGATAGAAACCAATGGAAACCTCATAAAAAACGTTTCCATCAGAACACCCAGCATAATGAACATAGACGCCTGCGCCAAGTACATGTTGAAGGATGTAGCCACTGTTGCCGATGCACTAGCCACTTATGCCAGTGTAGATCCATGCATTGCCTGTACAGAGAGGGTGGTAATAGTGGATGAAACTGGTAAAGGCCAGGAATACGTTTATCCAGATTATAATATTCCCTACTTGAAAGATAAAACAGATGATTAATTCCTTCGGAGATAAAAACGAGGATTAATTCTTTCAAAAACAAAAAACGAGGATTAAAAGAAGTTAATCAAATTCCAAAATTGATGTCTTATGTCTTCCGTAATATGGTATCTATACGAATTTGCCAGAAAATCATGGGCAGAAAAATTTGCAAATGCCAGAACTGACCAGGAGATAATGGAAACTCCTTCCAGGTTCAGAGACTTCCCCCAGGTCAGGAAAGAGTACTGTATCGCTTGTGGGGCTTGTACGGCCGCCTGTCCAGCACCTATGGCCATTAAACTGGTGCGAACCAGTGACAGCGCCCATGAAGAGGGTATCACCTATCCCATTATAAACACCAGGGGATGCATCAGATGCGGTTTCTGCGCCGAAGTATGCCCCACCGATCCTAAAACCCTGCTCTGCGGTGAAAACCATCTTATCCGGGAGAAATTCACCATATTACCCGTTGATAAGATGTTCGTAATCGATGATTACTTGTGCATACGCTGTAAAAAGTGTATAAAAACCTGCAGCGAGATAGCCGGTGCCATATCAGAAGTGGATAAAAAACCGGTGATAGATCAATCCAAATGTATTGGTTGTGGGGAGTGCATCAAGAACTGTCCAGTGAAAGGAGCTATAAAGGGTATATTCATAGAAAATGTGGAAGAACAGAAGGCCATAATCAATATGGTTGTGGATGCCCTGGAAGCCAGGATAGAAGCCGATCAGGATAAGATAATGGAATTAGAACCAGAAGAAATTTATAAAATAGATTTCCCCACCCAGGAACTTGTAGATGAAGCCCGGAAGATCATCCCCAACGATGAATTAATCAGAGATAGCATAGAAAAGGTAACCGACCGTCTGAAGATGAGAATAGTAACCTGGGATGATGAAAAATGTACCAACTGCCGCTTATGTGTCGGTGAATGTCCGTCCGGGGCCATAACCTATGACGAAGAAAAAGGTGTGCAGAGAAATCCGGATAAATGTCTCAGATGCAGTATCTGTTACCAGACCTGTCCCTTCGGTGTGGCCGGATTTTACGTGGCCAGATTCCTGCTAACGGAGACCGCCCTTGAAGATGGTGTAATAAAAATCACCGTGAAACCTTCACAGTTACCCATAGGAGTTGATTAAAATTCCACAAACAAGTGTAAAAAACACTAAAATGACTTCCAGAAGACTGAATAAACCACTTAGGGAAGTGGATGTAGAATATGAGGTCGATAAAAGTAAGTGTCAGCAGTGTACTGAACGACCATGTCTTCTTTCATGTCCAGTAAATGCCATTGCCGAGATACCTCCAGATAAACATATCGAAATCAACGACAGATGTGTAGGATGTGTTTTATGCCGGGAAGCCTGCCCCTACGATGCTATAAAAATGAAGACCACCATGGCAGAGCCTATAAGGGAGAACGTCCCCAACATTAATATAAAACTGTGCAGACAGTGCGGAGCATGTGTACAGGCCTGTAAAACCGGAGCAATACACCTGGAATCCACAGGTACCGAAGCGGCCCATAGTGTAATAGATGAAGATAAATGCGTCCGCTGTGGCTACTGCGCCCGGGTCTGCCCCACAGAAGCCATAAAGTACGGTGAAATACTGCCCAGATCAGTGGTGGGTGGTAAGGCTGTGGTGGTGAACCAGAAAAAATGTATAGGCTGCATGACCTGCACCCGGGTCTGCCCCTCCAGAGGGGCTATAAACGTGGGTGAGATAAGTAAACTACCCTATATAAACCCGGCATACTGTGCCAGATGCGAAGAATGCATGAACGTCTGCCCCAGCACGGCCATAAAGTATTCTTCCAGGAAGAGGGCCTATAAAGAGTATAATAAGATTAAAACCATGGAGATAGTATCGGAAATCCTGGAAAAAGACGCAAGTAAACTTTCAAAAAACGCAAGCCGTGTAAACTACATCTTCAATAAAATTTCCCGTGAAGTAAGCGCCAGCCATGATGAAGAAGAATTTGAAGAAGACGTAACCGAACTGGTAGAAGATGAAATCAAGGGCATGGTGGACGGAGGCCTGGAAATAGATGACATCGGTGAGATAATAGAGAAAACCCATCCTAAAAGGGAAAAAACAGTTATAGATGAAAACTGCATAGCCTGCGGTGTCTGCATAGATCAATGCCCCATAAACTGTATAAAGCTTCACGCACCACTACCCATCCATATAATAGAAGGATGTGTTTTCTGCGGACGCTGCGTTGCAGCCTGCCCATTCGATGCCATAAATATTACTGAAGAACACTTCGTTACCCGGGATGGAAGGATATACTTCACCAGGGAGAAGATCAAAGGCCCCAGAGAAGGAGAAGTAGTGATAGATAATACCGCCTGCCAGCAATGTGGTGTGTGCGTAAACAGATGCCCTGAAGATGCCTTAAGCTTTGAAGATGATACACTGGTCGTTGACAAGGACAAATGTATCTTATGTGCAGAGTGTGAAGGAATATGTCCATTAAACGCCATTAAATTGGATGTAAAAAACTAGTATTTCTTTGAGAAAGAAAATTAGTAATTCTTAGGAAGAAAACCAGTGTCATACAAATTTAATTTTAACAAGGGAGGAACAAAAATTGAACCGGAGATTTTTTGTTTCCGACTGTGAAGGTCCCCTATCTGTAAATGACAATGCCTTTGAACTTTCAGGCAAATACATAGATGATGGAGAAAAATTTTTCCAGATAGTCAGTAGATACGATGACATCCTGGCAGATGAAATCAAAAGACCAGGATATAATGCCGGTGGCACTTTAAAATTGATTCTTCCCTTTCTAAAGGCGTATGGCGCTACCAATGAGGATATAACCCGGTTCTCCGAGGAAACTATTCTTCTGGTCCCTGGGGCCCGGGACACCCTCCAGTTCGTGTACTGCACCATGCCCTCCTTTATTGTAAGCACCAGTTACCAGCAGTATATACAGGCCCTGTGCAATTTAACAGGGTTTCCCTTTGAAAATACCTATTCCACCCTGTTAGACATGGATAAATATTCTTTAACCCCAAGAGAAGAAACCAGATTGATGGAACTAAGGGAAGATGTCTTGAATGATCAAAGCTTCGAGAATCTGGAGAAGATATTCTGGGAATTAATACCCCAAATGTCAATAGGTAAAATCATAGAAGATGTAGACCCGGTTGGCGGAGAGGGAAAAAAGGAAACTGTAAAGGATATCATGGAAAGATTCCAGTTTCAGGCATCTGATCTGATGTATGTGGGAGATAGTATAACCGATGTCCAGCCGTTGAGATATGCTTTAGAAGAAGGAGGATTATCAGTAGCGTTTAATGGTAATGGATACGCTATTGATGAGACAGAAATAGCGATCATGGCCGATAACACTCTTCCTATATCTATCCTGGCAGACCTCTTTAACAAAGGAGGTAGGGAAGAGGTAATTGAATTTGTAAACCAATTTAAAGAAGAACCACAGCGTGCTTTGTATGATTACCCTGTGGATTCACAGCTAGCCCGTAAATATCCCAAGATGTCCAATATCCAGATGGGTATAGTGGACGATGAAAACAGGGAGAAGATAAAAGAGGAAAGCCTTAAATACCGTAAAAATGTTCGGGGAGAATCTATAGGGGGGTTAGGATAAGATGGTTACGTTAGAATATGAATCAAAGCTTGAAGATACCTATGCCGAAGCATTCACCGGGATATACTGCCGGGTGATGATCACCGCCGATGATGAAGAAACCCTGAAAAGAGCAGCCTACGATGCTACTGCCACACCAGGTACAGTAATCGGTAGGGTAGAAGGGGGTATAGAATCCTGGCTGGATGAAAAAGAAACCCCTGACAGTAGGAAGGGTGTGATAGTCCAGTTCTGGTATGATAACCGGGACATAGAGAAGTTTGATGTGGAGTTATCCTACCGCATCCGACAGGACATACTGGTTAAGCCTTTCACCAGGGTATTCGATGCATCAATAAATCCGGAAGGATACATCGACACCATGAAACAGGTCGGCCACTGTGGAGATGGCTTTGAATGGATGGATAAATTGTTCGGCCGGGATATGATAGTGGTGCCCATAGCCATACCTGACTTCATGATCGAACGTAAACTAGGCTACTCAACGGGAATAATGGGGGCTAATTTTTGGTACATGTGTAAAACTAAAGATGCAGTTTTAAATACCGGTAGGAAAGCTCTAAAAGCTATAGATGAAGTCGAAGGTGCTATCACCCCATTCGATATCTGCTCTGCAGCTTCAAAGCCGGAGACCAACTATCCATGGATCGGCCCTACCACAAACCACCCCTACTGTCCATCCCTCAGATCGGTACTGGATGAGGAGTCTAAAGTCCCGGTGGATGTAGCCTACATACCGGAAATAGTGATTAACGGGGTAAACGCTGAAGCAGTTCGTGAAGCTATGAAGGCAGGTATACTGGCAGTTCTCGATGACGAGGCTGTTTTAAGGGTTTCAGCCGGTAACTACCAGGGCCAGCTGGGTGATCATAAGATTTACATAAAGGAGCTGTTCAGGTAAGGAATAGTTTAGGAATAAGGAGCAGATAAATGACCTTTGATGTGGTGGGATTCGGTGCATTGAACCTGGATAAACTCTACCAGGTGAATAAAATAGCAGGAGAAGATGATGAATCCTTCATAAAGGATTTGAACGTATCCTGCGGTGGTAGTGCAGCCAACACCCTCATTGGACTATCCAGACTTAACCTGAAGACGGCCTTCCTTGGTAAAGTGGCACGTGACAGGGAAGGGGAAATTTTACTCCACAACCTGGAGGATGAAAGGGTAAATACAGAGGGAGTTATCATCTCACCAGAGGGGAGAAGTGGTAGTGTAATGGGCTTTGTAGATGAAGAAGGAGAAAGAGCATTATACGTTGATTCTGGAGTAAACGATGAAATAAAACTGGAAGAAATTGATCTCAACCTGGCCTTCAATACGAAGATAATGCACCTTACATCCTTTGTGGGAGATTCCATCCATGCCCAGGAAGGACTTTTAGACAAACTCCCACCCAGTGTCAAGGTCAGTTTAGACCCGGGAAGGATCTACGCTGAAAAAGGCTTGGAAGATCTTTCTGAGATCCTGGAGAGAACCGATATACTACTATTGAACCGGACGGAACTTAAATTATTAACCCGGAATATACATAAAACAATGGAAGAAGAAATAGAATCCTTGAAAAACTTCGATATAGATATAATCGTGGTTAAACTGGGAGAAAGAGGGTGTTATGCGGTAGATGGGGAATCTTCATATTCTGTAGAGACTTTCCCGGCCAATTGCCAGGATACCACCGGTGCTGGGGATGCCTTTAATGCTGGATTCATATTTGGATACTTAAAAGGGGAAAATCTGGAAGATTCCTGTGTTATGGGAAACTATGTGGCTGCCCAGTGTGTGGAAGACTTCGGTGGAACCACAAATCTACCAGACGCATCAAAGTTAAAAGGTATATTAACCGATTCAAACAAAAAAAATTAAAAGACTAAAAAAATTCAGTCAAAGTGATGGAGTTATTATGGACGTAACCTTCAAAAAAGATAGGAAAGACCTTCAGGGAGAAGTTAAGATTAAATCGATGGAAATGGAGCATATAGATGAGGATTTCCAGCCTGAAATTGAAGAATGCTCCTTGAAACAGAAATTCATAACCATCTCTCCAGAATGTGTAAGATGCAATCTCTGCGCAGAGGAGTGTCCGGTGGATGCAATAGCCGGGGCCAGATCAGATAGACAGGCAAGAATCACTAATAAATGTGTTAAATGTGATATATGCGCTGAAACCTGCCCAGTTGGTGCTGTCAAAATATTAGAAACCACTTCTGATGTAAATGATGATGTTAAATTCCGTGTGAAGGAAATAAAGGTGCCTCACCGTAAATTAAAGCTTAAAAGTATTACTGTGGATACTGAAAAGTGTAAAGGATCCCGAGCTTGTGTTAAGTTCTGTCCCACCGGCGCCATATCCATAAAAGAAGGGAAAGCCGTGGTAAAAACCAGTTTATGTATAGGTTGTGGTGCTTGCATTAATGTCTGTCCAGAACATGCTATAGAACTGGAAAGAGAGTTAGGACCGGTAATTAAAACCAAAAAACTCCTGATAGATCAGGAAACCTGTGTCCAGTGCCAGGTATGTGAAGAGAACTGTCCGGTGGAAGCCATAGAACTGGAAGGCGATGAAGTGGTGCTTTCTGAGGATAAATGTATATTATGTAATGTTTGTTCAACTAAATGTCCAGTTGGAGCATTGAAACTGGAGGGGACCTAATTGAAAGTGAAAGAAATAATGGATGAAGAATTTATTTACATAACCCAGGATCAGAGTATTGAAGAAGTATCAATAATCATGGAAAACGGGAAAAAATTCACCACACCAGTGGTGGATGAAGATATGCACCTGGTAGGGTGGATCACATCTTTTGAATTGACTAAAGGATTACGAGAAGGAAATGAGAAGATAAGCGAAGTTATGCATTCTAAGGATAGCATCGTCCACGTCCATGAAAATAATCCCGCCCGACTGGCGGTTCTGGAGACATCCCACAATAAATTCGTGAGCATCCCGGTGTTAAATGATGATGGGGTGGTGGTAGGGGTTGTACGGTCCTTCGATATAGTGGAAACCCTTTCTAAACTCTACGAAATTAAAGTGTATAAGATATTTAAGGCCATGGAACAGGAACTTAAGGGAGTAAGCTGGGATGAACTCATGGAGGCATCAGCCATCGTCACCCGCAGAAGAACTGGAGAAAATGTTACCGCAGAAGAATATGAATTCCGTATCAAAGAGGCAACCTTTGGAGAGGCAATCTGGGCAACTGGTGGCCTGGAGAAATTTTTCGTGGGACTGATTGCAATAGGACAACTGGTAACAGCCAAGAAAGTTGCCAGGGCTAGAAAATAGAATTCTGGCCTTTAATTTATTTAATTTTTTATTAATTTCTATTTAAAATTTCTATTTAATCTATTATTTTTTCTATTTTTATTTGATTTAATTTATTTTTCAATTTCCCGGTCATCCAAGGTTATGTAACCATAATTTATTTAAACATCACAATTGTTATATTTATATGGTAAGTGGTCTAATTTTATAAATACCATCAAATTTCTATTTCTATATTTTAGAAAAATCCAGGAGTTTTAACCATGAGATTCAATACAAAATCAGTACATAGTGGAAGAAAGCCCGATCCTGTTACAGGAGCAATTTCCACACCCATATATCAGACTTCTACCTTTCTGTTTGAAGATTTCGACAAACCAAGGGAATGTGATTATTCCCGGACTAACAATCCAAATAGACTAGCCCTGGGCAGAGCTATTGCCGACTTAGAGGGAGGCCATCAGGGATTCATATTTGCCAGTGGTATGGCTGCAGTAACCACAGCTATTCATCTACTTAAAGCTGGTGATCATGTTATATCCTGTGACGATCTATACGGGGGTTCCCATAGACTTTTCTCAGAGATAATAACCAAATTTGGGATAGAATTTACCTTCCTGAGGCTGGATGAGGAACAAAAACTACGGGATGCCATAAAACCCAACACAAAGATGATATGGATAGAAACACCATCCAACCCCCTTTTAAATATTACAGACCTGGAAATGGTCTCCCGGGTTGCCAGTGAGCATGAAATATTAACTGTCTGCGATAACACATTCTCCACCCCCTACTTCCTGAGGCCCATAGAATACGGCATCGATCTGGTGCTTCACTCCACCACAAAATACCTGAATGGGCACTGTGACGTTATAGGAGGGGCTATAGTTACCACCACAGAAAAACTTTCCGAGGAAATCCAATTCCTGCTCAATGGTATGGGCACCAACGCCTCACCTTTTGACTCCTGGCTGGTTTTAAGGGGTATTAAAACCCTACCAGTACGGATGGACAGGCACGCAGAAAGTTCCATGAAAATAGCCCGATACCTGGATGAGCATCCCCGTGTCAAGGAAGTTTTCTATCCCAGGCTAACTTCACACCCGGGCCATGAAATAGCAAAAAAACAGATGGATGGATACGGTGGAGTGGTTTCATTTAGAATCGAGGGGGAAGTCCCGGAATTCCTTAGGAAACTGGAAATATTCTATCTGGCAGAGTCCCTTGGAGGGGCTGATTCTCTGGTAGAACACGCAGCCACCATGAGCCATGCATCTATGAACGAGGAAGCACGTATAAAAGCAGGTATCACCGATGATTTAATCCGTCTATCTATAGGATTGGAGGATGTTGAAGACCTTATAGGGGATTTAGAGAAGGCGTTGGGTAGATCTAAAACTGGATAAATGATTAAGTACAGATCTAAAAGAAGTGATGTCAACTTTGAAGGCTAAAACCAGAAATAAGATAGAGTTACTCTGCAGGGGAATAAGAGTAGATGAAAATGAGCCCTACTTTAGAGAGATAGTGCCTGAAAAATACGCCGAAGGCGGTAAATCCCGGGCAGGAGTAGCCGGCAGTGGAAAATCTTTTCTAATAGAAGGTGAAGAATCCTGTAACATCGGAGTTCTCCAGCCCTACCTTTCCGAGTCGCCCTATGAATTTAAAATAATAGATAACCAGGGATGGATCCTGAAAGATGGTGGGAAGGTTACCAGGGCCACGTTGAGGGAGCCTCAATGGCTCAACACACCCCTAAGAGATAAAATTCAGCTACATGGGGGGGATAGCCTGGCCACCGCACTTTCCAATTTCTGTATTTATAAAGGGCAGGGTCAGGGCTGTAAATTCTGCATCATAGATGTGGGTAAAGATGTGGTTTTCCAGAAACCCGCCGAAATCGCCCGATCAATAGAAACCATAGAAAAAAACCCTGGACTGCGGACATGTATCGATATAGAGGATAAATACAACCCGGATCTCGAAAGTAAAGATCTTTTAAGGAGAAGCACGATAATAAAACCTGGGGATATTAATATAAACGCTGGAAAACTTCCAGATGAATCCCGGTTATATGAAGATACCATTTCCCAGATAAGGGAGGTGAGCAAACTACCTATCTTTATAGAGATCGGCCCGGTGAGTAAGGACAAGATTGAAAGGCTCCATTCGGTGGGTACCGATGCCATGAGCTTCAACCTGGAAGTTTACTTGGGATCCACTCGCAAAGAGGTGATACCAGGTAAAGCAAGGGAAAACAAACTAGAGGATTATTTCAAGGCCATGCGAACCGCTACCGATATTCTGGGTGATAATCAGGTCAGTTCCTGGATACTGATCGGCCTGGAGCCGCCAGATTCGACCATTGAGGGGATGCGGAAGATAGCAGAAGCAGGAGCTATCCCTCTGCCAAAGCCTTTCCGTCCATTATACGGTGCTGATTTTGAGAAACATAAACCTCCTACAGTGGAGGATGCGGGTAAGATTTACACGGAATGGCTGGATATAATCAGAGAGTGCGGTTTAAACCCCTCTAAAGCACTGGCTGGGTGTGTCCGGTGTGGGGCCTGTTTCCCCATAAAAGAATTGATGAAATATGGGATATGAAGAGGTAATTAATTAATAAACAATTATTCTATTTAAATTCCGGGCTTAAACAATCAAGTAAATATTTATAAATGAATATCTATATAACAATTGTTAATTCAAATTTATGTGTTGATAGTAGTTGATTTAATGTAGTTGATGGGGAAAGTAAAAACACCACGGAATGGGAAAATGATAAAAAAACCGGCAGATATAAAAAACAACGATCAAATTCTAAAATCAGGAGTATAAAATGACTGAAGCAGTGTCTCTAAGACCCATCATAGTAAGATACGGGGAGATAGGAATAAAAAGCCCCCGAGTTAGAAGCAGATTCGAGAGAAGACTCATCTCCAACATCAAAAATGTTATCCCGGGAGATATAACCATAAAACAGGGAAGGATATTCCTATTTCCAGAAAACCACGATGAAGCACTGGAATCCTTGGGAAAGATATTTGGAGTGGTTTCCTACAGTCCTACAGTGAAGACAACCACCGATTATGACTCCATAAAGGAGACACTCCAGAGTTACGTCCAGGAACTTGTCCATGAAGAACTATTTTCCCCAGAACAAAGCTTCGCCATCCGCTGCCGTAGAGTAGGTGAACACGACTTCACCAGTCAGGAAATGGCTGCCTACTGTGGTGCAGTGGTGGTGGATGAGATCTGTGCTCCGGTAGACCTGTCAAACCCAGAATTCAAGATATTTGTAGAAGTAAGGGATGATGAAACCTACATATTCCACCAAAAAATCCCGGGACTGGGAGGATTACCCATTGGAACCCAGGGAAGAGTGGTGGCCCTGGTATCAGGGGGTCAGGACTCTCCAGTCGCCACGTTCCTCATGATGAAGAGGGGCTGCGCAGTGACCATCCTACACTTCAACAACTACCCCTACACCGGAGGATCGCTAGATAAGATCACTAAAATAGTTCGAAAACTCAAAGAATATTCCTCTGGGTCTAAATTGAACTTCTACACCGTTAACTATGGTGAATATCTGAAGAAAGCCGTGGAGGAAGGACCGCCCCGGATGACCTGTGTACTGTGTAAAAGTGGAATGTACCAGGTAGCTGAGAAACTGGCCAAAAAGGAGGGTGCCCTGGCCATCGTTGACGGTAGCAGTATGGGTCAGGTGGCATCCCAGACATTACCCAACATCCTGGCCACCCGTCACTGTACAGATATGCCGGTGTTAAGTCCCCTGATAGGACTGGATAAGGTGGAGATACAGAACATAGCCGAGAAGATAGGTACGCTTCCGATTTCAATATTACCAGACAGTGGCTGCTCTGCAGCACCCAAACACCCAGAGACCAACGCCGTGTTAGAAAAGGTTCTCGAGACACATGAAAAACTCGACTTGGGTGAGGAGCTGGAGAAAGTTTTCGAGACACTGGAAGCGAATTCATAAATTTTTTTGAAATATTAATTAACAATTGTTAAAAAAAAATAATATAGTGAAGGAGGTATAGAACATGGAGATATTTTCGAAAGTCTCAGAAAAAGATGTAACTAAAGCCATAGTATCTGGATTTGCAGAGGAATTCCTGGATTATATAGAAAGTGACGTAATAATAATCGGAGCCGGTCCCAGCGGCCTTATCGCGGCTAAAAGACTGGCCGAAAAAGGAGTTAAAACGTTGATCATCGAAAGTAACAACTATCTGGGAGGGGGTTTCTGGATAGGAGGTTACCTGATGAACAAACTCACTGTGAGAGAACCAGGTCAGAAGATCTTAGATGAGATAGGCTGCCCCTATGAAAAAGTCCAGGACGGACTCTACGTAGCAGACGGACCCCACGCATGTTCAAAACTCATAGCCAGTGCCCTTGATGCCGGGGCAAAAGTTATAAACATGACCAAATTCGATGACGTGGTGATCAGGGAAGACAGAGTAGGAGGGGTAGTTATAAACTGGACTCCAGTATCCGCACTTCCAAGGGCCATAACCTGCGTCGACCCGGTGGCCATAGAATCCAAACTGGTGATAGACGCCACAGGCCACGATGCTGTAGTGGTCAAATCCCTTGAAGAAAGGGGTTTAGTTGACACCGCAGGATTCCAGGGTATGTGGGTGGAAAAATCAGAGGATGCAGTGGTAGAAAACACCCAGGAAGTATACCCCGGACTAATCGTAACTGGAATGGCAGTGGCCACCACCTACGGAAGTCCCAGGATGGGTCCCACCTTCGGTGGCATGCTTTTATCAGGAGAAAAAGCTGCAGAAGTGGCTGTTGATAAATTAAAATCTAAAATTGGAGTAAAAGCGTCAGAGTCTGCTAAGATAAATGGGTCTAAATAAAAGTTGGCCAAGATAATGGATATAAATGAAGTCAGCTAAGATATGTAGATATAAATAAAAATTTTCCATTTACTTTTTTTATAAGAGATAATTAGAGAAAAATTTTTATTTTTAGAGAAACTATAGTCAATAGTGATTTATATGAATTCTTCTGTACAAGTAATAGCAGTTTCTACAAGTGAAGTAAAGCATCAAAAAAAGATCAACGTAGATAAGGGAGTTTTAAAGGAAAATTTCGGTATTATAGGTGATGTGCATGGTGACAGCAACACTCACCGGCAAATCAGTCTTTTAAGTATAGAAAGTATAGGTAAAATGCGTGATCTTGGATTGAATGTGAATCCAGGTGATTTTGGAGAGAATATAACCACCAAGGGAATAGATCTCCCCTCTATTCCAGTAGGCACCCGGCTGTCAGTAGGTGGTGATATCCTTTTGGAGGTCACCCAGATTGGAAAAGAATGCCTCGAACCCTGTGCTATAGGCCGGGAAGTGGGAAAATGTGTCATGCCCATTGAGGGTATATTCGCCCGAGTTATAAAGGGTGGAGAAGTCAAAGCAGGGGATAAAATAGAAGTACTAAAGAATTAATTTTCATTTATGAACATATGGAATGGTTATTAGGACATTGGAAGGTTATTAAAACATTGTAGGAGATAACAAAATGGTATTACATGGAACTGAAGTATTAAAGAAAGGCTTTGCCAAGATGACCAAGGGCGGAGTGATCATGGATGTAGTAAACGCTGAACAGGCAGTGATAGCAGAAGAATCAGGAGCAGTATCAGTTATGGCCCTCGAAAAGGTCCCTGCAGATATAAGGGCTACTGGCGGAGTGGCCAGGATGGCTGACCCTTCCAAGGTGACGGAGATAATAGATGCGGTGTCTATTCCAGTGATGGCCAAGGTAAGGATAGGCCATTTCGTGGAAGCACAGGTTTTAGAGACCCTGGGAGTGGATATGATCGATGAAAGTGAGGTACTCACCCCCGCCGATGAAAGATATCATATAGACAAAAAACAGTTCACCATACCATTCGTATGCGGCGCCCGTGACCTGGGTGAGGCATTACGTCGTATTGATGAAGGTGCAGCTATGATCAGGACCAAAGGTGAGGCTGGAACCGGTAACATCGTTGAGGCAGTCAGACACATGAGGAGAATCCAGGGCACCATAAGGGAAATCCGGAACAAGGATGAAGAAGAACTATGGAGTGTGGCCCGGGAATTAGAATCACCAATTGAACTGGTTAAAGAAACTGCTAAACTCCAGAGACTTCCCGTGGTAAACTTCGCCGCTGGTGGAGTGGCCACCCCAGCAGACGCTGCACTCATGATGCAGCTTGGAGCTGACGGTGTCTTCGTAGGATCTGGAATATTCAAGTCAGAAAACCCTGAGATCGTGGCTAAAGCCATAGTAGAAGCTACCCATCACTTCAATGAGCCGGAGGTAATCGCAAAAGTGAGTCGGGACCTGGGTAAAGCCATGCCTGGACTGGACATCGGTCAGATACCTGAAAATGAGATTCTGCAGACCAGGTAAGGAATTAAAAAGTAATTATTTTTTTAAAATGACTATTCCTTTTTCTTAATCTACTTTTTCTTTTTCATTTTTTTCTAGATCTCTTTTTCATTTCTTTATCGAAGATATCCGATGCTTCCTTAAGAAGTTTCTGGATCGGTAATTTTTGCGTGCACTTCTCTTCACATTCACCGCATTCAGTGCAGAAAGTAGCGCTTTCCTTTTTAGCTGTCAGGAATGTATAGTTTCCCAGTGGTTTTTCCATGTTCTGGTAGACGTATAAGTCATTTAATAAGCTCAAATTAAGGGGAATAGCCACACCAACAGGACATGGCATGCAATAACCACATATGGTGCACATGGCATGCACCCTTTCACTGTAAGCTTCCCTAACTTCTTCAATCAAGTTTTTCTCATCACTGGTGAGACTGTTAGCATAACCTTCTTCTGCAATCTTAACATTCTCTTTAACCTGTTCCAGGGTACTTGCACCACTTAAAACCACGTTAATTTCCTCCTGGTCCCACAGGAAGCGCAGGGCCCATTCAGCCAGGCTCCTTTTAGTCTCGGCTTTATCCCATATGGCCAGAATATCCTGGGGTACGTTGTTGGTGAGGCAACCCCCGCGGAGGGGTTCCATGGTCATAACTCCCATATTTCGCTCTGTTAGGTAGTGGAGTCCCTCCTTCCCGGCCTGGAAGTCCTGGTCCATGTAGTTGTACTGGATGAGGGAGAAGTCCCAGTTGTAAGAGTCCACGATTTCCTTGAAGAGCTCTAGTTTATCGTGGAATGAAAAGCCTGCGTATCTGATTTTACCTTCCTCCAATGCAGAGTCCAGGAACTCTAACGCATCATGGCGTTCTAGGTTGGGCCATGTACCCTGGCCCAGGCCGTGTAAATGGTAGAAATCGATGTAATCTGTCTGGAGTTTCTCAAGCTGTTTATCCAGGTAGTAGTTCAGGTCTTCCTTCTTTTCAATGAGCCAGCTGGGCAGCTTGGTGGATATATATACATCTTCCCGGCAACCGTCCTTCAGTGCATCTCCCAGCCAGATCTCGCTTTGCCCGCTTTGAGTTGCGGAGGGGCCGTGGTAGGAATAGGCGGTGTCAAAGAGGTTAACACCATGATCTAGGGAGTAATGGAGCATCTCGTTGGCCTGTTTTTTATCTATATGTTCCGGGTTACCATCGGTTACCGGGAGTCTCATACATCCAAAGCCCAGTATGGAAACCTTCTGGCCTGTTTTTCCCAGTTTTCTATATAGCAAAATTTTAAACTCCTAATTTGTTTTGGTTAAAGGTTATTTACTTAGATTGGGTAATATAAAAATGTTTATAAAATAGAAGTTCTATTCTAATTAATTTCATTATAGTGATGGTTATGTTAAGGGATCTGCTGATAAGCAAAGACTTATTTGAGGAAATACGTAAAAAGGCACTGGAGTCAGATGGAGAGAACAACTCATCCGAAGAAATTGAACTCCTGGAGAAGGCTGTCTTTAAAAAATTGAAGAAGAAGAGATCAGTTAAAAAGTATAAAAAGTTGGGAGTTACTAAAGCCGACCTGAAGGAAATAATTGAACTGGCAGACATCGTGGGCTTAGACGTGCTGGGGGGTCCATCAAATTATGAGCTGGCCCATGATCACCAGGAATGGTGCACCATCTGTGGAAGATGCTGCAGGGAATCTGAATCGATATTTATTCATAGGGATGAAATGAATGTCCTTCTCACCTTAAATCCCCAGCTTAAAGATGGAATCATTCCAAACAAAGAGTATCCGGGACACTTCGAGCTTAAAGACATCAGACCATGCAAGTATATCCATCCAGAGACCAACCGGTGTGCAATATATGATTCCAGGCCACAGGTCTGCCGGAGCTATCCACTGGTCCTGGTTGAATCAAATGGTAAGACCCGCAACATCATAAATCTCCGTCATTCCTGCAACTACTCGGTGATGCTGATACTGGAAAAATCGATCATACTGTTTGATGAGGCTTTAAGACGGTTAGAAAAGGGTTAAAAATAAGGATATAAAAGGAATTTAGAATAAAAGAATTTTACAAAAAATTAGGAAAAAAGGAATCTAAGCTTCCTTTTCAGCCAGCTTCTTCTTGTAATCCTCGATGGCGGCATGCAGTGCATCGGCTGCCAGGTTGGAGCAGTGCATCTTAACGGGTGGTAATCCCTCGAGTTCGTTGGCCACGTCGTTCCTGGTGATTTCCAGGGCTTCTTCTATGGTTTTACCCATGGCCATCTCGGTTACCATACTGCTGGTTGCTATGGCCGCACCACAACCAAAAGTTTTAAATTTAATATCTTCTATCCTGTTATCTTTAACTTTGATATAGATGGTCATCAGATCTCCGCAGACTGGGTTTCCCACGGTTCCCACACCATCAGCGTCTTCTATTTCACCCACGTTTCTGGGATTGGAGAAGTGTTCCATTACTTTTTCACTATACATACTATCACCGAGTTAATTTGATTAAAATTATTCTTCATCAACCTGACACCATAATGGAGATAATTTCCGGAGGGTGTCTACGGCATCCTTTATTGATTCCACTACATAATCTATTTCTTCTTCCTTATTTTCTTTTCCCAAAGTTAGACGCAGTGATCCATGGGCGTCCACTTCCTTAAGCCCCAGGGCCATCAACACATGAGAGGGTTCTAACTTCTTAGATGAACATGCAGATCCAGTAGATGAGGCTATTCCCTTAGCATCAAGGTGTAAAACCAGTGATTCCCCTTCGATACTGGTGAATCTGAAGTTTATATTGTTGGGCAGTCTTTTCGTAGGGTGTCCGTTTAGATAGGATTGTTCGATTCCGGAGAGAACTTTCTCTATTATTTCATCCCTTATAGCTGTTAAACGTTTGAAATTTTCCTCTAGATTCTGTTCTGCAATCTCGCAGGCTTTGCCTAACCCCACGATGCCGGCCACGTTCTCTGTCCCGGGCCTTATTCCTTTCTCATGGCCTCCACCGTGTATGATGGGTTCCAGTCGTACGCCTTTTTTAATGTACAATGCCCCGATACCCTTGGGTCCGTAGAGTTTATGGGATGACAGGGAGAGCATATCAACATTTAAATCCTTAACATCGACAGGTATCTTACCCACACTCTGCACGGCATCGGTGTGGAAGTAGATCTTATGCTCACGGGCGATTTCACCTATTTCCTTTATGGGTTGTATGGTTCCTATCTCGTTGTTGGCGTGCATGATGGTAATTAGAATGGTTTTATCCGTGATGGCGTTCTTGAGATCCTCTACTTTAACGATCCCCTCCTCTCCAGCAGGCAGGTAGGTGACCTGGAAGCCATTTTTCTCCAGATATTTACAGGTTTCCTCCACGGCGGGGTGTTCGATGTCACTGGTGATGATATGGTTACCTTTTTTCCGGAGTCTGTAGGCGGTGCCCTTGATGGCTATGTTGTCTGATTCTGTGCCTCCGCTGGTGAAAATCACTTCAGTGGGATCAGCCCCTATAAGGGAGGCTACCTTTTTTCTACTGTCTTCCATGGCTTTTCTGGCTTCTCTTCCCAGGGAATACAGTGTCGATGCATTTCCAAAGGAGTCTACAAAGTAGGGTTTCATTGCTTTAAATACTTCCGGGTCCACAGGGGATGTGGCGGAATGGTCCATGTAAATCATATTTTCTTACCTCATCGATTACTCATGTTTTGAAAATTAATCTTAACCATAGTATTTTATTTTTTCCCTTAAATTAAGGTTTTTAAATTTAAGAAAAAAAAATTGATTATCATTGATATGACTTATGGTTAATAATTCCCGGCCATTAAGGTGCTTATATGGTCGGTGGTGATTATTCCAATGACCCTGCCGGTGTCGTCCACAACTGGCAGGGAGGATATGTTATATTTTCTCATCTTCTGAGCAGATATCTCTATAGAATCATCAGGCCAGGCAGTTATAACATCCCTGGTCATTATCTCTTCCAGATTCTTGAGATTCAAAGCCACAGCCTTTGATATGTCCCAGGCAGTTACGATACCAATTAATTTGTCGTTGTCTGAAACCACGGGGATGTGGGTGATTTTTTCAGTGATCATAAGCTGAGCTGCATCTTCGATGCTGGTGTCTTTTCTTATCCAGGTCATATCATGACTCATCACATCACGGACCAGTGTGTCAGAGAAGAAATTCCCTATGATGTAATTAAGCTGTCCTCCTTCAATTAGAAAGGCGTCGTGTCCATAGCTTGATTTAATCTCAATATAACTGACGTCCACGTCGTTGGTACTTAGAGCCATTAATATTTCCTTATTTTGGGACGGAGGATACAGCCAGTCTGAATCAACGGAGATTATCAGGAATTTGGTTTTGATATTTTTAAATGCATCGGCCAGGGAGCCATTCTCTGTTAAATCGAAGTAGTCTATGGCCTTGGTTATGTAGAGATACGTGTTGGCATCGAATCTCTTGGTGAAGGAACTGCCCTGGTAGTGCAGGTAGCTTTCCACCTGGAAGTCTGTGGAGAAATCGAAGCTGTACTCGTCTTTATCCTGCAGCCTCCTTCCAAACTTTTCGTACATGGATTCGTTGCTTAGATAGGTGATATGAGCGATCATACGGGCCAGGGCCAGACCCTCATCTGGAAATTCAAGGGAATAGTATGTTCCATCTTTCCATTTTGGATCAGAGATAATTGCTTGTCTACCCACTTCATTGAAGGCTATCTGTTGCGGGGATGAGTAGGCGGAGGTGGCGATTGGTATTGCCATTCGCACCATATCTGGGTAGGATATGCACCATTGCAGTACCTGCATACCTCCCATGGAACCCCCGATTACCGCAAATAACTGTTTGATATCCAGGTGATCCACCAGCATCTTCTGGACGTTCACCATATCCTTTATGGTGGTGATGGGGAAATCCGAGCCATATGGCTTTCCTGTTTCATGGTTTAAAGATGAGGGGCCGGTGGTCCCTTTACAACCTCCCAAAACGTTGGAGCAGATGATGAAGTATTTATCGGTGTCTAAAGCTTTACCCGGGCCGATGATGATGTCCCACCAGCCGGGCTTCCGATCTCCCTCATGCCATCCGGCCGCATGTGCATCTCCTGATAGAGCATGGCAGACCATTATGGCGTTACTTTTTTCCTTATTCAGTTTACCATAGGTTTCATAGGCTATGGTAATATTCTTGAGCTTTTCTCCTCCCTCGAGTATGAGGTCGTGAGAGGGGCTGTAGTACTGGGTATTCACTATTCCTAATGATTCTCTCTTCATTTTACTCCTGGGTTTTACTTTGTTTGAAATAAAATAATTCTAGGGTTAATTTATAAATTTTTTTGAACTCCTATAAAACCTTCGACTTATAGGGGCTAGATTTTTCCTTCTTCGGTCACTATCCAGTTGATTTTTTAAGGGCCTGGTCGATATCTGCGATGATGTCCTCTACATTTTCCAGTCCAATGGATAGACGGATGAAGTCTGGTGTTACTCCTGTGGTTGCTTGTTCTTCTGGAGTTAACTGTTGGTGTGTGGTGGATGCTGGGTGTATGACCAGACTCTTGGCATCTCCGATATTTGCCAGGTGTGAGAGGAGCTGCACGTTGTTTATGAACTTTTTACCTGCTTCCAGTCCTCCTTTGATTCCAAATCCTACCAGTGCACCGTATCCATTTTTCAGGTACTTGGAGGCTACAGCATGGGCTGGGTCCTCTTCAAGTCCAGGGTAGCTTACCCAGTTTACTGCCGGGTGTTTTTTAAGAAATTTTGCCACGGCAAAGGCGTTCTCGGAATGTTTTTGAACCCTTAACTCCAGGGTTTCCAAGCCCTGAAGGAACAGGAAAGAGTTAAATGGACTTAACTGTGCTCCTATATCTCTTAAGAGTCTTACTCTAGCTCTGAAGGTGAAGGCCACGTTACCCATTCCTGGGAAGTCACCGAAGGTATCCCAATAGACTAAGCCGTGGTAGCTGGGATCTGGTTCGGTGTACTGTGGAAATTTACCGTTGTTCCATTCGAAGTTTCCAGAATCGATGATCACTCCTCCAATGGATGTTCCATGTCCACCGATGAATTTGGTTGCTGAATTGGCCAGTATGTCCACCCCGTGTTCTATGGGTTTAACCAGACCTACACCTGAGGTATTGTCCACTACGAAGGGGATCCCAGCATTGTGGGCTATCTGGGATATAACTTCAAAATCAGGAACATCCAGTTTGGGGTTACCCAGTGATTCGGCGAATATTGCCTTGGTTTTATCGGTGATGGCGTCTTCAAATTTCTCTGGCTCGGATGAGTCTATGAAGTTTACTTTCCTTCCCAGTTCTGGGAAAGTGTAGTTGAAAAGCTGGTAGGTTCCACCGTACAGGTTGTCTGCAGATAATATTTCCTCACCAGGTAGGCTGAGGTTTAAAAGTGAATAGGTGGTGGCTGCTTGACCAGATGCTACGGCTAAAGCTGATCGACCTCCTTCTACGGCTGCTATTCTTTGCTCAAAGATGTCGTTGGTGGGGTTCATGATTCTGGTGTATATGTTCCCCAGCTCCTTTAGACCGAAGAGGTTGGCTGCGTGGTCAGCGTCATTGAAGACATATGATGATGTCTGGTAGATGGGTACCGCCCTTGCGTTTGTTGCTGGATCAGGTTCTTCCTGTCCTATGTGTAATCCAATTGTGCTTAATCCTGGTTTTCTTTCTTCTGACATTTTATTTTTCTCCTTATTAATTTTAGTTTCTGTCCCTGTTTTTTTGTTTACATGGATTTTTATCATACGATATCCATCATCATTTGGATATACTTTGAAATCCCCATTACAAAAATTATAACAATTGTTATATTATCATGGTATTTAAATCTATCCCCATGGTGACTGGATCCTGGAAATATTAATTTTGTAAACCTGTGAATCAAAACTAACATATTCACTCAGTCCATATGCATAATATATAAGATATGAAAATATTTATATAACAATTGTTAACGTAGTTAGTAATGCTAGTTTATGATTAAATGCCGAGATGACCGAGTGGCTAGGTGCGTGGCTGCAGACCACGATACTTGGGTTCAAATCCCAATCTCGGCCTTCTTACCAGAATTGATTCATTTTAAAAAATATGAGACCTATATGTTGATTTTAAAAAATTGTGAGACCTATTATGTTGAAAATCTACAGCACCATGAGCAGGAAAAAGGAAACATTCAAGCCCATGCAGGGAAACCGGGTTAAGTTATTCGTCTGCGGACCTACCGTCTATGATGATTCACACATAGGTCACGCCAGGACTTACATATCCTTCGATATAATTGCCCGTTATCTACAATATAGGGGATACAGTGTATTTTATCTCCAGAATATCACCGACATCGATGATAAAATCATAAACCGAGCATCCGAGCTTGGCGTCGCACCCTTAGATCTGGCACGGAAGTTTGAGAAGAGATACCTGGAAGATATGCGGGCTCTAGGTGTGGATCACGTGAATTTACATGCCCGGGCCACCGAACACATACCCGAGATCATAGCTCAAATTGAAACCTTAATAGAAAAGGGTTTCGCCTATGAGACGGATACAGGTGTTTACTTCGATGAATCGAAGTTTCCAGATTTCGGGAAACTTTCCCGCCGCAACATCCAGGATTTAAACATCCACCGGGTGAACCCGGACAACACAAAAAGGAATCCTGGAGATTTCGCCCTGTGGAAAAAGAGGGATGAAGAACCATTTTGGGATTCTCCCTGGGGAAATGGTAGGCCAGGATGGCACATAGAGGACACCGCCATCACCGAGGAATATCTGGGACAGCAATACGATATCCACGGCGGAGGCTTAGACCTGATTTTCCCCCACCACGAGGCGGAAATCGCCCAGATGGAATCAGTTTCCGGAAAAGCACCCATGGTCCGCTACTGGATGCACACCGGCTTTTTAAATGTCCAGGGAGAGAAGATGTCCAAATCACTGGGTAACTTCATCACCATCCAGGATATGCTCGAAAAACACGACCCGGAAACCTTCCGCTTCTTCGTACTATCCACCCACTATCGCAGCCCCATCGACTTCAGTGAAACTGCACTGGAACAGTCTAAAAACAGCTTAGAAAGGATATATAAACTGATAGAAACCATCGATGAGGCATTAGAATCCGATATACCTCAATCCAATGATAACGACGCTGATTTAAACGACAAACTAACTGAAATTAAAAAACAATTCATAGGGGCTATGGACAACGATTTTAATACACCAAAAGCACTATCTGTTGTTTTCAATTACATAAGAGATGTAAACCGGGAATTAGATGAGGCTAACATATCTAAATCCATTTTAATAGGAATTAAAAACTTTTTAATGGAATTTGGGGCTGTTATAGGTATTGATTTTAAGAGGAGGATCTGTGCTGATGATAAAACCAGAGACCTCCTGGAAGTTATAGTGGAAGTCAGGGAAAAACTCAGGGAAAAGAAGGACTGGGAACTATCTGATCACATAAGGAGCAAATTAAAGGAATTAGATTTCATTCTAGAAGATAAATAACTCTCATAACCTAAAATCACTCCAATTTAATTTTATTAACCATAGGTTACTTTATTAATCAGGAGTGACAAAAATATATAAACAACCAAAACCATTGTAATAAAATATCAAAACAATTGCAAACCATAGATTGTAAAACCAAGATAAAAAAGAACCACAGTTTTTAAGTGAAAATCCATGATTTACGACGTAATAGTTATTGGTACCGGTGCTGGAGGTTCCACAGCCGCACGTGAACTTTCAAAGGAAGGATTGAATGTCCTGATACTGGAGAAGGGACGATCATATAAAGCAGGAACAGCAACCAAACACATAACCACAACCAACATCGATTTAAAACCAGATGAACTGGATATTAACAAGGTATCAAGGAATAAGAAGATAAAAATCAATCCAGATTACGATTTCTTTAATTATCCTTCTGAATTACTGCACGTTGAAGGTTTAGGTGGCACCACAACCGTATCCCTGGCCAACGCCTGCTATTCCTGCAGTGCCTGCTACCATAACTCCGCCATCTCCCAATTAAAATCTCATGATCTCAATTTATTTGAAGAACTAATAGAAGCCAGTGGAGATCTGAAGGTAAGCCCTCTTCCCAAGGAATTCATGGGACCAGCCACCATAAAAATAGCCAAAGCCGCTGAAAAACTGGGATACATCGTGGAACCCATGCCCAAATTCATAGACTTCGATAAATGCAACAACTGCGGGCTGTGCATAGATGGCTGCCCACTAGGTGCTAAATGGGATGCTAAACACTTTGTAGAACAGGCTACAGAGAGCGGAGCTACATTGATAGAAGATTTCGAAGTTATCCGTGTACTTCACCACCAGGGAAAGGTGACTGGTGTGGAAGGCAGATCGAGTGATGGCCAGATAAGGCAACTCAAGGCCAAAAAAGTTGTATTATCTGCGGGCTCCCTTAACACACCCCACATACTCCGTAATTCAGGAATAACCCAGGGAGTGGGTGAAGGACTCTTCGTGGATCTATTCATAACAGTAGGCGGATACTCAAAGGACGCCGGCTTAAACAAGGAGATACCCATGGGAATCAAATCAGAATTCGGTCCTTATTTCCTGTCACCCCATTACTCCAATCAACTGGTGACACTTTTAAAGGAGAAGGGATTCCCGGCCCGTGGCCAGGATGTTCTGGGGATCATGACCAAGATAGCCGATGATGCCAATGGAAGACTCCTGGAGGGTGGAACCATAGAGAAACAGTTGACCAGTAACGATGTGGAGCTGTTGAAGGAAGGGTACCTTAAATCAGCCCAGATACTGGTAGAGGCAGGAGTTGATGAGGAGAGCATAGTTTCCACACCCATAAGAGGAGCACATCCTGGTGGAACTGCAGCCATAGGACGGGTGGTAAATAGATCACTGGAAACCCAGATAGAAGGTTTGTTTGTAGCCGATGCCAGTGTTATTGAACGGGCGCCAGGCAGACCACCAATACTGACCATAACCGCCATAGCCAAAAACGTGGCCAAAACTATAATCCGGCAGATGAAAAATTAGAGTTTTTTTACAATCAATCCAGGGTTTACCATTATTAATCATGATACATTAACCATTTAAGATACTTCGAAGTTCATTGAAATATTGATTTATTATTGGAATTCATGGTCTAAAATTAAATACATTATGATATATTCATGACCTATCAATCATTTATGATATATCAACCATATATTAACTATCAAAGATGGAAAACGAACATTAAAGGAGAATATAAGTGTATAATCGGTATTCCAGACAGACCATCCTGCAGAACATTGGAGAAGAAGGGCAGGAGAAACTAGCCCAAAGCAGCATTGCTGTGGTGGGATGCGGAGCACTGGGAACGGCAGCATCTAACAACCTGGCCCGGGCAGGAGTGGGCAGAATAATAATCATAGACCGCGACTTCGTGGAGTTGAGCAACCTGCAGAGGCAGATGCTCTACGATGAAAACGATGTGGATGAACCTAAAGCCATCGCCGCTGCCAGGAAATTAGAGAACATAAACTCTGATATAGAGATAGAACCCGTAGTCAAGGATATAAACCACACCAACGTGGAAGACATTCTCAGTAAAGCAGATCTGGTCTTAGACGGAACCGACAACATACTCACCCGTATGCTGGTAAACGATGTCTGTGTTAAACAGGAAAAACCCTGGATTTACACCGGGGCCATCGGAACCTCGGGCATGACCATGAACATCTTACCCGGCAAGGCCTGTTTAAGGTGTCTCTATCCCACCATCCCCAAGATAGGATCCCTCCCCACCTGTGACACCATGGGAGTTTTAAATACCATAACGGTAATCATGGGTTCCATGGAAACCACAGAAGCCCTGAAAATACTCTTAGGTCATATCCCCGTGGGTACAGATAGCAAACTAAGGGTATACGACGCCTGGAATAACTCATTGGATGAAGTGCTGGTTCGGAAGAACCCGGATTGCCCCTGCTGTGCGGAGAAAAACTATGAGTACCTGGATACAGAAGACAGGGAAGTGATCACCTCTCTCTGCGGAAGAAACGCCATCCAGATAACCCCAGCAGATCCTAAAGAACTATCATTGGATGAAATGGCAGAGAAACTGGAGCCATTGGGAGAAGTGAAGAACACACCATTCATACTAATATTTAAAACAGAAAAAGAGGAAATATCCCTCTTTAAAGATGGAAGGGCCATCATCAAAGGAACCCACGATGAAAAGGTGGCCAGATCATTATACGCCCGGTATATTGGGACATGAATCCATATATTTTGTGTCCATAAACTTTGGAATTTAAGATAATTGTGTCCAAAAACCTTAGAATTATTTAAGTTAATCGTGTCCATAAACTTTGGAATTTAAGATAACATGGAGATTAAAACCCTTAAAATCGGAAAAAAGAACAACAAACTCACCGAGAGCATAATCCATGATCTGAGAGCATCTGAGGATATAGGTGTAAATAAATGCATACAATGTGGGATGTGCACATCGGTCTGTCCCGCATCAAGACATTCAGATTATGATTCCAGGGAAATAGCTAAAAGAGTGCTTGAAGAAGACGAAAGTGTAATTTGTGATGATATCATCTGGAACTGTTTCTCCTGTTACAGCTGTCATAGCATATGTCCGGTGGGTAACAGTGTAGCTGAAATAGTTCAGATATTAAGACAGAAGGCAATTGCCCAGGGGAAATTGGAACAGGTAGTTACTTTCCTGGCTTTCGGTGAAAGTTTAATGGAATTAGGGATAGGATCCATACCTCTGGAATATTTCAACATATTGATTGAAATCATCGGAGATGAATATTTGGATATAAAGATCAATCTGGATGATATAAGGGAAGAATTGGGACTGGGAAAATTAACCCTACCTGATGATGATACGAGAGACATAAAAATTATTTTAGAGAAAACAGGCTTCACAAATAGATTAGAAAAACTGAGGGCCTACAAAGAATCAAATAAAAATTCAAAACATAAGGGATAATCAATGAAAAAAATACCAGATAAAGATATCCTAATCTTTAAAAGCTGCCTGGTAAGTGGTGAATACCCCGGAGTGGAGTCATCCACCAAGTACCTATTTGATAAACTGGGTGTTGAGTATGTTCTGGATGAAAGACAATCATGCTGCACAGGGTTAGGATACTACTTTGATCTATTTGACCAATTCTCCACCACCGCCCTGGCTGCTCGAAATTTCGCCATAGCCCGGGAGATTGAACATAAAAATATAGCGACACTATGTGCAACATGCTACGCCATACTTAAAAAGGCCTGTAACATCCTAAATGAAAATGACACGGTAAGAAATAGGATAAACCAGATATTTAAAGATTCTAAAATGGATCATATGGAATATTCTCCAGGTGACTTCGATTCACACAGTAACATATTCCACGCTGCAGAGATACTATGGAATAAAACTGCAGAAATTAAAGAAATCCCCAAAATAGATTTATCTAACTTTAAAATAGCCTCCCACCACGCCTGCCACTACTGCAAGGTCCATTACAAAGAGGAAACCATAGGTAATATGAGAAATCCCATGATCATAGAGGAACTGGCCAAGACCTGTGGAGTGGAAACCGTAGACTGGTACGACCATAAAAGAACGACCTGTGGCGCGGGCTTCAGGCAGCGTTTTGCCAATTTAGACCTTTCCCTTTCAGTAACTGCAGATAAACTTCTGAGCTTGCAGGAAAACGATGTGGATATCCTGTTACATATGTGTCCCAACTGCCAGATGCAGTTCGACCGGTACCAGCCAGTAATAGAGAAGAAGTTAAACACCAAATTCGACCTGGTCCATCTTAACATAGCCCAGTTTTTAGCACTGGCCATGGGTGCCGATCCTTATAAGGTGGTGGGAGTTCAAACCCACACCGTTCCCCTGGATAATATTTTAGAAAGGATAAACCAGGCTTCTCCAGTTGTTATATAATATACAAGATAGATATTAACAAGAGGTAATTTAAAGTGAAAAGTTCCCCGTTCTCCAGATACGCCCCCAAAAGCAGCATCGATATAGGTGTCTTTCTATGTCGGTGCGGAGGGAACATATCTGACACAGTGGATATTGAAAAACTCAAATCCAGCATAGAAGGTGCTAAGGTAGTTAAGGAATTTGAGAATCTGTGTTCTGTAAAATGTCAGAAAAATATCCGGGACATAATACTGGAAGAAAATCTGGACCGGGTGGTGATAGCAGCCTGTTCACCAATCACCCATAAGAAAACCTTCCAGAACCATGTGGCGCCCTTAAATCCCTACCTATTAGAGATGGCCAATTTAAGGGAACAGTGTTCCTGGGTGCACACCGATGGTGAGAAGGCCACAGATAAAGCCATAACACTCACCAACGCCGCTGTAGAAAGGGTTAAATATGCCCAGCCCCTGGATACCGTGGTTAGAAAGATCAAAGACAGCGCAGCCGTGATAGGCGGGGGTATCTCCGGGATAACCGCCGCGCTTTCCCTGGCAAAACAGGGCGTTAAAGTCCATATAATCGAAGAAAAACCCACCGTAGGCGGGAACATGATAAAGATCGGTAAAGTTTTCTCCCCGGAAAAGATGGTGGAGGAATGTGCCCTATGTCTCTTCAACCCCCTGATAAATGAAGCTTTAGAGCATAGAAATATCGATATCATCACCTCCGCGGAGCTTATCTCATCTGAGAGGAAGGCGGGTAACTTCGACCTCCTGGTAGAGAAGAAACCACGCTACGTGAAGGAGGATAAATGTACAGCATGTGGTAACTGTGCCGAAGTTTGCCCGGTAGCTGTCCCTGACCAGTGGAATGAGAATCTAATGTACCGGAAAGCTATCTACAAACCATTCCCCCAGTCCGTCCCTGACGTTTACACCATAGATGAGGAGAACTGTATAAAATGTGGTAAGTGTGAAGAGGTCTGTAAGATGGATGCCATCGACCTCAAGATGAAAAAGGAGTTCATCCCCCTCACCGTCGGTTCCATAGTAATAGCCACCGGACATAAGGGTTTTGACCTTAAAAACAGGCCAGAATATGGCCATGAGAGATACGATGATGTCATCACCCAGATGGAACTGGCGCGGATAATGGGAGTAAACGGACCCACCAAGGGTAAACTACTCACCCCCTCCACTGGAAAAATCCCAAAAAGAGTGGTTATGGTCCAGTGTGCCGGTTCCAGGGATGAAAAACCAGAAGGCAAAAGGTACTGTTCTAAAGTCTGCTGTATGGTGGCTATGAAGCATGCCAATTTCATAAAACGCTACTATCCAGATACGGAGGTAATAATCTGCTACACCGATATGAGAACCCCGGGAATGTATGAAAACTACTTCAGATACGGACAGTCAAAGGGAATAAAACTCATAAGAGGACGGCCCGGAGAAGTGGTGAGAAAAGACGGGAAAATGGTGGTCAGAGTAGAGGACACCCTCCGTGGTGAGCAATTAGAAATAGAAACGGACATGGTTGTCCTGTCTGAAGCAATGGAACCCTCAGAAGGTACGTTGAAGGTTGCAGACATATTGAATGTGGGCCTTACTGAGGATATGTTCGTCAAGGAGAAACATCCCAAGATCAAACCGGTTAACACCGACGTGGAGGGTATCTATGTCTGTGGAACTGCGCAGGGACCTAAAGATATCACGGACAGTGTTTCCCAGGCAAACGCAGCAGCTTCAAAGGTTTCAGAGATGATGAACGGTGGACTGGAAATAGAGCCCATAATAGCTGAAATTGACCAGTCCAAGTGTACCATGTGCGGAAAATGTATAGATGACTGTAAATACAAGGCCATATACATGTACGATGAACGTGTATCTGTTGACCCAATCGCCTGTACTGGATGTGGAATGTGCGTCTCCAGCTGCGAGGATGGTGCCATTGAAATCATGGGCCAGACCGACAGCCAGATCTTCGCCATGATCTCCGGTATGCTGAAGGATAAAAAGGACGGCGAGAAGATAATACTAGCCTTCCTGGACTACATAGGCTATGTTGCCGCGGATAACATTGGAATCAACAGAATATCCTATCCAGAATCCATCCGAATCATCAGGGTCACATCTATCAACCGTTTGATGATTAAACATATCCTCTATGCCTTTGAAAATGGTGCTGACGGAATATTTTTAGGAGAATATCCGGACGACCTGGTCTATCCAGATATCCAAGAGAAAGTGCACGAGTTTAAAGCCGAACTGATTAAAAACGGTATAGATCCCGATAGACTGATGTATTACAAGGTTTACGCACCTTTCTACCGGGGACTGGCAGCCAAGTTTGAAGAATTCAACAGACAGGTGAATAAATCCCTGGATAAATACGAGGCCATCCTGTCTAAGGCTTCTTCTAAGGATCTTTAATATCTAATTTATTGGACTTTAAGGATATCCAATTACTTTTTTAAATTCTAATAACCTTTTTAACTAAACCAACTAGTTTCTTAAACAGATTCAGACTGTTCTTTTTGAAATTTTCAACGAACTTGAAGGTGGTAAACACCAGAAGGACAATTATGAGGGTGATGATCCATATCACCAGGGAGACTATCTTTTTCCAGGGTTCATTCATGGCCACGATATCCATGTCCCTCTGGGTTATAACCTGATTTTTTAAGGCTACGGAGATGTTCTTCTCTATTAACTCTGTTTTAACATCAAAATTGGTTATTGTACCCCCTAAAACCTCAGTTAAACCCATCTGGACTGGATAGTTAACTGAATAATCAATGGTGATGGGCACTGTTTTACCTTTAAGTTCGGTACTGTTGGGTATGTTAATTCTATCGATGTTCAAGACCATCCTTTTATTTATGGGGTCGTTGGAGCTGTACTTGATCTCCGATTTGGTACCCGGCCACTCATCCACCCTAGTATCTATGGGCTGCCACAGGGACATGTTTTGGGAGTTGGTTATATGGGGTGCTATAAATAATGCACCGTTATGCAGGCCCTGAATGGAGTCCTTACCCAGATCTAATTCCACGCTAAAGTATCCACCCGGGGCAAGGTAGCCAGTTACGGTGGCGGAGTCCTGCTTAAATTCCTGTAACTCCAACGCAGGGGGGACTAAAACGAACCAGTAAACTGGTATGCTAACCAGGATACCCACGCATATAATGAATATTATCAAAGATTTGATATCTTCGATTTTTAAATATTTAACCTTCATTTTATCCAGCTTTCTTTTTATAAAAATAATCTGTGTTTTATATTCTATGTCCTTTAGAATAAATATAATAACATTTCTATAAAACGCAAAATAGAAAGCCTTTTAAATATCCATGGGAAGGGTTTAAATCTTTCCAGAAAAGCTTCAATAATGGGCTGGTTGGGGATGGACCTGCTCTATATATTTTGTTTCGAAGATTTCTTTCCTATTTAAGCTGCCCTGCATGTATTCTATGTCTTTAAGTACCGGGATAAATTTGAGAGTGGATTTGATGTATTCTTCCGGGAGACTGGCACAGTATCTGGGCGAGATCTGGAAGGTGTTGAGTATGAATTCTTTACTGACCGTCCCCATCTCCTGGAGCACTATTTCTGCTGCAGTATCTGTTCGGATCCTTATCAGGTTGCAGGCATCTTCATGGGCCTTCAGGAAGTCCAGGATGTAATGAGGATTCTCTTCTATTAATTCCTCCTTCACCACTATCCCATAGCTTGGATTGTAAGGCCAGAGTTTGTAAGGAGGAATGATAATCTGGGAGTGGGTTTGCTGGGTGGCTGCCGTTGCCAGGGATGGTGTGCCCACTCCTGCGGCGATTTCACCATCTTCCATTGCTTCCGGTATAAAGTCTGCCCAGTTATAATTTTTTATCTCAACATCCAGGTCTTCGGTCAACTGTCGTATGATGATATCATGTATGGAGCCCCGGGTGGGGGTGCCGATACTTTCACCTTCAAACTGACCTAAAACGGATGACACATCCCCTAACTCATCATAAGTCTGGTAAGAGAGTGATCCAATCATGACAGTGCCTTCTACATGTCCACCGCCCACACATTTAATTTCCAGGCCGTTTTCAATACCCATCATCACGGGTGGCAGGCCGATGTATCCCATATCGATTTCTCCCCTTCTGAATGCTTCCATCATGGCCGGGCCAGTGGCATATAGGGTCCAGTGGAGTGGATAGTTTTCGAGATAATCTGAGGGCCTGTTTTTCAGTATAAAAGAGGTGTGGTACAGGGTTGACAGGTAACCGATACGCATACTGTTCTCCATTTAACAATTGTTATATTCTATTTATAAAAAAAAATTTTAACACTTGGATGGTGTTAGCCACCGGCGATGGTCTGGAAGATCACGATTTCATCATCCCCACCAATGGTATCCTCTGATTCCAGGGAATTAACATCTTCTCCATTTACTAGAATTTTAATGTAGTCTTTAAATTCTCCATTTTTTGCCAGTAACGCTTCTTTAAAAGCGTTTCCGTATTTGTTTATTAGTAAATCAATTAAACCTGATAAATTTCCTGTATAATCTATTTCTAGGGTTTTTTCTCCTGTTATCTCTTTAAAACGTGCTAGAAATTTTATATTCACCATATTCAACTGTCTCCTTAAATTACAAATTTTTTGTAGATTTTTTTTAAATCGAGTAATTTTTCTATAATTATGTTAATATACTAATATAGTCGTCAACCATAACATATATAGGTTAACGATTGTTATAAAATAAGTGGTGTGTTTTTATGACTATGAATGAAGATATGATGGATGCAATTGAAAAGGATAACGTGGTGTTTTTATCCACCTGCTCAGATGATATACCTAACGTGGTTCCCATTGGATTTGCAAGGCCCTTAGATGATGAAACAATCCTCCTGGTGGATAATTTCATGAAAAAGACCCGTAACAACCTGGAGAAAAACCCCAGAGCCGCACTGGTAATTAGAGATGCTTCAAAATGTCCCTACCAGTTTAAAGGGACTGTTAAGATCCATACTTCCGGTGAACTCTTTGATGAAGCAGTTGACTGGGCAACCAGTGTAATGAGCAAACTCTCCCCTAAAGCGGCCATCGTATTTAAGGTGGAGGAGATCTACTCGGTACAACCCGGTCCTGATGCCGGAAATAGGGTATTCTAATTTTTAATTTTTTTTTAACACCTATTTTGCAGTGACTAACCATTTATTACTATTTTTCAAACTCCAACTTTCATAACGATCGTTAAGTTTAAATAGCTTTTGGTAAATAAGTTACTATCGTTACATTTCTATGGATATTCAAAAATTCTATTGATAAAAAAAAAATTTGATCCTAAGGGATGATTTCAGAGGAAGATAAACATGAAGGTACTTATCGCTGATAAGATAGAAGAGAAAGGAATAAGTATACTTGAAGAAATTGCAGAAGTAAGTGTTCAAACTGACATCACTAACCAGAAACTCATCCGGTCCATAGGAGAATTCGATGCAGTGGTAGTTCGAAGCAGGACCAAAATCACCAGGGAAGTTATAGAATCCGCGAGCAGGCTTAAAGTAATCGCCCGCGCCGGTGTAGGAGTGGACAACATCGATGTGGAAGCAGCCACCGAAAGGGGAATAATGGTGGTCAACGCCCCGGAATCAGCATCCGTCACCGTGGCTGAACTTACCCTAGGTATCATAATTTCTCTCGCCCGGAGGATATCCCGGGCTAATAAATCAGTGAAGGAAGGAAAGTGGGAGAAAAGTAAATTCATGGGAGTAGAACTCTTTGGTAAAACCATGGGAATAATAGGAATGGGCAGGATAGGTGAACAAGTCGCTGCCCGATTTAGAGGATTTGAGATGAAGATTCTGGCTTACGACCCCTATATATCCGAGGACACGGCTTCAAAATTAGGGGTAACCCTGGTTGAACTGGATACCCTGCTTAAAGAAGCAGATATAGTAACCATACACGTACCCCTCAACCCGCAGACCAGGCATTTCATAGCCCGCAAGGAACTGGAATTAATGAAGGAAACTGCATATCTGGTGAATTGCGCCCGGGGAGGTATAGTAGACGAGCATGCCTTATATGATGCCCTATCTCAGGGCAAAATAGCTGGAGCTGGTATGGACGTGTATGAAAATGAACCCCCCACAGGCAACCCCCTTTTAGATCTGGACAACGTGGTTGCCACACCACATATCGGCGCATCCACCAGGGAAGCGCAGCAGAACGCGGCCATAATAGTTGCTGAAGAGATAAAAAAGGTCTTCAATGGAGAAGCACCCAGTAACCTCATCAATCTTCCGGTTCTGGACCCGCAAAGGCAGACAGCTAAATGAGATTAAATTCAAGTATTTAAGACCCTAAACATCTTTTTTTTTACTTATAAATTAGATAATAGTTTATAGAGAACAATGGAGATTATAGAGTGAAATATGATTTTGACTGTGTATATAACAGGAAAAAGACGGACTGCTACAAATGGGACTTAGCTCCACATATATTCGGACATGAAGATGTCATACCCATGTGGGTGGCTGATATGGATTTCCCCACAGCCCAACCAATAGTAGATGCTTTAAAAGAACGTGCTGAACATCCTTTTTACGGCTACACCCATCCTGGCCCCAGTGTTGTGGACTCTGTAGTGGAGCGCATGAAAAGAAAATTCAACTGGGAAATTGAAGGAGAATGGGTGGTATTTACCCCGGGAGTGGTCCCTGCCCTGCACACCGCCATCCGAAGTTTAACCCATCCTGGAGATGGGGTTATAATCCAGGAACCCGCTTATCATCCATTTTTCCCGGCAGTAACAGGAAGTGGATGTCAAATAGTTAACAACAACCTCAAACTTGTGGATGGCCGTTACTATCAGGACTTTGAGGATCTGGAAAATAAATTCCTCCCCCCAACCGGACGCCTGCGCCGCTCCCCACGTATAAAAACCATCCTATTTTGCAACCCACATAACCCGGTGGGACGCCTGTGGAATGTGGACGAGATAACCAGATTAGGAGAGATAGCCCTGGATAATGGTATTCCAGTTATTTCCGATGAAATACACTGTGAACTACTATTTAAGGGGCATAAACATACACCCTTTGCCACCATATCAGGGGAGTTTGAACAGAACTCAATAACCTGCATGTCCCCCAGTAAAACTTTTAATCTACCAGGACTTGCAGTCAGCTCCATCATAATACCCAACAAAAAATTCCGGGAGGGTTTCAAAGAAATAGCATCCGGTATCGTGTCTGAACCAAACTTATTCGGTTTCACAGCCCTGGAAGCCTCTTATCGCCATGGGGATGAATGGCTTGACCAGGTCTTGGATTACCTGCAGGGAAATCTGGACTTACTAATGGAGTACACCGAGGCGAATATTCCAGGAGTAGAGGTGATTGAGCCCCAGGGAACCTACCTGATATGGATGGATTTCAGGGGATTAGGAATGGATCCAGTGGATTTAGGAAAATTCATGCTCGATAAAGCGAAAGTGGCATTGGAAGACGGATTTATATTTGGAAAAGCAGGAAACGGCTTTATGAGGATGAACATAGCCTGTCCCCGTCCCATCCTGAAGGAGGCACTAAAAAGAATTGAGCAGGCTGTAAATAATTTATAGATGGTTGGATAATTTTAGTATATCTTAAGGATATTCAAAATACTAACGTGATATCAAAAATTTAAGAGGAAAAAATAACAATGGCGTTTAAAGTGGCTGTAGCAAGCAGTGACGGTAAATATGTAAACCAACACTTCGGAAAGGCACAGAACTTTTTGATATTCGAATTTAACGAAAACGGAGAGTACGAGTTTTCAGAGCTCCGTGAAACCTCTCCCCGCTGCGGAGGGAGTGATGATTTAAAGAAAAAGAGTCTGGACATGCTTTCCGATTGTAAATTCCTCCTGGTAACCCAGATCGGACCAGGAGCTACAAAAAAATTAATGGCTCAGGGAACTAAGCCTTTAGTTAAACCTATGTTTATAAAAGATGCCTTGAAGGAGCTTTCAGATTTATACAAGAATTGGTAAAGAAGAGGGATACATCATGTCTTATAAGGTGGCTGTTGCAAGCAGTGACGGTAAATTCATAAATCAACATTTTGGCTGGGCCCAGCAGTTTATGATATTTGAGATTGATGATGAGGGTGAATATAAGTTCCTGGAGTTACGGGAGAATACTCCGGCCTGTGATGTGGAAGGACACACCGAAGATGCTATGACCCGTAGCGTAAAATTAATCTCTGACTGTGATGCAGTTTTAGCCAGCCAGATCGGCCCTGCAGCAGTCGATGTATTAGTTGATAATGGAATAGAACCTTATATGGCCCCTACATTTATAGATGAAGCATTAAAAGAACTTGCTTCTATGAAGAAGGGTGTCAATAAGGAGTGAATTCAATGGAATGAATTTCAATTATCATCCACTTAAGATGAAATTTTAACATTAATTTAAAAAAGCTTCTTTGAACCTTAACATACTCCCTAACCGAAGATGAAGTCGATCTTCGGTTAGTGGAAGTATATTTTATGGCAGAGTTGTCTTTAAGTTTTCATGTTTTATGGAGGTCTAAAACATAACAAATGTGGGGTTCTAACCGGTTTACAGAGTGATACATGTGGCAGAGGATGATCTATTTCTGTTTTTTTTGGTTAGAAAATACGACACTGATAATACAGGATGATCTCGAGGATTTCCTTTATTATCCGGTCATTTTGTTCATCAAGGCCTTAGAAGATGGTGATAGGTTTATGGTTCATTATAAGGCCTTGATTGAACATTACCACGGATTTTATGGACTAACTTATTTATCTACACATCTCCAACACTCCTATGGAGCTGATTTTCTTCCTTCCTTCGATGTTTTAATCCAGAATTTTATTTCATTTAATTCTAGGTATTGGTGACAACATGGAAGGAGGGGGTGAATTAACCATCGCTATTATATAACGATCGTTATAATCAACCCCTGATATAACAATTGTTATATTCCTATATAAAGTTTTCCATTGCAACCAATTTTTTCCGATGAAGAGCTCTGAATAAAATAAGCTATTTATTGGTTGAAAACCATAATTAAAGGTAGAATAAACATTAAAATCACCAAAAAAATTTTAGATTTAAAATTCAGTCACCCAGTGAATGATATGCAATATACAACACTTTCCCACCTACTTGAAGAAAATTCCCCAGTTCATATGAATTTAAAGAAACCTGAAGTTATCCACAACTCCCAGATTCCCAGGGGAGACGGATACAACAGTTTTATAATAACGGCTGAAAATCATTCCGGAACACACATCGATGCCCCGGGCCATTTCATAGACGGCGGTAAAACCATCTCCCAGTACCGGCCAGATGAACTCGTCTTCAACAAACCAATGATTCTGGACGTGATCAAAGATCCAAATGAAACAATCAATCTACAGGATGTTCGTGAGGTAAATCTTAGCGATGTTGACTGTTTATTCTTCCGAACTGGATTTGAAGCATACCGTGATAAGCATCCAGAGAAGTATCTTACAGAAAACCCGGGCATTTCACCGGAAACCGTGAGCTGGATAAGAGAGAATTACCCCGGGATACACTGCCTGGGAATAGATACCGTATCCATGTCCAGCTACCAAAACCCAGAACCCGGCAGACAGGCCCATGTAAACGCATTCAAAGAAAATGAAAAGCTGGGAGAACCATTACTTCTAATCGAAGATATGAAACTGGGCAACATAAAAACTGAAGAATTAAAATGGGTGATGGTGGTTCCCTGGCAAATTAAGGGAATAGACAGCGCCCCCTGTACAGTGATTGCCAGATTAAATCTAAACCAGGAATAATGAAGTGAAAATTGAGAATTAGGATTAATGAAGTCTAAATTAAAACCATCAAGATTAAAATGAAGGTAGAAATTAGAAAAATGAAGCCCGATGACTGGAATCCGGTGTCAAAGATATATGATGAAGGAACAGATACTGGAAATGCCAACTTCGAGGTCACCCTACCCCCATGGGATGAATGGATCCGGAAACAGGTGCCAGGATGTAGTATCGTGGCTATTAATAGTGGTGATATTATAGGATGGGGATCTCTAGCCATATACTCTGAAAGAGAGGTCTACAGTGGAGTGGTCGAAGATAGCGTATACGTAACCAGAGAATATAGGAGAAAGGGAGTAGGAAATATACTGCTTGAAAAATTAATTGAACTATCAGAGGAAAAAAGTATCTGGACCTTACAGGCAAGGATATTTCCAGAAAATGGGGAAAGCATTGCCTTACATAGAAAACACGCCTTCAGAACCGTGGGGACCCATGAAAGACTGGGTAGAATGGATGACCAGTGGCGGGATGTCACGGTCCTGGAAAGACGCAGTAAGAAAGTAGGATTATAAAAAAAAGGTGGAGAGATAAATAAATGGAATCTAAAGAGGAAGAACATAAAAAGGCCATGATGCAGCAGGAAATCGACATCATCAAGAATATGAGCAAGATCAAACATAAAATCGCCATAATGAGCGGGAAAGGAGGTGTTGGCAAATCCACAGTCGCGGTTAACTTAGCCGCCGCCTTCGCAAAGAAGGGATATAAAACCGGTATCATGGACGCTGATCTACACGGCCCCAACGTACCCAAGATGCTAAACCTGGAAGGGACCGCTTTAAAGTCCAGACCAGAAGGGATAGTACCCGTCCAAACAGAAGATGGCCTGAAAGTCATGTCTGTCGGATTTTTCCTGCACTCCCAGGATATTCCCCTTATCTGGAGAGGCCCCGCCAAAACCGGTGTATTGAAACAGTTCCTGGCAGACGTCATCTGGGGTGATCTGGACGTGCTAATCATAGATGATCCACCAGGCACCGGGGATGAACCCTTAACCGTCCTTCAGAACATACCCCTAGACGGTGTCATCCTAGTAACCACTCCCCAATCAGTGGTCCAGGAAGACGTGGTAAGGAGCATAAACATGGTTAAGGACCTGAAAATCAAGGTAATCGGACTCATCGAAAATATGTCCGGATTTATATGTCCCGAATGTAAAAAAGAAGTAGATATATTCGGTAAGGGCAACGGAGAACAGGTAGCAAAGAGATTAGGTGTGCCTTTCCTGGGGAAACTACCATTAACTGCCGAAGCAGCGGAAGCCTCAGACCAGGGAACACCCATCGTAACTAAAGACCCAAAATCAGAGATTTCAGTGAGAATAATGGGAATCGTGGATAATATCGAGGTAGAAATTATAAAATAAATGTTATCATCTATTTACTGGCTCAACGCACTTATTCTCCTCAAGTTTTCCACCACTTCCACCATGGCATCCGCCACGTTATCCACATCCTCCAGGGTGTTATACCGGCTGAAAGTGAAACGCACTGAGCCATGGGCTCTCTCATGTCCCCCACCAATTCCTAGAATAACATGACTTGCTTCCAGGGTACGGCTGAAACAGGCAGATCCGGTACTCACTGCAAAACCCCTCATATCCAGATGGAGGGTTATGGACTCACCTTCCACCAGTTCAAAGGTTATGTTAACATTTTGGGGTAACCTTTTCTCCCGGTGACCGTTCAGGATAGTTCTGGGCACTTCCTTTAAAAGCCGCTCCATCAGGTGGTCCCGTAATTTTTGAAGCTCCCTGTTTTCAGCGGGTGTTACCAGTTCAACTGCCTTGGCAAAGCCAACTGCACCAGGTACGTTTTCCAGTCCCCCACGCCGGTTTGATTCCTGGAATCCGCCATCCATCCATTTACGTATGGCTGTCCCCTTACGGATATAGAGTCCTCCAATGCCACTGGGACCGTGTATAGTGTGTGGGGAGACGGATATCAGATCCACCGGGACTTCCTGCACATCCAGGGGCAACCTGGTAAAGGTGTGGGTGGCATCGGTGTGAAAAAGTACCTTCTTTTCCTGGCAGATTTCTCCTATGGACTTGATATCCTGAACAGTACCTATCTCCTGGTTAGCGTGCTGTATAGAGACCAGGATAGTTTCATCGGTGATGGAGTCCTTTAAATGGTCAGGATCAACCAGTCCATCGCCGTCAACGTCCAAGTAGGTGACTTTAAATCCTTGTTTTTCCAGGGCTTTAGCAGAGTTTAAGACTGAGAAGTCCTCTATTTTAGAGATGATTATATGCTTGCCTTTCCCACTTTTAGCCTGGGCCACGCCCTTCAAGGCCCAGTTGCTGGACTCGGTAAATCCGGAGGTGAATATGAATTCGGCAGGTGAGGCTCCTAAAGCACTAGCTATGGTTTCTCTGCTTCTCTCCAATGCTTCACGGGCTTCTATTCCCATGGAGTAACCGGTTTCAGATGTGGGTATGGCGTATTTTTCAAAAAAGTATGGCTTCATCTCTTCAAAGACTCTTTCATCCAGACGGGTTATGGAAGAGTTATCCAGATAAGTGTAGTTTTCAAACACCAGTCTCACCTAGATGAAGAGGGTTATTTCTGATTCCCGGGCTTCATGGATGTAGGTGCCCACTGCTCCGTATTCATCTATGAGTTCCTCTTGGAGCTCCTCTTTTTTGACGCCCATTATTTCCATGGTCATTTCGCAGGCTATGATCTTACCACCCAATTCTTTATAATCCCGCATGAGTCTTTCCAGTGATGCTACGTTGGCCTGTTTCATTCTACTTTTAATCATCGACTTGCCCAGTCCACCCATGTTCATCTTGGAGAGGGAACCCTTCTCTAACCCGTCCTTTTTAAGACGTTCTAGACCCCAGAAGGTGAAGTATAACGATGCTTCCATTCCCATGGATAGTGCCCCGTTTCCTATTATGAGGGCACTGTATATTTTGTCCATATCTCCGCTGTGGACTATTATGGTGGTTTTTTCTGTCATATCATATCCTCCTATCATCATCTGCGGATTTTAATCTTCCAAACTCCATCTTTTTCTTCGGTATCTATTATTTCCAGGCCAAGGGCTTCTGCAGCCATGGGTATCTCTTTTTTGGAAGCAGGATGAGTGCCGGTTACTTCCACGATATCCCCTGGAGATGCTTTTCTAAGTGCTTTTCGCACTTCCACTAAGGGTACTGGGCATGTTTCTCCTGTTACGTCTATTTTTATTTCTTCAGCCATTTTTATCACCCTTCAGATTATGTATGAGATATAAATTGAATTTTTGATGATTCAGTTAAACTGAAAAATTAATATTTAATTATGTCCCTGAAGGGGCATAAAATTTTATATTTGGAATCATTTTTATTGATTTCAACGAAATTCAGCCGTGTAATCTTGGAAACAAACGGTAAGTAGAACTTAAAGTCATGGCCGTTGTTGCTATAGGTGGGTTTAATAAGCCAATGGCCGACATGTTCTGTATTTTTTATTTTCAGCGGCCAGAGGAATTTTTAGGATAAAAAAAAATAATTTTTTTTAAATTAGCATTTAATTTATCATGGATTACTAATAGCATCTAATTTACCATGGATAACTAATATATTCTTATATTAGGTACAGGCAGAAAGGTTATATGAAAGGGTACTGTCGCAGTTCTAAATATTTGAATGTATACATTAAATGTTTGAATGAGTTATGCTAAGATTTAATCACGGAATGATTTATCATGATCGTAATAAGAAGTGATAAAGAGGATAAGGGAGAGGATAAACCAGGGAGCTCATTTTTATCCATCCTCCCCATAATAGGGATCTTCATACTACTATTTCTTGTAATACCCATAGGAATTGTTTATCTGGCCCAGTTACCATGGAGTTTGTCACCTATATTTCCTTATGGAATTTTACCTGGAGCTATTCTGATAATTACGGGTGTATGGATTATATTTCGTGGAATTAAGGGTTTAAGGTTAAGTCATGGTGTTGCAGGACGTGACCAGGGAGATACCCTGGTAACCACGGGAATTTTTGCCTACACCCGGAACCCCATGTACTTCGGGGCAATCCTGTTGATACTGGGATGGTTCCTGGTTTCTGCATTCACCTTCATATTAATCAGCACCATACTATTTTCTATAGTATTCTTCATCGTTGCCAAATCCGAAGAAAAACAGTTAGAACAGAAGTATGGTAAAAAATACAGGTCATACAAACGTAAAGTACCCCTATTTTTCCCATATAGGGGTAAAAAATGAATTTAAAATGTGGAAATGTGGATTTAAGCTAATTGATTTCCCATTTAACATGGCTATTTGTAAAAAAAGTGGGTTACAAAAATGTTAACTGGGCTATATTACACGTTAACTGGTTATATTACACCACATTCATCGTTTTGTATCCCTTCAGCTGTAATTCTTTGCTCTTCAATTAGATGATTCATCTAAGTTGAACCCCAACTCATCAATTCATCTGCATCAAAGGGTTCAGGCATCATATTCCTCCCTATTTTTAATGACTTTTCTGGCAAGGTCCCGGCAAATATCACTTGTTTGAAATGTTTTTTTATTCATTTTGGAGCTTTGGATAACTCATTTGATCCCTTCAGCCAATCATTAAGATTGTATAACGATAGTTATACGATGGGATTGATTTAAATCCTACAGAGTCCAGTGCAAGTACTCCTCCTGCTTAAAGATGATTTGATGTTTGAAGCTTGAAATATGGGCAAAATAAGTATAACAGTAACCACAAATTTGCAGTATAAAAAAATAAATGCAATGAAATAATATAACATTCAAACAGATATTTATGTGTAAACCCTACATCAAACCGGGAGTGAAGTGGGTATGAAATGGAAATGGCCAGTAATCGCTATTTTTCTGGCTTTGATAATGGTATCATCCTATATATATGTGAGCAGCGCCGCTTCTGATGATGAATATGAATTTTTAGGCAGGCTCAGCTTCGTTAAAATATCAAATCCAGATATATATGAGGGAAGCCCCCATTCGAGACTTGCTGCAGAGTACGCGAAGGAAAGAGGATCAAATACAGTTTTACTTCTCCATTTCGCCGGTCACACCGGTGGGCAAAGCTATCCCAACTACTTGGAGGGTGATGTTCTGGTGCTGGAACTGGGATTTCAGGATGGTGCCACAGACTACAAGTTAAATAATTCCATGGACTGGCTCATGAACAGTGCGTTTACCATGGTCCTTTTTGGAGTCCCTGATGACAGATTCAGGTACGTGTCCAATGGACATGTCTTCTACAATTTGACTGATGCATTAGACTACCTGGATAAGGTAGCTGCCCAGCACGGACAGGAAGGTAAGATAGTGGTGGTTTACCATGGAACTGCCCGGGGAGGAAACCCGAATATAATGCTGGGGGACGGAGTTCCCCTGTACTATCAGATGGTCTGGCTTAAGCACGGAAGACTGGCTGCTTACTATTATCTACTTTCTGGAATGCTGTTCCCTTATTATAACAGTCCCTATGCATCCTACGAACTTTTCAATGCAGAACAGCTTCAGGAACTCTATAACGATAATGGTTTAAATCTGAAAACCGCACCGTATAGCTATTATGAGCTTAGAAATTATAATGGATAGGATATTCTTATAATTGAAGTTGTTTTGGTTTAAAATATGTTTTCAGGGGGTAGTAATCCACTTTTTTGATCGAAACTTTTATAAAAGAAAAGAATATAACAATCGTTATATAACTATAGTTATAAATAGTAGTGAGTTAATAGAATATAAGGTGAGAAAATATGGTGAAAATACCAGAATTGAAAAGGGGAATCGCCAATGATTCCACAGAACTGATAGGAAACACTCCGCTGGTAAGACTTAACAAAATAACAGAAGGAGTAAATGCAGATATCGTAGCAAAGTTAGAATCTTTCAATCCATTAGGAAGTGTAAAGGACAGGATTGGAGTATCCATGGTAGAAGCTGCAGAAGAAGCCGGAGCTTTAAAGGAAGGCTCCATTATAATCGAACCAACCAGTGGAAACACTGGAATTGCCCTGGCATTCGTCGCCGCAGCCAAAGGATACCGGTTAATACTAACCATGCCAGACACCATGTCCCTAGAAAGGAGAAAGTTACTGGCGACCTTAGGGGCTGAGATAGTTCTTACACCTGGTGCAAACGGTATGCCCGGTGCAATAGCAAAGGCACAGGAGCTTGTAGAATCAACACCAAACGCTGTACAACCACAGCAGTTCCAGAACCCGGCAAACCCCAAGATACACAGGGAAACCACTGCAGAAGAGCTTTGGAGAGACACTGATGGGGAGATTGATATCTTCGTATCTGGTGTGGGTACCGGTGGAACAGTTACCGGTGTTGCCGAAGCAATAAAAGCAAAAAAACCAGAGTTTAAGGCAGTTGCCGTAGAACCTAAAACTTCCCAAGTACTGGCTGGAAAAGAAAAAGGACCCCACAAAATACAGGGTATCGGTGCCGGATTTGTCCCAGACGTTTTCAAACCAGACTTAATCGATGAAATATTCCCAGTAGCGGATGAAGACGCAGGTGCAACCTTACTGAGACTCGCTAGAGAAGAAGGAATACTCGCAGGCATATCCTCAGGAGCAGCAACCTACGCCGCGCTTCAACTGGGTAAAAGACCAGAAAACGAGGGTAAACTCATAGTGGCCATACTCCCGGATACTGGAGAAAGATACTTAAGTGTGGACTGGGTGTTTGAAGAGATCTACAAGGCCTATCCAGATACCATACCACAGATATAAACCAAATGGAATGGGATTTAATGCACAACAGGATGCATTAAATTTTATTTTATTTTTAACCGAAAGAGGAACAAAACATCTTAGAAACAGGCTATCCATCTAAAGCAGATATTCTAACACAGGATGACCGATAAAACAATTGTTATATATATCAAAATTTACATATCATATTTTTACAAAAAAAATGAAATAAATTTTAAATTCAAAGGAGAATTTAAACATGTTTGAAAGGATAAAAGAGGATATGCAGACTGTTCATGCCAGAGACCCTGCAGCGAGAAGTTCCTTAGAGGTATTCTTCCTTTACCCTGGATTACATGCCATCTGGTATCATAGACTGGCCCACTGGTTCTGGACCCGCAACCACCAGTTTACAGGCAGATTCTTTTCAGCCTTGGGGCGATTGTTCACCGGAATTGAAATCCACCCCGGTGCAACCATCGGTAGAAGAGTGTTCATCGACCATGGAATGGGAGTGGTAGTCGGTGAAACCGCAGAAATAGGAGACGACGTACTGATCTATCAGGGCGTGGTTCTGGGCGGTACCAGTCTGGAGAAAGTAAAAAGACACCCCACCATAGGAAGTGGAGTGGTAATAGGCTCCGGAGCAAAAATAATAGGCAACATCAAAATAGGTAACTGCTCCAAGGTAGGAGCCGGCTCAGTGGTATTAAAATCCGTCCCCGATGGATCCACCGTGGTAGGAATACCCGGAAGAGTGGTGCAGGAGCAGCGTAAATGCGCCATTGATTTAGACCATGGCAAACTTCCAGACCCCGTGGCAGAAGCCATAAGGTTGATATTGGAGCGACAGGATGAAATGGAAAAACAGATAAGAGAACTGGGCATATCCGCGGATATACTCAAGATGAATGGTATTAAGACCAGGAAGACTGAAATGGAAGAGATATTCGCTGAAGGGGCCGGGATATAAACTTAATTAAATCTTTATATATATTTAATAGTTCAAATAAAGCTTATACATATATAATAAATTCAAATAATAAAAAATGGGATTAAAAATAAAGATGAGAGTGATATAAAGTGCGACCACCATGTGAAATAATTGTATGGTATGTGATTCCCAGTATCAGATCAGAACTGGCCAAAGAACTCTTAAACCTGGGCATGAAACAGAAGGAAATATCAGAAGTACTGGACATAACCCAGCCAGCCGTCTCTCAATATATCAGTGATAAGAGAGGACACGGTATTAAATTCGAACCCGAAATTCAGGCCATGATCAGGGAATTTGCAATGGATCTGGTGCAGGGAAAGGCCAGCCAGATGGATATCATACCTAAGATGTGTGAGGTATGTAAGAAAATCAAGGCAGAAGAGGTAGTCTGTCAGTTACATAAAGATAAAGATAATATACCAATTAACTGTAACGCCTGCATGGGATCACATGTAAATACCGTATAATTGGCTTTTATTTTTAATTAGACTCTAAAATTTACCTTTATCTTAAATGGTATTTTCATCCAGTTATGATAGATAATCTAATTTTAAAATTACAAGTTAAATTAAATGTAAATCTAGATATCATAAATATTTCATTATGAACCATGAAATTTACATACAACTGCTGGTTAATTTTATAAATAACCTGATAAAAATCAGCATATTTAAATAAGATATAGTATTAATATTATACTAGGTGATTAGTATGGGTGAATTACCAAAAGCTCCAGTTGGGAGACTAATAAAAAATGCAGGTGCACAGAGAGTCAGTATGGATGCTGAAGAAGCATTAGACAAAGCATTGGAAGCATGGGCGGAAGATGTATCCATACAAGCAGTTAAATTTGCAAAACACGCTGGCAGAAAAACAGTTAAAGCATCGGACATCGAAATGGCTGTAAAAAATCTGGGATGAAATTTCCCACATTTTTTTATTTTTTTTTCATCTACTACGAATTTTCAAATCATAGAAGAACTTTTAATTCCCACTTTTAATAATATAAATACCAATTCTATTTTTTAAATGGATATAAACTGATTACCATGTGTGCTATTGCCGGAATACAGGGAGAAGAAATATCGAATCAATTACGTGAAATGTTAGAAACTTTGAAACATCGTGGAGAGGATGGGAGCGGTGTTTTTTCAGGTGATAAACTTTCATATGGAGCTCTGGACGAGATGGAGATCCCACGAGGGAACTTTGCACTGGGACATAACCTCCTATCCATAGTGGGTAGAGAAGTGGTACAGCCCCTGGCAGATGGTAAATTAGTATTAGTTTGTAATGGGGAGATATACAATTTCAGAGAACTTAAAAGAGACTTCCACCTACAAACGAATTCAGACTCAGACTGTGAAGTAATACTCGCTCTAATCAAGAAATTCTACACCGGATCACTTCGAGAAGCTCTAAAAGAAACCATAAAATACCTGGAAGGTGACTATGCCTTCGCAGTCTATGACGGTGTAGATCTGGCGGTGATAAGGGACCCGGTAGGTGTAAAGCCAGTCTACTATGGGATCGATCAAAACCGTTATGGAATAGATCAAAAACTACAGGCCTTTGCCTCCGAGAGGAAAGCACTGTGGAAGATAGGTATCCAGGAAGTGGAAACCCTAAAACCGGGATACATGCTCTACAACTGGGAGATGGAGGAACTAGAAGAGAACTTTAAAGCCATAGCAGAAAGATTCAACACCAAATTTAACCAGGATTTAAGGGGTAAAACTGATGTTAAACCCTATTTAAAGGATAAAACAGCCATTAAACCCTACTTAAAAAACCAGTTAGAAACTAAACTGATAGATTCGGTGAAAAAAAGGCTCAGAGGCCTATCCCGGGTAGGTGTTATGTTTTCTGGTGGGATAGACAGCACCATACTGGCCCATCTCTCCCGTGAGATGGGAGTAGAAACCATCCTGTACACTGTGGGACGTGAAGATTCAGCTGACTTCAAATTTGCACGTAAAAGTGCGGAAGATATGGGTCTTCCCATCCGTTTAGGTAAGGTGACCAGGGACGATGTCAGAGATTACCTCCCCCGTGTATTAAATGCTATAGAAGAGTTCAACCTAATGAAATTAGGGGTGGCAATGCCAGCATACCTGGCCGCGGAGATGGCCCGGGAAGATGGGATCAAGGTCATGCTATCCGGCCAGGGTGCCGATGAACTCTTCGCCGGATACCACCGCTACCTGAAATTCTACCAGGAACAGGGAGAAGAAGCCCAGAAAAACCTTAACACAGATATAAATAACCTGTACCAGGTTAACCTCCAGCGGGATGACGCGGTGACCATGGCCAGTGGAGTGGAACTACGGGTTCCCTACCTCGATCTGGATGTTATAAATATGGCCATGAATATACCTATGGAATATAAGATCAAAGGTGAAGACGACCAGCTCCGGAAGTGCATCCTACGGGAAGTTGCCCGGGATCTGGGCGTACCAAAAGAAAACGTAAAAAGACCCAAAAAGGCGGCCCAGTACGGTTCTGGCATTGATAAGATGCTTCGCCGGGTACTTAAGGATGATGATGTACTTAAAAACGAAGATATCAAGTTTTACATTTAACGATAATCCCTAAAAGCAGAGAGGAGTGTTCTAAAATTGAAGATTGAAAAGGAAGCAGAGATAATCCTCGAGAAATTCTCCAAGGTACTGGAGAATATAAAAGATCTTGAAGAAACCCATTACATCGTGGATAATGTTAATTTATCACGTGAAGATAAGGCACAGGAGAAAAATCCCGAGAAAATCCTTCGAAATGCTGATGTTGATGAGGAAGGAAATCTCATAGCAGAAAAAGGAAAATGGGTCAGATAAGATGAGGTTAAAACTGGTATTAGAACTTCTAGACGTTCCAGGACAGCTCATGGACGCATTAAATCCCATAGGGAGATTAGGAGCTAACATAGTTGCTGTAATCCACCAGAGGGATGTTAAAACAGAAAGAGGCACCGTCCCTGTACAGATAACCATAGAAGGAGATAAAGATACCCTCAACGAAGTTTTAAACCTGATAGAAGAAACCGGGATCGAGATCATAGAAGTGGATGGAATCCTGCGCAAAGAGAAGATAACCACCATACTGGTGGGTAACATAGTTGATCAGGACCTCAAAGACACAGTCAACCTGTTAAATAAAATAGAAGGTGTGATGGTGGCCGATTTAGACCTGAAGATGTCGGATCATCCGGAGAAATCCGCCTCCCGAATAGTGATTGAAGCCCAACAGGGCAGAAAAAAGGAAGTACTGACTAAAATAAAGGATATAGGTAATTTAAAAGGATTCCTGGTTATAAACGAAGTATAAAACAGGTTAATTTTAAGTTTAATAGGCTTAATTTAATTTTTACTGGAGGAATTTCTTTGAAAATATGTTTAATGGGATTCGGTTCCGTGGGACAGGGAGTGGCCCGTGTATTCCAGATGAAAAAGCACGAGATAAAGGAAGAATATGGACTGGACCTGGAACTAGTCGCCGCCCTGGACCGGAGTGGTGCGGCCATCAATCCAGAAGGACTGGACTTAAAACTGCTCCTGGAGACTAAAAAACTCACAGGCAAAGTTTCAAAATATCCTGAGTATGGTGAAGAAGGAGTATCTGGACTGGAAGTCCTGGATATGGTAGAATACGATTGCCTGATAGAGGTAACCCCCACCAACATAGAAGACGGAGAACCAGCACTATCACACATCCTGAAGGCCATGGGTGATGGTAAAGATGTGGTGACATCTAATAAAGGTCCTTTGGCACTGAAATTCAGCGAACTTGCCCAGACAGCCAGGGATAACCGTGTTGAATTTAAATATGAAGCATCTGTAGGAGGGGCCATGCCCATTATAAACTTCGCCCATGAAACACTCTCTGGATGTAAAATAGAATCAATCTACGGGATATTAAACGGTACCACCAATTACATCCTCTCCAGAATGGCCAAGGAAGGATCATCCTACGAACAAACATTAAATGAAGCCCAGGAGATGGGAATAGCAGAAACCGACCCTACCCAGGATGTTGAAGGAGAAGACGCTGCCTGTAAAGTAGTGATACTTGCAAATTCCATTCTCAAGATGGACGTAACCTATGCAGATGTGGAAGTGAATGGCATATCACAGATAACCCCCGAATCAATTTCCCTGGCAAAAAAAGAGGGGTATCTGATCAAACTCATCGGTGAAGTCTCACCAGATTCCCTGGAAGTATCACCCCGACTGGTGAAGGAAGGTTCTCCATTTGCTGTGGAGGGAACCCTCAATGTGGCAACCCTTAAAACCGACCTGGCCGATGAGGTGACCGTGGTGGGTAAGGGGGCAGGTTCCATAGAAACGGCCTCCGCTATTTTAAGTGATGTGATAAGCATCTGGAAAACTAAATAATCACTGGAAATCTATTTAAATTGAAGACTTACTTTTTTATTATTAGAAAACTATCTTACATTAATGAGCTTACCTGGTGAATTAGAAAAATGAAATACGTAGTAGTAATAGGGGATGGAATGGCTGACTACCCCCTGGAAGAGTTAAAGGGTAAAACACCTTTACAAACAGCCCAAATCCCCAATATGGATTACATAGCATCTAATGGTGTAAATGGTCTCCTGAAGACCATCCCGGATAGTATGGAGCCTGGTTCTGATGTGGCCAACATGTCCATCATGGGCTACGATCCAAAGAAGTATTACACTGGCCGGGGCCCCCTAGAAGCGGCCAGCATCGGAGCAAAACTGGGGGATGGTGATGTGGCCTTCCGCTGCAACTTCATCTACCAGGAGGATGGGTTGCTTTCCAACTTCAACGCAGACCACGTATCCACCGAAGAGTCCTCAGAACTGGTGGAAACCCTGAACCAGTCCTTCTATGAATATGGGAAGTTTTATCTGGGTGTCAGTTACCGGAACCTCTTCGTAAGTGAAGATCATCAGATGGCCTCCCTGGAAGCCGTCCCACCCCATGATATCGTGGGAGAACCAATTAAGGAACATCTCATCCAGTCCAGTGATGAAAGCCCAGCGAGTCGTGAAAGGGCCAAACTGATTAACCGGATAATGGATGAGTCCCGGGAGATACTCCAGAACCATCCAGTCAACCTTAAAAGGATGGAAGAAGGTAAAAAACCAGCCAACATGATCTGGTTATGGGGTCAGGGCCCTAAACCACAGTTGGACCCATTTGTAGATAGATACGGGCTTAAAGGAGCTACCATCACTGGAGTAGATCTCATCAAGGGCCTGGGTGTTTATATGGGACTGACCAATGTCTATGTACCGGGAGCCACCGGTTACTACGATACTGATTACTGTGGTAAGGCTAAGTACGCTCTTAAGTCCCTGGAAGACCATGACCTGGTCTTCATCCATGTAGAAGCCCCTGATGAAGCGGCACACGCCGGTGATGTGGAGGAGAAGATAAAGGCCATAGAGAGGATAGATGAAAGGATCCTGGGGAAACTCTTGGACAAACTGCCAGAATATGATGATGATTATTCTCTTTCTATTTTACCAGACCATCCCACACCAATCACCCTCAAAACCCACATCAAAGACCCCGTGCCCTACGCCATGTATTCTACTAAAGGTACGAGTGATGAAGTTACCTCATACGATGAATTAGGGGGTAAACAGGGTTCCCAGGGTTTAAAGGATGGATACAGGTTTATGGATAACCTGCTTGAATATTCTAATCCCTAATTCAACGTGATTGAATATACTAATCAACCTATTAGAATATTCTAATCCCTAATCTTTTTTAGATAATTCGATATCTTTTTATAGTAAAAAAAGTTATAATGATAACTTTATTAAAAACGAGTTTTTTTAACTTTAAAATTTACATTGTTTATCCTTATTTAAATCTAGTTAAATAGAATAGTATTTATTGATAATATTCTATACTATATTTTAAAGGGTATAGGTAGGAGTTGATTAATCTGTCAAAATATATAGTGGTAACCGGGGGTGTGGTGAGTTCCATTGGTAAGGGAATAACCGCTGCATCCATCGGTAGAATTTTAAGGTCTTATGGTGTGGATGTAACCGCCATAAAAATTGACCCATACCTTAATTGGGATTCTGGAACATTGAACCCCTATCAACACGGGGAGGTATTTGTAACCGACGATGGTATGGAAACAGATCTTGATCTGGGACACTACGAGAGATTCCTGGACGTGGAACTTTCCGGTGAATCCAACATAACCACCGGGAAAGTCTACTCAGCCGTGATAAATAAGGAAAGAAAGGGAGATTTCCTGGGGGCCTGTGTACAGATCATCCCCCACATAACTGATGAGATAAAGTCCAAGATCAGGGATATCTCAAATATAACCCAGGCTGAAGTGGTCTTAGTTGAGATAGGAGGAACAGTTGGTGACATCGAAAGCCAGCCCTTCCTGGAGGCAGTAAGACAACTCCGTAACGAGGAAGGTCACGACAACGTGATGTTCGTCCATGTGACCTACGTACCCTACCTGAAGGCTGCCGGAGAATTCAAGACCAAACCAACCCAGCACAGCACCAAAGAATTAAGGAGTACCGGTATAAACCCGGATGTTATAATTTGCCGGTCCGAATTACCCATCGACAGCCATATCAAGGATAAAATAGCCCACTTCTGTGACGTGGAAAGAAATGCAGTGATAAACACCCCAGATGTTCATTCCATCTATGAGGTCCCCCTCATCTTAAACAGTGAAGATATGGGTGAATACGTCCTTAACCGCCTTAAGATAAATGCACATAAATCCGACCTATACGGCTGGAGCAGGATAGTGGACTCCCTTAAAAGCTACAACTCACGGGTCACCATCGGTATCATCGGCAAATACGTGGAACTGGAGGACGCCTACATCAGTATAAGGGAAGCGTTAAAACACGCCGCGGCCCAACTGGGTACCAAAGTGGATATCGAATGGGTGCACGCCGAAGACACCATAAACATGGAGAGGATCCGGGACTTCGACGCCATGCTCATACCCGGTGGCTTCGGTGAAAGGGGAATCAGTGGAAAACTGGACGCCGTGCGCTACTCCATTGAAAACGACATACCCCTATTCGGGATCTGCCTGGGAATGCATACCATAGTCATCGAGTTTGCCAGGATGAACGGATTTGAAGGTGCAGACAGTACAGAATTCGATACTAACGCTAAACACCCGGTCATCGATATGATGCTGGAGCAGAAGAAGATAAAGAATATGGGTGGGACCATGAGGCTGGGAGCCTATCCCTGCAAGATCAAGGAGGGAACCCTGGCCCGGGAAGCCTATAAAAAGGACTTAATAAGTGAACGACACAGGCACCGGTACGAGTACAACAACAAATACCGGGAGGAACTGGAGAAAAAGGGACTGGTAATCGCCGGTATCTCCCCAGATGACTTCCTGGTGGAGATGGTGGAACTCAAGGGTCATCCCTGGCTTTTAGGCTGTCAGTTCCATCCTGAGTTCAAATCACGACCGAACAACGCTCATCCACTGTTTGTGTCATTTGTACAGGCTGCAATTGACAACCGGAAGAGTAAGGCCAAGTAATTCTTTTATTTCTTTATTTTTCTATTTAATTTACCATCTTCTCTTTGTTTCATCTTCGAGCTTAAGATTAGTATGTGTCAATCATTTGCCAAGTTAAAAAGTATGTATTAATCATTTGCTAAGTTAGAAGGTATGTATTTATATAATTAATAATTTAAACTGATATCATGGTCTATAATTATATACCTCTAATTGCAGCGATTATAGCAGTTTCTGCCTCCCTATATGCCAGTTACAGCGATTTAAAGAGGGGCATCATACCTAACAAACTTACCTTCCCCCTGATAGGGGTGGGATTAATTTTAAATGCTATATATGCAGTTTTAATTGGTAATTTACTGCTTATTGTAAGCGCAGCCATCATAACCGCGGTCATCTTTGCTTTAGGGTACCTGTTCTGGAAGATGGGTGCCTGGGCCGGTGGGGATGTCAAACTATTCACTGCCCTGGCGGCATTACTTGCTGTTTATCCTCCCATAATTAATTACAATATTTTAAACTATCAGATGCCCTTTTATTCCACCTATCCCTTTCCATTTACATTGATTATAAACAGTATCCTTTCCATGTTGCCTTTCCTTTTAATCTATGTGGTTTATATAGGATTTAAGCATAAACCAAAGGTTCTGGAGGAATTAACTGCCCCATTAAAGGATTATCGCAAGAACATGGTCCAGGCTCTGGTGGTCTCATCAGCAGTGTATATTGCCTATTTCATCACTTTCTATTTGCCCTTCCGAAATCTCCTGGTGAGTATGGTACTGATAATTATATTATCACTGGTTATCTCTAAATTACCCAAACTGATCAAGGCCGTCCTGGTATCAGTCGTTATGATTTTTTCCTTAATACAGAATTTACAAGTTACAATCCTCGGATTTATAGTCTTATTTATAATAATGACGGTAACCGCAGTTGTAAGAAAATTAATGACCAAAGCCAGTAAGGAAGCCTTACAGGATGATTATAAAATTAACGAGCTCAAGGAGGGTATGATATCTGCTTACAACCTTTACCAGAAGGGTGATGAGGCATATTATGATGATAAGAGTTTTTTCGATAAAATAAGGGAAGCTGTAAAAACCGGTGACATCCTCCTGCTGAGCGCACCCAAGGGTAAATTACTGGTGAGCACACTGGCAGCCGGTCTTAAAAATGAGGATATAGAACTCTTAAAAAAGCTTTCCAGTGAAGGTAAAATCTCAGATACCTTCAGGGTGAAGAAGGGTGTTCCCTTTGCACCTTCCATCTTAATTGGTCTGGTGATCTCCCTTTTAATAGGTGATCTGGTCATCATACTTTTCAACCTGTTGAACTGGTTGTTGTACTAAATAAACTAGCGGTGACACCAAAATTTATAAGGTAACAAGTTTATATCATACATTGATGTGAGGAGTTATGGATAGTAGGGGACAGGCATCTGCAGAATACATATTTCTTATACTGATTTTCTTGATAGTTCTAGCTCTAGTTACCGTTCCCTTCGCTGGACGGACCATCAATGCCACCCAAAATGTCTCCGTAACTTCTGATGCTAAAACAGCCCTTTCAACCATAGCTAATGGGGTTAACGTGGTGTACTCCAATGGACCCGGTGCTAAAAGAACTGTGAATGTGTATTTCCCACAGGATAATTCCGAGTTGTCCTATGACGATGGGGTTTTAAGTTTGGGTCTTCAAAATATTCCAGTAAATGCCAGTGTTGCAGGTAATGATAGACCGAATGTTAACGCAACTGTACCGTATGCCGTAGAAGTAGATGGTACTGCTACCAAAGGCTGGCACGATGTGGAAATCACATGGGATGTTGAAAGTACCTATATATCAGTTTCAATCAAACCATCCCCGTAAAAAGTGAAATACCATATCAAGTAGGGAAGGATCTGTAAATAGTTATAATCCTTTAATGCTTATTTTTAAATATAGAATTCATTTTAAATTCTATAATTCACTGGAATATTTTAATAGTCACCTATAAAATACTTAATCTAGGGATTAATTTAATATCCCCTTTAAAATACCAATTAATTTATATTATATTGCGTTATAATTATTATTCAAAAACAGTGTAATAATTTTTTCAAATAAATTTGAATGGAGATTTCAAGTTGGGTATATTCGCCAAATTCGGAGATTTTATCATCAAACTATTTTCCTTCGTGGGAATGCTTATTCTATCCATCCCCAAGATTCCAGAGAAGATAAGGAATATAAATACCAGCGGGATCCGGGATAAAATCGACACAGAATCTGTGAAGGGCAACATATCCCGGATCAGAAACGAAGTAGGTGGTGTGAAGGACACCTATTCCAGAGAGAACTATTCCAGACCGGAACATGTTAGAACATCGGGGGAATCCGGAGTTCACCTTGAAGATCCAGGTGTAATCTTAATTTCAGGGACCTATACTTCAGAGGAGAAGGAAAGAACTATTTTAATTCTACAAATTGCTTCAGCTGCCTTTATAGTGGTTTCAATTTTCTACGTGTTCAACTTCCTGTCCTTAATTCTCTTCCTGATACTGGGCGGTCTTATCGGTGCCTTCGTGATTTATATGCTGTACAACAGGGTAACGAAGATGTACCGGAGGGATTTCAACGCCTACCGTGATTTCTTTTTGCTGTACTTGGCGGTGGGAATCGTGATAGTCCTGGTGAGCAGCAACCCCAATCTGACAATGGCTTTCTCCTTCCAATCATTACCCTCCCTATCAGTACTGATCTATGCCATAATAGCCGTGGTTGCAGTGTTCCTCATATTCAGGATAAAATATCACCGTAATTACACCTTTGGAACTGTACTGGAAGCAGGTGAAAACACGGCCCATGTGAAGGTGGAATACGATATCAGGTCCAACGTCAAACCGGATATCTATCTGGTGGAGAATAGACCGGGAGCCGTGACTGGTGACACCGTGAAACTTAAAATTGAAGAGAAAATCATAAGCACCGGTGGCAATAAACCCCTGGAAATTCTGGAAGTATATGAGAAGACCTAAACTTTTATTTAACTGAAATCCCATATTTTTATTTTAAATCAACTTCTTAAGGTTTTTAATATGAAATCTAAATATTCACATGATATACCCCCTGATCACCCCCGTTATGACTCCCTGAAGCTCAGGGCGAAAGTAGTGGATGCTTATAAGGCCGGGATCCTTGCAGATTCAGGTTTAATAGCCCATGGGAGGGGGGAGGCTTTCGATTACCTCTTAGGTGAGAAGACATCAACGGTTGCCAAGAAAGCCATAGAGACAGCGGCAGCCACCCTCTTACTGGCAGAACACCCGGTAATATCAGTTAACGGTAACACCGCCGCGCTGGTGTCAGAAGAAATAGTCGACCTGGCCGGTGCTTTAGATGCTAAAATAGAGATAAACCTATTCTACAGAACACCAGAAAGAGTACGTGCTGTAAAGAAGGTTTTAAGGGATGCCGGTGCTTTGGAAGTGCTGGGTAGCGAGGAAAACCCGGAGCATATAAAGGGACTGGACAGCCCCCGTTCAAGGGCCAGCCGGGAAGGGGTTTATAAAGCAGACGTGGTATTGGTACCTTTAGAGGATGGTGACCGGGCTGAAGCATTGGTTTCAAATGGGAAGAAGGTGGTAACTGTTGACCTTAACCCCCTTTCTAGGACAGCGAAAACAGCTACCGTGACGATAGTTGATAATCTGGTGAGGGTCATCCCCTCTCTTACCCGGGAAGTGGAAAGACTTCGAGGAATGGATAAATCTGCGCTTCAGGATATAACCCGTAACTTCGATAACCAGCAGAATCTGAAGGATTCATTGAAGCTGATGATAGGTTCGTACTCTCGCAAATAATTAGTGCTAACCTGATAAAAGATAAAATATCTCTAAACAAAAGAATGGTATAGATGGACATGAAGGTAATAGGAGTTACAGGAATGCCCGGTTCAGGGAAGGGAATAGTAGCTGGTGTGGCTAAAAATCTCGGTTACGAGATCATAAGGATGGGTGATGTTATCCGGGAAGAAGCCAGGAAAAGAAATGCCAAAATAGGAGAGATCGCTGTCCAGCTTCGCAAAGACTATGGTGAATTTGTGGTGGCCGAAAGATGCATCCAGAAAATTAAAGATATATCTAAAGATTCCAGTAATCACTCCAATCTCTTCATCATCGAAGGGATAAGAAGCCCCTTTGAAGTGGAGATGTTCCGGGAGAATTTCCCAGGTTTTAAGGTATTATCTGTTAATTCCTCCCCGGAGACCAGGTTTCGGAGGTTATTGAATAGGAAACGTGTGGACGATTCCCTTGATAAATCTGAGTTTGAAAACAGAGATAAGAGGGAGCTTAAATTTGGTATAGGGGAAGTAATTGCCACTGCAGACTACATGGTACCCAATGAAGGCTCTATAAAACGGTTTAAAAATACTATAAGGAGCATACTCACCAATGAAATGTGAATTTACGGCTGAAACCCCCATCAACCCCACCGAAGATGCAGATAAAGTTATCAAAACACTCTCCAACATGTTCGACTATGACGAGCTGGAGATAGGTGCAGATTACATCTCCGTGAGTGGGGGGAAGGATTCCCTTATAAAGCTGAGGGAAGCACTGGAAGTTCGCAGGATCAGGAACACCGCCCGCAAGATACTGATTAAAGGGGCCTATGCTGGTGTGATCCATTTTAAATTAAATAAACAGGCGGCCTTCTCTGGTGTGGTCAACTTTGCAGAAGACGATCCCTCACCACTGGGGGAAATAAAGGTAAAAATAGAAACTGACGATGTTGAAGGGTTCATTGACTGGTTGGCTACTTTACAGGAGTAAAAATCAGTACTTTTCTACAGTAGAAAGGATTATTATACTCCTAAAAAAATTTATCCCCTATAAAAAAGATCATTTATCCTCTAAAACAGCTTTCTTTACAATGACGTGTCCACTGTCCCTATCCCAGACCTTCTCGGATTCCTGGATTTTAATTCTCTTTTTAAAGAGTGGACAGTCCAAAACCAGGGTTTCTGCCTCACCGCCTTCAAAGGCCAGGTGGATACCGTACTTCTCGTGGATGGTAATCAGTTCATCTAATAGTTCACTGTCTATTTTTCTGCCCAGCCAGGATTCATCCAGGCCAGCAGCTGATACACTGACCAGTATGGTTTCAAAATTAAGCTCTATAAGTTCTTCCATGTACTTATACGGATCTTTGTGCCATAATGGGGCTATAGATTCCAGGGAAAGGTCCTGGCAAAGTTTATCTATCCTGGATTTCTGGTAGCTTGAATGGAGGGCACCGGAGAAAATCGCCTCCACCCCCTCATTTTTAAGATCGGTTAAAACGATTTTCAGGTCATCCAGTTCCTTTTCTTTTATCCCATGGGTGGTGTAACGTAAAAGGGGAATATCTATGGACTGAGCAGCGAGTTCTGTGAGGTGGATGTTGCTGGTGTGGAACATGTAAGACTCTGGATTATCTGATATCATGGAAACCAGATATTCTACTTTCCAACCTCTTTCTATGGCCTTATAGGTGGCCATGGTACTGTCTTTACCTCCAGAAAATAGAACTGCAGCTTTCATTTTCTAATTTAGTTCCTTTTTAATGAAACTAATTATTCTTTTCATAAACCCTAATTATTTCAGGTTTTACATAAAATTTAAATTATTTCAGTTTCCTTCTCCTTAAAGCCAACCATACGCGTATTTTATCCCACAACTGGGTTATGCTGTCTATAAATAAACCGATGGCACCTACAATTAATCCTATAAAACCACAGATTATTACGATGGTGGTTCGATCCGGCAGGTTCTTCTTAAAGGCGGTGATCTGATCCTCTACCGGGCCAGTTATGTTGGCAATCACCACTCTATCCTGGGGAAGCTGCGCTGAAACTGCATCAACCTGTGAGGGCTCCACTGTTATTAGTACCTCGGCTTGATGGCTTACAACAACTATACCACCCACCAGGCCCAGCCATTCAGTAATGCTATCCACCAGCTGGGTGGGGTTGCTGTTCTCATTTAAATATAAAATTATGGTATCATTGGCGGGGACCTGGGCCTCTTTAACATCAGCATCCACGACGGGTAACCTTTTTTCCATGGATCCCTTCCAGTTATCCATATTAAAGGATACGGTTTTAATGGTTATCTTGTTACACTGTACATCCTTGACCCCGTTTAACTTCTTGGTATCCTCTACAAAGGCGTTCACGTCGTTGATGGTGGACATGTTAACGGTTATTACTTCCGGACTTCCCGAGCTGAAGGTGAACACTGCCCGGGCCATGTCGGGCATGTCATCGTATAGGGGGGCGATGAAGAAGGCTCCGCCAACCAGGCCCACTATGAATCCCAGGGACAATACGAATATAAGGTTTCTTTTACCGATTAGTGGGGTTAGAAGTGCCGTGGAGAAAATAAACACCATCAGGAAAATGAAAAGCACCAGCATTATGGTTACAACGAGTACATCCATGGTATCATCTCTGGGTTTACGGGATAAATTACGAGTTAAAAGCTTGTGGAAATTAATTTAAAGTTTTAAGAGTTTTTAAAGACTCTACCTTTAGTATTCCTTTACTATATTTCCTGTGTCGGCATCTATATATATGGTTTTGGACGCTGTATTATCTTTGGTTAAAGGCACGATCCAAACAAAATAGGTGGTACTGTTTACATTGATACTTCCCTGTGAAGGTGTCCCCACCGTATAATCAGGGTATGCCTGGGACGCGATCCTTTTAGCATCTTCCTCTGTTACCTTAGTGTGGTTAGTGGAGTTGTTGGTGTCATTTTTCTTTTCATTTTCAGGGAAGGGGACGATGGTAGGTTCAGATGGGGATTGTTCCATGGTGGTGTTGTTGGTGGGAGTACTCAGGAAGGGGTTGAAGGCATAGATCACTGTGATGATGAAAATAGCCCCTACTACTATCAACGCTTTTTTCTCCCAATCTTCAGGCAATTCCATAGTTAATCACGTTTCTTTTATAGATCCTTAATTGATTTAGGTGGTTGTATTATTTAAAAAAATATTTAATTCTTACTGGTAAATTAATCTTCTTGAAATGCTAAGTTTAATTCTTCTTGATATATACTGTTCCATTTTGATTAGATACGGTATATATGATGTCGTTTACCCCATTGGGGTCGCTGGTAATATTGGATGTGTTTAAGTTTGTGGGTATAACTTTTATCTGTATTTGTTGGCCATTATAGATTACGGTGATATAGTTTTCCGGTTGATTTACAAGTGCAGTGATATTAGGTGAGGGTGGGATGGTTATATTTATAGCATAACCAGGACCATGGCTGTAGACATTGTTGATTGCGGTAGCTATCTTTTCACCCTGCATCCTTGCCTCTGCCAGACTGCCTGTTTCAGCCTTCTCTGTTGCGCTGGTTATAACCCCTACGAAGATTATAATGACAATGAAAATTATCAGGAAGACCAGTAGTACCTCTACACTTCCCTGTCCTTTGTCGTCTAAGTTCAAATTGTTCACCTATGAATAATTACTTTCAAGTCCAAAGAAACTTTTATAATTATCAGAAAGATAAAATACTTTACCAGCAGGGTCGGTTATTTCGGATAGTCCAATTTCGATGGAAGTTCCACTTAATCCCAGCACGTATTCATGATCCACTCGGGAGACTTCTGGTCTTCCATAGTGGTTTTCAAGGAGAGGATCACCAATAATAAAAGTGCTCATTCGAACTTCAGCTGGTTCAGTAGAAGAATGTTTGCCTTCTAATCTATCAAAGAAGGATAATCCGTTGGGATCTGGGAAATAATTAGGACGTGGTGTTATGCCACTGGGGTTATCGGTACCGTTAAGACATTCCCACAGGTGATGCAGTTTCTTCTCATTGGTATCTACGATGTCATCAAAATAATAATCCCGTCCATATACATCGGAGTAAGTGTAGTATGGATACTTGTATATCACATTACTGGTTCTTTCTTTGGTGTATATCCAGATGTAAGGGTCTTCTAATCCTTCAATGCTGACATAAGTAGATACATCTGGTGTTTTGAGTTCGTAAACTTGGTCACCATTCTGTTGCTCTATTTTAATTGGTATTCCGCCCCTTACATTTACATAGAAACCGAATGGATCTGTTTGAGTGATGTATACATTGCTACTGTTAAAAGGCGTATCAGAATAATCATCTATTAACACGTTGTTGATGTAAACATTACGGCCGGTTTGGTTTTTTACTTCTAGAGCAGTTTCTACGATATGTCTATTTAAGGCAGCGGTAATATTATTAGTGATAATAGTTTTACTGGTACCACTTGCAAAGAATGGATCTGTGCTATTCTCCACGTTCCTATCTATCACCCGCCTGGTAGCGTTATACGCAGCGTTTCTCCCGGCATCACCGGCACCTTTCTGGAGAGTGGAAATAAGTGTGGTTGCAGAACTGTAGGTGACATCACCACCGATTATAAGACTACCCAACGTGCTTGCTTCATTAACTATATTGCCATAGGATATGGCGATGACTAAAACTGGAATGATAAGCAAATAGGTCAGTGGTGTGAAAGCAAATCCTTCTTCATCCATTTGTATCACTACTTTAAATTTTTATTTCCATAAGTCTAACCTTACAGGGATGGCGTTAGGTAGATTACCGGTAAATAATGCTTCAGTTTGAATTAAATCAGGATTAAATGTTGTATTTGTTTCTTCAAAGGCTTCTATTAATTTTAGTCTTGCTAATTCTTTGGCTGCTGTAGCGTTACTGCTGTATTCTGTGGTCCATTTATTCTCTAAATATTTATAAATTACAGCTATTCGGGTACCGGAGAAAATGGTGGGATTTCCCCAGGTACCTGGACTAGAGGCGCCATCACCGGATTTCCATGCTTCTGGAGCAGTTACAGTCACCCTTACCCGGTAACCTGTACCTTCTGTTAGGTTATAATTATTCGCATCGCCGGTGGTAAACCTATGGGGGCCAGCAGCATCTAAAGCAGCGAGATCTATCATAAACGGTACGGTATCATCATCATAGATATTGATCCAGTCATGAGTTGAATTTCTTATATCTACCTTAATATGTTGTGTGGTGGTCCCCACACCTACAAACATATACACCCTGGTGGCATCGGGGCCTATACTGAAAGAACGCTCAGGGAAAGTGTAGGTTTCCCTACTGTTTGCCTGATAACTGTTGAATGTAAAAGTTTCCCATTGAATTGGTAAAGTTGAATAACTGACATAAAGTTTGGAATCTACTACTCCCACCAAATCATAATCATTACTTGGTACGTTATCCCATACTGTTATCCTCACCTTATTGCTACCAGTATGTAAATACTGTCCAATGTATATGATCCCTGGCGTGTTACCATATCCGTCACCTGCTGAGTAATCTGTTGTTGGTATTGTAGCTCCTGGAATTTCTTTAAAGTCAAATGAACAGAATACAGCTCTCCAGCGTGTACCATCCCATACTTCTACTAAAGCATTATCCACTGCTCCGTATGCATTTATGTTAACGTAACCATCAAATATTCGGGCATTATCAGGTATGGTAAATTCTTTAACCACACTTACTGCAGACCCGTCTTCTCCGGCACCATCAACGTTATCTAAAACAAAGGGTACTCCATCATCATAATTATCTAATAAATTTCGATTAGTGTTGCTAAAAGTGGACCAGGACATTACTCTCCGCGTGGTAAGGTTAGTAACATCCCCTGATGTTAAATCATAAATTTTACCATAGTATCCCCCTGCATCATTAGGTTTAGCTAGTCCTGCAGCATCAGGGAAAGTTTCATCTATACTTAAAATACCCTCAGGGACCTGAATAGTGGTGGTATAATTGGCTATTAATGAAAACCAGGGCATGGTGTAATCATAATTGGAACGCAGTAAATTCTGATAGTTGAAGTAGACGTAGAATTCATTATCATCCCCTTCATTCAGGTCAGAGACATTTATATTCCCCTTATAATTATATACCAGTCCATTATCTATTTGCCCATATCCATTGACTCTAGGATATAACATGGTAAATGGGGTGGTGTTTCCGTAAGGATGACCATTTATACTAACCTCCACCCCAAATGATGGTCTATTCAAATTGTTAGCAGATATATTATTTGTACCCTGCAGGAAAAAGGCGTTATGAAGTGTTACGCCTTCTGGAATTGAAAATTCGATGGGTACTGGTGATCCCGGTCTGCTAGATCCAGAAACACCCCAATATTGTCGATTGTATAAACCATTATTTTTCCATGGCTGGAAGTTAGTTAAATAGTTATGAAAATTCCATACAGTACTGATCACATTGATTTCTTTATTTACCATGGGAACTTCTTCTTGCTTATACCAGGCCCGTCCCAGATAACCTTCTTCAGGTCCGGATATGACCCTTACAGCAGTGGCTGTATTACTGGAAATCAGTAAATTTGGATTTCTAGAAACAGAGTATCCTGTATCTGAAGATGTCAGCATGGTAATGTTGTATGCAGTATCTGAAGGGATCAACGTATTTAGACGGTTTCTTAATATTTGATCTCCGCCTGTAATATTATTTTGACTGTATTCAACAGCAGCCAGTGTCAATGTACCGTCCTGTTCCATGGTTTCCAGGGCATCTGAAGCCAGTGCCTGTAGGTGCTGGTGTTCCTGGCCCTGGAAGTAGGGAGCCATAATATAGGCTGTGATAGAGGCGCTTACAAGCAATATAACTATCAGTGCTAACGAAGCGTCTGCAGTAAATATAAATCCTCGATCATCCATTTAATCCCCTTCATCTATCTTTTTAATCAAACGGTCCATATGTAAAATATGAACCTGCAATAATTTGGTTCAATATTGTCATAGGTTATTTCAGTATCAGAAGTATCTTTAGGAACTGCTACTACGTAAACATCCATGGAAGCCCCTGAGGTACTCACCGGGGTCACGGTAACAATATTATCCTGGAAATCTTCCTCATTTTCCAGGTAGGTTTCATTTATTTCCATGGGAAGTTCCTTGGTGTCCACATTGATGTGGCTGGAGTTTACAACGTTATTTCCATTCACATCTATGTTAACAGAATCATATCTACGATTAACAACTAATATATAGTAGTCATAATTTTCAATTGAACCTGCACTTGTTTGGAAAGTGAGGGTATAAGGTCTGGATTCACCGGCATCCCTAATGGTTCCCTCTAAAGAACTAACCACTTCTAAATTGGAGCTTAACACCAATCGCTCAATTCTAACCACATTAGGAACACTTTCATTTAGAGTTCCTACCCTTTTTATGTTTCGATTCCCCTCTACAGTAGAAATGTCCAGATAAAAATCGTATCCAGGACCCAACAGATTTTGAATATCGGATTTCTTTAATTTGACAAGTTTATTTGGTGATAAAGAATTCTGTACAGGGGCTTCTTTTTTAGTGTCATACTTGGCCAGCCCAATAACCTGTGGAGTACCAATATCCTGCCAATCATAGGGACTACCCGAAGTTTTAATAAGAGTATTCACTGTGTCCGCTCCTACTCTTTCCAGTGAACTTTGATAGACACTGCTTTGAACCGTGTAGAGCACATTATCCATATCAGCTACCATCATACCCATGAGGATGGTAAGTGGGATAAGCGCGATAAGAAGGTCCATAGAGAGTAGAAATCCCCTTGAATCATCATCCAAAAACCCCATACTTAATCTCCAGGATGATATTTTTTACCTCTAAATTTTTCCCACGCATTAAACATACTGATTTTCCAAGACAAATCCTTCTATTTTCTAAAATATTTGGTAATATAATTTCTTTTGTTTTATAATAATATATATAGGTTTTGAGAGCTCTGTATTACTTAATAATCGATTTGTATGAAATATCCAGTTTTAATCAAAAAAGATATAGAGGAGTATATACAAAGAATGATCGATAAAATGGATCAAAGAGGACAAATTTCTGTAGAATACATTCTTATAGCAGCTATAGTGATGTTCATAGTTATGGCATTTGGTTGGGTTGTAGCCAATGAGAGTGAACTCAATTCAGTAGCTTCGGCTGTAAAAATGGGGGCAGAAAACGGCACCACCTACGCATCTATAATAAATCCACAGATGCAGCCAGTTAGAGTCACCGGTGTTGATATCAACGGTGAAGACGACGTAACTATAGAAGTAAGATTCTCCAGTTCTGTTGAATCCATAAATGAAACCATATTAAAAAGTATCAACAACTCGCTAGCCGGCAGTGGCTATAATGCAATTAGTTTTAGTGAATCAAAGTTATATCTACAAACCAACCGTCACAACTACACCGTGATCCTGATGACAACTACACCGAATGGTAACACTACACCATAGTTCTGTTAAACTACACTATAATCCGGGTTACTCCTAGTATATGAGTTGTTAAATTGATTAGAGATTAAAAAGCATATTGAAGGGATCAGTTATGAAAGAAGATACAGGTATAAACATGGAAGAAACCCCTTACAATAAACCCAAAAGAAAAAGGAATAAATGGGGAATATACATCAGCATACTCCTCCTGGTTGTTGGCCTGATATGGTACGGGGTGAATGTGGGAATTATACCCTTCTCCATTATACAGGAACAGGCAGGGCCCATAATAATCATACTCATCGGTCTTCTAATTTTAATAAAATCCCTCTAATCAAATTTTATTTCTTTTAATGGATTATTTTTTAATTTAATTAAATTGTTATGGAAATCGAGGTTAAAACCATGAAAGATTTACTAGAAAAACTCTCAAACGCACCAGGAATATCTGGTTTTGAAGATGAAGTACGGGATCTAATGATAACAGAATTAAAGGACTATGTAGATGAAATAGAGGTAGACCAGCTGGGTAACCTAATAGCCAGGAAGAACGGCAAACCCAACGGCAAAAAGATAATGTTAGCAGCTCATATGGATGAAATAGGGCTTATGGTAAGGTATATCGACAAAAAGGGTTTCATCAAGTTTTCAAAAATCGGGGGAATAAACGATCAGATGCTTCTAAACCAGTCGGTTTACATCCAGTCATCCCAGGGAAATGTAACCGGGGTTATAGGTTCCAAACCACCACATAAGATGAAGGAATCTGAAAAGAAGCAGATCCTGAAATATGAAAACATGTTCATCGACATCGGTGCCAAGGATAAGGAAGAGGCAGAAGAACTGGTCAGTGTGGGAGATCCCATAATAATCAAACAGGAGTTTGAAGAACTGAGAAACGGCCTGGTTATGGGTAAAGCACTGGACAACCGGGTGGGCTGCGCCACACTCATCGAAGTATTAAAGAAAGCGGAAACAGACGCCACGGTCTATGGTGTGGGCACCGTCCAGGAAGAAGTAGGCCTTAAAGGAGCTAAAACCAGTGCATTCAGCATAAACCCGGACATGGCCCTGGCCCTGGATGTAACCATCTCCGGAGACCATCCCGGAATCAAGGAAGACGAAGCACCATCCATGGCTGGTAAAGGCCCGGCCATAATACTCACCGATGCCAGCGGACGGGGGCTCATAACCCCTTCAAAGGTAAAAGATCTCCTGATATCCACGGCCAAAGAAGAAGAGATACCCTACCAGGTGGAAGTTAGTGACGGGGGAACCACCGACGCCACATCCATACACCTCACCCGTGCAGGGATACCTACAGGGGTTATCTCACCAGCCAGCAGGTACATACACACCCCGGTAAGTGTGGTGAATCTGGATGATGTGGAAAACGCGGTGAAGCTGATTTTAGCCGTGTTGAAGAAAATTTAAGGCTTGATCCAGGTATAAACTAATTTTTTTTACTTAATTCTTATTTTAAATTAATGGCCGAGTTGATCTCGATTCCAGTGGGGCCTATCTCGTAGGTTAAAAACTGGGTGGGTGTTTTGGTGCTTCTCACTTTCACCACGTCCATCACCCGTTCTCTACGGCCGGTGTAGGGGTTTTCCCGTTTCATTAATTTAATAGCGCCATAGACAGAGTATAATGCTATTTCATTGAATTCATCAGAGGTGGCGCTGTCTAATATGATTAAAGCAGTTATGTTCCGTTTTTTGAGTTCATAGACCAGGAGGTCCAGTCGGGAGCGGAAGTCATAGGGGGTTAGTTTAGCGGTGTAACTGCCGATATTATCTATAATTAAGGCTTCGGTGTCATCGGGTATTATTTCCAGGAGTTTGGCGAAGTTTCCCTTCATGGAATCTATTTCAATCTTCACCTCTGCCTCGGTTACCTCTGCCCGTATTTTCGCGAGTTCTACGAATTGCAACATTCCTTTATCGGTGCAGCCTTTAATATCCCAGTTAAATGCTTCGCTCTGGATGTATAAATCTTCAGCATCTTCTTCAGTGGTTATATAAGCAGTTTTAAGGTTTTGAAGACAGCAACTATAGGCAAACTGGAGTCCGAGGATGGTCTTTCCAGATCCGGCATCACCAGTTATAAGAAGAGTTCTTCCTTCTGGAAATCCGTTGGTGAATTTATCTATACCTTCTATTCCTGTATTTATCCTTTTCAATATTACCCCTCCCTTTAACTGATGATTAATGAAAGTTCTATACATATAATATTTCAATCTGTATTTAAAAACTTATTCATTATAATTAATCACAAATTCAAAGTTGCAGTACTTATCCCTATCCTCCAGGCAATGGGTTTGCCCAACGTTACCATGTAAATTGGTCCAGGTGAAACTGCGCAGTACTATGACTCTGCATATCATACAGAACATGGGACTGGCGTCAGTATCATCAACCCAGGGACAATTATGGAATTTAAATAGTATAGGACCGTTTTCATCGGTTAATTCTGTTTCAATGCCCAGGTTGGAGAAAAAATCCCTAAGCCAGGAAATATAACATCGGAATATGTTTTCTGGGGTGTTTGCCGCCTTTCCCAGGCAGATCTCAAGGTCTTTCAAAAACCGGGCCTTCGTATTTTTCTCGAATCGGTCCGAGAAGCTTCTGGCTATGTTATTCCGTACCTGGGGCGGTATGTTGGATGCAAAAACAGGTAGCGCGCTTAAGACAAAATTTGAAAGCTCTCCCCGGGCTTTATCCTTGAGCAATTCTTCTTTTTCCTTTTCCGCCCTTTTCCGCTCGGTTATATCTCTAAAAACAAGGGCTACTCCTATTACGCTCCCATTTTCATCCCGGATAGGTGCGCTGCTATCATCTATGGGTAACCTGGTCCCATCCTTGGTGATGAGTAAGGCAGGGTCGTTCATTTCTATTACGGCGTCCCTTTTAAGGACCTTAGTCACCGGGTCTTCCAGGGGGATTCCGGTGTGTTCATTTATTATCTGGAAGACGTCTACCAGTGTTTTACCAATGGCTTCCTCCTGGTCCCAGCCAGTAACCTTCCGGGCCACCGGGTTCATGAAGATGATCACACCCTCCTTATCGGTGGCTATCACCGCGTCACCGATACTTTCCAGGGTGGTGGAGAGCCATTTTTCACTTTCTTTAAGTTTACGGTCCATCTCGTGCTTGTAGATGGCTATCTCCACTGAGCTGTGCAGTTCTCTGTCTTCGAATGGTTTGATTATGTAGCCGAATGGTTCGGTTATCTTGGCCCTTTTCAGGGTTTCCTCGTCAGAATAAGCAGTTAAGTACAAAACAGGGATATCAAAATCATCGTGGATTCTCTGTGCAGCTTCTATTCCGTCTATTTTCCCTTTAAGCACTATATCCATGAGAATTAAGTCTGGTGGATTCTCCCTGACCAGCTCCAGGGCTTCTTCACCCGAGGGAGTGACACCGATGACCTGGTAGCCCAGGCCTTCGGCCCGGTGCTTTATATCCATGGCCACTATACTTTCATCTTCCACTACTAGTATCTTGATTTTAGACATGTGAATCGAATTTTAGGATGATGGTTGAAATTATCATCATTCATTTTTTTAATTAACTATTCAGTTATTAACCAAATAACATCTATCGCTATACAGTTATAAATCTAATTAAACTTCTATATTAATTTTTATGGATAAATCTGATGAGTGATACTATTTACTTACTTATTCTGAAGTTCTCGGCGGATTGTTTGGGCTAGTTTCTGGCTGATGCCCTCCACTTCAGCAATTTCCTCAAGACTGGCCTTTTGAATATTCTCCATACTACCAAAATGTCTGATTAACCTCAACTTCCGCTTAGGACCCACCCCAGGGATATGATCAAGTGCTGAGCCTTCTATCTCCTTGGACCTGAGCTTTTTATGGTAAGTAACTGCAAACCGGTGGGCTTCATCCCGCACCCTCATAAGCAGGTGTAACGCTTTAGAATTCCGGGGAAGTATGATGGGAGTGGGAAAACCGGGAATGAAGATGTGCTCAAATTCCTTGGCAAGACCGATAACCGGGATACTGGTGAGGTTTAAAGATTTCAAAACCTGTAATGCGGTGTTAAGCTGTCCCTTACCCCCATCTATGACTATGAGGTCTGGACGGGTATGTTCTTTTAAGGCATGATCTTCCATTTTACCGGTGTCTCCATTCACCTCACCGGTATCTTCTTTACGGGTCAACTCTGCACTTATTAATTTCTTATATCTACGGGTTAAAACCTCCCGCATCATGGCGTAATCATCGGGTCCTGGTGTTTCAATTTTATATCTCCGGTAGTTGCTCTTTTTAGGTTTTCCATCTTCAAAGACTACCATGGACCCCACTGCCAGTTTACCGCTGATATTGGAGATGTCGAAGGCCTCGATGTACCGGGGTATCCTGGGAATTCCCAGGTAATCCTTCACCTCCAGAAGCGCTCCCTTCACCTGTTCCTGCTGGTTACGGGCTATATCGGCATTTTTAGCTACCATCTTAACCAGCCGATATTCCAGACCTTCTTCAGGGACTTTAATTGTAATATCATTTCCTGATTTCTCCTGGAGCCAGTCTGTAATCAGGTCTTCCTCGTTCACATGGTACTGCAGGATCAGCTCTGAGGGCACCTGCTGGGGGCCGCTGTAGTACTGTTTCAGGAATGCAGATAGTACGGACTGTGGGGTGCCTACCCCTCCTTCGGCTCCGCTCATGAGGAACTCCTCCTTACCTATGATCTTACCATTCCGCACCCGGAAGAGGACCACTGATGCAAATTCCTCATCTAAAGAGCAGGCTATCACATCCTGTTCCAAGCTGCGATCGAACTCTATTTTCTGCCTTTCCACCATATCCTTGATGGAGGCTATTTGGTCCCTTAAAAGCGCCGCCCTCTCATACTCGTGGTTAGCCGCTGCTTCTTCCATGTTCTTCTTCTGGATGTCCATGATTTCACTGTACTTCCCCTGGAAAAACAGGTTAGCCTTGTCTATCAGTTTATTATAGTCCTCCTTACTTATCCTGCCGTCACAGGGCGCCTCGCATAGTTCCATCTGGCTGTTCAGGCAGGGCCCGTCCATGTTCTTACAGTCCCTGATCTTGAAGAGTGCCTTGATAAACCGGAGCATCCTCCGGAGGGGGGTTACATCTGTAAAGGGTCCATAATAATAGGAGCCGTCTTCCGTAATTCTACGGGTTATTATTACCCGGGGGAAATCTTCGTTGGTTATTTTAACGTAGGGGTATCTCTTATCATCCTTTAAACGGATGTTGTAGCGTGGTAAATATTTTTTTATTAGATTTGACTCTAAAATTAGGGCTTCTTTCTCGGTGTCGGTTACGATGTACTCCAGACTGTGGAAATGCTTCATCATGATCCTGGTCTTATCCGAGTCCAGTTCCTCCTTGAAGTAGGATTTAACCCGTTTCTTCAGGGATTTAGCCTTTCCCACATAGAGTATCTTCTCTTCGGCGTCCTTGAAGATGTATACTCCTGGCTTGTCTGGTAGGTTACTGGTGTTGTTTAGAGTCATGTAAATCCTAAGTTGTTCCATTGATTAGACAAATGATAGGTCTTATTGGAAATAAAAAATAATCAAGTCGAACTATCCTTTTTTTATATAACCTTTTTTAATCTATAGTACTTCTCAACCACTCTAGGTTAGACTATTTAGATATTCTTAATCCAATAAAAAATATGGGGGATAGTAGTCTTTATATAATAGATGAAGGAATTAATTATATATATTATATATATTCTATTTTTAGATTTCCTAAAACAACCTTTACATATTTATTTTCTCGACGAGGATAGAGATGAGCGAATTTAGACTTGTATCAAACTACAAACCACTAGGCGACCAGCCTAAAGCCATAAAATCACTCACAGAAGGCATACAAAGCGGACTCAAACACCAGACACTCTTAGGGGTGACTGGCTCAGGTAAGACCTTCACCATGGCCAATGTTATAAAGGAGGTTCAAAAACCCACCCTGGTCATGTCACATAATAAAACACTGGCCGCCCAGCTATACGAGGAGTTCCGGGAGCTTTTCCCGGATAACGCCGTGGAGTACTTCGTAAGCTACTACGACTACTACCAGCCAGAGGCCTACATCCCCCACTCAGACACCTACATAGATAAGGAGGCGTCCATCAACGATGAAATCGATATGATGCGCCACTCCACCACCCAGTCCCTGCTTTCCCGGGACGATGTCATAGTGGTCTCCAGTGTCTCCTGCATCTACGGTATAGGGTCTCCGGAGGATTACAGTGAACAGGTGCTCCCCCTGAGTGTAGGGGACACCATGGACCGGGAAGCCATACTGGCCAGCCTGGTTAAGATGCAGTACGACCGCAACGACATAGAATTTACCAGGGGTACCTTCCGGGTCAGGGGAGATGTAATCGACGTATACCCTGCCCATGGAAAGGTGGCATTGCGAATTGAGCTCTTTGGAGATGAGATAGAAAACATCTCCACCATCGATCCACTTTTAAGGACTCACCGGAGAGATATGGACCGGATAACCATTTTCCCGGCCAAGCACTTCGTGATAGCTGATTCAAAACTCAGGAAGGCACTAAATGCCATTGAAGAGGAACTGGAAGACAGGCTCACCATCCTTAAAGCCCAGAACAAACTGGTAGAGGCCCAGAGGCTGGAGCAAAGGACACGGTATGATATGGAGATGCTCCGGGAGATGGGCTACTGCCCGGGTATCGAGAACTACTCCATGCACCTTTCCGGACGGAAATGGGGGGAAACACCCTACACGCTCCTGAAATATTTCCCAAAGGACTATTTAACTATTATAGATGAATCTCACGTCACCGTACCCCAGATAGGTGGGATGTACGCCGGGGATAAAGCCCGTAAGGACAGCCTGGTGGAGTACGGTTTCAGACTACCCAGCGCCCGGGAGAATCGGCCCCTGAACTTCCAGGAATTCGAAGCCCTGCAGAACCAGGTGATCTACGTTTCAGCCACACCAGCCAAGTATGAGCTGGGACTGAGTAAAAACATAGTGGAACAGATAATCAGGCCCACTGGGTTGGTGGATCCGGAGATACAGATTCACCCGGTGAAGGGACAGGTGGAACACCTCCTGGGAGAGATAAACAAGAAGTTGGAGATTGATCAGAGGATCCTGGTAACCACCCTCACCAAGAAGATGGCCGAGGACCTCACAGACTACTATGCCCGGACCGGTCTCAAGGTACGTTACCTCCACTCGGAGATCAGCACCCTGGAGAGGATAGATATCATCGACGACCTCCGCCGGGGAGACTTCCACTGTCTGGTGGGAGTGAACCTTTTAAGAGAAGGATTGGACCTCCCAGAGGTAGGCCTGGTGGGCATACTCGATGCTGATAAGGAGGGATTCCTCCGCAGCGAGCCGTCACTCATTCAGACCATAGGCCGGGCCGCCCGGAACGTGGAGGGGCAGGTGATGATCTACGCCGATGAGGTGACGGAATCCATCCGCAAGGCAGTGGACACCACCAACCGGAGAAGACATTTACAGATGGAATATAATAGGAAACATGACATCACACCCAAAAGCACGTCCCGTTCACTTAAGGAGAAAACACAGAAAAAGGATGTGGTCCTGCGCGATGACATCGAAAACATGCCCAAGGACGAATTACACCTGTTCATACAGGATTTAAGGAAAGACATGAAAAAAGCAGCCCAGAGACTGGACTTTGAAGAAGCAGCAAAGATCAGGGATAAAATACTGATATTTGAGGAAGTTAGAGATGAATAAGAAGGATAGTATCATAATCAAGGGAGCCCGGGAGCACAACCTGAGAAACATAGACGTGGAGATACCCCGGGACCAGATGGTGGTGATAACCGGTATAAGCGGTTCCGGGAAATCATCCCTGGCATTCGACACCATCTACGCCGAAGGACAGAGGCGATACGTGGAATCATTATCCGCCTACGCCCGGCAATTCCTGGGGCAGATGAAGAAACCAGAGGCGGACTACATAGAGGGGCTCTCCCCAGCCATATCCATAGACCAGAAAACCACCAGGATGAACCCCCGTTCCACAGTAGGTACTGTAACGGAAATATATGACTATTTACGATTATTATTTGCCCGTATCGGAATCGCCCACTGCCACGTTTGTGGTAAGGAGATCAGCCAGCAGACACCGGGCCAGATAGTGGACAACATCCTCCAGGAGCCGGAAGACACCAAGATACAGATACTAGCACCCCTGGTACGCGACAGAAAAGGAGAGCACCAGAAAATATTCGAGGACCTGCGCAGCAAGGGATTCGTCCGGGTGCGGGTGGACGGAGAAGTAAAGAATCTGGAATCAGAGATCAAATTGGAGAAGAACTTCAAACACACCATCGAAGTATTAGTTGACCGGCTGAAGATACGATACGATCGGGATTTTGAAGCCAGACTGGCAGATTCAGTGGAAACCGCCCTGGAACTGGGAGAAGGACTACTCACAGTGGTATACGGCACTGGAGAAGATGCAACCGAAAAGCTGTTCAGTGAGGACTTCGCCTGTACCGAGTGCGGAATCAACTTCGAGGAGATAAGCCCCCGAATGTTCTCCTTCAACAACCCCCACGGGGCCTGTCCAGAGTGTAACGGACTGGGAAGTAAGATGGAGATAGATGCCGACCTGGTGATCCCTGACCCCAGCCTGTCCCTTAATGAGGGGGCCATCCTACCATGGAGTCGATCGAAACACCGGGATAATTACTACGGCCAGATGCTAAGGGCAGTCGCTGATCACTACGGATTCAGTATGGACACACCCTTCAAAGACCTATCCCCCAAGCATCAGGATATAATACTCTACGGCTCAACCGACCGGATAGAATTCCAGTTCCAGAGGAGAAACAGACTTCATCGGGTTAAACGCCGATTTGAAGGGGTGATAACCCGTATGGAGCGGATCTACATGGAGACCAAATCCAACTATATGCGCAGTTACATGGGCCAGTTCATGAGCGACCGGAAATGCCCGGTCTGTGGCGGGACAAGGCTGCGCCCGGAGAGCCGTTCGGTAACAGTGGGGGATAAATCTATCACAGAGGTGGTGGAATGGCCTATCAAGGAATCCTATAAATTCTTCGAAGGCCTGGAACTTACTGGAAGGGAACAGTACATAGCCCAGGAAGTGCTAAAAGAGATAAAAGAAAGGTTAAGGTTCTTGAAGGATGTAGGGCTGGATTACATCACACTGGACCGTTCTTCAGGTAGTTTATCTGGGGGTGAAGCCCAGCGTATCCGTTTGGCCACCCAGATCGGCTCAGGACTGGTAGGCGTACTGTATATCCTGGATGAGCCCAGTATAGGCCTGCACCAGCGGGACAACGCCCGCCTGATAGAGACGCTCAAGAAACTAAGGGACATAGGAAACACGCTAATCATAGTGGAGCATGACGAGGAGACCATAGTCTCCGCAGACCATGTGATAGACATTGGACCCGGGGCAGGGGAACACGGGGGACAGATAATATCCGCCGGAACACCCCAGGAGATATCCCGGGATCCGGGCTCCATAACCGGCAAGTACCTCTCCAGACAGGAGACCATACCCGTCCCTGCTGAAAGGAAGGGGTATGATAGTTTTTTAACTGTGAAGGGAGCTCAGGAGCATAACCTGCAGAACATCGATGTGGACTTCCCCCTGGGTGTTTTCACCTGCATAACCGGGGTTTCAGGTTCAGGCAAAAGCACACTCATAAACGACGTCTTATATAAGGGTTTATACGGTATTTTAAACCATAAACACATGAACCCTGGTAAACACCAGTCCATAGAGGGAATAGAACAGATTGATAAGGCCATAATCATCGACCAGTCACCTATCGGGCGTACTCCCCGGTCTAACTCGGCCACCTACACTGGAGTGTTCACCTACATCAGGGAACTCTTCGCCCAGACCCCAACTGCTAACCAGAGAGGATACAAACCGGGCAGGTTCAGTTTCAATGTTAAGGGAGGGCGGTGTGAAGCCTGTACTGGTGATGGTATCATCAAGATCGAGATGCACTTCCTGGCAGATGTCTACGTGCCCTGTGAAGTCTGTAACGGTAAAAGATACAACAGGGAAACACTGGAAGTCCGTTATAAAGGTAAAAACATAGCCGAAGTCCTGGATATGACGGTAGAGGAGGCTTTAGAATTCTTCGAGAACATTCCCCGTATCAAGAAGAAGCTGCAGACCCTGGACGATGTTGGTCTGGGATACATCAAACTGGGACAACCCGCCACCACCCTTTCTGGTGGAGAGGCCCAGAGAGTTAAACTGGCCAAGGAATTAAGCCGCCAAAGCACCGGTAAAACCCTGTACATCCTGGATGAACCAACCACCGGCCTGCACTTCGCCGATATCAAGAAGTTGTTACACGTCCTGGAGAGACTCCGGGACTCAGGTAACACCATCATAGTAATCGAACATAACCTGGACGTCATAAAAACCGCTGACTACATCATAGACCTGGGACCGGAAGGTGGAGACGATGGTGGAAAGGTCATTGCCCAGGGCACGCCGGAAGAGATAGCAACAAGTGGAACTTACACTGGTGAATTTTTAGAACATATCTTAAGTGAGGATAATATTTTATCTAACCTGGAAAGTGGAAGTGAAGCTGTTCCTGGTGAGACAGGCAACAACAACAAATAAAAAACCATCTTTTCTATTTTATTTCAAGAAAATTTTATTATTTTCAAACCCCCATATATTTTATTGCAGATTTTCTTTCTAAAAAAAGTTGAATTTACTGGGGATGACAGGATGGTTAATCAGAGCCAAAGTGATGTTTACCTCATTAAAACCGAGGATAGGACAGAGGGAATAGATCTTTTACTTAAAAAATTTAGTTTAAATGAATTTTCCGGGAAAAATGTGGCTATAAAGGCCAATTTTAACAGCGCCGATCCCTTCCCGGCATCCACCCACCTACAGACTTTGCAGGCGCTGGTCAGGAATCTCCAGGAAGCCGGAGCATCTCAATTGGTGATGGCCGAGCGCAGTGGCATGGGAACCACCCGGGAAGTACTGGAGAAGATGGGTGTATATGAATTATCCCGTGAACTTGGTTTTAAACTGGTGGTCCTTGATGAAGAGGAAAAAGAAGGCTGGATTAAAATCAAGGGAGATGGAAACCACTGGCTTAGGGGTTTTTATATTTCTAAAATATTTCAAGAGGCAGATAAGGTGGTGCAGACCTGCTGTCTGAAAACCCATAGATTCGGAGGCCATTTCACCCTTTCCCTTAAAAATTCGGTGGGCCTGGTGGCTAAAAAAGTCCCGGGAAGTGTTTACAACTACATGGCCGAGTTACATATGTCCCCATACCAGCGGAAGATGATCGCAGAGATAAACCCACACTACCCTGTGGACCTGGTTTTAATGGATGGAATAAAAGCCTTCCTAGACCAAGGACCAGAAAGAGGCCAGTTAGCCGAACCCCATCTTTTACTTGCTTCAACCGACAGGGTGGCCATTGATGCGGTGGGAGTTGCCGTATTAAGATATTACGGTACCACCGGTGATGTTTCTGGTGGGCCGATCTTCCAGCAGGAACAGATTAAAAGAGGGGTAGAACTGGATGTTGGGGTTGAATCTGCAGATAAAATTAATTTAATACCAGTTACCGATGAAAGCCAGAAAGCTGCCGATGATTTAAACTCTATTTTAGAAGAACAGGGATGATAACCTGGGTTCTTTTTATACTCTAACCAGTTAGATCCTGTTTTCATTTGGATTAGAAATCCTATTTTGCACTGTCTTTAAATGAATATTTTTATAAACCCAGAATGGAGATACTCTTAATATTGGTTGAAAAACTAATTATTTATTGGTGGAATAAAATTGAGCCTTATAATTTGTTACACAGGAACTAACGGCAGCGTTATAATAGGAGATAAAAGGAGAATAGGTTTCTTCGGAAATGAAAAGAAAAGGGAACTTTTAGAGGAAGAATTTTACTCCGGATCCATTAAAACCCAGGAGACTCTGCTTAAACGGGCTGAAGAACTGGGAATAACCCTTAAGATAACCGATGATGCCGAGAAGATAAGGGAAATTGGTGATGTAATTACAGGGGAAGTGAAAACCACCACTCCCTTTGAGACAAAGAGAAAAAGAATATATGCAACCACCGGGAGTTACAGTTTAGTGGAACTATCCGGTTCGACCATAAAGAACATGGAAGGCGGAAACACTTCCATAGTGGTGTTTGGAAATAAGTACACCAAAGAAATAGCCAATAAAGCCATCCAGGATAACTGGAAGAAAAAGGTATCCCTGAAGGATGTGGGGGAGATACTTGAGAAGGCCATGGGCGAAGTTTCCAGGCAAACACCTTCAGTAAGCCCGAACTATGATCTGATCATCAAACACCCCTCCTTAAACAAGAAACAGGCCAGAGAACTCCTTAGAACCACCATACTCCATGATGTTAAGGAACTGGAGAAATGGCGTGAAGAACTAAAGGAACAGATGATAAAAGCCGCTAAAGGAATCGAGATGTCCAATAAAATCCTGGACAACGGAGTGGTGGGGAAAGTAAGTAAGGTTGAGGGCCACCAGGTGGAGATCACCCTGGCCGAAGGGGTGGAAGCACTGGACCTGGAATGGAACCTGCAGGCTGAAGCCGGGGAAGTGGTGGCCATGGAAGTTGATGAGCCAGACAAAATATCCATTGGTGATATGGCCGTGATCAAGGATGAAAACCTCTGTATCATGCCCAGCCAGTGCGGACTTAAATGTGAAGTCATTTTATGTAAGACAGATAAATAACAAATTCAGAAATTTTAAGGTCTAAACTAAATTAGGGAGAATAAATGAAACTGACATTTTTAGGAAGTGGCGGGGGAAGATTTGCCACCATAACCCAGAAGAGGATGACCGGCGGTTTCAGAATCGATGACATCGATGGAAAGAACATCCACATAGACCCAGGACCCGGGGCGCTGGTGCGGACGTACCAGTTTGGACTGAGCCCCTTAAAGTTAAACGGGGTGCTGGTCTCCCACAGCCACACCGACCACTACACCGATGCCGAGGTCCTAATCGAGGCCATGACCAGGGGTATGACCCGGAAAAAGGGCTTTCTGGTGGGTAGTAAAAGTGTTATAGATGGATATGAAAGATGGGGACCCTGCATATCCGAGTATCACAAGAACATCCCCCGGGTTAACATATTGGAAGCTGGAGAAACAGTTAAAATAGATAAACTAAGGGTAACCGCCACCAGTACCAAACACGGCGACCCTAAAGCGGTGGGGTTCAAGTTCCAGATAGATGATTTTATCATTTCCTACACCTCAGATACAGGGTACATACCAGAACTTGCCAGGGAACATAAAGATGCGGATGTGATTATAGCCAGTGTAATAAGACCCAATGGTGACCGTCTGCACGGGCATCTCTGTGCAGATGATTTCCAGAAACTGGTGGAGGAAGTTTCGCCTAAGCTGGCCATAATGACCCACCTGGGGATGAAGCTCATCATGAACCATCCTGACCAGGAAGCAGAAAGAATCAAAAAGAACACGGGAACACAGGTAATAGCTGCCCGGGATGGTATGGAGATAGATCTGGATGAGTTCAGGCCGAAACAGCAGACACTGGATGAGTTTAAATCTTGAATTTAAGATTTCTGTACTTGTTAAACTTTAAATAATTTAAAATTTAAAAAGATAGTGATAGGGATTAATATTTTGACTTAAGGATAATAAATAAATTTTTTTGTAGATGAGAAGTAATGTGGGGAACGATTTCATGACGGATATAGAAGCTGATATTAAGGATATAAAACAGCAGATGAGGGAGATTTCAAAGAAGATCGATGAAATTGTGTATGAAAAGGAGATTTCCTCATTTATGCGGTTATCAGATAGATCATTATCTAAATTTTTAGAAGATGAACCAGACATTTACAGTTTGAAGGATCTTAAGGTAAGATATAAATGAAAGGGAAAATAGTTCTATTACCATTTCCTTTTACGGATTTAACTGCAGCCAAACTCAGACCAGCTTTAGTTCTATATGAAGGAGAGAAAGATGCAGTTGTGTCATTTATATCATCTAAAATTTTTAAACCTTCTGATGCCAATATTATAATAAGAAAAAAAACCATGAGGGGTTTAAAAAATCAGGATTAAAGGTTGATTCAGTTATAAAGTTGGATAAAATAGCTACTATTTTGAAAAGAGTTGATAGTGGGTGAATTAGGAGAACTTGATGATAATTTGAAGCAGGAAGTTAACCGAAAGTTAAGGAAATTGTTTGAATTATAGATGTCCGGTCTGCTATTTTTTCCCAAATAATTTAGATTTTTAAATATATCATAGTGTAAAGAATTATAATAGATTCAATGATTAAAAATGCCCCGGTGGCTTAGTCCGGTATAGCGCGGGATTCGTAATCCTGAGGTCGCGGGTTCAATTCCCGCCCGGGGCTTAAATTTACTATTTTTTAGAAACTAATATCTTAATCTACTTCCCTTATCTCTTCCACCACGTATTTCCCGCCGCAGGGGCAGTCCTCAACTAAATCTCCCAGTTCATAGGGGGGAGTATCTGAGTCTAATTCAAAGGTCTTCTCGGCATTGCATAGGTTGCAACGAGCAATTATAAACCAGTCCATAGGGAAACCTCCCGGGTTTTGGATTTTTTCATCTTTCTTGTCTCCCCCGATTTTTCTACAGTAGAAGGGGGAATGAACCCTCCCCTTAACAGGTGATCCGCCAGTACCATAGCCATAGAAGCCTCTGCCACGGCTGTTATTCGGGGGCAGATGCAGGGGTCATGCCTTCCCTCTATCTCAATCTCCGTGTCCTTCATCTCTTCTAGGTCAACTGTTTTCTGGGCCTGTGAAATGGATGGAGTGGGTTTAACGGCTATCCTAACCACTATGGGCATGCCATTGGATATACCGCCCAGGATCCCTCCTGCCTGGTTGGTGGTGGTTTTGATTTTACCATCCGCCGTGACGTAGTATTCATCGTTGGTACCGTATCCGGTAAGCTCGGCCACTTCGAATCCAGCGCCGATCTCCACACCCTTAACCGAGCCAATGCCCATCATGGCCTTGGCGAGATCTGCGTCCAGCTTATCAAAGACAGGCTCACCCAAACCTACCGGGGCATTTAAGGCCACAGTTTCCACAATACCACCTATAGAATCCCCTTTAGACTTCACCTTAAGTATCAGTTCTTTCATTTCCTGGGCAGCTTTAGGATCAGCACATCTAACTGGGTTCTCTTTTATTTTGGATTCTATCTGGTTGATGTTAACTGTACCCGCTTTGATATTCCCTATCTGGGTTACGTGGGAGACAACTTTTATCCCCAGTTGATCTAAGATCTTCTTGGCCACCGCACCGCCGATAACATGGCCTATGGTGATTCTACCACTTCCACGGCCACCGCCACGGTAATCATAGTTTAAATATTTATTTTTCCAGGTGAAATCCCCGTGTCCCGGGCGGGGGGTGTTTTTAAGTGCTTCATATGCCGATGAGTCAAATTCACGGTTTTTAACCACCGCTGCAATGGGGGTGCCGTCTGTTTTACCCTGGAATACACCGGACAGGATCTGGGCCTGGTCTGTCTCACCCCGTGAGGTGGTAACCGGACTGGTTCCCGGCCGCCTTTTATCAAGTTCTCTTTGAATATCATCTTCGCTTAACTTAATTCCGGCGGGACAGCCGTCAATTACAGCTCCCAGGGCCATGCCATGGCTGGAGCCGAAGGTGGTAACCTTGAATACCTTTCCGGTGGTGTTTCCTGACAATGAGTCACCTCTTATCATTCTTTAATGTGTAATATTGGATTTCAGATTAAATTTATCATAAATATCAGATTTCAGATTAAATTCGTGGTAAATATTAGATTGATAACATCAAAGCATTGATTACATATTTTCCTTGGTTATATTATTATTAAGCTTCAATTTATAGGTATCAAAAAAATTTTACATCCGTACTATAAACCCGGTTTTCTCTCCCTGGCTGAAACCAGCGTGCTGGTAGAAATCCAGTGTGGCATCATCTTTTTGACTGGTTAGAAGCATCACCTTATAACAGTCATGGTCTCGGGCTATCTCCACGGCCTTTTTTAAAACCGCAGTTCCATAACCCCTTTTCCTGTAGTCTGGATGGGTAACCACGTTTTCTATCAGTCCATAGGGCCTGGCCGCTCTGGTAAGGTTCCGGATGACGGTCAGGTTACAGGTAGAGACCAGAATCCCATCTTCCTCTGCAACCAGATAGAAATAGTCTGGGTTGGAGATTATCTCATTCCAATGTTTTTTAAGAGTTTCATCAACTTCTAAAACCGGGTCGTCCAGATTCAAATAGGCGTAAAGTGATAGAAGGGAGTTAAATTCATCTTCTTTTATTACACGTACTTTTTCTATCATATTCTTCCGTGGTTAACTGATATCTTCAATGTAGATAATCTTCCCACCTTTAAATTTAAAAACTGATTCCCCTTTAAGTTTCACCAGCTCTCCTGACTTAGGACCTTCTGGAATATCAACATTAAGCACGGCCTTAAAATCTATTTTATTTTTTACCACGTCACCGTCGATGGCCTGCTCGGTGATGGTCATCTCCCTCTTCTTCAACAGCTTAGTAGACTCCTTCACCTGCTTTTTAAAGGTTTCAAGTCCCTGTATATGCATATTTACTTCGCCATTAGCAATATTTTTAAATTCAACATCGGGATGGATGTTTTTAACCATCTTATCCACATCAAATTCATTATATGCTTTAAAGTACTGGTCGATGATTATCTTCATCTGTTTTGCTTTACTGACCATGTATCTACACCATATTAACCTTGTTTAAAGGACCAGGGAACCCATAACAGGACGCAAATAATTGCAACAATTGCTATGCTGAGTATAAATACTCCAATATTTTCTAAGATGCCTAAACTACCGGCTAAGTAGATAAGCCATAAGGCAATGGCAACCAGCCATCCTAAGCCTACGAAGATAGTTACGTATATCCTCCACTGTTCTGGTTCTGCTTTACTCATTTATATCACCCTCCACTACCTGGATCTTAAAATCATTTATAGTACTTACCGGTGCACTCTTCCATGGTTACTTGGATTATACCGGTGGTCCGCATGACGTTGTCTGGAAACTCTATTCCCGCCAGGTGCGGTGTATATTTTCCCACGATCTTATCCAGCACGTCTTGTTTTAAATCATCATCTTCAATTATACTCGCTGTTCCCAAAATAACCACGCTTTCATATTCTGTGTTCACATCACAGGGTGCATCGTCGAGAATAAGGCCTTTCATAGAGTAGACATCGAAGCAAACCTTCTCATTAGCCAGGATATTACTTATTTTCTGTCCCCTCCGCAGGCCGTGAATGTAAATCTTCCCGTCTAAATAAATGAAGTGCACCGGGACAACGTAGGGGTATCCGTCCTGATTTATGGTGGCGATGTTACCTACCTGTTCCTTTTTTAAGATTTCGGTGACTTGCTCTTCTGTTAACTGATGTTTTTTCATCCGGTACTGCATAATATTCCTCTTATCAAATCTATCCTTTTTAATTTGAATAGGGTTTCACTTAGAAATTTTTTTTATTAAACAACATTTTAATATTATATCGATTTAAATTTAACTAAAATAGGTTAAAACAATTCTAAACCATTATTTTTTAATGAGATTCTTGGGGGGTACGATGTGAAAAAAATGTCCAACCGGGTCAGGGAAATTTATGAAAAACTCTTCCAGCTTTACGGACCCCAGGGCTGGTGGCCTTTAACCTCTCATGAAGGTGCAAGTCCCGACAAGACAGGGGCAACTGAGGGATACCATCCTTTAAACTATGATCTGCCGGTAACTCGGGGAGAGATTTATGAGGTGATTCTGGGCGCTGTTTTGACACAAAATACATCCTGGCTCCAGGCCCGCCAGGCAGTACTCCACCTCAAAAAGATAGGTGCCCTGGTCCCAGAGAAACTCTTAAGGTTAGATAAGGAAACCCTTAAATCAGCCATACGATGTGCCGGCTTCCTAAACCAGAAATCAGCATATTTAAGGGCTGTTACTGAATTTTATATTGATTTAGATGGTCGGATTCCGGATAGAAAAGAACTGCTCCAGGTTAAAGGTGTGGGTAATGAGACAGCGGATTCCATCCTCCTCTACGCCTACAAAGAGCCGGAGTTCGTAGTGGACACCTATACCCGCCGGATTTTCAGCAACCTGCACCTGGTAAGTGAGAATATAAACTACCAGGAACTCAAGAACCTTTTCCAGACCAGTTTGCCCCGGGATATCCCGGTATATCAGGAATATCATGCCCTGATTGTGGAGCATGCCAAAAGATATTATAGTAGGAAGCCCTATGGGGTGGGGGATCCGCTTTTAGTTCGTAATGGATGAAATGTTTATTTTTCACTTAAAATTATTTATTAATGGACATAAATAGAGTAATAGGAACTTCGATGTGATTTTCATGAAAACATTTCAAGAGATTAAGGAAATTCTGATTGAAAATAAGGAAAAAATACAAGGTACCTATAAGGTTAAAAAATTAGGTATATTTGGCTCCTATGTTAGGGGAGAGCAGAGAGAAGATAGTGATGTGGATATACTGGTCACATTTGAGGAACCCGTTAGCTTATTGAAGTTAGTAAACTTTGAGAATTATTTACAAGATCTCACCGGAATTAAGGTCGATGTCATCCCTGAAAGAAGTATTCGACCCGAGTTAAGAAAAAATATCCTTAATGAGGTAAGTTACATATGAAAAAGGATGTTTCAATCTATTTAAAGGATATTCTTGAAAATATGGAATTAATTGAAATATTCCTGGATGAAATGAGTTATGATGATTTTGTTAATGATAAAAAAACATATTACGCGGTTATAAAATGTATAGAAATTATTGGAGAAGCTGTAAAACAAATACCTAATTCTACAAGGAGTAAATATCCAGAAATTCCATGGAAGGATATGGCTGGAATGAGAGATAAAGTAATTCATTTCTATTTTGGTGTTGATCTAGAAATTGTCTGGTTGACAGCTACCGAGGATATAGTGGAGATAAAACCACTAATTAAAGATGTTTTAGAAGAATAGGATATAAAAAGTGATGATAGATGAAATTCCCCACCACCAGAATGCGCAGACTTAGAAAAAACTTCCAGATCAGGAAAATACTCCAGGAAACCAGATTAAATCCTGAAGATTTAATTTACCCCTTATACATAAAAGAAGAGTTAGAAGAAGGCCAAAAAGAGCACATCGACACCATGCCTGGCCAGTACCGGTATTCCTTAAATGATGCAGTTGGTGAAGCTAAAAGACTCGAAAAATTAGGGTTATCATCGGTTCTCCTTTTCGGACTGCCGGTTAAAAAGGATGAAACCGGATCCTCCGCCTATGACAGGGAAGGCATAGTTCAAAGGGCCATACGCAGGCTAAAAGAGGAAACAGAACTGGTGGTTATAACCGATGTCTGCCTGTGCCAGTACACCTCCCACGGGCACTGTGGTATAGTGGAAGACGATGAAATCCTCAATGATGAAACCCTGAACTACCTTTCCAAGATTGCCTTAAGCCACGCCGAAGCAGGGGCAGATATAGTGGCCCCTTCAGATATGATGGATGGAAGAGTGGAAGCTATCAGGAAGACCCTGGATGAAAACGGATTCCAGGATACATTGATAATGTCCTATGCAGCCAAATATGCATCATCATTCTACGCTCCCTTCCGGGATGCCGTGTGTTCTGCACCCTCGTTCGGGGACCGTAAAACCCACCAGATGAATCCCGCCAATACAGATGAGGCCATAAGGGAGGTGGAGCTTGATATCAAGGAGGGTGCTGATATAGTGATGGTTAAACCAGCTTTACCATACCTGGATGTCATAAGGGAAGTGAAGAATGACTTTAAAATACCGACAGCTGCCTACCAGGTAAGCGGGGAGTATTCCATGTTAATGGCAGGAATAGAGGCAGGATACCTTACCGAGGAATCCATCTATGAATCCCTGATATCCATTAAACGGGCCGGGGCGGATCTAGTAATCTCGCACTTCACCCCCAAGTTATTAGATGAAGGGACTGAATTTAAATGCTAATTTTCCTAGATTCTTTATAATCACCATTTTTATGCTGTGTTTAGGAGTTATACAAAGTGGAATCAGATTTAATAGCAAAAATAGCCCAGATGGCTTCTGTCCTGGAGGTGAGCGGACATCCCAAACCAGGAAACGTGCACCGTACCCAGGACTTTGATGATATGGTGTTTGAAGATTTCCTAATCAGTGGAATCGCCATTGGAAATACTATGAAAAAGGCCGCTGGACGTGGTCTAAGATACACTGATAAAGATGAGCTCCATAAAATAGGTCTGGGAGAATTAATCCGGGAAGCTGTGGTGGAGACCAATGGATGGGTGGAAAATAACACCAACCTGGGCATCATAATGCTTTTAACCCCAATATCTGCAGCTGCGGGGAGTATTTCCCATTTCAATGGTTTAAGGGATAAGATTCATGAGCTGATGCTGGCCACCACATCACAAGACGCGGTTAATCTCTACGAAGCCATAAACATAGCGGATGCCGGTGGAATGGGTGAAAGAGAAGACCTGGACGTGGGAAGTGAGAAAGCCAAGGAAGAACTTCTGGAAAAAGAGATAAACATGTTTGATGTTTTAGAGATATCCTCTTCCTGGGATGCCCTGGCCTATGAACTCATCCATAAGATGCCAGTAAGCTTTGAGGTAGGATATCCTACCTTTAAAGATTTAAAAACTACTCATGGAATCAACAAAGCCACGGTGCAGACCTTCTTAACCATATTATCAAAAAATCCGGACACACTGATATCCCGCAAATACGATGCCTCCATAGCAGAGCAGGTGAGGGTAGATGCTAAAATTATATTAGATAAGGGGGGAATATTAACTGAAGAGGGTAGATCAAAACTCCTGAAATTCGACCAGGACCTGATGAACAAAAACTGCAACCCCGGGACCACGGCAGATTTAACTGCCTCTTCACTGATGATAGCCTTACTGGAGGAGCACTGGGAATAAAAATATCAAGTTAATAAAAATTTCATTTGATCAATATTTTCGAAAAAGAACCAATTATGAGGAACCTTTCATGCTTAAAAAAGTTATAGAAGAATTAACCCTGTACGAGAAGAAAATTCTCAAGGCTTTAGAGAAGAAAAAGGGAAAAGCCACACCTGAGGAGATTTCAAAGTTACAGGACATGGACATCAAAGCGGTTATGAGTGCTGGAGACTCATTAGAATCAAAAGATATTATTAAGATAGATAAAGAGGTAAAGGAAGTTCTGAGTTTAAGTGACACTGGTAAGGAATATGCAGAATACGGTTTGCCGGAGAGGAAAATCTTGGAAGCTCTGGAGGAGGAAGAGTCAATTCGTATCAGTGATACAGCAGATAAAACCGGATTAAAACCAAAAGAGGTTAATATTGCCATTGGCTGGCTCTTTAAAAAGAAATGGGCCACCATGGATAAGGGTGAGATAAAAATAACCCCGGAAGGTAAAGAAGCCCTGCATAAGGAGTCGGAAGATGAACTTTTACTGAACAGGCTCTTTGAAACCCAGAAATTACTACTGGATCCGTCTAAGATAGTAAAAGAAGGACTAAATCTTCTTAAGAAGCGGAAGAATATCGTTAAAATTAAAAAACAGCATAAATTTACCTTTGAACTCACAGATAAGGGTAAAGAACTGCTGGATATGGGTATAGTAATTAAGGACCAGGCCACACAATTAACCCACTCTGATTTGAAGACGGGAAGGTGGGAGGAGTTGGAATACCGGCCATACGATATACAGGCCGAGTATCCGGATGTATATCCCGGTAAGATCCACCCCCTGCAGAGGACCATAGAGGAGATCCGGAGCATCTTCATAAAGTTAGGGTTCACCGAGTCCAAGGGCACCATCCTGGAATCTGCCTTTTGGAATTTTGACTGCCTCTTCCAGCCCCAGGATCACGCTGCCCGGGAGATGCAGGATACCTTTTACATAAAGATACCTCAGATGACCCGTTTACCTGGAGAAGACCTGGTACGTAAGGTTTCACGCGTCCATGAAAGTGGAGGAAGCACCGGTTCAGAAGGATGGGGATACCAATGGGATGAAGAGGTGGCCCGGCAATCGGTACTCCGTACACATACCACCTGTGTATCAGCCCGTTTTTTAGAGGATAATCAACCACCACTCAAGATGTTTTCAGTGGGCCGGGTCTTCAGACGGGAGACCATAACCTATAAGCATTTACCTGAGTTCCACCAGGTAGAAGGGATTGTAGCGGCTGAAGATATTGATTTTGAAAATCTACTGGGAATACTCAAGGAATTCTACCATAAACTGGGCTTTGAAGTGAGGTTCCGCCCGGCATACTTCCCATACACGTATCTATCCACTGAATGCGAGATCTACCTGCCTGAAAAAGAAAGCTGGATAGAACTGGGCGGATCAGGAATGTTCCGGCCGGAGGTACTGGAGCCACTGGGTGTGGAGACCCCGGTTGCAGCTTTTGGACTGGGAATAGAGAGGCTGGCTATGATCCGGCTGGGAATAACCGATATACGGATGCTTTACCAGAGTGACCTGGGTTGGCTTAGGGAGTTACCGGTAACCCGGATTTAATTTTTTTTATTATATTTCTAGATTTGTGATGCTCTTTTTCAAATTTTTAATAATTGCATTATGCAAGTATTTATATATGGGGTATAACATAAGTACACAACAATTGCATTATGCAAGAATTGAAGGTGTGACATATATGACAAATCAAAACAGTGATTCAGATAACAGAATTAAGATGATTACCGGAGACCCGGAAAGAGCCATCAGAAGTCTATCTTTTCCCATGATGTTGATCGTGATACTCATAATAGGATATCAAATAGTGGATAGTGTATGGGTCGCAGGACTTGGGGCGGATGCACTCGCTGCTTTAGGGTTTATAATGCCCATCTACATGGTGATGGTTGGATTAGGTCAGGGATTAGGTACAGGGACCACGTCACTTATAGCCCGCTGTATAGGAGCAGAAAACAAAAAAAGAGCAAACAATGCAGGTATACACTCAATACTCTTGACTTTAATCCTTTCCATAGTCATACCAATTATTTTACTGGTGTTTTTAAAGGATATACTATATGCTATGGGCGCTGCATCCGTGTTAACTCTGGCAACGGAGTATGGGCAAATAGTTTTTATAGGATCCTTTGCATTACTATTTAATTTAATTGGATCCAGTATTTTACGTGCAGAAGGGGATATGAAAAGAGCTACATATGCCATTGCAGTAAGCAGTATATTGAACATGGTTATAGCACCAGTATTCATCTACACGTTGAAGATGGGAATCAAAGGAGCAGCAATAGCAACCATAATATCTTCGTTAGTAGCAGCTGTTGCCATTTTTTACTGGATTTTAATAAAAAAAGACACTTATAGTAGTCGTCATGGAAAACTTAACATGAAATAATATCTGACAGTTATAAAAAAGGATGTAGAACTGTCAATTCTTAAAATAAGAATATCAGGACAGTATTCGAAAAAACTGTTAATGCTAAATTTTTAATGTCGCACACTATATATCTCATTTAAATTGAGTAATTTCCATTTTAATTTAACCATTGTAAAAGAAATATTTACAGTAGCCCTACCAGCTACTTTAGAAGAATCTATATTGTCAGTATTAACAATCGGTATCAATGCCATGCTATCCATTGTAGCGGGAGTGACTGCAGTGGCTGTTTACACTGCAGGATGGAGAATTGTATCTCTGGGAATTATACCAGCAATCGGAATAGAAGGAGCTTTATTAACAGTTGCCGGAATAGCATATGGTGCTAAAAACTTCAAAAATTTAGAATTAAGTTTTAATTACGCGATAAAGTTAGGAGTGATTATATCACTGGGCATATCCCTAGTAATTTACATCTTCGCCCCAAATATCGCATGGTTATTCTCCTATTCTTCAAACAGTGGAGATATAGCACCCATGATAGCTCAATTTTTGAGGATTTTCTGCGTATTCTTCATGGCCATCCCCTTTGGACTGGCTTCAAATGCAGTATTCCAGGCAGCGGGTAAAGGCACAACGTCCCTATTTTTGGTTATTATAAGAGATTTAATATTATCATTAGTGGTAGCCTATATATTGGGATTCATATTCCATTTAGGAGAACTGGGAGTTTACTGGGGAATAGTTTCTGGTGTGATAATAGGATCAGTTGTAAGCTACCTGTATTTCAGGTTGTTTTTAAGGGAATTAAAAAAAGTAGAGAACACAACAAGTATAAATTAATTTAAAAAAGAAATAAAAACATGAGTGGGCCAAACATGAAAGAAAGAGAACGAATCACCAGGGATGAAATTCTAGAGATGCCCATTGGATCTCTAATAAGCGCCATAAGCAGAGCTCATCTAGCATACCTGTTCGGTGGAATTGAAAAGTTGGGGATCACCGGGGGTCAGTATTACTTTTTAAACGCCCTCATACGCGAAGATGGAATTATCCAGGAAGAACTGGCCAGTAATGTTCACATGAATGAAAGCACCATAACCCGGGCTTTGAAGAAATTAGAAGACGCGGGCATGGTGCACCGAGAAGTTGATGAAAATAACCGTAGAAAGAAGATCATCACTGTTACAGAAAAAGGAAGAGATGCTGTAGATAAAATCAGGAAATTAGATGAAGAATGGGATGATAAAATTAGATCATTATCTCCCAGTGAAAAAACCAAATTAAGAGAAACATTAAGGACCTTGACTTTAGAATCTCTACAGATGATGCATGAGATCAAAAGGTAGATACAACATCTCTGTGAAATACACCTTTTTCAACATCTGTGAAAGTATCTTAAGAATAAGTGTGATCTATTTTTTTTATTTATGATCATCAATTTCAGAAACTCAAACTGAAAATCGGCAAACTTACTGTAAATAAATCACTTAACCTATACCTGACGACTTATTTACTGCATTTTTCCATGATTTTAGTTGGGCAGGGTTAAAATTCCACTTGAAATTTAAAATAAGTGGTGGAACATATAATTAGATTGTTACAATTTTCAGTTCGGAAATTTTAAAAAAATGGGGGATATGCCTATGGAATTCTTGGATGTAGTTAAAAACAGGTACAGTGTCCGTGGATATAAATCTGATGAAGTTGAAGAAGAAAAACTCAATTTAGTCCTTGAAGCTGCACGCCTAGCACCTACTGCAGTAAATAAGCAACCGTTTCAGTTCATCGTCATTAAAACTAATGGCCGGGAGGAAGAACTGAAACGCATCTACCCGGCGGATTGGTTTGTGGAGGCACCTATTGTTATCTGTGCAGTTACAATCCCTGGTGAAGCCTGGGTCCGTGGAGATGGTAAGAACTACTGTGAAGTGGATACAGCCATTGCCTTTGACCATTTAATACTGGCTGCTACCAGTTTAGGATTGGGGACCTGCTGGATAGCGGCATTCGATTTAGAAGCTGCACGTGAAGTTCTCGAAATCCCTGACCACGCCCTGCCACTGCTTTTTACTCCTTTAGGGTATCCAAAAGCCGGACCAAGGGGTATGGGTAGGAAAAACCTGGAAGAACTGGTTAGATACGAAAAATGGTAATTACGGAGGATAAATAAGATGAAAAAATCTGTAGGAGCAAAAACAATCATCTACCCCACACCGGTTTTAATCGTGGGAACATACGATAAATCTGGAAAGCCAAATGTGATGAATGCTGCCTGGGGAGGTATTAACTGTTCAGATCCGCCCTGTGTTTATGTATCGGTAAGGGAATCAAGGTACACCTTCAATAATATAATAGAAAATGAAGCTTTTACCATAAGCATCCCCACTGAGGAGCAGGTTGTAGAAGCAGACTACTTTGGGATAATCTCCGGGAGGGATGCTGATAAACTGGCCACCACCGGACTTACACCGGTGAAGAGTGACCTGGTAAACGCTCCTTACATCCATGAATTTCCTCTGATCCTGGAGTGTAAACTACTCCACACAGTGGATCTTGGTGCCCACACCCAGTTTACCGGGGAGATCCTGGATGTGAAAGTAGACTCAGAACTCACTGATTCCCGGGGGAACCCAGATATTAAAAAGATAAATCCTATCCTATACGATCCAGCAGGCTTAGCTTATTATGGGATAGGTGAATTTAAGGGACAGGCTTTTTCTATAGGTAAAAAGTTTAAATAATAGATATATAATGGTGAAAAAGTACATTCACCTTATATTATTGTGAATTTCCCCTGTAGATGTACAGTAAGGCTTATTTGGTAAATTATTTATACAATTACCACATAATATTAATTGTATATCACTTCACTCGAAGGTATGCAGGCGGTATTCCAAGCGAAAAGTATATTGATTAAGTTGAATCAATATGTAATTAGGTGTAATAAGTTGTAATAGCTTGGATGTTCAAAGTTTAAAAGGTCCGGATATTATGTGTGATCGAGATGAAATTCACTCGCAAATTGTACAAACCCTTAGAAATACTGATTTTCCAAAAAATTCACACGAAGAATTAATAGAATCGCTACCAAGAGGAATTAACACAGTATATACGGCAGATAGGATTGTAATGACTGCCGGAGCAGCGGACAAATTCATCAAAGAAACAGACTTCCCCTTCAACAACGCAGAAGAAGTAGCAGATACCATAGTAGAAAGATGCGTCTTTTTCGACAGTAAATAACAATTTTTTTTGAATAGATAGGGTTTGAACAGTAAACAGTACTTTTTTTTTAAATTAGATCTGATATATGAAAATTTACTTCGCTAAACATCGCTATAACGAAGTCGGTTTTCCACAGATAAATATTAATACTAAACAAATTATAAGTAATATTATCAGTTAAATCTGATTTGCGAACCACATGCGAAGTGATGTAAAAATAACATCAAATATATATAAATGATAGGGAACATAATACATATGAAAGACTACGCTTCTACAAAATATAAAGTCCATGATAGAACCATATACCGAAAACGTAGCAAAAGAGGATGGTCCATAGTGATCATGCCCGATGGTATAAGGTTAGACAATTTTCATGGATATCCCCATGTACATTGGAATAACGACGATGTAGAAGAAATCATTTACGATGATTACGAAATGGTCTTAGAGATAATCAGAGGGTATATTGCCCGGGGAAAAGATATTAACCTAACAGATTTAAGAAAGGAGCTTGTAAGATGAGGATAACTCTTATCAGACAAATAACTGGTAAAGAACTAGTTGGAGAGTTTGAGCAAATCTATGGCTCTCTTAAAAGACTTGAAAACTTATATAAACGAAATCCTGAAAATATGAAACTATACAGTGACCTGGATGATTGGAAATACTTTAAGGAACATCCCGATGAAATAATAGAAGATGCCAAGGATATTATCACCGAAAAATTAACATTAGGAAAATTGGAATTAGAATTACTGGACTTCATAAAACACAACAATCCTACGTCCATAAGAGACCTGGCCAAAATGATACATAAAGATATCAGCATAGTCCACCCCCGAGTAAAGAAATTAGAAGAGGAAGGCTTAATTGAATTAAAAGAAGGTACTAAAAGGAGAAAAATACCGGTAATGAGCTATGATAAGATAGAAATTGCCGTCTAATTCTTTCCATCATAAATTCATCGATTTTTAGTCAACTGTGGCTTAATTTTTTTTAGATATCTTATTTTTTTAGATATAATATTCATTTTTTTTGGAACTTCGTAAAAATGATTGCATATTGCAATTCTAAAATAGTAATCTTTAAAAGGATTCATAAATAACACATTATTTTAGCATTGATGTTAAAAGGAAGTAATTTAACGAAAATGGAGATTGTAAAAGGATTTTTTGTCTTTACAACTATTTATTAGAAGGAACGTGTTGAAATGGAAGAAGCTTACAAAATGGGTTTAATTGGATACGTTTTGGTGATGATCTGCAGTACAGTTACACCAATAATATTTAATAATGAAAGTCTTCAGGCAATGATAATATTCCCCCTAATACTAATTTTAGCTTACTGGACTAAAATGAATGGTAAAGAGTTGGGTTTGGAGTTTGGAAGTTTAAAAGATTATATATGGGCTATTATGTACCCTTTAAGCATTTGTTCAGTGATCATAGTTATAGCCTTGGTAACCGGAAACATTGGTGGAGTTCAATATTCGGGCGAAACGACTGGAATGATTGCTTATCTTTTTGTATATACACTTATATTAGCATTTACCACTGAAGAAGGATTTTTCAGAGGGTGGCTTTTCGGGATACTGGAAAGGGGAAAATTAAATCCTAAGTTAATTCTTCTACTTACTGGGTTAGCATTTGCCTCATGGCATTTACCTTTATTCTTCCTGAATTCATCGTTTACATGGAGTATGCTCCCCATATACATCACTGGTGGAATTATTGGAGGAGTGACCTTCGGACTCTTACGGTACATTTCAGGTTCCATAATCGTATCATCATTCTCACACGCCCTCTGGAATACCGTAGTCTACATCCTGTTTGGCTTCGGCAGTACCGTTGGTATTTTAGGAATTAAAATGACCAACATATTCTCTCCAGAAAGCGGCTTATTAGGATTGGCTTTTGGTATAATATTCATGGCTGTTTTATGGTACTGGGCCTCCAAAAAAGTGGGTTTCGATTATCCAGTAAAATAATAGCTTTAAACCAAATATTGGAAAGTCAAGTCATGGTTATATAAGAAAGTCAAGGCATGGTTATATAAATAATCCATTCAAATCTTTTGAGGAAACGTTGATGTAAAGAAACAGGATCGTTATAGAGATTAAAATCAATACGAACAGTGTAATTCTGAATATGTGATGAAGATTTTAATGCAGGATATATATTGTAAATTTCATCACGCACTTAATGTAATTAAATTTTCATTATGTATTGTAAAATTCAATACATATATATATTAATTAACTTTTAATTATATAATGTAAAGTTCAATATCCTTGATCTTGTTTAGATAAGTTATAAAGGAGAAATGCTTGATGGATGACATAGCCTGGGGAACCGACGCTGAGTTGACGGATGAGCAATTTTATAATCGAGATGAGGAGATTTTATGGATCAAAAATATTTTAGAGACCACTTCCAAAGGATCTCCACCCACCATCATGCTTGTAGGTATTAGGGGAGTAGGAAAGACAGTACTCATTAAAAAGATAAAAAAAGAGCTTGAAAGTGATTATTTAATTTGTTACACTGATTTATCTGCAACATCTGGTTATCAGATGGGTAAATTAACTGAAATAAGCATCATGGAAGACCTCTTCGACTGTTGGGTTAAGGAATTTCGAGGAAGAAAATTACCAACCACTCATAAAAAGCTTTCAAAACTTTTGACCACCAAAAATTACGGGTTAAAGGAAATAATTGATATAGGAGGATATCCCATTCCCATCCCCCAATCGGAGGACGACTACAAAAAACTTTCGAAATTCGTTTTAGACCTACCACAAAAAGCCTTCGAAGAGCACTCAGACAAAATAAAAGGGGTTATCTTAATTATCGATGAGTTTCAAGTTCTGAAAGACTTAGGTGAAAGACTAGATGCATTCCTGTGGTTCCTTAGAAGTGTGATCCAAAACCAGGAAAATGTTGCCTACGTATTTTCAGGATCTTTAACTTCCACGGATTCCATTGTAAGTAAGATAGCCGGTGGAGAAGGTGCATTTGGAGGGAGAATGCTAAACGTAGAAATAACACCATTTACTCAAGAGACAGTTAAAAATTATCTAAAAGAAAAATTACCCTCCCTGATCTTTAAAGAAGACGGTTTCCACCGGTTCTACCAGTGTACCAAAGGAATACCTTATTATGTAAATACCTTTGCAAAATTGCTGAAAAAGGATGTGCCATTAGGGGATGAAGAAGTAAAAAATGAGTTCTACAGAACATTACCATTCCTTGCTGTGGATTTAATAAATCAGTGGGGAAGATTATCTCTACAAGAGCAAACAATTGTAACCATACTCATTGACAAGCCATTACGGAGAAAAGAAATAGCAGAAAAGTTAGGAGTAACCACAGGATCCCTGGGAGCCCCATTTAAGAAATTACAGGAAAGAAAATTAATAAAGTCACAAGTTGGAACTTACACAATCTCAGAACCAATCTTGAAGGCGTGGCTTGTAAAAGAACATAAAGATAAGGGTGTATTCCCATTTAGAAGCACTTAAATTTTGTTTAAATAATTAACCTCTCTATTTAGTACCAAAATATATCATAATTCACCATTTCTCAACTTTATTACTTCTTCAATTGCACTAAATGGTTCTTTTGTAGTTACTATACCTGCCCAATTTGAGAAAGTTATCTTGTCTAACTCAGTCATACAGGTTCACCCTCAAGTACCAGAGAATTATTCTTTAAGGAATCATAAAATGGTGGGTCGTTTAGTTTTATGTCCTCTATTTTTTCGGGTGTTAGTATAAGAATATGGATTTCTGATGAAGTTTTGTTTCTTATTTTCTTGTAAAGCTGGGTTAATTCATGTGTGGGAGGAGCCTTATCTGTTTTTATCCATATGTCCACATCACTTTCATCAGTATTAGTGCCAGAAGCCCAACTACCATACAAAGCAGCTGACCGTGACCAGGGAGGTGAAATTTCCTCCCACTTTAAGATGTTCAGATTCAGCACCACTTTTATTGCTTTAACCAGGGGAGTGTTTTTATTGTAGTACTTTTGTCCTTTTCTTAAAAGTATACCTTCCTTTTCCATTTCTTTTAGAAATCTTGATACCAATCCCTTTGAAGTGTTAGTGTCTTTAGATATCTCCGTAACTCTTATTTCATTCCTTAGGAATACTTCACCCAATATGTTCAAACGTTCCTGGGTTTTGAAAAGTTCACTGAGCATGTTATAGAATAATAAGTTTATAGATTATAAACTTTTTGTTCATGATATGAAAACAAATTATTTACGATTCATAAACTTGTGGGTAGTCAATTTTACAATAAATATTTCTAAGTTATTATTTAATACTAAATGATATATAAGTAATATTATCTTTGGCGAATTGGTACTATATATTTTACAATCATTATGTGAATTTAAATATAATATATGATATAATACATATTAGGTGATGTAATTGATAGCTACAAAGGTGTATGATGGAAATCAAACCGTTATTCCTGCATATTTACGAAAGAAGTACAATATACAACCTGATGATATTGTGGAATGGTACGATGAGGATGGGGAAATTAAGGTACAATTCAGGAAAAGAGTAAAATTAGAAGATGTAATTGGTTCTGTAACTTTAGAAGAGAAAACAGACGCAGTGAAACTCAAAAAAATGGCACAAAGAGGAGAAAAATACAAAGGTGATTAGTTGATCTTTGTAGACTCCACTTTAATTATCGCCATGGTTTTAACTAAAGACCAATGCCATAAAAAAGCAGTGCAACTAATAAAAGAAATCGACAATAAAGAGAAAGTAATCTCCGATTTGATGGTTATAGAAAGTATCACTTCCATTGGAGAGAGATCGGGCGGGAAAGAAGCGATAAATGTTTTTAATTATCTTCAGGACAATTTCACAGTCATATCAACTGATTTTGAATTTCTAAAATCAATCAAAAGACAATACCTAAAATATGATGGGACATTATCAATTGCAGACACCACAGCTGTTGAAATAATGAAAAACATGGAAATAACCCAAATAGCTAGCTTTGACAGTGATTTTGATAAAGTGGAAGGTGTTGTAAGGGTGTATTGAAATCAAATTGAAAAAATGGACAAAAAAACCGTGTAATTAATTTTTGATTATTTAATAAAAAACTTTGATGGTTTACTAAAATTTAATATCGATCATTAAATAAAATAATCCTAAAGATATACAAAGTTAATCTAGGTGTTATAATGAGGGTTTTAGACTTAATCAAGGAAAATGAATCCGAAATAAAAGACAGGTACGGTGTCCGTAAAATAGGAGTTTTTGGATCATATGCTAGGGGTGAGGAGAAGGAATCCAGTGACATTGATATCCTGGTAGAGTTCGATGAACCAACACTACATAACTTTATGGGATTGGTCTTTTATCTGGAGGAATTATTCGTTAAGGAGGTCCACCTGGTTACTAATAACGCATTAAGTCCATATATGCGTTCTAATGTTGAAAAAGAGGTAGTTTGGTGTGAATAAAGATACAGTCCTTTTGGAACATATTAAGGAGGAAATCGCTTTTCTTGAGTTTCAATTTGCAAGAACTACCCTGGAAGATCTTCTATCTGATCCATTGTTACAACGTGGAACAGTTAGGAGCCTTGAAATTATTGGCGAAGCCGTTAAAAATTTATCTGATGATTTTAAAACCAATAATTCAGAGATAGAATGGAAAGAAATCGCAGGAATGCGGGATAAGCTGATCCACCAGTATTTTGCCGTGGACTGGAATATTGTATGGGAAGTAATTCAAGACAGGATTCCAGAACTTAAAGAAACAGTAGATAAAGTGTTATATTAATTTTAGAATAACCAAATACTGACTTCTTTCTCTATTTTAAATATATTAGATTTTTACAATCATTGAATTACTACAATTCCTTTTTTGCCCGTAAAATCAGAATCAAAGCTAACTATTTGGTGAATTCCGAAATCTTCCATTATTGCTATATACACGGCATCAAAAAAGCTTATTTCACCATCATACTTTATAAAGTGTTTGAATGCTTTATCAAATAGGTGACTGTCTTCTGTTGTGGTGAAATCCTTTAATGTATCATATATCTTTGTAATGTCCTTTGTTTGTAACTTCTTTTTTAAAACAGTTATTGTTTCAGCGACAACCAATTTAGAGATTATTTTCTCTTCATTTTTAATAATTTTAGCTATTTCAACAGCTCTTTCGTGTTTTTCTTCTCCTTTTACAAAAAAAGCGATTAAATAACTAGTATCTAAAAAGATCATAATTCACCATTTCGTAGCTTTTTTACCTCTTCAGTTGCACTAAATGGTTCTTTTGCAGTTACTATGCCTGCCAATTTGAGAAAGTTATCTCCTTTTGTTTTTGCCTGTTTTTTTTCCTCTTTTTCAAGCAGTATTCCTTTTTTCAACAACTGATTTAACATTTCTGTCTGCGTAGTTTCTTTACTATTTGCGAGTATCTTTAATTCTTTTAACAGATCCCGTTCAATGTTCATAGTTGTTTTAACTTTTTGAGTTGACATAGATCTTAACCCCCAGTGTTGTATGGTAATATGTATGGTTATTTTACCATATATAAATATTCATATCAAACACCCATAAACCTTACCTATTACCATTTTGGAGCTTTAATTTCTAGTAAACTTGACATTCTATCCATGAAATCCTGAGCAGATTTTATGCTTTCTAGTAGTTCTTCTATTGATGGTTTGGTATGGAAGGAATATTGGTGCTGATACCGTGCAGATCTCATCAAATTGAAGATAAGTACCCATTCTTATTCTAGAAGACCTTTTTTATAGTAAGTCAGGATAAATTTCTATGCAGTAATGGCTTTTTTCTCTAATTCCATCTCTAAAAAGCCCAGCCCTAGCTGAATGAAAAAATACCATGTATCCCATATAATTTTGATTTCATAATATTATGACTTAATAGTCAGTAAAATGATACACGAGGAATAAACATAGTCCTATGAAACTGTAAACTAGAAATTTTAGTTTTAAATAATAATCGGATGTAAAATAGTTGTAGACAGAGAACAAAAATATCGAGAATATAACGACGAATGAAAAAATATCCATATATTTTTCATTAGAGTAACTTTTGCACAAGGGGATCCTGTCTTTAATCATGTAAACCCCAACCAATGCACATAATGAGAAAGTTAACCAATCACCTGCTAATAAAAGAGAGACAATTCCAATAGCTAGAGCAATACAACACCATATTATGTCCTTAATCATCCAACTACTCCTTAAATGAATATTTTGTTCCATTATCTTAATAAAGACACGCGTTATAACATGAGCCATGTTAAACACCAAATTACTATAACATGTCGCAATATTGAAAATTTACTTCGTTAAACCGTTATATTACGAAGTTGGGTTTTTATTAAAAAATTTAAAGATATCATAGACTAACAAATAAGTAGATCTGAAGTGATAATCACAATTAATTTAAATTGTTCAATATTATACTACCATTAAAAAAACATAATTCTTTTTTTTCATTAAATTGAGCTGAAGAAATTGTAAATTTTAGTTTGAACCTTTTAATATGTGTATTACTCCCAATATCAATATATTTTATTTCTATATTAAGAATATGATCAAAATCTAACGTTTTTCGAGTTTCTGAAATATCTGAAGAAATTCCTAAATAATAAGAAATTGCTATTAAATTTAAAAAATCAGATGGCAAATAAATCTTAGCTGGTTTTTTACTCGTTTGTTCAGGAAGAATGTGATTAATTGATTGAAATTCACTATTATTTATATTAATAAACTGGTTTCCTCCGAATTTAGACTTAATGTTAAGGAATGGACTTTTATAATCTATATCAAATACTTCCATGTTTGAGGTTACCTATCTTGATTGGTGTGGCTATAGTTTCTACAGATACCTGTGAAGGTAAAAGTCCAGTGTCTTCAGCAAAACAGACAAACATGTACCTGTTTAAAATTAACTGAGCGTAATGTATAGCATCTAACCGTTCGCAGCTATTGTTTGTTTCCAGTTCTTTTATGAGCATTAGCCTGGTTTCGTTGTATAGTTTGTAGAATTCGCTGGCGAGTTTACGGTCAACCAGTAGAGTTTCTTCATGGATTTTTTTGATGTAACCTGATTGGATGTGTGATTTATAAGAGAATGTTGCCATGAAGCAGGAGAACTTGTCTTTATCTAAAAGTTCCTCTGCATTGAATGAGATGTACTTTGTTTTCTCATGATAATTATAGAGCCTGAATTCATCGTAATTGGAGACCATTATCCATTCAACATCTCCAGTGTTAATGGCATATCCGAAAGCCTGTTCAACTGGACTTTTATTATCAGAACGACTGCTCTGCTTTTTATCCAGGTCAATTCCTTGACCTTTAAGTTCGATGATCATGAACTTCTTATCATCCGACTGCAAAACAAACTCACTCTTACCCGTTCCAGTATCCTCTTTTTCATCAAAAAGAACATTTTCACTAGGATATTCAAGCAATCCCTTAAGAATGATATCATAAAAACGAAGATAATTCTTAGTCTCAGACTTAAAAACACCAGAATCAAGTTTAGAAAGATAATCTTTAATCAGATCATGTTTACTGGGGGTTAACTTAAAATTCTTGCTGTATTTCTTTAGCAACGTCTGATTAAATAGATCATTTTTCATTAGAATCAAAATTAGTTATGTTAAGGGACTATTAAAAACTTTATTAAATTATATCATCAACTATTACTTATATTTAGTTTATTAAAATTATTATTTGGATATCTGACCAAAGTGACATTCAAATTTATTCAATAATTTGTGTATCTAATGAATTTTATGTAAATTTAGGAAGGGGTGATCCTATCTCAAATTCATCATTAGTGACAGGGGAACTATTTTTAGACTTAGAGATGGCTTTGTATAAAGAAGTTGTACCAAGTATGCAAACAATTTTGGGATTAAATGAAATAGTCGAGTTAGTCGTTTTGAAAAATGAGTTATTCATGACAGCTTCAGATCACATATTAGTTTTAAAAAATCTAAATTGGGATATAATAACTAAATTGGGTCGTAATGATCAGGTTGATTGGAAGTACGAAATTGAAAATTTAGGTAATGCTAACTTGAGAAAACCATTAATTATTGGCGGTTTATATGATAATGATATTTTGACTTTAGACTTAGAACGCAAAGATGATTTGAAGTTTAGGGAATTTGGTAAGAAAATATTTTCAGAACAATGGAAAGGAAACTGGATAAACAAAAATATCGGCTTTGGTATTAAAGACGTTGAAACTAAGTTTAATTATGAACTTTTTTGGTTGAAAAGTTTTAATGATACATTTGAATATGTTTCTAATGATCCTGAGTACTGGTTGATGTCTATAAAAGCTGCACCAGATTTGGCTCCTTTGTTAAAAAGAGGAAATAATCTAATGGAGACTTATCAATTTTTTAAAGAAGTTGAATTGTATATAAATTACGCCAGGAGTAATAAACTAGAATTTAGTGATTCTGTTTTTATGCAACCTTTTATTGCACTAAATTCTCGACCTAAGGAAAATTTTACTAATATTTTTCATGAAAAATTAAAAAAAATTAGAAATCAAGATATAAAAGACCTTTTTGGACTTCAAGATACTTGGATTTATTATTTACCTCCTTTAACATCAATTTTATTGGATAGATGCCAGAAATTGGATGATATCCCTGATGAGTTGGTGAATCTTCGAAAAGAATTTAAAAATCTTAGAAATGATTTAACTAAGTTTCAGATGAATTTCGATAATGCAGGCACTATAAAAGATAAAATTGATTTGAAAAAAGAGTTCGAAGAGTCAATGGATTTATTTACTAACAAGGTTCAAAGGCCTAAAGGTCGATTTATTAAAACTATACTTGATTTATCTGTTGAATTACCTGGTAGTACTGTAAAAAAAGATTTTTCTGGACCTATTAATGCAATTACTAAAAAATTAGCAGAATATTTGTATTATAGGAAGATATATCCGTGGGTTAATAGTTTTGCTGATCTATATGGAAAATCTTTGGAAATAAGAGATGATAAAAATTTATATGAGAATTTATTCGGAGAAATAAATTTTAAAAATTTCAAAGAATTTGAAATATTCGCCAGAAATTCGGAAAAACTTATAATAAATAGATAATTACATATTAAATAGGGTTATTTTAATGCAACGTCTTTCTTTTATATAAATTTCAGTAGATTGTGCATTAAGTTGTTTGGTTATGTCAATCTATTGATATTTAATATATATTTTGTTAATCCTCAGCATCTACAACAGATAATGCTGTTTAAGTTTCATTAAAAAAAACAGGTATCGGTACCGTGCTGGATCATTCTTTCGAAGCTCAAAAGTATTAATTTATTATTTATTATAGTTTATTTTAAATACTAGATTTAGATAATTGATATTGTGGTAACATGATAAGTAGGATGGAGATTAAAAATTTTAGATGTTTAAATGATATTTCTATTTTTTTAGAAGATGATGTAACGGTGATAGTCGGTGAAAACGATTCTGGGAAAACTTCTTTTATTGATGCGTTTAAAATACTTTTTGAAAATGAAAAACCAGAAGAAGATGATTTTTTCAATCGTTCTGAAGAGATAATAATAAAAGGTTATGTAAATGATAAAATTTTAATAAAAAAATTTAATGTTGAGAATTTAAATCATCCTGAAATTTTTATAGAATTTTCTGAAAATTATATTAATGATTTTGATAATGAAATAAATTCCTTAGAATTTGATTCATTAAATGATGAACAGAAAAAAGACAGATTATCTCAAATCGCCGATGAATTGGGAGTTAATATTGCTCGTGTTACACGTATTGATACTTTAACTAACAAAGTTTTAAAGCAAATTGAATCAATTAAGGAAAATGGATATTTAAGTCCTGTGGATGTTTTTCCTGAATATAGTACGTATTTTTTAGGTGGAAAAGAATTTCAAAGGTTGGATGAATTTTTTGAAAACACCTTCTTTAAAGATATTAAAAGAGATATTTGGAAAAAACAGACAGATGATGGGGTAACTATCGAGAATTTAATCTTGAGTAAATTAGATGAATATACAGATGAATTAATTATTGATTTGGAAGAAAAAGGAATAATAGATAAATTAAAACAATATCTTACTGGCCTTACCAATATTAAAGTCGAAAGTAATTTTAATCCAAGAGCTATCAATATTGACGTAAAAGTTCAATTATTAGAAGGAGATAAACAGATATATGTAAACAAGAGAGGAGATGGAACTCAAAGAAGAATTACAATGGCTCTTTTAGAATACGAAAAAGAAAGTACTAAAAATTATCCTTCAATATATGTCTTTGATGAACCAGATACCCATTTACATGTTAAAGCTCAATATGAATTGTTAGATATTCTAAGAAAATTTAATGAACTCAATAGGCAAGTACTAATAACAACTCATTCTCCTTTTATAATGAACTCCGTAAAGCCCGAACAATTAAGATTTTTATACTTAGACGAAGGTAAAACAAATTTACGAAAAATCATCGATGTTGAAGATAGCGTTGATGCAGTAGATGAGATTCACCGGACATTAGACTCATTAGGGATAGCGAATACTAATTTATTTTTTTCTAGGAAAGTTTTAATCGTAGAAGGACATACAGAAAAGAAATTTATAAATTCAATTTTCCCAAAGTTTTATGGAGTTTCTATTCATAGTAAATTAGTAAAAATTCTTAGAGCAGATGGTATACAATACGCTTCCAGATTAGCAAAGGTACTAGAGGATTTTATTGATTTAGACAATATATATTTATTGATAGACAATGATGGTGATAAAAAAATATTAGAATTAATAGGCAATTTGGAAATCCCAAAAGAAAATATATTCACAATAGGTCACAAAGAATTTGAAGATTTATTCGAACCTCAATTAATATTTGAGTCTTGGAAAGACTTTATTGAAGCTAAATACGGAGAAGAAAAATTAGAGACATTTCATGAAAATTGGAATGTTGAAAAAATTAGTGAACTTAAAAAAGATTGCTTAGATAACAATAAAAAATTTAGCGCAGAATTAATTAAATTTAGCGCAGAAAAATGCTTAGTTCCTATGGAAAAGCCAAACTTAGGTATTGCTCTAGCACATAAAGCAGAATTTGATGATTTAGATGATAAACTTAGGGAACTATTAGTGAAATTGGAGGAATGAAATAATGGAAAAAATAATTTCCAATGCAATTAAAAATCAAATATTGCTGAAAATAAACTATAAAGGAACCACACGAATTATCGAGCCACATGCATTTGGTTTAGATAAAAAAGGAGTGTTGAAACTAAGAGCCTATCAAATTGAAGGAGATAGTAAAAGTAAGAATCCTAAGGCATGGAAATTGTTTAAAGTCGATAATATTAAAAAAATATCTGAATTAAACGAAAATTTTCAAGTGAGACCTGACTATAATCATTCAGGAGATTCAGCTATCCCTAGAATAATTACTAAAATATAAAAAAAGGCATTTTTGATTTTTCTATTCTTCCATGTTCTAAAGCCCGCTATGAGTGTTCTTTCTTGTCTTGTTTCAGCAATACGTACTCTTATATTTTTGTCTAGCTTCTGCTGCAGTTGCCCTGCTAATTAGATTAAGAGATGTTGGCATAGATTTTCTAGCCATTTTAATCATCTCCCAATTTATTCTCCTCTATATCTTAAGTATCAACGCAGAAATATTTTTCACTCACATCTGCCCAGTTAATTTATAGGTTTTCTACTTTTTCAAATAATGAAAGAAGTAATTCTCCTTCTCTGGTTAATTTTCCCTTCTTGAATAATCCCAGCTTTTCCAGATAAGGATCCCTGAATTCCCTTTGAAGTAGTTGTTTTCCTAAAGTTGAATTTTTTAAGGTCATTATATCTTCAATAGAAGCGCTTTTTACGAGTTCCTCCCTTGAAATCTTACCATCCCTTAAAATTATGATTTTACCTGTTTTTTTAGCCACTTCGGGGTCGTGGGTAACCACTAGGAAGGTGATATTTTTTTCTTGGTTGATTTTTTTCATTAAATCCATGATCTTCTGTGTGGTACTGGAATCCAGTTCTCCTGTAGGTTCATCTGCCAGTACCAGGAGAGGATCGTTTACCAGAGCTCTGGCTATGGCCACTCTCTGTCGTTCCCCTCCTGAAAGTTGTGAGGGAATGTGATGCATCCTGTCTTTCAGCCCCACAAGGTCCAATAGCTCGGAAGCTTTGGCTTTTCGTTTATCTATGGGCATCAACCCATGTAAAGGAAGTTCCACATTTTCCAGTGCAGTGAGGTAACCGATGAGGTTGTGAAATTGGAAGATAAAGCCCATCTTCTTCGATCTGAAGGTATCCACATCTTTAATGGAAGATAAACGTTCATCATCGATGATTATATCTCCTGATGTAAGAGAATCCAGTGTCCCCAGCAGTGTTAGAAGTGTGGTTTTTCCAGAACCGGAAGGACCCATGATAGATACAAATTCACCCTTCTCAATCTCTAAACTAACTCCATCTACCGCTTTTACTTCTCCAAAATGTTTTTTTACATTAACCGTCTTAAGAAACATGAATATCACCACTTACTCTCGAGATAAAGCTTCCATAGGACTCATCTTTGAAGCCCTCCATGCCGGATAAAATCCCCCCAGAATACCGAGGATTATGGTAATAAGAAAAACCCCCACCACTAGATCTAAGGTAACTGGCAGATTCAGGGAAATTTTAGCCAGATTGGTCAGCAAGTTTACCATAACGATACCCAGTACAATACCAATGACACCACCAATGATACTGATGGTGAAAGATTCCTTCAAGATAAGTAACAGTATCTTTCTCCTCTTCCATCCGATTGCTCGTAATACCCCAATTTCTCGTGTTCTCTCCATTACAGACATGATCATGGTGTTCATAACCACTATGCTTCCTACCAAAATGGCGATTAATGCTATGAGTGAAGAAATACTATTGATCAACTGAAGATCGGCCTGCTGGTTTGCCACTTCTGAACCTTTAAGAGCCAGAAGTTGAGGATACCGAGTTTCTATCTGGGTTCGGATCGCACCGACTTGATCGATATTTTCCACCTTAACCTGTAGCATGGAAACCTGATCTCCCAGGTCAAAAAGGGACTGAGCCTCACCTAAAGGAACAACAACTCCACCATCCTCGGTAGTAACTCCTGTTTCGTAAATACCAACCACTTCAAATGATTTATCTTTAATATTCAACGTATCCCCTATCTTCAAACCCTCCTGAGTGGCCATAACTCGCCCTATTATAACTTTTCCAGTATCACCAGATTGTAGGGTTCTACCTTCGACGATACCAAACTGTTCAACGGACTTTTCACCAGGCTCCACACCCATTACAAAGGCAAAGGGCCTGTCACCTATATTGGTTGTGGAAATAACCATCCCTGAAACCCAGGATATACCATCCATATTCTCCAGGTCATTCTCTATAGATGCATTTACTCGACTAGAAGAAAGATCAGATGAATGGTCTAATACAACAAAATCAGCGCCTGATCCTCCACTTAATTGCTGGAATTGAGTATTCAATCCATTAGCCACCATCAAAAGAGCAGTCACTAACATAATACCAACAACTATACTAAGGATGGTTAACAAGCTTCGTGTTTTCCTTCTAAAAACACCCTTAAATGTCATCCCAAAGAATCGATTGTTCATCATATCACCCTTGTTCAAAGATCTCCTCTTAAATTCATGATTAAAAAAATCAATTGTTTAGTCCCGTCTTTTTTATGTGAAGTGAATCGATGAGTTGTATTCAGCAACTAATGGATTAATACGTTATTTTTCCAGTATTGCAGGCAATGATTGGTTCCATGTTTCGCGAACTTCTGATTTGTCAAATCCCATAACCAGTTGCATCGCTATATCTGTATAAAGTGCTGCTACAAGCCGAGCCAAAGTACGTGCATCAATGTCATCCCTAATTATTCCCTTGCTCTGTAGATTCTCTAAAAACACCTGGAATACGTCTATTTTTTCATCGTAGATGTTTCTACCTATCTCTCTAATATTCTTATCATGCGAGGATAATGATAGTATCTCAAAATTTAAATGCAGAGATCCCTGGAATTCTTCCATATTGTTGTAAAGTTCTTCAAACGGTTCCAGTGAATTCTGTCCTTCTAACGATTTTTGAAAAATTTCATTTAGGCGCTGGCTGGTTGATATGGAGATCATCTTAAGCAGATCTTCTTTACTTTTGAAATAGGAGTATAGCGTTGCTTTACTTACCCCTACTTCTCTGGAGATTTCATCCATTTTTGAGGGATGATACCCATTTTCAGAAAAAACTTTGTACGCAGCTTGGATAATTTTAATTTTAGCCATTTCTTTGTACTCAGGAACTACTTTAGGCATACTATCACCATAATTTTAATTAAACTTTAAGTCATTTTATTGACTTCAAGTTTATAGTGTTTAGTATACCTAAATCTTTTATGGAATATAAAATTTTCTATAATCACGATTTCAAACCGCTGTAACAAGTTGAATTAGTGCTTTCAAGTGTACTGTAGTTTTACTATACAAAAAATAGTTAATATTAGAGATCAATTAGCCGTTTATAAAAATTTAGTGAGATAATAGAAAGAATTTGAAGTATATAAATAAATTATTATAAATAAGTGTGAGGGATTAAACATGGATGTTAAAATTAATTACCTGCAGAAAGAATAGCGGAAGAAGGGTTACATTGTAATTGTATATAATTATACAATTAGTAAAAAATTTGGGAGATATTGATATGAATGATGAAAATAAAGAAGAAAATTCAGAAGAAATACATGCCAAATATATAGAAATGATTAAAGAGATTGAAGCTAATTATAACAAAGCTATAGAAATTTTTAAAAAAAATTTTAAAGAGCTTTATGAAAACTCCGGGTTATATTGGACTGAAGAGAAGGATGAAGAAATAGAGTTTGCTGTTGGTGCAATTTTAACGCAAGCAATTAGTATTTCAGTGAAAGAAGCAGGTAAATTTCATCTTACACCAAGTGATAGGCAATCATTTGATGATTTTTAAAAACCATTAATTAATTTCTTTTTCCTATTAACAGTGTTTCTACTATTGTTAATTCTAATGTGTAGGACCTCATGTAGAGTGAAACATGTTGTCGGAGTACGTTTAATAATATTGCGAAGTGATGAATTATTTGATGTAGATACCAGCATTAATTAAAAACAATCCTCGTGTTTATCTTAAACTTAATACAAAAATGTCAGTAAGGGGCTTCATCCTCTCCAGGATATGCATGATATATCCATTTATTAATTTCTTCACCATTTCCCTTAATAAATAATTCTTCATCTTCTTTCAATATCATTTCATTTATTGCTTTATCAAATTTATCATTAGAGAAAAATTGTATAATTTCTTTCTCTGATATTATCATTTTTTTCATTTCTTCATCATCACCATACTTTTCATCTACAACAGCCTGGCTATCAGGGTCATCCTTATTATTTAGAAGGTACCGAGCTATAACACGAGCTTCACCCCTTTTCCAATGGTATTCTTCTTCTTCAGGCATATGTATCCTATGACTATTGGTATGTTTGACTACTATTTTTCCATCATCATCTTTGACTGTGACTGTTACTTCATAATCCACATCAAAATCATCCCCTGTTTCCTTCATGTCTTTATATGCCCAATTCTTAAGATTCATCATAAACCCATTTGTATGTTTCTCTGGAACATATATGGATAGGAAAGGATCAGCAGTGTAAAGCAGTTTTAGAGTATTATAAAGTACAGTTGGATATCTTTCTAAAAAGAATAATATCAACTTTTCATCCTCTGGCTTTATTAATAAATTTTGTTTGGTTGCTATTGTTTTTACCAGGTCCTTTTTTACTACTCTCTTAATGTATTCAGATTGCATGAGATCCCGTAACATTTCTTCTTTGAGTTCTGGGGGTACTTCTCGTTGGTTAATTTGCTCCAAAATATAATATAAGGTGTTATAGTTTTCAGTTAGATAATATACATCTTCTGTAGGTCTAGCACCTTTTTTTCCTATTTTCCTAGGTCTTGATTCTAGTTTAACTATAGGTTCTTTCTTTTCATCATTTTCTTTAGCTTCTTCTTTTAATATATTATTTGATTTCTTTTTTTTGTTATTCTTTTCACTAAGTTCTCCTAGAATGGTACTCATTTCACTTATTCCACTGGATATAAAAGTTTCAAATGTTTTAGGTATTCTTTTTTTAATTTCTTTTAGTGTTTCATTTTCTAGTTCTTTTCCGAATTCCTCTTGTAATTCCTTTATTTTGCTTTCAGGCACATCAATGTCTTGATCCTTTGTTACATACTTTTCATGTTTTTTCAGTAAATTTTGCCATGCTTTCTCTTGGCTTGTTTTTGTAAAAGAATCCAGATGGTGATACACACCTCTTCTTACGTCAGAATAGTAACCCATTAAACTCCTCATCCTCATAATGTACCATACTTTTTTAATATCTTGTTGGCTCCATCCAGTGCAATCAAAAAGAGCATTTAGTATCCAGAGTTTACGACGTTCTTTTTTGTTCAATTTATCACCTATGATAAGTTATATCGATAATCTATATATGTAATTTTATATTCCTAAACCAGTTTAGAAAAAATAAAAAATCTTAAACTGGTTTAAAAAACCTTAAAAACCTTAAAATTGTTTTAAATTATTAAAAAACTCTAAAAAACTTAGTAAAATTTTTATATAACTTTCAATAGATGGTAGTTATGAAATGGAGGCGTATAAAATGAAAAATATGGGGTCCCGAAATGTTCCCAGAGATAATTGTGGAGGAGGTGAGTGTATGGCCGCTACATATCTAGGGGTCGATATACCATAGACTCCTGAAGGGAGCTTAAAACTCCCTTCAAACCACCATTTATGTTATTAAATTTAAATTTAGGTTCAGACAAATGAATTCTAAGTGGGAGACTGGATCAATCTCCACCTAAGTTTTTATATTTTTTTAAAAATTTACTTATTCTGGTTCGTTGGTAATTTTTTCTTGATTATGGTTATCTAAATCACTTAATATGTAATGTAACATGTCTAAAAATAGAAATAACTTTGTTGACATTTCAATAGAATTGTAATTTTTGTATTGACCATGAAATAATGGGTTTCTATGCAAATCATCAAAATCTCTTGGTTCACCCGGGTCAAAACTTTCTGTGAATCTATTAATTCCTTCATCTAAAAATTCAACATTTTGCATATGTAGTAACTTATTAATTAAGTGAACATTTTCATCTTTACTTTCAAACATTTGTTCATACTCTTTTTTAAGTTCTTCTCGGTAAGCATTAATGCTCCATTCAGAAATATGATTAAAATAGCTTCTTAAAATGCCTTCAACTTGAATCGTTAATGCTGGAACTGTGAGAGTGAACTTAGATTTCCTATGAGCCCATAAAGAATCTTCAAAGATTTCTTGGTTATTACTAAACTCTTCCAATTTCCATCCTTTATCATCTGCTCTAATCTTGTGCAATCACTATCATTATAATAATCTACGAGAAAAGCTGTAAGATTCTGTTTATTAACATCTTGATTCAATAATTGAAAATAAAAGTTGCTAGGCATTGTAGGGATAACCCACCATCCATTTTCAAACATTATTTTGGCTGATTCCTTTAAACCTCGTTCTATCCTTTCCGGATCTAAAGTTGGAATTGATTCGAGTGCAGCGCTTATCGAAGAAGTAAATTTTGACAATCCTTCAGTAATTTCTGAAATCTTATCTGAATAGTCCTGTGATACAAGATTAAATGACTCATACATCGTATTGATTGTATTAACCATGCGATTTAAATTATCCATTATTCGATCAAGATCATCCTCATTTATTCGTTGAATATCATCATTTGGAACATCCGTTCAAATCACCCCTCCATAACCATTATCTCATCATCCGTTAAACCATACAACCCATAAACGGTTTATCTATCGATTATTATAATAGACCAGATTTTTCACCTTTAACTCTTAAATAATTTACAAAAGCTGAACAAGCTGTTAACATAAATAATGCATCTTCATAATCTAAATTAGGATCTTCTGATAAACCGTGTCGTATTCCATCTGAATCACTTGTATATCCATATATACTGCTAAAACCACTTTTTAAAGCGGAATGTAATTTTATAATACCTTTGCTTTCAATCATATTCAATGACTGTCCTAAAGATAATGATTTGCCAGTAATTAACTTACAAATTGATTCAACAGCGCTTATAGATTCTTTTATAGAATTACTATAATCTGGATTTTTTTTATCACTAATTAATTCTAAAGCTTTGCGTAGATGTATCCCAACTGGATCAGGTGAATATTCCAGAGCTGTTTCTATCTCATTTATTTCATTTTCTGATGTGATTTCAACTATTTTATCATTAACAAACCGATATCCAGAATTTTCACCCTTTAAAACTGTATTACAGCCGAATATAAACTCATCAACATCAAGGGAAGGATATTCTCTAACTATTATCTCCAAGAAATCATAAATTTCGAACCATTCACAAGTAAAAAAATAGCTTTTTATCTCTGCAAAAGGGAAAAAATAGGATTCATGAAATTCTTCCAAAGATCTTTTCCAATAATACATGTATAAAGAAGTGATAAAACTTTTCATTTCATCAGAACAATAATCATATGTAGCATTTACATCGAGACCATTAAAATAAATTAAAATAACATTCCAAAGTGAAATTCTCAAATCTTCATCTACACATTCGATTTGTAAAGAATTTTTCACACTTTTATAACCTTTTCGTTGGGAGAATAAGGACATGTATACACCGATTCTTTTCATTTAAATTTTAAGTTATTTGAATATTTTAACAAACTCTTCAAAACTTTTTATGGCTTCAAAAGCTATATTTTCCAGATCCTCGTGAATTTCAACTCCGTGCAATACATCATTCCTTCTTTTTCTTATCTTACCCACTAATTTGTTTGATTGTTCTTTTTCAATGGAGGTGGAATTTGCATCACGGCATTCCTTTATTATTTGATAGGCTGAAGGAACATAAGTCGAGATATCGCCGTCTTTAACAGCTTTTTTGAAAGTTTTTTTATCCATATATTTTCTAAGTTTATGGTATTTGTAGATGGGTTTTCCTTTTAAATATTCAGCAACATTTTCTTCATTCTCCCATCCATTAATTAGCTTCTCCCGTGCTTTTAACGTAAGATAGTTTTCAAATGCTCCGTTAATTGCGTATATTGATTCTCTAAAACTTCTTTTAAGTAAATAGTCTTTAGCATCAAGGAATAGTATTTCCCATAGGGGAATTTTTTCTTTATTTAAACATTTTTTTAAATCATTTAATTCTTCATTTTTTAACCAAGGTACGGTTGGTGAAATTATGGTTGGATGATCCATCATACCATATTGTAAATGTCGTTCTTGGTTTTCAAACTGGTTTTCAAATGTAAAATTTTTTATCATTTTATAAAAAACAGGTTCTATCCAATAATTTCCAGTTAAAATCTTATAACGTTCAATAAAATAGTTCAAAGCGTTTAGTGCTTCTAAAAGTATTTTTAATTGTTGTGTTTTTTCTGAAAAGGTTTTTATTTCTACTCGTTCTTCTGGATCTATGTATTTAAAAATGGTTAGTTTTATTTTGGATCTATTTATCAACCCATATTTATCCTCAATAATCTCCACAAAGCTTCCACTATCAAGGAAAGCCTCTGGATTTTTGACGATTTCGATTTTTAAAATATGATCTACACCGTTAAATTTAAAATTAATAGGAGTATTTTCTTGGATAGGTAAAGCAGGCGGAATTTCAAACCATATCACCGTTTTTATCTTTCCTTCTAAAAGAGAATTATTAAAATTGATTTCATATTTTAAATTTTCATCTCCTATTTTATCCATTTGATTTAATAAAGAATTGTTAATGCCTTTGACATTTTTTAAATATGTTTTAGAATTAGTTTTTAAGTATAATTTTATTTTTGAACTTACAATATGACTATCCATCCATAACTTGATCACAAATTCTTCGTTTTGATATTCCGGTAACTTTTTGGCTTCTTCTAAGTGATATAAAACTTTTTCAAACTTTTTCAAATGAAAATATAAACGTCCCAAATTTCTATGGGCAATATACAACTGGTTTTTCATTGTTTTTTTAGTTTGCTTTGATAAATTCCCATACAAACTAATAATTTGATCATAAGAAGAAACTACTTGTTCAATAGGAAGTGGATTTTCTGATACTTCTGCTATTCTTTGTAAATCAGTAATTTGGTTAATCAATTCTTCATCAGTCAAAGCTATCACCCATTCTTGTAATCAAACTCAAATATCATCCTCTACAATCCTAATTTCATCATCTGATAACCCATAATTCATAAACTAAATTATCTATTGATTATCCGTAGCATCATATGTCGCTGAATTAATTCCTTCCTGTGGTGTTCTAACTTTTTTGTCTTTATGTAATTGGAGCATCTTTTCTGCCTTTTGTATGAAAATTTGTTGTTCTATGTTTCAGCGGGATATAATGGGAGAACTAATGCCGGGTTATTCTTATTTTTGGGAGTATTTAGATTGTGATTATGCTGATCTAATGATTAGTTCACAATTATTGGTTATTATTCCCATCCTTCTTCTATTTCTTCAAAACCACTCATTCGATCTTTAGTGATAAGGTACAATCCTTTTAATGCAACATTTTCACCTTTTAATGTAATATCCTCATTATTAAGTGATCTTATTGTCAGTTTAGTATTGTAGTAAGAGGGAGTGCTATAAAATACATTGAGAATTTGATCCCAAGATATTTTTATTATGTTATCAAGCATGCTTTCTGTACTCTTTTTTATCATTTTAATTCCTTTTTCGTGTACAGAAACTTCAAATGTAATGAATTTTTTAACAGTTTTCTTAATTGGACTAGTTTGAACTATATTTGGTCCCCGGGTAGCAGCATAGCCGGCTAGTGCACCAACAGGTCCCAAAAGTACACCGCCAAGTAGAGTAGCTCCTGCCCTTGCTCCAGATTTATCTTTAAATTTTTTAGGAGCTTCTTCAATTTCTACTGGAATTTCAACCATGAATTTTTGTGCGGAACTCTCCATTTTCTTAATACAGTCACTATCAGTTATCTCTTCAATCTTTTCCTCTTTTGTTTTTCCACACATCATTTGCTTAGTAAGTAAATAGATACCTTTAGTTACATCTGATTTCATTGTTAAAGGATTTAAACGACCTATAAACACACGTTTCTGATTGTCAGATGTTGTAATGGTAACTCTATTCATTGCACGACTATATTTAACATCAGTTATCTGATCCCATGGAAATTTAGTTATTTTACTAGTGTATTTATTGTCAAGTTCAAGTCCTTCACTATATACTGATATTTTACCACTTGTAACCAAGTGTTTTCCTTTTTTTAATTTGGTTACTTCTTTAGGTTCATTTGTAGATTTATTTAAATCTAATATTTCTGTTTGAAATTTATTACCGCATTCTTGGCAAAATAAAGCCTCATCAGGGTTGTTAGCCCCACATTCTGGACAAAATTTATCCATAGTATTCACCAACTAAATTTAACTTTAATTAGCCCATAGCAAATATTACTTCTCATGTGATTGCGTTGATTTTAGCTCCGCCTATGTTTTGACCACTAAATTCACTTTTTTGGATCATTTGCCAAATTCAAATTCGATCTCTCCTTAAAAATAAATATTACTTAGTAATAAATAAAATTTATTATTAACTTCAATATTTTTAAAATCTTTAGGACGGGGGCTGTGAATTATGCGCGTAGTCAGGGATGACACAGAATTATATGAAATGGATTTCGAATTTTGGAGAAGGTACTTTAATGGTCTTATTGAAGAAGCAAAGTCCCAAGAAGAGGCTGAATTCTATAAAGAATTGCTTAAAGAAAAAGAAGAAGGGTTGAAAAAGATTTTAATGGCTGAAAAACCAAGTTTGGTTGTGAAGAGACCTGATGAAATGACAGAAGAAGAGAGAAAAGAGTATGAAAGTTATACTGAAAGATTCGTGTGGAAAGAAGGTGACCTTCAATATATGGGACATCAACCTCTAACTGAGGAACAAAAGGAGCTTGTTAAAAAGCTGAAGATGCAGGATCAGGAGCTTGAAAAAGAGGCAGTCTATTATTACAACATTCGACATAATAGATTCTACTATTACACTGGACAAGTAAACCCAGAATTGGCAGTTTGGGTAGATTCGGCCCAGGGCATGAAAGACATGCTTGCAACTATGCTAAGAGGGCCTTTCTTCACAGGAAGTGACAGAAAACAACATAAAACAAAAGAAGAGCTTGAACTATTCTTCTTAGAATACATACCAAGAGTGTTTGGAAAACCAACAGAAGTCAAAAAAGTGAAATCCGTAGCAGAACTTCCTCCATATAACTGGGAAGAGTATGTCGATAAGAGTCTTTATAAAAAATCCAATGGTGTTGAGTATTATATTAATAAATTTATAGAAGGTGAAGGGAAAAACAAAGGAAGACATCCCACTGAGAGGTATGCTTCGTTTGATTATTGTTATAACTACTTCTATTCATTTTACAGGAAAAATAGAATACCGGATTTAGCAGATGAGAGTAGCATCCAAATTAGTTGTTTACAACTGGGTTTCTATTTAGCTAGTTGGGGCATGTTACGTGGCTCCTCCTTTTTAATCGAAAAAAGCGTTAAACACTATGAAAATTTGATCAAAGCTATTTCAAAGATGGATCCAGTACTATGGGAAATTGACGTAGACAGTTACAATGAGAAGAATATAGACTTACTAATGGATTGTAAGGATAAGATAATAGACGCACTAGGGAGGGAAAATGCTAAACATTGGGATACTTTAGTAACCAAAATAATGCTGGGCGTGTTTGCCAATGTCCCTGCCTTCGACACCTACTTTTGCAATAATATGAAAGTTTATAGCTTTAATAAAAAAGCCCTGCTAAAAATTAAACAATTTTACCAAGATAATAAGGATTCATTTGATCAGTTCAAAATTCATACCTTTGACTATCTTGGTGGAGAAACGGACGTACTTTACACCAAAGCAAAATTGGTAGACATGTGTGGATTTATAGGAGGGCAATGAATTTAAAGAACCTAAAACCTCACACTATCCAAGCTCAATAAAAATTCTTCCATATATTATGGATGATGTCCTGGGATTGATAGATGGATGTTTCATAGATTATGGTGGGAGTTCCATTTTTTAAAATGGGAATAGATATGTAATTGGGGCTGGTTGGATGTCCATCAGTTGCGGGACATAATTTAAGATTCCTACACTCGTTGTCTTCCCCGCTATTTCTTTGCAATCTTCAGGGATTCTTCATCATTTAAAGGAGGTTATAGAATTATTTAATACATACTGATCTCTATTTCCATGAATATCTACACAGAAACTGTAATTTTTACTGTTTATATCTGGCACTGCAAATTTTTGAGCGACTAATTGGCCGTTCTCCCTAATTTTGTCAAAATCATCTATCCTGGTAACACAATCACGATAACTATGGCATGAGCATTAAAGGTTCCATTTATAACTCCATTTTGCTAAATGGTAAAATATTTCAGTAAACTCTCTTCCTTTTTCGGTTATATTGTATTCTACGCCTGGAGGAGAGGTTGATAATATATTTTTTTCAATCATATCCCATTTTAAGAGGTTTTTTAGTTGTAAGGACAGACTTCTTGAATCGATGGGTTTTAATTCTTGCAGCAGCTCATTGAACCTCATGGGACGGTTTCTATAATGTAATTCTCGAAGTATTAGCATACCCCATTTACTTTCTATAATCCCTTTGATTATTTCAGCGTGAAGCACTATTTCTGAAGGATCTCTTTGGTCTTCTTCATCCTGATACATTAGTGATAGGCCCCATTATATTTACTATATTTGATTATACTTTCTTTTTTAAATAATATAAGTTTTATAGGTACTATTTGCCCAAAACGAATAGTCTTGATGAAATAAATTTTTTTTACCAACTTATTTTTTTACTTATAAAAAAAATGCGAGGTTTGAATATGAATTATAATGAACTTGGAGATAAATTAATAGATCTTTTAGAATTAGAAAGAACACCAGTTGCTATAAATTGGTCTGTAGAAGAACCAAAGGATATTCAAAAGGAAGAAGGCAAATCGACATTTTGTGCAAAACTTAACAAAGCCTTGAACGGAGAAATATTTTATGCCACGTCAGAAGAAGAGATGTGTATGGGCGGCGCGATATTTACCGGACATCAGGATAAATGTGAATTCCCTCCACAAATGCTAACACTTGGATTTTTAGTTCAGATGGGTGCTTATGATAGTATTCCAACGGCACAGCGTTCGTGGAAACATAATATAAATTTAGAACCCGAGATTTTTAAAGCAATAAGCTTTGCTCCCTTAGATAAAGCAGAGTTTGAACCAGATGTGGTATTTATAGTTTGCAATGCAAAACAGGGAATGGAAATATTACATGCAAACACCTACGATTCTGGCGAACATGGAATTGGGGCAGATTCAGGGCCTATATGCAGTTCAATGGCTGCAACTCCTTATATAACTGGCAAAATAACTTATGGTTTTGGCGAAGCCGGGGCAAGGCAAAATATGGACATCAAACCAGAAGAGGTCATGGTCAGCATTCCTGGAAATGACCTGTCCCGTATAGTTTCTAACCTAGAAAAGATGAGAACTGGAGTATTCCTCAAAAGGTAATTTTTTAACCAATTTTTGAGCGAAATCGCTCCATACTTCCCTATTGACTCGCTCTGTAGAGGATTTAATTATAATAAGTTATATAACATAATAAGGTCAATTATGAAGAATAATATGGTTTTTAAGTATGAAAAATCTTTAAGAGAGGCTGTGATAAAGAGGAGAAAAAGTCAGTTTACGATTGATGTTGTTTTTGACGATGAAGCCCTGATGTGTCATTGTCCCACAACAGGAAGGATTGGGAATATTGACCTCGCTGGCATCCCTTGTTTACTGTCTGAGAGTAATGATCCGAAGCGTAAGACTCCTTGTACAGTTGAAGCGGTTTCATTAGATTTACCAATATCAAGAGAAAAATCATGGATCGGAATTAACCAGATGCTGCAAATCGATATGTAGAAAATGCTTTAGTAAAAGGTTCATTTCCCGATATGGTTAATGGATATGACACGGTTCTTCGTGAACAAGCACTTGGAAAGTCTAAACTTGATTTTCTTGTAGGAAATACTTATATTGAAGTCAAAACTCCATTACAAAGTATTCAACTTCCGTATCCTGAACATATTAAAACGAAGAATGTTGGAAAATTTAGTTCCACAGAACGCTTTGTTAAGCATATTAATGAACTGGCTGGCAGTCTTGCCCATAATCAGAGAGCCATTCTATTACTCTGTTTTATTTATGATAATCCTGGATTTAAGGTTGAAGTCAGAAGCACTAATTACGATTTAGTTAAACATGAAGTACAGAAGTGTATTTCAAAAGGAATTGAGATATGGCAGGTAAATTTTAGGATTTCACCAGAAAGTGTAAAATTACAGAAGTATTTTAATATTACAAACAACTTTATCAAGAACGATTAAATTTAATAAATTAATTGACAACTGGAAAATGATTGAAAAAAATCAATCATCGATTTAATAGAAAAATTCTTAAATAATAGAAATTGTTAATGTAACCTTAATATCCCTTTTTTATGGTCAAAATCATCATCAAAGGAAGTTATTTCATGAATATTCATTAATTTCATTATTTCTATAGAAACACTGTCTGTTAAGGATAGGTTGTGGTATTTAACCAGGGTTTGCATGGCTTTAGGATATAATTTTTTTGTTTCAGTTATCATGGTAAAGTTGCGCGTAATATAGTTAAAAACGATTTTGCAGGCTTCAACACCTATTTTTTTGTTTATTCCAGTTATTGTTTCGCTTAAAACTAGATTTGAAATGATTAATTCATCTTTGGTGTCAACATATCTGGATAACTTTTAAGCATGGTCATGCCACTGGTCATTTTCTACAATAAGCCTATTATAAAGCTACTGTCTAAAAATATCAATGGTCATCACCATCTTCTATTTTTTTTACCAGTTTAACGCTATCAAATGGTTCTTTTGCTCTAAAAAGTCCTGCGATATCAGATAATGCTTTCTAACTGTATTTTTTTAGGTTTTTGAATGTCAATAAATTCTTTTTTAAGAGCTTCGTTAATAATTTCTGTCTGGGTTTTTTCTTCCTCAATTGCAGCTAATTTAATGGCTTTCATTAAATTTTTTTCAATGTTTAAAGTAGTTCTAACCTTTTGAGAACTCCTATAAACCACTCCCCAAATAGTAAATTATTTTATTATTTATTAATAATAACTTAAATAATAATAATTATTGATTGGGGGAATTAAGTTTAGTGATTTCGATTTTACAGTTTCTCTTAAAAGTTTTAAAAAAGATTATTTGAAAAAAATCACTAGAGAAAGGATAAAAATTCGTGGTCATGGAAGTTTAAGGATTAGAGGTAGACAACATTTCACAGACGAACAAATTAAAGACTTGATATCTGAAAAACATTATAATAAAGTCATTAAAAATGAAGATGGAGAATTTGAATTTACTTATAATAACCCTATAAATGGTAAAAAGTTTTTAATTGTAATCGTGAGAGCCAATAATGATCCCCAAAAATCTATAAGAGTTGTAACAACATATACAGAATAGAAAGGTGAATAGTAAATGAGTAATACGAATACTAAAAAATCATTTAAAACGAATCATGATTATGATGTCGAAAACGATTCGTTATTTATCTATATTATTGATGATTATATTTATGATAAATCATTGCGTCTAGATAAAGATGTTATTTTAGATTTCGATGAAAATAAAGTACCTGTTGCTTTAGAACTATTGCATGCTTCAAAATTATTTAATGTTAATAGATTTGATCTAAGAAATCCAATGGGACTTGACATGGAAATTACAATTGGTGATAAATGTATTCGTGTTAAAGCAGATTTTACAATTTTGGTTAGGAATAAACCTACTCCATTAGATTTGGATATAGAGGGAGAAAATAGTATTAATATACCTTCACAAGAAACTCATTTTGATAAAGCAGTTGCTTAAAATTTTTTTCTTCTGATTAATGTATTTAAATAAGTCTAATTTCTTAAATATCTTAAATAAACATTTATAAGAAATTAAAAACCAAAGAGAGGATGGTCCATAGTGATCATGCCAGACGGTATAAGGTTAGATAACTTTCATGGATATCCCTCATATTCACTGGAATAATGGCGAGGTAGAAGAAATAATTTATGATGATTATGAGATCGTCTTAGAAATAATCAGAGGCCATATTTCCCGGGGAAAAGATATTAATCTAACCGACTTAAGAAAGGAGCTCTAGAATGAGGATAACTCTCATCAGGCAAATAACTGGTAAAGAATTAGTTGAAGAGTTTGAGAAAACCTACGGCTCTCTTAAAAGGCTTGAAACAATATATGAAAGAAAACCTGAAAATATGAAACTATACAGCGACCTGGATGATTGGAAATACTTTAGGGAACATCCCGATGAAATAATAGAAGACGCTAAAGATATCATCACCGAAAAATTAACGTTAGGAAAACTGGAATTAGAATTACTGGACTTCATAAAACACAACAACCCTAAATCTATAAGAGACCTTGCGGGAATGATACATAAAGATATCAGCATCGTCCACCCCCGAGTAAAGAAATTAGAAGCCGAAGGACTGATTGAATTTAAAGAAGGCCCTAAACGGAGAAAAATACCGGTAATGAACTACGATAAATAGAGATTGCTGTTTAATAAGCTGGGGGTAAGTTGTAGCTGGAAACCACCATACATCCAGGGGATAGGAACCAGTTTTTTTTAAAATTTATTATAAATCTATTAATTTCACTCATAAAGATGAGTGGATATATATTAAACAATCGCTCATTTTTTATGAGTAAGTTTTGGAACATCTATCCATTTTATACATATTATAAAATATTTATCTTAAACTAATTATTTATAATATGTAGTATATAATATGTATAAGTAGATATTGTCAAAATTTTTGAGGGGATCTGTAATTATGGTATTTAAAAAAGTAACATATACTCTACCAACAGAAGCAGTGCGGCAGATAACTAATCTATCTAAGCGTACAGGGAAATCTAAATCCAGCATAGTAGCAGAGTTAATTATGAAAACAGAAACAGACTACGATAAAATAGTCAAAAAGAGCGTTGATTTAGAAAGTACGAAGGACATCAGTTTAGATGAAATGATTGGAGCGGTTAAAACTGATAAAGAGTTCGACCCTGTTGAGGTTAAAAAGAGAATATATCGAGACAGGGTTAGAAAATGATGTTTGTAGAACCAAGCTTTTTAATTAATCTATACGCCCAGAAGGCTACTGATCACCAAGAGTCTGTGAAAATATTTCAAAAATTAGATGGTATTAATCTGGTTATATCCTATATGGTAATTGCAGAAGTACTGACTGTTTTAAGAAAGCTTAAACAGGAAGATATAACAGTTGAAAATGCATATAACAGCATGATCCGTGAAATGATAGTAATTGATGATACCAGTTATTATGAAAAATCATTTAAAGCATGCTTAGTTAATGAAATTGGGTTTTTTGATAACGTTTACCATATATTAATGAAAGACCTCAAAATTAAAGACATTTTAAGCTTTGACCATGACTTTGATATTTTTGACGATATAAGAAGGATATCAAGTAGCAAACATTTTGACCAATACCTTAAAAAATAATTTTAAGTAAATAATAGCGACCGCTTAATTTCATTTTACCAATAAATGAGGAAAGTCTAAATAAATTTTTTGGGGATTTCCATATGAATGGACAACACCGGAAAGACATTAAACAGGGTTCAAGAGTTTATATAATATTAAAGAAAGACCAGCGCACAGGAAAACGAACCTTAGGAATAGTTAAAGATATACTAACACGCTCATCATATCATCCTCATGGAATTAAAGTAAGACTGGAAGATGGACGAGTAGGTAGGGTACAGGAGATAATAAATAAATAATTTGATTGTAAATATAAATTTAGTTTATATGATGAAATCTATCGAGCTATGGTACCATTATGAAACATTTTAAGAATTCAACTTCTGCTATCAAAATTAGACCTTTTAATCCTGATGATATTGATTTTGTAATTTCACGCCAGATAAAACTGTATGAAATCGAGTATGGATTCACCACCGAAGTTTGGAAAGCCTATGTAATAAACGGAGTAAATCAACTCCTAAACCAATTTGATGTTAACAAAGACTGCATGTATATACTTGAATATGGAGGACAACCATCAGGGTGTATTGCAATTACACATGTAAGTGCTGAAACGGCACAACTAAGATTTTTCTTTGTAGAGGCTACACTCCGCGGATTAGGCGCAGGTCATAAACTTATTGATATGGCCATTAATTTTTGCAAAGATAGACATTATAAACATGTATTTTTATGGACATTTAATGATTTAGATGTAGCAAAACATTTATATACCAAAATGGGGTTTCAAATAAAAGAAATACGTGAAAATAATGAATGGGGAGCACCGATTATTGAAGAATGCTGGAATTTGGAGTTATAAAGACTCCATTTATAGAATTACCGAGTAATATAAATATATAATATTTTGATCAAGTGAGTAAATCCATCCGAAATAATGAGGCCAGAGAATTCTGGGAGGGACGAGTAGCATGGGTTCTCTTTAATCTTATTTTAAAAAAATTGTAACCTTATTTTATCTGTTTCAATGTTTAAATCTATTTTTTATTAATATTTTCGACCATTCTTACCAGGAAATCGTTCGTTTTGTCTTTTTCTTCTTTGGAAAATCCTTCAAATAATTTTTCATTCCATTCTTTAGATAATTTTTGAATTTCAGTTTTAATACTTTGGGCTTTATTCGTTATGTATAATTTTTTTGACCTTCTATCAGATTCATCTCGTTTTCGGTAAATAAACCCTTCTTTTTCCAATTTAGTTAGGGCACGGGCAGTAGTAGCTTTATCAAAACCAAGAAATGTAGAGAGTTCATCCTGATTAATTCCTTCTGTACAGTAAAGCCCTAATAAAAACAAAAATTGCCCACTTCCAATACCGTATGATTTTAATTGTTGTTCCAATCGACTCATATTGGCTCTATAAATTATTGAAATAAGTTTTTCAGGAAAAACGTCTTCCATTAGTTGACACCTCCATTAATATTAGTTGCATAGTAAACTATTTATGGTTTGAATGAATTAATTGTATATGCAACCAATTAGATCTGTTAATCGGTGTAATTATTCCCTGTGGATTTTTAACCGCATGATAGTCTGTTTACATTAATAGATTGTAATTAGTTGTATTTAAAAGAGGTATTAAAAGTAAGTGGAGTGTATAGGTTATGAAAACGTTAGTAATTATGGGTGCAGGAGAAGGATTAGGATTATCACTTGCTAAACGTTTTGGAAAAGAAAATTTTCAAGTTGCTTTAGTTTCACGTGATACCCAAAAATTACAGAGATTGGTAAACACGTTAAAAGAAAACGATATTGAAGCTTCTTTTTTTAGAGCTGACATCTACAAAAAAGAACAGATCGAAAATGCCATCGATGCCATCAAGGAAAAATATGGCCAGATCGATGTACTTGAATTCAGTCCCACACCCGGGAATTATCCTCCAACGGCAGTATTAGAACTGACAGCAGAAAATGTAATGAATATATTTGAAGGGCATGTTCCAAGTGCCATCAACACCGTAAATACAGTCTTACCAGACATGTTAAAACGAGGAGAAGGTACTTTAATGTTTACAACAGGGTTATCTGCAGTGTACCCCATCCCAATGCTGGCTAATGTAGGAATTGCTCTATCCGGACTGCGCAATTATTTAACAAACCTCCACAGCGAACTTGAACCAAAAGGAATACGTGTAATGCATCGTTCATTAGGTTTATTCATGAAGGCAGGTACTGGTGAAGTCAATGATCCAGAAGTAATCGCCGACATGTGGTATCATGTTTACAATGAGAGAAGAGATTGGGAAGATGTCTACCCTGAAGGCGTAACACCTGAAAAGATAGTAGGCTTATGATTCTAATCATATAACAAAATAGCTGGCTATACAGACAACATCCTTAGGATAAAATATCCTTGACCAAACTTGTTATGTAAGGTGAACATATGAAAATAGCTGTCTTTGGATCAACAGGTCAAATAGGAAAGCTGCTTGTAGAACAAGCTCTTGATGAAGGACTTCAGGTCGTAGCTTACGCTAGAGACCCATCAAAACTCGATGATTATAAAAAAAATCAAAATCTAATCATTGTTGAAGGACAGTTAAGTGATAAAAATCGTATTGAAGAGGCAATAAACGGTGTGGATGCCGTTTTAAGCATGCTTGGGCCAGATATAGTTGGTAAAGTGGTTGGTATGCCCATATCTCAGGGGACACAAAACATCGTTGACGCCATGGAAAAGAATGGAGTTAAACGCCTCATAGTGATTGCTACGCAAAGTGTACCTGACCCCAACGATTCGCCAACACTTCGGATTAAGATTGGTAGAGCTTTCGTGAGGTTGGTTGCACGTCATGCATATGATGAGGTTATTGGATTGAGCGAGATCATCCAAAGTTCTGATTTAGATTGGACGATCGTTAGGTTTTGGCAGCCTACAGATGGTAAAAGAACAGGAAATATACTTCACGGCTATGTTGGTAAAACGAGTCTGGGAGGTAAAACAACACGGGCGGACATAGCTGAATTTTCGTTTGAGCAACTCACAGATAAAACATACATCCGTAAGATGCCTGCAATCAGCAATTAGAGAGAAAACCTGTAGAAAATAATAAAAAAAAGGATAGGCAGGATATAAGCATTATCACGTGTTCAGTTGTCATGTCATATGATCAACTTTTGATTATGTAACGTAATTTCGTTATAGATGTAATGTAATTAATTTTTGATAGGTATTTGTAGACTTTTTGTTTATTATTTCTAACAAATTGTTCATAACATAGACTTTTAGTAAAGATTATTCCATATATTGGACTTAACTGTGAACATAACTTCTTATTTTTAAATCTTCTAATTAAATTAAATAGAAATTTTTAATATTTTCATCATTCCAGCCGCCATGGATTGCTTTTTTTGCCATCTTTGATTTATTCCGACCGTATAACAAAAGAAATCCCTTGTAGAGTGATGGTTAATTTCTGCTTAAACTTTTAAGTAACTTGATCACAGAATAAGCAGCTAAAACGCTTGTTTTCGGATTTACTGGGCATTCTTTATTGTAAGTTATGGTTTTAAGCTCACCAAAATCCCCCACCATATGAACCTCGTGGCTGTCGTAGTCTACGTTGGGATCGGCTATGATTTTAACATCAACTTCCTTATCACAGGTAATACTTAGTGTTGCAGCTGCATTTATATCTATAGGAAATTTACCCACGGCATCATTAGTTTTACCTTCATAAACTACTGTTTCTCTTTCTGTAGAGATGCTGAGGGATTCAGGGGGCTTACGGGTGATGAGACTCACCTGGTAGATCTTCCCTATCGACGCTGCCTTAACACCATCCCGGCCTGTAATCTCCCCGGAAGGCACGTAAATCCTGGAATTATTTTTTCTAGCAATGTTTTTAAGATTTCTTCTTAAATCTGAATTTAATAGTGCCTCTACACTCATCAAAGTAACATCTTTTCCGTTTTCAAGGATTAGGGGGACAATCTCCCTGACGGCTTGTGGGGATGCAGCTTCAATAACCAGATCTACCCCACCTAACATGTCATTTATATCCATAACTACTGTTCCATCTACCTTAGATGCCAGTTTTTCTGCTTTTCCAGGTTACGGTCATAAAAAAAATTTAGATCAACGCAAATATTTCCTTCCGCCACACAATTAGTGATCAGCTTGGCCATAGCACCGCATCCTAACATGCCAACTATCATGGTAAGAACATCCTCTTTCACTGAAAAAAATGCTTCTTTTGAAACTCTAAATTGTAAGAGGCATTTCATATTTCAAGAAGCATGAATTCTTCATGAATATTAAAATGAGATGTTGCCCTCTCGATCATACAATTTAAAAAAAATATTAAAAAATAAGGCATCTAGTTCATTTGAGCGACATATAATATTTAGATGCCTCATTTTCTCTTAATAAGCAGTCCATCCACAGTCAGCAGTGACAGTTGCTCCGTTAATTGCGCTAGCATCATCTGAAGCTAAAAATAGGGCTAATTCGGCTATTTCTTCAGGTTCTGCTGTTCTTGGAGCCGTGCACGTGCCTTCTGCACATATTTGAAGCCCTTCTTCATGGTGAGTTGCCAGGAATTTTGGATCTGCCATTTCAGTTTTTACACCGCCCGGTGCAATAACGTTGGATCTTATGTCTTTTTTGGCGTACATATATGCAACATTTTTTGCTAGTCCAATAACGCCATGTTTTGACGCTGTATAGGCTGGTCCGCTTCTTGCCCCATTTAAACCTCCGACAGATGCTATGGTTACAAATGCGCCACCACCATTATTCAGCATTTCGGGGAGAGACCTTTTAAACATACGCATTGGGCCGTTCAAGTTAACATCCACTACTGCGTCCCAGAGCCTATCATCCATATCCGTAAGGGGAGTCATCTTATCATTTAAACCTGCGTTGTTTACCACGATGTCCAACTTGCCAAATTCATCCACAGTGGTTTTTACAGCATTTTCAACATCTCCTTGATTGGTAACATCTCCAACAACAGCAACAGCCTTCCCATCTTCACTTTCTATCTTTTTTATCAGTTCATCCAGTTTCTCTTTTCTTCTGGCAATTACAACCACTGATGCTCCTTCTTTTGCAAAGAGTTTGGCGATTGCATGTCCCATTCCAGAACTTGCACCGGTAACCAGTGCTACTTTATTTTCTAGTTTACCCATTTTTTTCAACTCCTAAATTTTTTTTTAATTGTCGGACAGTGTCTAACTTAACGCACCATGGGCAGAAGCCGACTGGTCCAGCCCTGACGATAGATGTGTGCCATCGTGAGTTTCTAACAAATAAAAAAACCCCGACCAAGGGGGGGGGGTGTAGCCGGGAGTGCACAAAAAATCTATTTTGAAAACACGGATATAATTAGCCGATGCTCGCGCCACCACATACTGAAATGTATTGTCCGGTGATTTGACTGGCATCATCAGAGGCCAGGAATAATGCGGCATTAGCAATGTCTTGAGGCTCGGATATACATTTCAGTGGAATAGCTTCTGTTAATTGTTCGAGCATTTCAGGAGTGCACGTAGATAAAATATCTGTTTGCGTCACGCCCGGTGAGACTGCGTTGACACGAACCCCCTTATCAGCTACGTTAAGTGCCATCATCTTCATCATATGCAGTACGGCTGCTTTTGAAGAACCATAGGGAATACCGTCTTTTCCGGTCATAGCTGAAGTACCGGCCAGGGAAGCAGTAAAAATAATATTTCCTTTTGTCTTGATAAGTTCAGGCAAAGCTTTTTGTGCCATGAAGAAGGCGGATTTCAAGTTAGTATCTAAAATAGCATCCCAGAATTCTTCCGTAATATCTCCTAATCCTGGTGGGGCTGACCTGCTCACGTTGGCTATACCGGCATTGTAATCCAGAATATCTAGATGCCCATATTTGTCAATTACAGCACCTACCACTTCATTACAGTTATTGATATCCGTAACATCCAGTTTATAGAAGTTGGCCTTTCCTCCGGACTTTGTTATCTCATCGACTACTTTTTTTCCCACCTCATCTCTGCGGCCGGTGATAATGACTGTTGCTCCTTCCTGTGCGAAGCGTTCAGCAATAGTCTTACCAATACCGGACGTAGAACCTACAACAATTGCAACTTTTCCTTCTAATTTACCCATTTTTTAACCTCCTAATTTTTTTCTAATTTTTATAAATCAAAGAAAATTTTTTAGTTTAATACAGTCTGCATTCGGGATTTATACCGGTTAATCGAATCCCGCCGTCTTTGCAGGTTTTTTTGATGTTGAGTCCGATGAGTAGTGGTGTGATTTTTTCGATGATCTGGGCCCTTTCTAAAGGTCCGCAGTCAACGGTCCTGATGTCTGGTATCTGGTCGATGAGCTTTCCCACTGTTTTTTTGGCTTCGGGATCATCACCGGCTATGAGACAATCACAGTCAATGGGTTCGTTGAAGTTCATCAAAGCACCACTGCTTATATTGTTGAAGGCGCAAACTACTTTAGCTTCCGGTAAAATTTTTTGTGACTTTTCAGAAGCTGCACCATCAGGTAAATAAAGACATTTCATCGGTGATCCACCGATTGCTGTTTCTAAAGGCCCGGTAGGATCTATTAATATTTTTCCAGCCGCACCTTCTTTAATGGACTTTAATGTTGCTACCTGGGCAGCTAAGGGCACAGTTAAAATCAGAACATCACCTTCAGCAGCAGCATCAGGATTTTCAGCCGCCTTAACATTGGGAACATCCTCTTCCAACAAATCTTTCATCTTATCTACAGCTGCCTGAGCTTTCTCCATGGTACGAGAACCAATTATAACCTCTTCTCCAGCCTGCACAAACCGTATGGCAATCCCCAAACCTTGACCGCCTGTTCCACCAATAATTCCGAGCTTCATCCTATCAAAACCTCTAATTGTTCACTCCAATTTGTTACCACACCCTATCACCAAATCTGACTTATAAAAGAGGAGATAATGATAATATTATGGAGGGCTGTATTCCAATAGATAATAGGAAATATATAAAACGGAAAGTGATTTTTCAAGCACAAAGATCTTAAAAAGGAACATACATAGAATACAAATAATATTAGAAAGTAAGTACAGGAGGGGTCTATTATGAATGATTTGGTGGTTGGATATGATTCATGCGCTTTAGCTCTGGGACAAGATCTCATTGCGGGTAAATGGAAGCTTTTTATATTATGGTATTTGGGTAAGGGCACCAAAAGGTTTAGTGAGTTGTATAGCTATTTTAGGTACACCTCTCGAAGTTTGTTCATCAGAAAACTCCATGAACTGGAAGATTACGGATTAATAGAAAAAAAGGTATACCCGGAAGTGCCGGTTAGGGTGGAATATTCTTTAACAGATATAGGTTCAAAATTAATCCCTGTCTTAAGTGCCCTGATTGAATGGTCCAACGAATACGTTGAAAGTCAAAAAGAAGACGAAATCTCCGGTATCAGTTTTATTCATAACTCCTTGAAAGATAAATACAAAAGTTATAGAGGCGTTAGTATTTTGGTTCGATAACTGTTTTATATATTGCTAAGTTAGTATCGGGGGGGGGGGGTCATTTTATTAGTTTATTTTAGGTAAAAAAGAATCTCCATCAAACCAGATCATAATATGATTAGTTAGAAATGTCTCCCACCACTCACGATTTGATTGGGTTTTGGAATGGCAGGATTTACATAATGGTCACTTTTTGGATAGTTTTGTCATGCTATTATATGCTGTAAGAGGATTGTCATCCACAAATTCAGCTGTGAATCGGGTCCTATTATCTGGATAAATTGAAACGGCTGGTTTAGTTATTTCTATGTTGGGAAGCCTAAAATATGGTTTGGTTATTGTTGGTGATATTATGATAAAAATTTTTTATTAATATTTTTCAATCCTATTAACTTTACGATTCCTAATTTAAAAAAAGAATTTTAAAAAAGGCTTCATCAAATCATAAAGAAAGGAACAACCACACAACCTGATTTCAACAAATCTATCACCATTAATTAAATTGAATTTGATACGGGCATTATAGGAAGCTAAAACCTCATACTATCCAAACTCAACAAAAATTCTTCCATATACTTATCGATGATGTCCTGTGATTGGTAGATGGAGGTTTCATAGATTATGGTGGGTGTTCCATTTTTTAAAATGGGGATGGACACGTAATCGGGGCTGGTTGGATGCCCGTCACTTGCAGGAACATAATTTAAGATTCCTACGCTCGGTGTCTTCCTTATTATTTCTTTTCCAATTCTCGTGGATTCTTCATCATTTAAGGGAGCGACTATAGCATTATTTAATACGTACTGGTCTCTATGTCCGTGGACATCTACGCAGAAAGTGTAGTTTTTACTGTTTATATCTGGCACTGCAAATTTTTGGGCAAGTAATTGGCCGTTCATCCTGCTTTTGTCAAAATCATCTTTATCCTGGGTAACATCAACTATATAAACATAATAGGAGTTGTTTAAAGAGTTATTATATTTTTTCAAATATTTTAAAAAGGAGTTGTGTGATTTAAACTCAAATGGATGAACCCCCACAATGATGGCTATTTTATTGGTGGAATTGGGATTTCCATAGGGTCCTTCCAGTGTAACACTACCCAGTTCATCTGATCCTATAGTTTTGGATTCGAAACTGGTTTCAGAGTGATTGTTAGAGCTGGAATTATTAGATTGGTCGCCTGTATTTTTACTAAAAACAAGTTCCTGTACGATAAAAATGCCGGCTATTATAACAAAGATAACGATAATAATCGTCAGAATTTTATTTATTTTTTTCATGTAATCTATCCTTGCATGTGTGGGGGTACTATTTAAGCTTTTTAGTGGTATATTTTAAGGCTTTTGGTTTTCCCTATTTGTTTTTTGCAGATTGTTATTTATGTTTTAAAAAGTAATTTTTATTTATAATTCTCTTCTATCTACATATTAAAATCTAAATCTTGATTAAACAAGATACTATAAATACTTGTTAACTCTTTAAACATTTTAAAACTTTTATTTAAAATTAAGATGGGTGATTTTAATGGCTGGGAAGAATAACACGCCTAAAATAGTAAAGCAAGAAGAAGATCTACAAATAAAAATTACTAAAGCCGAAGTAGAAGATGACATATTTAAATTGGAATACGAACTGATTTTCGCATACATAGATACCATCAACAACATCCGGAAAAAGATCTTTGAAAGGTTAGAAGACGAATTTTTATTTGAATTTAAATATAAACATGATATAACCGAATCTAAGCGTCTTACCAATTTAATGGTAGAATTTCATAGATCTGATGATTACCTGTCCATGGATGATATCAACACGATACTCGATACCTTGGGTGAAATATTCAAGGAAGAGGGTATTGAGCAGGTAAAATTCGAACAAAAGGGGCTATTTGGATTCAAGGAGAATCTACCTTTTTAATTCAGCATAATAAAGGTTTGATATTTACCTTTCATCTTCATTTAATGCGAACAAAATTTTTATCAGATATAGTAGGGTGAAAGATAGAGGAAATGGATATACAAGTTAAAATAAGGATTTGAAGAATTATTCCTCCCGAATAGATTCCTCCAGTTCTTCAGATTCTTTATTCAGTGTGTAACCGATTATGGTACGTATGCTTACGATTATCACTAAGATGATAACCTCGTTGAACGCGGGTTCAAGTATGGTCTTGATTAAATCCCCGGCGATGAAAAATTCCAATCCTAAGGCGATTTTCCTGGTGAAGTCGATACGGGTGTTGGCGTAGTAATTAGTTCTTTTTACTTCACCGATAATTGTATTAACGGTTGCCCTGATTCCCCCGTAGATAATTATGATGGAACCTACTATTGCAAAGGCTAGAGAAATTCCAGTTAATAAGAATTCACCCATGGAAATTTAAATCCCCTCCTCCTCTTCGTTTGAAGAATGCTCCGTCCGGGATTCGAACCCGAGTCCCCAGCTCGAGAGGCTGGAATGATTGGCCGGACTACACTAACGGAGCAAAAAAAAATATTTTAAAAATTTATTTTTCTACATGTGTTTTTATGGTACCTGGAAACTATTTATAATTGTGTCGAAGTACTGCTGTTGGCTGGCAGGGTCCACTCCGCCGGTGACTATGAAGTGTAGGGTGTAGACGAAGTTATCCTTTTCAAAGTATATCAACTTTACCTGGGTTTGGTTTCCACTTCCATCCGTCCCAGTGAATGTGGTCATATTAGCTTTTAATCCTGCGATATCCACTGTACCATTTGTTGAATTGAAATCAATACCTGTAGAATTTGTCAGGTCATTTTTAACAATTTCATAGCTTATATTTTCAGATTTTGGCAGGCTATTTATCACAGCCGAACTGCCCTTGGTACCGTTCGATTCCACGGAACTTTGATCGGCCAGGTTGATGAAGTGTGTGTTTCCAATGGTTTGATCGATTAAAACCCAATCGAGGGGGTAATTGAAGTTCAATCCATTAACAGAATAAGATCCTGTGGTGGACTGGTTGGTCTGGTTGCCTTGCTGGTTGGTACATCCCGAGGCAAATATAACCAGTGCCAGAAGGGTTACTATAAACATATAAAGGTAAGTTTTTCTCATGGAATTCCTCCTTTTTTAAAGTAAAACTTTTAATTTCGCCACATTAGTATATTATTTTGAAAATAGAACCTTTTAAACCTATTTATTAATAAGTTTCACTGGAATAACCATAAAATTATATTATTTTAAAATCTAATTTCCAACTACATGCATCACGATGAAGTTGAAGATGCCCGCCAGTTAGAAAAGGAGCTACTGGAGAGGCACAGAGGAAGGGACCTGGACGAGATCTTCGAGGGAGAAACCTGTGAAACACCACAGGGGTCCTGCTATAAAATAGAAGAAACAGAGAAGTTCAAGATCAAACGCATAGAAAAGGATAAAGCTAAAAAGGCACTCTTATGTGATCTGAAAATCCTGCACGGGATAGGAGATTATAAAGAACAGAACCTGAAAAGTAAGGGTTATGCCACCATAGAAGACCTGCTGGATCATCCAAACCACGCCAGGAAGGCGGAGGAATTCCTGTGCAGACTCGACGAATCTCCCATGGACTGTATAAGGGAATGTTTCCCGGGCAGCAACCCCAAACAGCTCTATTCATCTTCTTTCCGGGAAGAAAATGACTTCCTGTTTTTTGATATAGAGACATTGGGACTTAGAAATGAGCCGTTAATCCTCATCGGAACGGCCCGTATCACAGACGACCACATAAAAGTCACCCAGTACCTGGCAACAGGATTAGATGATGAAAAACCGGTAATCGGCAACTTCCTGGAGGATCTAAATAAAGAAACGGTGTTTGTATCCTTCAACGGACGCGGATTCGACCTCCCCTTCATCAGAAATAGGGCCTATCACCATGGCATCGGTAAAAAATTAATACACCACCACCTGGATCTGCTACACTTCTCCCGGCGCACCTGGGGCGGTGCACTACCTAACTGCCGATTGCAGACACTGGAGAAGCATCTTTTCGACCTGCACAGGTATGAAGACGTCCCCAGTAGCCAGGTGCCAGCTTTCTACAGGACATACATGAAGACGGGTAACATAGGGCCTTTAGTTCCCATAGTAGAGCACAACAAAATAGACGTTATCACCCTGGCCAGGATATTATCTAAGTTACAGGAAGATATGGTATGATCACCGATTTATCAGAAAATTAAAATTCCATGCAGGACATAAGTATAGATCGATCGCTCTCCTCTTTTACTAAGCTTTGGGATGATACCCATGTCCTGGAAAAAAATTCTGCGAAAAAAACCCATCAGTCATCTTTTAAAGGTAAGTAAGGGTGAAAAAGGCCTTAAAAAGGTTTTAGGAACACCTGCACTGCTTTTAATGGGATTAGGTGTTATTATAGGGGCGGGTATATTCATACTAACCGGGGTTGCTTCTGCCAATTATTCAGGGCCTGCCCTGGTTGTTTCCTTTGCAATTGCCGGGACGGCCTGCCTATTTACAGCCCTCTGTTATGCGGAGTTTGCATCCCTGGTACCGGTGGCAGGCAGTGCCTACACCTACAGCTACGTTACTCTGGGGGAGTTACTGGCCTGGATCATAGGATGGGACCTTATACTGGAATACCTGGTTATAGTGGCTGCAATAGCAGTGGGGTGGTCGGGTTACATCGTGAATTTACTAACCACCCTGGGTTTGAACCTGCCTGCACAGTTCATCAATCCTCCTGGAGTAGAGGGAGGGCTTATTAACTTACCGGCGGTTATAATCATCGGATTTTTATCGTTGTTATTGATTAAAGGTACTAAGGAAAGTTCCCGCTTTAACACGGTTATAGTGATGATTAAACTCGCGGTTATCCTCATCTTCATAAGTATAGGGGTAAACTACATCAACCCGGCAAACTACCATCCCTTCCTACCCTATGGTTGGACAGGGGTGTTTAAGGGGGCAGCTATAATATTTTTCGCCTACATAGGATTCGATGCCATAACCACCGCTGCTGAGGAAGTTAAAAATCCAAGCAGAACATTTCCCATCGCCATAATCGGGGCACTGGTTATAAGCACCATCCTCTATATTTCAGTGACCCTTATCTTAAACGGGATGGTACCCTACTACCTTTTCAATGAAACGGCAGCCCCAGTGGCATTTGCACTCCAAAGGGTGGGGATAGAATGGGCGGATATAGTGATATCAGTAGGGGCCTTAGCTGGAATTACCTCAGTCCTCCTGGTGGGTTACTTCGGACAGACCAGGGTATTTTTCGCCATGTCCCGGGATGGCCTACTTCCCCCTTTCTTTTCAAAGCTTCATAAAAACTTCAAAACCCCCATAAATAGTATAATCATTGTAGGAGTAGTTGCCACGGTAATAGCAGCTTTCTTTCCCATAACGGATATAGCGGAACTGGTTAACATAGGAACACTGGCCGCTTTCATCATAGTGTCTGCCTCGGTAATCGTTTTAAGAAGGCAGAGGCCGGATCTGGAACGTCCCTTCAAAACCCCATTGGTACCCCTGGTACCAATCCTGTCCATAATCTTCTGCCTGTTCCTGGTGGCGGAGCTTCCCACCATCACCCATCTAAGATTCGTGGTCTGGCTGGCCATTGGATTGGTTATCTACTACTTCTATGGGAGGAAGAAGAGCCATCTCAATGTGGAGGGTGTACCATCAGAAATTATTGAAGATGATTGAACCCCTTTGAGAAGCATGGGGAGATTGACAGGCTTGGGAAAATTTACCAAAAACTCTCGGAAATTATTTATTTTTTAAAAAACAACAAATAGACTGAGGAGGACAATAGATGTCAGATGATGAGCAAAATAAAGAATTTAAAAGGGCGAGCTTTGCTGCCGGATGTTTCTGGGGAGTAGAAGAAGCATTCAGATGCCTTAATGGCGTTGTATCCACCACGGTTGGGTATATGGGTGGTGACTTTGAAAACCCCACCTATGAGGATGTCTGCACCGGAAAAACCGGCCATGCAGAGACTGTGGAGGTGGTCTACGATCCTTCCCTGATATCCTATAACGAGCTTTTAGCTGTTTTCTGGAACAACCACGACCCCACCACACCCAACCGACAGGGTCCTGATGTGGGGAGTCAATACCGGTCTTTGATCTTTTACTATGATGATGAACAGAAGGAGTTGGCCCTGAAATCAAAGGAAAAAGTGCAAAAACGCTTCAATAGGGAGATCGTTACTGAGATTGTACCGGCCACCACTTTTTACCAGGCGGAGGATTACCATCAGCAGTACCTGGCAAAGCGGGGCCAGAAAACCTGCAGATTCTAAAAAAAGGTGATTTGGTTGGTTGATATTCAGGAATTCTTTAAAAGGGATAGGTTCGCAGAGCACTGCGGTATCAAACTGGTTGAAGTTTCACCAGGAAGTGCCCGGGCGGAAATGGAAATTAAAAAAGAACATTTAAACGGTTTAAACACAGTCCACGGCGGAGCCATATTTACCCTGGCCGATCTCACCTTTGCAGCGGCTGCTAACTCCTACGGCGCAGCCACGGTGGCTATCAATGTCAGTATAACTTATATGGCCGCTATAACTAAGGGAAAAATCACGGCCGTGGCCCGGGAAATATCAAGGAACCCCAAGCTTTCCACCTACACCATCGATATTTTTAATGAGGAGGGTGAAGTGGCTGCGGTGTTCCAGGGACTGGCCTACCAGAAAAAGCAAAGTCTTGATGAGTTGATTTAAAGCCATTTTCAATTGTTTTAATACAGTTTAATTTACTTTTTAAAAAAAGATGTAAAGGGAGGGTTACTCTATAACCCTGCTCTTTCTACAATTACGTCTGCTACTTCTTTAGCTGATTTAAAGGGGAAATCATCAGTTTTTAGGACCTGGTCAGCGTCTCCAGCTTTTAACTTAACATCTCCAGCTTGGCAGGTGGTTTCTGCTCCGTCTGGGAAAGAGGCTAATAGTTTTTCTGGTGTTTCAATTGGGAAAGTTGCCCCGGCCAGTGCTCCGACGATCTGTGTGTGTATTTCTTCTTTTACTCCCATCTTTATTCATCTCCTAAAGGTTTTTTTTACAATTATTACATGTGTTGAATAGAAATATATATTAAACCGTCACTAGAATGTACAAGGTACAGTTTAATACACTCGTATAACTTTTTAAGTTAAGAAAGAAACCTTTAATAACACCTAAACATATAACAGAATACTATGGAAAATGTAAACAAGCTGGATACAGCAGAGATCTACGACACCAGAGCAAAACTCGAAGCCATCCACCAGGATATCAAACGATTAATCGAAAAATCAAACCAGGATTACCTAAATATCATGTTAAACAACATGAAAGAGGATATCATAGATTCCATCACCACCTACATCACCGACGATATCCAGGGAACCCTGGAGAGAAACATGGTGGACCCCTGTAATATGCGGGAAACCTGCAAATCCAGGTTTAACAAATTCTTAGAAGATAACGCCGAGCTAATAAAGGAGACAAACGTAACCAAAGAAGCCATAGAAAAAAAGAAGCAGGAATTAAACGATATAAAGGAAACAGCCCCCTACGACAAATGTGAAGCCTGTTTTTCCGAGGTAAAATCACTCTTCGACAAGCAACTGAACCTGATTGGCTCCATGGAGATCTATAGCGACGACAACCCGGAAGATAAAATGGAAATAGCATCCATACCCGAAGAAACCATGGTTAAAACTGTCTTAGAACCCATTTCTAATAAACAAAGGTTACAAATTCTGAAATCCATGGCCTCAGAGACCAAGACCTTCACCACCCTATCCGAGCTAACCGGACTCCGCGGAGGGAACCTGCTCTTCCACATCCAGAAACTAATGGAAAACAGTCTCATCATCCAGAGACATGAACGAGGAGACTACATGATAACCAAGAAAGGCTACAACCTGCTGGTGATGCTCTACAATTTCAAAAAATACCTGGACTAATTTCAAAAGACATCTAGACTAAAATTCAAAAGATATCTGGATTAAATTCAAAAAAATACACGGACAATTACAGTAGATTCACATGGAAATCGAAGAAAAAGACCTACAGGAGTTACAGGAAAAGCTCATACTCCTCTACAAATTCGTTTCACAGGAGAAGTTATACGAGAAATTCTTTTTTGAAGACTCTAACCTTGTAAGGCCATATAAATATAAAAACAAGTTAATAGAAGAACTTGTTGATATGGACGATTCTGTTGACTTTCTTAAAACATGTATCCTGGAGGTTGAAGAACTTAAAGGGACCAAAAGAGATGAAAAAATATTTTTCATCGATATCCTGGAAGAACAGGATACAGAAGTCCTGTTTCGTAAATATGGATTGGAAAACCTGGAAGATGTGCAGGATCTGGACTTAAACGACTTACTCGAATACTTCTAGATGCGGCCTATTGTATCCTTCTAGGCACGAACAATTCTTACCACCCTTTCCGGGGTGATTATCATATTTATTTTTCGGTCATGGGGTTCCAGAGGTACTTTCTCTACGATCTGAGCTTCATGGACCGTGGTTACTATTGGTGTTTTTCCGGTAATAGCCTTTTCACCTAAAAGGTGTTCTATCTCCTGGTCTGCGTATCCACCGCCCTTTCCCAGTCTCCCACCAGTAAGATCGACTGCCACGGAACCTTCCACCACCAGGTCTACCGTGGGAAAATCAACCAACGTTCTACCAAACTGGAAGGCGCCTTTAATGGTAGAAGCCTTACTTTCCCGGCCAGAAGCATCACCCGGGCCGATGTATAGATATCCATGCTTTAGTTTAGGGGATGCCATAATCAGCGCCTTACCATCCCGGAGGGCGTATTCGCGAACCTTTCTCTGGGCCTGATCCGGACTGGAGAACACCACCCTGGAATCCTTCCATTCTGGAATGTCCCTGAGCATATTAGCAGCCTTAAGTGCCCCTTTGAAATTGGGGATTCTACCATAATCAGTTTTCCGGTGGGTAAATCCCCTCTCTCCCAGGAGATTCCAGATTTCTTCCCTTAATTTCCCTTTATCATCCATTTATATTCCTCATTTGCAGATTAGATAAGTTTTAAACATTAAATTGTTAGGAAATTTCCCATAATATTTATAAGGATGGAGGCAGTAAAATACATTTAATATTTTCTAAATATTTTCTTCTGGATTTTAAAAATAACATCCCAAAATTATTCAATCCGAATTAAACAAAGGTATAAAAGATTAATCAAGAATTAATTCTAAAGAGTAGTGATTTAATGGCAGGAATAGTAGGATATGGAATTTATATTCCTTCATATAGGATAAAAGTTGAAGAGATAGCTAAGGTATGGGGAGATAACCCTAAAGCTATTTCCAGGGGACTGGTTGTACAGGAAAAATCTGTACCCGGTCCAGATGAAGATACAGCAACGATATCAGTCGAATCCGCAAGAAACGCGCTTAAAAGGGCTGCCATCGACCCCCAGAAAATCGGTGCCATCTACGTGGGATCAGAATCCCACCCCTATGCAGTTAAACCAACGGCCACCATCGTAGCCGATGCAGTGGAGGCCACACCTAACCTCACCGCGGCAGACCTGGAGTTTGCCTGTAAAGCAGGAACCGCGGGTATGCAGATCTGCATGGGCTTGGTTGATTCTGGCCAGGTAGAATATGGACTTGCCGTAGGGGCAGATACAGCACAGGGTGCTCCTAGTGATGCTTTAGAGTATACAGCATCTGCAGGAGGAGCTGCCTATTTAATAGGAAAAGAGGATACAATTGCTGACTTCGAGGGGACCTGCAGTTACACCACAGACACCCCTGACTTCTACAGACGTGAGGGGAAACCCTACCCCAAACATGGGGGAAGATTCACCGGTGAACCGGCTTACTTCAAACACGTGCTATCCGGTGCACAAGCCCTCTTCAACCAGATGGGCACTGAAGCTTCAGATTATGATCATGCAATTTTCCACCAGCCCAATGGAAAGTTCTACATCCGCGCAGCCAGGAAATTAGGATTTACAGAAGAACAGTACAAAACAGGACTTCTAACACCATACATTGGAAACACATACTCTGGTGCAACACCATTAGGTTTAGCAGCAGTACTGGATATAGCAGATCCAGGCGACAGAATAATGGCAGTCTCCTATGGTTCCGGTGCAGGAAGTGATGCATTCTCTATCACAGTCAACGATAAGATAGAAGAAAAGAGAGAGCTGGCACCTAAAGTCCAGGACATGGTGGAGAAGAAACACTATGTTGATTACGCGGTTTACGCTAAGTTTAAAGGAAAACTACGAATGGCAGGTTTAACCCAAGACTAATTCTTTTTGAGGAGGAATTTCATGAGAGACGTTGCAATTATAGGCGTGTACCAGACTAAATTCGGAGAGCTCTGGGACACATCATTTAGAGATTTAATAACTGAGGCCGGAATAAGAGCCATAGTCGATGCCGGTATTGAAGGACAGGACCTGGAGTCCATGTTCGTAGGTAACATGTCCGCCGGGCTTTTCGTGGAACAAGAACACATAGCATCCCTGATAGCAGACCAGGTAGGTTTAAATCCCGTGCCATGCACCCGGGTGGAGGCAGCCTGTGCATCCGGAGGATTAGCCCTTAGAAACGGTATAATGGCGGTTGCATCCGGATTTAATGACATAGTAGTATCCGCTGGTGTGGAGAAGATGACCGACGTGGTAGACCCTACACCGGTGATTTCTACAGCGGCAGACCAGGAATGGGAAGTACAACAGGGAGCGAATTTCCCATCACTATACGCCATGATGGCCCGCAGACACATGCACGAATACGGCACCACCAGGGAACAATTAGCCATGTTCAGTGTGGTAAACCACAAAAATGGGGCATTAAACCCCCTGGCCCAGTTCCCCATGGAGATCACAGTTGATCAGGTGTTAAATTCAAGTATGGTAGCAGACCCTTTAAGACTACTGGACTGTTCACCCGTAACCGATGGCGCAGCGGCAGTGGTGCTCTGCCCCGCAGAAGACGCTCACAAATACAGCGACACCCCTATATACGTTAAAGGATCTGGCCAGGCTTCTGGAACCATAGCCCTCCACGAGCGAAGGGACATCACCACCATAGACTCCACAGTCCATGCCGCCAAGAGAGCCTACAAGATGGCCGGTTTAGGGCCAAAAGACATAGACTTAGCAGAGGTGCATGACTGTTTCAGCATAAACGGTATACTGGCCATAGAAGACCTGGGATTTGTAGAAAAAGGACAGGGTGGTCCTGCTGTTGAAGATGGTACGACCCAACGTGATGGAAAGATACCAATCAACACATCCGGAGGCCTGAAATCCAGGGGACACCCACTGGGAGCAACGGGTATAGCCCAGGCAGCGGAGATCGTCTGGCAGTTACGTGGCGAAGCAGGTAAAAGACAGGTCGAAGGTGCAGAAGTAGGACTGACCCACAACATCGGTGGAACCGGTGGAACAGCTGCGGTTCATATATTCTCCAATTAGATGGTCTTAAAAAAATAATTAAATTGTCTATTTTTTTTAATTTTTAAAAATAAATTAAAATGAGGAAATATATCCTTTTTCCTCTTATATTTTGTAGGTTACCACATAGTTTGGTAGTCTCTTGTTCTGTCCGTAGAAGTTCACCACTTTAGCGTATATGTAGACCAGTTTACTGAAGGGAATGTTTCCCAGTCGGGTTACTGCGTAGTTGGGCGCTCTTTTTTTGTTGTTTATGAAGGTTTTGATGTTCTGGGCGTATTTTAGGTAGTTGTTTTTGGCTATTGTGCCTGTCTTGTAGCTTCCTCCGGGGCCTGGTGCTTTTCCCACTGTTTTTACACTGATTGGTTTCAGGTTGTTTTTGCTGATGTTTATGGTTGCTGTGGTTAGCAGGTCCAGTAGTTGTGCCATGGTCAGTGTCTGCCCGGCTACTTTGAGAGTTGTTGGTAGCTTTTTATTTTTTTCGTAGTAGTTTTTGATGGTTTTTGAGGCTTTTACGAGCTCTGCAATTGGTACTGCTTTAGGCACGTCGAAGCTGACCGTTATTATAGCGTATGTTTTCCAGATGGAGTTTTTTAGTGTTGCCTTGTTTGTAACATCTCCCACTTTATTTACCAGGGCCTTGATGTCGAGCTTGGCGGTTTGGCCTGGTTTGAGTGTTCCGATGTTCCAGGTACTGGTGCTTAGTTTGTAGGATCCCTTGGTTGCTGTTGAGCTCAGGTATTTTAATCCGGATGGCAGTTTGTCGTATACTGAAACGTTTGCACTGATTGTGCCGCTGTTTTTAACTGTTATATAGTAGTGGATGGTGTCGCCGTAGTAGTGTGTTCCTTTACTCGTTGATAGTGCGAAGGAGAGGTTTGGGTATATGGGGATGGTGGTGGATACTGTTTGATAATCAACTGTGGCTTTAATGGTGGCTGTTCCCAGGTTTTTTGCAGTGAAAGTGGATTTTCTACTACCATTACTCAGGGTACTCTGTGAGGGGTTGATAGTTCCTTTTGTCGCGGTAAAGGTTACTGGTAATCCATCTGGGACGTGTCCATTAGCAGGGTTGTGGTAAACACCCGCAGAATCATGTAACAGGTCTGCTGTTATAGTGGATTTAGCACTGGGTAGGAGGCTGGTCGGATTTGCAACTATGGTTAAAACCATCCATGGAGTTACGGTTACATTACCGGATACTCTACTTGAGGGGTTGCTGTTTGAGCCCCACCAGTTGAACCTCGCATCTGCGGTGTTAGTGGTGTAGATAGCACTTCCTGTGGTTGCACTGTTTCCAATGATTCGGCTGAAATGAATGGTTAAATTAGTGTGATCTGCGATTGCGCCACCATAAACTGCACTGTTTCCTGTGAATGTGGAACTGTTTATGGTTAAGTTACCATCGTTGTTTATGGCTCCGCCATTGTAATCTGCGGTGTTTCCTGTGAAGGTTGAACCATCTATAGTTGTAGTGCTGTAATAGTTATATACGGCACCACCATAATCTGCAGTGTTCCCGTTAAAGGTGGAGCTGGTCACAGTTGAATTTCCATAGTAATTGTAGATAGCGCCACCATCTCGATTTGCACTGTTTCCGTTGAAGGTGGAGTGGTTCACAGTCAAAGTACCTCTATAATTCTCGATGGCACCACCATAGTATGCAGTGTTCCCGTTAAAGGTGGAGCCAGTCACAGTCAAAGTACCATAACTATCAATGGCACCACCATCGTATGAAGTGTTGCCTGTGAAGGTGGAATATGCCACATTCAGAGTGCCTCTATAATTCTCGATGGCACCACCATAGTCTGTTGCGGTGTTGCCTGTGAACTTTGAGTTGGTTATAATAAAATTGCCCCTATAATTTTTGATGGCACCACCGACACTATCCTCATCATCATAATTGCCTTCTGCGGTGTTGCTTGTGAAGTTTGAGCTGGTCACAGTGAAATTACCCTCATAATTGGAGATGGCACCACCACTGGATGCTGTGTTTCCAGTGAAAGTGGAACCCGTCACAGCAAAATTAGCATCTTGTAAATTGGAGATGGCACCACCACTATATTCCGCGTGGTTCCTGGTGAATGTGGAGTAAGTCACAGTAAAATTACCATAATTTTTGATGGCACCACCAGAACCGTCCCATACAGTGTTGCCTTTGAAGTCGGATTCGGTCACAGTGAAGTTACCATTATAACCATTGTAGATAGCCCCACCATCCTGATGCACAGTGTTGCCTGTGAAGTTGGATTCGGTCACAGTGAAGTTACCATCATTGTAGATAGCACCACCGGTATATCTTGCGGTGTTATCTGCGAAGTAGGAGTCAATCACAGCTGTATTACCATGTTGCTCATTGAAGATGGCACCACCACCAAAACCTGCATTGTTGCCTGTAAAGGCGGAGCTGGTCACATTCAAAGTGCCTCCATTGTAGATAGCTCCACCATCATCAGTTGCGATGTTGTTGGTGAAGATACAGTCGGTTAAATTAAAAGTAACTGGTCCATAAGTACCATACGCGATGTAGATAGCTCCACCATCCTGGCTTGCAGTATTATCTTGGAAGGTGGTATTTCCCACATCCAAGTTAATGGCAATACTTCCTAAACCTGTGTATATGGCACCACCATTTTCGCCTGCACTATTACCCGTGAAGGTGGAGCCAGTTATGGTCGAATTGATCATGGTGATGATAGCACCACCATCGTATCCTGTTGCAGTGTTATTGGTGAAGGTGGAGTCGATGACAGTCAAAATACCAGATCCAACACTGTAGATAGCACCCGCAGATCCACCTGTGTTCCTTGTGAATGTGGAGCCATTCACAGTTAAATTGCTGTAAAGACTGCCAATGGCACCCCCACTGAAGGTTGCAGTGTTTTGTGAGAATGTAGAATTGTCCACATACAAATCACCAGAGCGATAGTTGAAGATGGCACCACCATACTCATTTGCAGTGTTTCCAGTGAAGTTAGTATCAACCACATTCATAGAACCAGCTCTATAACTGTAGATTGCGCCACCACGTACATCGGCGGTGTTGTTTGTAAAATTAGAGTTAGTTACATCCAATGTACCATTGTTGTGGATAGCACCACCAAAAGCTGCGGTGTTGTTTGTAAATGTAGAACCAACGATTATCAAGTAGAGGTCGTTGTAGATGGCACCGCCATAAGTAGTGTATGGATCACCGTAAAATGGGGCGGTGTTTCGGGTGAATATAGAATCCATCACAGTCAAAGTACCGTTGTTGTAGATGGCACCACCATAATCAGTTGCGTTGTTGTCTGTGAAGGTACAGTTGATTATATTCAAGGTAGCTCTACTGCGAATAGCAGCACCATAACCTGTTTTTCCGTTTTGGATTGTCAGGTTTTGCAGGGTAACTGTAATTCCATCTTTAATTGTGAAAATTCTCGATAGATTTTCCCCGTCGATTATCGTACCTTCCCTGCTTTGGCCGATGAGGGTCATGTTTCGATCGATACTTATCCCTGTGTTGTTTTCTCCAGTGTAGGTTCCATTGGCTATGTTCACAGTTTCACCGGTACCTACGGCTGTTATTCCGCCGTATATAGTTTTTTTAGCAGTACCCCAGGAGGTACCAGGATCATCATCGTTTCCACCAGTCCCATTTACATAGATATCTGCCGCGGATGCAGCGCCGGTGAATAATACAATAGTCACGCTTAAAAATAGTAATGGAATTATAAAATTAATTTTATCATTATTTTTCGAGTTCTTTTTCCTAATCCTTTCACCCCACATATTGTTGCTGATTATGGATTATCATTGAATAATATAAATCTTGTGAAACTAAACACTCAAAAAAGAATTTTAGTGAACAATGTCACAATACCATGCTTAAATAGGAATTTAAGGAGCAATTAGGCGTCTTCAATCCGGGATATGTTAAAAAGCCTGAAATCAAGTCTTTAAAATGAGTTAGAAAATAGTTCAAAAATAAAAAAAATTAGAAAATTAAAGGCATTCCGCCTTTAAACTTTACATCATGGGTGGCATACCGCCGGGCATTCCGCCCATTCCTTCCATGTCTTCAGGTCCGGGTTTTCCAGAGCCGCTGGATGCTATTACATCGTCGATTCTCAGGATCATTTCTGCGGCTTCAGCTGCGGATTGTATGGCCTGTTTTTTGACCCGGTGGGGTTCGATTACACCGGCACGGTACATGTCCCGTACTTCTCCTTTGAAGACGTCCAGTCCCATGTAGATTGATTTTTCATGGGCGGCACGTAAGTCCACTAAGGAGTCGATGCTATCCAGTCCTGCGTTTTCTGCTAGAGTTTTAGGGACTACTTCCAGTGCTTCTGCGAAGGCAGCTACTGCTAACTGTTCACGGCCGCTGATGGTGTCAGCGTATTCTTTGAGTCCTTTGGCTATGGCGATTTCTGCTGCTCCTCCACCGGCTACGACTTTTCCATCTTCTACTGTAGCGGCGACTACTCCGATGGCATCTTCTACTGCCCTTTCGATTTCGTCTACCACGTGTTCGGTGGAACCGCGTACCAAGAGGGTTACTGCTTTAGGATCTTTGCATCCCTCGACGAAGATCATGTCTTCTCCGGATATCTTCTTCTCGTGCACCAGTCCTGCTTCTCCCAGGTCGTCCAGGGTTAAGTCTTCGATGTTGGTTACCACTTTGGCCTGGGTGGCCTTGGCCAGTTTTTCCATGTCGGATTTTTTAACTCTGCGGACGGCCATGATACCTGCTTTGGCCAGGTAGTGCTGTGCTAAGTCATCGATACCTTTCTGGCAGAATAGGACGTTTGCTCCCGCATCGCCGATTTTGTCCACCATTTCACGGATCATGCCTTCCTCCTGTTCGATGAAGGCCTGCATCTGTGCAGGGTCGGTGATTCTGATTTCTGCGTCTACTTCGGTTTCTTTAACTTCAATAGCACTGTTTAGGAGGGCTATTCTTGCTTCTTCTATTTTTTTAGGCATTCCAGGGTGTACTCTTTCTTTGTCGATGATTACTCCCTGTACCAGGGTGGAGTCGTCTACTGTTGCTCCGTCTTTTTTCTCTATCTTTATACTGTCTTTATCGATTTCCCCGTTTTCTTCTACCTGTTTGACTGCGCCGACCACGAGTTCTGCCAGTGGTTCTCTGGCTTTCTCGGTTCCTTTACCGGTCATGGCGGTCATAGCTACTTTAAGTAGGGTGTCACGGTCTTCTGCATCGATAGATATCACATTTAAAATTTCCTGTGCCTTTTCAGCGGCCTGTCTGTATCCCATGGCCACTATGGTTGGGTGGATATCCTGGTCCAGGAGTCCTTCCGCCTTTTTGAGGAGTTCCCCGGCTATGATGACGGCGGTGGTAGTTCCGTCTCCCACTTCGTCTTCTTGGGTTTTTGCAACTTCCACCAGCATTTTAGCTGCTGGGTGTTCGATGTCCATTTCTTTGAGGATGGTTACTCCGTCGTTGGTAACTACTATGTCACCTAAACCGTCTACGAGCATTTTATCCATTCCCTTAGGACCTAAAGTTGTTCTCACGGTTTCAGCTAGGACTTTTCCTGCTAATATGTTCATTCTCTGTGCGTCTCTTCCTAAAAATCTGTTTGTACCTTCTGGTAAAATTAAAACTGGTTGGCCTTGGCCACCTAGTTGTGCCACATTAATCACCTCTTTTGTATAGTAATTTAACGATGGGTTTAAGGTTATATAAATAGTTTGTGTATAGGGGATTATATTAACAATAATTAATAACTTCTAAAGTATAGGGAACTGATAAATCGTCCCGGTACAGGATATTGAATTCAAAACCAGATATTTATTCAAAAATAAGTGGTAAATTACCTTATTTGTCTATCTTCTGCCAGTATACTTCATCATCCTTCTGGTAAGACTCAAAGTAACCTTTTCTCTCCAGGTTACGGATTACATGTTCGAAATTTTCACTGGAAAGTTCACTGAATCCGATTTCAGTTATATGTGTGTACAGGTTTTCCATGGTGTCCTCTTCAGTGGGTAACAGCTGATACACCTGGGACTGGAAGGAGGTCAGGTCTTTTTTGGGTTTGGCAGTAAGGGCGTTGAAGTGGTACCTGATTATCTCCAGTTCCTCTAGCTTCTGATCCTTCTTCTCTAGTAGTTCCTGTAGATTGTTGATCTCCTTTTCTTTCTCCAGTAATTTACTTTCTACGCCTTCTTTAAGTTCTAAAAGAGCTCTATCATCACTAGCTTTGGATGATTCCTTCTGGCACTTCTTAAGCTCAATCTTGAGTTTACTTATCTCCAGAAGACAGGCCTTCACCAGCTGCCTCAACTGTTCGTTGTCCTCGTTCTTTAACAATCCCATCGTACCACTGTATTAAATTATATAGTAATTGCCTTTTAAAGTTTAGTATTAGGTTCTTTAAATCATTATTTTGATTTTAAATAGAAATGATGGTAAAATAGTTAAATTCAATAAATATCTAGATTGTTATTTTATTTAAATTTGAAAATAGATGTTTATGTAAATTTATTTAACTGTCTGGAACTGGAAACTGTAACTGGCTTTAAGATTGTTTCCTGTAGCATCCTTCACTGCACTGGCCGGTATATAAACTTGGTAAACGTTATTCCTCAAACGGCTGTAGGTCATCTTCACCGTTAACGTTTTCCCGCTGATGGCCTTCGGTGCCAGGGTCACCTTTTTACCGGTGGTTAAGTTTTTGATGTATATTCCGGAGAAATTGACACCGGACTTTATGTTCTTATTGAAGGTGATGGTGACTGCAGAGGTAAGTGAAATGCCCGTCGTTTTATTGGCTGGTTTGGTGCTGGAAACTTTAGGGGAAACAGTATCTGGTGTGGTGCTAAATGAGTAAGAGTAAGCTAAAACTAAATTGTCTCCCGACCCATCCTTCACTGCACCGGCTGGTATATATACTTGATAAACGTTGTTTTTTATGCGGCTGGATGCCATCTTCAAGGTTAAAGTATTTCCGTTGATGGTCTTGGATGCTAGGGATGCCTTTTTACCGGTGGTTAAGTTTTTGATGTATATTCCGGAGAAATTGGCACTGGATTTTATGTTCTTGTTGAAGGTGATGGTGACTGCAGAGGTAAGAGGAACCCCTAAGGCGTCTTTTGCCGGATTTGTGGAGGTTATTTTGGGTCCGTAAGAGTCGGCCGGGAAACCCAGATAGTTAACAGCAGCCTGAATCATCTTATATTCCACGTTAGCTGAGGTCATGGTGGGGATGGAATCTCTTTCTACTTCCAATGTTATGGTGTTGATACCATACTTCTTTGCACAATTACGTACCATACCCGCATCATCTGCACCATTGGTGGAAATATAACAGCCGGTTTTAGATTTGATATGGTTGCTCCAGTTCTTTTCCTTGACCGTTATGGTGGATGGATTACTTACAAATATATACCCTTTAGAACCCACTTGACTACCAGAATGCACATCCAGCAGATACTGAACCCCGTTATTTCTGGCGAACTGGATTATATTATAGCCCGGAGTTGCCTTTTTATTTGCAATTCGATTGGGATCCTGTCCTTTGTAGTTACGTGAATTTAAAGCGGTGTCTGTGGGGATGGCGAAGGGAATGATGTACAGGATGCCGTTGAAACTTTTATTTTTGATATACTCTAGATATTTCATGGTCGCTATATTTGCTTCCTCTTCATTACCATGAATTCCAGCGGTTATCAACAATTTAGGTCCATTACCCTTCCCAAATTTGAGTACTACCGACCCTTTTTTGGTCATATTAAATATCTGGTTACTTAAATATGTTTTGGGAATATTCTGGCTGATTTCCGGATTATTTAGGACATTTCCACCTAGAGACGTATCAACATATGATATGGTGTAAGTGCTGGAATTTGAAGAATTAGTGGTAGTAACTGCACTACTAACTGGTGTGAAAGCTAAGATAAAGAGTATTAAACATAAAATTATTAAATAGAATCTAAAATTTTTAATGTTAGTGTTAGAATATGTCAAGAAATAATCCCCCACTTGGTTGTGATTTTTTTTGAACTAAATTTATGTTATAATATAATAAACTGATTCATGTTAAATATCTTATGTTAAAAAAACAAAAATCGTTTAAGGCAAATTCACTGGGATAAAAAGAATTTATCAAAATAAAAAAAAGGGAAATATAAAGATCCCGTTACAAGAACTTTTACATTATCTCATTGATCAATTCTGCATTGAGTATAGAAGCACCAGCCGCTCCTCGGATGGTGTTATGCCCTACCAAGACGTATCTTAGGCTTTTGTCGAATGCTGCGTCTTTGCGGATCCTTCCCACGGTAACAGCCATTCCTTTTTCGGCATTTCTATCCATACGTGGCTGTGGTCTGTTATCCTCCTCACGGACGATGATCGGTGGCTGCGGTGCAGAGTAAAGGTCCAGTTTCTGGGGCATTCCCTGGAATTCCCGTAGGGATTTCTCCACATCATCCACTTCAAAATCATCGGCAAACTCGATGAACACCGCCTCGGTATGCCCGTCCACAACAGCGACCCGGTGGCAGGAGGCGCTCACACCGAAGTTAGCGGGGGTCAGGACTCCATCTTCCAGGTCTCCCAGGAGCTCCAGGGTTTCGGTCTCCATCTTCTCCTCCTCACCGCCGATGAAGGGCACCAGGTTATCCACGATGGCCATACTTGGCACTCCATCGTAGCCTGCACCGGATACGGCCTGCATGGTGGAGACGTAAACCCTTTCTATATCAAATTCATCGTATAATGGTTTTAGGGTCATGGTGAGGGCGATGGTGGAACAGTTGGGATTGGTCACAATGGATCCTTCCCATCCCCGGTTTTTCTGTTGGATCTCCAGTAGTTCCAGGTGTTCCGGGTTCACCTCGGGGATGACCAGAGGCACATCGGGTTCCATACGCATAGCCGCCGCGTTACTAGCCACAGTCATACCTGCCTCTGCAAATTTAGGCTCCACATTTAAAGCTATATCTGCGGGCAATGCAGAAAATACGATCTCAACATCCTTTACCTCGGCAGGGTCAGTGTCCACTACTTTGATGTCCCTGGCAACTTCTGGAATCGGACTGTCCATATACCAGGTCACGGCGTCTTCATATCTTTTTCCTGCGGATCTCTTTGAGGCGGTAAGTGCAGTTATCTCGAAATCGGGGTGATCCCCCAATAGTTCAATAAAACGCTGACCTACCATTCCGGTTGCTCCTAGTACTCCTACATTTACCATACTTTCACCTTTTAATTTACACTATAGACATTATTTTGCATGCCTCTCTTTTTATATTTATTTAAAAAATTATTACCAAACTGATGATTACTGGAATATTCATTTCAAACCCAGAACATCACCCATATCACTTATTTTTCCCTCAGGAGCGGTTGGGATATACCTTATGGCCTTTATTACCCCGTTTACAAAGGCCTGTCGGCTGCTTGCCCGGTGGATGATCTCCAGGCGTTCCCCGTCACCGGCAAACAGGACGGTATGGTCGCCTATGATGTCCCCTCCACGCACGGCGTGCATGCCTATCTCATCCGGGGTTCTCTCACCGACCTGGCCTTCTCTTCCATAAACTCCTACTTCGCAGGTGTCTCTTCCCAGTTGCTGGGCTATGATCTCATAGGCCCGGACGGCTGTCCCGGAAGGGGCGTCCTGTTTGTGTTTATGGTGGGCTTCGATGATCTCCACATCGAAATCAGACAGGATAGGGGCCAAGTCCTTGAGTACCTTAAAGAACACGTTCACTCCCACGGCCATGTTGGGGGCTATGACTGCCTTTATTTTATTTTCCTCTATGACCTTTTTTATCCAGTTTAACTGTTCATCTGAAAATCCGGTGGTTCCCACCACCAGGTTAACCCCGCATTTTGAGGTTGTTTTTATGGTTTCCACTGCCGCATTCGCTATGGTAAAGTCCACCAGTACATCTGGTTTCTTCTCTTCTAAAATTGCTTTAAGTTCATTTGCTGGAGTGATTACTACACCTATATTTCCTACTCCTATTACCTCCCCCACATCTCTACCTTCTAGTGGAGTGTTGGGGGCCTCAATTGCAGCCACCACTTCCATATCATCATTTTCAAGAATGGTCTTAATGATCTTAGAACCCATTCTACCGCCTGCACCGGTTACCGCCACGTTGATCATCTGCTATGCATCTCCTTAAACTCTGAGTTATATTCATTATTATTAGAACATTTTATAAAAATTTTGGGCTACATTGGAAATTTAATCTTTAGATTTAATGGAAAAATGTTTTGTGAAGCGGAATTTTACTTAATTTTCTTAATTAAAGTGGCTACATTATAACCAAACCTTCTTATAGCCTCCATTCCCTCCTTATCCTCCTGCACTTCTCCTGGTGCCCATCCAAAAACCATGTTCCAACTATTTGAACCAGGAACAATCATATCATTGATGAAGAAGAACATCAACATTTCCTGTATGGTAGATGTGTGGCCACCTCTACGGGCAACGGCTATAGGACCGCCCACTTTCCAGGATAGGAAGTTGTCATTGGATCCAGAGACCATTCCTATTCTCTGCAATGCGGACATCATATCTCCACGGGCAGTTCCAAAATAAACTGGTGAACCAACAATAAAGCCATCAGATTCTCTAATTTTAGTTATAATCTCATTTAATCCGTCATCAATTGAGCATTCATTTAATTCATCACATTTTTTACAATGCACGCATGATTTGATATCTTTACCTGCAAATGATACAATTTCAGTTCCCAAGCCCTCATCTTCTATTACACCAGCACATTCTTCTAGAACCTGATAGGTATTACCATTTGGCCGTGGACTGCCGCATAATAAAAGTACTTTTTTCATGAAAAATCACCCCCTAACATTGGTTAATCGTCAATCGGCCATGGATTTTAGATCAACGATGATTTTAAAATAAGAGATTTAAATAATGAAAAAATATTGAAGGAAATGTATCCTATTTAAAATAGGTTTAATAGATTTATGAGCATTACCTAAACCTTTTAAATAAGATTCAGACCCTGTAAAACCCCTTTAAGTTTTTCCCTATTCTCCTCTTTTAAAGGTGCCAGGGGCATCCTTACATGGCCGGATGGTCTGCCCATCATGTTCAGTGATTCCTTGGCAGGTACGGGGTTGGATTCCACGAATAAGACCTTCATCAGGTGGTAGAGTTCGTAGTGGAGTTCTTCTGCCTTTGTAAAATCTCCTTTAAGGGCGTATCTCACCATATCACCCATCCTCTGGGGATCCACGTTGGCCACTACACTGATGACTCCTTTAGCCCCTAAAGATATCATGGGGAGGGTCAGGTTGTCGTTTCCACTTATAACGGCGAAGTCGTCCCTGTTTCCCAGTTCCTCCATTTTCTTCTCTATCTGGGAGACCTTGTCCAGGTCAGGGCTGGCTTCTTTGATGGCTATTACGTTGTCTAACTGGGATACTTGGCCTATGGTCTCCACGTCGATGTCTGTTCCAGTCCGTGAGGGTACGTTATAAACGATTATGGGGATATCTGTTGTTTCGGTGAGTAATTTGTAGTGTTCGTAGAGTCCGTGTGGTTGGGGTTTGTTGTAGTAGGGAGTTATCACTAATGCTGCGTCTGCTCCGGCGGCTTCAGCGTACTTAACCAGTCCCAGGGATTCTTTTGATGAATTGCTTCCTGCTCCGGCTATAGTCTTCACCTTACCAGCTACTTCATCCACCAGGATGTCCATCATCTTCCTCTGTTCCAGATGGGTTATGGTGGCTGATTCGCCGGTGGTTCCAGCGGCCAGTACACCTTCTACGCCTCTATCTATCAGATAGTTTATGTTTTCCCGCATGCCTTCCTGGTCTACCTCATCCTCCTCGTTGAAGGGGGTGACCATGGCAACTATTGTACCTTCTAGTTTCATTCCAAGACACTCCTTACCATTTCATAAGCTTTCTTACCATCATTCCATTCTACAAATATCACTACAGAAGTTTGACTCGAAGAGATCTCCACGATGTTGATATTACTTTTACGCAGAGGTTCTGTTATTTTAGTTATAATACCCGGGGTATCGATAAAATCCTGACTGGCCACGGTGAGCATGGCAATTTCCCTGTCCAGGGAAAGGGAGCTTAGAAATTTATTTTCCACCACCACATCGTGTAATATTCTGTGAGCTTTATCAGCCGCTGATCTATCTATAAACAGGGTCACACTGTTCTGTCCGGTTGATATACCGTATATGTTAATATCGTTTTCTGCCATGGTGTTGGTCAGGGCCGATAGAACGCCTGGTTTGGTTAATATTTCCTCGCCCACCACGGCTAGGACAGAAATGGGGGCCTCGTTTAACGTTGTGGTTTTCAGCCTCTCATTTTTTGAAGGGCCTATTATCTCCGTTCCAATGGCCGAAAGGTCTCCGTGTTCAAAGCCAATTATCTTGGCATTTATGAGGGGGTCCTTGTATTTAAGGGCGTGTGGATGTAAAACCTGAGCTCCATAGGTGGCCAGGTCCCTCATCTCCTCCACCGATATCTTGTCCAGTTTCTTGGCGGTTTCGAGTTTGTTGGGGTCGGTGGACATAACACCACCCACATCAGTTACTATGATGACTTCCTTGGCTTTGAGGCAGTGTCCCAGGAGGAAGGCGGTTATATCGCTACCACCCCTTCCCAGGGTGGTGACGTCGCCATTTTTATCCTTTCCCAGGAAGCCGCAGAGCACGGGTATTATTCCCTGGTCCAGTAGATTCATTAGTTCCTTGGAATTTTCCTCCGTGGCCTCAAAATCTACTTGGGCATTTAAATAGTTACTATCAGTAATGATTGGCCACCGGTCCATGTGGGGGTCTAGGTACTCGGATTTAACGCCTGATGATTCTATGGTGGATGAAAATAATCTGACACTGGTAATTTCTCCCATGGATACTATGTCTGCCATCTGTTTTTCAGTGACTGAGTCTCCAATGGAGTCTTCAACTACCTTAAGGATGTCGTCAGTGGTCTTGTTAATGGCGGACACTACAACCACCATCTTATTGCCCTTCATATACTCTTTTACCACCGATTCGGCCGCTAATTTTATTCTCTCCCCATTTCCAATGGAGGTTCCCCCGAATTTGGCCACGATTATTTCCATTTAAACCATCCTTTAACGTTTAAAATGTAAAATCCATCTTAATATTTTATTAAATGTAAAATAGATGTTAGGAGCGCTGTCTAACTATTCTGGTTATGTACCCTGCTATTTTATTTCGCAGGTGTTTGGTGCTTACTGAGGAGTACTCTTCCACTAGTTTCTTGTTTTCCTCGAAGTCAGTGGTGAATTTACCGTTGTAAGTTTCAATTAATTCTTTAGCTATTCTCTTTACGAATGATGTTCTGATATTTCCCATGTTGTTTACCTCCTTAGGATTCTTTCTTGTTCAGATTTGTTTAACTTCATCAATATTTCCATTATTTCTAAAAGACTGATTTCATCAATATCATTTTCTTTAGCTAACTTTTTAATCTTTCTCTGGATATAATCTTCCCTTTCGGTGTTTTCAATATCCGTATTAAGCACTTTTTTGGCGGTGCCAATATCCTTCGCCAGAGAAGTTCTCTCCAGGATCAGATCTATGATCCGGTCGTCGATCTGGTCAATTTTATCCCGGGAGCTTGCAAGCAGTTCCAGTGCTTCTTCTCTATTCACGTGCAATCACCTGAGTGCCCTGATTGTCGACTTTGGTCTTGATAACCCTTCCAGGATAGGATTTCCATGCATCTTCCACATTTCGGGAATTTTTCTCATCTGTAATAGCTACAAATGATGGACCGGTTCCTGAAAGACCTGCTGCAACGGCACCTGCTTCTAACGCATCCAGGGCAATGTCTGGATTGAAGCGGAGGGCTGAGCAGTATAAAAGTCCGTTTAACGTGAGGGCATGATGAATATTACCCTTCAATACTTCCTTAAAAGCTAGTTTAACCCATGGGGCTAAGAGTTTCATCCGGGCCACGTCAGCTTCTGCAGTGGGTGACTTTTTATCAGGCATATATATTAATATGTTTTGCATGTCCCATTTTTCATGTCTGATAATTTCCCGCTGGAAGTTATCGGTTACGCTGATTCCCCCGAAGTAGGAGGCACTGGCATCATCGAATGCTCCAGTAACGGTTACCCCTGCCTCCAGGGAAGAGTCAACAGCCAGGTTTAAAATCCCCAGATCATCTAATCCCACACTTGCCGCGTCAATTTCATATTCATCCATAAGTGCATGGGTTAAAGCCATGGTAACTGCATTGGAAACAGCACTGCTACTGGACAAGCCGGAAGCTACCGGTAAAGTTGATTTGGTCTTTATTTCTACCCTGCTTTCTACGTCGAACTTTTCCAGGACCCGTTTAGCGCATATCTCCATTAAAGTGGTGTCCACTTCCTGGTCAGTGCGGCAGGTTATCCCTTCACCTGATTTTAACTGGACTTCTGCCTCAACAAAGAGCTCGATGCCGAAGGCAGAGCCACATCCCGTGGATATGGCGTTTATTATAGTGGCAGAACCAGGAGATCTCACCTTAATTTTCATCTTTCACCTTATTTACTGAGCTAGAACTTTTTAATATGACCATTGCCTATTTGCCATAGAAATTCGTATTTAAATTAATAAAACCTGTTATTTATTATTTATGGAAACAGGATGATCCTTTTCTATCATTGGTTTTTAAAGGGTAAATATTATCAGGATTTCTGGTTTAAAAAGTAGGCATTATTACGAACTGTTCGGTGGTAGAAACATTTATTAGTATCGAGAATAAGATGTATTTAAGTGAATTAAGATGGATAAAACCTGGAAATGGGTTTATGGTTTTACCATCTAAAGTTGGAAATAGGCACCCGTGTGCTCCAGTATCTATATTTTACATGCAAACTGACTTGAAAATCAGGGATACTGGAACATCGACAATTTTATATGGGAATAAAAGTATTTCCTCAAATCATAGAAAGATAGGGATAAACTATCTCTTTCACCCTTAAAAAGACCAACCATTCAGCTAAAACAGAATGAATAGACCGAACTTTGTACTAAAACAGAAAGAATAAGCCCAACCATTTGTACTAAAACAGAATGAAGTTCATGCATTACCGCCTCCAAAAGCATGAAAATGGGTCTGGGATTAAAATCTCAGATCCATCCCCTTTTTAAAGAATATTATTTTAAACAGATGAATTCCATTGATTATCCAAATATCGGAAATGACGAATATTAATTTTAAAAAGGATATTGAATAAATAAAACCCGATTTTTACTGTTTTAAAAAGGTCGCTTAATGATACCAGAATAAAATAGTATATAAGGGTTGATGGATAGAAAAATATAGTACGATTATATAAAAAAGGTGATAACATGGTTGTTAAAATTGAAGTCTTTAAATCCCCATCCTGCCCCTACTGTCCCATGGCTGTAGAACTGGTTGAAGAAGTAAAAAAAGAGATGCCTGATGATTTAGAAGTAGAAATCATAGATATAATGCAGGATCGTGAAAAAGCCATTGAATACAATCTCATGGCCGTCCCCGCTATAGCCTTAAATGGTGTAGTTAAATTCGTAGGAGCTCCCACGAAAGAAGAGCTGGTCAGTGTAATTAAAGAAGAATTACAATAAAATCAAGAAAATTTACAAAATCAAGAATTATGGTAGAAAATCATACTGACAAATCTCTTGAGGACATCAAATATGGAATAACCACCGGCTCTGGAGCAGCTGCTGCAGCAAGGGCAGCACTACTAGTTTTAAAGGGTGAAGATGCAGAAACTGTCGCCATTAAAACTCCTATTGGCGATCTGGAAATAGAAGTCCAATATGCACATAAATTAACCGATACCCACGGACAGGCATCTGTGATAAAAAGACCCTATAACGACCCTGATGTCACCGTTAACCTGGAAATCCTCGCCGATGTATGGGTCAACGATACTGAAGGCGTAACCATAAAGGGAGGGGAAGGTGTGGGCTTGGTCACCAAACCCGGACTCCAGGTACCACCTGGCAGCCCGGCCATCAACCCCATACCCCGGAAGATGATCAAAGAGAATCTCTCTGACTTACTCCCTGAAGATAAGGGGGTGTGTGTGGAGATATCGGTCCCTGCCGGAGAGAAACTCGCGGAGAAGACACTGAACCCCAAACTGGGAATTGAAGGGGGAATTTCCATACTGGGAACCACCGGCATCGCCCGTTCATGGAACCTGGAAAGTTATAGGAAGTCCTTCAAATGCCAGTTGGACGTGGCCCATGCCGAGGGATACCGAGAACTTGTTTTTGTCCCTGGTAACATCGGAGAAAAAATTGCAAAACGGATTTTAACCGTATCCCCTGATAGAATAATACAGATGGGTAACTTCCCAGGATTCATGCTCCGAGAAGCCGCTGATATGGACGTGAAACGAATAATCCTCCTGGGACACGCTGGTAAACTCATAAAACTCGCCGCCGGAATTTTCAACACAGAACATCAACTTGCAGATGGGCGGAGGGAAATCATAGCGGCCCATGCAGCACTCAGTGGTGCAGATAAAGATTTAATCAGAGAAATTTTCCAGGCCAACACCACAGAGGAGATGATGGTCATACTCGAAGGGAAAGGCCTTCTGGAAGAAACATTTAACAGCATCGCCCAGTCGGTTAAAGAAAGGAGCCAGGAACTATTCCCTGGAGAGTTAGATGTGGTCATCGTTAAGATGGATGGAACCGTCTTAAATACCAACCACCAACTTGAACTTAACTAACGATTATTTTTATAAAGAGGAGTAACATGAACATCTGTCTTTTAGGCCAATTCCCACCCCATATTGGCGGAGTATCATCACATACTTATCTACTCGCCCGGGAATTAGTTGAAAGAGGGGATGAAGTCCATGTTCTAACCTACCCCCATCCCGATATTAAGGATGTAGACGGGATACATGTAGAAACTGCCCCTACAGTGAATATCAAGGGGTTAAGGGGATTTCTATTTCTGATATCAGCTATGATTAAATTAATCTCCATGGTCCGGAAGTACAATATCGATCTGATACACGCTCATTTTCTAATTCCCCCGGGTTTAATCGCAGTCCTTGTAGGCGGATTCACCGAGAAGAAGGTAGCGGTAACCGTGCACGGGTCAGATATCTTCATCCAGTCCCGAAACCCAGTGTTAAGACCGATAATAAAGTATGTACTCGAAAAAACCGACTATATAGCTGTAGTAAATGAAGCAATCAAAGAACAGATACTGAAACTTGGAGTAAAAGGTGCAGATGCAAAAATCAAAGTCACACCCAACGCCGTGGACCTGGGGAAGTTCAAACCAGATATAAAGTCAGATCTGGCAGGTAACCTTGGATTGAACCCGGAAAAAAATTTGATACTCTTTGTCGGTAACCTGGTACCCCAGAAGGGACTGAAATATCTCCTGGAGGCGAAGAAACAGATGAAATCCCAGGCAGAACTGGTGATCGTTGGTGGTGGACCATTGATGACTGAACTCCAGGAAAAGGTTAAAAAAGATGGAATAGAAGACGTGCACTTTACAGGCGCCCGGAGGGATATAGAAAAGATCATGCCCGCCGGCGATGTATTCGTACTCCCCAGCACATCGGAAGGATTCCCCATAACCCTACTTGAAGCTTTTGCCAGCGGACTACCGGCAGTAGCCACCAGTGTAGGTGGGATAAAAGAACTGGTCACACCAGACGTTGGTCTCCTGGTAGAACCCCGAGACCCGGCAGCCCTGGGGGAAGCCCTGGATAAAATAATTCAAGATTCTGGATTAAGACATAAAATGGCTGAGAATGCACCTGTTAAGGCTCAAAAATATGGGTATCTGGAAATACCCTATTAAGTGGTATAACTACAAAAAATTTATTATACTTGTAAAATGCTCTATGTAAATTAATATATCCTCAAAAATTTAAAATTTAAATATAAAACTAAGGTGGAATGAGAGTTGGCTTCAGAAGATTTAACCCATCTCACCCCCCAGGGTGTGAAGATGGTGGAAGTGGGAGATAAACCCATCCAGAAAAGGACAGCCCAAGCACGGGGCACCATACATCTAAAGGAAAATACGATTAAGCTGATAGAAAAAGAGGAGATCAAGAAGGGAAACGTGTTAACCACGGCACAGATAGCATCCATAAGCGCTGTGAAGAAAACACACCACCTCATTCCCCTCTGTCACTCCCTCAAGATCACCGGAGTAGACGTGGACTTCCAGGTGGCCAAGAACAGTATAGAAGCCATGGTAACTGTACGGTCGGAGGGTAAAACCGGTGTAGAGATGGAAGCCCTGACCGGTACGAGTGTGGCCCTTTTAACCATATGGGACATGGTGAAAAGCGTGGAAAAAGATGAAAATGGACAGTACCCCTCAACCCGGATATCTGATATTCAAGTAACTAGAAAAGAGAAAATTTAAACCTATTTTACTATTTTCTCACCTTCATTTTAATTAAACTATCAAACTGAATCCCATGGAATCTGTAAAACCACAGATAAGAAAGATAATAGCGGAAAGCTATCCCCAGATAAAAGAGCTCAACCCCGCACAGAAAGCGGTGGTAGAAGCCGGCTTCCTGGAGGACGACCACAACTACATACTGGCCATCCCCACAGCCAGTGGAAAAACCCTGCTGGGGGTGATGGCGGCACTAGACACCCTGCAGAAAGGAGGTAAAGTGGTCTATGCCGTGCCGCTGATATCCATCCAGAACGAGAAACTCAAGGAGTTTAAACAGTTTGAAAAGTACGGTTACAAGGTGGGCAAACACCCCGCATCTTCTGATCTGGCGGTGATGGTATTTGAATCATTCGACGTCCTCACCCGTTTCAGCTGGAACACCCTGCGGGAAGTAGACCTCCTCATAGTGGATGAATTCCACATGCTGGGAGAGTACAGCCGGGGTCCCACCATAGAATGCGCCCTTACCAGGTCACACATACTAAACCCGGGCATGCGCATCCTAGCCCTCTCAGCTACGCTTCAAAACATGACGGAAATTGCAAACTGGTTAGACGCCCATGTGGTGGAACACGTCTTCAGACCAGTACCCCTATTTAAAGACGTGCTCAGCACCGAGGAAATGGAGTTAAAAAACAAAAATGACGTTATATTAAGGGTTTTAAAAACTTCCATGGAGGAATCAAGCCAGATACTGGTCTTCGTCTCTACACGGAGGTTCACCGAGTCCCTGGCAGGCTTCGTCTCCGGGAAGATAAAGAAGGTTATCCCCGCGGAACGTAAGAAAGTTTTCAAAGAAGTGGCGGAGAAGATACTGGACGTCCCCAGGAAGAGAGGGTCAAGACCAACCAGTGTATGCCTTAAACTGGCTGAATGCGTGGAAAATGGAATAGCCTTCCACCATGCCGGGTTATTTGACAAGCAAAAGGAGATAATCGAGGACGAATTCCGAGCCGGGAACCTGTACATGATCACAGCAACTCCCAGCCTGATGTACGGAGTCAACCTCCCCTCCAAGAGTGTTATAATAAGGGATTACACCCGCTGGACATCTCAAGGTCCCCAGGCAATCCCGGTGTTTGATTACGAGCAGATGTCCGGTCGGGCGGGGCGTCCCGGTTATGATAAGGAGGGATATTCCTATTTAATCGCGAAAAGTTTAGATGAGGCATATAACCTGAAAGAACACTACGTTTACGGGGAGATAGAACCCACCAACTCCAAGTTACTGGAAAATAAGGACGCAGTTTACCGGCAGATCATAGCCCAGATCGCATCTTCACTCTCCAAAACCCCGGATGAGATACAGGAATTCTTTAAACAAACCTTCTACGGGTACCAGATGTGCAACAACCAGTACCTGAGCGTGTTCGGTGCAGACAGCATGGAATACGACATCAACCAGGCACTGGAGTTCCTGATAGGACATGGCCTGGTACGGCCCACCCCAGAAGGTTTGAAAACCACTCCCCTGGGGAATTTAGTGGCTAAAACTAACTATTCAGTGGAAACCGCGGTGAGACTCAAGGAATACCTTTCCACTATAGAAGGGCTGGATATTTACAGTCTCCTCTATGAGATATCCAAGACACCGGACATCATACCCGTATCATTTAAGGGCAGGAAGAGCAAGGAACCGGTAAGGGAGAAACTCAACAATAAGGGAGTGTTTGTGGTGGATATCGGTAACTCAGAAGCCACCGCAGCTACCCTGATGGAGTGGATCGAGGAGCGGACAGAGTACCAGATAGAAAATGCCTTCCATGTCTACGCCGCCGGCACTCGGAGGACGGCATACGATGCCTCGTTGATGGTAAAATTCTTCAAAGAGATGTGTGAGGTTCTAAATATTTATTCATACACCCAGGACCTGGAAATCCTGTCGGCACGCCTTTATTATGGTGTGAAGGAGGAGCTCATACCATTAGTGGTGGGTGTTAAGAGACTGGGCAGGAAAAGGGCCCGGGCGCTGGTGGGAGCATTTGGCACGGATTTAAGGCATGTATCACGGGAAAACCTTCAAAGAGTGGAAGGTATAGGTCCTAAAATTGCCGATGCCATATTCAGGAGTTATCAGGATAAATAGATTAAGTATGATCGATGATTAATTCTTACCTAGCAAGTTTGAGGATGTAAATGACCATAGAAGAAATTGAAGAGTTAGTTAACCTTGAACAAAACGAGACATTGACTAAGAATGATCTTTTCTTTATATTAAAAAAAGAGGCATCTTCCATAGATATCTGGAAGATAATGAAGGCCACTGATTTTTTAAAGGAAGATGCCAAGTATATGCAGTCACCCTACCGGGAGGACTATATAGAAAGATTTTCCAAAGCATTTTTAACAAGGATAAAGGATTTGAAGGATGACAAGGATGATTATGATGGTGATGTGGATGTGGCCGAACTCAAAGACTTTCTAAAGGTATTAGAATTACAGTGGGAAGAAGCAAAAAGTGTTAATGAGCAGTGCTTTTTAAAAATTGCCCGGGTAATAGCACTTTACAGTACCTTCATCCGGGAAGAACCTGTCCATCCGGTGGGGACCAGTTTCCCTGGTGGGTTTAAGTTAAGACTGGTAGGTGGTCAGTATCTATGTCCTGTGAAGCAGAAACAGCTGGATACTCCCAGTGCACTCTGTCGGTTCTGTGTTTCTGTGCAGGACCCTGATGTAGATTGATGGTTTAAGGATTTTGGTGTGTATTGATGGTTTAAGGATTTTAATGTAGATCAATGTTATTTATTTTAAAAAAATTAGTCAGTCGACGATGAAGTCGTCTCTAAAATAAAAAGTCTACCATTAATATTATTTACTTCCTGAAATTGTGGGGTAGGCATATCTAGGAGTATAAATAGGGTTAACAGTTTTATTTTCAACTTTCCCCAGTCTGATTTCTTCCATCAATTTGATTTTATCCAGGTATCTCTTCTGGGAATTGGACTGGACATTACTCCAATTTTTAGTTGGATTTTTCCCTGATTTGCGGATATATACGGATTTTATGACTGTTCGATCCGGGTATGTCTTTGGGGATCTGATCCTGTTTACCCAAATTCTAAAGTCATTTTTTCTATCAGGAAGTGATTGGACCACTATTCTCTTACCCATAGTATCAACATAATTATTATGAAAGTTCAGGGTATATATACTTTTATTTTAACATCTATCCAGAAAACAAGAAGCTATGTCCCTGGTCTTGGGACTGGAACTTTCAAGTTGTGATTTTACAAACTCCCGGATTTTATCTTTATCCTGGGCATCTGGATAGATCTTCACTAGGGCTTCTATGACATATGCCTTGACCAGTTCCTTCTGCTTACCCTGATGGATATTTTCAATATCCAAGAGTAATTCAATTATTTTCGATTGCAACTCTGGCTTGTTTTTTATGATGGTTGGTGAATTCAATGCCACGTGGGAGGCGTTCATCACTTTCTCCCCGGCCAGAATCCCAAAGTAGTCATCGAATATTGCACTGAATTTATCTTTATCATCAGCTTGGGTGAGGTTGGCCAGGATATAGATGGCTATATATTTATGGTAATTGTTGGTGCTCAGGAGCAGATCATGGAAGTAATCCCATTCCGGATATAGAAATTCGGGTTTATCCTTGCTTACAATGAGCAGAGCCTGGAAACTGTTGGATCTGACTGTGTTGTCCTTGGATTTGACTCCGGAGAGTAATTCTTTAAATAATTTCTCATCAGATATAGCATCCTGTGCTAAATTTTTAACATCCAATTTTTTATCTTCTAGGTTATATTTCGACATAATAACTACCCACCAATTTTACAGTAATTCTCTGGTATTTACCCATGATAGAGGAATGTAATTTCTAGTTCTGGAAAAATAGAAGAAATCACCGTTATTATTCACCTTATCCCCCAGAAATCCATTATTTCTCTAATTAGTCCGTATATTTATTAAAAATAGTTTATCTGTTTAAAGGATTATCCTTAATTTGGGAAATAAAAAAAAGAATTTGAAGGGGAGGTTTTATCCTCCACCGTCACAGAGTTCGTTACTCATGTCCACGTCTTCCAGCTTTTTCTTGAGTTTAACTGCTTTTTCAACGTCTTTTCTTGCTTTGGGTGTCTTTTCTTCGGCACTTTCTTTGAACGGTTTTCCCCTGAGCTTGATTCGTTCGTAATCCCGCTGGTTGATGAGCTCCAAATACTCGCTGTTGTACCAGAGATCTGTGGTGTCTATTTTTGCCCAGGTTCCTTCGTCATCTGATTTTACATCTAATACTTCGCCTGCACTACCCGTACCTGTGTAACGTACATGTGAACCCTTTAAGATAGTTTTTCCAGTTGCATCAGCGACTTCCATATCGATTCCCCCTTTTTATTTTAGACCATTTTTTAGGTAAAAATTTCAGGGCGGTTTTTTATTTTTTCTCTTCTAAATCTGAATCCTTAACTTCCCTTATATCGGATTTTTCATTCTTCAAGAGCACGTAATCTCCCACTTCTTCTATCTGAGAAGGTGTAATAAATAGATCAGTTCTTCTTAAACCAAAGTCACCAGTAGATATTACGATTCCCTTAATCATGGCTGTTTCGGGTTCTATAATTAGATCGTCAACCTTACCAATTTCGATGGCCTTCCTATCCACCACTCTTTTACCTAAAAAATCTGTTACCTTCATATTCTGCACCATTTTATATTCTGTTTTTGTAGTTATATATTTTTTATTAACTATTTCTTAATATTTATAATCTTTTTAAGTCTATATCAGTGGAAATTACCTGATGAAAAAGGAGATATCAAATTAAGGCTATGAAATAAATTATTACAAACATTAAACATATAGTACACCATGAAATATTCACTTAAAATCTTCACCATATTAGGAATACCCGTGGAATTACATTTCTCCTTCCTGCTCCTGATGCTGGCCATCTATTTAGTGGCGGTTTTGAATTTAATACCTGGTGTGGATGTGGTGGTGGCCGTACTGATTACTCTTCTCTTCGTGGCTGTGGTGCTGCATGAGTTAACCCACTCCTACGTTGCCCAGAGGTATGGAGTGGAAATTGAAAGAATAGTCTTACTCCCCATAGGTGGAGTATCGGCCATGAAAGAACTTCCCAAGGATCCTCACCAGGAGTTGATGATAGCGGTGGCCGGACCCCTGGTGAACCTGGTCCTGGCAGTGGTGTTGTATCCTGTATTCTTCCTATTCGGTAATTCCCTATCCCCCAGCTTGAACTTCTTACTGTACTACTTCATCCTGATGAACTTTCTCCTGGGCGCGTTCAATTTATTACCAGCATTCCCTATGGATGGTGGGAGAGTTTTAAGGGCATACTTAGCTGAGCGGATGAATTTCATTAAGGCGACTGAAACGGCAGCGTCCATAGGAAAAACATTAGCCATACTCATGGCCATTGTAGGTATACTTATAAACCCCTTCCTGATCTTAATCGCCATATTCGTCTATCTAGGAGCGGATCAGGAATCCAAGATGGTCTTGTTAAACACACTCCTGGAGGGAATAAATGTCAGAGACATCATGACCAGGGAAGTAAAAACAGTGAACCCCACCGACACGGTGGATGAGGTCCTGAAGGTCATGTTTCAACATAAGCACATGGGATATCCAGTGTATAAGGATGGAGAGCTTTTGGGCATCATCACCTTCCATGATCTATCACCTGTTCCTGAAGAGAAGAAACATCTGCCAGTAGAAGAGTTCATGACCCGGGATGTACTGGTAACCAGCCCGGATGAGGATGTGGCCACTGTACTGGAGAAACTGAACCTAAACAACGTGGGCCGTTTGCCGGTGGTTCAAGATGGTAAGTTAGTGGGGATAATATCCAAAACAGATATCATGAAGGCCCTGGAAATGAGAAAGGGCCGTATGAGCTCTTGAACCAATTTTTTTTAAAAGATATATTATATAAACTAGAAATCAATATCAACTAATTCGATACCACTGGAATTATTTCTAATTAACCTGAAATGGGAGTTTTTATATAATATGCAAGAGGCCTACAGATTTATAATCACTGAAATACTGGAAGGAAGGATCAAGAACAACCGGGATCTGGAAAAGGCCAAGCACAGGGCCTGCCGGGAGTTCAACCTCCCTCAGTTTATAAGCAATGCGGAGATACTGGAAAACGCATCTCCAGAAGATAGAGCCAGGATAGCCCCTATAATAAAGAAAAAACCAACTCGTACACTTTCTGGTGTGGCGGTGGTTGCGGTGATGGTCCATCCCCACCAGTGCCCCCATGGAAGATGCCTGTACTGTCCGGAGAGTGACCAGGCACCTCCCAGTTATACTGGTGAGGAACCCGCAGCCCTCCGGGGAAGACGATACAACTTCAACCCATATCTCCAGGTATACAACCGACTATTACAACTGGAGAGCATAGGACACCCCCTGGATAAGGTGGAACTCATAGTGATGGGTGGAACCTTCCCCTCAGCAGCTTTGTGCTATCAGGAATGGTTTGTAACCAAATGTCTGCAGGCCATGAACGATTTCGGGGTAAAGAACCTTGAATATAAGGGTAACTTGGAAGCCAATGCCAATTTAGAAGCACCTAAAGAATTTGCATACCTGGAAGATACCCAGAAGATCAATGAGGAGTCTCCAGTCAGATGCGTGGGTATGACCTTTGAAACACGCCCTGACTACTCTAAAACAGAGGATGTGGACCGTATGCTCAGGATAGGGGTGACACGGGTGGAACTGGGTGTTCAAACCATCTACAACTTCATATACCACCGCATAGACCGGGGGCATCGGGTAGAGGATGTGGTAGAATCCGCCAGGATACTTAGGGATTCCGGGATTAAGGTGGCCATGCACCTCATGCCCGGCCTCTTCGCTGACCAGGAGAGGGATCTAAGGATATTTAAGCGCATATTCTCTGATGAGAGATTTAAACCCGACATGCTCAAAATTTATCCCTGTTTAGTTACCAAGGGCTCAAAGTTACATGAACTGTGGCAGGAAGGAGCTTACACTCCGTACACAACCCAGGAGGCGGTTGATTTAATCGTGGAAATCAAGAAACTCTTACCGAAATGGGTGAGGACCATGAGGATACAGAGGGATATTCCATCCCCACTGATAGAGGCCGGGGTTAAAAAATCTAACCTGGGAGAACTGGTATATCAAACACTGGAAGAAAAGGATATTAACTGCCAGTGCATACGCTGCCGGGAAGTAGGCCACCAGGCATCACAGAATCTAACACCACAGTTGGATAACATTAAACTCCGCTCTGAGGAATACCAGGCCGGGGGTGGGCAGGAGATATTCATCTCCCACGAAGATGTTATCTCCGACATCTTAATCGGTTTTTTAAGGCTTAGAATCCCATCCAGTCGAGCACACCGCAGCGAAGTTGATGAGAAGACAGCCATAATAAGAGAATTACATGTTTATGGGTCTATGGTGCCCTTGGGTGATAGGAAGGATGAGTTATGGCAGCATCAGGGCTATGGTGAGAGTCTGATAAAGGAAGCGGAGAGGATAGCTTCTGAAATTTATGATAAGGATAAGATATTAATTACCAGCGGAATAGGGGCCCGTAATTACTACCAGAAATTTGGATACAGAAGGGAAGGGCCTTATATGGCTAAAAAACTATGAAATAGATGATTAAAATGATATCTGCATATGAATTAGCTCAGATGATAGACCATACCAATCTACGTCCCGATGCAACAGAAGAAGACATAAAGAGACTTTGCCATGAAGCTCTTGAGTATAAATTCCGATGCGTGTGTGTAAACCCCACCAACGTCTCATTGGCCGTGGATAATTTGAAAAGGTCGGGTGTTGGTGTATGTGCGGTGGTAGGGTTTCCTTTAGGAGCTGGGACCTCAAAAACCAAGTCCTTTGAAGCAGAGGAAGCCGTCGGGTGGGGTGCCTCCGAAGTGGATATGGTAATGAACATGGGGCTGCTTAAATCTGGAAAGGAAGAACTGGTTGGATTAGATATTCAAGGAGTTGTGGAGTCTTCAAAGGGAAGAATAGTCAAAGTTATCCTGGAAACTGCACTCTTAACCTACCAGGAGAAGCTGAAAGCATGTTTAATAGCCCAAATAGCCGGTGCCCACTTTGTTAAAACCTCCACTGGCTTTGGAGGTCTTCCCGGGGCTACTGTGGAGGATGTGAAATTGTTACGGGAAACTGTAGGAGAAGATATGGGTGTTAAAGCTTCAGGTGGTATAAAGGATCTGGAGACTGCACTAAAAATGATAGAGGCCGGTGCAAACAGGATAGGTACCTCCAGTGGCGTGCAGATAATGGAGGCTCTAATCCATTAATTGAAGGGACACTATAATTTATCAATCTACAATATTAGTAGAAATTCAACAAAAATTATCTGGTAAGTTAACAAATTTTTAAGGTGGAACTGTATGGATGTGGAAATAGAAGTAGTGGGAAAGGGCAAGGCCCGGGCAAAACTGGATGGGAGAAATCCAGAAACAGCGGACCGTTTTTACAAGAGCCTCCCCCTGGAAGGAAAGGCGAAGTTGTGGTTGGAGGAAGTCTATTTCATCATACCCCTGGAACTGGAATATGAAAATCAATCCCCCAGTGCAGAGAAGGGCGACCTATCATACTGGCCTCCCGGGGCCGCATTCTGCATATTCTACGGTGAATCACAGCCCGCATCTCCAGTAAACCATATTGGTAAGTTAACATCCAATCTGGAGCTCTTCAATGGGTTGGATCCCGAGGATAAAATAATAATCCGGAAATTATGATTCATTGATCTTGAATATCTTTTTTATTTAGGGAAAAGTTTTATAGTATTATATTAAAGGTTTATACTCTACAAGCCAAATAAATTCTTAATATCTGATAAATTATACTATCATTTATTTATTTATTAAAAAAATTAAGAGATAATTCTAATTATAGGGAATTTTTTTATGAGCGATACAAAAATAGCAAAGGGCAGTATAATAATACTCTTAGGCTCTATGATTTTCAGGGTGGGCGGTTTCATCAACCGCTTTGCCATGGCAACCTTATTAGGGCCAGCAGGTTATGGTGTATTCATTTTGATCTTGCCAATAATCGCTGTTTTACAGTTATCTGCTGAAGGTGGGATACCACCAGCTATAGCCAAGTATATAGCACATTATGATGCTCAGGGCGACAATGCTATGGTAAAACAGATAGTAAAAACTTCCTTTAAATTGGTTATCACATTGGGTCTTATTTTAAGCTTGATCATCTATATAATGGCAGAACCTTTAGCCAATTTTTTCCACAACCCGGCTGCAGTATTTCCAATTCAATGCGTATCGCTGATCACACCTTTCAGTGTAATCGTGGGGGAGATGAAGGGTATATTCCAGGGATACTATGAGATGAACTTTATAAATGCAACTAAAGCTGTTGAACAGAGTTCTACCATTATATTTGCAGTTTTACTGGTACTGGCCAATTTCTACATAGCCGGGGCAGTAATCGGTACAGCTATAGGATACATGATAACTGGACTGGCTGCTTTCATTATCTTCCGGAAATATATATGGGTAAAACTTAAAAACAACAATGATAAAAACCCTGAAAATCCAGAAAAGAAATACACCTGGAGGAAGGAGTTAAGCTTGGTTAAAATTCTGTTTCTATTCTCTATCCCAGTATATCTGACCAGTTTAGGTGAACTGTTCATGTACGATATTGGGACCTGGATCATTGGATTTTACATGACCAGTGAATATGTGGGCTTCTATGGTATAGGAAGTCCCATAGCCCGTATTCCACTAATGATCAGTATGGCCGTGGCCACTGCAGTTTTACCAGCTACAGCCGCAGCCCTAAGCACGGAAAACCGCCAGTTACTCCATACTTATATAAACCAGGCCTTCCGTTACGTGACCATCCTGGTTCTCCCCATGTCCCTGGGAATCGCGGTATTCGCCCATCCTATACTCAGCCTACTTTTCCCGGGCTATGAAATGGGAACAGGGGCACTGCAGATATTAGCCATAGGCATGCTATTCTTCACACTGTACACTGTCTCGGCCAGTGTGGCTCAGGGTGTGGGTAAACCCGTGATACCAATGATATCACTGGCAATAGCCGTGGCCATTGAACTGGGCTTAAGCGTGGTACTGGTACCAGGATATGGAATAAATGGAGCAGCCCTGGCAACCACCATTGCAACATTTGTACTCATGGTAACTGTAGCCTGGGGAACCCTTAAACAGGCAAAAACAAAACTTGAACTCAAAAATCTGGGAAAGATAGTAGTTGCATCAGTTTTAATGGCTGGAATTCTGTATTTCGTACCCACCATCTATGCATACACCAGTTTCTATGCAGGTATACCCCTGGCCCAGGTACTGGCGTTGTTATACCTTATATTGGTTGCATTTGTTGGAGCGCTTCTATACGTTGTCATTTTAACCCTGATCGGCGGTGTGAAGAAATCTGATGTCAATGCATTTTTAAAATTAGGCCGTAGGTTAGGACCATTAGAGCCCTTGTTCGATAAGATAGGTTCTATATTGATGAAATATGCAGTATAAATTAAAAATGATGGGATAAGAAAAAAGAGAGTAGTAATCCCTTCAATGTTTATTAGGGTCGTAGTAGCTTTTTACGAAGATCTTAATGGTGCTCTTGATTTTCTCCAGTGAGTACTTAAAACCAGTGCTTTTTATAACGTCCTTTACACTCTTCTCCATCTCAGGACTTTTAGGATATAAAATCCCCAGTCCATGAAATGCCCGGGGATTTACAACTTCCAGGGATAACTCCCGGTCAGATTCTCGAACAAAATCTTCCACCGCAGTTAGAACCCCATTTCTGGGGGTTTTCTCGTCAACGGCGTTGTAGAGGTCGCTGTTGAGTCCGCCGTTCTTGATGAGTTTTCTCTGACCAGGACGCATGCCTTCCTGTCTGTAGGGTTGTCTGAATTTCTCTGGTATGTCATCCGGGTTGTAGTAGCCGTCTCTCCTGGCATAGGGCCAGCCAACATCATGCAAAAATACTACAGGAAACTTCTTATCCTTGAAAATTTCCTCCAGCACCTTCAATTCGTGGTATACCGTGTACCAGTTGTGATCTCCGTCAATTAAGATCACATCGTAATCTTTCAAATGAGGCAAGGCATCTAAGCTTAATTCGGTGCACATCTGGAATTTATCTCCGAATTCCCTCTTATATTTCTCTATATCAAAGGAAGGGAAAGGATCGATGGCTGTCATGTGTGCGTCATGGTCCCTGCAGTATTCCAGTATACTCCATGTATTTCCGCCAGTGGCTGAACCAACTTCCACTATGTAACGGGCGTTGATCTTTTCGATAATCGGTCTCATCAGGGGAGTCCACATTCTTCTCATACTTTTTAAACCTCATTGGTAAATTCAATAAAATAAACATTCAATATCAGATTAAGTAATTTAAAAATATCTAAAAACCCAATATAAAAACCTTCTTATTAATTTAAGACATGTAAATAATATTAAAAGAAAATTTTATTTTAAATGAATCCAGAATGTAGCCCAAACGTTAATTTATAAGTTCAGTTTAAATAGTAACATTTAATGGTGATTTGATGTCAACCACGGCCCGGAGAGAACGAGAAAAACAGCAGAGGAGAGAATCCATAGTGGATGCTGCAGAGAAACTGTTTTTCTCCAAAGATTATGATGATGTTTCCATGGGTGATATTGCCCAGGAGGTTGAATTGAACAGAGCCACCATTTATCTTTATTTTGAAAATAAAGAAGCTTTATGCTTCGCAGTTATACTGCGAGGGGTCGTTTTATTAAATGAGATGATAAAAAATAAAGTTAAAAACACGACTTATACCAAAAAAATAACTGCTTTTGGAATTAATTATTACCAATTTTTTAATCTACATCCCCAGTACGCCCAGGTTTATAACATGTTCCAATCCGGAAGATTCAATACATCTGCATTAAGGCGTCCAGCCTGGGACGATGTAATGGAAATCACCAGATTACAGAAGGAAATATTTGACACACTACATTCAACCATTAAAACGTTGAAGGGAAGTGGAAAACTTTCCCTAGATGTTGATCCTTTTTATGCGACTATTTTGATAATCACCACCCTGGAAAGTTTAATTATCCCTTCACCACTTTTGGAAAAGGAGATAGAACATATTAAAACTGATAAATATCAGGATTTCAGGAGTAACTACGTTAATTTCATCAACAAGCTGCTTAAGAAGGATTAAATTAGAGTTTTAGGTTTTTAGTATTTTTTTCATTACTTTAAATTCAGACTACACCAAAAATTTTAAATATGAAATAACACAGTGTTATTAAATAACAGACTGTTAAAAAATAACAAGATGTTGAGATAAAATATTTACATCGTAAGTAGGTTAGCAAGTGAAATATAAATTGAGAAAAGGAGCTTAGATAAATGTCAAAAGATTATATAAGAGGACCTAGCGTGATGGCTGAGTTAGCGGCATCACACAGGGCGGAAGAATCAACTAAACCAGTTGACGAAAGAATTTGTTACGACCAGTATGCTGTTTATTTTCTTAGTCCAGATGCTCTGGAGATCATGAAAGATCCTTTAAAATTAAAGGCATTTAAAGAACAGGTAGGACCTCTTGCTCAAGGAATTGGTAATTCAATGCGAGCTAGAGCCAGATACTTCGACGATTTTGTAAAAAAGTCGGTTAATGAAGGACTTGAACAACTGGTGATACTCGGTGCAGGATACGATACTCGTGCTTATAGAATCGAAGGACTTGAAGATGTTAAGGTTTTTGAAGTGGATCATCCAGATACACAGCACTTCAAAATCAAAAAAATCAAAGAGATATTTGGTTCAACATCAGATAACGTTGTATATGTACCGGTTGATTTTGAAACCCAGGCTCTTAACCAGGATTTATTTGAGGAATATGACAGTTTGAAAAGGACTCTTTTTGTAATGGAAGGTCTTATTTATTACCTTTCACCGAAATCCGTAGATCAAATCCTTTCATTTATTGTAGGAAATTCAAGTAATGGAAGTATCATTCTTTTCGATTATTTCCACCAGTGTGTAATTGATGAAACCTGTGAAGTAGGAAAAATCTTCAGACACTACGCAGAACCTGTGGGAGAAACTCTTAAGTTTGGTCTTAAGGAAGAAACCGTTGAAAAATTTCTTATAGAACGTGGGTTTTCAAATATTGAAAATGTAACAAGCGAGGACTATAAAAAGGCATATTTCCAGGGAATAAACGAAAATAGGGAGATTTGTAGTCAAGTATATTTTGCTCATGCCGTTGTTGATAAGTAAAATCAAGGACAGCGGAAACCATGAAAAGGCAGTAAAAATTGGTAAAGCATAGGTGTCAAACTTGAAACTTTAGGATATTGAATTCAGTATTATTCCGTTGAAGAAAAAAGAGACTCCAACTGGGGCCACCTGAAATACATAAATACCAAAAGATAGATCAATGATCAATCGTACTTGAATTTCTACATCAAAATTGATAAGTAAGGAATGAAGGTAAATAATGAAAAAAACTGATAAATATGAGGTTTTAGAAAAAACAGCCCTGGAACTGGGATGTGAGGAAGCTAAAATCATCCCTGCAGACCAGATAGTGGTTGAAGACAGAGTCCGCCTCAGGTGTATGATCGGCTGCCCCACCTATGGGAAGAATCTGAGATGCCCTCCATACACACCCAGTGTGGATAATTTCCGTAAGATTTTAAATGATTACAGTGTGGCCATGGTCATGAGGATTAAACCACCAGAGATATCCGAAATACTGCAGGAGAAATACAATCCTAAAAATAGTGGGGAGGATAGATTTTGGGATAGATATGAAGATCCTGATACAGCAGCGTCGGCTACATGGTCTGATTTCTCTGATATTTACAAATCCATGTTGATGGTTCTTTTAGAGATTGAAAGGGCAGCATTTAAACAGGGATATCCTTTAGCTACCGTTTTTTTCGGTGGTAGATGCATGCTCTGTGAAAAATGCAACGTGGAAGAAGGTGTTTGTCTCAATCCTGTGATGTCACGTTTTGCATCCGAGGCTATGGGTATAAACCTGTCAAAAACAGCAGAAAATGCAGGGATGCAGTTGCAGTTTCAAAGCGAAGAAGATCCTTCCCAATTAACACTGATGGCTATATTGCTGATAGATTGATTTAACAGATTGTCAATATTACTACTTGAAAAAAAAGATTGGTGACTTAATGACCAAAACCAGTTTAAATACGAGTTATGTGGAAGACCTTTTAACAGAAAATAATTACATCCCTGAAGAGAATATCGTTACCGTGACTTTCTTAGCTTTATCATTGAAAAAACCGATACTAATTGAGGGACCCCCTGGAACTGGGAAAACTGAGTTATCTAAAGCTATTTCCCAGGCTTTTGATCGGGATTTCTTTAGGATCCAGTGCTACGAGGGCATCACCTTCGAACAGATCGTGGGAGAATGGAACTACCAGAAACAGCTCCTGAGCCTGGAAATGTCCAAGAAGAAGGAAACAGAGGCAGATGACGTATTCCTGGAGGAATTTTTCATAAAAAGACCCCTGTTATCTTCTTTCATAAATGAAAGGGATTCAGTGATCCTAATCGATGAAATCGACAAAGCCGATGAGGAAGTAGAGAGTTTCCTTTTGCAAGCCCTCGGGGAGAAGCAGATAACAGTTAACGACCTGGGAACGTTCGATCTTAAAAATGATCTACTGGTCATCATGACCTCCAATTCTCAGAGACAGCTTCTAGACGAAACCAAAGATCGTTGCCTATATCTTTACATCGACTACCCCACCTTTGAAAGGGAAGTGGCAATAGTTAAATCACACTCCCCAGAAGCTCCTCCAGCACTGATAGAAAACGTGGTGAAGGTTATACAGAAAATCAGGAAGCTCAATTTAATTAAAACACCCTCTATCCGGGCCAGTGTAGATTGGGTGAGTAGCCTGATGATATTCGGCCAAAACAACTTAGATGAGGAATCCTTAAGAAAGACCATCAACGTGGTGGTTAAAAATGAAGAGGATAAAAACAAGGTCTTAAAGAATATTAAACTCGATTAAACCATTGATTTTACTTAAAATGTGGATATAGATGAAAATTGGTTTCATTGGTGTCTAAATGGATGAAATAGTCAGATTCTCTGGAGTGTTAAGGGAAAATGGAATCCCTGCAAGCATCAGGAGTACACAGACAGCCTGTGATGCAGCTTCCCTGGTTAAGGGACAGGGTGTTGATTTAAGGGAAACCCTGGCCTGTATCTACCTTAAAGACCAGAGGCAGAGAAAAAAGTTCAATGAATGCTACGATGTATTCTTTGAAAATAAGGGGAAAAAGGCAAATTTACCTTCATCTAAACAGGAAGAAAGGGACAAATTCATAAGAAAATTGAACATCTCGGTCACCAAACAGAACAAAGCTTCTTTTAATTACAACGACAACTTCCAGTACAAGCTGGACTACATAAAAAACACGTTGAACGATGCCAACGACGATGCAGACCATGAAGGTAACGCAGAACTCATTACGAGCAACATCCACACCCTGAATACTCTGCAGCCAGAATTAATCGATTTATGCCAGAAGCTCGGCCGGAAAATCGCCACCAGAAGGGCGCGAAGGTATAAACAGTCAAAAAAACAGAAACCAGATATCAGAAGGACCATAAGGAAGAATATGAAACACGGCGGAAGTCTTCTGGAACTGGTTAAAAGTAAACCAAAGATAAAAAAGCAGAATCACTTCTTCCTGAGTGATGTGAGTGTGTCCTGTGACTGGATCAGCATCTGGTTCTTCTGCATGATCTACGCCGCCCAAAACAGCTTCAACCGGGCCCGGGCCTTTGAATTCGACAACAAAACCGCGGAGATATCCACAGCACTACAGGAACTCAACATCGTGGATGCCTTCATCAAGGTCTTAGACATCAGGAAGAAGAATTCCATGATCCAGGGAAAAAGCAACATGTACACAGCCTTCCAGAGCTTCCTGAACCAGGCCAATATAAACCACAAGTCTTACGTCCTGATCCTGAGTGACTGCCGTGATTGGGCAGGGCCCAAATATGAACGGGAACCACTGAGCGCAGATTTCATCAGCTCCATGTCCCGGAAGGCAAAAAGAGTACTGATTTTAAACCCGGAACCCAAGATAAAATGGAATGCAGCCGACAGCTGCATCTCCTACTATGAAGATGCCGGTGCTGAAGCCTTCGAAGTAAGCAATTTAGAGCAGCTGGCTGATTTAATCAGTGAAATCTAATCTAAATGGATGAATGTACATCTGAAAGTCAGATAGAAGTAAATACGAACTTGGGGGTGATAGTTTTTGCAACAAAGTGCTAACGGGAAGAAAAAAGGACCAAGTGTTACAGCTGAGTTCGTAACGTTTATCAGAGCTCTCGAGTCTCTCAAGCCAGAGGGCGAACGCATCTGCTATGATCCATATGCCGTCCGCTTTCTTAGCCAGTGGTGGTATTCGATGTTTTTGGAAATGGCAGCCTGTGACCCATCCAATACACTGTTCCCTGGTACGCAGAATTCGGTTTCAGCAAGAGTCAGATATTTTGATGATTTTATAAAGAAGCACATTGATGAAGGGCTTGAACAACTGGTTATTCTAGGTGCAGGATACGATACCAGGGCATACAGGATAGAAGGACTGAAGAATAAAGTAAGGGTTTTTGAGGTTGACCATCCAGGAACTCAAAGCGTGAAAATGGAAAAGATCAAAGATATCTTCGGCTCGCTTCCAGATCACGTAGTGTATGTTTCAGTTGATTTTGAGACCGAAGATTTTGGTCAGCAGCTGTTGGAACATGGATTCAAAAGGACACAGAAGACCGTCTTTATCATGGAAGGCTTAATCTACTTTCTCCCGCTGAAAGCCGTGGATGAGATGCTATTATTTATCACAAAAAATTCCAGCATGGGGAGTGCCATTATCTTCGATTATGTCTATGAATCCAGTTTTAATAGAACCGATGGAATATGCGGTGTGCAGTGTACGGCGTGCGACATGAATGCATTTATGCAAAAGAATGGTGCAAAAGACGTATTACAGCAGGGAGAACCTCATATTTTCCCTATCAAGGAAGGAATGTTAGAGGCATTTATTGCTCAGCGCGGATTTTCCCAGGTTTGCGATTTGACAAGTGAAGATTATAAAAAAATTTATTTCCAGGGAATCAACAAAGACCGGCCAGTATGCTACGCGTACCACTTTGTCAATGCGATAGTGGAGTAATATTCTATCAGTAGCCCTGAGTTAGCTAGTAAATATCCTATCTTCCAAGCTATGAAAGATACTTCCATCATGATGTCGATACAAAGTGAATCCTGAGCCTGAACAAAAAGTCAGAACCACAGCAAAATAAAGAGGAAGATTTCACAATAGCCTATGACTTTGAAGATGCCGGTGCTGAAGCCTTCGAGGTGAGCAATTTAGAGCAGCTGGCTGATTTAATCAGTGAGATTTAGATTTTTATTAAATTTGAAAGCTACAATCACTCTAAATCCTCTATTTCTTCCCTCCACTCTTTTCTCATCTTTTTCAACCGATTCTGGAGTTTTTTAATTTCAGAAGATAGTTCATTGGTCCTTTTCATGTACTCGTAGAGGTATTCTTCACTTTCTTCTGCTTGCTCGTCTGCATCCAGTTCTCGGACTTCTTCGAATTTTATGTATCCGGTTATATGTCCGAAGTTGTGGTTATATTGGATTATAGCATCCTCTACATTTTTGAGGCTTTCTAAAGCGTTATTCTCTTTTAATAATTCTGTTAATCTCTTTTCGTTTTCTAAGAAAGTTTTAATCTGGTCTTCCCAAAACATATGATCATCCATTCATTCTATTTTATATTCAAAAGTGGATTTATTATAATACGTCAATTACCAGTGCAGAAGCATTTTGAAGTAAGCAACCGAGCTGCCCTGCGGATTTAATCAATGAAATTCAATTTAAAAAGAGTGATTTATAGGTAAACTATTTTAATTCATCTTTTGGTATTCCAGCTTGTTTCAGAATTTCCAACAGTGTTCCCTTGGGCAAATCTTTCTTATGGACTGGAACAACAACTCTTTTTCTGCTATCTGGATTGTAATAAATATGATGACTACCTTTAACTCTGTCCAGTTTGAATCCTTTCAAGTATCTTGATAAGTTTCTGTGGAGTAAGAGAAGGGAGTTTAGGCATGTACCTCCACCATTACGGTGTATTCTAACATCTCTCTTTCTGTGGGTATTTCTTCTCCATGCTCTTTTAAACTATCTATATATAATTCAATAGCTTCCTTTGCCATTTCTATTGCTTCGTCCACAGAATCTCCATATGTGACGCAGCCAGGGAGTGAAGGAATTATAACAGTATATCCACCTTCAGGTTCTTTTCGAAGCAATATTCGGTAGGTCAATGGTTTCATAATCTACCTTGAGTTTTATTGGTCAAATAACTTTCTCTTATTTAGTGGTAGTAAGATATTATTCAATAAAATTGATGTTATTAATTAAAATTTGGAGTAGAACAGGTATGAAAATAGTGACTTGGAATTGTAATGGAGCTTTTCGTAATAAATTTCAGAATCTCTGTGATGTATTTGATCCGGATATCATGGTTATTCAAGAATGTGAAGAAATTAATAAGCTTCAAGGTGTGATTAATAGTGAGTATAATGTTTTAAGGATCGGGGATGATAAAAATAAAGGTCTTTCGATTCTTTATAAAGATCATTTGGAGATAGAAAGGTTGTCAGTGGATGATAGTAAAGTAAAGTATATGTTTTTAATTGAGGTAAACAACAGTTTCAAGATAGCAGCCTTTTGGGCTATGGGTGATAAGGACGACGTGAAACAAAGGTATATTGGGCAAGTATGGACAGGATTAAATGAATATCAGGATAAACTTGATGAAAAAACTATGGTCATGGGGGATTTCAATTGGAATGTGAACTTTTCAGTATCCTACCCTTTATATGGAGATTTGATAGATGTGGTGAACCTTTTGGATAAATATCAAATTGTTAGTTCTTATCACTACTTAAATAACAAAGATTTTGGAGAAGAATTAGATAAGACGTTTTTTATGTACAGACATGAGGACAAGGATTATCATATCGATTATATGTTTATGCCAAAGGCAGTTTTAGATGACATAAAACAATTTACCATAGGAAACTATGAAGAATGGATTGAATACAGTGATCACATGCCTGTTTTCATCGAATTTAGTTAATCTACTATTGACTGGCTAATACAACACCTGCACAGGCTGTACTCCTCATCAATGTGCAACTTCTTAGCGGTGCAGAAGTAAATATCTCCCTCTTGGTACACGGTGGTTCCATCACCAAACCCGATACCAGGTGGGTGTAAGGGTTTTACTGCGATGAAGGTTAAGTATATGCATATGAGTTTGATGAACTCCTTGAATTCTTCGTCCACTGGACCGTGTAACTCGAAGTATCCTTCCACCCTATTTTCTAGGTCGTGTAACTTCTCTTCATCAACATCTCCATGGACTTCATCGGGTGATAAATTCAATATCTCACGGAAATTTTGGAGGTTGTATCTGGAAACAGCGCACTGCACTGACTTATTATTTTCATCCAAACAGTCCGGATTAGATTTTACCTTTGATTTATACGTTTCGATATCCTGTTGAAGTCTTAAAAGTAGTTTAGAAGTTTTCATTTCTATCTGGTAATAATATAGGAATGGATTTATAAATAAACCAAATAATTTCATGCAAATAATCAGAAAGGAATTCTACTAATTAATAAAAAAATAATAAATAGAAATCAGGTGTTCTCTGTTTCTAAATCCGATTTCCCTTTATTTTCCGGTAATTTGATGACGACTATTTCCTCTTCAACTGCTCCGGGGTCCTTTTCTATGCATTCTTTGATCTTGGATTGTATCTGTGCTGCGTCTTCTGTGTCGATTATGCTTACTATCTCCAGTTGCTGTTGGAATCTTTCAATTCCTTCGTCGGGTATGTTTTCGATGAAGGGAATTGCTCCAGTTGCTTCTATTATCTTCCTTTTGTCTGGGTCAACTCCGTTGGCGTGAAGTGCTTCTATACTTTGACCTGTGATGTGTCCCTGGACTTCTGATCCGCACAGGACCAGGAATCTGATGTTGGGGTTCGAGATCAGGTTTGCCATCATCTTCTCAATTCCCAGGTTTTCGGTTTTGCATGGCCCGGCTATGGCTGCTCCGGCGTCCACTGGTATCTGTTCTATGTGAGATGCCAGTGTTGCGGCTGCAACAGGACTCTCGGGGTCTCCAACCACGTAATCTCCGTTTATAACTGGCCATCCTTCTGCTGGTGCTTTTTTCTCAGCCATGGGTCCTCATCTCCTATGAATTTTTTTTAGCAACAGTTAATTTTTAACTATTGACTATTTTTAAATTGTATTTGATGGAGTATATAATTTTTCTTAACTAGGGTGTGTGAACCTCTATTTACAGCCCCATCTACTCTATAAACATGAAAAGAATATAAATTAGAAAATCACGTATTTTCTGTTTCTAAATCCGATTTCCCTTTCTTTTCCGGTAATTTGATGATGACTGTTTCCTCTTCAACTGCTCCGGGGTCCTTTTCTATACATCCTTGTATCTGCGCAGTAATTTCTGACCCGTCTTCGGTATCCACCAGGTCCACCATTTCTACCTGTGATCTGAATCTTTCTATTCCCTCCAGGGGTATATTTTCGATGTAGGGGATGGCCCCAGTAGCGCCTATTATTTTCCTTTTTTCGGGTTCAACACCATTTTCATGGAGTGCTTTTATGGTTTGACCGGTTATATGGCCCTGCACCTCTGATCCGCAAACGACCAGGTATCTGAGGTTAGGATTGGATATTATATTTCCCATAACCTTTTCGATACCTAAATTTTCAGTGTGTAATGATCCAGAAATTGCAGCTCCAGCTTTAACAGGCATGTCTTCCATATGGGAGCCTAAAGTCACCACAGCCACAGGGTTTTCTGGTTCTCCAATGGCATAATCTCCTACTAATATAGGCCATCCTTCGGCAGGTGTTTTTTTATTGGTCATGGTCTTTCCATCTCCTTAACTTTTTTAACTAACAGTTAATTATTAACTATTAGTTATATTTTAAATTGTAGTTAATGAAATATATATTTTGTGGATGGTCAATCGGGGGTTTTACTTTATAAAATTCCGATTTACAGACAAACTTATGGCATCCTCAATAAGGGGGAGTCGTGGTTCATTATTTAATTTATAAGGAAAATTATATATTAAAAACAGAATCAACAAATTAACTATTGGTTAACTTATACGTTTGATTATTGGGGCTTGACAATATGGCGATCGCAGATAGAAGGAAACGAGAAAGGGAACAGAGACGCAATGAAATCATCGTTGCAGCAGAGAAACTCTTCTTCGCCAAGGGCTACACCAACGTTACCATGGATGAGATAGCAAATGAAGCAGAAGTTAACAAGGCACTGCTCTATTACTACTTCAAAAACAAAGAAGCATTATTCTTCGCAGTTTATCGGCGCATCGTACAGGTGTTGTATAAAATATATGAAGATTCTTCCAAACTGGATGTGGATGGTCTAACCAAGATAAAAGCTATGAGTGAAGGGATGCATGAATTTTCAAAATCACATCCTGATGAGTTCCGTTTATATATATATGCCGGATCCGAACGTTTTATCAATACAGATAATGAAGATGCAAAAGAAGCTACCACACTGGCCACTGGAATGTGGCGATTGGTGGTGGAAGCATTTCTACAGGGTATTGAAGAAGGAAACATCCGAGATGATCTGGATCCAGTGGAGATGTCGATTTATTTTACCATGATTACCATGAACGCCTTAAACGTCAGTCCTGTTTTCAGAATGATATTGGAAGCCAGAGGGATAAATCAGGAAAGATTTTGGGAGGATTTAGAACATTTCATTCAACCGGCACTCACCCAACAGACCTTAAACAGTCCAGATAAACAGGAAAAATCGTAATAGACGTTATTTTTGATAGTTAAAAGATCTATGGAACTTTTAGTAATTAATTTATGCTAGGAATTAAAACTCCTTAAATTATTCACCATTTGAATAATCATATTTTAATATAGTAAGCTTGTTTGATAACATTTATTCGTTTTAATGTTAAAATGGAAATCGATTAGGACTTTTTGAGAGGATACCTAAAATCTGTGTTAACCTGTCATCATAACTTAGTTTTTCCATTTTTTTCCAAAATTTTAAGAGGACTTGTATCGATCTAGGTTCATCGCTCAGAGCTTTGGCCAGGATATTATTGAATAGTTTTTGATCATTTTCGGTATATAATGACATTATGTCCATTGTGTATTCAAAAGCCAAATCCAGATTATCTTCAAAAGTTCTATGAGGGGGATAAAAACCTGCAAAAGATAATGCTAAATCTTTAGACCAAACTCCATCTATATCCACTTGATAATAGTTGTATAACATTATATCTATTGTTCCGTTTAATGTTAGGGTTCTTTCTTCCTGAGGTGTGTTTGGTTTCGGTCTGACTTCATCTGGAAGGAATGTGTCTGGCAGGTAATCGTAATCTGGCAACAAGTTGTCATAATCTTCTGGTGCACAAGGATAAAACCATAATCTCATGTTTTTTTTATCAGAATATCTAGAAAAATGTTCCAATAATAATGCTATGTGATATTCATCCCCTAATCGGCTATTAAATAGTGTGAATATATATTTTTCCATTTCGTTAGGTTTTTGTCCCTCTTTAAGATTTTTAACAGAATATAATGCCTGTTTTTGCTCAGGATCCATTTTATTTAATTCATTTTCTATCTTCTTTAGATCATAAGTTGTCCCTAAAAGGTTAGTTATTTGATGAGGAGTTGCAGAAAATATCCAAGTCTTTAAATAATCCCATTTCTTGTCTTCAAAATCGTATAAGTGACTTAATTTTTCTTTGAACAGCTCTCTTATTTCACGATATGAATCAATATTTTTATCCATATCATTGAGTAATTCTTTAATACCCGGGCGAGTTAACCTTTCAGAAAGAGTAAATTGGAATGAATGTGGACTGAACGATTGTTTTATAAGTCCCCTTGGTTTATACTTTATTATTTTTATTTCCTCATTTTCTAAGAGTTTGTTTAATGCATAATAGAATGCTTTTCTAATGTCATTAATTTCCTCACCATGTTTGGGAATTTTTTCCCTTAAAACTGTTGATTCTAATTCCCATCCAAATTTATCCCCATTTGACAATAAATTTTTAATTAATACATCAATTTTTCGATGTTTTCCTCCCATATAAATACCATCCCTTAAATTTATTTATATATTCAATAAAACTTGTGTAAAATAACTTATTCATTTACAATATAATAATAGTTACTATAAAATACTTAGAATAAGAACTAATATTCAATAAGTATTATTGATTAAGAAAAGAGTAATGGGAGTTTTGATGTTGAAATATATGTTCTTAGATGAATCCGGGGATCTTGGTTTCACTCCTAAGTCAAGTAAATATTTTATTGTTGCTTGTCTTTGTGTTGATGAAGAAAAAACCATAAACAGGTGCATTAAAACAGTTCGTCAAGGTTTATCTAAGAAATATAAGAAAGCGGAATTAAAATTCTCAAATTCATCAAAAACTACTAAAAGGAGAGTTTTAGAATGTATAGCATTAAAAAACGTATCCATATCTTATCTGGCTCTAAATAAAGGTTGGATTCATAGCCATCTACGTGATAAAAAATTTGTTATACATAATTATATGATTGCCCAATTATTAAGTGAATTATTAGACGAAACATCAAACAATAAGACTATTATTGTTATTGACAAATTTTTACCTTATAAAAATATAGTCGATTTCAATCGCTATATTGATTTAAAAACTCCTGCCGAGTTAGACATTAGGCATGAGTCTTCGCATAGTTCAAATGGAATCCAAGCTGTGGATTTTATTGCGGGGGCTATCCATCTTAAGTACCGGACTAATGACGAGAGTTTTTATACACTTATATCAAATAAAGTGGATGTATCATTAGATACTCGTAGAAATATTTTCAGAAAAAGATAAAAGGAAAAGGTGAACCCATTCCTACTCGTCCCACCCCGTATCCACGGGCCTCATTCTTTCAGAAGGACTTACTCACCTTAAAATATAATAAGTATAACAAGATATATAAATTTTTCTAGTCATACTATAATGGGATTGGTAATATGTTGCATATTTTTATTAAATAATTCTGAACTTTAATTTCTCAAAAAATTATAAAATCTTGATATTCCTATAAAGAGTATCCCTCTCCGCCGGTACCCTTCCCATATTCCTTATTATCCTTTGGAAGTTTTCCGGTGTGGTCTGCACTCCATGTTCAGCCCCGGCAGATTTGGATATGTTTTCTTCACCCAGGGTTCCTCCCAGGTCGTTTGCCCCGGCGGTGAGACATACCTGGGCGAATTTAAATCCAAGTTTCACCCAGGAAACCTGGATGTTCCTCAGGAGATCCCCGAACATCAGCCGGGCCACAGCGTACACCTTTAGATCTTCAAGGCCGGTGCTTCCTGCCCGGGAGATTCCCTCTTTATAGATGGGTGTCAGGCGGTGCATGAAGGTTAGGGGTACGAATTCGGTGAAACCACCCGTTCGCTTCTGTATCTGTCTTAAGATATCCATATGTTCCACCCGATGGTGTGGTTCTTCGATGTGGCCGTACATCATGGTGCAGGTGGTGGGTATTCCGGTTCGGTGTGCGGTTTCCACTATTTCTATCCATTTAGCGGTGTCCATTTTGGTGGGGCAGAGAACCCGGCGTATATCATCATTCAATATCTCCGCAGCATTGCCGGGAATGGAGTCAAGGCCAGCCTCTTTTAACATCTTTAATTCTTCTTTAATGGATATACCTGCCTGTTCAGCCCCGTATAGGATCTCCATGGGGGAAAATGCGTGTATATAAATATCCGGTAATTCTGCGCGGAGTTTCTGGAGCAGTTCCTGGTAGTAATAGGCGTCCACATCGGGGTGTAAACCGCCCTGTATACAGACTTCCTTAGCCCCGTTATTCCAGGCGGTTTTGGCTCTTCGGGCCACCTGATCGGTGTTTAGAAAATAAGCTCCTTCTTCATCCTCGTCTTTGCGGAAGGCGCAGAATCCGCATGTTCCAGTGCAGAGATTGGTGAAGTTTATGTTCCAGTTGGGTATGTAGGTGACCCTATCTCCAACGATATCATGACGTAAAGTATCTGCAGTAATTATGAGTGCGTGGAATTCTGTTCCTGTTGTTTTCATGAGTTTGACTGCTTCATCTCGTGAAATCCTGGTTTTGGTAGCCTTTTCCAGTATCTCTTCTATTTGAGGGTCAATGTCTACTCTTTCAAACATGCATTTTCATATTATAATTTGTAACCTTAATAGTTTTGGTTACATGATCTTCTCATCAGTTACACTAGTATGCTATATGTCATGGACAAAAATGCTATAAAAAACGATAAGTTTAAATATTATAGGGTCATAGCTAAATTAGGAGGTGATAATATGGCTGAATTACCTATTGCTCCAGTGGGAAGGATCATCAAAAATGCTGGTGCACAAAGGATAAGTGATGATGCAAAAGAGGCCTTAGCAAAATCTTTAGAAGAAAAAGGCGAAGAAATTGCTAAAAAAGCCGTTGAACTTGCAAAACACGCCGGTAGAAAAACTGTGAAAGCAGATGATATCGAATTAGCCGTAAAAGCAGCTTAAATTCTTTATTTTTAATTTTTTCTTTTATTTTTATGGAAATTTATCCTAAATAATCCCTATCTACCCTTATAAAATATTTTATTTAAAGAGAATTTGTTTCTGTTTTATCTTTCTCCAAACCCAATTTGCTCCATAATTCATCATCACATAGGAGTTCCTTGATCTCTTCATTTTCTTCATCCAGGGAGATGAAATATTTCCGATCTGGCTCTATCACAGCTAATGCAAAGGGTGTTATGGATTCATAGGTGAATTTATCCTTAAATTCAATGGTTGAAAACATGATAACCGGATATATAGTCCTGTTTCCTATTTTAGCTGGTTTGCCCTTGGTAATTACTTTGTGGATGGAACCTTCTGTATCCTTCAATTTGTCCATAAAGGGTCTTACAGCGTACTCGTAATCAAATTTCTCATCATTCAAGATGGAATCCAGAACTGGTCCTAAAAAATCGTAATCGATGATCTTTTTCCACATTTATGTAACCACTCTTTTATTTTCGGGTTTATTTGAGACCATTTTTCCATATGTTGGTTTACTTTCATTATTGATGGGTTTATTTAAAGTATATGGGGTATTCTGTTCATTGATTTAATTTTCTGACGCTCCAGACTAATTTACGCACTGGCTTTTTAGTGAAAGCCTTTAAAAGCGCCGCTACTATCAGATAGAGTGTTAATTTGAGCTCGAATTCAAAGGAACCATCAACTTTACTTTTTTGAAAATCAGGAGTCATGGAGAGATTTACAGTGGGAATAAGATTTAATATGGAGCTTATGCTCCAGAAATAGCCACTGATTAAAGCGGTGCTTACCGGGCTGGTGAATCCTAAATTCAAACTAAGAGATAACTTTTCCAGTTTAATGGACTCGATAAACGCACGTAAAATCGGTATTAAGTGTTCAAATGCGGCCATAAAATTCTTAAGAACAGTAAATATATCATCAATACTAAATTTCCTTTTCTTTTCCTCTTCTTCCTTTTTCTCTTTCTTTTTCTCTTCAGGTATGGTACGTTTTATTAGACGTATCTTTAACCATTTAACTTGAAAATCTCCCCTGACATCCTTATCTCTTTTATTTAGCTTCAAAGAAATATGGAATGGGATAAAGAGGATTAATAGCAGAATTAGTGCCAGAATAAGAATTATGACACCAATTATAGTGAAAATCAAACTTAATCCTCTCTTATCGCTTACTTACATACTTTTTTTAACTTCAGATTTGACTTCTTCAGCTGTCTCTTCTGCTTTTCGTTTCATTTCTTTATGTTTACCGGATTTTTTCATTTCGTGCATACCAGTTCTTGCCATATCCATTGCTGCAGTACCTAGTTCTCCTAAAGCTTGAGCTATTGGATTTCCAGAAAGAGTTAGTACTTTAACACCTTCTGGACCCTCTACGTTTTTAAATACCACTATCATGGCTATGGGTTCAATACCTGCTGCTCCACCAGCACCTGCTAAAGATCCACTACCTTCGC